>Ga0268294_1002_pt1 | contig 711511 bp, 684 predicted proteins | sample MetS3V5B_FD_191342 | JGI IMG/M metagenome (GOLD analysis project Ga0268294, IMG submission 191342) | Soil microbial communities from Anza Borrego Desert, Southern California, United States - Methylocaldum S3-V5B | ecosystem: Environmental > Terrestrial > Soil > Desert | place: USA: California...
TAGCTTTTGTGGTAATCCACGCCGATGTGATAATCATAAGGTGCAGTCACGCTTTGCTCTCCTTCACTGAGTTCGCGAAAACCCAGGAAAGGTAAGCCAAACGGCGCAAAGCGTGACTGTCCTAAGAACATCTGCATCTCAGAGATCCGTTCTCTCCATGGACGTGGCCTCTTTCATGCCACCTCCTTTGCGAGTGGGACGCGCGGTGCGGCGTGCCCGGATTCAGGCGCCGGCTTCGGTGAGCAGTTTCATCTCCTTCACTGAGTTCGCGAAAACCCAGGAAAGGTAAGCCAAACGGCGCAAAGCGTGACTGTCCTAAGAACATCTGCATCTCAGAGATCCGTTCTCTCCATGGACGTGGCCTCTTTCATGCCACCTCCTTTGCGAGTGGGACGCGCGGTGCGGCGTGCCCGGATTCAGGCGCCGGCTTCGGTGAGCAGTTTCATCTGGTCGTCCGAGAGCGTCAGGTTGCCGGCGGCGATGATCGCGTCGAGCTGGCCGATGCTGGTGGCGCTGGCGATCGGCGCGGTGATGCCCGGCCGCTGGATAAGCCAGGCGAGCGCGATGGAAGCAGGCTCGGCATTCGTCTCGACGGCCACCTCATCGAGAGCGGCAAGGATGCGGTATCCCTTGTCGTTCAGATAGGTAAGCGCGCGGCCGCCGCGGGCCTTGCCCTCTGCATCCGTCCTGTCGCGGTATTTGCCGGTCAGGAAGCCGGAGGCGAGACCGAAATAGTTGATGACGCCGATCTCTTCCCTAAGGCAGAGTTCGGCAAGCGGTCCTTCGAATGAGTTCCGCGTATAGAGATTATATTCTGGCTGGAGCACGTCGTAGCGGGGCAGGCCGGCCTTGCTTGCAGCGTCGAAGGAGTCCTGCATCATCCCGGCATCGTAATTCGAGCAGCCGATCGCGCGGATCTTGCCCTGTTCCTTGAGTTTTGCGAAGGCGCTGAGCGTTTCCTCGTGAGAGGTGGTCTCATCGGGCCAATGGGCGAGATAGAGGTCGATATAGTCCGTCTGCAGACGACGCAGCGAATTGTCGGCTTCTTCGAGGATCCATTTGGCCGAGAGGTCCCGCTTTCCCTGACCCATATCGGATCCGACCTTGGTGACGATGATCGCTTCGTCTCGCGAGCGGCCGCTTTTCTTTAGCCATGCACCGATGATCGCCTCGGACTCTCCACCCTGATGGCCGGGGACCCAGCGGCTGTAGGCGTCGGCGGTGTCGATCGTATTGAAGCCTGCATCGAAAAAACGATCGAGCATGGCGAAGGAGGTTTTTTCGTCCGCGGTCCAGCCGAATACGTTGCCGCCGAAAACGACGGGCGAAATGGAAAGACCGGTCCGGCCGAGTGCGCGCAGCTCCATGACATTCTCCAAAATTTCTAAATAAGCGGGGGTAGGTAGGGGAAAGGAACCTGAGATTAACGGATGTACCGCCGCCGACCAGCCTCTATTTCGATCGCCAGATCATTTTTTCAAGCGCGAGTAACCCTCGCGTCCATTGCGCCGGCCGGAGGGGCCTCATATGGTGCGGCCCCGCAATGTGTTGATGGAGGGCCTTATGCTGCGTTTTGGAATCCTGTCGACAGCGAGGATCGGCCGCGAGCTGGTGGTGCCGGCCATTCAGGATGCTGAAAACTGCGTGGTGACCGCGGTTGCCAGCCGCGATATCGCCAAGGCCCGCGCCATGGCGGACCGTTTCGGCGCGCCCCATGCCTTCGGCTCCTACGAGGAGATGCTGGCCTCGGACGTCATCGACGCCGTCTATATCCCGCTGCCGACGAGCCAGCATGTGGAATGGTCGCTGAAAGCGGCGGAAACCGGCAAGCATGTACTGTGCGAAAAGCCGATCTCTCTGAAAGCCGCCGAAATCGAGAAGCTGATTGCTGCGCGGGATCGCCACAAGGTGCTGATCGCGGAAGCCTTTATGGTGACCTATGCGCCGGTCTGGCTGAAGGTGCGCGAGCTTCTGAAGGATAAGGCGATCGGCGAGCTGAAACACGTGCAGGGCGCCTTTACCTATTTCAACCGCGACCCTTCCAACATGCGCAATATCCCGGAGCTTGGTGGCGGCGCTCTGCCGGACATCGGGGTTTATCCGACCATCACGACGCGCTTCGTAACGGGTGCCGAGCCGGAGCGCGTGCAGGCCGTCACGAGACGGGATCCGGAATTCGGCACCGACATCTATTCGAGCGTCAAGGCGGATTTCGGTTCGTTCGAGATGACCTTTTACGTGGCGACCCAGATGGCCGGCCGCCAGGTCATGGTCTTCCACGGAACCGAAGGCTACATCGAGGTGAAATCACCCTTCAATGCCGATCGCTGGGGTGCGGAAGAGGTCGAGCTTACAAACCAGAAGCACGATATTTCCCAGATCTTCCGTTTCCAGGACAGCCGCCAGTATCGCAGGCAGGCGGAAGCATTCGCGCATGCCGCCAAGGGCGAACCGGCCGAGGTGGTGACGCTCGAGAACTCGCTGCTGAACCAGCGGTTCATCGACGCCATCTATCGCGCAAGCGACCATGATGGTTGGGAAAAAGTCTAGGGCTGTCGGTTCTTACTGGCGGAAGACGAAGCGCGAATAACCGAAGAAGCTGTAGAGCATGGCCGCAAGCGACGCGAAAACGATCGCCACAACGGGCTGCAGGAATGGCGCGCGGTAGAGAAGCAGGGAATAGACGGCGTAGTTGAGGAGCGCCGACGTGACGCCGACCGCCCAGTAACGAAAACCTTCGGCGGCCAGTGAATGGCGGGAGCGGCCGAACGTGCGGTTGCGGTTGATGAACCACGTCCAGGCCATGGCGGCCATGATTGCCGGAACGCGGGCCGCAAAAGGGCTGAGCCCGATGACGGTGATGAGGAGGTGAGTGAGGGCGGCATCGACCAGAAATCCGCTGCCGCCGGCAACCACGAACCAGAAGAGCCGTTTCATGCAGCACTCTTGTCGGTTCTGCCGCGTTTGTCGGAAAGGGTTTTCGGCTGCGGCTGCGAAGACGTCTCGCGTCGGGGCAGGTTCATGTAATGGATGCGGAGCTGTTCGGCGCGGGCGCGCGAGACGGAATCGAGGATCAGCGCTGCAGTAAATATCAGCAAGGACATCAGCATCAGCACCAGGGAGAAGACCCAGGTGGGCATGCGCTCGACGAGGCCGGTCTGGAAATAGGCAACTAATACAGGCGCCATGAAGATCATGCTTGCTGCCATGAAGGCGCTGCTGATGATGCCGAAGAAGGCGAAAGGCCGCGTTTCCTTCATCAGCATTGCGAACATCCAGAGGATCTTGAAACCGTCCCTGAACGTCGAAAGCTTGGAATGGGAGCCTTCCGGCCGCCGACCGTAGTCGAGTTCGATCTCGCAGACCGGCAATTTGAGCCGGGAGGCATGGACTGACATCTCGGTCTCTATTTCGAAGCCGCCGGAAACGGCGGGAAAGCTTTTGACGAACCGCCGCGAGAAGGCGCGGTAGCCGGAAAAGATGTCGGTGAAATCGGATCCGAAGATCGTCCGGTAGAGGAGATTGAACAGCCTGTTGCCGACTGCATGGCCTTGGCGCCCGGCATCGGCATGGACGCCGCGACGGGTGCCGACCACCATGTCTGCGCGCTCCGTCCGCAGCGTGCGGACCAGCTCTTCGGCGTCCTGCGGTGCATAGGTGCCGTCGCCGTCGGCCATCACGTAGATGTCGGCCTCGATATCGGCGAACATCCGCCGCACCACATGACCCTTGCCCTGCCGCCGTTCGCGCATCACCTCCGCGCCGGCAAGCATGGCCTGAAGCGCCGTACCGTCGATGGAATTGTTGTCGTAGACGTAGATGCGCGCACCCGGAAGCGCCTCCCGGAACCCGCGGACCACGGAAGCGATCGTCGTTGCTTCATTGTAGCAAGGCAGCAGGATGGCAATATCCGGATGGCCTGTCAGCGCGTCGGTCATGATTTTCACTCGATACACGGAAAATCCAACGCAGGAACTGACTGCGCCGTCGGCTTTACTATTTCTTGGGAAGGTTAAGGCTACGTTTCCGCCACCTCGCGAGATGAAAACTTCCCGGATGAATATGGCGGAAAGCACGATGGACAGGCCCGGTGGAATTGTGGCGGATCGGCTGGCCGCGCCGTTGTTCTCCAGGTTGTGGCCCTCGGTCGCAGTCTATTGGCTCGTGACTGCCGCGATGAGCCTCCTCATTTTTCTTCCCAGAAGTACCGACTATATCGGTCGCGACAACGACGATGTCATGCGACTCGTCGAGGTGCGCGATCTTCTGGCCGGGCAGAACTGGTTCGACCTGATGCAATACCGCCTGGGGCTTGCGGAAGGCACGCTGATGCACTGGTCGCGTCTGGTCGATCTGCCGATCGCCGGGCTGATCAAGCTGTTCTCGCTGTTTCTGGAGCCGTTGCAGGCCGAAGCTGTGGCGGCGACGCTCTGGCCGTTCCTGCTGATGCCTTTCCTGCTCTTCCCGCTCGGCCTTGCCTGCCGGCGACTCGGTGGCGCGTCCGCCATGCATGTCGGGCTCGGGCTTGGCGCGATTTTCATTTTCACCTGCGTGCGCTTCTCCCCCGGCGCGCTGGATCATCACAACGTCCAGCTTGTCCTCGCCATGTGGATCGCCGCCATGCTGGTTGATCCGCAGAAGAGGGCTTCGAGCTACGGAGTTGCGGCATTCGCCTGCGCCCTCGCGATGGCGGTCGGTGCCGAAACAGTGCCGCTCGTGGCCATTGCTTGCGTCATCGTCGCCCTGCAGTGGCTGTGGCATGGCGAGGCATTCGCCCGTCCCGCCCGAGCCTTCGGCCTTTCCCTGACCCTGTCGATTTCGGCCTTTTTCTTCCTGACGGTGCCGCCGCGTTTCTATAGCGTGGTTACCTGCGACAATCTCTCCTTCGGCTTTTATACGCTTTCGGCGCTGGGGGGTACGGCACTTTTCCTCATGGCGAGCCTGCCGAGAACGCCCCCGCGAGCCGGCCGCTTGATGTTGGTCGCGATAACCGGCGGCCTTATCCTTCTGGCGGCTGTCCTCGTCGCGCCGGCCTGTCTTGGAGATCCGCTCGGATCGCTGGACCCCATGCTGGTCGAGTTGTGGCTGAAGGCCGTGACCGAAGCGCGTCCATTTCTGACTGAGATGGCTGCCGAACCGGGTGTTGCGGGCGGCTTCTACGCTGTCGGCTTTTTTGCGATCGTCATATGTCTGTGCCGCAGCCTCAGAGGTGAGGCGGTGGAAATCCATATCATCCTCGCTGCGCTGGTCGGTGTCTCGTGGGGCGTGGCGTTGGTGCAGGTGCGGGGTGCGTTCTTTGCCAATATGCTGAGCATCCTGCCGTTGTCGCTGCTGATCGCCGACCTCAGACAGCGTGCTGCAGCCAGACCAAAGCATATCGGCCTTGCGCTCGGTTACATAGGCACCGTTTTGGCTTCCGTGCCGATCATCTGGGCTTTCGGCGGTGTGATTGTGATCAACGGCTGGAGAGACGGCTTCGACGTTTCCGCGCTTTCCCAGCCGGGAGAGCCCGATGCGTCCGGTGCCGAGACGGGCGAGTGCGGCAGCGCCGCAGACATGGCAAGCCTCAATAAACTCGACACCGGTGTGGTCGCAGCCCCGTCGAACAGCGGAGCGGATATTCTGCGTTGGACGCCGCACAGGGTCCTGTCTGCCCCCTACCATCGCAATCAGAAGGGCATGCTGACGGAACTGCACATCGGCCTCGCCCAGCCAGCGGAGGCCGAGGCCTTCCTCAGAGGGGCAGGTGTGACGATTGTCGCTTTCTGTGAGACCGATCCGCAGACCCGGAGCCTGATCCGCCTGAAGGCCGACGGCTTCTATGCGGGCCTCGCACGCGGCGCGGTTCCGGGTTATCTGCAGCCGGTGGGCGAAATCAGGAACGGAGGCTTTCAGTTCTATCGGGTGCTGCCGGCAGGCGGTTGAACTGAAAAATCGGTCAGGCTCAGGTAGCGCTCAGACGCCGGACGATGAGGAGACAAGCCAGGAAATTGATCAGGCCCGCATTGTAGCCGAGCATCGCGATGAGGAGATTGAGATAGGACGCCGGGCCGGGCGAGGTGATCGTCGCGAGCGCGAAAGTCACGACAATCAGGAACGCCACAAAGGCCATGGAGAAGGCGGACCGTAGCATGCCGGCACAAACGCCTATCGATGCAGCGGTCAGGAACAGCACCTCAAATCTCCGTTTTGCCCTGTATTGCCGGGAGGATATGAGGCACGTCCTAAGAAATGCTTACCCGCCTTCGTCAGAAATTCCCGGCATCGGGCGAAAATGGCTCGATCTGGGCCACAGCAGAATCCGATAACCTGGCCGCGACCGCGTCAGGTAGGACGTATGGCCTCAATGCGCGCGGGACCTCACCCTTCCAGACGAGGTTGATGTAGTAGCCCGACAGGGGAGATGTCAGCGCAACCACCTCACCTTCGAACGCAGCCGTCTCGCCAGTGGCTTCACTGAGGGTCCCGTCGCCCGGAATGGCATCCGCTCGGAGACCGACCGCGCTCAGTACGGAAACCGCCTGGGACCTATCCTGGAAGCGAAGCAACAGGCGTTCAGGCTGCATAAGGGGCCATCGTTATCAAAGCAGCCAGGCGATCTCGGTAAATGTCGCTCCATGCCATTGTCGCTCTCCTCTGCTCCCCGGAGGGGACAGGTCATTCTCCAGGGCAAGATGTGGCCGAGACAAAAAAAGAAAAGGCGCATGATAAGCAGGCAATCGCACCGGCCAACGAGAGCGGCGCGACTGAGGCGCCCAAGGGAATCGCCTTGAGATGAGCTATTTTGGATTTGATCGTCCACGGTTCTGTGGTTACGGCAGTGATGAATTTGCCGGCCATATCCTCTAGAAGGAAGAAATGAACAGCCTGATCCCCAACGATTCGCCGACGAACCTGACCGAGTTTTCGGTGTCGGAGCTTTCGGGCTCGATCAAGCGCACGGTCGAGACCGCGTTCGACCATGTGCGGGTGAGGGGCGAGATTTCCGGATACCGCGGCCAGCATTCGTCGGGGCATGCCTATTTCTCTCTCAAGGACGATCGGGCGCGCATCGACGCGGTGATCTGGAAGGGCACATTCCCCCGCATCAAGTTTCGCCCCGAGGAGGGTATGGAGGTGATTGCCACCGGCAAGGTCACCACATTCCCCGGTTCGTCGAAATACCAGATCGTCATCGAGAACCTCGAACCCGCAGGCGCGGGCGCGCTGATGGCGCTGCTGGACGAGCGCCGCCGCAGGCTTGCCGCCGAAGGATTGTTCGACCAAAGCTGCAAACGGTCCTTGCCGTTCCTTCCGCATGTCATCGGCGTCGTGACCTCCCCGACGGGGGCGGTGATCCGCGATATCCTGCACCGTATTTCCGATCGCTTCCCGGTGCATGTCATCGTCTGGCCGGTGAAGGTTCAGGGCGAGGGTTCCGGCGACGAGGTGGCGGCTGCCATCCGCGGCTTCAACGCGATCGAGCCGGGCGGCCCTGTAAGGCGGCCGGACGTGCTGATTGTCGCCCGCGGCGGCGGCAGCCTCGAGGATCTCTGGAGCTTCAATGACGAGGCGGTCGTGCGCGCAGCGGCCGATAGTCGGATTCCGCTGATTTCCGCTGTCGGCCATGAGACGGACTGGACGCTGATCGACCACGCTGCCGATGTCCGGGCGCCAACCCCGACCGGGGCTGCCGAAATGGCGGTGCCGGTGAAGGCTGATCTCGATGCCCAGATAGCGAACTTGACGGCGCGGCTGCGCGGCTGCGCCACCCGACAGATGGACCACCGGCGGCAATCCTTGCGGGCGCTGGTTCGGGCACTCCCTTCGCTCGACCAGTTGCTGGCTTTGCCACGCCGCCGGTTCGACGAGGCTGCCGCCGGCCTCGGTCGCGGGCTGGAGCGTACAACAGTCGTCAAACGGCGCAGTTTCGAGCGCGTTTCCTCCGGCCTGAGGCTCGACCTGCTCACCAACAGGCTGGCCCAGCAACGGCAATTGCTGGCAGACCGGCTCACGCGCAGCGAGCGCTGTCTGGAGCGTCAGCTGCTGAAGGAACATAATCGGCTTTCGAAGGCAGGCGCTTCGCTGTCCGCCTTGCCGCCGCGGCTGCTCGGTCAACTGGCGCGCGAACGCCAGCATCTGGTCTCGCTTGGCCGTCATGCCGATACGGCCATGTCGCATACGCTCCTACGCGGTCGCTCTGCGATTATGGCGCAGGATAGGGTGTTGCAGTCGCTTTCCTACAAGAACGTATTGAAACGCGGCTTTGCGGTCGTTCGCGGCGAGGACGACAAGCCGCTTACGCGCGCCGCCGGGATCGGCGAGGGGCTTGGTGTATCGCTGGAGTTCGCCGATGGCCGGATCGCCGCGATCACGGGCGGTGAGGGCGAGGCAACTGGTTCGACCCCGCCCCCCCAGGCGAAGAAACGGCCTGCCAAGACCGAACCCGCGGGCGACGCGCCGAAGCAGGGCAGTCTTTTCTGATGCATGTGCTCCTGGTTCTGGCCCATCCCTTGCCGGAGAGTTTCGCAGCCTCCGTTGCGCGGACGATACGGGAAACGCTGGAGGCGAATGGCCATACGGTCGACCTGCTTGATCTCTACGCCGAGAATTTCGATCCACGGCTGACCGAGAAAGAGAGGCGCGGTTATTTTGATGTGCCCTACGACACCTCCGATGTCGCCGATCTGGTTGCAAGGTTGCGTCAGGCCGAAGCGTTGATGCTGGTCTTCCCGCAATGGTGGTTCAACCTGCCGGCCGTGCTGAAAGGCTTCTTCGACCGCGTTTTCGCTCCCGGCGTGGCATTTCGCCATGACAAGGACGGCGGCAGGATCGTACCGCTTCTCACCAATATCCGCCACTTTTGGGCTTTCACGACGGCCGGTTCGCCGTGGTGGGTCGTCCGGTTCTACATGGGCGACCCGGTGCGGCGGCAGCTCAAGCGCGGCATCGCCATCTTCTGCAACAGGAAGGCCGATTTCCGCATGCTGGCCCTGCACGACATGGACCGTGCAACCGACGGCAAGCGCAGGCGGCACCTGGAACGCGTGAAGGCCGCGCTCCAGGATTTCCGGTAGATCTCAGCGAAGCCGCATCCCCGCCTTCTCGTCGAAATGCAGGGGCTTGTCGAATTTCTGCAGCGGCGCTTCCGGGACTGAGCCCACCGTCACGCCGTACTGCCAATCCGGCGGGCAGATCGCGATGTAGCGGGCATAACCGCCGACCCCGCCGCCGAATTTGGGATAACCGATCGCCACCAGCGCGCCCGTTTCCGGCACCTTGTCGAGATTGGCCACGCCTTCGGCCTGTGCGAAGCCATTGTGCATTAGCCAGTGCTCGCCTTCGAGTGTCGGCGTTGTATCCGTGTCCAGCGGCTCATGTCCGTGAAACAGGATCTTTCGTTCCAGATGCAGGAACTTCAGTGCGTCGAGGGAAACGCCGGGGAAGGGACGGGTGGTGGAGAGCGAGGGATCCGGCCATTTCTTGTACCAGCCGGATCGCACGAAGACGACGGAGCCTTCCGGAATGCGCCCGTGCTTTTCTTCGAAACCCGTGATGTCGGCGACCTGAAGGTGATAGCCCGCGTCAGCCTTCACCTTGTCTTCGATATTGATGACCACGAGCGGCCGCACCGCATAGGTCGCGGGGATTTCATCGATGGCGGCATATTCGGGCGCCCAGTGGGCCGGCGGATCGAGCTGGGTGCCGAGCTGATCGGTTGCGAGATTGTAGGTGGAGGCGTTGAAGCCATGTTTCTCGTAGGTGAAGGTGTCGCCCTTCTTGGCATAACCTTCGAGATCCGTGCCGGCTGCTGCCTGCCCGAAGCTCGATTTCCCGAAGCCCGCCCAGACAGGAATGTTCGGCGTGATGGTATGGGTGAGATCGACGTATTTGGCGCCTTTCAGCGTCTCGTTATAGACCTTCCACAGCCCGGGCTCCTCGGCAAATGCAGTGGTGATCGGGGCAATATAAAGAAGCGCCGCAGCAATCGGCGCAGCCAGACGAACAAATGAGCAAAACATCGCGACTTCCCTCTTTGGCTTTCGTCATCGTCAGCCGGAACCTGGAATATGCCGGCACTCTCAATCTCCTGCTGCAACGGAGGAAAAGTCAACTTCGGACCAGACACGTAAATGCAACAGAAACGTGTTACCTTCGACCGGATACAATGGGAGGGGCACATGAGATTGGCGGCATTCAACGTTGAAAACCTGTTCGACCGCGCCAAGGCGATGAACCTCGAAACCTGGGCCGAAGGTAGAAAGGTGCTGGAGCAGTTCGCCGAGCTGGACAAGCGCCTGGGGCAGGTAACATACAGCCCGGCGGACAAGGCGCGGATGGCGGAGCTGGTTGTCGAACTCGGCATGGAGAAGAGCGACACCGGCCCATTCGTCATTCTCAGGCGCAATAGAGGCAATCTCCTCAAGCGGCCGAGGACCGGTGGTGTTGTGATCACCGCAAACGGACGGTTCGATTGGGTGGGGTCACTCGAATTGCGTGATGAGCCAGTGGACGAAGAGGCCATGCGAAACACCGCCCGCGTGATGCACGACATTGAAGCGGATGTTCTGGGCGTTGTCGAGGCCGAAAGCCGACCGGTTCTTTGGGCCTTCAACAATCAGATTCTTCCCGCGATCGACGGCAAGCCTTATCGGCAGGCGATGGTGATCGACGGCAACGACGATCGCGGGATCGATGTCGGCATCATGACGCGCGAGAAATACGTCATAGACATGATGCGCAGCCATGTGGACGACCGCGGTGCGAATGGAGATCCGGTCTTTTCCCGCGATTGCCCGGAATATTACATCACGACCCCGAGGGGAACGAAGCTGGTGGTTCTGGTCAACCACTTCAAGAGCAAGGGTTTTGGCAGCGCTCAATCCTCCGACGCACGCCGCAAGGCGCAGGCGGCCCGGGTTGCGGAGATCTACGAACAATTGCTGTCCGCCGGCTTCGAACACATCGCCGTCATCGGCGATCTGAACGACACGCCGGACAGCGCGCCGCTGGCACCCTTGATGCAGACGTCGCTCAAGGACGCCTTCGTTCATCCGCAATTCGACGACGGCGGCTATCCGGGAACCTTCGGGCTCGGCAATGCCGACAACAAGATCGACTATCTTCTGCTTTCGCCCAAACTCTTTGAGACGGTGGAACGGGGCGGAGTCTTCCGCAAGGGCGTCTGGCCGGGATCAAGGCCGAAGCGCTGGGACACCTATCCGCAGGTGACAAGCCCGGAGCAAGCGGCGTCCGACCATGCCGCCATCTGGGTCGATCTGGATATCTAGGGTTTTCAGGCCCACTCACCCTTGCGCATGACCGCGACCCTGGAGCCGTCGGCTCGGATGCCGTCGATATCCACCTGGTTGGAGCCGATCATCCAGTCGATGTGGATGAGGCTGGAATTGCCGCCTTGGGCCTTGATCTGCTCCTGGCTGAGCGAGGCGCCGTCGAGGAAGCATTTCGAATAGCACTGGCCGAGCGCGATATGGCAGGAGGCGTTTTCGTCGAACAGGGTGTTGTAGAAAAGCACGCCGCTTTTAGAGATCGGCGACGAATGCGGCACCAGTGCCACCTCGCCGAGCCGCCGGGCGCCGTCGTCCGTGTCCAACACCTTGTTCAGCACCTCCTCGCCCTTTGAAGCCTTGGCCTCGACGATCCGGCCGGCCTCGAACTTCACCTGGATGTTGTCGATCAGCGTCCCCTGGTGTGACAGCGGCTTGGTGCTCGACACATGACCCTCGACCTTGAGCGCGTGCGGCGTGGTGAAGACCTCTTCGGTCGGAATGTTCGGATTGCAGGTGATGCCGTTCTTGGCGGTGGAAGCTCCGCCGTGCCACTCGTGGCCGTCGGCAAGGCCGACCGTCAGATCGGTGCCGGGACCGGTGAAGTGGAGGGCCGCGAATCGCTCGCCATTCAGCCAGGTCGAGCGCTTCTTGAGATTGGCGTTGTGTTCCGCCCACGCCGTGATCGGATCGGCGACATCGACGCGCGATGCCGCAAAGATCGCCTCGGCGAGTTTGCCGACGGCGACATCGTCGGGGACATCCGGAAATACCTGGCGAGCCCAGGAGGGATTGGGATAGGAAACGATGTTCCAGTTGATGTCGAAATTGGCGATCTTTTCGAGGGCCGGCTTGTAGGCCATCGAATTGGCCTTGTTGGCGCGGGCTACCTTGGCGGGGTCCTGAGCCGCGAGCAGCATCGGATTGTCTCCGGAAATCGCAAGCCGCGCCGCCCCATTCGCATAGGCCCTCGCCATGCCTTCGTAGAGCCAGTCGGAGGCCCTGTCGAAGCTGGCGTCCGGGGCATGCTCGTAGCGGGCAAGCGTCGTCTCTTCGTCGGAATAGAAGGTGGTGACGAGGCCCGCGCCGGCCTTGTAGGCATGTTTGGTGATCAGGCGCACGAGCGGCAGGGCCGGAAGTGGTGCCGTGATCACCAGATCCTGACCCTCTTCGAGCCTGAGCCCCACTTTGACGGCCACTTCCGCAAGCTTTTCGAGTTTCTGAGGATCGACGACGGTCTGAAAATTCGGCACGATTGTCATGGATGGCCCTCTGCTTTCTCTATCCGGTTCCTGAGACTTAAAGAGCTTTGGGGCGAAAATGAAGACGCGAGCCCGAGAAACCGGCTCAGGGCTTCATCTTGGAATCCGCTACCCTTGCCGCAGCGCGGCTTCGAGCGCTGCAATGTTATTTGCATGGACGTCCTCGTAAGGCGCGAAATAGATCACCGCGCCAGAGGCAATCTCCTCGGCGACGAAGGTACGGAGCGACGGCTCGACTGGTTTGCCGGCGGCGAAAGCGCCCGCCAGCCGCTGAAGATAGGCATGGTTGGCGTCGATCAGGCGCGGTCCATAGCCGCCGGAGGCGATACGATCCGCATCGCCATGCGCCGGCAGTACTTTTCCGATCGGCCAGTCCCGCATTCGCGCGAGTTCGGCGATATGGGTTCCGATCTCGGCCGCTTCCGAAATATAGGTGATCGTATCCTCGAGCGTATCGCCGGCAAACAGCAGCTTTTCATCCGGCAGCCAGAGCACGTTGCCATCGGCGCTGTGGATCGCGAAGTGATGCAGTTCCACATTGCGATGACCGACCGTGAATTCGAGCCGTCCTTCGAAAACCGTTGTCGGCATGACGAGTGGCCGGATCGGCGGATTGGCGTTTTCAATCTTGTCGCGGTTCTGCTCGAGTTTCTCCGCGGTCAGCCGAAGCGCGATGATCTCACAATCGGCGAATACCGCATTTCCGGCAATGTGGTCCTTGTGCCAGTGGCTCAGCACGACGCGGATCCTGGTGACGCCAAGGCCTTGCAGATGATGCCGGATCGCCTGGGCGTGCTCGATGGATATGTGCGTGTCATAGACCAGCGCCTCATCCCGGTCGACCACGACATAGGAGGCAACGCCGAGGGAATAGGCGCCGTCGTCCAACCAGTTGGCTGCCTGCGCATGGAGCCGCTTGCCCGCGACGCGGCCGTCGTAATAGGCGAAGATGCCTGGATAGGGTTCAAGGATGCGAAGCGTCTCGGTCGTTTCAAGCATTGCAAGCCTCATGCGACCAATGGGGCGGCAACCGCCTTCAGGACATCGCGAGCGGCCTTTGGATCAAGCCTGACCTGCAAGCCGCGCTGCCCGCCATTGATATACACGTACGGCTCGTCGAGCGCAGCGATTTCGATTGCCGTCGGAACCACCTTCTTCTGACCGAAGGGACTGATGCCCCCGACATGATAGCCGGTGGCGCGCTCCGCCTCGGCAGGCTTCATCATCGCCGCCGACTTGCCGCCGAAGGCCGCGGCGAGCTTCTTCATCGAAACCTCGCGATCGGACGGCACGACGACGCAGACCGGCTTGCCGTCCACCTCCGCCATCAGCGTCTTCAGCACCCGGCAAGGCTCCTCGCCGATCGCCTCCGCCGCCTGCAGGCCGATCCGGTCCGCGTTCGGGTCGTAGTCATAGGTGACGATCGTGAAGGCGACGCCGGCCTTCCGAAGGGTCTGGGTGGCACGCGTTGTCTTCGACATGGCTTCAGTCCCCGCCGAACGCCTCTTCGTAGATCTCGGGTTTGAAGCCGACGATCAGCTTGCCATCGGCTTCCAGCACCGGACGCTTGATCATCGAAGGCTGAGCAGCCATCAAATCGATCGCCTTCTGGCGGTCAAGGCCGTCCTTGTCGGTGTCATCGAGCTTCTTGAAGGTGGTTCCCGCCCGGTTCAGTACGGTTTCCCAGCCGGCGCGGCTGGTCCAGTCTTCCAGACTGGAGCGCTCGATACCGGCGATCTTGTAGTCGTGAAAGTCATAGGTGACACCTCTGCGGTCGAGCCATTCCCGCGCTTTCTTCATCGTGTCGCAGTTCTTGATGCCGTAGATCGTGATCGCCATCGAATACCCCATATGCCGTGAGGGATCGATATCAACAGGCACCCTCCTCATGCAAGTCGTTGATCTGGCGCAATCGGCGTTATGTGACGGTTGCATGGCTCCCCTGTGCTGTTGTGCGTTGCACAAACGAGGGTCCGAGCTCATATTTTAGCGGAAAGAAAAGGAGAGATTGTCATGATCGCACAGAAGAAGAACCGTGGCGCATTTGGCCGGGCCTTTGCCGTCGTCAGCGCCGCAATTGCAGTTTCGGCTGCCGTAGAAAACCATCGTCGCCCGAAGAGCCATGATCTGAACACCCTCGGCATCGACCCCAAGGCTTTTGATCAGCTCGTTTAACTGGCTTCCGGCGAAACAGCCGCGAGTGTAACGGCTTCATCCGAAAGTATAGTTTCGCGCGCATTGCGCGCGGAAACTGTCCGTTAACCATAGCTATCCTATTATCTCCTAATATTTTGGAGGTTGAGGTGAGCGGGCAGGTCCTGAAAATAGCCGAGCGGCCGGATGCGGACGCGCTCGATGCCGAAGTCCTGAAGAATTCCGTCGTAAAGCTGGCTGGTGAGGCTTCGGCTCTCGGTCTCCACCTCGTCGATATCGCGGGTGTTGTACAGGATACCGCCGCCCAGTCTTCGCAGCACGCAGCGCTTCTGGGGCGTCTGACGCAGTCGGCCCAATCGATCGCCGAAGTCAACGGCCAGATCGCTCGCTCACTGCATGAATCCGATGAATTGACCACGAGCGCCCGCCAGGTGTTGGGTGCGCAGGCCGAGCAGCTTTCCGGTTCCGTCACCGCCATCGATCATATGGTCAATGCCTCGCAGGAGATCGGCGCGGAAATCAAACTATTTTCCTCCGCATTGGGTGATGTCGGGCGGCTGGCGGACGCGATCGGCACGATTGCCCGGCAGACGAACCTTCTGGCGCTTAACGCGGCGATCGAGGCGGCGCGCGCAGGCGATGCGGGCAAGGGTTTTGCGGTGGTTGCGGCCGAGGTTCGGGCGCTGTCGCTGCAGACCTCTCAGACGACCAGTTCCATTCAGGCGACGCTCGACCAGCTGAACAGCCGCATCGACCGGCTTGTGGCGGCCGGCGAGGGCGCAAGCCGCTCCGCCGAAGGCGTGAAGACGACTGCGATGAAAGTGCAGGGCTCCTTCAAGGGCGTCGAAGACGTGATGACCCGGATCCTCGACAACGCATCCGCGTTGGCGGGCACCACCGAAACCGTCGACCGGCAATGCGGCGAATTCGCCTCCTCGATTGCCTCCGCTGCCAGCGCGATCCTGAAATCCAACGATCAGCTTCAGCAGACCTCTGCCCGTGTCGGCGATATGGTGACGATTTCCGAACGGATGATCCAGGCGACCGCCAACGCCGGCGTCGAGACGCCGGACAGTCCCTACATCCGGCAGGTGATAAAGCTTGCCGCCGACGTCTCGACCGCTTTCGAAGCAGGTGTCAGATCGGGCCGCATCGACATGGCCTCGCTTTTCGACCGGCAATATGCGGCGATCCCCGGCACGGATCCTGTTCAATACATGACCCGCTTTACCGAGTTCACGGACGCGGTCCTGCCGCCGATCCAGGAAGGCGCGCCGGAAGCCGACGAACGGATCGCCTTCTGTGCCGCTGTGGACGAAAACGGCTATCTGCCGACCCACAATCGCAAGTTCTCGCAGCGCCCGCGTCCCGGTGATCCGACCTGGAACACCGCCAACTGCCGCAATCGGCGCATCTTCAACGACCGCGTCGGGCTCGCCGCGGGCCGCAACAAGGAACCATTTCTGCTGCAGACTTACCGCCGCGACATGGGCGGCGGCCAGTTCGTGCTGATGAAGGACATTTCCGCGCCGATCACCGTGAACGGCCGTCATTGGGGTGGCCTGCGCCTGGCGATCCGGGTCTAAGCCCGCGCGGCCTCCAACGTGGAACCCTCTTCATAGGCTGCATCAAGCCTGGCGATGTCGATCTTCCTCATCGACAGCATCGCCTCCATGACCCGGTTGGCCCGCATGGCATCGCTGTCGGTCAGCATTTTCGGCAGTCTGGCGTAGTTGACCTGCCATGCGAGCCCGAACCGGTCGGTCAACCAGCCGCAGGGCTGTTCCTGCCCGCCTTCGGCGAGCTTTTCATAATATGCATCGATTTCCTCCTGCGTCTCGCAATGGATGAGAAAGGACACCGCGCCGTTGAACTTTGCCCACGGCCCGCCGTTGATCGCGGCAAAGCTCTGGCCTTCAAGCTCGAAACCCATGGCCATGACCTGCCCCCTGGGGCGCGGTCCGGCATCGCCATAACGAGAAACCTCGGTGATGCGGGAGTTTTCGAACACCGATACATAAAAATTGACGGCTTCTTCCGCATTGTCTTCGAACCAGAGATGCGGAACGATCTTGTGCTTCTCGATGGCCATTTTTCTCTCCTCTATCGGGTGACGTTCTTAGAACGTGGCGGAACCAGCCGATCCGACATCGCTCCGAAAAATATTTATGCCTTTAGACCATCAGTCTCAGTTGTTCGAAGCTTGGTGGGTAAGGTACGGTTTTCGGATCGAACGCCCATCGACCGAGTTCTTCGTGGCGGGTCTGGCCGTGATAGCTATAGACGAGCATGAATTCGCCGGAGATCCACGCGTAGTTGCGCGTGAGAGGCAGGGGTTCGATATTCCTGCAATCATAAGCGAGCGTTACATGCGGCGTGAGCGCGCTCGCCTGAAAACTCGGAAGATTGTGTTGTGCCAAGGCACGCCCGAGCATCCTCACGAACTGGCCAACCATGGCATTGCCCTTGGGACGATAAAGGGCAAGATGGCGACTGTTGCCAAACAAGCCGGCACTGTCGAGGGTTATTGGGATCGGTCGCGCCTGAATGCCGGCCGCGATAGCCCTGGCTCTCTCGATCAACCGTGAAGGAGGTTTGTCGAACCGCCCCATGCAGAGCAGGCTCAAATGCAGGAGATGTGGCGGATAAGCGTCCCGTCCGCGCTGAACCGCCAGATGAGTTGCGGCATCCTCATGCATCCGCAAGGCCACGGGGTTTGTAGGCCGCAGGACGAACATCAGGCTGCTTTCCGGTCGGGCAGGGACAACCGGCATCGACGGCCATCCGTCGCTGCCCAACAGCGGCAGCTGGTCGGTCGTAACTTTCCGATTCGTCCCCCTGCTTCCCATCTCCGTGCTCCGATTTGAGTTGGAAGCAGATTAAAGGGATCGATGCCTCTAGTAAAGAACAAAAGAAGAACATTTGCGTCGGCGAGGTTTTCGTGAGGATAGTCCCCTTCGAAGCAAGAAACGGGTTGAATCTCTTTGCGCGAAGGACGATTTTGGAGGATCGACATGTGGAGGTCTGCCCATGGCTGCGCATCAATATCTCGTTTTTGAAACGGCCGGCGGTTTCTGCGGCATTGCGTGGAACGACAAGGGGATCACGCGCTTTCAGCTCCCTACGAAGGCGGCGGAGTCGACGGAACGGCTGCTTCTCCGTCGCCTGCCGACGGCGAAGCCGGGACAACCGACGGTAAAAATCCACGAAGCCGTGGAGGCGGTGAAGCGGTATTTTGCCGGCGAATCGGTGGATTTTTCACGCTTCACGCTGGATCTCGACGATCAGGACGATTTATTCAGGGAAATTTATTCCGCCGCCCGGCGGGTGGGATGGGGCCATACCACGACCTATGGCGCCATCGCCAAGGAATTGGGGGCAGGCCCGCAGGCTGCCCGGGATGTGGGCCAGGCAATGGCAAAGAACCCCGTGGCGTTGATCATTCCTTGCCATCGGGTGCTTGCCGCCGGCGGCAAGCTGGGCGGCTTCTCGGCACCCGGAGGCGCCATGTCCAAAGCACGCATGCTCGAGCTGGAAGGCGTCAGGCTCGGCCCGCCGGAACCGGCCCAGCAATCGCTCGGCTTCTAGGCCCGGAACGCGTGTCTTCGCGGAAAGGGCGACCCGATGTTTAGGTCGCCTTTTCACTCGCGTCGGTTGACACAGAACAACCTGTTGCAAGGGCAGGCATGGCAGAAAGCGGGAAAGGAGGAAGGAGATGCCTGCCGCCGCCGCCAAACCCCAATTGAAAGAAATCACCGTCGAGGAATATGCCAAGCTCAGGAGCCTGATCGATAGGATCGGCGAAGAGCAGGCGATGAGAAAACGCGAAGACGATACGTCGATCAAGGACGTCGTCGCTCACCGGGCCCATTGGATCGAACTGTTCCTTGGCTGGTATCGTGACGGCCAGACCGGGCAAAAGGTTGAAATTCCCGCGAAGGGCTACAAATGGTCCGAGCTCAAAACCTTCAATGCCGACCTGCGGGCAAGGCAGGCGGATCTCAGCTGGCTTGACGCACGGGCGTCACTGGAAGGCTCTCATCGGAGACTTCTCGACTTCATCGATCGTCACGACGACGATGATCTTTATGCCGGTCCAATGAAAGGCGGAAACAGCCCGTGGACGACCGGACGCTGGGCCGAGGCGGCGGGCCGGTCGCACTATAGATCGGCTGCGAAATGGATCCGCGCTTGCCTCCGGTCCGACCTGTCCGGAAACTGACCTTCAGCGCGAATGTTCATCGCACATGCCAAGCGCGTTTTTATCCCGCACCAGTGGACGAAAGAGGTTGCTCCAACTGAGCCGACGGTCGTCCGCTATCCGTCGGATTTGGATACTGCCGGTTAAGCCGAAATCATTCCCACTCGATCGTGCCGGGCGGCTTCGACGTCACGTCATAAACGACCCGGTTGATGCCGCGCACCTCGTTAATGATGCGGGTGGCCGTACGGCCGAGGAAGTTCATGTCGTAGGGGTAGAAATCCGCCGTCATGCCGTCGACCGAGGTGACGGCGCGCAGTGCGCAGACGAAGTCGTAGGTGCGATAGTCGCCCATCACGCCGACCGTCTGCACCGGCAGAAGCACGGCGAAAGCCTGCCAGATCGTGTCGTAGAGGCCGGCCTTGCGGATTTCGTCGAGATAGATCGCGTCCGCCTTGCGCAGGATGTCGAGCTTTTCGCGGGTCACGCCGCCGGGGCAGCGGATCGCAAGTCCCGGACCTGGGAAGGGGTGGCGACCGACGAAACGGTCCGGCAGGCCGAGTTCGCGGCCAAGCGCGCGGACCTCATCCTTGAAGAGTTCGCGGAGCGGCTCGACGAGCTTCATGTTCATGCGCTCAGGCAGGCCGCCGACATTGTGATGGCTCTTGATCGTTACGGACGGGCCGCCGGAAAAGGAGACGCTTTCGATCACGTCCGGATAAAGCGTGCCCTGGGCGAGGAAGGCGGGTGCGCCCTTGCCGTCTTCGGCAATCTTGTTGGCTTCCGCTTCGAAAACCTCGATGAACAGACGACCGATCGTCTTGCGTTTCACTTCCGGATCAGAGACGCCGGCAAGCTCCGTCAGGAACAGGTCGGAGGCATCCACATGCACGAGCGGAATGTTGTAGTGGTCGCGGAACATCTTGACCACTTCCTCCGCCTCGTTGAGGCGCATCAGGCCATGATCGACGAAGACGCAGGTGAGCTGGTCGCCGATTGCCTCGTGGATCAGCACTGCCGCGACCGAAGAGTCGACGCCGCCCGAGAGGCCGCAGAGCACGCGGCCGGAACCGACCTGTTCGCGGATCTTGCGGATCATCTCGGCGCGATAGGCCGCCATCGTCCAGTCCGACTTCAGCCCGACGATCTTGTGCACGAAGTTGGAAAGCAGCTTCGCGCCATCCGGCGTGTGCACCACTTCAGGATGGAACATGGTCGTGTAGTAATGGCGGCTCTCGTCGGCGGCGATCGCGAAAGGCGCGTTCTCGGACGTCGCGATGACCTCGAAACCTTCGGGCAGCTTGGTGACGCGGTCGCCATGGCTCATCCAGACCGGATAACGGTTACCCGTTTCCCAGAAACCATCGAAGAGCGGGCTCTTTGCCCTGATCTCCACGTCGGCGCGTCCGAACTCTGCTGCGTGACCGCCTTCCACCTCGCCGCCGAGCTGCAGGCAGAGCGTCTGCTGCCCGTAGCAGATGCCGAGGATCGGAACGCCGGCATCGAAAACCGCCTGCGGCGCACGCGGGCTGCCTTCCGAGGTCACGGAGGCCGGACCACCGGAAAAGATCACGCCCTTGGGCCGAAGCTTCTCGAACGCGGAGGCCGCGTTCTGGAACGGATGGATTTCGCAGTAGACGCCGGATTCGCGGATGCGACGCGCGATGAGCTGCGTCACCTGGCTGCCGAAATCGATGATGAGGATGCTGTCGGGATGAGCTGCCAAGGTCGTGTTTTGGGTCATGGCGAGCCTTTAAAGAAAAGTTGTTTTTAACGCAACTGCTCAGAGGACCAATTTGCCATTCTCAAGCGCGTTAAAAAGGCCGTCCACCGCGTCCGCCAGCTTCACGTCGATCACGTGCAGATATTCCCTCCAGTCGTTGACGTGCTTGAGCTCTTCCTTTCCGTCCGAAATACCACGCAGGCCGATCAGGGGAATTGCGAAAAGCTGGCAGCAGCGCATCACTGCGAAGGTTTCCATATCCACCATGTCGGCTTCGATGAGATCGTATGCGGCGCCGGAGACGACGTTGCCGCCTGTCGAAAGCGAGGCCTCCGGAATGCCGGGGATGCGCAAGAGGAGCGGCATGGTCGCCGGATGTTCGAGGAAAGGCGTCCGGCCTTTCTCGAAACCGAGCGGCGAGGCGTCCATGTCGCGATAGGCGACCGAGGAAACCTGGCAGATTTCGGTTTGCTCGAGACTGCGCGAACCGGCCGAGCCGAGCGAGACGATAAGATCGGGCAGCTTGCCCGATGCCTCCAGCTTCGTCAGCGCATGGCTCAACACAATCGCGGCCTCGACAGGCCCGACACCGGTCATCAGCGGTTTGATGCGGGATCGGAGCGCCGGGCCGTATTCGGCGTCGACCGCCATGACGAAGAGAATGGATTTGCCGCTGGCGGACGTCGGTTCGGCCATGGAAAGTGCGGTGATCATCCGATGATGTCCTCCCGGCCGCGGATCACCATCATGGTGCCCGTCATGGAGGCGATGAGTTTGGCGGGACCGTCTCCGATGGCATAGGCACGGCCATCCGCGACGATGATCGTGGATCCCGGCTTGGTGATCTCGCCGCGGAAGAGAAACCGTTCGCCGCGGCCCGGCGACAACAGGTTCACCTTGAATTCGATCGTCAGGATGGAGGCTTCCGGCTCGATCACCGTATAGGCGGCATAGCTGCAGGCGGAATCAAGCGCGGCAGAGATGACGCCGGCATGCAGAAAGCCATGCTGCTGGGTGAGCTTCGCATCAAACGGCAGCTCGATCTCCACCATGGCCTGTTCGACGCGTGCCAACTCCGCCCCAAGCAGGCCCATGGCGCCCTGGCGTGCGAAGCTTTGCTTGACGCGTTGACGAAAATCGCCCGTATCTCTCCCGTCCATGTTTCATCCCTTTCGCAGCTGCGAAATTGGCATGGGCAAAAGTGTTCCGCAAGCGGGGGCCGTTGACGTCGTTAATTCAGGAGAACGATCGCGAGATTGAGCAACGTCGCGAAGCCGACCCAGAAGGCATAGGGGACAAATAGCCAGGCCGCCCAGCGGTTCGGCCGCCAGCTTGCGGCGATGAACAGCAGGATCGAGATCAGCAGCGGCACGATGATGACGAGACCAAGTTTAGGGTTCTGCAGACCAAAGAAGGCGGGCGACCAGGCGAGGTTCAGGACGGCTTGAATGGCGAAGATCTGCAGGCGACGCCTGTTGTTTTCATCATACCAGGTGGCGGCAAGCGCCCCGCCGATCATGCCGTAAAGGACGGTCCAGACCGGACCGAAGACCCAGTTCGGAGGATTGAAGAAAGGCTTGTTCAGCGACTGGTACCATTCGCCGGGCTGGTTGCTGAGGCCACTCAGCGCGCCGATCGCCACGCTGGCCAGGATGAAGATGAAAAATATGAGGGTCTTGTTCATGAGGCCGCAATTAGGGCGATGCGCCGACGGAAAAAGATCACGCTAATCGAACGATATGCTGATCCCAGGCCACCTTGCTGCGGGTCTCGTTGAACTGGCCGTCATAGGAGGAAACGGCGATGCCGCTTGCTGCGGGGGCAACCCCGGCGGCGTCGCGGACCAGCTCTTCCTTCAGTACGGCCCCGGTCCTTGCGTCGAGAGTGACGGCCGCACCGACGGGGGAAGTCATGCCGACGATGCCTTCGCGGCGGTTGACGGCGATCGCGCCGACATAGTTGCCAAGCCGGATGGTGGTCTCCTCCGGCAGCGAAACGAACGAGAGGTCCCCGCCTTCCGAGAACCAGCCGGCGAGTGGCGGCAGCGCATTGCGCGGGCCTTCCCACTGGCAGGCGAACCAGATGCGGCCATCCGCGCCGATATCGAGATGCCGGGTCGAAAGCTGGCGGAGCGCGGGAGGCAGGCCGTGCCGCTGGACGAGCGCACCCGTCCCGGCATCGAGCAGGACCAGCGACGGTTCCATATGGTCGAGATTGAGCTTGGTGCGGCCGAAGTCCGGGTGGGTTTCGATGCCGCCATTGGCGATGATCAGGAGCGTGCCATCATCCGAGACGGTCATGTCATGCGTTCCGATACCGTGCGCGTCGAATTCGCCGATGCGGCGGAACTTGTCTCGCGCGTCGTAGACACCGATCATGCCGCGATTGCCGTCGAAATCGTTCTCGCTGGCGTAGAGCAGGGCGCCATTGGACGAAAAGTGCCCGTGGCCGTAGAAATGCCGGCCTTCGGGCGAGGTGATGACGACCGGCTCCGTCTGCCTCGACAGATCGAAGACCATGGCGAATGTCCCGGGGCGCCGGGCAAATGCGACGGTACGGCCGGTGGCTGAGCTATGGGCCAAGCCATGGGCGCGAGCGGGTAGTGACGCTCGATCGATGATTTCGCCGCGCTCGGAAATCGTGGCGATGCCGAAGGAACCGTCAGATTCGCGAAAGCCCGCCGCATAGACCGCATCGGCCCGTTCCAGCGCCATCAGCGAGCGTGGCGAAAGCGAGGCGGTAAAAGATATACCCGCCGCCTTCAGGAAGCCGCGCCGGTCGATCGCCTCGCCGCGCCACATGGCCGTCAGTCTCCATCCGAAAAGGAAAAGCCGGAGCCGAGGCCGATCGCGCCGCCATAACCCTCGCTCAGGCTGATAATCACTTCGCGACCCTGGAAGAGCAGCGTGTCGAGCTTTTCGCGCTCCTTTGGATCCTCCACCGCTCTTTCAAGGTCGGGCGTTACCTGCTGTGAAAGCTCGGCCATGGATTTGAGGAGAGCCTTTGTGGAGGCGAGGATCGGCCGGTCGGATTGCTTCAGGAGGTTCGCCATCCCGGACGCCTCCAGCAATGCTGCCAGACCCTCGATATTGCCTTTGACGGAAGGCCAAGTCGTTCCGGAGCGCCAGAACAGCGCCTGTTTGGGGAATTTCGCCTTTTCCGGCCCCTTGTAGAAGGTCTCGATGCGTTGATCGCGCACGGTTTCGGCCCCGTGCACCAGGATGCCGAGGAGCGCTGTGGCCGCCTCGCCGCCGGTGCGGAAGACGGGATTGGAAGGCCCCGGTTGTTTCCAGGCTTCTTGAATGCCGTTCGGCGCATCCCAGATGCCGGAAATCTCCTCGGAAACATTGGTGATGTTGCCAGCGACAGCAGCGGCGTAGCGGCAGCGAAAGCCGTTCTTCTCCCTCGAAAGGGCCTCCGACCCGGTGCCGAAGAGGAGATATTCCAGGGCGCCGAAACCTTGCGTCGCGACGCTCTTCGTCGCAAGCGTGGCGGGATCTGTGGCCGTTTCATCCGATTTCGACAAGATGCCCTGAACCTGCTTGAGGCCGGTGCTCTTGCGATCGGGATAAAACAGGATGCGTTCGAAGCGGTTCTGCTCGATGACAGGCCCGACCCGAATGATCTCTATGTGAGCCCAGCTTACCGCGGCGGCACGGAAGGCGCTCTTGGCAGAGTCGTGATTTGCCGCCGAGGGCGTCCCGCAGAGCGTCTTCACGACGGACGTCATCTTCTCCGCCGATCGATGGAAGGCGCTGTAGCCTGGCCGTATAAAGCCGTCCACGGCCGCCGTCATGACTTTGGAGACCTCCGCTTCCGGCAGATCGATCGAGGATGCGGGTTCGCTCTCCTGCGCCAAAGCCATGGCGGGCAGGAGCGAGATCAGGCCGGCGGCAAGGATCATGCGCATCAGAGCGACTCCAGGAATTTGACCAACGCGGCGCGGCCGTCTTTGGAAAGCGAGGCGAATGCATCCCGGGCATTTTGCCCTTCTCCGCCGTGCCAGAGGATGGCTTCCGTGAGGTTGCGGGCTCGCCCGTCATGTAGGAAGAAGGTGTGTTCGTTGACGGTTTCGGTCAGCCCGATGCCCCAAAGCGGCTGGGTGCGCCACTCGCGGCCGTCGGCAACGCCGACCTGCTGCCCGTCGGCCAGACCTTCGCCCATGTCGTGCAGGAGGAAATCCGAATAGGGCCAGATCAGCTGGAACGCATGCGCCTTATTGCCGGCATCGCGGCGGGTGACGAATTTCGGCGTATGACAGGCAGTGCAACCGGACTGGTAGAAAAGCTCCTTGCCCCTGAGTACGGTGGGGTCCGCGATATCGCGTCTTGCCGGCACCGCTAGATTCTCGGAATAGAAGGTGACGAGTTCCAGCACCGGATCTGGCGCTTCGACCGGTCCGAGCCTTTCCTGCACGCCGGTCGGCATCGCAAGGCATTCGGCTTCCGCCTTGGTGCAATCGCCATGATCGAAGGGTTTGTCCGGCGTTGAAATGCCAAGGTCGCCAGCAAACGCTCCGGAGCTCTGGTCACGGACGGAGCCATTCTGGGCTTTGAAGCCGAAGCGGCCGAGTTTCAGGTCGCCCGTCTTGTGGTCGCGTGTCAGCGCGGGCTTGCCCGATATCCCATCGCGGTCCTTGTCGTCGGGATCCGCCTTGGCGAGGATATCCGCCTCATGGATCGCCTGGATGAGGCCCATGCCGATCATCGGAGGCGCCACGCGCGGCGATAACGTCACGTCTCCTTCGAGCGGACCATGGCCGAGATCGACGGCGGAATAGGTGGGTTTGCGCAGTTGCACCACCTCCCCATCACCAAGCGTTATCGGGATCTCCTCATAGGAAATCTGCATCTGGCCTTCCGATTTCAGCCCCGGCACCGCCAGATCCTGCAACTGCTCACCATAGGTCGCGTCGGGAAAATTGAGCTTTCGGATATCGGCGATCGCCTCGCGCTCGTCGTCCGTGCGGGCGGGGCGGGCAAGCCGGAGGAACATGGAAGTCGAATCCGCAGAACCTTCGGGCGGATGCCCGCGTCCATCCTTCAGATGGCAGCTTTGGCATGCCCGGGCATTGAAGAGCGGCCCCAGGCCGTCGGAAGCCTGGGTCGAGGAGGGCGAGGAAACCCAGAGCTTGCGGAACAACGCGTTGCCGAGCTTGAACTTTTCTTCCTCGTCGAAATCGAGATTGACGGAAAAATGCGAAAAGGCGTCTCCGTTGACGAGCGCCCTGGTCGTCGCCGCGCCGCCCTGCATCGTCTCGAATTGCTCCGGCTTGGAAAAATCGGTTGCGGGCCGCGTGACGCTTTCCACACGTCTCTGATCCTTCGGATTGATATCCGTGCGTGATGTCGGAAAAAGCGTCTCACCGCCGACAGCCATGAGCGGCGCGAGAAGAAGAGCGCCCGAAACAAGCGGGAGCAGGAACAGCGAGGATATGGGCGCTCTCATCGGTCATCGGGCCGCAAGCTCATCAAGCCGCGACCCGCCTTTATTGGAAATTACTTGAAAACGGCGTCAGGATTATCAAGGCTGTCGGAACCTTCAAGCTCGATCTTGCCGAGATCCAGCGACGCAATGACGCGCTCGATCGTCTTGGTCTGATCGATCAGGCCGTCGATCGCCTTCTGGACCACGGCATTACCCTTGACATTGTTCTCACCGATCATCTGGTCATAGGCCTCGACCTTCTGGCCCCGATCAGCCATGGCGTTCATGGCGGCGAGCGTCGCATCGAGCTTGCTCTTCATCTCGGTGTCGAGCGCCTTGTCCTTGGCGACGACCAATTCCGAAACCGAGGGTCCCTTCAGCTTCGTACCGTCGACCCGGAGATATTCGCCCGTATAGGCCGACTTGATGCCGATCGCGTCGTTGAGATGCGACGCATAGGTATTGTCCGAGAAACAATCGTGTTCTTCTTCCGGATCGTGCAGCAGAAGGCCGAGTTTCATGCGTTCGCCGGCAAGTTCGCCGTAGGATAGCGAACCCATGCCGGTAAGGATCGCCGACAGCCCCGCCTTGGGGTCGCCTGTGACGTTCTTGGTGGCGTCGCCATCGGGGGCCCAGGCTTTCACCATGTCCTCGAGGTCGGTTACGAGCAGGGTCGATGCAGCCTTCAGGTAGGCGGCGCGGCGATCGCAGTTTCCGCCGGTGCAATTGGCCTTGTCGTAGTCGGTAAAGGGGCGCTTGCCGGCTCCCGCGCCGGTGCCGTTCAAATCCTGCCCCCAGAGAAGGAACTCGATCGCGTGATAGCCGGTCGCGACATTCGCCTCGATCTCGCCGGCTTCGTGCAGGCTCTGAAGGGTCTCGGGCGTGATGTTGGTGACGTCGATCTCTTCGCCGTTGACCTTGATTTTCGGATTGGCGATGACATTGGCGGTGTAAAGCTCGTTCTCGTCGCTCTCCTTGCCGTAGGAGGCGTCGACATAATCGATCAGGCCTTCATCGAGGGGCCAGGCGTTCACTTTGCCTTCCCATTCGTCGACGATGGGGTTGCCGAAGCGATAGACTTCCGTCTGCTGATAAGGAACGCGCGCGGCGATCCAGGCGGCCTTGGCGGCCTTCAGCGTTTCCTCGCTGGGCTTTGCGATCAGCGCATCGATTGCAGCGTCGAGCTTCTTGGCCGTCGTCAGCGAGTCCTCGTATTTGGCATGCGCGAGCTCGGCATAATGCTTGAGGACGGCGGCGGCATCGGCGGCCTTTGCCGGCGTGACGGTATAGGCCGCGGAGGCGGCAAAAAGCGCCAGCGCGGCGCTCAGAACGGTCTTGCGGATCATGGTCCCTCTCCTTCGGCGGCCGAGGTTCCCTGGCCGCTCGATCGAGTTCTTCGCGCAAATGGAAACTGGTGTCAAACGATCTAGTTTAGAACGCTTTGAAAGAAGGGGAGGCCTCTTACCATCTTGCCCTCCGGTTCAGCGCTCTCGCTGCATCCGGCAGAAAAAGAAGCCGTCGGTATCGGTGCTTGCGGGGGTGAGCGTGACGGAGAGATGATCCTTCGATCGCGGCTGAGGAGCATCTTTGCCGAAAGCCTGCTCCCATCGCGGCTCGGTTGGTACCACTGAAAACTGCGGGTTCTCCGCGCAGAACCGGGCTGTTTGCCGGTCGTTTTCTTCCGGCAGGATCGAGCAGGTGACGTAGAGCAACGCGCCGCCCGGCTTCACGAAGGCTGCCGCTTCCGTCAGCGCCTCCTGCTGTTGTGCGATGCGCTCGTCCAGGTTTTTGGGCGTCAGGCGCCATTTCGTGTCCGGACGCCGGCGCCATGTTCCCGTGCCGGTGCAAGGCGCATCGACAAGAACCGCATCGATTTTCCCTCTCAGGGGCTCGAGCTGACGCGCGTCGTCATGGACCTGAACGTTGCGGGTGCCGGCTCGGCGCAGCCGTTCGATAATCGGAGCGAGCCGCTTGCGGTCGGCGTCATAGGCGTGGATCTGCCCCTTGTTGTGCATCGCGGCCGCCATGGCGAGGGTCTTGCCGCCGCCGCCGGCGCAATAGTCGAGAACCTGGTCATGTTCGCCCGGCTGCACGAGCTCGGCGACGATCTGCGATCCTTCGTCCTGAACTTCGAACCACCCTTTTTGGAACGAAAGCTCGGCGGTGACGTTGGGCAGACGGGATGCTCCTTCGCCGGCGGCAATCCGAATGCCGTTGCGGGCGATGCGCGCGGGTTTGGCACCTGAGCGTTCCAGCGCCTTTACGACCTTCTCTCGCGACGCCTTCAGGGTATTGGCGCGGAGATCGAGGGTCGGCCGGCCGTTGAGTGCCTTGGCCTCGACAAGCCAGTCCTCGCCGAAATTGGCTTCGAAGGATGGCTGTATCCAGTCCGGGATGTCGCCCTGAACATGGAGCGGCGCATCCTCGAGATTGCGGGAGGCAAGTGCCGAAAGGTTCGCTTCGGTAAGAGCAGGCGGCGCAAAGCGGTCATCGGCGAACTCGGCATGCAGAGCCTCGGGCGAGAGGCCCCATTGCCGGATGAGGACCGCATAGGCGAGAGCAGTCGGGCTCTCGTCGTCCATGATCCAGGCATGCGAGAGCCGCATCCTCAAGGCGTCATAGACGATGTTTCCGACAGCTGCGCGATCGCCCGAGCCGGCAAAACGATGCGCGAGGCCCCAATCCTTGAGGGCGTCGGCGACAGGCCGCTTCCGCGTCTCTATATCGGACAGAACCTCGATGGCTCCGGCCACTCGTCCGCCCAGTCGCATGTTGCTCTCCGTATCGGTTGCACCCGTATGGGAGGGCTCCTAGCTGCGATTGCTCCGAAGAGCAAGAGGCGGTGCGGTCCAGCCTTAGCCGTCGATTGCCTTCAGGCCCTTGCCGGCGATCTTCTGGTTTCCGGCGTCGACGATCTGATAACAGACCTGCGCGGTGCCGGAGCTGACCATGCCGATGTTCTTGGCGGCAGCCTTGGAAACGTCGATCACGCGTCCGCGGATGAATGGTCCGCGGTCATTGATCCGTACGACGACGCTCTTGCCGTTGCGCTTGTTCGTCACCTTTACTTTGGTGCCGAAAGGCAGCGAGCGGTGAGCGGCGGTAAGCAGCGACGCATTCATCCGTTCACCGGATGCGGTCTTGGAAGTCAGAGCATACCAGGATGCGTGGCCGCACCCGGGCGCAGCATTGGCCTGCGCGGAGCCGAGAAGTGCAAAAGAAGCAGTTGCGGCCACGGCGAAAGTCGAGCGTCGAATTGTTGTCAAGTCGGTCGTCCCCGTTCGATTGGTCCCTGCACGTTGCGTGCAAGAATGGCTAAGCGGGGCGAAAAGTGGCGGAAAAGTGGGACTTTTGATCACGGAGTATTACGTAGCGTAACATTTGTGATCCAGATTCTACTGAATCGTTTAAGAAGCCAGCTAACCTTTCTAGGAAGAAAACCTTTAAAAACAGGCATAAAGAGGAAAGCTATTCCGGGATGATGGTCGCGTCCCGGGCGATCACGAAAATCGCGGAAAAAAATTTGTTGCGATGCAAGATTCTTTGCCTCATTTGGACAAATATTATGGCCGGTTGCCGCAGATCCTAAGAAATAATAACCAGCAGAGTGGCTGAAGATGGAATTTTCACCCGTTTCAAAATGGGAAAATTATCCTCTCCATCGGCCTGTCGACCACATCTCGTCGAGTGACATGCGGTAGTTCGGGAAGCGGAACTGGAACCCCAACGCGCGGATTTTGGCATTGGAAACGCGCTTGTTGGCTCCGTAAAAGGACCGGGCCATGGGGGTCATGTCGGCTGTCTCGAAGTCCTGTTCCGGAGGGGGCTCGACACCCATCAGCCGGGCGGCTTCGATGATGACGTCCTGCGGCGGACCGGGCTCGTCATCCGTGACGTTATAGATGCCTTCCATCTCGCGCTTTGCGAGGAACAAGGCGGCGCCGCCGATGTCTTCGACACGGATCCGGTTGAAGACCTGGTCTTTCTTTATGATGCGCCGCGCCGTGCCGCGCGCAAGATTGACGAAGGCGTTGCGGCCCGGTCCGTAAATTCCTGCAAGCCGCAGGATTGCCACCGGTATGCCGCCGCCTTTGCCCTCGGAGATCCAGGCTTCCTCGGTATCGACCCGCTCGATCGAGCGGCCGAGTATCGGGCTGCCGGGCGTCTCCTCGGTCACCCAGCCTCCGCCGTGGTCGCCGTAGACGCCGACGGTGGAGAGGTAGCCGATCCATTGAAGCTTCGGGCAAAGTTCGCGGAGCTGTCTCGCGAGGAGTTTCAGTAACGGGTCGCCTTCCTTGCCAGGCGGAATGGACTGAACGAGATGCGTAACCTCCCTCAGTTCGATCAGGAGTTCGTTGCTGAAGGCACTGCCGTCGAAGACGAATGCATGGATGTCTTTGGTTGCGAGATCCTGCGCCTTTTCCGTGCTCCTCGCGGTGCCGGAAACCCGCGCGCCTTCCGCTTCAAAGGCCTCGGCAATTGCCTGGCCGGAATAACCGCATCCGAAAATCATTACGCGCATCAGGCCACTCCCGCCAATTTCCATTCATCCACCACCTCGGGCTCGTCCTCAAGAAGGCGTTTCTGCGCAAATCGCAGGAATTCGTCGGCAGGCATCAGGCGTTTCAGAGCCCATATGACCATGCCGCGCACCGCTGGCGAAGGGTCGTCCGCAAGGTCGCGGCAACGCTCAATCAGCGAGGCATCGCCGGAGTTGCCGGCGGCGATCAGCACGTTGCGAATGAAGCGGTCCCGGCCGATGCGTTTGACGGGAGAGCCGCTGAAGAAGGTGCGGAACGTCGGATCGTCCAATGTCAGCAGGAAGGCGATCTCCGGTTCCTTCAGGTCCTCCCGGGCCTTCAGCTTCATTTCCGATGCGCTTGCCGCGAACTTGTTCCAGGGACACGCGGCCAGGCAATCATCGCAACCATAGATGCGGTTGCCGATAAGCGATCGGAATTCCGGATCGATCGGCCCTTTGTGCTCGATGGTCAGATAGGAAATGCAGCGGCGCGCATCGAGCCGGTAAGGCGCGGGAAAAGCGGCGGTCGGACAGGCGTCGAGGCAGGCGCGGCAGGAGCCGCAATGATCGTCCTCTGGCTTGTCCAGAAGAAGGTCAGCTGTTGTGAACAGGCTGCCGAGGAAGAGCCAGGAGCCGTGGGTGCGGCTGACGAGATTGGTATGCTTGCCCTGCCATCCAAGTCCGGCCGCTTCCGCCAGCGGCTTTTCCATGACAGGAGCCGTATCGACAAAGACCTTGACGTCCTCGCCGGCGCGGGCGGCGAAGCGCGTGGCGATTTCCTTCAGCCGCCCCTTGATGATGTCGTGATAGTCGCGGTTGCGGGCATAGACGGAGATCGCCGCTTTGTCGGGCTTCTCAAGAATGCTGCGTGGATCTTCCTCCGGCCCGTAGTTGAGGCCAAACATGACGATCGATCGCACCTCCGACCAGAGTACTTTCGGGTCGGCGCGCCGTTCGCGGGTCTCAGCCATCCATTCCATCGTGGCATGGTGACCATCAGCCAGAAAGGCGCCGAGCCGTTCGGGAGCTCTGGGAATGCTGTCGGAGCCGGTGATGCGGCAGAGGTCGAAGCCCGTCGCGGCCGCCTCCTCGCGGACGAAGGCGGTCAGCTTCTCCCGCCGCCTCCGTGCCTTGTCCTCCTCTCGCGCCGTGGCTTCAGAAATCAAGGTCCGCATAGTGAGATACCGGAGTGATGCCGCGGATGCGTTCGGCAAGCAGCGGCCGGAAGGAGGGGCGGGACTTTAGACGCTGATACCAATCCTTGGCCACCGGCGTTTCGGCCCATTCGATTTCGCCGAGGTAGTCGAGCACCGAGATGGAGGCCGCGGCGGCAAGGTCTGCGTAACTCAATCGATCCCCTGCGAGCCAGGGCCGCGAGCCTGCGAGCCACGAGAGATATTTCATGTGCTGCCTGATATTGGCGCGCGAGGTGCGCAGCACTTTGGAATCCGGTGCACCGCCGCCCTGGGCGGCCGTCATCTGCAGCTTGTAGATTCGCTCGCGGGTCAGAGGACGCGTCACGTCCTGTTCCATCTTCTGGAGGAACCATTCCGTCAACCGGCGGATCTCGGCGCGCTGCCATGGGTCTTCGGCGAGCAGCCGGCGGTCGCGCTTCAAGACGCCATGCGTCTCATCCAGAAATTCCAAGAGCACGGAAGGGCCACAAAGTACTCTCATGCTGTCGTCCACATAGACGGGAAGGGTGCCCGCCGGATTGAGCGTCAGGAATTCGCGACGCTTTTCCCAGGGCTGCTCTTCGACCAGATCCGCCTGAAACCCGTATTCGGCCAGAATCAGCCGGACGAAGCGGGAGGCCGAAGACATGGAGTGATGGTAGAGAGTGGGCATGGATATTTGAACTTCACGAACATTGTCTAGGAAGGGTAAGGCTGCTTTACGCGCCCGCCTGACATATGACAGCTATATGGATTTGGTAGGGCCAAGACAAGCAATGGCTCATAGAGTGCTTAAAACTGCCCTTATCTACTCAATAAAGGATTAAGAATGGCGGATCAGTCCATTATCAGCGCCCTCGTTCTTGGCTTGATCGAGGGGCTTACGGAGTTTCTTCCCGTATCGTCCACCGCCCACGTTCTGCTAGCCGGCCATTTTCTCGGTTTTCAATCTCCAGGCAACACATTCGCCGTATTGATTCAGCTGGGTGCGATCCTGGCTATCCTGCTCGTTTATTTCCGCAAGCTTCTGCAGATCGCCACCGACCTGCCCAGCAGCGCAAAGGCCCGAGGTTTTGTCGCAACCGTCCTCATCGCCTTCCTGCCTGCGGCCGTCATCGGCGCTCTGGCGCATGATTTCATCAAGACGGTTCTCTTCGAAACACCGATGCTGATCTGCGTGGTGCTGATTCTCGGGGGGCTTGTGCTGCTGGCGGTCGACAAGATCAAGTTCCGGCCGGTCTATCACGACGTGATGGACTATCCGCCGTCGCTCGCGTTCAAGATCGGGCTTTTCCAATGCCTTGCGATGGTTCCAGGCACGTCCCGTTCAGGCGCGACCATCGTAGGCGCGCTGCTTCTCGGCGCCGACAAGCGTTCGGCAGCGGAGTTTTCCTTCTTCCTCGCCATGCCGACCATGCTCGGCGCGTTCACGTTGGATCTCTATAAGAACCGCGCAGCGTTGAGCTTCGATGACGGCGCGGTAATTGCCGTGGGGTTTATCGCCGCTTTCGCCACCGCCCTCATCGTCGTGCGCTCCCTCTTGGATTTTGTATCGAGCCGAGGTTATGCGCCCTTCGCCTGGTGGCGGATCATCGTCGGCGTCGCAGGCCTGATCGCGCTTCTCCTGGGAGCATGAACGAAAAAAGGCGGCCGAGAGGCCGCCTTGCATCCGGATCAGGTTACCTTAGTGCTGGATGGACGCCGTGCTGCACGGGTCGACGCCATAGGCCGGCGCGCATCCGCTCTTGGTGGCTGCGTCTGTCTTCGGAGCCATGAAGGAGCCCGCCAGGATGATCAGTGCAGCGCATGCAAAAAAGAGCGCGATGGGCTTGCCCATGAAGGAATGCCTTTCCAAGGATGGTTTGATCGTCACGATTGAATGTCTTGTTGGGAGGCGAGCTTTATTGCTCGCATTCAAGGAATTCAATAAAGGATTTTGCTGAATCCGGCGTTAACGCCACTGCATTGGTCTGTGCGGCCTTTGTGCCACATCTCATGCTCGAAAGATAAGCCAAAACAAAAGACTGCTCGCTTTTTAGGCGAGCAGTCGGTCTTTCCGCAAGGGTAAGTAAAGTCTCGGCAAGGCAAAGAAAAATCAGGCGGCCCGGCCAGACCCGGTATATTGGCCCTGCGGACGATATTGCACGAGGTAGGATGGCAGGATGGATGTGGCGAGCGTCGGACGGATGCCCATCCCCTGGAGCGTACGGCCTTCCTTGGCGGCGGCCTCGGAAACGACGTTATCAACCTTGAGCAGCTTCACCTGATCGCTGGTAATCGGCGGCTTCACGAAGGGAATGAGCGACGCGATGCTGCCGATCAGCGACGCAATGCCGAAAGGCAGCGAGACCAAGGCATTGGAGCGGTTGGTAATACGCAGCATCGTCTCGAGACATTCGCGGAAGGTCATGACCTCAGGGCCGCCCAGCTCGTAGATCTTGCCGGGGGCTATCGTGCCGTCCACCGAACGGGCAACGGCCTCGGCGACATCTTCGACATAGACCGGCTGGAATTTCGTCCTGCCGCCGCCCACGAGCGGAAGCGCCGGGAAGACCTTCGCCATCGCGGCGAACTTGTTGAAGAAACTGTCTTCATGGCCGAACATGATCGACGGGCGCAGGATGACGGCATCCGGAAGGAGCGACAGGATGGTCGCCTCAGCGCGCGCCTTCGTGCGGGCGTAGGAGGAAGGGGAGTTCGAATCGGCGCCGATCGCGGAGATATGCGTGAGCTTGGCGCCGACCGCCTGGGCGGCTTCCGCGATCGAGCGGGCTCCGAAATCCTGGACGGCATCGAAGGTGTTGCGGCCTGACTCGAACATGATGCCGACGCAGTTCACCACATGAGAAGCACCTTCGACGGCCCGGAAGATCGACTGACGGTAACGCAGGTTCGCCTGTACGAGCGCGATCTGGCCGACATAACCGGCCGGCAGAAGGAAACCTGCAAGATCGGGACGGCGCACTGCGACCCGCACTCGATAGCCCCGCCTGACGAGCGTTCTGACCACGTGCCGCCCGACGAACCCGGATCCTCCGAAAACGGTGACGAGGGGCGGAAGGTTACTGACGGTCATGACATGCTCCGGGAGCCGATTGGAAGGGTTGAATGGTCTTTAGCCGAATCGTGGCAGAGGTGGAAGTACCCACACTGCCGCATCGCTTTTGGTTTCGAGGCTTCAGATGCCTTCGACCACCACCAGTTCCCCATCCGCCGCTTCCTGGCGGATTTTCGCGGCGATCTGGTATTCCGGCGAGTTATAGCAGTCTATCGCGGCCTGTGCCGAGGGGAATTCGAGCACCACATTGCGCGCCCGCGCCTTGCCTTCCAGTTCGGTGAACGGACCGCCGCGGGCAAGCGGCTTCGCGCCGTACTTCGCGAAGGGGGCCTTCGTCGCGGCAACGTAATCCTTATAACGTTCCGGATCGCGGATATCGATGCGGGCGATCCAGTATCCCTTGGCCATGAGAATTCCTCCAATACGGCGTGTGAGCGGGCTTCGATGAAATTGTGCGCGGGTCGAGATGATCAAGGCCGACAATCGCCATCATGCCGGATTGCTGTGGCGGGAAGGCCCTGGAGGAGCCTAGAGGACGGTTTGCATCTCGGCCAGGATGGCCTCCGCCGCCGCCTGCGGGTCTAAGGCCTTGACGATCGGGCGACCGACGACGAGATGGCTCGATCCGGCCTGCAGCGCGTCCGCGGGCGTCATCACCCGCTTCTGATCCCCGGCGTCCGAGCCGGCCGGCCGGATGCCCGGTGTGACGACCGCCATATCCGGGCCGACGATCTTGCGAACCGCAGCCGACTCCTCCGCCGAGCAGACGATGCCGCCCATGCCTGCTGAAAGCGCCTGTTCGGCGCGGCGCAGCACCAAGGTATGCGGGTCGTATTCGTAACCGGCGTCAATGAGATCGGTTTCGTCCATCGACGTCAGGACGGTCACTGCAAGCAGGCACAGGCCGGAGCCCTCTGCTGCCTCGACCGCGGCACGCATCGCCTTCGGATAGGCATGCAGGGTCAGCATGGTCATGCCCATCTTGGCGATATTCTCGACGCCCTTCGCCACCGTATTGTCGATATCGAGCAGCTTCATGTCGAGAAAGACGTTCTTGCCGTCTCTGGCAAGGTCGCGGGCAAATTCGAGCCCGCCGGCAAAAGCGAGCTGGTAGCCGATCTTGTAGAAGGAAATCCTGTCGCCGAGCGTCGCGACCATCTTTTCCGCTTCGCCGACGGTCGGGATGTCGAGGCCTACGATCAGACGGTTACGTGCGTTCATCGGCTTGAACTCCCTGCCATGTCTCGATTGCCGTCCAGTCGCATGAGACGGTTCGATCCGCAAGGGTGAAGTGGAAGAGATTTCCGCCGCCGCCCGGCTGATCCCGGTCCCGCGAAATCGGCAGGCCGAGAAGGTGGCATTTCAGAAGGGTGCCGACACCGCCATGGCCCACGAAGGCGATCGGCACGTCGGGATCATGACTGTCGAGGATCCGAACAACGGAGGAGACGATCCGGGCTTGCGCGTCGACAGCCCGCTCCCAGCCCTTGAAGCTCTCCTGCGGATGGGCAAAGAACCAGTCCGCCGCTTTTTCGAATTCGGGTGGCAGCAGGAAGCCGGTGGCGGACCGGTCGTTCTCGTGCATGCGAGGGAAGATCTCGACCTCGATGCCGGCCGCCGAGGCGAGTATTCTTGCCGTCTCGGTTGCCTTCACCTCATCGCTGGAAACGATCCGGCCGAGCTTTTTCGCCCAGCCCGAACGGCTCGCCTGTTCGGCGCGCCCCCGTCCTATATCCGAAAGTCCCCACTTCGGCACCGGTACGCCGGGGTCGATCCGAACCTGAGGATGCGTGATGTAGAGGCCGAACATCAGGGGCGCGTATAGGTCCACAGCTGCGCCGGCGGAATATTGCGCATGACGAAATCGTAGTGCTTGATCTTGTAGCGGTCCGGATTGGCGATGATCGGCGAAATGGGGCCATAGGTGATCTGCATCATCGGCCGGCCCGCCGGCATGCGGTCGAGCAGATCTTCCAGCAGGGCGATGCGACGCTCCATCGGGAAGCTCAGCAGCGGAATGGCGGAGATCACGCTGTCGAAGGTCGTGTCTTTCAAATTGCCCAAGGTGCGGTCGAGGTCGAAGGCGTCGCCGTTGATGAAATTCACGCCGGGGAAGGCCTTCAGGAGATGCTGATAGAAGTCCGTCGAATATTCGACGGAGACGAGTTCCTCAGGCCGAACGCCGTGCTTCAGGATAGCCTTGGTGATGATGCCCGTGCCGGGGCCCAGTTCCAGCACAGGCAGACCGGACCCGGTATTGATGACGCTTGCCATCCGTTTCGCGGTGACGGAGGAAGTCGGAAGAATGGCGCCAACCTGTTTCGGTCCGTCGATCCAGCCTTTGAAGAACCGGATTTCCTCATTGAACTTGCGGCCCAGCCGCTCTTTCAGACGCAATTCCATCGTCTGTCCTCCCTCTTGAATGCCTTATGCCGATGTTCATGCCGCAAAGGCAAGAGCAAATGTCGCATCTGGCGTAGGTCATGAAAAAAGCGGCTGGTTGCCAGCCGCTTCGATGATTAGACGCGCATAGGCATCAAGACGTAGAGTGCATCGTCGCCGGCCGTGTCCCGTACCAGCGTCGGAGAGCCGGCATCCGCCAGCATGAAGATCGCATCATCACCGGACAACTGCGCCGTGATGTCGAGCAGGTATTTGGCGTTGAAGCCGATTTCCATCGGATCGTTGTCGTAGCCGACTGCCACTTCTTCCGTAGCGCTGCCGGAATCGGGGTTGTTGACCGTCAGCATGAGCTGACCGTCCGTAAGCGACAGCTTGACGGCGCGGCCACGCTCCGAGGAAATGGTGGAGACGCGATCGACCGCCTTGGTGAAGCTTTCGCAATCGACCCGCATTTCCTTATCGTTGCCGGTCGGAATAACCCGCTGGTAGTCGGGGAAGGTGCCGTCGATCAGCTTTGAAGTCATCACCACCGTGCCGATCGTCAGGCGGATCTTCGCGTCGGAAACTTCGACGGTGACGATTGCCTCGGCGTCGTCCATGAGCTTCTGCAATTCGCCGACCGTCTTGCGGGGAATAATGATCCCCGGCATGCCTTCCGAACCGGCCGGCGCCTGGACATCGGCGCGGGCCAGGCGGTGTCCGTCGGTCGCGACGGCGCGAAGCTTCAGGTCGCCGCCGGCCTCGATCGTGTGGAAGAAGATGCCGTTCAGGTAATAGCGAGTCTCCTCGGTGGAGATCGCGAACTGCGTGCGGTCGATCAGCATCTTCAGATCGGTCGCCTTCAGCTTGAAGGTATGTGTGAAGCTGCCGGCGGTGAGATCGGGGAAATCCGATTCCGGCAGGCACTGCAGCGAGAACTTCGAGCGGCCGGACTGTACGGTCATGGAGCCGCCGTCCGGATTGGTCGCGAGCAGCACTTCCGAACCGTCGGGCAGCTTGCGGACGATTTCATAAAGCAGATGCGCCGGAACCGTCGTCGCTCCCGCATTCTCCACCATGGCCGGGAGGGACTCGGTGATCTCGAGGTCGAGGTCGGTCGCTTTCAGGTCGAGGCTGTTGCCCGAGGCGCGCATCAGCACGTTGGAAAGGATCGGGATCGTGTTCCGCCGCTCGACCACGCGATGTACGTGGTTCAGCGATTTCAGAAGGTTGGACCGCTCAAGAGTAATACGCATGGACGCTATCGCTTTCGACCGTGACGGATCCGGCAGGGCCGGACCCTGATATTGTGCCGGCTCCAAGGCAGCCGGATGATGTGGACGCGCAAAATGGCAGACAACGGCGGCGAAAAGCAAGAGGTGAACAAGGAGTTGCCATGCCAAATCGCCCGATCGGCTTGCACTGCACACAGAAAACATCTCCTCCGTTTACTTGCCGAACCGGGCTAGGATGCTCATAAAGAGGCATGAGCATCCTATCCCCTAAGGTATCCCGTGGCAGACGAACATAAAGCCGCCCAGCGCGGCTATCGCGTTGCCAACACATTCGTGCCTGCCAGACCGCAGGAGCCGGCGCTTTATCTGGTGGCGACGCCGATCGGCAATCTCGGGGACATCACCTTGCGCGCCTTGGAGACGCTCGCGGGCGTCGACGTGCTGGCCTGCGAAGATACGCGCGTCACCCGGGTCCTGCTGGACCGTTACGGTATCGTCAACCGGCCCTTTGCCTACCATGAGCATAATGCGGATGAGGCCGGGCCGAAGCTGATTGCCGCCCTAGAGGAAGGAAAATCGGTGGCACTCGTCTCCGATGCCGGCACGCCGCTGGTCTCCGATCCGGGCTACCGGCTTGGGCAGATGGCAGTCGAGGCTGGTCATAGGGTCGTGCCGATCCCCGGCGCGTCTGCGCCGCTTGCGGCTCTTGTCGGCTCTGGCATGCCTTCGGACGCCTTTCTTTTTGCCGGTTTCCTGCCGGCCAAGGACAAGGGACGGCGAGATCGGCTGGCGGAGCTTTCCAAAGTGCCTGCCACGCTGATCTTCTTCGAATCGCCGCATCGGATCGGCGCCACTCTTGCGGCGGCGGCGGAGGTGCTTGGGAAAAACCGTCGCGCCTGTGTCTGCCGGGAGCTCACGAAGACCTTCGAGGAGTTCCGTCGCGGATCGCTGCAGGAACTTGCCGCTTATTATGATGAGGAGCGGACCGTGAAAGGCGAGATCGTACTGCTTGTCGCGCCTCCGCAGGCGGAAGAGGCGCCGGGCGAGGTGGAGGTGGAAGCACTGCTACGGGAACTCTCGGCCACGATGCCGACGGCCAAGGCGGCAGCAGAAGCCGCCCGCCTCACGGGGCTTGGCCGAAAAGACCTCTATCAGCGGCTCCTGGACCTGAAGGAAACGGGTGGCGGTGGAAAATGACCCCGGCTTGAAGCGGCGCAAGGCCGAACGCCGAGGCCATGTCTCGGAATATCTGGCCGCGTTGTACCTGCTGGCAAAGGGCTACCGGGTTCTGGCGATCCGCTATCGCACCAAACTCGGCGAGATAGATCTGATTGCCCGCAAAGGTGATCTCGTCATCTTCGTCGAAGTGAAGGCCCGGATCGGCGAACAGGAAGCGATCGATGCCGTTGGCTTCACCACGCAGGCTCGCATCCGCGCGGCAAGCGATCTGTGGCTTTCGAAGCGGAAGGATGCGGCGAGGCTTTCGCAGCGTTACGACATTATTGCCGTATTGCCGAGCCGGCTTCCTCGGCATTTTCCGGACGCGTTTTAAGGAAACTTCCAACGATCCTTGCTCTGTTAGAAAAATGACATAAAACTGTAAAGTCGGTGTCATGGGAGGACCCTATTCGGGGCCGGCACCAATCAAGGTGGAGGACATAAAATGTTGAAAAAACTTTCGATGGCCGCATTCGCGGTCGCTCTGTCGGCAACCTCTTCGCTTGCTGCGACGGAAGTCACCTGGTGGCATGCCATGGGTGGCGAACTCGGCAAGAAGCTGGAAGAAATCGCTCAGAAATTCAACGAGAGCCAGACCGACTACAAGGTCGTGCCTGTCTACAAGGGAAGCTATCCAGAAACGCTGACGGCAGCGATCGCCGCTTTCCGCGCAAAACAGCAGCCGGCTATCGTTCAGGTCTTCGAAGTCGGCACAGGCACGATGATGGCTGCCAAGGGTGCCGTATATCCGGTTTACAAGCTGATGGCCGATGAGGGCGAAACCTTCGACCCCAAGACCTTCCTGGCGCCGGTCACTGGTTATTATTCCGATACCCAGGGCAACATCCTGTCGCTGCCCTTCAACTCCTCCACGCCGATCATGTATTACAACAAGGACGTCTTCAAGAAGGCCGGCCTTGATCCGGAAGTCGCTCCGAAGACCTGGAAGGAAGTCGAAGAGTTCTCGAAGAAGATCGTCTCTTCGGGCGCTGCCAAGTGTGGCTTCACCTCCGCCTGGATCACCTGGGTTCAGACGGAGAACCTGTCGGCGATTCACGACAAGCCTTTCGGCACTCTGCAGAACGGTTTTGGCGGCGTGAAGTCCGAATTCAACTTCAATGGCCCGCTTCAGGTCAAGCATTGGGCAAATCTGAAAAAGTGGCAGGACGAGGGCCTGTTCAAGTACGGCGGTCCGGTCGGTGGCGATCAGGCGGCGACGATGTTCTACGCGCAGGAATGCGCAATCACCATGAACTCGTCTGCAGGCCGCGCCGGCGTTATCAACAACGCCAAGACCTTCACTCCGGGCTTTGCTCCGCTGCCTTATTATGACGACGAGATCAAGGAGCCGAAGAACTCCATCATCGGCGGCGCGACCCTCTGGGTGCTGAACGGCAAGGACAAGGCCACCTACAAGGGTGTTGCCAAGTTCTTCAGCTACCTCTCCAAGGCGGAAGTCCAGGCCGATTGGCACCAGTTCACCGGTTACCTGCCGATCACCAATGCCGCCTACGATCTTGGCCAGAAGCAGGGCTACTACGAAAAGAACCCGGGTTCCGACATCGCCATCAAGCAGATCACCCGCGGCACCCCTTCGGACAATTCGAAGGGCTTGCGGTTTGGCAATTTCACGCAGGTCCGCACCATTGTCGACGAGGAGTTCCAGGCGCTGCTCGCCAACAAGAAGGACGCCAAGCAGGCGCTCGACAGTGCCGTTCAGCGTGGCAACGCGCTGCTGCGTGAATTCGAAGCGGCTAACTCGAACTGATCACGCCGATTCACTGCAGGGAGGGCCGGCGCCTGCCGGGCCTCCCTTGCTCGTTTCCTATTTTGTGGTGAGGGATCGGTGGATACCAAGAGAACAACCTTCAACAACCGCCTGCTGCCTTATCTGCTGCTTGCGCCCCAGCTCGCTATCACGCTCATCTTCTTCATTTGGCCTGCTGCGCAGGCAGTGAAATCCTCCTTCGAGCGGGAGGACCCATTCGGGTTCTCGACCGTCTTTGTAGGGCTGGCGCATTATCAGCAGCTGCTCGCTGATCCGAACTATCTGGATTCTCTCTGGCGCACCGCGGTATTCGCCGTGTCGGTTACGTTGCTTTCGATGGTGCTGGGTCTTGCATTTGCGGCCGCGGTCGACCGTCTGGCGCGGACCTCGAAGATCTACACAACGCTCTTGGTCTGGCCCTACGCCGTCGCCCCGGTGGTCGCCGGTGTCCTCTGGTGGTTCCTGTTCAATACGTCCACCGGCCTTCTGCCTTTCTTTCTGGAGCGGTTCGGCATTCTCTGGGATCACGATCTCAACGGCACCCATGCCATGATCCTGATCATCATCGCCGCGGCCTGGAAGCAGATCTCCTACAATTTTCTTTTCTTCCTCGCCGGCCTGCAGTCAGTGCCGCAGGCGCTGATGGAGGCCGCGGCGATCGACGGTTCCGGGCCGGTCAAGCGCTTCTTCACGATTTCGCTGCCGCTTCTGTCGCCGACGACGTTTTTCCTGTTCATCATCAACGTGAACTACACGATGTTCGATACCTTCCCGATCGTGGACGCCACGACGGGCGGCGGACCTGCTCAGGCGACGACCACGCTCGTCTACAAGGTCTATCAGGATGGTTACGTCGGCTTGAACCTCGGCTCCTCTTCGGCGCAATCGGTGCTTTTGATGCTGATCGTGATGCTGCTGACCTTCGTCCAGTTCCGCTTCGTCGAACGCCGCGTCCAGTATTGAGGAACGATCATGGTTGAAAACCGCCCCTTCCTGACCTTCCTCACCCACGCTTTCCTGATCCTGGGATTCTTGATTGTCGCTCTGCCGGTCTATGTCGCGATCATGGCGTCGACCCATGATATTTCGACACTGATGAGCGGTCCTGTTCCGCTCTTGCCGGGCTCGCATTTCATCGAAAACTACTCGACCATCCTGACCAGCGCCTCTGCTGCCCACGGCTTGCCCAACTACTCGCATATGGCATTGAATTCGCTGGTCATGGCGCTGGCAATCACGGTTGGGAAGATTTGCATCTCTATCCTTTCTGCCTTCGCGATCGTCTACTTCCGCTTCCCTTTCAGGCTTCTGGCCTTCTGGATCATCTTCGTCACGCTGATGCTGCCGGTCGAGGTGCGCATCATGCCGACCTACAAGATCGTCGCCGATCTCGGCATGCTGAACTCCTGGGCCGGGCTGACCATTCCCCTGATCGCATCGGCCACGGCGACTTTCCTGTTCCGCCAGTTCTTCATGACGGTGCCGGACGAGCTTCTGGAAGCGGCGCGTGTGGACGGAGCCGGCCCGCTGAAGTTTTTCAGGGACATTCTGCTGCCGCTCTCGCGCACCAATATCGGCGCCTTATGCGTCATCCTCTTTATCTATGGCTGGGTGCAGTATCTCTGGCCGCTCCTGGTGACCACGGATCCCGGCTACTACACGCTGATGATGGGCATGAAGCGCATGGTCACCGTTCAGGACGGCGTCATCGAGTGGCACCTCGTCATGGCAGGTTCGGTACTTGCAATGCTTCCCCCCATCCTGGTCGTGGTCTTTATGCAGCGGTTGTTCATCCGCGGCCTTACTGAAACGGAGAAATGAAATGGCCGGCATCCACATCGCCGAGGTTTCGAAGGTTTATGCCGGCGGCGTAAAAGCCGTGAATTCGGTGTCGATCGACATCGCCGACGGAGAGTTCATCGTGCTGGTCGGTCCGTCCGGCTGCGGCAAGTCGACACTTTTACGCATGGTCGCGGGGCTGGAGACGATCTCGGGCGGTGAGGTGAAGATCGCCGACCGCGTCGTCAACAACGTGGAGCCGGCCGATCGCGATATCGCGATGGTCTTCCAGAACTATGCGCTCTATCCGCATATGACGGTCTACAACAACCTCGCCTACGGCCTGAAAAACCGCGGCACGCCCAAGGCGGAGATCGATGCCCGCGTGACGGAGGCGGCGCGGATGCTGGAGATCACCCAGTATCTCGACCGCAAGCCGCGCGCTCTTTCCGGCGGCCAGCGCCAGCGCGTCGCAATGGGGCGTGCGATCGTGCGCAAGCCGGCCGCCTTCCTGTTCGATGAACCGCTGTCGAACCTCGATGCGAAGCTGCGCGTTTCGATGCGCGGCGAGATCAAGCGCCTGCAGCGACGGCTCGGCACGACGTCGATCTACGTCACCCACGATCAGCTGGAGGCAATGACGCTCGCCGACCGCCTCGTCGTGCTGAACGGCGGCAGGATCGAACAGATCGGAGCTCCTCTGGAGGTCTATCACGCGCCGGCATCCACCTTCGTCGCGAGCTTCATCGGCTCGCCGGCCATGAATCTCGTCAAGGGGGAACTGCACGGCGACAAGCTGGCGATCGGCCCGTCGGTGATCGGACTCAACGGTTTTGCGCCCGCATCCGGCACCGTCACCGTGGGCGTCCGCGCCGAGGATATCCGGATTGCACGTGCGGATGAGGAGGCTCTGCCCTTCCGTCTGGAATATGCGGAGGAACTGGGCGCCCAGCGCCTTATCCACGGCACGGTGGGCGATCAGCAGATCACGGCGGCCGTATCGCCTGAACTCGAACTTGCGCCCGAGATGCAGATCGCCATCGACGCGAGCCGCCTGCATTTCTTCGCCGTCGACACCGGCAAGCGGTTGCCCGGCAATGTGCCGGCGGAGGCGAAACTTGCTCCTGTCGAGCCGGTCGCCTGACCGCCGTCCTGAAATCGGGCCGACCGCTAAAATTGTAGTGTCGGCCTGAACAGCCAGGTTACGCTTTGCCGCTATTGTTTCCCGGTCTGGGAACTATAGGGGGCAATATGAGCTGGCAAGTTCTTGCTGTGAGTGTGGCGGCCATGGCCGTTCGGCACAAGTCCTACGCGCCGGAGCAGGCGCCTGTTAAAGCATTTGTCGGCGCCTGTCCGGATTCTCTCGAAATGGCTCCGCTGCCGATCGAGCCCTCCTGGATTATCTCCGGCAATCCGCAGGCCCGTGCCGCCTCTCATTCAAAGGCCGACGATCAATGTGCCGCGACGGGCGTATGGGACTGCACGGCCGGCACCTTCCGCTGGTTCTTCGGCTGGGACGAGACGGTCGTGATCCTGGAAGGCGAAGTGCATGTAACCGCCGAAGACGGCACCGAGCGCACCCTGCGCAGTGGCGATGTGGCCTATTTCAAGGGCGGCACCTGGGCCACCTGGCAAATCGATAACTATGTCCGCAAAGTCGCTTTTCTGCGCAAACCGTTCCCGGCGCCGCTCGCGATGCTCTATCGTCTCCGCAACATGCTGCGCCCCAAGGCCCAGGTCGGCCTGGCGGCTTGATATCGGTTTGATTGCCGTTGCCTTCGAGCGCCCGCCGTCCTACATCAGGCGGGCATTTTTTGAGGGGCTGAAGTCATGGCAAAAATCCGCACCGTCGCATTCCAGATGGACCATATCTCCGGCGTCAACATAGCCGGCGATTCGACATTCGCCATGGCGCTGGAAGCACAGGCGCGAGGCCTGGAGCTTTTCCACTATACGCCCGACCGGTTGACGCAGCGGGACGGCAGGATCTTTGCGACCGTCGAGCCGCTGCAGGTCCGGGACGTGAAGGGCGATCACTTCACGCTTGGGGAAAAGCAACGTGTCGACCTTTCGACCATGGACGTCGTTCATCTGCGTCAGGACCCGCCCTTCGACATGGGCTATATCACGTCGACTCACCTGCTCGAGCGCATCCATCCGAAGACCCTGGTGGTGAACGATCCGGCCTGGGTGCGCAACTCGCCGGAAAAGATCTTCGTGACCGAATTTGCCGATCTTATGCCGGCGACCCTCATTTCGCGCGATCCGATGGAGATCGCCCGCTTCCGGGAGGAGATGGGCGATATCATCCTCAAACCGCTCTACGGCAATGGTGGTGCGGGCGTCTTCCATTCGGCGCGCGACGATCGCAACTTTACCTCGCTTCTCGAAATGTTCGGCCAGATGTATCGCGGCGAGCCCTATATCGCCCAGGCTTATCTGCCCGCCGTGCGCAAGGGCGACAAGCGGATCCTGCTGGTGGATGGCGAACCCGTTGGGGCCATCAACCGGGTGCCGGCCGAACATGACAGCCGCTCCAACATGCATGTCGGCGGGCGTGCAGAGCCGACCGAGATAACGGCGCGCGAAAGGGAGATCTGCGCTCGGATCGGGCCGGCATTGCGCGAACGCGGCTTCCTCTTCGTCGGTATTGATGTGATCGGCGACTATATGACCGAGATCAACGTCACGTCCCCGACGGGAATCCGTGAAGTCAAGAAGTTCGGCGGCGCCGATGTCGCAAGTCTGCTGTGGAACGCCATCGAAGCAAAGCGGGGCTGAGTCCCCTTCTCGCGTTCGCTTTTGTTCCAGCGATGCAACCCGATACAACCGAGTTGCATCGCAAGCGCGAATTTGTTCCCTTAATGTTCTTGTATTTCTATTGATCCTGTGTCAGGTTGCAATCGCTGGCGCGGAATGCGTGTATCGCTGACGCTCCGGACATGATGTTTTGGGGGCAGGGTCACATGGTTTCGCGCGTCAGCACGGTTGCATTTCAGGGCATAGAGGGCGTTCCGGTCGACGTGCAGGTCATGGTCGGCCCGGGCAAGATGAACATGCATATCGTCGGCCTGCCGGATAAGGCTGTGGCCGAAAGTCGGCAGCGGGTGCAGGCTGCGCTCCACGCCTCGGGGCTTGCGATGCCGCCGAAGAAGGTGACGGTCAATCTTGCGCCGGCCGATCTGCCCAAGGAGGGCTCGCATTACGATCTGCCGATCGCGCTCGGGCTGATGGCGGCTCTCGGGGCTATCCCTGGCGATGCGCTGACCGACTATGTGGTTCTCGGAGAACTCAATCTCGACGGCACTCTGGCACCCGTTGCCGGGGCTCTTCCGGCCGCTATCGGCGCCAATGCGATCGGCAAGGGCCTGATCTGCCCGGCCGATAGTGGCGCGGAGGCCGCATGGGCCGGCCCCGATATCGATATCCTGGCCCCCGCAGCCTGATTGCGCTCGCCAACCATTTCCGAGGCACGCAGGTGATCTCGCGGCCGCAGCCGGCAATCCGCGCGCTACCGGCCAACCTGCCGGATCTGGTGGACATCAAGGGGCAGGAAAGCGCCAAGCGCGCGCTGGAAGTGGCCGCCGCCGGAGGCCACAACCTCCTGATGGTCGGCCCGCCCGGATCGGGAAAGTCCATGCTTGCCGCCCGGCTGCCATCGATACTGCCGCCGCTTTCGGCGGTCGAGCTTCTGGAAGTATCGATGATCCATTCGATCGCCGGCCAGCTTTCCGGCGGCAAGCTTTCGGATCGCCGCCCGTATCGCACGCCGCACCATTCCGCCACCATGGCGGCTCTGGTCGGTGGGGGCTTGCGCGCCAGGCCGGGCGAGGCCTCGCTTGCCCATCATGGCGTACTCTTCCTGGACGAATTTCCGGAATTCTCGCCGCAGTCGCTCGATGCGCTACGCCAACCGCTCGAAACCGGCGAATGCATCATCGCCCGCGCCAATCACCGGGTCTCCTACCCGGCCAGCATTCAGCTTGTCGCGGCCATGAACCCCTGCCGTTGCGGAATGGCCGGCGAACCGGGACACACTTGCGCCAGAGGTCCGCGTTGCGCTGCCGACTACCAGGCTCGCATTTCCGGGCCGCTGATGGATCGTATCGATATCCGCATCGATGTCCCGGCGGTTTCTGCGGCCGATCTTATCCGTCCCATGCCGGCGGAAAAGAGCGCTGACGTCGCCAGGCGCGTCGCCGCGGCGCGTGAAAGGCAGCGGGAGCGTCTGGAGCATGCCGGCTATCCGGCTATCCTCACCAATGCCCGGTGTTCCACGTCGTTGATCGAAAAATTCGCTGAGCCGGATGCGAGCGGCCTGCAATTGCTGCGGGATGCGGCGGAGAAATTGAAATTCTCCGCCCGCGGTTATCACCGGGTGCTGAAGGTCGCCCGCACGCTCGCCGATCTCGACGACAAGGATACGGTCGGCCGCATCCACCTGGCCGAGGCCATTTCGTACCGCATGGCCGGCGAGCGGCTGGCAACCGCGGCGGCGTGACGTTGCACGGCGGAGGACGCTAGGCTCCGAGCCCTTCAAAAAGCGCGGTCGAAAGATAACGTTCTGCAAACGAGGGGATGATGACCACCAGGTTCTTGCCGGCATTCTCCTCGCGACTGCCAACCTTGACGGCGGCGACGAGGGCTGCACCGGAGGAAATGCCGACGGGCACGCCTTCCAGTCTGGCCACCAGGCGGGCCATTTCCATGGCCTCCGGGCCGTTGACGGTGACGATCTCGTCATAGATCTTCGTGTCGAGGATCTTCGGCGCGAAACCGGCGCCGATACCCTGGATCTTGTGCGGGCCGGGCTGGCCGCCGGAAAGCACAGGAGATTCTTCGGGCTCGACGGCGATGACCTTGAGGTTGGGGTTGCGGCCTTTCAGCACCTGGCCGGCGCCGGTGATCGTACCGCCGGTGCCGATGCCGGAAACGAAGATATCCACTTTTCCGTCGGTGTCGTTCCAGATCTCTTCGGCGGTCGTCTTGCGATGTATTTCCGGATTGGCGGGGTTTTCGAACTGCTGCGGAATGATCGCGTCAGGCAGCGAAGCGGCGAGTTCTTCCGCCTTGGCGATCGCGCCCTTCATGCCTTTCGGGCCTTCGGTCAGCACCAGTTCCGCGCCGAGCAGTGCCAGCATCTTCCGGCGCTCGATCGACATGGTTTCCGGCATGGTCAGGATCAGTTTGTAGCCCTTCGCGGCAGCGGCGAAGGCAAGTGCAATACCGGTATTTCCGGACGTCGGCTCCACCAGCGTCGTCTTGCCGGGGGCAATCTTGCCTTGGGCTTCCAGGCTCTCGATCATCGCGACGCCGATGCGGTCCTTGACGGATGCGATCGGGTTGAAGAATTCCAGCTTGGCCAGGAGATTTGCCTTGACGTCCTTCTCCTTGGCGAGTTTGTCGAGACGCACGATCGGCGTATCGCCGATGGTTTCGGTAATCGAGGAATAGATCTTGCCGCGGCCCGGCTTTCTGGTCTCTGACATGGTGCTCTCCCTGAGTTTGAGGGAGAAGGTAGGGCTTGTGCCGGTCGAATGCCAGCAACGTCACACCGGTGGAGGCGAGAAATCGAAATTTTGTTCCACGAGAAGGCGGAACCCGAAAATGGCGTTGCGGTCAAACGCCGGTCGAGCCGAAGCCGCCGCTGCCCCGCGCGGTGGCGGTCGCCTCGGTGATCTCCCCGATCCGCGCCTGGATCACAGGCGCCACGACCAGTTGGGCGATCCGCATGCCGCGCGTGATCACGAAATCCTCCTCGCCGAGATTGATCAGCAGCACCTTCACTTCGCCGCGATAGTCGCTGTCGATCGTGCCTGGAGTGTTGAGGCAGGTGATGCCGTGCTTGAAGGCGAGACCGGAGCGCGGCCGCACCTGCATTTCGAACCCGTCTGGAATTTCGAAGATGAAGCCGGTCGGGACCAGTACTCGCTTGCCCGGCGGGATTGTCAGTGGCGCATCTTCAGCCACCGCCGCACGCACGTCCATTCCGGCCGCCCCGGAAGTCTCGTAGGACGGCAGGTCCATGTCCATGCCATGCGGCAGGCGGATGAGGCTGAGCTTGGGCGCGGAGGGGGTGTGCATGTTCATAAGGTATTACTTTGTCTCCGTAGCCGGCAGGTCAATTGCAATGGCGGGCTTTAATCGCTAGATACGCCGGCAATTCACAGGATTTATGTCATGCCCGAAACTATTGCCGAGGCGGTTGCCCGCCGCCGCACATTCGCGATCATTGCCCACCCGGACGCCGGCAAGACGACGCTGACCGAAAAGCTGCTGCTTTTCGGCGGCGCCATTCAGCTCGCCGGCGAGGTCAAGGCGAAGAAGGATCGCATCCAAACCCGGTCCGACTGGATGAAGATCGAGCGGGAGCGCGGCATCTCGGTGGTCACCTCGGTGATGACCTTCGAATATGGCGGCAATGTCTTCAACATTCTCGATACCCCCGGCCACGAGGATTTCGCCGACGACACCTATCGCACGCTGACCGCGGTAGACGCGGCCGTCATGGTCATTGACGCGGCAAAAGGTATCGAACCGCGTACGCTGAAGCTCTTCGAAGTCTGCCGCATGCGGGACATCCCGATCATCACCTTCGTCAACAAGATGGACCGCGAAAGCCGGGATCCCTTCGAGATTCTCGACGAGGTCGAGGAGAAGCTGGCGCTCGATACGGCGCCGGTCACTTGGCCGATCGGCCGCTCCAAGACCTTCTGCGGTTCCTATCATCTCGCCGACAACACGGTGCGGGGATCGGACACGGAAGTGAAGCCGACCAAGGTCAATGGCCCGCAGTCGGTTGCCGATCGCCTGCCGGAAAACGAACGGGCGGCTTTCATCGAGGAAACGGAACTCGCGATCGAGGCCTGCAGGCCTTTCGATCGACAGGCCTTCCTCGAAGGCCATTTGACCCCGGTGTTCTTCGGCTCGGCTTTGCGTAATTTCGGCGTCCGCGATCTCATCGATGCACTGGGGGATTTTGCGCCGCCGCCGCGCGACCAGGTCGCCGACATCCGCAAGGTCCACGCTGCCGAAGACAGGATGACTGCCTTCGTCTTCAAGATCCAGGCGAACATGGATCCAAACCATCGCGACCGCATTGCCTTTGCGCGCGTCTGCTCCGGCAAGCTGGAGCGCGGCATGAAGGCGCGACTGGCGCGGACTGGAAAGCAGCTTGGTCTGACAGCGCCGCAATTCTTTTTTGCTTCGCAGCGTCAACTGGCAGACACGGCCTATGCCGGCGATGTGGTCGGCATCCCGAACCACGGCACCCTTCGTATCGGCGATACGCTGACCGAAGGTGAGCCGCTGGTCTTCCAGGGCGTGCCGAACTTCTCGCCGGAAATCCTCCGCCGCGTGCGGCTGGAGGATGCCATGAAGGCGAAGAAGCTCAAGGAGGCCCTGCAGCAGATGGCGGAAGAAGGCGTCGTGCAGCTCTTCTCGCCGGAAGACGGTTCGCCTGCCATCGTCGGTGTCGTGGGCGCGCTGCAGCTCGACGTGTTGAAGGAGCGTCTATCGGCCGAATACGGTCTGCCGGTCTCTTTTGAGATGTCGCGCTTCTCGGTCTGCCGCTGGATCTCCTCGGATCAGCCGGCCGATCTTGAAAAGTTCCTCACCGTGAAGCGCGGCGACATCGCCCGCGATCTGGACGGCGATCCGGTCTTCCTGGCGCAGGATGCCTTTTCCCTGCGCTACGAAGCAGAGCGCTATCCGAGCATCAAGATGGTGGCCATCAAGGAATATCACGTCGCCAAGGCGGCGTGATCTCCGTCAGGCAGCGGCGATGATCTCGATCTCCACCAGCCAGTCGTCGCTCAGCGTTTCGACGACGATGGCAGTCGTCGGTATGCGGCGGTTTCCGAGTGCCGCGAGGCGTGCATTCTGGTTTGCCTCCACGTAAGCCGCATCGCGCAGATAGCTCGTCAGCCGCACGATATTGCCCGTGCCCATATGCGCTTCGGCGAGGATCCGCTTCAGGTTTGACCAGATCAGCTTGAGCTGCATATCAAGGTCTGCTCCGGCAACGCCCGCTTCATCGAGGCCCATCGTCCCGCTGACGAAAAGCAAGCGCTCCGGCTGGCGCACCTCCATGGCATGTACGTAGTCGGGCGTAGCGGCATAGACACCCTCTTGTGGATTGCAGACGATCATTTCCATCTCGGCCTCCTCTGGAATTTTATCTGGAATTGAAGCAGTTTCGCCGAAGATTATTCGCCAGAAAAGCAAAGGAGGCGGCTGGATGGAAAATACAGAAGACATTCGGCCGAAGCGGCGGGGGCCACCCCCGCTCGATCCCTTTGACCGAAAGATATTAGCCGCACTGGCTGCCGATGCCGATCAAAGCTATGCGGCGCTCGGCGAAAAGGTGGGGCTTTCGCCGCCCGCGGTGCACGAGCGGGTCAAGCGATTGAAGCGGGCAGGCGCCATCCGGGATACGGTAGCCCGGCTCGATGGAACTGCTGTCGGCAAGCCGCTGACTGCCTTCGTGCATGTGGAGGCGGCCGGCTGGGGCAAGAGCGAGCGTTTGATGCAGCTTGCCCGCTTTCCGGAGGTGGAAGAGATGCACTCCGTCGCTGGCGACGCGAGCGTGATCTTCAAGGTTCGGATGGAAAGCCCGCAGGCGCTGGAATTCCTGCTTGGGCAGATCCATTCGGTGCCGGGCGTACGCGGCACGAAGAGCTATATCGCGCTTTCCACCTATCTGGACCGGCCGGTCCAGGCGGAGGTCACGACCGACTGGCTGGGCGTGCCTCTTCCGCCGGAATAGGTGCCGGCGTTTAGCCGAACTTGACGGCGGTCGTATTGGAGCCGCAAACGAGCACGCAGACCTTTTCATCCTGCTCCGGCACGTATTTGCCGGAAAGCAATGCCGCCAATGCCGCCGCTCCACCCGGCTCTGCGACGAGCCGTGCGCCCGCCCAGAGCGCCTTCTGTGCCGCAAGGATCTCATCGTCGGAGACAAGCACAGGCGGCTCAACGTATTTTTTCGCAATCGGAAACATCATCTGGCCGACCTGCTTCGGTGCGAGCGAATCCGCAGCGATGCCGCCGGCCGGCGCATCCACCGGCTTGCCGGCCTTGAAAGCGTGGTCGAGTGTCGGCGCGCCGTCCGATTCGACCGCGACGATCTTCACCCGGCCGCGGAACCACGAGGCGATGCCGCCGATCAGCCCACCGCCGCCGACTGCGACGAGCAGCGTCGTCATATCCGGCAAATCCTCTTCGATCTCCTTGCCGAGCGTGCCCTGGCCGGTCAGCGTTTCTGCCTGATCATAGGCATGGATCGGCAGCGCGCCGCTTGCCGCCGCATAGGTCTCGCTTGCCGCAAGAGCATCCGCATAACGCTCGCCACCAACCACCAGTTCGGCGCCATAGGAGCGGATCAGGTCGATCTTCGCCTGCGAGGCGACGCTTGGCACGAAGATATGCGCCGGCACGCCGCGTTCGCGGGCGGCATAGGCGACCGCCGCACCGTGATTGCCGCCGGATGCCGCCACCACGCCGGCTGCCGGGATATCGCGGGTCAGCAGGCTGGTGAAGGCACCGCGTACCTTGAAGGAACCCGAATGCTGAAGCAGTTCAAGCTTCAGGTCGACCGGCCGCGCCGTGCCGCAAAAATCTTTGAGGTCGACCCGCATCACCGGCGTGTGGCGAATGAACGGACGGATCAGCGCCTCGGCTTGCGCAATGCGTTCGGGCGTGACTTCGAAGGCGGTTGGGGTTTCGATCGACATGCTGGCCTCTTTCGAATGAAAGGCGATGAGGTAGCCCGTAATTGGCCGGATGGAAAGGGTCAGTCACTGATCCGCTCTGCAAGAAAGTCGACCACTGCGCGCACTGAGGGAAGCTGCCCGCGCCGATGCGGCATCAGGATCGTCGTGGTGATGCTGCCGGCCGTCCAGTTGGGCAGCAGACGGACGAGCTTTCCCTCTGTCAGTATTTCCCGACAAACCGATGTCGGCAGGCACGCCACGCCAAGCCCCGCAATAGCGGCCTTCATCATAACCATGGGTTCGTCCGCAGCGATCACCGGCTTCGGCGCGATCTCAACCTCTTCTCCCTCCTTGGACGTCAGCCGCCAGCGGGTGTCGCCGAGGCCGGCCGTGATGGCATGGTGTCCGGTAAGGTCCTCCGGCCGTTTCGGCTCGCCATGAGTTATGAGATAGCCGGGCGAGGCGACGACGAAGAAGGCATGGGTGGCGAGCCTGCGCTGCAGCAGTGTCGAATCCGGCAGAGGCGCCTGATGGCTGCGGACCGCGATATCGAATCCCTCCTGTACGATATCGACGAACCGGTCGCTTACATGCAGCGAGAGCTGCAGCTTGGGGTATCGCGCCGGAAGTTCGACCAGATGTTCAGCGAGCACGAATTGGGCGGTCGGCACGGCTGCGGTCATTCGCACGATGCCGCTCGGTTCGCCGAGATGGGTGCGAACGATCGCCTCGGCCATTTCCGCTTCGATAACCGAGGCCTGCGCATGCCGGAGGAATTCCCGTCCCAGGTCGGTAAGCGTGAAGCTTCTCGAAGTACGCTGGATCAGCCGTACCCCGAGCCGGCTTTCCAATTCGGCCACCCGCTTGCTCACCGTGGATTTTGGCACGCCGAGCATTCGTCCGGCAGCCGAAAAACCGCCATGCTCCACCGCTTGAACGAAAAAGTTCAGGTCGTTGAGGTTGAGTGGATTGCTCATGCAGCTTCCAGATTTGTGAACTTTAAGGCGCCAAACTGGCATCTATTCCTTCAGCGTCCATGCCTCATATTGGTTTCATTCCAATATCAACGCAAGGAGTGATGCATGACACCGATCCTGTTTTATGGGGTGCCCGAAGGATGTTCGTTCGGTTCGATCGTCGCGCTTGAATGGACGGGAGCGCCTTATCGCCTCTGCCGCATCGACATGCCGGGCGTCGTCTCGAGTGACGTTTACAAGCCGCTGAACCCGATTGGCGAGACGCCGTCGCTGATGCTGCCGGACGGTCGGGTGATGAGCGAGAGTATGGCAATCCTCAATCATATTGCCGTCCGTACCGTTCACAAAGGCTGGGGTTTTCCTCCGGACTCGGAAAAGTTCGATCGGCTGAACCAGATGCTGGCCTTCCTCAATACCAGCTTCTTCAATGCGTTCGGCCCGCTCTGGCATACGGTCGAGCATGAACTGGAACCGCAAGCCAAGGAAGCCTTGCAAGCCTATGGCATTGCCAAGGTGGAGAAGGCGCATGCGCAGCTGGAAACGCTGCTCGATGGCCGCCCATGGCTGCTCGGCGAGGAAAAGAGCTTTGCGGACGCCTATTTCGCCGGCATCGCCCGCTGGAATGATTTCCACCAGGTCGTCGACAGGCGGAAGTTTCCGGCTCTGAACGCCCTGTACGAACGGCTCCAACTGGATCCTGCAGTGCGCTTCGCCTGGGCGATCGAACACGAAGAGGATGCCCGGACCACCGGCAAGTTCCTGGGGCATGTCAGCCTCGAAGAGGCGCTCGGATCGCTGAAACAGGCAGCTTAAGAAGGACGTCGGGGGATATTCGACTGGATATCCCCCGATGCCGCTGGGGCGTATATCCCGCGACTCCTTGGTCAGGCTGCGGTGAGATCCTTTAGGAAGTCATCGCACCAGCGGTTGATATCGTGTTTCAGGAGATGCTCCATCATCTTCTCCCAGCGCTGCTTGCGCTCCTCCAGCGACATCGTCAGTCCGCGTGCGATCGCGTGCGCTGTGCCTTCGATATCATAGGGATTGACGAGTAGGGCGCCGGTGAGCTCGCGGGCGGCGCCGGCAAAGCGCGAGAGCACAAGCACGCCTGGATTCTCCGGGTCCTGGGCAGCGACGTATTCCTTGGCGACGAGGTTCATCCCGTCCCGCAGCGGCGTCACAAGCCCGATCCGCGCCAGCCTGTAGAGGCCTGCCAGCACCGGTCTGGCCACGGAGCGATTGACATAGCGGATCGGCACCCAATCCACGGTACCGATCGCACCGTTCACCCGCCCGGCCTGTTCGGCGACGGTGCGCTGCATCTGCTCGTATTCGGGCACTTCCGAGCGGGACTTGGGGGTGATCTGAAGATAAGTCACCTTGTTCTGGTAGGCCGGGTTGAGGGTGATGAACTGTTCGAAGGCGTCGATGCGCTGGGTGATGCCCTTGGAATAGTCGAGCCGGTCGACGCCGATGATGAGGTCCCGGCCCTCGACGCTCTGGCGCGCCTTGCGCACCATCGCATTGGAGGCGGCTTTGCGGGCGAACTCCGCGAAGGCAGCCGTCTCGATGCTGATCGAATAGGCGCCGCCTTTGAAGGTGCGGCCATAGGTGCTGAACTTGCCTTCGCTGAGGCGCTCGCCAATGCCCTCGCGCACCAGCCCGCCGCCGAAATTGTCGAGGTCGAAATCCGTCTGGAACCCGACGAGATCGTACTCGGACAGCCCACGCATGATCTGCTCGTGCACCGGCATGGAAAACAGCACGTCTGCGGGCGGCCACGGGATATGCAGGAAAAAGCCGATCTTGTTCTTGAAGCCCATCTGGCGCAGCTCGGAAGCAAGCGGGATCAGATGGTAGTCATGGACCCAGATGACATCGTCTTCTTTGATGAGCGGCGCCAGCCGTTGGGCGAAGAAGCGATTGACGCGGAAATAGCCGGCCATTTCCTTGCGCCCGTATTCGGCGAGATCCAGCCGGTAATGGCAGATCGGCCAGAGCACGCGGTTGGCGAAGCCGTGATAATATTCCTCCACATCGGTCTTTGTGAGGTCGGTCAGCGCATAGGTTATGTTGCCATGCGTCTGCAAATGGAGGGCTGCGGGCTCTTTCGCCCCGCTCGACTTTCCGGACCACCCCATCCATATGCCTCCGCGTTCGGCAAGGGCTGCCTGCAAGGCGACAGCCAATCCGCCTGCCGGGGCGGCCCCGCCTCTTTCCGGGACGGTGACACGGTTGGATACGACCACGAGACGACTCAAGATTTCTTCCTTTTGTTCATGTAGCGGTTTTATCGCCAGCAAGCGTGGCGACTATGCCTCGGAGCACTGAGGCCGACCGGATGATCGATTTCGCCTCGGTTCCATCGAGCACCTCGGCGATCCGGATCGAATGCCCGCCAAGTTCATTGGCGATGCGGAACATCGCTTCGTCGGTTACGTCGTCGCCGATGGCTATCGGCTTGCGGCCCTCGAATGGGGCTTGCTCGAGAAAGGCCTGCAGGGCATGGCCCTTGCTCGCGCGTGCCGGGCGGATCTCCATCACCATCTTGCCGCGCTGAAGCGTGAAATCAGGCCCGGCCATTTCCAGGTAGCGAGGCATGGCCGCCTCAAGCGCCTGCTGCCGGTCGGGTGCCAGGCGATAGTGAGCGGCGACCGCAGCTCCCTTGTCCTCCACCAGAACGCCGGGCCATTGCTCCGCTTCACGGGCAAGCGCGGCTTTCAGGTCCTCGAACGAGGCGTCTGGTTCGATCCGGCTGATGGCGCCGGATGGATCGCGCCGCTCCGCCCCATGCAATCCCGCGATCGGAAACGCATAGGGCCTAAAAAGCTGGTCGGCATACGGCAGTGCCCGGCCCGTTACCAGCGCGAGCGCACCGCCGAGTTTCATGGAAAGCCGGTGGAGGTGTTCCGGCAGATCCGGCGGGACGACGATCCCACCGGGGGTTTCGGCCAGATCGAGCAGCGTGCCGTCGATATCGAGGAATAAGGCCCATTCGTCGGGTTCGCTTGCAAGTTTGGAGAGGACCCGGTCTCCGGGCAGAGCAGGTACTTGTCCTGCCGTGGTGGGATGTTGCTGATGCGACATAGTGCCTGATTTAGGCCACAAGTTCACGCCGACAACCGCACGCGGCAACATTACGTTGCAAAAAGTGATGTTTGCTCCGCCGAAAATCTGGCATGAAAGCCCTTGGTTGACGTCCCGTTAACCATTTGCCGGGACTCTGAGTTTTCCAAATATCGGGCCGCGAACGGGCGGCAATGTCGGAGCAGCAGATCTATGTGCCGTTGGGCAGCCTATCGCGGAGAACCTCTTTATCTGGAAGAGCTCGTATCCTCGCCGGCCCATTCCCTCATCGAACAGTCCCATTGCGCCACCCGCGCGAAAACAGCCACCAATGGCGATGGCTTTGGCATCGCCTGGTATGCCGACCGGCCCGAGCCCGGGCGGTATCGCGATATCCTGCCGGCCTGGTCGGACTGCAATCTGCGAAGCATCGCCCGGCAGATCCGTTCGCCGCTCTTCCTTGCCCATGTAAGGGCCGCAACCGCCGGCGGCACGCGGCGGGATAACTGCCATCCTTTCGTTCACGGTCACTGGTCGTTTATGCACAATGGCCAGATTTCCGGTTTCGAACGCATTCGCCGCGCGATGGAAGCGATGCTCGGTGATGAGCTTTTCCATGCCCGCACCGGCACGACGGATTCCGAACTTCTGTTCCTGCTCGCGCTGGAGCTGGGGCTTGATACCGATCCGTTCGGAGCGATGGAAAAGGTGATCGCGACGGTTGAGGACCTTTCGGTGGAGAAATCCGGCAACGCGCTGGTGCGCTTCACTGCGGCCTTCTCGAACGGCCGCGAGCTTTTTGCCGTGCGTTATGCTACCGATCACAAGCCACCGACCCTCTATGCCGCTCCGATGGGCGGCAAGACGGGTTATTGCCTTGTCTCCGAACCACTGAACGACGACGTCGACGCTTGGGCGGAGATTCCCGACGGCAGCGCCGTGAAGGTCGGTGGCGAAGGCGCGAAGGTGTCTGTCTTCGCGCCTCGCCGCGAGGACGAAGAAGCTGTCAGGAAGTTGGCGTAATTCCCAATTCCTGTCGGAGTTTCTTCGTCAGGCTCGCCGCCACGAGGTGATAAGACTGGGTGAGATAGTGAATTACCTCGTCATCTGAAAGCGGCGAGGATCTGCCGATCTCCACCCATTTGCGCTTGGCGAAATAGGGAGCCTGCCGGATCCCGTCGAGTGCCGTCAGGATTTCGAAACTTTCTTCCGGGCATTTCGCCACCACGCGCGCCTTGCCGTCTTCTGCCGAAAGCAGCGTAAAGACCTTGCCGCCCACCTTGGCAACGTGGCTGCCCCACTGGTCGACAAAGGACGTGCCCGGCAGGCTTTTGACGAAGGCGTCGAAACCTTCAGGCTCGAAAACGCTCATGTCAGGCTCCTGCCAGCCGCTCGGCGATAAGCCGGGCCAGTCGTTCCGCGACTTCATCCTTTCCGAGATCGGGCCATTCCTCGATCCCACCGGCAGAGATAATCTTCACCCGGTTGCGGGTGCCGCCCATGATGCCTGTCCCGGGGGAAACGTCATTGGCGATAATCATATCGGCGCCCTTGCGTTCGAGCTTGGCGCGCCCGTTCTTTTCGACATCCTGCGTCTCAGCGGCAAAGCCGACGACCAGTTTCGGCCGCTTGTCGTGATGCCCCACCGTTTTAAGGATGTCAGGATTTTCAGCAAGCTGCAGCGGAGGTGGCGCCTCTCCCGGCCGTTTCTTGATCTTATGTTCCGCTGAAGAAACGACGCGCCAGTCGGCGACGGCTGCCACCATGACTGCGATATCGGCCGGGAAACGGGAAAGCACCGCGCCAAGCATCTCCTCCGCGCGTTCCACATGCACTGTCTTGACGCCGGCCGGATCGGGAATGGTCACGGGGCCGGAGACCAGCGTCACCTCGGCGCCAAGTCTTGCCAGTGCCGCCGCAATCGCATGGCCCTGACGGCCGGAGGAGCGGTTGGCGATGTAGCGGACCGGATCGATCGGTTCATGTGTCGGGCCGGAGGTGACGATTGCCGTCTTTCCGGCCAAGGGTTTCGGTGCCTCGTCCAGCAACCGTTCTATTGCCGCGACGATCTCCAGCGGTTCGGCCATCCGGCCAATCCCCGCCTCGTTGCTTTCGGCCATTTCGCCAGCCATCGGGCCGATGAAATGGATACCGTCCGCGTTCAGGGTTTCGGCGTTGCGCCGGGTCGCGGCTGCGGCCCACATTTTCGGATTCATGGCGGGTGCGATGAGCACCGGCCGGTCCGTCGCCAGCAATACGGCGCTGGCGAGATCATCGGCAAGCCCGTGCGCCATCTTTGCCATCAGGTCGGCGCTTGCAGGCGCCACGACAACCAGATCGTTTTCGCGGGCCAGCCGGATATGGCCCACATCCTGTTCGTCCTCCCGCGAAAACAGATCCACATAAACATGGCCGGAAGAGAGTGCGCCGACGGCAAGCGGCGTGACGAATTCTTGCGCAGCCTTGGTCATGATCGGCCTCACCGAGGCTCCGCGTTCGCGCAGCCTGCGGATCAGGTCGAGGCTCTTATAGGCCGCGATGCCGCCGGAGATGATCAGAAGGATGCGCTTGCCTGTCAGTGTCATGCTCTTGCCCGGATATAGGATGTGTGCGGAAGCTAAGCCCTTGCCCGCCAAGTTGCAATCGGCGCCACCTTTGGTCTTTTGGAACTGCGACGAGAGGGTGGGCGTTCTTTTCCCCAAAGGAGAACACAGATGGCCAAGAAGAATGCAATCCCGAAGAAAGTCGCCGGCTTCAAGGTGCCGAAATCGATCCGCAAGTCTTCCTTTCTCAAGAGCATGCTGGCCAGCAAGACCGGCCGGGACATTCTTGGCAAAGCGCTCTTGGCCGCAGCCGGTGCGGCTGCCGCCGTGCTGACGGAGGAACGGGAGGACATCGCCAGGGCAGGCAAGAAAGGCGCACGCAAGAGCGCTCGCGCGGTGGGAATTGCCGGAGAGGCACTGCAAAGTGCCGCCAACGCAGCCATGGATGTGGTTGCCGACCAGACCCGTTCTATCTTTCCTGCCGCCAAGAAGAAGGAAAAAGACGACCGCCCTTTAGCGGACGCGGTAAGACATTAGCGAGAAAACGTGCCTCCTCTCGCGGCAAGCAGAAATCTCGCCTGCCGGGCCCGTTGAAGCGCCTGGTTCTGAAACGCTACGGCAAAACTGCGGCGGGCCGCATAGGCGCGGCTGCCGTGTTGAAGGCGCTCGGTGTGCTTGTCAGGCGACATCCAAAGACGGCATTGGAAATGGCGGGGGCCGGCTTGAGCGAAGCCGGCCGGGCAAGTTTCCAGGAAATAAAGGCAGCCGTCATACCGTCGTCTGACAACTATCAGGAGGGGAGCGCCGCCGCTCCGGCCGCATCTCCCAACGATACTGTCGAAACGAAAACCGTCTGAACGTCCTTGCTCCAAGCTATGAGGCAGATTGATCCTTCTGCAGGTGTGATGCTATCGATGGGTTGGCCGGATGCGGCCAGCCGTCCGCGGGATCAAAGCCCATGGTGAACGCATCCACCGCCTCTCATCCTTAGCCACCCGGCCAACGATGACGAACGGATCAGCAATGCGGACCCTGATCTTGCCGTTCGTCCTTTGGAGGGTGATGAGATGCGCGACTTTCGCGATGCCAAACTGATGGCAAAAAGCCTGCGTGAGGCGCTGGCAGAACGTAAGATAGATCTTACCCATAGCCAAGCGCTCGAACTCGTCGCGAGCCAGTTCGGCTACGACAGCTGGAATGTGCTTGCCGCCAAGATCGAGGCGGTAGAGCCTCCGACGAGGCGGGAGGCTGCGTCGATCCAGCCGGCGATCCCGATCTTCCGCATATTCTCCGTCGATAAGGCCATGGAGTTTTATTGTGGCTTTCTGGGCTTCGAGGTGGATTGGGAATACCGCTTTGGCGACAACGCACCGCTTTATTGCCAGATTTCCCGCAGCGGCATGCTGATGCATCTGAGCGAGCATTCGGGCGATGCTTCACCCGGTGCGCGGGTCTTTGTGCCCATGCAGGGCATCAGGCACTTCCATGCCGAACTGATCGGCAAGGACTATTCCTATATGAGGCCGGGGCTTGAAGAGGTGCCCTGGGGCCTGGAGGTCACGGTCACTGACCCTTTCAGCAACCGGATTACCTTCTGCGAGCGCCAGCAAGGCTAGCGGTCGCCGCTAGCTCTTTTTCTTGGCAGTCGCGACCGGCTCGGTTGTCAGCTTGAAATCCGCCATTTCCTTTGGCGTCAGGTAATAGAGCCGGTCCGGCGGCGTTTCCAGGGCATTGATCCAGAGCCCGGCACCTATGCCCATCGCATCCAGATGCCGGGCTACCCGCGCGGTCGTCGCCTGCGCGGCCGACATGGCCTGTTCGGCGGTGGGCCTGTCCTTGCCACCATTGAAGACCTGATGCACGCCGACAACCGCGTCCTTCTCCGCCATGCGCCCAATACCGCCGGCGAAAACGATCGGGCAGGAGGAGGCGCAGAGGCCCTTCGTGGCCACCTTGGTGTCCAGCTTCTTCTCCCGGATCAGCTTCGACATGGTAAGCGCATCTTCGACCGAGCCGCCGGGCGAATTGAGCATCACCGTCTTCACATATTCGCCGCGGGCCTCGATCTCCTGTGCAAACCGACCCGCGGCACCAGGATCGATTGTCCCCTCGGCCAGAAGAACACCGCTCGGTTTCAACTCGAATTTCATCGGCTGGCGCAGCACTTCCTTGGAGCTCGCCGGCTGGACCGGCGGCGCGGCAGGCACTCCGTCCGTCAGTGCCGGAGGCAGGACGGGTTGGTCCTGGCGCAACGGGTCGTAGCCCGGAAGCTCCGCATTCATCGCGGTAATGTCGCGCACGTCGATGACAAGAAAAACCGCCGCGGCCGACAACAGGATAAAGAAGGCGCCCCGCATGAGAACGCCGTCGTCCAGCTTCAACAGCGCCTCGATCGGCTTATCGATCCTCATGAGAGCGGTCCCGTGTGCGCGACTTGAGATCGATCGCGGTTATATTGTTCGGCTCTTGCGCGTCGTTCTCCGGTTCTGCCCTGGCGACGGCTTCTTCGATGCTGATGCCGCCAGCGGTGATCGCCCGCTGGACTTGCAGCGCCTGAAGCAGTTCCGCGGCAGTAATGCGTTCGGCAAAAGGCAGCTTTTCGTCCTGCCTGCGGATAGCGCCGTGGACGACCGCGAGAATGAAGACCAGCACGCCGGGCAAAAGATCGATCGAGATTGCGCCAGCCCAGGCAGGAATGAAGTCGGATGCGTAGCGCAGCACCGCTTCCGCGGAAGAGAGGGGTACGAACCGCCGTTCGGGCACGGGAGCACGAGCGAGGATCTCGTCGGCGGCCTGAGAGAGGACCTTCGACTGTGCCGCGACCGACGCCCGCACCGTCTCCATGACCTGGTCCTGGCGGCTGACGAGATTGGCATCACCGCCATCGGCCACCGGAGCGATGAAGCCGAGAGACAGGTCGTCCGCCGCCCGGCGGATCGACGGCGCGATCGATGTCTGCCCGAGCGAAGCAATGACGCCGGTGAGTGCGACGACTTCTGAGGAAAACTGGTCGGCGCGCGGTTCTATGGCGCCCGGGGCCGAAACGAGCGTCCGCATCGTCTCCAGCCGCTTCTGCCCGTCGTTGAAGAGGTTCGTCACCTGCTCACGCGACGTGTTGATGCCGTTTTCGAGATCTTTAAGCTGTGCCGACATCTGCGAAAGGAGCGCTACGACGCTGCCGGATCCGTTCGTTCCCGTAAGTGCGCCCGATTGCCGTTCGGAGGCCGCGAGCTGGGCGAAACGCTCGGATGCCCGCTGGATATCCGGCAGCAGGCTTTGCGCCGCCAAGGCGTTTTGATGTGCCTGGTCGAGATCGGTAGTATAATCCTCCACCGTTTCGGCGAGATGCTGTTCGAGTGCCGCCGAACCTGCCAGCGCCGCCGCGTTCAGCCAGCTCGACATCGCAATGATCATGGCAGCGCCGAGTGCCATGACGCCGAGCATGGCGGTTCGGCCGGCGCGGGTCGTCACATGCGGATAAAAGCGTGCCATGTAGGACCAGAAGGCGTAGATCCCCACGGAAACGGAAGCGGAATATATGATCGCCGCAAAGAAGACGGCGGTCGGCGAGCCGTCGAGGATCGAACGTACGCCGAGATAGGTATAGACGCCGGAGGCGAGCGCGAGCACAGCCAGTGCAAACCGGGTCATGGTTTCGACGGCCGCGACGCCGTCCTGCAAGCGTTGGGAAGCGCCGAGCGCCATGGGCAAGGTCTCCGGAAAGGAATGTATTCCTTAACAGAGAATGAAGAACCGGGCGGAATAAAGGCGTATGCGGTTCGCGCTGCCGGCGCGTGTCAGCCGAGCGTGAAGACGAAATAGAGCAGCGAGAGCGCGATGATCCACAATGCGATGCGGCCAGAACGGCTGTGTCGGGCTTCCGACCTGCCGATCGCTTCGGCCGTTTCGGGGTCGAAACGCAAGCCGTGCTCGCTCATATGAATGAGTTCTTCGTGGAACCTCTCGGTCTTGGCGGCAATTTCAGGCGCGGCTTCCGCGAGTTTGACCATTGCCTTCAGGCCGTCCTTCAGATCGGAGACCAGTCGCTTCGGCCCCAGATTGCTGCGGATCCAGTCGCCAACCACCGGCTCGGACGCCTTCCACATGTTGAACCGCGGGTTCAGCATCCGCGACACGCCTTCGACGACGACCATCGTCTTCTGCAAGAGGATCAGTTCCGGCCGGGTCTGCATCTCGAAAAGGTCGGTCACCTCAAAGAGCAGCGCCAGAAGGCGGGCCATGGAAATCGTTTCCGCCGGCTGTCCGTGGATAGGCTCGCCGATTGCCCGGATCGCCTGGGCAAAGCTCGATACGTCATGGTGCGCAGGCACGTAGCCAGCCTCGAAATGCACTTCAGCGACCCGTGTGTAGTCGCGCGTGATGAAACCGTAGAGAATCTCCGCGAGGAAGCGCCTTTCCTTCTTGCCCAGTCGACCGACGATGCCCATGTCGACGGCGACGATCGTGCCGGTTTTGTCGACGAAGAGATTGCCGGGATGCATATCGGCATGGAAGAAGCCGTCGCGCAGCGTATGGCGAAGGAACGACTGGATCAGGACCTCGGCAAGCCTCTCCAGATCATGGCCGGCAGCCTGCAATGCGCCCACGTCCGACATTTTGATGCCGTCGATCCATTCCATGGTGACGACATCGCGGCCGGTCCGCTCCCAGTCCACGCTCGGCACGCGGAAGCCGGGATCGTCCTTGATGTTTTCGGCAATCTCGGAAAGCGCTGCCGCTTCCAGGCGAAGGTCCATCTCCACCTTGGTGGTCTGTTCAAGCGTGCGCGTTACCTCGACCGGCCTGAGGCGCCGGGAGGAGGGTACGAAGCGCTCCTGCATGCGCGACAGGAGATACATGCTCTCGATGTCGTGGGCGAAGCGCTGCCTCACACCCGGCCGCACCACCTTCACAGCCACCTTCCGGTCGCCGATCATGCAGGGATGCACTTGGGCGATGGAGGCCGCGGCGATAGGCTCTCCGAATGAGGAGTAAAGATCGCTGATGGGGCGGCCGAGCGAGCCTTCGATCGCCGCCTTGGCAGTCTCCGTCGGGAAATAGGCCATGCGGTCCTGCAGGAGCGCAAGGTCCACGGCCCAATCCACGCCGACCACGTCCGGGCGAGTTGCAAGGAACTGACCGATCTTGACATAGGACGGGCCCAGCCTGTCCACGGCGCGCGTCAGCCGCTCGCTGCGTGCCTGCTTGAGCGAATGGTTGCGGGCCAAGGGCTGGAGGAGCGACTTAATAAGGCCGACCGAAGGCGGCAGGCCCTGCGAAGGGAGGGCCGATACCACCCCTTCGCGCACCAGGACCCAGCCGACACGCACAAGTCGGAAATAAGCGCCGATCGTGCTCATGCGGTCAAAGCTTCCAACCGGAATGCAGCGCCGCAATGCCGCCGGTATAATTGGTGTAGGTCACGCGGGAGAAGCCGGCGTCGCGGATCATCGTGGCGAAATTTTCCTGGTTGGGGAATTTGCGAATCGATTCCACCAGATATTGATAGGGCTCGGCCTCCCCGGTGATCATCTTGCCGAAGCGCGGGATCGCCTTGAAGGACCATTCGTCATAGAAGCGCTCGAGCAGCGGCATCTCGACCTCGGAAAATTCCAGCACCAGCAGCCTGCCGCCCCGTTTGAGCACGCGGTAGGCTTCTTTCAAAGCGACATCGATATGCGGCACATTGCGAATTCCGAAGGCGATCGTATAGGCGTCGAAGGAATTGGCTCCGAAAGGCAGGGCTTCCGCATTGGCTTCGACGAAATCAAGGTTCTCCGATAGCTTGCGCTTGGCGGCCCGCTCGGCGCCGACGGCCAGCATCGAACCGTTGATATCGAGTACGGTGACATGGGCCTTGCGACCGGAGGCCTCGACGATCCGGAAGGCGATGTCGCCAGTGCCGCCTGCCACATCGAGGGTCCTGTAGTTGCTGTCCTTGCGCGGGTTGAGTGCCGCGATCATGGCATCTTTCCAGACCCGATGCATGCCGGCCGACATCACGTCGTTCATCACGTCGTAGCGCTTTGCCACCTTGTGAAAGACATCGTTGACCAGCCCCTGCTTCTCACCCTCGGCAACCCGGCGGAAGCCGTAGGAAGTCTCCATTCCGCCTTCGGCGCTGGTACGGGCTTCGGTCATCGGTGAACTCCTTGACTCCATTCGCGAGCGACCATAGCGAAATCACCTGCGCCTCGCTATCTGTGGTCCATGCATTATAGATGCATGCGACATCCGGTCCGCTCTATAGAGCAGGAACGGTGCGGTTGGAACAGGAAGTTAGGTAGCTATGCCCGAATTGCCAGAGGTGGAAACCGTCCGGCGTGGTCTCGCGCCGGCAATGGAAGACGCCGTCGTCTCGAAGCTGGAACTGAACCGGCCGGATCTGCGCTTTCCGCTTCCGGAAAACTTCGCCGACAGAGTGAAAGGGCGCCGGATCGTGTCGCTGGGCAGGCGTGCCAAATATCTGCTGATCGATCTGGAGGACGACCTGACGGTCATCAGCCATCTCGGCATGTCCGGCTCCTTCCGGATCGAAGACAACACGCTGGGTGAGTTCCATCATCCGCGATCCAAGGACAGCAAGCACGACCACGTGGTCTTTCATCTTACGAAAGAAAGCAGACCGCTACGGGTCATCTATAACGACCCGCGCCGCTTCGGCTTCATGCACCTATGGAAGCGCAGCGAACTCGACCTTTATCCCGCCTTCGCCGACCTGGGACCCGAGCCGACCGGCAACGCGCTCAATGCGGACTATCTCGCGGCTCGCCTTGCCGGCAAGAGCCAGCCGCTGAAGGGTGCCTTGCTCGACCAGACGGTGATCGCCGGTCTCGGCAATATATATGTATGCGAAGCGCTGTGGCGCTCGCATCTTTCACCCAGACGCGCGGCCGGCGGCGTGGTCACCAAGACGGGACGACCGAAGAAAGAGCTTTTCGCGCTTCACGAAGCCATCCGGAACGTCATTTCGGATGCGATCGCCGCGGGCGGCTCTTCACTTCGGGATCATATTCAGGCTGACGGTTCTCTCGGGTATTTCCAGCATTCCTTCTCGGTCTACGACCGGGAAGGCGGGGCTTGCCGCACGCCCGGCTGCAGCGGTACGGTCGCCCGCATCACGCAGGCGGGCCGCTCCACTTTTTATTGTCCTGTCTGCCAGAAATAGGAGAGGAGACACCGGATGAGCTACGAAACCCTGTTGACCGAAATCCGCGAGTCCGTGGCGTTGATAACGCTCAACCGGCCGAAGGCGCTGAACGCCCTCAATTCCACCGTCATGGCAGAACTAACCGATGCATTGGCGGGTTTTGGCAAGGACGAAGGCATCGGCGCGATCGTTCTGACCGGCTCTGAAAAGGCCTTCGCCGCCGGCGCTGATATCAAGGAGATGCAAGGGATCGATTTTGTCGATGCTTATGTGAGTGATTTCATTTCCGGCTGGGAGGCGATCGCCGCAACCCGCAAACCGATGATCGCGGCCGTCTCCGGCTTCGCCCTCGGGGGCGGTTGCGAGCTTGCCATGATGTGCGACTTCATCATCGCTTCTGAGACCGCGAAATTCGGCCAGCCGGAAATCACCCTCGGCGTCATCCCCGGCATGGGCGGCTCGCAGCGCCTGACACGGGCGGTCGGCAAGGCGAAGGCCATGGACCTCGTCCTGACCGGTCGGATGATGGACGCGGTCGAGGCCGAACGCGCCGGTCTGGTATCGCGGATCGTGCCGCCTGAACGCTTGGTGGATGAGGCAGTGGAAGCGGCCGCCACGATCGCTTCCTTCCCCAGGGCTGCCGTCCTGATGGCCAAGGAAGCGGTCGCCCGCTCCTTCGAGGCGACGCTCGGAGAAGGCCTGCGTTTCGAACGCCGGCTCTTTCATTCGCTGTTTGCCACGGCCGACCAGAAGGAAGGCATGAGCGCCTTTGTCGAAAAGCGTAAGCCGCAATTCTCGAACCGGTGAAACAGGCACGCGATTGGTCAAAATGCGCGTTGACTGGAGCGGGTATTCCGGCTATATGCCCGCCCACAGTTGGGAAAGCCTGATCACGGCTTCCTCTATTGCTCCCGAATTGCTGGATCGAGGGTCGCAGGACCGACGCGGCAACGGCGGAGTTTTGGTTCGAATTCGTAGAGAGGCATGAAATGGCCAATACAACTTCGGCGAAGAAGGCGACCCGCAAGATCGCTCGCCGTACCGCAGTCAACAAGGCTCGCCGTTCGCGCGTCCGTGGCTTCATCCGCAAGGTTGAGGAAGCCATCGCATCCGGCGACATCACGGTTGCTGCCGAGGCTCTCAAGGCTGCGCAGCCTGAGATCCAGCGTGCCGCTACCAAGGGCGTGCTTCATAGCAATACAGCGTCCCGCAAAGTGTCTCGCCTGGCGGCTCGTGTGAAGGCTCTTTCGGCCTAATAGCACTCGACAAAATTAAGTCACAAAAAAGCCTGGTCGCTTGACCGGGCTTTTTCTGATTCTCTCAGCTAACCATATATTTACCCGGCTCAATAACAATTTCGTGTCAGCGGCGTGACAGAAATTTCTGTATAATTTCAATATGTTGGTGGAGGTGGTTAGGCAAGGGGGCAGCTCGGGCGCCCGGCGGATGGCCCCCAACTGAGTCAAGAAGATTTTTATTTTTTTTGTGAACGATCGCGCCGAATGTATGTCATTTTTGAATCCCATTGATTCAAAAGCGATTCTCCATGAAGCCGTCTGTGACATTCAAATCACGCTGGGAGAGTCAACGCCCAGCTCTTAATTTTGCGTAAAATTCATCATTGATCTTGGCATTTGATCCTGCCTAAATGGCCTCCAGCAAGGGGCGCGGGGATTACTTCAGAGGGCTGCCGGCAGTCGTTCTTCCAGGACGGCGCGGAGACTTTCTGCCCCTTGCTACGGGACAAGTTTTGCCCGTTTTCCATATAACTATCGGTTGTGATCCGGAAATTTGACGTTTCCGGAGACGGTCGGATTTTGTCGAGGCCAGACCCGCGCTGCGGAGCTGGGGCAAAGGAGGAGAGGCAGGTTCGAGCGGCCATGATGAGGATGGGCGTTCGGTGTTGTGCGAGGTGGCTCTCGCGAGGCTTTGGTCCGAATACGAGGCGGACTGGGCAACGCTTTCGATCCGCTGTTGAGGCGGGGAAGCATAAAAAAATGGAACGGGCGGCGATGTTCTCAATGATTGGGAAGGGTTTGCTGTGCCCGGGAAAATGAGGTTTGTCCTGGCGGCGTAACGAGAACCGCCGGGCTATGAATTTGGAAGGCGGCGCATAATGCAAATCAGTATCGTACCGAACCGTGCGGGTAATGGGGACCAATCACGGCAGTCATTTGATTCAGTTTGCTCTCAGGCGGCAGGGGAACCACCGGAAATGAAGCATAATGCTCTTTTCGAGCGATTCAGCACGCGTTTGAAGGCACAAGTCGGTCAGGATGTTTATGCAAGCTGGTTTGGGCGTTTGAAGCTGCATTCGGTCTCGAAAAGCGTGGTTCGGCTGACGGTGCCGACGACCTTTCTGAAGTCCTGGATCAACAATCGTTACCTCGATCTCATCACGTCCATCTTTCAGGCGGAAGACGCGGAAATTCTGAAGGTGGAAATCCTGGTGCGCAGCGCAAGCCGCAACACCCGCGCCCCGGTAGCGGGAGAAGAACGCGGGACCGCGCCGGACCCGATTCCCACACAATCCTTCCAGCGTCCGCAGATGCCGCGCGAAATCGGCAAGATCGCAACTTTTCCCACGCCGGCGGCTTCGGCTGCCCGTCCCACGCAGGCGCCGAGCCCGCTGTTTGGCTCGCCGCTGGACAGTCGCTTCACCTTCGACACCTTTGTGGAAGGCGCATCGAACCGCGTAGCTTTGGCCGCAGCGAAAACCATCGCCGAAGCTGGCGCCGGTGCGGTCCGCTTCAATCCGCTCTTCATTCATTCCGGCGTCGGTCTCGGCAAGACCCATCTCCTGCAGGCGATCGCCAACGCTGCGGTCTGCAGTGAGCGTATGCCGCGTGTCGTCTACCTGACGGCGGAATATTTCATGTGGCGCTTTGCGACCGCCATCCGTGACAACGATGCACTGACGCTTAAGGACTCGCTGCGCAATATCGACCTCCTGATCATCGACGACATGCAGTTCCTGCAAGGCAAGATGATCCAGAACGAGTTCTGCCACCTCCTTAATATGCTGCTCGACAGCGCCAAGCAGGTGGTGGTCGCTGCCGACCGTGCTCCCTGGGAACTGGAATCGCTCGACCCGCGGGTCCGCTCGCGTCTGCAGGGCGGCGTGGCCATCGAAGTCGAGGCGCCGGATTACGAAATGCGTTTCGAGATGCTGAAGCAGAGGCTCGCCGTCGCACGCCAGGATGACCCGTCGCTCGATATTCCGGTGGAAATCCTCTCCCATGTCGCGCGTAATGTCGCAAACAGCGGCCGCGAACTGGAAGGCGCGTTCAACCAGCTGATCTTCCGCCGCTCTTTCGAGCCTTCGCTGTCGATCGAGCGCGTGGATGAACTGCTGGCCCACTTGGTCGGTGCGGGGGAAGCCAAGCGCGTCCGCATCGAAGACATCCAGCGCATCGTCGCGCGTCATTATAATGTCTCGCGCCAGGAACTGGTGTCCAACCGTCGTACGCGGGTAATCGTAAAGCCGCGACAGGTGGCCATGTATCTTTCGAAAACCCTGACGCCGCGGTCTTTCCCGGAAATCGGGCGCCGGTTCGGCGGCCGTGATCACACCACAGTGCTCCATGCGGTCCGCAAGATCGAGGAATTGATCTCCGGCGATACCAAACTCAGCCACGAGGTCGAACTCTTGAAGCGGCTGATCAACGAAAACAACGCCTGAGACCATGTTTCTTCTGTCCGTCGCAACGATATGGGCCGTGGCGTGCATTACGCCAGGGCCTAACACGTTGCTCGTGATGCGCTACGCACTGACAGCGCCGAAACGGGTACCGATTGCTGCGGCGATGGGCACTATCACCGGCACCTTCTGCTGGGGCCTTGCCGGGTGGCTCGGCATCAACGTCCTGTTTCAGGCGGCTCCATTCGCCTATGTGGCGCTGAAGACGGCCGGCGGGCTTTATCTCGTCTGGCTGGGGGCGAAGATTTTCCTGGATGTTCGCAAGGCCCGGCATGCGCCGGACCTGACGGCGCAACGGGTCGATATGCCGTTGAAGACTGCTTACAGAATGGGATTGGCGACCAATCTCGCCAATCCGAAATCGGCGCTTTTCGTCGCAAGTCTTTTTGCGGCAACCATGCCGGCCGGCACCCCTTTCTTTTATGGCTTGATCGCAATTGCGGTTATGCTTGTCGTCTCGACCGTCTATTATGCCTGCCTGATCGGCCTGATCACGCATCCGGCAATCGCAGCCGGATACATCAGGGCCAAAAAGAAGATCGACGTCGGCGTCGGCCTAATCTTCGTGGGCTTCGGTACGAAACTCTTGCTGTCGCAACGATAGGATAAACGTAGATGCACGGCGATCCGACCTCCTCGTTTTATGCCGAAAATGCTGCGGCATATGCGGGAAGCGCAGCCGGGCCGAGCACGCGCCGGCTGGATCTGTTTCTCGCAAAGCTCCAGCCCGGTGCTCAAATTCTCGAACTCGGCTGCGGCAACGGGCGCGACAGTGCCGAGATGATCAGACGCGGCTTCCGCGCCGTGCCGACGGATGGTACGCCGGAGATGGCCGAAGAGGCAACGAAACGCCTGGGCGTGCCGGTTTCGGTGCTGCGTTTTAAGGATATCGATGCGGTCGAAGCCTTCGACGGCGTCTGGGCAAATGCGTGCCTGCTGCACGTGCCTCGCGCGAAACTTGGCGCTGTCCTTGGAAAAATCCACGCCGCGCTCCAGCCGGGGGGCCTGTTTTACGCGAGCTTCAAGGCCGGTGAGGCGGAAGGCCATGACGATCTCGGCCGCTTCTACAATTATCCGTCCAAGGAGTGGTTGGAAGAGCTCTACGGGAGCTTGTCCTGGACCTCGGTCGAGATCGCCGAGGAGCAGGGCACCGCCTATGACAAGCGGCCGACCGATTGGCTCCATGTAGTGGCCGTAAGAGCGTAGCTTCCAGTCGTCAGCAAGCCAGATCGGCTACGACGGAATCGAGGATCAGCATGCCCGACGGCGTGCAGCGGAGCCGCGAATTGCCGAGCCTTTCGATAAATCCGTGCTCCAGCAGTCGCTCCTCGCGCACGGGATCGGGATCGCGGCCGGAAAGCTGCTGCCAGCGCGCAAGATCGACGCCCTCACGGAGCCGAAGACCCATCAGCAACAGTTCGTCGGCCTGTTCTTCGAAGCCGAGGACCTCTTGATCGAGCATGCCGTGTCCCTGGCTTTCGACGAGGTCGAGCCAGCTTTCCGGACGCCGTTCCGTGGCGGTGGCCAGCTTCTGGTTCCCCCGGCTCAGCCGGCCATGGGCCCCCGGGCCGATGCCGGCATAGTCGCCATAACGCCAGTAGGTCAGGTTATGGCGGCTTTCGGCGCCCGGCCGGGCGTGGTTGGAGACTTCGTAGGCAGGCATGCCGTGCCTTTCCGTAATCTCCTGCGTGGCTTCGTAGAGCGTAGCCGATTGGTCGCCATCCGGCACAATCAGTTTGCCCGCCTTGTGGAGCCCGTAGAAGGGTGTGCCTTCTTCGATCGTGAGCTGGTAGAGCGACAGGTGGTCGACCGCGTAGGAAATCGCCTCGTTTAGCTCGGCTTCCCACGCCTCCACTGTCTGTTTCGGCCGCGCATAGATGAGATCGAAGCTCATGCGCGGAAAGATCTCGCGAGCAAGCCGGATCGCCTTCAACGCATCGGCGACATCATGAAGCCGCCCGAGGAATTTCAGATCCGTGTCGTTCAGTGCCTGGACGCCGAGCGATACGCGATTGACGCCAGCACTCCGATATCCGCGAAAACGGGTCGCCTCGACGCTGGAGGGATTTGCCTCCATGGTGATCTCGATGCCGTCGGGTACGTGCCAGTGTCTGGCGATCCCGTCCAGGATCGCTGAAACGGTGGCCGGATCCATCAGCGAGGGCGTGCCTCCGCCGAGGAAGATGCTGGTGACGGTTTTCGGGCCGCTCATCTTCCGCATCGTCTCCATCTCTTTCAGGAAGGCGGCGGTAAAGCGCGGCTGGTCCACCGGCTGGTGGCGGACATGGCTGTTGAAGTCGCAATAGGGACATTTGGCCACACAGAAGGGCCAATGCACATAGACGCCGAACCCCGGTTCACCCGTATCGGGCAAAAGTGTATCGGAAGGAAGAGTGAGGGAGGGGGTCAGTTCATGCCTCCAGGCAGGTTTCGACGAAGCGTTTGAAGGCGCGGGCGCGGTGAGACAGGGCCTCCGGCTCCCCGGGCCGCCAGCCATGCTTCTGTTCGCTGCTCATTTCCCCGAAGGTGATGTCATAGCCTTGCGGCTGAAAGACGGGATCATAACCGAAACCCTGGGTGCCGCGCGGCGGCCATACGACGGCGCCTTCCACCTCGCCGCGGAAAAACTCCGTATGCCCGTCGGGCCAGGCAAGGCAGAGCACGCTGACGAAGCGGCCGGCGCGCTGTTCGGCCGTCGTCGCGCCGCGTTCTTCCAGCGCCTTTTCGACCTTCTCCATCGCCATCTGAAAATCGCGCGTCCCGTCCTCACGCTCCGCCCAGTTGGCGGTATAGACGCCGGGCGCGCCGTCCAATGCGTCGATCACCAGGCCGGAATCGTCGGACAGCGCCGGCAGGCCGGAGGCCTTTGCCGAGGCAAGCGCCTTGATCGCAGCGTTCTCTTCGAAAGTCGTGCCCGTCTCATCCGGTTCGGCAAATTCCAGCTCGGCGGCCGATTTTGCTGAAAAGCCGAGTGGGCCGATCAGTTCGGCGATCTCGCGAATTTTCCCGGCATTGTGGCTGGCGACGACGATGGTCTTGGTATCGAGCTTGCGCATCAAAGTTCCTATTCGATATTCCACAGCTTCGGCTCTGCGCATTCCAGGCTGTTTCCGGCCGGATCGCGGAAATAGATCGAGCGGGCGCCGTTCGGCCAATGAAAGTCGCTTTCGATTGCTACGCCCGCCTTGTTCAGCTTTTCCCGGAGCCTGTCAATCGCCTCGCCGCTGATGCGGAAACAGGCATGGCCGGCTCCCCTGGTGCCGTGCGGCGGCACCGGCAGCGCATCCCTGGAGGGCGGCTTCATGGTCTCGGCTGGATTGAAGATCAACAGTATCCCCGGACCGCAGCGGAAGAAGACGTGCCGGTTGCCGGCACGCAGGACCTTTTCCAGGCCGAGAACGCCGCCGTAGAAAGCTTCGGCGGCGTCAAGGTCGTCGGCATAGAGCGCGGTTTCGAGGATACCTTCGATCAACGCGCCCTCCCTCCGTCAGGCAATCGCCTGTTTTTGCATCGCCACCAGTTCCTGCGTACCAGCCTGCGCCAACGCCAGCAGCTTCAGGAATTCGTCCTGGCTGAAGGGCGCGCCCTCGGCCGTGCCTTGAACTTCGACGATGCCACCGGCACCGGTCATCACGAAATTCGCGTCCGTTTCGGCGGCGGAATCCTCCAGATAATCGAGGTCGATGACCGGCTGAGTGGCGAAGATCCCGCAGGAAATGGCCGCCACATGATCCCTCAGCACCTTCTCGACCTTGATCATCGAGCGGGCCTCCATCCATTTCAGACAATCGTAAAGCGCCACCCAGCCGCCGGTGATCGACGCCGTGCGGGTGCCGCCATCGGCCTGGATGACGTCGCAGTCGACGGTGATCTGCCGTTCGCCGAGTGCTTCGAGATCGATGACGGCGCGAAGCGATCGGCCGATCAGACGCTGGATCTCCTGCGTCCGGCCGCCCTGCTTGCCTGCTGCCGCTTCACGTTTCATGCGCTCGCCCGTCGCGCGCGGCAGCATGCCGTATTCGGCAGTCACCCAGCCCTTGCCGGAATTGCGCAGCCACGGCGGCGTCTTTTCCTCAAGGCTGGCCGTGCACAGGACATGCGTGTCGCCGAACTTGACGAGGCAGGAGCCTTCCGCATGTTTGGAAAAATTGCGCTCGAACGAGACCTTGCGCATCTGGTTTGTCTGTCTGCCTGAAGGCCTCATGCTCTGCTCCTGAATTGCGTTGGCGTCTTCTAAGACCGCCGCCGCTCTTTTGCAAAGGAAAAGCCCCGGCCGGTTACAGCGGTGTCACGGAAGAACAATTATTTCCAATTTGCGCCGGCCGGGGGAATGACTATATTTCCCTTGGAGATCAACGGCACGGTGAAGGATTGATGGGTTTTTCTGGACCGACGGGTAGAGACAACGGGTCCGTGCTCGATGACCGTTCGCGGGAAATATTCCGTCGCATCGTCGAAAGCTATCTCGAAAACGGTGAGCCGCTCGGCTCCCGAAATCTTTCGCGTCTCCTGCCCATGTCGCTCTCGCCGGCTTCCGTGCGCAATGTCATGAGTGATCTGGAGGAGCTCGGCCTCATCTATTCGCCGCATGTCAGTGCCGGCCGTCTGCCGACGCAGACAGGCCTCCGCTTCTTTGTCGACGCCTTCATGCAGGTCGGAAACCTCTCGGAGGAGGAGCGCTCTGCAATCGACCGGCAGGTTCGCCGCGCCGATCGCGATCAGCCGATGGAAAGCCTGATGGCGGAAGCGAGCCTGATGCTCTCCGGCGTGTCGCGTGGCGCCGGCCTCGTCATCACAACCAAAAGCGATCCGGTCCTCAAGCATGTGGAATTTATCCGCCTGGAGCCGACAAAGGCGCTTGCCGTATTGGTCGGCGACCATAACCAGGTGGAAAACCGCATCATCGAATTGCCGGCGGGCGTCACGTCCTCGCAATTGGTGGAGGCTGCGAATTTCCTGAATGCGCACCTAACGGGGCAGACCCTTCCGGAACTGCGCAACCAGCTCACGAAGCTGAAGGATGCGGTCCAGAGCGAGCTTTATGCCCTCTCCCAGGATCTGGTCGAACGGGGGCTGGCGGTTTGGTCCGGCGACAGCGAGGAAGGCAAACCGAGCCAGCTTATTGTCCGCGGCCGCGCCAACCTGCTTCAGGGCCTCGACGAGACGGCGGATCTCGACCGGCTTCGGCTTCTCTTCGACGATCTGGAAAAGAAGGACAGCCTGATCGAGATCCTGGAGCTTGCCGAGAGGGGGCCTGGTGTCCGCATATTCATCGGTTCCGAAAACAAGCTTTTCTCGCTCTCAGGTTCTTCCTTGATCGTCGCGCCCTATCGCGACGGCGAGGATCGTATCGTGGGGGCCGTCGGGGTTATCGGGCCGACCCGTCTCAATTATTCCCGCATCGTGCCCATGGTGGATTATACGGCCCAGCTTCTGGCAAGGCTGTCGCGGTGAAACCGGCTGAATGCCGGCTCAAGTTTCCCGGCGAGCCTTGATTTTTCCACTTTAAACCTCGATATCGGGCACAAATCCAACGCCATATATCCCAGTGAAGAATAACCGGAGACCGTCATGACCGACGAAACCAAGAAGCACGGACCTGACGCAGCCGCCGCCGAAAATACGGCGGAAGCCGTGGCGTCTGCTCTTCAGGACGCGGCCAACCAGGGCGCAGCCGAAGCGCCGGCCGCGGCCGAGCCCGACCCCATCGAGGTTTTGAAGGCGGAGAACAACGAATTGCGTGATCGCTTCCTGCGCCTTGCCGCCGAAATGGACAATCTGCGCCGCCGCACCGACCGCGATGTCAAGGATGCCAAGTCCTATGCAGTCGCTGGCTTTGCGCGCGACATGCTTGCCGTTTCCGATAATCTGCGCCGAGCATTGGATGCCGTTCCGACGGAAATGCGCGCAGCTGCCGACGCGGCGTTGACGACGCTTCTCGAAGGCGTCGAACTGACGGAGCGCTCCATGCTCTCTGCGCTCGAGCGTCACGGCATCAAGAAGATCGAGGCGGAAGGCCAGAAATTCGACCCGCACTTCCATCAGGCCATGTTCGAAATTCCAAACGCAGACGTGCCGAACAACACGGTCGTTCAGGTCGTCCAGGCAGGATATACGATCGGCGAGCGCGTGCTGCGTCCCGCCATGGTCGGTGTCGCCAAGGGCGGCCCCAGGTCCGAAGCCACGGCTGCGGAACAGGCGGGTGAAAAGAACGCCTGAGACGTGTGAAGGCGGGCGGTTTCGCCCGCTCTCTCGGGATGAAGGTGAGGGTGCCCGCGCGCTCTCATGGCTTGCCGCCCTGCAAGATCAGTTATAAAAATATAACGTGTCAGCCGATTCGGATATCGATGCCGTTTTCAAAGCTCTCGCCCATCCTCGGCGACGGCTGATCCTCGACCAGTTGAAGGATCGCCCGCAAACTACCGGATCGCTCTGCGAAACCTTCTCGGACATGGATCGCTGTACGGTGATGCAGCATCTGAAGGTTTTGGAGGACGCCGATCTGGTGATCGTAAGAAGGGAAGGGCGCGAGCGCTGGAACTACCTCAACGCGCTGCCCATTAAGGCAATCCAGGATCGCTGGATCGGCGACTACGCCGCCCACGCCGTCCGCCTGCTCGATCGGCTTCAGGCCGACCTCAAGGATTGAAGTTTAAACGGATCCACCCGGCGCTCGATCACGGGCCGGGCGAACTGATTTCGTCTCCACGAAAATCGTCAAGCCGTCAGGCGGCGTGATTTGCCTGTTCCTCATTCAGGAAGGCATAGATGGCGGTGGCGGAATCCGTCTTGCGAAGCTTTGCCACCAGCTCTTGATCTCTGAGCACGCGCGCGATGCGAGACAGTGCTTTCAAGTGGTCGGCGCCGGCCCCTTCCGGAGCGAGCAGCAGGAACACGAGATCCACCGGTTCGTCGTCCAGCGCCTCGAAGTCGACCGGCGTCTCGAGTCGTGCAAAAATGCCCTTGATCGACGAAATGCTGTTGAGCTTGCCGTGCGGAATGGCGATCCCATGGCCGACGCCGGTGGAACCGAGCCGTTCGCGCTGCAGAATGATGTCGAAGATTTCCCGCTCGCCGACGCCAGTAAGCTTGGAAGCCTTGGCTGCCAGTTCCTGCAGGAGTTGCTTTTTGGAATTTACTTTTAAGGCAGGAATAATCGCATCTTGCTGCAGCAAATCTGCCAATGCCATTCTAGTCATCCTTTGTGCCGCAAGAGCTCCCGCTCCAGGCGAGGGGAAGCGCCGCTTCCGACGCTCTCCCCAAGATTGTTCAGTTCTTGATATTGGTGGAATCGATCCAGCCAATATTGCCGTCGTTGCGGCGGTACACGATGTTCAACTCTTCCTTGCCGGGGCTGCGGAACAGCAGCACAGGCTCGTCGGTCATATCCAGCGCCATCACGGCGGTTGCGACCGACATCGTCTTCAAAGGTTTTGAGCTTTCCGCGACGATGGTCGGCGCAAAATCCTCAGGCACTTCGTCTGCTTCATCCGGTACGCGGTCCATGACCGTATATGCGACTTCGGCATGGCCATTCAGGTGGTTGCCGGCATGATGATCCTTGAGGCGCCTCTTGTAGCGGCGCAGCCGCTTTTCGATCCGCTCAGCTGCGGCATCGAAACTGCCCTGTGGATCGTTTGCTTCCCCTGCCGCATGCAAGACGATCCCGGTGTCGAGATGCACTTTGCAGTCGGCCGAAAAACGCGAGCCGGATTTTTCTACGATGACTTGGCTCGAATATCCCCCGTCGAAATATTTCGTAACCGCCTCACCGATCTGTCCCTCGATCCGCTGACGGAACGATTCGCCGATTTCCATATGCTTACCGGATACACGGACACCCATGGAATTTTTCCTTCTTGTCGTGACTTGCGTGTTCAGTCTACGCCAAGCCGTTCCCTCATCCAAGCCACTCGCATGCGACAAGGTCAAATTGCTGCAATCTTTGCCCAGCTGGTTGTCGGGGATGCCTAAAGCCTATGTCCCGTGCAATTGCGGCGGGCTTCTAGCCCCCGGAGCCTTAAATGTCAACGGTTGGGGAACTTGGGAATTTTACGTAGCCCTCCACGACGTCAGGGCAGGTTTTTCGTCAAGATGAGGTTAGAAGGCAGCCACTTTTGCAAGCGCTCGCTTCTCCCGGCGTCGCTGAACAGAAGACGGAATGTTCATTGCCTCCCGGTATTTGGCGACCGTCCGGCGGGCGAGATCGACGCCGCCGCGTTTCAGGCTGATGACGATGTCATCGTCGGATAGGACCGCTTCGGGCGTTTCCTGTGCGATCAGTTGGCGAATACGGTGCCGCACCGCTTCGGCGGAGTGATTGTCCCCGCCTTCTTCCGCCGAACCGATCGAGACGGTGAAGAAATATTTGAGCTCGAACAGACCCCGGGGCGTAAGCATGTATTTGTTTGAGGTGACCCGGCTTACCGTCGATTCATGCATTTTGATCGCCTCGGCCACCGTCTTGAGATTGAGCGGTCTCAGGTGATCGACGCCGTGCATCAGGAAGGCGTCCTGCTGGCGGACGATTTCAGCCGCCACCTTGATGATCGTCCGGGCGCGCTGGTCGAGGCTGCGGGTCAGCCAGTTCGCGTTCTGCATGCATTCCGAAAGGAAATTGTGGTCCTCGCCACTTCTCGGGCAGCTCTTCGAAACCGTCTGGAAATAGGCCTGGTTGACCAGGACGCGCGGCAGTGTGTCGGGATTGAGTTCGATCATCCAGGTGCCATCAGGCGCAGCGCGGACGACGATGTCAGGGGAAATCGTCTCCGAGGCGCCACGTTCGAAGCTGGCGCCCGGTTTCGGATTCAGCCCGCGAATTTCCGCCAGCATATCGATCAGGTCCTCGTCGTCGACGCCGCAAATCTTGCGAAGCGAGGCGAAGTCGCGTTTGGCGAGCAGTTCGAGATGCCGGACGAGAGCGTCCATGGCGGGGTCCAGCCGATCCTTCTGACGAAGTTGGATCGCCAGGCATTCGCTGAGCGACCGTGCAAAGACGCCGGGCGGATCGAGCGTCTGCAGCTTGTTCAGGATGGCTTCCACATCCTCGCAGGACTTGCCGAGCCGGGTGGCTGTTTCTTCGATGGCGCCTTGCAGGTAACCCGCCTCGTCGAGTTGATCGACCAGATGCTGCGCGATCAGCCGGTCGGCCGTGCCGGTGATGAGAAACGGGATCTGTTGGTTCAGGTGGTCGCGCAATGTCACCTGGCCGGCAACGAACTCATTCAGATCGTAATCGTCGCCGGATTCTCCACCCGGCATCGACTTCCACTGACTCAGCAATTCTGGTGCATCGGCACGGCGGGCTGGTCCGTCGTCCGGAAAGACGTTTTCAAATCCCGTATCGAGACCTTCGCCAAGGCGCTCGGCAGTTATGGCGGAGTTGCCCTCGTACCAGTGGCCGTCGCTGGAGATGTGGAGGGCTTCGCCGCTTCCGCCGTCGGCTTCCGGGAAGGGTTCCTCGTTTTCAAAGCCTGTTTCCGTGCCGCCATCGATCTCGCCTGGCGCAATTTCGAGCAGCGGGTTCTTCTCGACTTCCTGTGCGATGAACTGGTTGAGCTCGAAATGCGTCATCTGCAGCAGTTGAATGGATTGCATCAACTGCGGCGTCATCACCAGCGACTGGGTCTGCTTCAGAAAAAGGCTGGCGGATAAACCCATGGCGGACGCGAAACTCCCCTGATATCCCCTTGGCTGTTCCGTCATGAAACAGCGCAGCGCGCCTTCGGCCACCCCCGCACATAGCCAAATTTGCATCTGGCACAAGAATTGCTTTTTTGAAAGATTTGGTCAAGCGCCGCAGTACGGGAAAGTAAATTTCTTCCGCGCGCTACAGGCTGAACTTGTCGCCCAGGTAAAGGCGGCGAACATCGGGATTGTTGACGATGTCATCGGCCCGACCATGGGTCAGGACTTCGCCTGCGTGAATGATGTAGGCGCGATCGATGAGGCCGAGCGTCTCGCGAACGTTGTGGTCCGTTATCAGAACGCCGATGCCGCGTGCCGTCAAGTGGCGCACGAGGTTCTGGATATCGGAAACCGAAATCGGGTCGACGCCCGCAAAAGGTTCGTCGAGCAGCATGAAGGCCGGGTCGGTCGCAAGTGCGCGGGCGATTTCGAGCCGCCGCCGTTCGCCGCCGGACAGAGCGACTGCCGCGGACTTGCGAAGCTGGCTGATATGGAATTCTTCCAGAAGCTCGTCGAGCTTGCGCTCCCGCTTGTCCTTGTCCGGTTCGTGCACTTCGAGCACGGCACGAATATTTTCCTCCACCGTCAGGCCGCGAAAAATCGACGCTTCCTGGGGCAGGTAGCCGACGCCGAGCCGAGCCCGGCGATACATCGGCATATGGGTGACCTCGTTGCCGTTGATGGCGATCATGCCTTCATCGACCGGTACGAGCCCGGTAATCATGTAGAAGCAGGTTGTCTTGCCCGCGCCGTTCGGCCCTAGCAGCCCGACCGCCTCGCCGCGGCGCACGACCAGCGAGACGCCGTTGACGACGCGGCGCGTATCATAGGTCTTGGAAAGGCCGTGCGCCACCAATGTCCCCTCGTAGCGCGCTTTGTCGCGTGCAACGAAGGGTTCTGGCGCAGACGGCTTCCTGGCCGACAGACGGGATAGCAACGGTGTTTTCACGAGATATGTCTATTATTGCTTCTGTTGCGGCTGCCGCGACTTCGGGTCGAGCAGGATTTCGACCCGGCCGCCGCAGGCATCGAGCTTGGCCTGGCCCGTTTCCATCAGCACCGTCAGCTTGCAGCCCTTAAAGACGTTGGGGCCTTCCGACAGGACAACCTGCTTTCCTGAAAGCACGAAGGTTTGTGTCGCCATGTCGAACTCGCCTTTTTCGGCGGTCGCCTGCTGGGTGCCGGAGGTCAGGAAAACGGTATCGTCCAGGAAGATCTTGTCGATATTGGCGTTGCCGGACGTTACGGACGCGCCTTCACCGGTATAGAGGACGGTCATCTTGCCGGCCTTCATCGTGGTCGAGCCTTGCACGACCTGGACGTTGCCGGTGAAGAAGGCTTTCTTTTCCTGTTCCTTGATCTCGAGCTGATCGCTCTGGATCTGGATCGGCTGGTCGTTGGAGAGCTTCAGGCCCTCCATCTGGCTGGTTGTCGATTGGGCGGAGGCTGTTGCGGCAAAACAGCACGCGAAGCTTGCCGCGATCAAGAATGCGGTATTCCGGTTGAGAAGGCGGCGATTGGTCATGACGGCCGGGCTCTATTTGCCTTGGTTGCGGATGGCGGTAGGATCGAGATGGACGCGAACCTGACCTTTGAAGGTGATGGTGCGTCCCTTATCCGTTATCTTTAAAGAGTCTGCAACAATCGAACCTTCCTTCATCGAAATGTCGACGGGATCGGGCGTATCCATGACGCCGGCATTGACATCGAGATGTGCGGATTTGAAGCGGGCGGTGATCCCGTTGGAGAGGTTGACGTCGAAGGGAGCGGTGAGGTCGAGCATGTCGGTGCCGCGGTCGAAATCGGCACCGGTGGCAATCACGCGGGCGATCACGTCGTCGTTGACGGGTACGGCGGCCTTGACGTTTTCGAGCGTGATCTTGTTCGGGTTCTCGATATCCTGAAGCGCGCGGTTAGCCGTCATCGAATAGCTGATGCCGTCATTGTTGCGGCCGGAAATGGCCGGCCGTTCCATGACGATCTTGCCGTTCTCGATGCGGGCGTTTTCGATGGACAGATTTTCCGGCAGATAGGCGCGGATGATGGAAACGCCGATGAATGCCGCCGAGATCACGGCTGCAGCGATCGGCAACAGGACCTTCAGCTTCCGCACCATGGCGGAATGCGCAAGCGCGGCTTGATATGCATCCGCCTGGGGCTGCAGCGCCAACGCAAGGCCTGCCGTTTTTCGGATATTCTGCAGCATGGGTGCCGGATAGGTCCTTCTTTGCCTGCCACCGCCGCGGCGCCATTCGAATGGCGCCGGCATGCATCGGGCAGGCTTTCGTTGTCCGCCAATATGGTTTTTATTCATCAACAAACAATAACGGACAATATAAAAACGTGATGTGCGCCGCTGCAAAACGCGCTAGAGAGCCTATTTAGCAACGGAAGCGCATTTCAAAGGGCATTTTCCATGGATCAAATGGCAATCGCGGACAGGCGGAACCTGCGCCGCAAGCTGAGCTTCTGGCGCGTCGTCGCCCTGGTTTTCCTGGTCGGCATCGGCTTCGCGCTCTATCGCACTGCTTTTGGCGAAGGCGCCGGATCCACGGTGCCCCATGTTGCCCGCATCGAGATTTCGGGGCTGATCACCGATGACAAGGAACTGCTGGAGCGGCTGGAGCGGATCGCCGAGAGTGACCGCGCCAAAGCCCTCGTCGTTTCGATCTCGTCGCCCGGCGGCACGACCTACGGCGGGGAGCGCATTTTCAAGGCCATCCGCAAGGTGGCGGAAAAGAAGCCCGTCGTTTCGGATATCCGCACCCTTGCTGCCTCGGCCGGTTACATGATCGCCACTGCAGGCGATCAGATCGTCGCCGGCGAGAGCTCGATTACCGGTTCGATCGGCGTGATCTTTCAGTATCCGCAGGTCGATGAGGTGATGAAGAAGGTCGGCGTTTCGCTGGAAGAGATCAAATCGGCGCCGCTGAAGGCTGAGCCTTCTCCCTTCCATCCGGCGAGCGAAGAAGCAAAGACGATGATCCGCAACATGGTGATGGACAGCTATGCCTGGTTCGTCGATCTCGTTGCCGACCGCCGCAAGCTGCCGCGCGACGAGGTGCTGAAGCTCGCCGACGGAGCGATCTTCACGGGCCGGCAGGCGCTGACCGCCAAACTGGTGGACAAGCTCGGCGGCGACGAGGACATCCGCGTTTATCTGGAATCGCGCGGCGTCTCCAAGGACCTGCCGGTCGTCGACTGGAAGGAGCGGAACTCGTCGTCGTCCTTCTGGCTTGCGAGCATGCTTGGCCAGTTCGTCAAGCAGACCGGTCTGGGCGAGGCCATCGCGCCGGATATGCTCCGCATCTTCGGCGCGGACAAGTTGTTCCTTGACGGTCTGGTCTCGGTTTGGCAGGTTGGGCGCGGTTGAAAATCTAGTTTTTTCAGGGGGCAACCGTGATCAAGTCAGAACTGGTGCAGATCGTTGCAGCTCGCAATCCGCATCTCTACCATCGCGACGTCGAGAACATCGTGAACGCCGTGCTCGACGAGATCACGGATGCCCTTGCCGCCGGAAACCGGGTCGAATTGCGTGGCTTCGGCGCCTTTTCGGTGAAGAATCGTCCTTCCCGTTCCGGCCGCAATCCGCGCACCGGCGAAAGCGTCTTCGTGGAAGAGAAATGGGTTCCCTTCTTCAAAACCGGTAAGGAACTCCGTGAACGCCTGAATCCGGATCTTGCCGACGAAGAGGATTGATCCTCTGTGGCGCGGCTTTGCGTCGCCCTTGAAACCCCATAAAGCGCGCCTATTCTGCAACAGACGCCGGTAAAGCGGCGATTGACCTGTTGCCGGAGATTACCCATGGACAAGCTCAAAAAGATCCTCAGCCTCGTGATCTTCGTGCCGCTCGGGATCATATTGATCGTGCTGGCGGTGGCGAACCGTCAGATGGTGACGCTTGCACTCAATCCATTCCGGCCGGAAGACAGCGTGCTGGCCGTCAGCGCGCCTTTCTTCCTGTTCCTGTTTCTTGCCCTTCTCTTTGGCATGCTGGTCGGCGCGGCTGTGACCTGGTGGAGCCAGGGCAGGCATCGCAAGCAGGCTCGTGTCGAGGCACGCGAGGCGGTGCGCTGGCAGAAGGAACACAAGGCTGCCGTCGGCGGTCAGCCGGCCTCTCGGCAGCTGGTTTCCAAATAGACGGGCCTTGGCCTAAGCTTGCCCGGTCTTTGCCATCACCGCTTTGTTGAAGTCTGCAAAGAACTGGCCGGCGAGTTTTTGCGATGTCGAATCGATGAGGCGAGAGCCGAGCTGGGCGAGCTTGCCGCCGACCTGCGCTTTCGTCGAATAGCGCAGCAAGGTTTCGGAGCCGTCTTCCAGCAGCGTCACGGTCGCCGATCCCTTGGCGAAGCCCGCGATGCCGCCCTTGCCTTCCCCTGAAATCGTGTAGCTCTCTGGCGGGTTGACGTCGGACAAGGTCACTTCGCCGGAAAAATTCGCCGAAACCGGCCCGATCTTCAGCTTGACCGCCGCCACAAGTTCGGTTGGCGATTTCTGCTCCAGCGTCTGACAGCCCGGAATGCACTGGCGGAGAATTTCCGGATCGTTGAGGGCCTCCCACACCACCTGGCGGGGTGCTGCAATTCGTTCTTCGCCGCCCATATCCATGTCGTGATCCTCCCAAGACCTGTGGCGGTACTATTGCTGCGGCGTCTCGTTTTGCCAAGGGGAACATTGGTGGGCGTGTGGCCCGATGAATAAAACGCGGCATCTGTCCGGCAGTGACTTTGAAGAATGCCGGGCAAATGCTATCTGCTGCCCCACGATCACCAATCTGAGCGGATGAACGCATTGAAGAACAAGGAAAGGCGGCCGGCAAAGAGGGTTCAGGCCGCTGCCCCAAAAAGGGCTGCTCGCAGCCCGGAGGCGTCAGCCAGGCCGCAACCGGCGAGGCAGGCAGCCCGTCCCCCGGAGAAGGCCGCAAAGCCGGCGGCCGTGACAGCACCGGCGGAAACGCGTGCGCTTCTTGCCCGCCAGGGGGAGAGGCCGGCCGAGCGGGTGCCGGTCATCCTGGAATCCTCCGGCGCAGGTGATTTCCACCTGATCGATAGCGGCAAAGGCTTGAAGCTGGAGCAATATGGCCCCTATCGGATTGTCCGGCCGGAGGCACAGGCGCTCTGGCAGCCGTCGCTTCCCGCCCATGTATGGGAAAAGGCGGATGCGGTCTTCACCGGTGATACGGACGAGGACGGCATGGGCCGCTGGCGCTTCCCGAAGGATGTTCTTGGCGAAACCTGGCCGCTATCGCTGCTCGGGGTCGATTTTCTCGGCCGCTTCACGGCCTTCCGGCATGTCGGCGTCTTTCCCGAGCAGATCGTTCATTGGGACTGGATGAAGCGTCGGGCCGAGGAGGCGAACCGCCCTGTCAAGGTGCTGAATCTCTTTGGTTACACCGGTGTGGCCTCACTTGTTGCAGCCGCCGCCGGCGCCGAGGTCACGCACGTTGATGCCTCCAAAAAGGCAATCGGCTGGGCCCGCGAAAACCAGGCTCTGGCGCGGCTTGAAAAGGCGCCGATCCGCTGGATCTGCGAGGATGCCATGAAGTTCATCCTGCGGGAGGAACGCCGTGGCAACCGCTATGACATCATCCTCACCGATCCGCCAAAATTCGGCCGTGGCCCGAACGGTGAGGTCTGGCAGCTCTTCGATCATTTGCCACTGATGCTGGACATCTGCCGGGAACTGCTTTCGCCGAAAGCGATCGGTCTGGTTCTCACGGCCTATTCAATCCGCGCGAGCTTCTATTCCATTCACGAACTGATGCGCGAGACGATGCGCGGTGCAGGCGGCGTGGTGGAATCCGGCGAACTTGTCATTCGCGAGGCTGGACTGGACGGCAAAAGCCCCGGCCGGGCCTTGTCCACGTCCCTTTTCAGTCGCTGGGTACCCGCATGACCGACGAATATCACAAGACTGGGCCACGACGCGTCGGCCAGGTGAAGGAAGTCACTTCGCTCGCCAACCCGATCATCAAGGATATCAAGGCGCTAACCAACAAGAAGGACCGCGAGGAGAGCGGCACCTTCATGGCCGAAGGCCTGAAACTCGTCATCGACGCGCTGGAACTCGGCTGGTCGATCCGCACGCTCGTCTATTCCAAGGCAGCCAAGGGCAAGCCGCTGGTCGAACAGGTGGCGGCAAAGACCGTGGCACACGGCGGGCTGGTTCTGGAAGTGAGCGAAAAGGTGCTGTCGTCGGTCACCCGCCGCGACAATCCTCAAATGGTTGTCGGCATCTTCGAACAGCGCTGGAAGAAGCTCGACGATCTGAAACCGGCTAGGAACGAAACGCTGGTGGCGCTCGATCGGGTCCGCGATCCGGGCAATCTCGGCACGATCATCCGGACGGCTGATGCGGCGGGAGCGTCCGCCGTTGTCCTCGTCGGCGAATCCACCGATCCCTTTTCGCTGGAGACGGTACGCGCCACCATGGGCTCGGTCTTCGCCATGCCTGTGGTGAAATGTTCGGCGGAAGAATTTCTCGCCTGGCAGAAGCGCTCGGGAGTGGAGGTTGTCGCCACCCATCTCGCCGGCGCCGTCGATTACCGGACGATCGATTACGACAAGAAGCCGGTCGTGCTGCTGATGGGCAATGAGCAATCCGGCCTGCCTGACAATCTTGCCAAGGCGGCTGACCGCACGGTTCGTATCCCGCAGCAGGGCAGGGCCGATTCCCTCAATCTTGCCGTTGCGACCGCTGTGATGCTCTTTGAGGCGCGCCGCCATCTGTTGACCCTGGACGAGAAGAAATGACCCAACGCGCCAGTTTTCTGTCGAGGCCGTTGGTGGCCCTGATCGTCATCGTCGTAGCTGTCGTCCTCGATCAGATGGTGAAGATTGCCGTCGAAAATTATCTTCCCATGGAAGAAGCCGTGCCGTTGCTGCCCGTCCTGGCGCTTTACCGCACCTATAATCTGGGCGTCGCTTTTTCCCTTCTGTCCGGCATGGAGCGCGAATTCATCATCGGCATGCGAATCGTCATCGTCGCCTTCGTCGTCTGGCTCTGGCGGCGCACTCCGAAGGATCGGGCTTTCGCCCATGCGGGCTTCGCATTGATCATTGCCGGTGCGATCGGCAATCTGATCGACGGTTTTCTGTATGGCCACGTGATCGACTACATTCTTTTCCACACGGCAACCTGGTCCTTTGCGGTGTTCAATCTGGCCGATAGCTTTATCACCGTCGGTGCCGGCCTGGTGGTACTCGACGAGCTTTTCGGACCGAAAACCGCCGATCAGTAAAATTTTACCTGATTGCTCTAAGGATTGGGAAAGAAACCTCGGTAGTCTTCCCCATATGCGCGACATTGCCGAAATACATGAGCGTATCGCCAAAGCGTTCGCGTCTCCCACCTCGGTCGAAAATGCCGAACCGGTGGAGGAGCAGGCTGTGCCTGCCTTGGGCCTTGGTCCACGCGAACAACCCCGCCCACCGGCCAATGCGGTCGCGGCGCTGTTTTCCCGCATCTTCGAATGGCGCCGCAGGCGCACGGTTTCCCGCCTGCATCAGGCCTGGAAAGATGCCGAGGCAGCCAGCGCGGCAAAATCCCGGCAGATCGCGACGGTTGTGCATGAAATCCGGACACCGCTGAACGGCATCCTCGGGATGACCCATCTGCTCGGCCAGACGAAGCTGACCGCAGAGCAGCAGAACTATCTGAGCGGCATCCGCCAATCCGGTTATGCCCTGGCGCAGCTCGTGGAGGACCTGCTCGACTACTCGACACTCGAGGCAGGTCGTTTCAAGCTTAACAATCGGGCCGAGAACCTGCGCCACGTGATCGAAAGCGTGGTTGAACTGCTGGCGCCTCGTGCCCACGAAAAGCGCATCGAGATCGCTGCCACCGTGGACGCCGATCTACCTGATCTGCTCGACTTCGACCCCGCGCGCATCCGGCAGGTGCTTTTCAACGTGATCGGCAATGCCGTTAAGTTCACCGCGGAGGGCGGCGTTCTGGTGCGGGCCTGTGTCGACAACGGAAATGTAGCGATTGCGGTTATCGATAGCGGTCCCGGCATGACGCCCGACGAACAGCGGCGGATCTTCGGCGAGTTCGAACAGATGGGCACCGCAGAAGCGCGCAGCGGAGGCACCGGCCTCGGCCTCGGAATTGCCTCTCGCATCCTCACCGAATTCGGCGGTTCGCTGTCCGTTGCGAGCCGCAAGGGAAGCGGCAGCACCTTCACGATCCGCTTTCCGCTGCAGCTTGCGGAAGTCGCGCAATCGGGCACCGTCGAGCGTAACCAGTTGCTGGCCCGCTCCCGTGTCCTCCTTCTGGCTCCCGATGGCCCGGCGGCGAGGGCGACGGTTGCGACCATCGAGACCCTGGGCGGTCGCTGCCGGCACGTGTCGAATACGGCGGAGGCCCAGATGCTGATCGACCGGGCGGAAGCCGGGCCTGTGCCCTATACCGATCTCATCGTCGACCACCGGCTGGCATCCGACTACGCCAATGAAAAAGCGCATGCGCCGCTGCACCGTATCCTGCTTGTCAACCCGGAGGAACGAGCCTCCCAGCCGCAGGATTTCTTCGATGCCTGGCTCATTCGACCGCTTCGCGAGAAATCGTTGATCGACGTGCTGAGCGGCCTGCTCAGGGGGTTCGGCACACGCGACGCGTTGAACGACAACCAGGTGCCGCCGGCGCCCGTCATCGAAAAACCCGTCGATGGGCTTTCTATCCTGCTTGGTGAAGATGATCCGGTCAGCGCCCTGCTCACCCGTTCCATTCTCGTAAAGGCAGGGCATCGCGTCATCCTCGCCGAAGATTTTCCCGCATTGCTGGAAGATGCGCTGCGGGAAGAGGCCCGGCCCGATCTGGTTATCTCGGATATACATATGCCGGGAGGGACGGTACTCGACCTACTATCGGCATTGCGCAAAGTAGAGAACCAGGGCGGCCTCGCACCCGTTCCGGTCATCGTCCTCACCGGCGAAAGCCGGGAGAATATCCGGCGGGAGGCCCTCCTTAATGGCGCGAGCGTTGTCTTGGGCAAACCGGTCGACCCGCTGAAGCTTCTGGACGAGATCCAGGCTCTGGACGCGGCCGCGTCCGGTCGTCAACAGATCCGTTGACGGAATCACTACCGGAACATATTGTCACAAAAGTTGTCACGTTCCTGTTGCAGAGACGTGATTTATGGCGGTGATCCAACCGGTACGGGACGAATCACCATGACACTTGAACTCCTGAACCGTAACTTGACCTCTGAAAAAACCCAGTCGCCGGCACCTGCCCCGGCAAGCGGCGATACCTTCGGCCGCATAGGCACGCTGGAAACCCGGCTTGCACGCAATGATCGCGAGATCGACGCCGCGCAGGCCGTGCGTTACCGCGTCTTTGTCGAAGAGATGGGCGCGACCCTGAATTCGGACGCCATGCGGCGCCGGCGCGATGTCGATTCCTATGACGCTATCTGCGACCATCTGCTTGTGATCGACCATGCGATTGAGGGCGATATCGAGGACCAGATCGTCGGCACCTATCGCCTGCTGAGGCAGGACGTGGCGCTCGCCAACGGCGGCTTCTATTCGGCCTCCGAGTTCGACATCGAGCCGCTGCTCTCCCGTCACCCGGACAAGCAGTTCATGGAACTTGGCCGTTCCTGCGTATTGCCGGATTATCGCACCAAACGCACCGTCGAACTGCTCTGGCAGGGCAACTGGGCCTACTCGCTGAAACACGGCATGAGCGCCATGTTCGGCTGTGCCTCCTTCCCGGGGATCTACCCGGAGGAGCACGCGCTGGCGCTGTCCTTCCTGCATCACACGGTTTCTACCAAGGGGGAGTGGGCAGTCTCCGCCCGTCCGGAACTCTATCGCAAGATGGATCTGATGCCATTCGAAGGCGTCAACGCCAAGAAGGCGCTGATGGCCCTGCCGCCGCTGATCAAGGGCTATCTGCGTCTCGGTGCGATGATCGGCGACGGTGCCGTCGTCGACCACGCCTTCAATACGACCGACGTGCTCGTCGTCTTGCCGATCGCCTCGATCTCCAGCCGCTACGTCAACTACTACGGCGCCGACGCCGGCCGGTTTGCGAGCTAACGCACCAGCCTGATTGGCCCGTTATATTGCTCGATCGTTCGTCCGGAGTCAGCAGCGGCATGCCTTCGGTTATGCTCTGCTTGCCAGCTCTGGCGATCACAAAACCCTCTCCTTTTGCCGCCTCCTCGACAAAGTGCGACAGATGAGTTTTCGCTTCATGAATATCGACCGTCTTCGTGGCAAAAGTAATCGGGTGGACTTAGTTTACTAACCTTCGTACACCCGGGTGTTGTCTTCACTCGGGCTCACGTCCCGGCATTATAAGCTGCGATCGCCGCCATATTGACGATGTCGCTGTCCTTGGCGCCCATCGAGGTGATCTGCACCGACTTGTCGAGTCCGACGAGTAGCGGTCCGATGACTGTCGAAGCGCCAAGCTCCTGCAGCATTCGAGTCGAAATCGATGCCGAGTGGATCGCCGGCATGACGAGCACGTTGGCGGTGCCGGAAAGCCGGCAGAACGGGTACTGCTCCATGCGGTGCGGATTGAGCGCCACGTCGGCTCCCATCTCGCCATCGTATTCGAAGTCCACCCGCCGCTGGTCGAGGATCTTCACCGCCTCGCGCACCCGTTCGGAACGCTCTCCGATCGGTTGACCGAAGGTGGAATAGGCAAGCAGCGCAACGCGCGGCTCGTAACCCATGCGCTTGGCAACGCGTGCGGCCTCGACGGCGATATCGGCGATGTCCTCGGCATTCGGCATGTCGTGGACCGCCGTATCGGCGACGAAGATCGTCCGGCCGCGCGAGATCACTAGCGAGACGCCGATCACCTTGTGGCCGGGCTTGGGGTCGATGCAGCGGCGAATATCCTGCAGTGCGGTCGCGTAGTTGCGGGTCGTGCCGGTTACCATTGCGTCCGCGTCTCCGATCGCCACCATGGTCGCGGCAAAGTGGTTGCGGTCGTTGTGAATGAGGCGCTGGACGTCGCGATGCAGGAAGCCTTGCCGTTGCAGGCGGGCGTAGAGATGATCCGTATAAGCCTCGACCCGATTGGAAAGGCGGGCATTGAGGATTTCGATGCCGGGGCGGTCGAGCTCTATGCCGGCCTTTTCCGCTGTCGCGCGGATCACGTCGTCGCGGCCGAGCAGGATTGCGGTTCCGAGTTCCTGATGGCAGAAGGAGATCGCCGCCCGCATGACCTGTTCTTCCTCCGCCTCCGCGAAGACCACCCGTTTCGGAAAGCGGCGCACGCGCTCGTAAATGCCTTGGGTGGTAGCGGCGATGGGGTCGCGGCGGGCGGAGAGCTCGCGGCCATAGGCGGCAAGGTCCGTAATGTTCCTGCGCGCCACGCCGCTTTCCATTGCCGCTTCCGCAACGGCGACCGGGATCGCCGAAATCAGCCGCGGATCGAACGGCACGGGGATAATATATTGAGCGCCGAAGCGCGGCCGGTTGCCCTGGTAGGCCGCGGCGACATCGTCCGGCACGTCTTCCCGTGCCAGTTTGGCAAGGGCTCTGACAGCCGCGATCTTCATCGCATCGTTGATCTGGCTTGCCCGAACGTCGAGAGCGCCCCGGAAAATGTAAGGAAAGCCGAGGACGTTGTTGACCTGGTTCGGATAGTCCGAGCGGCCGGTCGCCATAATCGCATCGTCACGGATACGGGCGACTTCTTCCGGCGTGATTTCCGGATCCGGGTTCGCCATGGCGAAGATGATCGGCTTGTCGGCCATGGAGCGGATCATCTCTTCGCTGAAGGCGCCTTTCTGGGAAAGGCCGAACACGACATCCGCGCCCTTCATCGCCTCTTCAAGCGTCCGCTTGCTCGTCTTCACCGCATGCGCCGATTTCCACTGGTTCATACCCTCGGTGCGCCCCTGGAAGATGACGCCCTTGGTGTCGCAGAGGATGATGTTTTCCGGATTGAAGCCCATCGCCTTGATGAGTTCGACGCAGGCGATCGCCGCAGCCCCCGCGCCGTTGCAGACGAGCTTCGTCGTCTTGAGGTCGCGTCCGGTCAGTTCCAGCGCATTGATGAGGCCGGCGGCGGCAATGATTGCCGTGCCGTGCTGGTCGTCATGGAAGACCGGGATGTCCATCAGCTCGCGCAAGCGGCTTTCGATGATGAAGCACTCCGGCGCCTTGATATCTTCGAGATTGATGCCGCCGAAGGAGGGGCCGAGGAAGCGCACGCAGTTGATGAATTCGTCGACGTTCTCGGTATCGACCTCGAGATCGATGGAATCGACGTCGGCAAAGCGCTTGAAGAGGACGGACTTGCCTTCCATGACAGGCTTGGAGGCAAGTGCCCCGAGATTGCCGAGGCCGAGGATCGCCGTGCCGTTGGAGATGACGGCGACCATATTGCCGCGCGTCGTGTAATCGTAGGCGGTGGCAGGATCGGCCGCGATCGCCTTGACGGGCACGGCGACGCCAGGTGAATAGGCGAGCGAAAGATCGCGCTGCGTCGCCATCGGTTTGGTCGGATTGATCTCGAGTTTCCCGGGTCGGCCTTCGGAATGAAAGTCGAGCGCCTCCTGTTCGGTCACGGATGTGCGCGTGCGGGCCTTGTCGTTGACGGGCATGTCTCCTCCAGCTTTCAGCTTTTTGTGGGCAGCCGTCCTCCAGGCCGCGGCAGATATTGTCTTTCAGGGGCCAACATCGATAGTGTCGCCAATTCCTGTGCGCAACAAAAAATCGGTTCTGTGACCCAATTTGAAAGATTCTCCATCGAAGCCCTGAATGCAGCCGAGCTTGCCTCGGAGGAAAGCCGCGCGTCCGCGACGCCGATGATGGAGCAGTATATCGAGATCAAGGCGAACAATCCCGGTTCGCTGCTCTTCTATCGCATGGGTGATTTCTACGAACTGTTCTTCGAGGATGCGATCGATGCGTCCCGCGCGCTCGGCATCACCCTGACGAAGCGCGGCCAGCACATGGGCCAGGATATTCCCATGTGTGGCGTGCCCGTGCATGCAGCGGACGACTATCTCCAGAAGCTGATCTCGCTCGGCTTCCGCGTTGCCGTCTGCGAACAGGTGGAGGACCCGGCGGAAGCAAAGAGGCGCGGTTCGAAATCGGTCGTAAAGCGCGATGTCGTCCGGCTCGTGACGCCGGGCACGATCACAGAAGAAAAGCTGCTCGTCGCCTCCGAATCCAACTATCTGATGGCGCTCGCCCGCATCCGCGGCTCCTCGGAAGCGCAAATGGCGCTTGCCTGGATCGACATCTCGACCGGCGTCTTTCGGGTCGCTGAAACCGATCCGTCGCGCCTGCTCGCCGATATCCTGCGCATCGATCCGCGCGAGCTGATCTTGGCTGACACCATTTTCCACGATGCGGAGTTGAAGCCGGTCTTCGACGTGCTGGGCAAGGTTGCCGTGCCGCAGCCATCCGTTCTGTTCGACAGCGCCAGCGCCGAAGGCCGCATCGCCCGCTATTTCGGTGTCGGGACGCTGGACGGCTTCGGCACCTTCTCCCGCTCCGAGCTGGCCGCCGCCGCGGCCGCGGTCGCCTATGTGGAAAAGACCCAGATTGCCGAACGCCCGCCGCTCGGCCGGCCGGAACGCGAAAGCGGCGCCTCGACGCTCTTTATCGATCCCGCCACCCGCGGCAACCTGGAACTCACCCGCACACTGTCCGGTGAACGCGAAGGCACTCTCCTGAAGACGATCGACCGCACCGTCACCGGTGGCGGCGCTCGTCTGCTCGCCGAGCGGCTGATGTCACCGCTGACTGATCCCGACCGCATCAACCGGCGGCTCGACTCGATTTCGTTCCTCTTGGAGGAGCCTGGGCTCTGCTCCGAGCTTCGTTCTTCGCTGAAACACGTGCCGGATATGCCGCGTGCGCTGTCCCGTCTGGCGCTGGATCGCGGCGGTCCGCGCGATCTCGGCAGCATCCTGCAGGGGCTGGAAGCGGCGCGCGGCGTGGCGGCCTTTCTTGATGGTGCTCTGCTGCCGGAAGAGCTCGGCAATGCGCTCACCGATTTGAAAGCCCTGCCGCTGCACCTGGAATCGATGCTTTCCAACATGCTGGCCAGGGAACTGCCGCTCCTGAAGCGCGACGGCGGCTTCCTGGCTGACGGCGCCCATTCGGAGCTGGACGAGGTGCGTGCGCTGCGCGATCAGTCCCGCCGCGTAATCGCGGCGCTCCAGCTTCAGTATGCCGAGGAGACCGGCATCAAATCGCTGAAGATCAAGCACAACAACGTGCTTGGTTACTTCATCGAAGTCACTGCCGGCAATTCCGGCACCATGACCGACACGCCGGAAGGCAAGGCGCGCTTCATCCATCGCCAGACGATGGCGAGCGCCATGCGCTTCACCACGACGGAGCTTGCCGATCTCGAAAGCCGGATCGCCAACGCCGCCGATCGGGCGCTGACGATCGAACTCGAAGCCTTCGGAAAAATGGTCGAGGCCGTTACCGCCGAAGCCGAGGCGATCAAGGCCGGCGCCCGCGCGCTCGCGGTCGTCGATGTGGCGGCGGGCCTCGCGATGCTCGCCGAGGAGTGGAACTACCGCCGTCCGGTGGTGGATGCCTCCTGCATGTTCGCGATCGAAGGGGGTCGGCATCCGGTGGTCGAGCAGGCATTGCGCCGCCAGTCCTCGGGTCCCTTCATCGCCAACGACTGCGATCTTTCCCCGTATGGGACCGGCGAGTTCGGCGCGCTCTGGCTGCTCACCGGCCCGAACATGGGCGGTAAATCAACCTTCCTGCGCCAGAATGCGCTGATCGCCATCCTTGCGCAGATGGGCTCCTTCGTGCCGGCGACCTCCGCCCATATCGGCATCGTCGACCGGCTTTTTTCCCGGGTCGGCGCTTCGGACGACCTGGCGCGCGGCCGCTCCACCTTCATGGTGGAAATGGTCGAGACGGCGGCGATCCTCAACCAGGCGACCGACCGGTCGTTGGTGATCCTCGACGAGATCGGCCGCGGCACCGCCACCTTCGACGGCCTGTCGATCGCCTGGGCGGCGGTCGAGCACCTGCATGAGGCGAACCGCTGCCGCGGCCTCTTCGCCACCCACTTTCACGAACTGACCGTGCTGTCGGAAAAGCTCAATCGTCTCTCCAACGCCACGATGAAGGTCAAGGAATGGGACGGCGAGGTGATCTTCCTGCACGAAGTCGGCCCAGGTGCCGCCGACCGCTCTTACGGTATCCAGGTCGCCCGGCTCGCGGGACTTCCCGACAGTGTCGTGGCCCGCGCCCGTGATGTTCTGACCAAGCTCGAGGATTCCGACCGCAAAAACCCGGCAAGCCAGCTGATCGACGACCTGCCGCTCTTCCAGGTCGCAGTGCGCCGCGAGGAGGCCAAGCGCGCCGGGCCGTCGAAGGTGGAGGAGGCACTGAAAGCAATCAACCCCGACGACATGACCCCGCGCGAGGCATTGGACGCGCTTTATGCGCTGAAGAAGCAGCTGAACTGACAGCTTTTGATCTGAGAGCAAGACGGCCGGCGCATCCTGCGGCGGTCTCTTCATGCTTTTCGACTTGGAACATGATAGGCATCGAAATCTGGATTTGAGGCGACTTTCGTCGGATATCTGCATTGCTCTCCATTCCCTTGCCATTCCTTGCCGGCCTTGTCTTCGCGCTGACGCTTTATCGCAGCCTGAAGGGCGTCGAAGTCCCCGGCACCCGCCGTTATTTTTATGCTTTTCTCGCCCTTTATGCCTTGCAGGGCATCGGTGTGGGTCTGCGCTTTGGTTATGGTGTCGAGGGGTTGACACCCTTTCTTCCAGTCTCGGCATCCATCATGCCGCCGCTTGCTTTTCTGGCGTTTCGCGGGTTGACGTCGAAGCCTCTCCCGAGGCCCTGGCTCCATCTGCTGCCGCCGCTTGCCGTTTCGATCACCGTTGGGCTCTTTCGGGATCTGGTCGACCCGCTGCTGCTGGCCGTCTTCGTCGGCTATGCTTTCGCGCTGTGGCGGCTCACCGTTGCGAACGGCGCCGAGGTGATGGCCGAGGCCTCGCTGCAGCGCATGCGCCCGGCGTTTCGTGCGGCCCGTCTGACCGCAGGTCTGATGTTATTCTTTGCTGTAAGCGACGCTGGGCTCGCCGTCTATGCAGGCCTCTACGGCTCCGATGATGTGCCTCTCGCGGTCGCCATCATGAATATCGCTGCAATCGCCGCCGTGGTGGTCTATTACTTCGCGCCGGAGCTTGCGGTCTCCGGCGCTCCGGCAAGGCCGGCCATGAAGGCGACTGCCGAAGAGGGCGCCATCCTCGCCCGTGTGGAGGTGGCGCTGGAGGATCGCGAACTTTACAAGAGTGAAGGTCTGAGCCTCGCGAAGCTTGCCCGCAGGACCGGCCTCTCCGTGCGAGATGTCTCTTCCGCCATCAACCGCGCGACCGGCCTCAACGTCTCGCAATTCGTCAACAACCGGCGCGTCGCCGAAGCCTGCCGTCTCCTCAGGGAGAGCGAGCAGACGGTCACCGCGATCATGTTGGATGTCGGCTTTTCGACGAAATCGAACTTCAACCGCGAATTTCGTCGCGTGACGGGCATGAGCCCGGCGCAGTACCGCATACGGGCCAATCAGGCGCAAAGCGGCTCCGCAGAACCGAAGCGGACTTGAACTTTGTGTCGGGAAGAAACAACTTTGAAACGACCGGCAGTGATAATTGTTGGTCAAGGTGCCCCGAAATCGCTATAGCCTCCCCGGCAGGCCGGCACCGGCAGGATAACATGGCCAGACACGATATCGATTTTTCTGAACTGCTCGACGCAACCCGGCTCAGGGCCGAATGCAAGGCGATCGCCGAGGACAAGAACCGCTCGCAGCTGGAATTGCGCGCCGCTCTCTTGCCGGTCCTGCGCCGCGCCAGCGTCGAAGGACGCGAAAAGGCGCGGGAACTGTTGGCCAGGGACGGCAGCGGGCTCGCCTGCGCGCGGCGCATTTCCTGGCTTCAGGATCAGCTGATCTGCGCCCTGCACGAAACAATCGCAGCCGGCGTCTATCCGGAGAGCAGCGCGATCGCGATCGCGGCTGTCGGCGGTTATGGACGCGGCACATTGGCGCCGGGGTCCGATATCGACCTTCTCTTCCTTCTCCCGGAGAAAAATTCGGAGAATATGCGCAAGGCCGTGGAGTTCCTGCTTTACGTCCTGTGGGATCTGGGCTTCAAGGTCGGCCATGCCACCCGCACCCTGGAGGAATGCATCCGCCTGTCCAAGACGGACATGACGATCCGCACGGCCATCCTCGAGAGCCGGGACATCTGCGGCTGCGAGCGTCTGGTGAAGGAGCTGGAGACCCGTTTCGACAGGGAGATCGTCGCCGACACAGGCCCTGAATTCATCGCCGCCAAACTCGCCGAGCGCGACCAGCGTCACCAGAAAGCGGGTGATACCCGCTATCTCGTGGAGCCGAACGTGAAGGAAGGCAAGGGCGGTCTTCGCGACCTCCATACCCTCTTCTGGATCGCGAAATATTATTACCGCGTCCGCGATACGGCCGATCTCGTCAAGCTCGGCGTCCTCTCGCGCGAGGAATGGCGCCTGTTCGACAAGGCGGATGACTTCCTTTGGGCCGTTCGCTGCCACATGCATTTTCTGACCGGCAAGGCGGAGGAACGCCTTTCCTTCGACATCCAACGCGAAATCGCCGAAAGCCTCGGTTACCATTCGCGTCCGGGCATGTCCGCCGTCGAGCGCTTCATGAAGCATTATTTCCTGGTCGCCAAGGATGTCGGCGATCTCACCCGCATCCTCTGCGCCGCGCTCGAAGAACATCAGGCGAAGGCGGCGCCGGGCCTGACCCAGCGTGTCATCTCGCGCTTTACCAAGCGGCTGCGCAAGATCCCCGGCACGGTCGAATTTGTGGAAGATCGCGGTCGCATCACGCTTGCCGACCCGGATGTCTTCAAGCGCGATCCGATCAATATCATACGCTTCTTCCATGTGGCGGATATCAACGAGCTTGAGCTGCATCCGGACGCGCTGAAGCACATGACCCGCTCGCTCTCGCTGATCGACAACGACGTGCGCGAGAACGAAGAGGCCAACCGCCTCTTCCTCTCCATGTTGACCTCCCGCCGCGATCCGGCCCTCATGCTCCGCCGGATGAACGAGGCGGGCGTTCTCGGCCGCTTCATTCCCGAGTTCGGCAAGGTCGTGGCGATGATGCAGTTCAACATGTATCATCACTACACGGTCGACGAGCACCTGATACGCTCGGTGGAAGCGCTGTCAGAGGTGGATCAGGGCAAGGCCGCCGATATTCATCCGCTCTCGAACAAATTGATGCCGAGCATCGAGGATCGGACGGTGCTTTACGTCGCCGTCCTGCTGCATGATATCGCCAAGGGTCGCCAGGAGGATCACTCGATCGCCGGCGCCCGCATAGCGCGCAAGCTCTGCCCGCGGCTCGGGCTCAACCCGAAACAGACCGAACTGGTCGTCTGGCTGATCGAGGAACATCTCCTGATGTCGATGACCGCCCAGACGCGCGACCTGCACGACCGCAAGACCGTTACCGACTTTGCCGAAAAGGTGCAGTCGATGGACCGGCTGAAGCTGCTCCTCGTGCTGACCATCTGCGATATCCGTGCGGTCGGTCCGGGCGTCTGGAACGGCTGGAAGGGCCAGCTGCTGCGCACGCTTTATTATGAGACCGAGCTGCTCTTGTCCGGCGGCTTCTCGGAGCTGTCGCGCAAGGAGCGCGCCAAGCAGGCTGAAGAGGAGCTTTTCAAGGCGCTTGGCGACTGGAGCCAGAAGGAGCGCCGCACCTATTCCAAGCTGCATTACCAGCCTTATCTGCTCTCGGTATCGCTGGACGATCAGGTCCGCCACGCCAAATTCATCCGCGATGCGGACAAGGCCGGCCAGGCGCTTGCCACCATGGTCCGCACCGACTCGTTTCATGCGATCACCGAGATCACCATTCTGGCGCCGGACCATCCGCGCCTCCTGTCGATCATCGCCGGCGCTTGCGCCGCGGCGGGCGCCAATATCGCCGACGCGCAGATCTTCACCACATCCGACGGGCGTGCGCTGGACACGATTCTCATCAATCGCGAATTCCAGGTGGACGAGGACGAGCTTCGCCGCGCCGGCACGATCAGCCGCATGATCGAGGACGTGCTGTCGGGCAAGAAACGCCTGCCGGAGGTCATTGCCACCCGGGCCAAATCCCGCAAGCGCAACAAGACCTTCGTCCTGCCGCCCTCCGTCACCATCTCGAACGCGCTTTCGAACAAGTTCACCGTCATCGAGGTGGAGTGCCTGGACCGTACGGGCCTGCTTGCGGATATCACCGCGGTCCTGGCCGACCTGTCGCTCGATATCCATTCAGCGCATATCACCACCTTCGGCGAAAAGGTCATCGATACCTTCTACGTCACAGATCTCGTCGGCTCGAAGATCATCAACGAGAACCGCCAGGGCAATATCTCTGCGAGGCTGAAGGCCGTCATGTCGGAACAGGAAGACGAGTTGAGAAGCGGCATGCCGACCGGCATCATCGCGCCTGCGCCGACGCCTGCCCAGCGCAAGACCAAGGCAAGCGCGTGAGCCGTCTTTGATGAACATCTTTGCTTGGAAGTACACCCCCCTCTGGCCTGCCGGCCATCTCCCCCACAAGGAGGGAGATCGGCTGGCGGAAACGGTGTCACCAAACAATAGGCGCCCCTATTCGGCTCTTCGCCAATTTGGCGGGAAAAGCGCGCCGCTTGTAATCTCCCCCCTTGTGGGGGAGATGGCCGGCAGGCCAGAGGGGGGCGGGCTTGCTGAAGCCGGTGCTATTTCGCACGACACGATGAGCCCCGCCCTATGAGCCTTGTCAGAAAATTCGCGACCGTCGGCGGTGCGACGCTTGGCAGCCGTATCTTCGGTTTCGCGCGTGAGACGCTGATGGCCGCCGCCTTGGGCACCGGGCCGATGGCCGATGTCTTTTATGCCGCCTTCCGCTTTCCTAACCTTTTCCGGCGCCTGTTCGCCGAAGGCGCCTTCAACGCAGCCTTCGTGCCGCTCTTTTCTAAGGAAATCGAGGCGAACGGCATAGAAGGCGCCAAGCGGTTTTCGGAAGAGGTCTTCGGCGTTCTGTTTTCGGCCCTGATGATCATCACCATCGTCATGGAACTGGCTATGCCGTGGCTGGTGGAATGGGTGATCGCGCCGGGTTTTGCTGATGACCCGGAAAAGACGTCGATCACGATCCGCATGGCGGCCGTGATGTTCCCCTACCTGATGTGCATGTCCTTGACGGCGATGATGAGCGGTATGCTCAATTCGCTGCATCATTTCTTTGCGGCAGCGATCGCCCCGGTCTTCCTCAATGTCGTGATGATCGCGGCCCTGTTTTATGGGCTTTGGATCGGCGCTGAACCGCTCACCATCGCCTGGTATCTCTCCTGGAGCGTGCTGGTCGCCGGCATCCTGCAATTGGCTGTGGTCTATGTCGGCGTGCGCCATGCCGGCATCAATATCGGCTTCCGCCGCCCGAGAATGACGTCGAACGTCAAGCGCCTTCTCGTCCTCGCCGTGCCGGCGGCGGTGACCGGCGGCATCACCCAGATCAACCAGATCATCGGCCAGGCGATCGCATCCGGCAAGGAGGGCGCGATCGCGGCACTTCAATACGCCGACCGGATCTATCAGCTTCCGCTCGGGGTGGTCGGCGTTGCGGTCGGGGTCGTCCTGCTGCCGGAGCTCGCAAGAGCCTTGAAGGCTGGCCATGTGAAGGAAGCTGCCAATACCCAGAACCGATCGATCGAGTTCGTGCTGTTCCTGACGCTGCCGGCCGCCGCAGGTCTTTGGATACTTTCGGAAGCGATCATCCGGGTTCTCTACGAGCGCGGTGCCTTTTCGGCGGAAAACACTGACGTCGTGGCTTCCATTCTCGCCATTTATGGTGTCGGTCTTCCGGGCTTCGTGCTGATCAAGGCGCTGCAGCCGGGCTTTTATGCCCGCGAGGATACCAGGACGCCGATGCGTTTCACCATGGTCTCCGTCGTCCTCAATTCCGTCCTGGCGATCTCGCTCTTTCCGCTGATCGCCGAGCGCGGCATCGCGACGGCGGAGGCGGCCGCCGGCTGGATCAATACCGTCCTGCTCTTTTCGACGCTCCTCTGGCGCGGCGACCTTGCTTGGGAATGGGCGCTTGCGAAGCGGCTCATCCTGCTGCTGGTCGCCGCCGGCATCATGTCGGCAGCACTGATCTATGCGCTGCCCTATGCCGGGCCGTGGCTGGCGCCGCAGGTTTCGCTGCTTTATCAGGTTGCAGCACTCGGCGCCCTGCTGATGCTTGCCATGGTGGTCTATTTTGCCGCGGCTTTCCTGATCGGCGGCGCCGATATCGGCATGATCCGGCGGAACCTGAAGCGAAAGCCGAAGATAGGCTAGCCTCTCGACCGTCGCCCGCAATGGACCCAGCGCCGTTTAGGCCCGATATCCACGTGGACGATGCCGTTGCAGTAGCGCCCGATGCCGCCGATTCCAGGCGCGCTGGAAGCCGCCGCAAGGATCGTCCGTTCCGAAACGCCGGGCACGCGGATATCTGCGGCGTAGCAGTTGCTGTGCTGCGATCGGCCTGATCGTGGCCGGTGACCGGACGTCACCATCGGCTTTCGGCCGGTCTGCTTTGCGATATGGGCAAGAATGGCTCCGAGTTTTTCCGGAAAACAGTTCGTCCGGACGCTCACCCGTTGCACGGTGTAAAAGGCGGTATAGTCGTGTCTGAAAATGTTGCCTCGGCGTTTCTGGCTTTCGCCGGCTTCGGCGTTCACATTGAATCCGAGCGCCAGAAGGCAGGTAAGCGCGACGCGAAAAATATTGCGCATGACATCCCCCGAGATGAGACCCGTCGTTCATGACGGATTAACCGTGGTACGGGGAGAGTATTTCTTTTCCAAAAGAGGCGCGAATAAGGAGGCTTTTGCTCAAAAATGGGAAAGTTCCTGCCTTAAAGGCTAATAGACGTTAATCTTTTCGGATGATGGGGAGCAAGAAATTCCCCTTTATAGGTAGGCGACGGAAAGCTTGAGACCAAAAGTGGTAGGTGGATCGGCTTTCGCCATTCCTTTCCCGGCATCGGCTGTCCGGGGACGATTTTCTTCCATCCCCTCGCATCCCCGTCCGCGCCGGCTCCGCCTAGAATTTGCCTGTCCCGCTTCGGCTACACCGGCCCGCATAACCGGCGAGGCGGGACCGGTGATCTGGCGAACCGCCCTTATGCAAGCGGATCGTCAGGGGCTGCGCAGAAAATGGTTCCCCCCTCGCCGGAACCGGCGGGGCGTGCGTGTGTCGCACACAAACCGGCCCTGATAAACATCATCGACAAACGGGTCGCCGCAGAGGAACCGGAGTTGCGCGGAAAAACACACCGAACGGGACACGTCGCGTGTCACCTAAACTAATTTATACGAGGCACACGACGTGTCCCGGCCGAAACTGAAAAATCACGACAGCACCAAGGGACGAGTCTGCCTTTAAATAAAGCCCCGCGCGCCCCTTGATCCCGCATCCTCCACCGTGCATAAGCCCGCGCGTTAGCAACATGGCCCTTCGGGCCTGGGGCCCTCCACCAGCCTATCGAGGACGATAATGAATTCCTTCAAGCCGCTTGTTTTTTCCGGCGTTCAACCGACCGGCAATCTCCATCTTGGCAATTATCTCGGCGCAATCCGCAAATTCGTCGCACTCCAGGAAAACAACGACTGCATCTATTGTGTCGTCGACCTGCATGCGATCACCGCCCAGCTCGTCCATGACGATCTTCGCGGCCAGATCCGTTCCATCGCCGCAGCCTTTATCGCCTCGGGCATCGACCCAAAGAAACATATCGTCTTCAACCAGTCGGCCGTGCCTCAGCATGCCGAACTTGCCTGGATCTTCAATTGCGTCGCCCGCATCGGCTGGATGAACCGCATGACCCAGTTCAAGGACAAGGCCGGCAAGGACCGCGAAAACGCCTCGCTCGGCCTCTTGGCCTATCCGAGCCTGATGGCCGCCGACATCCTCGTTTACCGCGCCACCCATGTGCCGGTCGGCGACGACCAGAAGCAGCACCTCGAGCTTGCGCGCGATATCGCTCAGAAATTCAATATCGATTTCCAGGAGAAGATCCGTGCGACCGGCACCGGCGTCGACATGGTCGTCGGGGAGGAGCCGATCCACGGTTATTTCCCGCTGGTCGAACCGCTGATCGATGGTCCGGCGCCCCGCGTCATGTCGCTGCGCGACGGCACCAAGAAGATGTCGAAATCCGATCCGTCGGATCTTTCGCGCATCAACCTGATGGACGAGCCGGAAGAGATCGCCAAGAAGATCCGCAAAGCCAAGACCGACCCTGAAGGTCTCCCGAGCGAGGTCGAGGGACTGAAGGGCCGCCCGGAAGCGGACAATCTCGTCGGCATCTATGCCGCGCTCGCAGACAGGACGAAGGCCGATATTCTTTCCGAGTTCGGCGGTCAGCAGTTTTCGGTCTTCAAGCCGGCGCTTGCCGATCTCGCGGTCAGCGTGCTTTCGCCGATTACCGCCGAGATGCGGCGGCTTCTGGGCGATACGACCCACATCGATGCGATCCTTCGCGATGGCGGCGAGCGCGCCCGCGCCCGGGCCGAGAAGGTCATGGGCGAGGTCTTCGATATCGTCGGCTTTCTGAAATAAGTCAGGCGTCACGTAAAGATTGCATACCCGCCATGGCTTTCATGGCGGGTTTTCATTTTTCGCTGTTGGTATAAGTTCGCCATCGCGACCGCTTCGGTCGTGAACCGGCGAAGAGGGGGCAGCATGGTTTCAAAACGGCTTTCTCGGCTTGAAGGGCACCGTCGCAAGTTCATGGCGGTCATCGATGGAACGCCGGAATGTGAAAAGGCCGTCCATTATGCCGGCCGTCGCGCCAAGAACTCGAATGGAGGCCTGGTTCTCCTGTTCGTGATTCCCGAAGGCGATTTCCAACAATGGCTCGGCGTCGAGCAGATCATGCGCGCCGAGGCGATGGAAGAGGCCGAAGCGGTCATGGCGAAGGCGGCGCAGCGGGTGCGCGAAACGATCGGCATCGACCCGGAAATCGTCATCCGCGAGGGCAGTGCCACGGAACAGATCAATCAGCTGGTCGAGGAGGACCGCGACATCGCCATCCTCGTTCTCGCCGCTGGTTCCGCCAAGGAAGGTCCGGGACCGCTTGTATCGTCCATCGCCGGCCGGGCGGCGGCTTTCCCGATCCCGGTTACCGTGCTCCCGGATACGCTCACGGCCGAGGAAATTGACGCCCTCTGCTAGAACAATTCGAGGAAACGTGCAGCGGTTTTGCGTCCGAGATCGCGTCAAGACAAAGAGCCCGCTTGACCTCGAAATGGTAAAGACGCACTTGAACCAAAAGATGATACGGCTTATCTTCTTTTGAAGAATTCTAAATTTCAGGGGCGACATTGCCCGGGAGAAACAAAATGTTCATTCAGACGGAAGCCACACCCAATCCGGCGACCCTGAAGTTCCTGCCGGGCAAGGTGGTGATGGAAAAGGGGACTGCCGATTTCCGCAATGCCGGAGAGGCAGAGGCTTCCCCGTTGGCGACGCGGCTCTTCGCGATCAACGGGGTGAGCGGCGTCTATTTCGGTTACGATTTCATCACGGTCTCCAAGGAAAGCGCCGAATGGCAGCACCTGAAGCCCGCGATCCTCGGTTCGATCATGGAACATTTCATGTCGGGTCAGCCGGTCATGGGCGGCACCTCCACGCTTGCCGAAGTCTCGGACGAGGAAGGCGAGTTCTTCGACGAGGATGACGAAACCATCGTTGCGACGATCAAGGAGTTGCTGGAGACGCGTGTTCGCCCGGCCGTCGCTCAGGATGGCGGCGACATCACCTTCAAAGGTTTCCGCGACGGTACCGTCTATCTCAACATGAAGGGCGCATGCTCGGGCTGCCCGTCCTCGACGGCAACGCTGAAGCACGGTGTGCAGAACCTGCTGCGCCATTTCGTTCCGGAAGTGCAGGCGGTCGAGGCTCTCTGAGCCCGCCGATTCCTCCGCATGATCGTTTTGGCCATTGATACCGCCGGGGTGGATTGTTCCGCTGCGCTGTTTGACAGCGCGGAGGGCAAGGTCCTGTCTGCCGTTACTGAAACAATCGGCAAGGGCCATGCCGAACGGCTGATGGCGGTGATCGATCAGGCGCTTTTCGAAGCCAATCTCCCGCTTGAAAGGGTGGGCCGGATCGCCGTCGTCATTGGCCCCGGCTCCTTTACCGGCATCAGGGTGGGGGTGGCCGCGGCTCGCGGACTTGCCTTGGCACTCGGCGTAGATTCCGTCGGCGTGACCACGCTGGAGGTCCTGGCTCGCAGCTACCTGGCCGGGCATCCGGGCAAAGGGGTGGTCGCCGCCATGGACGCCAAGCGCAACGAGATTTATGCGCAGGCATTTTCCGGCGAAGGCACGGCCCTCAACCAGGCTGCGGCCCTTTCTGCCGAGAATGTGGCCGGGCTTGCCCGGACTTTCTCCGCCGTGGTCATCGGCTCGGGTGCAGCCGCTTCCGCCGGCAGCGGCGAAGGCGCCGGTTCCGACCGGTTCGATATCGCCATGGTCGCCCGTATTGGTGCTGAAAAACCGCTGGATGCGGAACGTCCGAAACCGCTATATCTTCGCGGACCCGATGCGAAGCCGCAGACCGGCTTCGCCCTTGCACATATCTGACTGCTCCGATGTTCGACGACTACCTGAGTTGGAAGCCCTTTTTCGAAATCGTGCCGATGGAAGTCGCCGACTGTCCGGAAATATCCCAGCTGCACGGTCAGCGGTTTCCGCGCCAGTGGAATGACGGCGAGTTTCAGAGCCTGCTCCTGCAGCAGAATGTTTTCGGCTTCGTGGCGCGCCAGACCAATGCCTTTTTCTCGAAGCCGCTTGGTGGTTTTGTCCTGTCGCGCGAGGCGGCGGGTGAAGCGGAAATCCTGACTTTGGCGGTGAACGAGAAGTTCGGCAGGCAGGGGCTCGGCTGGCGGTTGATGCAGGCCGCCCTCAGGGAGGCCGCAGCCCGCGGCGGTGAGAGTATGTTTCTCGAGGTCGAGGCCGCAAACCGTGGGGCGGTCGGACTTTATCGCAAGCTCGGTTTCGAGACGGTCGGGGAGCGGGCGGCCTATTATGCGGGGACGGATGGGACACGATCCGCGGCGCTTGTCATGAGCCGCGTTCTTCGTTAGTCCCTAACTTCAGACTGGAACGTTTCGAGGCCAAACGACATGACAGACCTTTCCAAAACCCTGGAGGAGCTGTGTGCGGAAAAGGGCATGCGAATGACGGACCAGCGTCGTGTGATTGCCCGTATCCTGCAGGAATCCGCCGACCATCCGGATGTCGAGGAACTTTACCGCCGCTCCTCCAAAGTAGATCCGCGTATCTCGATCTCGACTGTCTATCGCACCGTCAAGCTGTTCGAGGACGAGGGGATTATCGAAAGGCATGATTTTCGCGATGGCCGCTCGCGTTATGAAACCGTGCCGGAAGAACATCACGACCACATGATCGACCTCACTACCGGCAATGTCATCGAATTCCGCTCGGCGGAAATCGAAGCGCTGCAGGAGCGAATTGCCCGCGAGCACGGCTTCCGCCTCGTCGGCCATCGGCTGGAGCTTTACGGCATCCCGCTCGACAAGGACGATAAGTGATAACCTGGCTGCGGATCGGCCTCATTGTCGTCTCCCTCTTCGCAGTCACGCTGATCCTTTTGCCGTTCCAGCTGGCCGGCCTCCTCTTCGACCTCAAGATCCGGCGTCGTGTCCCGCGCTACTGGCACAGGGCGGCCTGCTGGTTGCTCGGGATCCGCATCCACGTACACGGGCATCTCGAGTACCGCCGGCCGCTGATGCTCGCCTCCAACCATGTGTCATGGAAGGACATTCTGGTGCTCGGCGCGGTGGCGGATGTCGTCTATATCGCAAAGGCGGAAGTTGCCGACTGGCCTATTTTCGGCACCTTGGCAAAGCTCCAGAAGAGCATTTTCATCGCCCGCGAGCAGAAGCGTCGGACGGGAGAGCAGGTAAACGAGATTGCCGAGCGGATGAAGGCAGGCGAGATCGTAGTGCTTTTTCCCGAGGGCACGACATCGGACGGCAACCGGCTCATGGAGGTCAAATCATCGCTCTTTGGAGCGGCGGCCGCCGCGGCGCCTTACACGTCCGGAGGCGTCGTGCATGTCCAGCCGGTGGCGCTCGCCTATACCCGTGTGCATGGCATGGCGATGGGCCGCTTCCACCGGCCGATCGCGGCTTGGCCGGGCGATATCGAACTCGTCCCGCATCTGATGGGCGTGCTGAAGGAAGGCGCGCTCGATGTCGATGTGGCGTTCGGCGAAACGGTGGATTTCCGCACCGGGGACAATCGCAAACATCTGAGCCAGGCAATCACCAGCCGCATCCGGCGCATGCTGATCAGGCACCTGCGCGGCCGCGACTATGAAGGCATGTAGGAAATGCTTCATTTCCCGGCCCTCTTGCGGTAAAGAGCCCGCATGAACGAACACGTCTCCCTCTCAGTTCCGGCCGACGAGCCGCCAGCGCGTCAGAATGAGCGCACCAACAGCCGGAAGGTCTTCATCAAGACCTACGGCTGCCAAATGAACGTCTACGATTCCGGCCGCATGACCGATGCGCTGGCAGGCGATGGCTATGTGGCGACTGAAGAGATGGGTGAGGCGGACCTGATCCTCCTCAATACCTGCCATATCCGCGAAAAGGCGGCGGACAAGGTCTATTCGGCGCTCGGGCGTCTGCGCGACATGAAGAAGGCAAGGGCCGCCGAGGGCAAGGAACTGATGATCGGCGTGACGGGCTGCGTCGCGCAGGCCGAAGGAGAGGAAATCCTCCGCCGCGCCCCCGCCGTCGATGTCGTTATCGGTCCTCAAACCTATCATCGGCTGCCGGAAGCGCTGAAGCGTGCGCGGGCCGGTAACCGCGTGGTCGACACCGAATATGCGGTCGAGGACAAGTTCGAACATCTGCCGGTAACGGAAAAGGCAAAGATCCGCGCCCGCGGCGTGACCGCTTTCCTGACGGTGCAGGAGGGCTGCGACAAGTTCTGCACCTTCTGCGTGGTTCCTTACACGCGGGGTTCGGAAGTTTCGCGGCCGGTGCAGCAGATTTTGGACGAAGCCCGGCGGCTGGTGGATGCGGGTGTCCGCGAGATCACGCTTCTCGGCCAGAACGTCAACGCCTGGCGCTCTGAAGGCGAAAAGGGCGAATGGAGCCTCGGCGATCTTCTCTACAGATTGGCGGAAATCCCCGGACTGGCGCGGCTGCGTTACACGACGAGCCATCCGCGCGACATGGACGACAAGCTGATCGAGGCGCATCGCGATCTGCGTGCGCTGATGCCCTATCTCCACCTGCCGGTGCAGTCGGGGTCGGATCGTATCCTCAAGGCCATGAACCGGCGTCACACGGCGGCGGAGTATCTCCGTCTCGTCGAGCGCATACGCACTGTCCGTCCGGATATCGCGATGTCCGGCGATTTCATCGTCGGATTTCCGGGAGAGACCGATCAGGATTTCGAAGATACGCTGCGCATTGTCGAAGAGGTGCACTATGCCCAGGCCTTTTCCTTCAAGTACTCCACCCGTCCAGGCACTCCCGGCGCGGATCTGTCCGATCAGGTTCCGGAGGACGTGAAGGCCGAAAGGCTCGAAAGATTGCAGGCCTTGCTCTTGAAACAGCAGGCCGACTTCGCCAAATCCTGCGTTGGAAAGGTCATCGACCTGTTGCTGGAAAAGCCCGGCCGCATGCCCGGACAAGTTATTGGACGTTCTCCATGGCTCCAGTCTGTGAATGTTGATGCAAAAACTTCGCAAATCGGTGACATTGTTAAGGTGCGAATCATCGGAACCGGCCCAAACAGCTTGTTTGCCGAACCGGCAGAGAGTTTAATCGGGCCCTGAACCCAGAATAGGAGCTTGCCTGCTTGAACGGACATGAATTGGTTTCTTCACCCGCGCGCCAACCCCGATCCGCCGTGACCGACGCCAATCACTTCGTCCTGACGTTCGAGAACAACAGGTTCGCAAGCGAGCTTTTCGGACAGTTCGACCAGAATTTGAAGCTTCTCGAGGAGCGGCTGCATATCGATGCCCGTCCACGTGGCAATTCGGTCGCCATTTCCGGCGACCTGACCGCCACCAACCAGGCCCGCCGGGCTCTGGATTTTCTTTACGACCGGCTTCAGAAAGGCGGCTCTGTGGAAGTATCCGACGTTGAAGGTGCTATCCGCATGGCGCAGGCGGCCGACGATCAGCTCACTCTTCCCACGTTGGAGCGTAAAGCCAAGTTGTCGATGGCTCAAATTTCCACCCGCAAGAAGACGATTGCGGCACGCACTCCCACCCAGGACGCCTATATGCGGGCGCTGGAACGGTCGGAGCTTGTTCTGGGGGTAGGGCCTGCCGGTACCGGCAAGACCTATCTTGCTGTCGCCCATGCTGCCCAGCTTCTGGAGCGTGGCGCCGTCGACAAGATCATCCTGTCCCGCCCAGCCGTCGAAGCCGGCGAGCGCCTCGGCTTCCTGCCGGGCGACATGAAGGAAAAGGTCGATCCCTATCTCAGGCCGTTGTACGACGCGCTCTACGACATGATGCCCGGCGACAAGGTGGAGCGGGCGATCACCGCCGGCGTCATCGAGATCGCGCCGCTCGCTTTCATGCGCGGCCGGACGCTTGCCAATGCCGCGGTTATTCTCGACGAGGCCCAGAACACCACATCGATGCAGATGAAGATGTTTCTGACACGTCTTGGCGAAAATTCCCGGATGATCGTCACCGGCGACCCGAGCCAGATCGATCTGCCGCGTGGGGTTAAGTCCGGACTGGTCGAGGCGCTGCAAGTGCTGAAGGGCGTGGAAGGCATTTCCGTCATTCGCTTCAAGGATACCGATGTCGTCCGTCATCCGCTGGTCGGCCGCATCGTCAAGGCCTATGACGCGCAATATGCCGTTCACGAGGAAAGCGAGGACTTCGATCGTTGAGATCGAAGTCGCAGCTCATGCCGAGTTTGGATATCCAGATCAGCGTCGAAGACGAGGGTTGGCCTGACGAGTCGGCCCTCCTAGCGCTGAGCGAAAAAACCCTGAGTGCCGCCGCCGAGCTCCTCTCGAAGGAAGAAGCGCAACCGTTCCCGAAAACCGCCCCGGAGCTTTCGCTGGTCTTTACGAACGACGCCTCCATCCGGGAAATCAACGCCGAATGGCGCGGGAAGGACAAGCCGACCAATGTCTTGTCTTTCCCGGCGTTTCCGCTGGCGCCGGGCAAAATGCCGGGGCCGATGCTTGGCGACATCGTCATCGCACGCGAGACTGTCGAACGCGAAGCGGTTGATCTTGACAAGGCTTTCGAGGATCATCTGACCCATCTGCTGGTCCACGGTTTCCTGCATCTGTTCGGTTACGACCATATCCAGGCGGACGAGGCGGAGAAAATGGAAGCGCTGGAGACTCGCATTTTGGCGAAGCTCGGCCTATCTGACCCCTATGCGGGGCAGGACCCGATAGTATAGTATTGGACCTATGAACGATTTTTCGAGCAATGTTGCCCGCGAGGGCAAGGACGCCGACACCAGTTCCTCGGAAGAGGGCAGTAGTCCGTCACGATCCGAACACCAACCCAGATCGCATAATTCATTCTGGTCGCGCGTCCTCAGGCTGCTGCGCCCGTCGCAAGGCGAGAAGCTCCGGGAAGATCTCGCCGACGCGCTGCTGACCGATACCAATGTCAGCAACGCTTTTTCGCCCGAGGAAAGGGCGATGCTGCACAATATCCTCCGCTTCCGCGAAGTTCGCGTCGAGGATCTCATGGTGCCGCGCGCCGATATCGAAGCGGTCGACATGAACATGACGATCGGCGAGCTGATGATCCATTTCGAGGAGACCGGTCGTTCGCGCATGCCCGTCTACGGCGACAACCTCGATGACGCCCGCGGTTTTGTGCATATCCGGGATCTTCTCTCCTATCTTGCAAAGCAGGCTCGCAACAAACGGCGCGTGAGTGCGCGGGCGGCGCCGGCTCAACCGATGCCGCTTTCGACCGACAAACCGGAAAAGGCGGAAAAGCAGATCCGCACGCCACGGCCGGCCTTCGATCTCGGCCGCGTCGATCTCGAGCAAACGGTCGCCGAGGCCGGGCTCATCCGGAAGATCCTGTTCGTGCCGCCATCCATGCTCGCCTCCGATCTGCTGCAGAGCATGCAGGCGGCGCGTACGCAGCTTGCGCTCGTCATCGACGAATACGGCGGCACCGACGGCCTTGTTTCGCATGAGGATATCGTCGAAATGGTGATCGGCGATGTCGAGGACGAACATGATAACGAGGAGGTCATGTTCTCCCGCGCCGGCGATGATGTTTTCGTCGCTGATGCTCGCATAGAACTTGAGGAAATAGCCAAGGCGATCGGCTCGGATTTCGATATCCGAGATCGCCTGGACGACGTCGATACGCTGGGCGGACTGATCTTCTCGGCCCTTGGCCGTATTCCGGTCCGTGGAGAAGTGGTGCAGGCGGTTCCTGGCTTCGAATTCCAGATCCTTGACGCGGATCCCCGCCGCATCAAGCGTGTGCGCATCATGCGCAAGCGCGCTCTCACCCGCCGCCGTCCGAAGGGCGAGGCAGATCTGCTCCTTGCCGACCAGACGGCGCCTGCCGTATTGCCGCCTCCATCAACCCGCGAGGCGGAACGGCCTCATCAATAGCAGCCCGGGGCGTTCGGTCTCTTTGGCTCACGACAAGTCGGCCGTTTTTTGGAAGACTGCGGCGGCTGATTCGGGGAAAAGGGGACGATATGGAGCGGCTGGCGGGCAGGATCATGCTTCTTTGGGGCTTTCCGCGCGTCATCGTCGCTTTTCTAGCCGGGGCGATCGGTGCCCTGGCCCTGCCGCCGGTCGGATTCTTCGCCACCTTTTTCATCTCCTTCACGCTGCTCGTCTGGCTGATGGACGGTTCGACCGGTAATCCGGCGGGCGGAGTTTGGCCCCGCTTGCGTGCCGACTTCCTGCTCGGCTGGGTTTTCGGGTTCGGTTATTTCGTCGCCGGTCTCTGGTGGCTGGGCAACGCGCTCCTGGTGGAGGCGGACGATTTTGCCTGGGCGCTGCCCCTGGCGGTCCTTGGTCTGCCTGCCTATCTCGCTTTGTTTTATGGCTTTGCCACATCGGTCGCCCGCCTTCTCTGGTCTGATGGCGTCGGCCGGATCGCGGCGCTCGCCTTCAGCTTCGGTCTGGCGGAATGGCTGCGTGGCTTCGTCGCGACCGGTTTTCCCTGGAATGCCGTCGGTTACGGGGCGATGCCCATGCCTTTGATGATGCAATCCTCTGCGGTGTTGGGCATCGGCGGCGTCACCGTGCTTGCCGTCTTTGTTTTTTCGGCGCCGGCCCTCGTAGGCACGCGAAAAGGCATGCGCACCGGCCTGGCGGCGGCTGCGGTGCTGTTTTGCGCTCACCTCGGATTCGGCGGTTACCGGCTGTACATTGCCGACCGCATCCCGGCGCCAGCCACCGCGAGCCAGATGACGGTTCGCATCGTCCAGCCGGTGATCGATCAGGCCCGTAAGCTCGACGATAGGGAGCGGGCGGCGATCTTCGAGGAGCATCTTTCGCTTTCGGCCCTGCCACCCGAAAATAACGGCAAGCGGCCGGATCTGATTGTCTGGCCGGAGACCTCCGTGCCGTTCATCCTCACCCAGAATCCCGACGCGCTGAGCCGGATTGCGGAAGTTCTTGAAGACGGGCAGGTCCTGATAACGGGGGCCGTGCGTTCGGAAGACGCGGGCGCCGGCTTGGCGCCTCGCTTCTACAATTCCATCTATGCGATCGACAGCGACGGCCAGATCATATCCGCGTCGGACAAGGTGCATCTCGTGCCGTTCGGCGAATATGTGCCCTACGAGGATCTGTTGCGCAATATCGGCATTCCGGACGCAATCGCCATGCCGGGCGGCTTCACGGCGGCGCCGGCGCGGGCGCTCCTGACGCTCCCCGATGGCAGGACCTTTTACCCGCTCGTCTGTTACGAGGCCATCTTCGCCGACGAGATCGGCTCCGACGTCGAGGGCACGAGCGCGTTGTTGAATGTCACCAATGACGGCTGGTTCGGCGCTACGCCCGGTCCATATCAGCATTTTCAACAGGCCCGGATACGCGCCGTCGAGAGCGGTCGGCCTCTGATTCGTGCGGCAAATACCGGCATTTCAACGGTTGTCGATCCATACGGAAGAGTCGTAGCCGGTTTAGGTTACAATCAGAAAGGCGTTATGGATGCAACCGTCGGAGGTGATCCGGTATCGCATTGGGACAGCGAAACACGCAGAAATTACTTCTGGTTGCTTACGGCATTTATGTTGCTGATTGCAGTCGTCTCGCGCACTGGTTTTAATTTTCGAAAGAATTGACCAAAAACCCCTAAAAATGCATAGTGGCTTTAGCCTCTCGTCGCGCCCGTTATGCTTTTCAGGTTGAGCTTGTTGTGACCAACCTTACGAAGCGTAGCATACACGCAGACCGGGTTATGGGGATTGAACAGCAAACTCGACAGGACGTCGTTATGATTGAGAATAAGAAGAAGCCGAACCCGATAGACATTCATGTCGGGAGCCGGATTCGCCTTCGCCGAACCATGCTCGGAATGAGCCAGGAAAAGCTGGGCGAAAGCCTCGGGATCACCTTTCAGCAGATCCAGAAATACGAAAAAGGTACCAACCGGGTCGGTGCGAGCCGGCTGCAGAACATATCGAGCATCCTGAACGTTCCGGTTTCCTTCTTTTTCGAAGATGCTCCGGGCGAACATTCCGGCCAGGGGGGCATGGCTGAAGCGTCGAGCTCGAACTATGTCGTGGACTTCCTGTCCTCCGCTGAAGGCCTGCAGCTCAACCGGGCTTTCGTAAAGATCGCAGACCCGAAGGTGCGGCGTCGTCTGGTGGATTTGGTCAAGGCGCTTGCGGCGGAAGCCGAAACCGAGTGAGGCGAATCGCCACGACCTCTGAAAAGCGGCCTTCAAGGCCGCTTTTTTGTTGGTTATTTGCTGGATCTGCCCGTTGCAAGATTTTTTAGGATGCACACATAAAGATATATTTATGTGGTTGTACGCTTGTTTTTGGGCGCAAAAATCACTAAACACGTGGCCGTATCTTTCTTTGAGGGGAATTCCCATAATGCGCGCAAGTTACCTGTTCACCAGCGAGTCCGTTGCCGAAGGCCATCCGGACAAGGTCTGTGATCGTATTTCCGATGAAATCGTGGATCTTGTGTACCGCGAGGCCGCCAAGACTGGCGTCGACCCGTGGACAGTCCGCATCGCCTGCGAAACGCTCGCGACCACCAACCGCGTTGTGATTGCCGGTGAAGTCCGCCTGCCGCTGAGCCTAATGAAGAAGGACAAGGACGGCAACGACGTCATCAATCCTTCCAAGTTCAAGTCCGCTGCACGCAAGGCGATCCGCGATATCGGCTACGAGCAGGATGGCTTCCACTGGAAGACGGCGAAGATCGACGTGCTGCTGCATTCGCAGTCGGCCGACATCGCACAGGGTGTGGACAGCGCCGCCGACAAGCAGGGCGACGAAGGTGCCGGCGACCAGGGCATCATGTTCGGTTACGCCTGCAAGGAAACCCCGGATCTCATGCCGGCGCCGATCTATTATTCCCACAAGATCCTTCAGCTTCTCGCTGCTGCCCGCAAGAAGGGCGAAGGCGATGCCGCCAAGCTCGGCCCGGACGCCAAGAGCCAGGTGACCGTGCGTTATGAAAACGGCAAGCCGTCCTGCGTCGATTCCATCGTTCTGTCGACGCAGCATCTCGACGAGAGCTGGGATTCCAAGAAGGTCCGCCAGGTGGTGGAGCCCTATATCCGCGAAGCGCTGGGTGATCTGAAGATCGCCCCGGACTGCAAGTGGTACATCAACCCCACCGGCAAATTCGTCATCGGCGGCCCGGACGGCGATGCCGGCCTGACCGGCCGCAAGATCATCGTCGACACCTATGGCGGTGCCGCGCCCCACGGCGGTGGCGCATTCTCCGGCAAGGACACGACCAAGGTTGACCGCTCGGCTGCCTACGCAGCCCGTTATCTCGCCAAGAATGTGGTTGCCGCCGGCCTTGCAGATCGTTGCACCATCCAGCTCTCTTACGCGATCGGCATCGCGCAGCCGCTTTCGGTCTATGTCGATCTGCACGGGACCGGCAAGGGCGTCACGGAAGACCAGGTCGAAGCCGGGATCCGCAAGGTCATGGATCTCTCGCCGTCGGGCATTCGCCGGCATCTCGATCTCAACAAGCCGATCTACGCGAAAACATCCGCCTATGGCCACTTCGGCCGCAAGGCCGGCCGCGATGGTTCCTTCTCCTGGGAGAAGACGGATCTCGTGAAGCCCCTGAAGGAAGCGCTGAAGGAAGAGACGCTGGAAGCCGCCTGATCGGCCTTTACGGATCGTTCAAGAAGACTGTAAAGCGGGTGTCTCGCGAGCGAGACGCCCGCTTTTATCATGAGAGATAGCCCATGACCGGACAGCAGCACCCCAGTCGCGCCACCGAAGCCTTCTTCGGCCGTCGCAAGGGAAAGCCGCTACGCGAGCGGCAGGCGGAAGGCATGGCGACGCTGCTGCCGGCCTTGAAGCTTGATCTTCAGAACGAAGCACCCGCGCGGTTGTCGGAGCTTTTCCCCGTGCCGGTGGAGGATCTACGGCTGGAGATCGGTTTCGGGGGCGGCGAACACCTCATCCATCGCGCCCAGGAAAATCCGAAGACAGGCTTCATCGGCATCGAGCCCTTCGTCAATTCGATGGCCAAGCTTCTGTCGCGGGTCGATGAGCTGGAGCTGAAGAATATCCGCGTTTACGACGATGACGCTACGCAAGCGCTGGACTGGTTGCCGGACGCATCGCTCGATCGCATCGATCTGCTCTATCCGGACCCTTGGCCGAAGCGGAAACATTGGAAGAGGCGGTTCGTCTCGCAAGTCAACCTCGACCGCTTCCACCGCGTATTGAAGCCGGGCGGCCTCTTCTGCTTTGCGTCCGATATCGACACATACGTCAATTGGACGCTGATCCACTGCCGCAACCACGGCGGCTTCAAGTGGCTGGCGGAACAATCGTCCGACTGGCTAACACCCTTCGCCGGCTGGCCGGGTACACGATACGAAAACAAGGCCCGCCGCGAAGGCCGTTCCTCGGCCTACCTGAGGTTTCGCAAAATCTGAAGGTCAGTGCAGGCTGACGGTCTTCAGATCGTCTTCAGCAGCCTTGAAAAAGGTGCTGGAACGGTTGTCCGTCAGGAGGATCGGTGTGCCATCGGCACCGAACAGAGCCCAAAGATCAAGACTGGGGTCGATTTCGGGGGCTTCGGGGAAACAGCGGGACACTTCGTCCGACCGCATCTTGCGAATGTATCCGACCTCTCCAGCGCCCAGGTGAGCAAGTTCGGACTGCGTCAAACGCGTATTCGCTTCTTTCAGGAGCATTCCAGCCTCCATGGTGAGGATGCAACGGCATTACCGCCGTTGACCTACTCTGAGACGGAAATGTTAATTTTTCGCACCATACGCGCCGGCTCCGGACGGATGAGGTCGATCGAGAGAAGTCCGTTCTTGAGTCCGGCACCTGAGACCTGCATTCCGTCGGCCAGCACGAATACGCGCTGGAACTGGCGGGCCGCGATGCCCCGATAAAGATAATCGCGCTCGGCCTGCTCCACTTGCCGGCCCCGGATGACGAGCTGGTTCTCCTCCGTCATCACCTCAAGTTCGGCTTCCGAAAACCCCGCAACCGCCAGCGTGATGCGCAGGCGCTCCGGATTGCCGGCGGCATCTGGGAGAATGCGCTCGATATTGTAAGGAGGATATCCGTCGTTGGCCTTTGCAAGGCGTTCGAGGGTCTTTTCCATGGCGTCGAAGCCCAGAAGCAGCGGGCTCGCAAACGGCGTTATTCGGCTCATTATCCAGTCCTTGCAACAAGCGACCATGCCGATGCCCGGAAGTCGGCGCATCAGCTCGAAAATCTATATGGGGAGCGGCCGCGGAGACCGCAAGGATCGTGAGGCCGGTCCGGAAACACTGATCTGCCACTGTCCGGGCGCACTTGACAAGGCATTACCCCGAGGCCAACAAACCCCGGCAAATTAAGGGGCTAAACATGCAGAGTAGAAAGATCATTATCGATACCGACCCAGGCCAGGACGATGCGGCAGCCATCATGCTGGCCTTTGCAAGCCCTGAGGAGATCGAGGTCCTGGGGCTTTGCGCCGTCGCCGGAAATGTGCCGCTTTCCTATACGAGCCGCAATCTGAGGATTGTCTGCGAATTGTGCGGAAAGCCGGATGCCCCGGTTTATGAGGGAGCGAAGAAGCCGACGGTCCGCCCGCCGGTGACGGCCGAGCATGTCCATGGCCGGACCGGCCTGGACGGTGCGGAACTGCCGGAACCGACCATGCCGGTCCGCGATCAGCACGCTGTCGATTTCATCATCGAGACGCTCCGTTCCGAACCTGCAGGAACGGTAACGCTCTGCACGCTTGGCCCGCTCACCAACGTGGCTCTGGCGCTGCAGAAAGCCCCCGACATAGCCTCGCGTGTCAAGGAACTGGTGATGATGGGCGGCGGCTTCTTCGAAGGAGGCAACATCACCCCCGCAGCCGAGTTCAACATCTTCGTCGATCCGGAAGCGGCAAAGACGGTCTTCTCTTCGGGCATGCCGATCGTGATGATGCCGCTCGACGTAACGCACCAGCTTCTGACCACCAAGGCCCGCGTGGCGAAAATCGCCGCTTTGGGCACGCGGCCGGCACAGGTTCTGGTCGATTGGCTGGCCTTTTTCGAGCGGTTCGACGTGGAGAAATACGGGTCCGATGGCGGGCCGCTGCATGACCCGACGGTGATTGCCTATCTGCTGAAGCCGGACCTTTTTTCGGGCCGCGACTGCAATGTCGAGATCGAGACCCAATCAAAACTGACGGTCGGAATGACCGTGGTGGACTGGTGGCGGGTTTCCGACCGCAAGCCGAACGCGAAAGTCATGCGGAATGTGGATGCCGACGGCTTTTTCGATCTTCTGACGAAACGTGTGGCCCGGCTTTGACCGGCCGGTAACGAAAAGGCCGCCGGATAACCACCCGGCGGCCTGGCTCAAAGACGCCGCGTGCGCGATCAGAACTCTTCCCACTCGTCGGCGACAGCGGCCGATCCGTGCGAAGCCGCAGCCTTGGCGACAGGTTTTGCGCGTGCAGGCACCGGAGCCGCCGGACTGGCTGGGGGCTCCCGCAGCGAGCGGGCAACCTGGCGCAGAGCCTGAGGCGCGGCATGAGCAACTCCGCCCACTCCGGCAGAGACCCGGAAGCGCGCGACGAGGGAGCGGAGGGTTTCCGCTTCGTTGCTGAGCACGGAGCTCGCCGCCGTGGTTTCTTCCACCATCGCGGCATTCTGCTGGGTGACCTGGTCCATCTGGTTGACGGCGGAGTTGATCTCCTTGAGACCGGTCGCCTGTTCGCTGGCGGATGCGGAGATCTGGCGGATCAGGCCGTTGATCTGCATGACCTGTACCGCAATCTTCTGCAGTGCGTCACCGGCCCTGCCGACCAGTTCGACACCCTCGCCGACCTGCGTTGTCGAGGCGTTGATAAGCGCCTTGATCTCCTTGGCGGCATTGGCGGAACGCTGCGCCAGTTCCCGCACCTCCTGGGCAACGACGGCGAAACCCTTGCCCGCTTCACCGGCGCGGGCCGCTTCGACCCCTGCATTGAGCGCAAGCAGGTTGGTCTGGAAGGCGATTTCATCGATCACGCTGATAATGCGGGAGATCTCCTGTGACGACTGCGCAATGCCCTGCATCGAGGCGACGGCCTTTTGCACCACTTCGCCCGACTTTTCCGCGTCGTCGCAGGCCAGATTGACGGTCGAGGCGGCGGAGCCGGCATTCTCGGCGCTCGAATTCACCTGCGCGGTGAGCTCGTTCAGTGCGGCGGCGGTCTCTTCGAGGCTCGCCGCCTGCTGTTCCGTCCGGCGCGACAGATCCTGCGCGCTGGAAGCAATTTCGCGGGTGCCGTTGCCGATATTGTGCACGGTCGAATTGACGGTGGCGATCGTATCTTCGAGGCTCTCCAGAGCCCTGTTGAAGTCGGTCTTCAGCTTTGCATATTCGCCCGGAAACTCTTCCTCGACCCGGTAGCCGAGGTTGCCGTTGGACAGTTCGGACAAGCCCCTGGCAAGCGATGCAACAATGCGCTGCTGCTCGTTGGCATTCGCCTCACGCTCGCTTTCCGACCGTGTCCGCTCGCTTTCGGCGGCTTTGCGCTGTGCCTCGGCTTCGGTTTCCAGCCGGCGGCTATCGGCAAGCGTGTGGCGGAAGCCTTCGAGCGACGAGGAGAGGGAGCCGATCTCATCGGAGCGGTCCTGGCCTTCGACCGGCTTCTCGTAACGGCCCTTGCTGAGCAGATCGACGCTGCCGAGGATAGCGCCCAGAGGACGGCGCACGAACACGGTGCTGCCGAAATAGAGGGTCACGATGCAGGCGCCCATAATGATCAGGCCGCCGAGGACCATCATCCACGTCTGATCCTGGACAGGCGCCGCGATGACGCTATGCGGCACGTCAAGAACGATGGCCCATGTGGCGTTGAGATCCGGCACGGTGAAGGGATAAACGACGCGCTCGTAGGCCTCCGGAGCGTCAGCAGTGAGATTGGTGAGCTGCAGAGGCGTGTTCGCCTTCAAGGCGGCGAGAAGCTCGCTGGCCTTCTCCCCTTCCACCGGCTTCATCAGCTTGTCGGCATTGACCGGAACGATCCACTTGCCGCCCTGGGACACGAGGAGAACGCGGCCGGAACCGAAGGGCCGCATGGCCTGCAGCTTCTTCGACAGGGTCGAAAGCGAGACATCGAGGCCTGCGACGCCGAGAAATTTGGAGCCGGACATGACCGGATAGGCAACCGAACTCATGGCGGTAGCGTCGCCCGTCGTGCTTTCCACGTATGGCTGGGTCAGTGAACCCTTCTTCGAATTGGCGGCCAGCGAATACCATTCCGCTTGGGTATCGATGTCGAAGACGCTGTAGGCGATCTCCCCGGAGCGGCTCTTCGTCCAGTAGGGCGCAAGTTCGCCCTTCTTGTTGCCGCCCATCTCCTTGTTGTTCACGAGATCCGCATTTTTGCCGTCGAACGTGCCCGGCGCCTCGGCGAACCAGCTACCGTAGGCGAAGACATTCTGCTCCAGATTGGCCTTGAGGGCGTCGACGACGCCTTTGCGGTCGAGGTAGCCGCCGGCATGGCCGCGACCGATTACGCCGGCAATCGAACGGGCGGCACCGGCGAGCTGGCCGATTTCGACGGCGACCTCATTGGCGATCGAGCGCGCTTCCGCCTCGGCCTGCGCCATGGTCAGCGTTGAAACGCGGCTCCGGGTCTGCGAGATCAGGAAAAGATTGGAGAGCACAAGGACGAGAGCTATCGCCAGGCTCGTGACCAGGATGAGTTTCGTGGAAAGGGATCGGATCTTCAACGGGAACATGGGGCGCGCGCCTCGCAATGAGCATTACGGAGGGGAAAATTCACCTTTATCCGATTTGCCCCGTCATGAGGCCGCTCGCGGAAGGCAAGGCGTTCCGCGGAGGTGATGGTGCCACCCTAGGGATGATGTCTTAAATTTGATTAAAGTTAACCTGGTTGGCTTTCGCACTGCAAAAGCAAAACCTGAGTGACTTTAGATCCGGCTGTCGACCTGCTCGGCGACAGGTATGGACGGCTGGGCACCTGGCGTGAGACAGGCGAGCGAGCCTGCAACGGCGGCGCGGCGGAGCGCATCGGAAAAACCGAGGCCCTGTTCGAGGCTTGCGGCCAGATAGCCGCAGAACGTATCTCCGGCACCGACGGTATCGACGGGCTCGATCTTCAAACCGTCAGCTGCAAAGAAGGTCCCTTCGCGGATCGCAATGACGCCTTCGCCGCCGAGCGTGACCACGAATGTCTGGCCGGTTTCGGCATGCAGTTTTTGGAGCGCGGCTTTCCGCGCGTCCCGATCGGCTAGCCGTTCGCCCGCCAGCAGTTCGAATTCGGTCTCGTTGGCAACGACGATATCGGCAAGGCGTGCAAGCCGTGCCGCGTCCGGCGTCAGGGGGGCGGTATTGATCATCGTGGTGATTCCCTTGGCGCGAGCGGCTTTCAAGGCTACCTCCACCGTCGATCCCGGAATTTCGAGCTGCAGCATCAGGATGTCGCCCGGCTGCATCGGATCGATCGCCGCAAGCGCTTGGGCCTCGCGCACAGTGCCATTGGCGCCCGGGACGACGGCGATCATGTTCTCGCCGGTACCGCCGACCAGGATCAGAGCCGTACCTGTCGGTTCGCCGACGCGTGCGACCCCCGAAAGATCTGCGCCGGCATCCTTGAGGAGCGCCAGCGCCTGCGCCGCGAAGGCGTCTTCCCCCACCGCGCCGACCATGTGAACCGCGCTGCCTGCGCGTTGCGCCGCAAGCGCCTGATTGGCTCCCTTGCCGCCGGCTGCAGTCGAGAAGCTTGATCCGGCCACCGTCTCGCCCGGCTCCGGCAGCCGTTCGGTGGTTGCGATAAGATCCATGTTGATGGAGCCGAGAACGGTGATCATGGGCGGCCTGCTGCTGCTTGTTGAATGCGCCGGACACTGCCCGACAGGATCACTCCTCGTCAACTACCCTCAGCTTCAGAAGCCCGGTCCTGCTTTCGACGACCTTGGTTTGCGGCGTCTCGGCGTCTGTCTCGGACTGTCCCGGCGCTTCGAGCTCCAACGCTCCGATTTTGGCGCCGCGCCTCGTGAGCTTTTCGCTCGATGTGACGATTTGCTCGACATCTCTCTGGGCTGCCAGGAAATGCCCCTGGAGCTTGCGTGTTCGATCGTCGAGGCGCGTCAAATCTTCCATGAGCAGTGCCACTTCACCCTGGATCAGATGCGCCTGCTCGCGCATCCGCTGGTCCTTCAGGACCGCCTGGATGACCTGGATCGACAGCATCAGCAGGGAGGGCGAGACGAAGACGACGCGCGAGCGCTGTGCCTTTTGCACGACCGCTTCGAAATGCTCGTGGATTTCCGCAAAGATCGATTCGGAAGGGACGAAGAGGAAGGCCATGTCCTGCGTCTCGCCCGGAAGAAGGTACTTCTCGGAAATATCCTTGATGTGCACTTCCAGGTCGCGCCGGAATTGCTGGGCGGCGGACCTGCGTGCTTCCGGCGCGGCCGCCTCACGGAATGCGTTCCAGGCCTCCAGGGGAAACTTGGCATCCACCACCAGCGGCGGCGCGTTGTTCGGCATCCGGATCGTACAGTCCGGGCGGGTGCCGTTGGAAAGCGACGACTGGAAGGAATAGGCGCCGAGCGGCAAGCCGTCGGCAACGATGGTTTCCATGCGTCCCTGGCCGAAAGCGCCTCGCGTCTGTTTGTTGGAAAGGATGGCCTGCAACCCGACCACGTCCTTGGCGAGCGTCTGAATGTTGTTCTGCGCCGCGTCGATCACGGCAAGCCTTTCCTGCAGCTTTCGCAGGTTCTCATGCGTCGATCTGGTCTGCTCGGTGATCGTCGTGCCGATCCGATGCGTCATGCCGTCGAGCCTTTGGCTGACCGCCTGATTGAGCTCCGACTGGCGGGTCGACAGGGTCTCGGCCATCACCGACAGGCGTCCCTGCATCTCGCTTTGCGCCCGGATGAGTTCGGAAAGCCGCGCTTCCGCTTCCGCAGCCTGTCGTGCAGCATCCTGCCGTCGGCGGCTGTTGCTGCGCAGAACGAGTACCAGGAAGAGCAGGATAACAGCCGCCGCGGCGGCTGAAAACATCACGGTTAGCTGCTGAGAAAAAAGAGGAGAAAGGCGGCTGAAGAGATCGTTCATGCTTTCAGCCTAACAGATTTCTGCGAAGGAGGAAGATCAAAACGTGAACATTGGTTACCAATACAGCGCGATTCCTGTTCCATCGGAAAAAGAGTTGCGTTATGGGGAGATCATGACGATCAAGCCCCTGATTATTTTGCCCGACCCCATCCTGCGCCAGGTGTCCAAGCCCGTCGAGCAGGTGGATTCCGATATCCTGAAGCTTGCAGACGACATGCTGGAGACGATGTATGACGCGCCTGGCATAGGCCTGGCGGCGATCCAGATCGGTATTCCGCGCCGGCTTCTGGTGGTGGATATCGCGCGCGAGGGTGAAGAAAAGGCCCCGCAGGTCTTCATCAATCCGGAGATCGTCAAGTCTTCGGACGAACGTTCCGTCTACGAGGAAGGCTGCCTGTCCATTCCCGAATATTATGCGGAAGTGGAGCGCCCCGCCGTCGTCACCGTCAAGCACATCGGCCGCGATGGGAAGGAACATCTTGTCGAGGCCGATGGCCTGCTTGCGACCTGCCTGCAGCACGAGATCGACCATCTGAACGGCGTGCTGTTCATCGACTACATCTCCCGCCTCAAGCGCGAAATGGTCATCAAGAAATTCACCAAGGCCGCCAAGACGAAAGCCGTCTAAGGCTGACGCCCGCACGGTCTTCAGCTCGAAGGCGCGTTCTTAAAGCGCGAAACGCCATGTCTCTCCGCATCACCTTCATGGGCACGCCGGAATTTTCCGTGCCGACGCTGCAGGCGCTGAAGCAGGCGGGACACGAGATCGCCGCGGTCTACACCCAGCCGCCTCGGCCAGGCGGCCGCCGAGGGCTGGATCTGGTGAAGTCGCCGGTCCATCAGGCTGCCGAACTGCTCGGCATTCCCGTTTTCACCCCCGTCGATTTCAAGGAGCGGGAAGAGCGCGAGAAATTCCGCGCGCTGAATGCGGACGTGGCGGTCGTCGTCGCCTACGGCTTGCTGCTGCCCGAAGCGATCCTCACCGGCACGCGGCTTGGCTGCTACAACGGCCATGCCTCGCTCCTGCCGCGCTGGCGGGGGGCGGCGCCGATCCAGCGCGCCATCATGGCCGGCGATAAAAAGACCGGCATGATGGTCATGCAGATGGAGAAGGGTCTCGATACCGGCCCGGTCGCCCTTACCAAAGAGGTCGAGATCGGCGAAGGCATGACGGCGGGGGAGTTGCACGACAAGCTGATGCTCGTCGGCGCACGCGCCATGGTCGAGGCGATGGAAAAGCTCGAGGGCGGTGACCTGCCGCTGACGCCGCAGCCGGACGAGGGTGTGCTTTACGCCGCCAAGATCGACAAGGGCGAGACCCGCATCGATTTTTCGAGGTCCGCCCGTGACGTGCACAATCATATCCGAGGGTTGTCGCCTTTCCCCGGCGCGTGGTTCGAGGCCGAGATCAACGGCAGACCGGAACGCGTGAAGGTACTCGCCTCGGAAGTGGCTAAAGGCCAGGGCGAGGCAGGCACCGTTCTTGACGATACATTGACTGTGGCCTGTGGCGAAGGCGCCGTGCGGCTCCTGAAGCTTCAGAAGGCGGGTGGCAAGCCGCTGGCGGCGGCTGAATTCCTGCGTGGAACATCCGTTCCCGCCGGCACGAGGTTTTGCTGATGCCGCGCTACCGCATGACCGTCGAATATGACGGCACGCCCTATGTGGGCTGGCAGATGCAGGAGAACGGCCATTCCGTCCAGGCCGCTCTACAGGCTGGCATCCTGTCGCTCACGGGAGAGACAGTCTCGATCCGTGGTGCGGGCCGGACGGATTCAGGTGTACATGCGGTGGGGCAGGTGGTCCACGTTGACCTTTCCCGGGACTGGAAGCCCTACAAGCTGCGCAATGCGCTCAACGCCCACCTGATGATGGCTGGCGAAAAGGTCTCCATCCTGGACGTCTGGGCGGTCGACGACAGTTTTGACGCGCGGTTCTCGGCGCAGCGCCGGCATTATCTCTACCGCATTCTCAATCGGCCCTCGCCGCTCGCCCTTGAAGCCAAGCGTGCCTGGTGGGTGACGCGCGAGCTTGACCACGAGGTCATGCATGCGGCCGCGCAGACCTTGATCGGGCATCACGACTTCACGACCTTTCGTTCCGCCCACTGCCAGGCGGCGAGCCCGATGAGGACGCTCGACCGGCTGGACGTGACCCGCAGCGGAGACCTGATCGAGATCCGGGCGAGCGCCCAGAGCTTTCTGCACAACCAGATCCGCTCCTTCGCCGGCACCCTGAAATTGGCGGGGGAGGGCAAGATGACGCCGGACGACGTTCGCGCAGCGCTCGACGCGCGCGACCGCGCCGCCTGCGGACCGGTCGCTCCGCCGGAGGGGCTCTACTTCCTGAAGGTGGATTATCCCGGCGATACCTGACTGTCTGAAGGGCCCGTGATCGTCAGAAAGGATAAATTCCGAGGAAGCGCTGCATGGCGCCGGTCAAGATCATGTTCGGCACCAGCAGGACAAGGACCAGCGCCGTGGTCATCAGCAACTGCGGCCCGCAGATCATTCGCATGATCCGAGATACCGCAAAGACCAGAACCATGAGCAGGATGAGCTGCATCAGCCCGATGATCGGCGTCAGGACGGGCAACAGAAGCATTGCCAGGCACAATAAACCGTAGATCCATGCAAATGGAACCGCCAGCCAGTTGATCGTCACGGCGATGGCCGGGAATTTGCGGTGGATGCCCATGAACAGGCAGATCAGAGCCGCAAAGACGATCGGCAGCAGCCAGTTGAGAACTTCGAGCATCGCCACGCGGACAAAGAACATACCTCCGAGCCGCGTGCCCGGCGGCATGCTTTGAACCAGCAGGGACCGCAGCCAGATCCAGGACACGAAGACGGCCGGCAGGCACCAGACGAAAGCCCAGAAGGAACGCATCATGCCGCGGTCGGAAACATCGAGCAGGCGGAATCCCTGCGCATCGCCTCTGATCAACAGCCAGAGGCCGCTCAGATATAACCTGACTTCACTGTAGGAGGGCATTATCGAACCAGCGGGAGATGAAGGTCCCATAGATTTGGGTGAGCATCTCCAGATCGGCAAGGGCCACCCGTTCATCGACCATATGCATGGTCTGGCCGACCAGGCCGAACTCCACGACCGGGCAGTAGTCCTTGATGAAGCGTGCATCCGATGTGCCGCCGGTGGTGGAAAGCTGCGGCGTGCGGCCGGTGACCTTTTCTACCGCAGCCGAGAGCGAGGCGATCAACGCGTTGTTGCGGGTCAGGAAGACGTGGCTCGGGCGTTCGGCCCAAGCAATCTCATAACGGGCCGGATCGCGGCCCGGACGCAACGGGCTTTGGACTGCTGCGAGATCGAGCCGGCGAATGATCTCCGCCTTAACCGTATCGGCCGTCCAACTGTCGTTGAACCGGATGTTGAAGGCAAACCCTGCCTTGGCCGGTATGACATTGGTGGCCGAATTGCCGACATCCACAGAGGTGACTTCGAGATTGGAGGCCGGGAATTCCGGCGTGCCTGTATCGAAGGGTGGGTCCATCAGCGCGCTCGCCAAGGGAAGAAGGCCCCGAACCGGATTGTCGGCGAGATGGGGATAAGCCGCATGACCCTGCACGCCGAATACGGTCACTTTGCCGGATACGGATCCCCGCCGGCCGATCTTGATCATGTCGCCGAGTTGATCCGGATTGGTCGGCTCCCCCACGAGGCAGGCGTCCCAGCGCTCGCCCTTTTCGGCAGCCCATTTCAACAGCTTCTCGGTACCGTTGACCGCAGGCCCTTCCTCGTCGCCGGTGATCAGGAAGGAGATCGAGCCTTTCGGAGCACCATGCTTTTCGATGTGACGTGCCAGAGCCGCCACAAAGCAGGCAATTCCACCCTTCATGTCGACGGCGCCGCGGCCAAAAAGCTCGTCGCCCGCGATTTCGGCCGCAAAAGGCGGATGGCTCCACGATGCCTCGTCCCCCGGAGGAACGACGTCGGTGTGGCCGGCGAACATCAGATGCGGACCGTCGGTGCCGAGCCGCGCATAAAGGTTCTCGATATCCGGCAAGCCCGGCTCCGTCGCCACCATGCGCTCGACCTTGAACCCGAGCGGAATGAGCATGGATTCCAGAGCGGTGAGCGCGCCACCTTCGGCCGGGGTCACCGAAGGGCAGCGGATGAGGTCCTGAAGATTGGCGACGGGATCGGATGCGGACATTTCGGATGAGCAGCCTTGAGGTCAGTCGCGCAGAAGTTCGTTGATGCCGGTCTTGGAACGGGTCTTTTCGTCGACGCGCTTGACGATGACGGCGCAGTAGAGGCTCGGGCCCGGTTCCCCGTTCGGGAACGGCTTGCCCGGCATCGAGCCCGCGACGACCACGGAATAGGGGGGCACTTCGCCATAGGTGATCTCGCCGGTCGCGCGATCGACGATCTTGGTCGACTTGCCGATGAAGACGCCCATGCCGAGCACGGAACCCTCGCGCACGATGCAGCCTTCGACGACTTCGGAGCGCGCCCCGATGAAGCAATTGTCCTCAATGATGGTGGGGCCGGCCTGCATGGGCTCCAGCACGCCGCCGATGCCGACGCCGCCCGACAGGTGGACATGCTTGCCGATCTGCGCACAGGAGCCGACGGTGGCCCAGGTGTCGACCATCGTTCCTTCATCCACATAGGCGCCGAGGTTGACGAAAGAGGGCATCAGCACGACGTTCTTGCCAATGTAGGCCGAGCGGCGGGCGACCGCACTCGGTACGGCCCGGAAGCCGGCCGCACGGAATTCGTTCTCGCCCCAGCCTTCGAATTTCGACGGCACCTTGTCCCACCAGGTGGAGTTGCCGGGGCCGTGCTTCACCACCTCCATGTCGTTCAGGCGGAAGGACAGCAGCACCGCCTTCTTCAGCCACTGGTGTACGGTCCAGTTTCCGTCGGCACCACGGCTCGCCACGCGCGCCTTGCCGCTGTCGAGCAGGTTCAGCGCCTCCTCGACCGCATCGCGGATCTCGCCTTTGGTCGATACCGTCACATCGTCCCGGTTCTCGAAGGCGGTCTCGATAGTCTTTTCGAGGGAGGAAAAGTCAGCGCTGCTCATGGGAAATCCTTAAACGTCACTCGGTATCGTGATGGTGGAGAGGTGGCCATTTAGTTCTATTTGCTCTAAGCGACCGCCACTCAGGCGTCAATGTGAATTGGCGTCAACGCATGTTGGCGCTGGAAGGGTCATGCAATGGCAAAGGCGAAGAAGGACGGACCGCGGCGCAAGGATGGCGTCTGGGATCCTCTGAAGGACAACAAGGCCGACAAATATGCGGCCGCCGGTCAGCCGAGGACGCCGCAAACGGAATCTCCGTCCTATCGCCTCGCCTATGCGGACGACGACTTTCTGAGCCGCGAAGAGCTGCGGCCGGTCCGTCTTCAGCTGGAACTTACCAAAGCCGAGATGATGCTTGCCGAACGCGGCATCAAGTCGACGGTGGTGCTGTTTGGCGGCGCGCGCATCCCGGCGCCCGGGCAAAGCGCCTGGGCTGCGCGCAACGAGGTTCAGCGGAAGAATCTCGAAGCGGCATCGGTGTTTTATGACGAGGCGCGGAAGTTTGCTGAACTCTGCGGAAAACACTCGGCCGGGTATAATCATCAGGAATATGTGGTGGTGACGGGCGGCGGACCAGGCGTGATGGAAGCGGGCAATCGCGGAGCCTCGGACGCCGGTGCCCCGAGCGTTGGGCTCAACATTATGCTGCCGCACGAGCAGGCGCCGAACCGTTTCGTAACGCCCGAACTCAGCTTCAACTTCCACTATTTCGCAATCCGCAAGATGCATTTCATGATGCGCGCCAAGGCGGTTGCGGTATTTCCGGGCGGCTTCGGGACTCTCGACGAGATGTTCGAGGCGCTGACGCTCATCCAGACAAAACGCATGGAGCGGATCCCGCTTATCCTCTTCAGCGAGGCGTTCTGGCGCGGCATCATCAATTTTGGAGCACTGGCGGAATTCGGCACGATCGCGCCGGAAGACCTCAATCTCATCAACTTCGTCGAGACGGCCGATCAGGCCTGGAAGATCATCGCCGACTTCTACGAGCATTAGAACTGAAAGAACCCGCCTCTCGGGGGAGGGGCGGGTCCTTCAAGACGACGGCCGGTATTAGTTCCAAAGGGGGCGGGGAACTAGAGGGGGCGGTCCGGCAGGTCGTCGATGGAAATGGTGCCGTCCTTGTTGACGTCCATGCGGGTGAACAGCTGGTCGCCTGCGGTGGTTGCTTCGGTCTTGGTAATCTTGCCATCCCGGTCTTCATCGACCATGCGGAAGATACCGCGGCCCATCATGCCGCCATGTCGCGGGCCATCCCAGCGCGCATTGTGGCGATCCTGGTCATCGTGATCCCGCCCGCCGCGGTGCCAGCCATCGCGATCCCCGTCGTGGCGGCCGTGGCCGCGGTTTTCAGCCTGTTCCGGTGGCGGGTTGTCCTTGCGGAACTCATCCATTTTAGCCTGGCGGAAATCCACGAGTTCGCCTCGGGTGACGGTGCCGTCCTTGTTTGCGTCGATTTCGGCAAACAGCGCATCCTGGCGGGCGGTCAGCTCTTCCTTGGAGATCTTGCCGTCCTTGTTGCCGTCGGCATTCTTCAAGAGACGAACGAACATCACGTCCTGCATCATGCGGCCGCCGGCGCCCTCATGGCGGCCGGGTCCGTCACGTCCCGGTGCCGCGAATGCGGGCAGAGCGGCTCCTGCGACCAGTACGGCACTGAGTGTCGCTAAAACGATCTTCTTCGCGGTCATCGAATGGGTCCTTTCCGGTTAAATCCGATGACCTGAAGATAGGCCCGGCAATCGAAGGGAACCACTTAAACATCCGTAATGTGGATGAACATTTGGTAAGACGGCGGGAACTCAATCGGGCCGAATGCCGGACAGGAAACCTGCCAGATCGTCGGTCACGTAGTCGATATGATCGTCCTCGTCGGTCAGCTTTTCCCAACGCTCCATCAGCACCGTATCGAGGTTGCGGGGAACCAGAAGAACGGTGCGCATACCGAGCGTCTTCGGGACCTGCAGATTGCGAGGGAGGTCTTCGAACATGGCGGCGTGCCTGGTATCGACGCGGTGCAGGCTCGCGAACTTGTCGTAGGTGGCGCCCGCAGGCTTCGGGACATAACCCGCCGCAACGATGTCGAAGATATCGTCGAAATTGTCGAGGATGCCGAGCGCCCGGGCGGCGGCTTCGGCATGCGGTACGCTTCCGTTGGTAAAGATGAACTTGCGGCCCGGCAGCGCCTTGATCGCCTCTCCGAGTTCCGGATGCGGCAGCAGCGCCGAATAATCGATCGCATGGGCGCGCTCTAGAAAACTGTCCGGCTCGATCCCGTGATTCAGCATCAGGCCCTGCAGGGTCGTCCCATGCTCGTGGTAATAGCGCTTTTGCAGCGCCCTTGCGTCCTCCGGCTCGAGCTGCAGCAGCTCCTGCACATAGGCCGTCATGTTCTTGTCGATCTGCGCAAACAGATTGATGTGATGCGGGTAGAGCGTGTTGTCGAGATCGAATACCCATTCCCGGATATCGGCGAAATCGGCAGGATCGGGGGATGTTTTCGGCGTCTTGTCCATGCCCGTCTTATGCACGGCTTGGGCGTCGAAGAAAATCGAAAAGGCGACCTGTTCAGGCCAAATCCGGCCTTGGCGGCCAAATAGCCGGCATGATACCGCCACCAGCATGGAACTTTGGATCCCCATTACAATCGCTGCGGCCTTCTTGCAGAACCTGCGCTCCGCCTTGCAAAAGCGTCTGCAGGGTTCGCTCGGCACCCGCGGCGCGAGCTTCGTGCGCTTCGGCTACGGGTTTCCGATCGCAATCCTCTATGTGCTGGCTTTGCATCACATTGCCGGCTACCCTTATCCCGAAATCAACCCGACCTTCGCCATATGGGCCGGGATCGGGGGGCTGGCGCAGATCTTTGCGACCATCATGCTGGTGCATCTCTTTTCGCTCCGCAACTTTGCCGTGGGCACGGCCTATTCCAAGACGGAACCGGTGCAGGCGGCGATCTTCGGTTTTGTCCTGCTTGGAGAGAAACTCACCTTAGGCGCCATTGCGGCGATCATCGTCGGCGTACTCGGCGTGATGATGATCTCCACGGCGCGGATGCCGCTGTCCTGGCGCAATCTCGCCGTCGCGCTGACGGGGCGGACTGCATTGATCGGTATAGCCTCCGGTGCGGTCTTCGGCATTTCGGCGGTGGCCTATCGCAGTGCCGCGCTTTCGCTTCAAGGGCCGGGGCCGGTTATGGACGCGGCGGTTACGCTTGCCTGTGTAACGACCTTCCAGACAATTTTCATGCTGGTCTGGATGTTCTGGAAAGACAGGCGCGAGATCGCGCAGGTGGTCCGCAGCTGGCGCTCGTCCTCGCTGGTAGGCCTGGCCGGCGTCCTCGGTTCTGCCTGCTGGTTCACGGCGATGACGCTGCAGCAGGTGGCTTACGTCCGTGCCCTCGGTCAGATCGAACTGGTCTTCACCTTCATGGCGTCCTATTTCCTCTTCCACGAGCGGGTGAACCGTATGGAAGCGATCGGCTGTATGCTCATTGTCTGCGGCATTCTCGGGTTGTTGTTCTTCTGAGCCGCGTTTTCTAGGATCGTAAATCGGCGCCCGATTTACGGCGGCGAGAGGCGCAAGCGCGGCTATAACCGCGGGATCAGAAAGGGAGACGACATGGACCAGAAAGAAAAGGCTACCGCATTCGCTGCACTTCATCAGAAGGGTAATCCGGTCATCATCTACAATATCTGGGACGCCGGCACGGCAAAGGCCGTTGCGGACGCCGGCGCGAAGGCTCTCGGCACCGGAAGCTGGTCCGTGGCTGCGGCGCAAGGTTATGCCGATGGCGAGAACCTGCCGATGGAGGCGCTGCTTTCGACCGCAAAATCGATCGCCTCCGCTGTCGAACTGCCGCTGTCGGTGGATTTTGAAGGTGGGTATGCGGAAGATCCGACAGAGCTTGCCAAAAATGTCGCGAAGGTCATCGACACGGGCGCGATCGGCATCAATTTTGAGGATCAGGTGGTCGGCGGCAGTGGCGTTTACCCGATCAGTCGACAGGCGGAGCGCATTCGTGCCATCCGATCTCTGGCAGATTCGCGCGGGATTCCACTCTTCATCAATGCCAGGACCGATCTCTTCCTTCAGGAGGGCGACCGGACAAAGCATACGGCGCTTCTGGATGAAGCGGTCGCGCGGGCGAGGGCCTATGCGGAAGCTGGCGGCAATGGCTTCTTTGCGCCGGGCCTGGCAGATGAGGAGCTTATCCGCAAGCTTTGCGAAGCTTCGCCAGTGCCGGTCAATATCATGATGATGCCGGGCGTCTCGGCGCCGAAGCGGCTCGGAGAACTCGGCGTCGCAAGGGTGAGCTATGGCCCCGGTCCCTACCGAGCGATGATGGCGAAGCTCAAGGAAGATGCCGCGGCGGTCTTCACCGCCGCCGCTTAGGCCTCGATCGAGGAAGGGGTCACGGCACGATCAGCGTGCCGGCCCCATGCTCGGTGAAGATTTCGAGAAGCACCGAATGGGCGGTCTTGCCGTTCAGGATGACGACGCCCTGGACGCCGGCCTTGATAGCGTCGATGCAGGTCTCGACCTTCGGAATCATGCCGCCGGAGATCGTGCCGTCCTTGATGAGCGCCTGGGCCTGCGCGACCGTCAGCTCCTTGATGAGCTGCTTGTCCTTGTCCAGAACACCCGGAACGTCGGTAAGGAAGAGCAGGCGGGTGGCATTGAGGGCGCCGGCGATGGCCCCCGCGAACGTATCGGCATTGATGTTGTAGGTGGCGCCGTCGCGGCCGGGGGCTACCGGGGCGATAACGGGGATCATCTCCGACTTGGCGAGCAGGTCGATCAGCGTGCGGTCGACTTCCACCACTTCACCGACAAAGCCGAGATCGAGCACGCGCTCGATATTGCTGTCCGGGTCGACGACGGTCTTCCTGGCCTTTTCGGCAAACACCATATTGCCGTCCTTGCCGCAAAGGCCGATCGCCCATTCGCCGGTCTGGTTGATCAGCGCGACGATTTCCTTGTTGATCGAGCCTGCCAGTACCATCTCGACGATCTCGACGGTTTTCTGGTCGGTGACGCGCAGGCCGCCTTCGAACTTCGACTCGATGCCCATCTTGGTCAGCATGGCGCCGATCTGCGGACCACCGCCATGCACAACGATCGGATTGACGCCGGACTGCTTGAGCAGCGCGATATCCGCCGCAAACGCCTTGCCGAGCTCGGAATCACCCATGGCGTGACCGCCGTACTTGACGACGATGGTCTTGTTTTCGTACCGCTGCATGTAGGGCAGCGCCTGCGCCAGAAGTTTGGCCTGAAGTTCGCTATCGGAAGTCGTCATCGATTTCCCCGTGATGTGAGTGGGCGCCTTGTAGCGCATGTTTTTGACGGGGGAAATAATCCGATGGCAAGATTTGCCCGTATACCGGCAACGACGCGCCCGGGGAGACACGTGCTTGGCGACAGACATTGAAATAGCCGCCTTGATCGGCCGCGTCGCATTGCGCGACCGAGCCGGTCTGGCGGCGCTTTACGCCGCTGTATCTCCGAAACTTTTTTCCGTCTGTCTTCGTATCCTCAAGGACAGGGCCGATGCGGAAGATGCGCTGCAGGAAATTTTCGTCAAGATATGGCAACGAGCCGACCGGTTCGCTGCCTCCGGTGCGAGCCCGTTGGGCTGGCTTGTGGCGGTGGCACGCAACCAGGCCATTGATCTTATGCGTGCCCGCAAGCCCGTTGCCGACAGTATCGACGAAACTTGGGACATCGCGGATGCGGCGCTCGATCCCGAAACGACCACCGTCCTCAAAGGCGAGGGCAAACGCATTGACAGGTGCATGGAAGAGTTGGAATCTGAACGAGCCAGCGCGGTGCGAAGCGCATATGTGGAAGGTCTGAGCTACCAGGAGCTGGCAGACCGCCACGGCGTGCCGTTGAATACGGTGCGCACCTGGCTTCGGCGCAGCCTTTTGAAATTGAGAGAGTGCCTCGACCGATGACGACGCCCGAACAGAGCGAAGGAGACCGCTCCCGCGATGAATTGCTCGCAGGCGAATACGTCCTGGGCGTACTCTCGCTTGCCGATCGCGAGCGTGTGGCCGCGCGCATAGCGCGAGACCGGGTCTTTGCGGCGATCGTCGCTCGATGGCAGGAAAATCTGGCGAGCTTCAACGACGACTACGATGAGGTTCTCCCACCCGCAGCTGTCTATTCGAAGATAGAGACCCGGCTTTTCCCGCACAAGAGCTTCGCGCAGGAGCTCGTCGCGACCGGCAAATGGTGGAACTCGCTGCTGTTGTGGCGTGGCATTGCGCTTGGGTCCGTGGCTGTACTGATCGCTTACGTTTCGCTGGATACAGGCTGGATAGGCACACCGACGTCTCGTCCGCTGGTCGCCGAGCTTGCAGGGGAAGGCAATTCAATCAGCCTGGTCGCCGCCTACAACGTCGTCGACGGCCGCTTGCGGGTGACACCGGTTGCGGCCGGTGCGGCGGATCAGCATTCGCTTGAACTCTGGCTGGTACCTGGCGGTGACGATCCGGCAATCTCCCTCGGTGTACTGCCTCAGACGGGCGAAGGTTCGGTCGAAATTCCGGCTCACCTCCGTCCGAGACTTGGCGAAGGCGTGACCCTCGCCGTCAGCCTCGAGCCGTTCGGCGGCTCTCCGACCGGTAAAGCCACCGGTCCCGTGATCGCGGTTGGACAGACGCGTCGGTCCAATTAAAATTAGCGCTTAAAAACCAAGTAGTTGAAATTTTTCTGCCACTTTTTTCACTGTGGCTGAAACTCTTTCCCTCTCCCTTCCGTCCCTTGCTGCGTCCCGCAGGCCGCGGGACGTGAACCGCCCTGGGAGGCGCATCCGTGCCGGGGCGATCAGATCCTTTAAAAGGAAGAGGAAAACAGAATGTCCAACTTCGCACTCCGCACATTTGCCGTCGCAACAGCTCTCTCCGCAGCCGTGGTCGCGGCCCATGCCGCCAATCCGAAGGTCGGCGGCGCGGCCATGTTCGAAGACAAGAACATCGTCGAGAACGCGGTGAATTCCAAGGATCATACGACCCTGGTGGCAGCCGTCAAAGCGGCCGGCCTGGTCGAAACGCTGCAGGGCAAGGGGCCGTTCACCGTGTTCGCGCCGACCAACGACGCGTTCGCGGAACTCCCTAAAGGCACGGTCGATACGCTTTTGAAGCCGGAAAACAAGGCGCAGCTGACCAAGGTTCTGACCTGCCACGTTGTCGCTGCGAACGCCATGTCGAACGCTATCGAAAAGATGATCAAGGACGACAAGGGCACCCATGACGTCAAGACCGTCGGCGGCTGCGTCCTGAAAGCCAAACAGGACATGGGCAAGATCACCTTGACCGATGAGAACGGCAATGTCGCCCAGGTTACGATCGCCGACGTGAAGCAGTCGAACGGTGTCATTCACGTAGTCGACAAGGTCGTGCTGCCCAAGATGTAAGGGCCGGTCGCAGGCGTTTTGCCGTTACATCCGGAGCCGGTCGCTTCCTCTGAAGCGGCCGGCTTTGTACGAGAAGTTACAATGGCTGGCCGACGGTCTCCTCGATCGCCTGACGGAGTTCGTCGATGCCTTTGCCTTTCTCAGAAGATGTCGAAAGCACGAAGGGATAGGCAGCGGGCCGTTTGCGGACCTTTTCCGTCGTCTCGGCGATCAGCTTGTCGACCGCCGGCTCCTTTATCTTGTCCGTCTTGGTCAGCACGATCTGATAGGAAACCGCCGCCTTGTCGAGCAGGTCCAAAACCTCGTCGTCATTCTTCTTGAGGCCGTGGCGGCTGTCGATCAGGACATAGACACGCTTCAGCGTGGCACGACCGCGCAGGTAGTCGAAGACGAGCTTCGTCCATGCGTCGACGTGCTCCTTCGGCGCCTGCGCATAGCCGTAGCCCGGCATGTCGACCAAGGCCATGGGGGGCAGATCCAGCCCTTCACCGGAAGAACCCTCCGGCACGAAATAGTTGAGCTCCTGGGTGCGGCCGGGCGTATTGGAGGTGCGTGCCAGACCCTTCTGGCCGACAAGGGCATTGATCAGCGAGGACTTGCCTACATTCGAACGTCCTGCGAAGGCCACTTCAAGCGGGCCTTCGGGCGGCAGGAATTTCATCGAAGGTACGCCACGGATGAAGATCCAGGGGCGGCCGAAGAGCGGCTTGTCGTCCATGTTCTTGTCAGCGGGCATTGGGTTATCGGTCCTGTCTCAATCGAAGCGACACGGCTTCCGGGTTTTGCCGCAGAATGTCAAGCTACGGAAGATATTTGCCTGTCGTCATAAAAGAAAACCCCGGCGGACCGGGGTTTCGGAAGCTATTTCGAGGCTGCCGGTTTTCGCCGGAAGAGGCCCTTCAGATTGTCGAAGAGCTCGATCTTGGCGCCGTGGCGCTTCATGATCATCGCCTGCTGGGTGATCGAAAGCGTGTTGTTCCAAGCCCAGTAGATGACGAGGCCAGCCGGGAAGGATGCCAGCATGAAGGTGAAGACCAGCGGCATCCAGGTAAAGATCATTGCCTGGGTCGGGTCCGGCGGCGTCGGGTTCATACGCATCTGCAGGAACATCGTGACGCCCATGACGAGCGGCCAGACGCCAATCAGCAGGAAGTGCGGCACGTCGTAGGGAAGCAGGCCGAACAGGTTGAACAGCGACGTCGGATCGGGAGCCGACAGATCCTGAATCCAGCCGAAGAAGGGCGCGTGCCGCATCTCGATCGTAACGTAGATGACCTTGTAGAGGGCGAAGAAGACCGGGATCTGCAGCACGACCGGCCAGCAACCGGCGATCGGATTGATCTTTTCCTCCTTGTAGAGCTGCATCATCGCCTGCTGCATGCCCATACGATCGTCGCCGAACTTGGCCTTCAGCTCCTCCATCTTGGGCTGGACGCGCTTCATATTGGCCATGGAGGCGTATTGCTTGCTGGCCAGCGGGAAGAAGAGCGCCTTGACCACCACGGTCGTCAGCAGGATCGCGACGCCGAAATTGCCCACGTGACGGAAGAAGAAGTCCATCAGCTGGAACATCGGCTTGGTGATGAAGTAGAACCAGCCCCAATCGATCAGTCGGTTGAACTGCGGGATTTTGAGTTCCGTCTCGTAGCGCGAGATCAGAGGCACTTCCTTGGCGCCGGCGAATACGAGGTTCTTAAGCTCGGTAGACTGACCCGGCTGGACCGTCAGATCGTCGCCCTTGTAGTCTGCCTGGTAGCTCGCCTGTCCGCCGGTGAAATGCGAGAAACGGGTGACGTAAGGCATGGACTGGGGCGGAGCGATCGTCGCAGCCCAGTATTTGTCCGTGATGCCGAACCACCCGGTGGTTGCCTTGTCGTGGGTATATTGTTCTTCCTCGATATTGGCATAGGTGTGTTCGCTAAGCGCGCCGTCTTCACCCATCACGCCGATGAAGCCTTCATGAATGACCCAGACCGAAGGAGTCGCAGGCTTGTTGTGACGCAGAATCCGCCCATAAGGCGTCAATGTGACGGGTGCGCCGCTGGTGTTGTCGATCTTGTCGTTGACGGTCAGCATGTAATGATCGTCGACGGAGATGGTGCGCGTGAAGGTGATGCCCTTCTCGTTTGTGAAGGACAGCGTCACCGGCGTCTGCTGAGTGAGTTTCTCGCCGCTTGCTACCGTCCACTGGGTTCCCGCGCCAGGAACGGTGCCGATGGATTCGTTCGGAATATAGCCGAGTTCGGTGAAATGCCCGTCCTTGGTGTCGGAGGGCGAAAAGAGCGTGATGATCGGGCTCTGGTCGTCAACGGTTTCGTGATATTCGCGAAGCTTCAGGTCGTCGAAACGCGCGCCGGTGAGATTGATGGAGCCGATCAGGGCAGGGGTTTCGATCTGAACGCGCTGCGACCGTGCAAGCGCCTGATCGCGGGTGATGGTCGTCTGGCCGGATGCGGCACCCGGAAGATTGCCTGTCGGCGCGCTCGAGGCGCCGGGGCTTTCCGGGGATACTGGCTGGGCCGTTTCTCCCTGGAGCGCGCGGCGAGCCTCTTCGGCACGCTGCTGCGCCTCCATCCTGGGATTCATGTAGAGGAACTGCCAGGCAATGACGATCAGCACCGAGAGCGCGACCGCGATGAAGTAGTTACGGTTTTTTTCCATCATGCTTTCCTGGAACGGGTCTCCTCGGACCGCTTCGGCTTCGGCCTGTTTTCAATGCGCTCGATGAGCTGAGCCGTCATATCAGCGAAGGGAGCCGACAGCACCTCCCGACGCGCGACAATCACATAGTCGTGTCCGCTCTTCATTGCAAATCCGGCGGAGTGCCTGACGGCCTCCTTGAGGCGCCGACGCATGCGGTTGCGCTCGACTGCGTTGCCATGTTTCTTAGTGACGGTGAAGCCGACCCGCGGCGCTTCGTCCGGCGCATTGCGGTCGAGCACTTCCAGAAGAAAGGTGCGCCCCCGACGGCTTTCGCCTTGCCGAACAGCAAGAAACTGCGGCCGGCTTTTCAGCCGCCCGACAGTTTTCTTGTTCTTTTTCTCGTCTGTCATCGCCCGGTGATCTCGGGCATCCCAGCCTTAGGCCGAGAGACGCTTGCGGCCACGGGCGCGGCGTGCGGAAAGAACCTTCTGACCACCCTTGGTGGCCATGCGGGCGCGAAATCCGTGGCGGCGCTTGCGAACAAGCTTGGACGGTTGGTACGTACGCTTCATTTATTTAATACCGCGGTGTGCGGCCCTTCTTGGAGTTTGCTTCCGCAAAGAAAGCAAGAGCGTTTAGAGAAACGATCTGCGCAAGCGGCTGCACGCGTGCAAGCCCGCCGGAGCTGAACGTGCGCGGCTTATAAGAGGACTCTGTCTGAAAAGTCAATCGCCGGCGAACTTTTGCGGCTCCGCCCGACCTCCAGAACATTCAATTTGATCAAATCCATTAAGGGTTGCGGAGGTTGCCTGCGCAACTGAAAATGGTTGAAATGTGGCAAAACGATCCCGATTTCTGTCACCCTGTCATCTTTTCCGACAAATAATTCGGGAGAATACAGCGTTCGTTGACAAATTTTCCTCCTCGCTTCGCTGCGTTCAAAGCCCGCCTGCTCAAGGATTGTTAATGACTAGGTGCTAATTCTAGCAGTGATGTCGCGGATCTTCCGCATCAGTGTGCCGTGTCGCCAGCATCCCATGGTGTCTTGCAGGGGGAAAACTGCAGTGAGAATTAGAGCCAAGATCAACCTTCTCGTCGGGCTGATGAGCTTGTTTGCCTGTCTGATCGGCGGGCTTTCGCTTTTCGCGGTCGAGAAGTACCGGGCCCAGAGCCAGCAATACGCCGATGTGGCCGATCGCGCCCACAACGGAGAGCACCTCAACCGGTTGGTCACGGCAGTCGTCATGGATGCCCGCGGTATCTATGCCGCAAAGGATATCGCGGCGACCAAGCAGTTCGGCGAAGGGATTGTGAAATCGCTGGCTGAAATGGAGAAACTGCTAGCCGCATGGCAGCCGAAAGTGCCGGCAGAACAGAAAGCGATCTTCGAGAAGCTGATGGCCCGTTCGGCGGAATTCAAGCAGTTCCGCAGCGAAACGGTCCGCCTCGGCCAGACCGAGGGCCCCGCGGCTGCGAACGTCCAAGGCAATAACGAGGCAAACCGCGCCAACCGCAAGGCCTATCAGGCCGAGATCGATGCGGTGGTGAAGATGGACCAAGCGCAGCTCGACGAGCTTAGCGCCGGTATGGATGCCTTCGGCAACATGGTTTTCTACAGCGTGCTCATCGTCACCGTGATCGGCGTTGCCGGCGGAATGGCCTTCGGTCTGTATCTTGGCCGCAAAGAGCTGAGCCAACCTATTCTCGACCTCACCTCGTCAATGAAGACGCTGGCGGACGGAGATTACTCCGTGGCCGTTCCGCTCGTCGGCCGTAAGGATGAAGTCGGCGACATGGCTGCTGCTGTCGAGGTTTTCAAAAGGAATGGCATCGAGGTCGCTCGCATGAACGCCTCGGAATCCACCCTGCGCGGGAAGAACAACGAATTGCAGGCGCTGATGTCGGCCGTGGTCGCCGCCGCCGCCGAGGGCGACTTCACCCGCCGCATCGACAAGCAGTGGGGCGAAGAGAGCCTCGACCGCTTCGCCAGCAATGTCGACCAACTGGTCGCAAGTGTTGACGCCGGCATTTCCGAAACACGACGGGTCGTCAGGAGCCTTGCCGAAGGCGACCTTACCGATAGCATGAACGGCAATTTCAAGGGAGCTTTTGCCGAGCTGCAGCACAACGTCAACGCCACCATGGAAACGTTGCGCGGAACGATGATCAACGTCCGCAGCGCCAGCGGCTCCATGAACGGCAGCGCTGCCGAACTCAGCAAGGCTACCAATGACCTGTCGCGGCGCACGGAGCAGCAGGCCGCCGCGCTGGAGGAAACCTCCGCCGCCCTCGACGAGATCACGGCTGTGGTACGGACCTCCACCGAAAGGGCTCAAGAGGCAACCGTGATGGTGGGCGAAGCCAAGCAAAGTGCGGTGCAATCGGGCGAAGTAGTGCGCAATGCCGTCGACGCCATGGGCCGGATCGAGCAGGCTTCCCGTGAGATTGCCCAGATTACCAACGTCATCGACGAGATCGCCTTCCAGACCAATCTTCTGGCGCTCAACGCCGGTGTCGAAGCCGCCCGTGCGGGCGAAGCCGGCAAGGGCTTTGCTGTCGTGGCACAGGAAGTTCGCGAGCTCGCCCAGCGTTCTGCAAACGCGGCAAAGGACATCAAGGCGTTGATCAGCAAGTCGGGCGACGAGGTCGCCGGAGGCGTGCTGCTGGTCCAGAAGACCGGCGAGGCGCTGTCGGAGATCGAAACCCGCGTGTTGCGCATCAACGACCATATCCACTCGATCGCGGTTGCCTCCCGGGAGCAGGCGACGGGACTGGCGGAGGTCAACACCGCCGTCAACCAGATGGACCAGGTGACCCAGCAGAATGCCGCCATGGTGGAAGAGACTTCGGCTGCGACCCAGAAGCTTTCTTCTGAAGCCGACAGCCTGTTCGCCATCGTCTCCAAATTCAACATCGGGCATCAGGAGCATCGCGCCGCCGAGCCTGCAAGGTCTTCGCGCCCAGCGGCGGCTGCCACGGCTCAAGTCCAGCGCCCGCGCGTCTCGCCGGTCAAGGCGATGACGGGTGCTCTGACGCGGGCTTTCGGAGGAGGGGCTGCGGCTCGGGCTCCGGTAGCAGCGGCTGCGGATTGGGAAGAATTCTGATCCGACCGGCCCTTTCAAACGAATAGGAAAGCGGAGACGGATGCCGTCTCCGCTTCTCTTTTTGCACTGCCGAAAGAGGGGCTGGTAAAAAAGCGTTGAATCTCTAAAATAGTCGATCATCCGTTGGCTCTGCCAGATGTTGGGCGGAAACGGAATTCGGGAATGGAGATCCGCATGGACGGCGAGGTTCATACCTCGGGGCGCTCGGAATCCTCGCCGGATGGCGCAGGACCGGAACCCATGCCGCGTCTCTTCAGCGGCCTTTCCGGCAGACTTCTCTGGCTTACCGTCATTTTCGTCATGCTGGCGGAAATCCTGATTTTCGTTCCATCTGTCGCAGGCATGCGCATGAACTGGCTGCGCGACCGTCTGGATACGGCCGCCGCCGCGGGCATTGTCATCGACGGTCTGCAACCGTCGGAGCTTCCCCGCGCGGTGCAGGACGATACGCTTCTGGCGACGGGCACCAAGGTCATCGCGCTTAAAAAGGACGGCACTTCCCGCCTGCTGGCGGCCACCGACCTGCCGCCGCAGGTTGACCAGGTCTTCGATCTCACCGATGTGCCGATGTGGATCTCGATGCGCGACGCTCTGGACACCCTGTTCCTGGGCGGGGGCCGAGTCATGCGTGTTTTCGGGGCGATCGGCGACACCGACATGATCATCGAACTGGTGATGACCGACGACGCGCTGCGCAAGGACATGCTGAAATATTCGAAGATGATGTTTCTGCTGTCTTTGCTGATTTCGCTCATTACAGCGGTGCTCATCTTCCTGGCCATCAACCGGATGATGATCATGCCAATCCGCCGGCTGACCCACAGCATGCAGTTTTTCTCGGAACAGCCGGAGGATCCGAGCCGTGTCTTTGCCGGTGACCGGTCGCGCGGAGAGCTTGCCGTGGCCGGCCGGCATCTCGCCGCCATGCAGGTGGAACTGCAGCGCACCCTGAAGCAGCAGAAAAACCTCGCCGATCTCGGTCTGGCCGTTTCCAAGATCAATCACGACATGCGTAACATCCTGGCGTCGGCCCAATTGATGTCCGATCGGTTGACTGATGTCGACGATCCGATGGTGCGCAGTTTTGCGCCGAAGCTCTTGCGCACGATCGACCGGGCCGTGGGTTATACCAGCGAAGTATTAGCTTATGGACAGGCATCCGAAGCGGCCCCGCGCCGCCGCCGTATCCGCCTGGCCGAACTCTGCCAGGACGTGCGCGACATTCTTGCCATCGATCCCGACGCCAGCATCGAATTCATCGATCAGATCCCTGCCGATGTCGAGGTGGATTGCGACAGCGAGCAGCTTTTCCGGGTCATCCACAATATCTGCCGCAATGCCTTGCAGGCGCTGACGAACTTCGATCCCGAGGACACCTCCATGGTCCGGCGCATTACCGTCTCGGCCCATCGGATCGGCAGCGTCGTCAGCATCACGGTCGACGATACCGGCCCGGGAATGCCGCGCAAGGCGCGGGAAAACCTGTTTTCGGCCTTCCGCGGCTCGGCTCGTTCGGGCGGCACGGGCCTTGGTTTGGTGATTGCCCGCGAGCTGGTTCTGGCGCATGGCGGCACGATCGCGCTGGTCGAAAAACCCGGCCCCGGAACGCAGTTCCGGATTGAGATTCCCGACCGTCCAGTTTCGCTGGAAGACTACCGGGCTCGAGCTTGACGCTAATAGATGTTGCTTCTCAATGGCTTGGGCGAGAAGTGACAGCAAAATGACGTTGCCCTCGGTAAAATCGCTTGCAATCTCTCGCGGCACCGATTAGAGGATCGCCACGCAAGCGGTGACGCACTGCTTGCCTACGCACCCGTAGCTCAGCTGGATAGAGCACCAGACTACGAATCTGGGGGTCAGGAGTTCGAATCTCTTCGGGTGCGCCATTTTCTCCTCCATCAGCAATACTCTTCCGAAGCGGTGGCAAACTGCCATTTCCTTGTTGATCCTCGCCGCAGGCCGTGCCACGTGCAAGGTTGAATGTTCTTCCGTGAGGGCGGCAATGGATCGAGATGGCGGCTTTGTGGATCTGCGGGAGCGGCCCGGGCAGGGCAGCAGGCTCGCCAATTTTCTCTCGGGCGGATTGTGGCCGGCGACGCTTTTTCTCGGTGTTTATTTTGTCGCCAGTATCGCCACGCGGCTGGCTTTGCCGCATTCGCTGACACTCGACGAGGCCGAACAGTCTCTGTTCTCGCAATATTGGCTCGCCGGTTACGGCCCGCAGCCACCCTTCTACAACTGGGTACAGAACGCTTTTGTAAGCATCATGGGAATCTCGCTGCTCGCGTTGACGCTGCCGAAGTTCGTGATGCTGCTTCTTTGCTATTTCTTCTTTGGTTTGGCGGCGCGGGAGATCGACGGCCGGGCGGGCTTCGTGGCGATGGCGATGCTGAGCCTGCTCCTGCTGCCACAGGTCTCCTATATGCCGCAGCAGGATCTGACGCACACGGTCGCGGTGCTAATGGCGACCTCTCTGTTTTTTTACGGCTTGTTCCGAACGCTCGCCCGTCCGGATTGGATGGGTTATGCGCTGCTTGGACTGGCGATCGGCATCGGCACCATATCGAAATACAATTTCGTGCTGCTTCCGGCAGCTACGGTCGTTGCCGTCTTCGCCGACAGGGAATGGCGCGCCCGCCTCTTTGACGTCCGGATCCTGCTGACGGCGGCGATCAGCGTGACGATCATCATGCCGCATGCGTTATGGCTGCTCGGTAACCTCGATCTGGCAACCAAAGGCACGATCAGCAAGATGGTCGAAGCGAACGCACCGCACGGGATTGCCCGTATTGCCCGCGCTCTCGGCTCGCTGGCACTCGCCTGCCTTGCTTTCGGGGCGTTGGCGTTGGTTGTTTTTGCGGTGGCCTTCAAAAAGCAGTTCAGGCCGGCGCTGAAAATGAGCACCCGGTGGACGCGTCTCCTGGGCATCATGATGCTGGTCTCGCTGCTTGGCGTGGTTCTGGTGATCCTTTTGGCGGGCACGACGAAAATCACCGAACGCTGGCTCGATCCCTATCTTCTGGTACTGCCGCTATACCTTCTGGTGAAGTTCAGAGGAGCTGGAGCGGATATCGTCGCCAGTCTGAAGCGATTCCTCCCAGTTTTTCTGACCATCATGGCGATCACGCTGATCCCATTGGCGGCAAAGACGGTGACGGCAGGAATGACCGGCAGTTACACGAGGATCAATTATCCGTTCACGCTCGTTGCCGAGACGCTGAAAGCGGAGGGGCAGCCATCATTGATCATCGCCGGCGGCACTCACCTTGGCGGGAATATGCGGCTGCGGTTCCCCGGTACTCCCGTGGTCGACCCGGGCCGGCCGATTGCTGGTTTTCCGCCTCTGGACTCTCTAAAATCACCAATCCTGGTCATCTGGCCGATCAATTCGGACACCGTGCAGCAGCCCCCCTTTGCCCTGCCGCCGGAAGTATCGGCGCTCGGCCTTACGGCCTCTCCCGTGCAGTCCCTGTCGTTCCCGCACGAATATGGCGATGGCAGAACCGGATTGAAGCTCGGCTATCTCTGGCTTCGTTGAAGACCGTAGGTTACCTGATATACCTCTCGCCGAAGTCGCGGCGCGACGAGAAAATTTCACGGAGATCCCGGATGGCTGAAACGGAAAAAGTGGCTCTGATCACCGGTGGCGGGCGCGGCATGGGCGAGGCGATCGCCCGCGAGCTTCATGCTGAGGGATACAAGCTGGCGCTGATGTCGCCGTCCGAAAGCTGTGAAAAGCTGGCGGGCGAATTGGGCGGCGTAGCCTCCCGAGGCGTTGCCGAGAAGGCGGAGGACATCCAGGCGATTTTCGACCTGACGATGAAGACCTACGGGCGGATCGACGCGGTCGTGAACCATACCGGCCATCCGCCGAAGGGAGATCTGCTGGATATTTCTGACGAAGCCTGGACGCTTGGGTCCGACATGATGATCCTGTCGCTGGTACGCATGGCCCGCCTCGTCACGCCGGTCATGCAGAGACAGGGCAAGGGCGCCTTCGTCAACATCACCACGTTTGCGGCCTATGAGCCGTCGTTGGTCTTCCCCGTTTCCTGCACCTACCGTGCGGCGGCGGGCGCTTTCACAAAGCTTTATTCCGATCGTTATGCGGCCGATAACATCCGGATGAACTGCATCCTGCCCGGCTACATCGACAGCCTCAACCACAAGCCGGAAACAGCCGACAAGGTCCCGATGAAAAGAATCGGCCATGTGGAGGAAATCGCCAAGACGGCGGCGTTCCTGCTTTCCGACGGTGCCGGCTACATTACCGGTCAGAATATCCGCGTCGATGGCGGCGTCACCCGTCACGTTTGATCAGAGGTAATGAGATGAGGTGGAAGCGCACCATTCAGCTGCTGGACGTCCATTGCGAAGGCGAGATCGGCAAGGTCGCGATCGGGGGAGTTCCGAAAATCCCGGGCGAAACGCTTGCCGCGCAGCTTCACTGGCTGAACACCGATCCGAAGGGCAGCGAGCTTCGCCGCTTTCTCTGCCTCGAGCCGCGCGGTGCGCCGATCGGTTCTGTCAATCTGCTTTTGCCGGCGAAACATCCGGATGCGGATGCGGCCTTCATCATCCTGCAGCCGGACCAGGCGCATGCAAGTTCCGGCTCCAATTCGATCTGCGTCACGACAGCACTGCTGGAATCCGGTATCGTCGAGATGAGAGAGCCGGAAACGGTCGTGACCCTGGAAACAGCGGCCGGCCTGGTGAAGGCGACGGCCACTTGCCGCGATGGGCGCTGCGAAAAGGTGAAGCTAACCATGGTGCCGTCCTTCGTGCATGACCTCGATGTTGCGCTGGAGACGCCGCACTGGGGACGGATCACACTCGATCTTTGTTATGGAGGCATCTTCTACGCGCTTGTGGACGTCAGCCAGATCGGTTTGACGATCGACAAGGGCAATGCCGCGACGCTGGTTCAGGCAGGAATGGTGCTGAAGGACTTGATCAACCGGGAGATCCCGGTGGTGCATCCGGAAATCCCCGCGATCTCGGGCGTCGCTTATGTCATGTTCAGGGATACGGAATCGGACGGCACGGTTCGTACCTGCACGACCATGTGGCCGGGCCGGGCCGATCGTTCTCCTTGCGGGACCGGGAATTCCGCCAATCTTGCGGCGCTTCATGCGCGTGGCCGCGTGAAGGTGGGCGATACGTTCAGGTCGCGCTCCATCATCGGTTCTCAGTTCGAAGTGGGCCTTGCAGCAGAAACGACAGTCGCGGGAAAGCCGGCGATCGTTCCCACGATCGCCGGCCGCGGCTTTACGTTCGGGCTTCACCAGATTGCGCTCGATCCCTTTGACCCACTGGCAGAAGGTTTCGCCATGACCGATGTCTGGGGCCCTTCCGCAGGAGAGATCTAGATCTCTTTGCCGACGGTCCTAGGCGTCTCCATGTCGCCTGGTTTCAGTACGAGCGAGTTGACGCTTTCCGATTCGGAAGGGTCGTTTGGCGCCGGAACGACGCCGAGTTCCTGCATCTGCAGGAATTTATAGGCACCGAAAACGTCGCCATGTTCGCCGGCTTCGCGGTACATCTCCGCAGCCTTGACGGCGTTGGCTTCGATGCCTTCGCCGGCTTCGTACATCAGGCCCAGATTGATCATGGCGTCCGTATTGCCACGTTGCGCAGCCAGATCGTACCAGGCTATAGCCGTCTGATCGTCCTCCGGAACGAGATGGCCTTCGTCATAAATGGTGCCGATATTGAAGGCAGCGGTGTCGTCGCCCTCGGCCGCGGCCTTGTCGAACCACTGCAGGGCACTGTGAATGTCCGGCTTCGTGCCGAGTCCGTCGCGGTAGGCGACGCCGAGGTTATAGGCGGCAAGCACGTTACCGCTGTGTGCGGCTTCTTTATAGAACTGAAATTCAGCCTGTTCATCACCCAATCGGCCCATCAACATTCCGAAATTCACCTTGGCCGCGGGGTATCCGGCCTGGACGGCTACATTGTAGGCGCTCATCGCCTGGTCTGCCTGTTGAGCCTTGTTGAAAGCTCGGCCGAGCTGATAGGCGAAACGCGGATTGCCGGTGCTTTCGAAAGCCACACGACAGGCATCGACCGCAGTTCCATCGATCTCGCCGATATCAACCGGTGCGAATTCATTGTTGCGTTGCTGATCATAGGGGCTTCCAGCCAGCCGGTCGCATTCGCCTTGCATCATGGAGACAAGCTTCAGATTCGCCTGCTCTTCGGCGCCTGGTGAAACCGTCAGTGCGCAAAGCGCAACGGCAGTGCCTGCGGCAATTGCCAATCCCTTATTGACTTTAAAGGCGCGGGATTTCATTGTGTGCTCCGCTTCACAGATCCTTCAGATTGATTAACGAACGCCGAAAGCGGACGTGGGTTCCTTATGTCCTGGCTTTCGATTGCTGTTCTCTGCCTCCTATTCTGCACATTTGCGTGAAACTCGATATTTGGCAGATGAGATGCCTGGAGCGGTGTCAATCATCACATGTGATTGTTTTGGATGAGTCGTTGGTGGTATGCGGGTGAGATCGAACACATTCGGAAATTCACCATGAAGACACTCACTCTCCGCCGCCCCGATGATTGGCACCTGCATCTGCGCGATGGCGCAGTCCTGCAAGGAGTGATCGGCGATACGAGCCGCCATTTCGCTCGCGCCATCATCATGCCGAACCTGGTGCCGCCAGTGGTGACGACAGCCGACGCGCGGGCCTATCGGGGTCGCATCCTTCAAGCCCTCCCCGAGGGCGACCGGTTCGAGCCGCTGATGACCCTCTATCTCACGGAACACACGGATCCGAACGATGTCGAAGAGGGCCGGAAAAGCGGCCTCATCACCGCCGTAAAACTTTATCCCGCTGGTGCCACGACGAATTCCCATGGCGGTGTCCGGGACATCGACAAAGCCCTGCCGGTGCTGGAGCGCATGGCGAAGATCGGACTGCCGCTCTGCGTCCATGGGGAAGTGACGACGCCGGAGGTGGATATCTTCGACCGGGAAGCGGTGTTCATCGAAACGGTTCTCGACCCGCTGCGCCGGCGCCTGCCCGAGCTCAAGATCACCATGGAGCACGTGACGACCGCAGACGGGATCGATTACATCAAATCGTCCAGGGGCAATCTGGCCGGATCGATCACCACCCATCATCTGATCATCAATCGCAATGCCATCCTGGTCGGCGGCATTCGCCCGCATTACTATTGCCTGCCGGTCGCCAAGCGCGAGAACCATCGTTTGGCGCTCCGCTCCGCCGCGACGTCTGGCGACCCGCGTTTTTTCCTCGGTACCGATTCCGCTCCGCATGTCGACCCGCTGAAGGAGTGCGCCTGCGGTTGCGCCGGCATCTACACCTCCGTGAATACCATGAGCTGCCTGGCCCACGTCTTCGAGCAGGAAAATGCCCTGGACAAGCTCGAGGCATTTACCTCGCTCAACGGTCCGGCATGGTACGGGCTGAAGCCAAATGAAGAAATGATCACGCTTGAGAAGCGGGATCAGCCGGTGAACTTTCCAGGCAAACGTGACACAGAGGCTGGCCCGATTACAGTCTTCGATCCGATGTTTCCGTTGCATTGGGAAGTTCTCTAGAAAGACGCTTCCAATCAGCCCGGCGGCGTGACCGCATTCCTGACGGGTGGTTTCTGCACCTCCTATGCGGCATTCGTCCCCGCCGTTATTTACTGCATCGTCTGGCGCGCCGGCCCGCTTGCTGCTATTGCGGCCCGTGGTTGTCAAACAGGAGCGGGCGCATGATTCAGACCACATTTCCGGAACGCGGCGTAATGGCCGAACTGATGGCGAAGATGCTCTGGGAAATCGGAGCGGTGCATTTCAGCGCCGACAAGCCCTACAAGCTTTCCTCCGGCATGATGAGCCCGGTCTATATCGACTGCCGCAAGCTGATCTCTTATCCGCGCATCCGTTCGGCGATCATGGATTTTGCCGCCGCGACGGTGATGCGCGATGCCGGCTTCGAGAAGTTCGATTGCGTGGCAGGTGGCGAGACTGCCGGCATTCCCTTCGCAGCCTTTCTCGCTGAACGGCTCGGTTTGCCGATGATCTACGTCCGCAAGGCGCCAAAAGGTCATGGCCGCAATGCCCAGATCGAAGGTCATATGCCGGATGGAGCCCGCGTTCTGGTCATCGAAGATCTGACGACCGCCGGCGGCAGCATGTTCAAGTTCATCGACGCGATCCGCGCTGCCGGCGGTGTGGTCGATCATGGTATCGCGCTCTTTTTCTACAGCATCTTCCCGGAAGCCGAACAGCGGTTCTCGAACGGCAAGGTCCAGCTTCACCATATCGCGACATGGCGCAACGTGCTGGCCGTCGCCCGGGAAGCCAAGCTGTTCGATCACAAAACGCTCTCCGAAGTCGAAGCGTTTCTCGATGCGCCGCTCGCCTGGTCCGGGCGCAACGGTGGCGTCAGCGAACTTGCTCTCTGAATTTTTGCTCTGGCAATTTTACAAAAGCTCGCTTAATCGATTGAAATACAGCTTGGACTGGCGCGGGAGGACCCTATGATTTTGTGCTGCGGCGAAGCCCTGATCGACATGCTCCCGCGTGAGACCACGCGCGGGGAAAACGGCTTTGCGCCTTACGCGGGCGGAGCGGTCTTCAACACCGCCATTGCGCTTGGCCGGTTGGGACAGCCCGCGGCCTTCTTCACCGGTCTGTCGGACGACATGATGGGCGATATACTGCGCGATACCTTGCGCAAGAGCCAGGTTGACTTCAGCTACTGCGCGACGCTTTCCAGACCGACCACCATCGCCTTCGTGAAGCTGGTCGACGGCCATGCCTCCTATGCCTTCTATGATGAGAACACCGCTGGTCGGATGATCACCGAGGCGGACCTGCCCGCTCTCGGCGAGGACTGTGAAGCGTTGCATTTCGGTGCAATCAGCCTCATTCCCGAACCCTGCGGCTCGACCTATGAAGCCCTGATGGTGCGGGAGCATGCAAAGCGGGTCATATCGCTGGATCCGAACATCCGTCCCGGCTTCATCAAAGACAAGGCGTCCCACATGGCGCGTATCCGCCGTATGGCGGCGATGTCCGATATCGTCAAGTTTTCGGACGAAGATCTGGTCTGGTTCGGCCTTGAGGGCGACGAGGAGACGCTAGCCCGCCACTGGCTGCATCACGGCGCGAAGCTGGTGGTCGTCACGCGGGGCGCACAAGGTGCTGCCGGCTACACGGCCAATCATAAGGTGACGGTGCCCAGCGAGAAGGTAACGGTCGTGGATACTGTCGGCGCGGGAGACACGTTCGATGCCGGTATCCTGGCATCACTCAAAATGCAGAACCTCCTGACCAAGGAACAGGTCGCCAATCTCTCGCAAGACCAGATTGCCAAGGCTCTGGCACTCGGGGCAAAGGCCGCGGCGATTACTGTTTCGCGTGCCGGCGCCAACCCGCCTTTCGCCCACGAGATGGGTCTGTAAGACAACCATATGCCGTTGGGATAGAATAGGGCGTGTGAACCCGTCCCTCTGCCGGCAGTGCAGAGGGACTTGAGTGGCACAGCGGCACAGCTAGTATCTGACCAATCCGGCGGAAGGCGGACAAGCCGCCCTGCGGTTGGCTATTTCTTCAATTCCGCCAACGCCTGCACCAGCCCCTGCGTTGAGCTGTCATGCCTTGCGGCGCTTTCCTTGCCTTCGATGACCGGCAGCAGGCCCGTTGCAAGCTCCTTGCCGAGTTCCACGCCCCATTGGTCGAAGGAGTTGATGCGGAACAACACGCCTTCCACGAAGACGCGGTGTTCATAAAGTGCGATCAGCCGGCCGAGCGCGAACGGTGTCAGCTTGTCATATACGAAGGTGATCGAGGGCCGGTTGCCGTTAAAGACGCGGTGTGGGGCGATAAAATCGGCCTTCTTCTCGTCCATGCCCTTGGAGGTCAGCTGTTCCTTGGCTTCGTCGAATGTACGGCCCTTCATCAGCGCTTCGGATTGCGCTAGGCAGTTGGCGATCAGCAGTTCGTGCTGATGGCGCAGATGCGGTTCGAATCCGTTGGCGGCGATCATGAATTCGGCGGGTATGATGCTCGTGCCCTGATGGATCAGCTGATAGAAAGCGTGCTGGCCGTTGGTGCCGGGCTCGCCCCAGACAACCGGGCCGGAATTGCCTTCGACCGGTTTGCCGTCGATGGTCACGCCCTTGCCGTTCGATTCCATGTCGAGCTGCTGCAGATAGGCGGGGAAACGGAGGAGCCGCTGGTCGTAGGGCAGGATGGCGCGGGTCGGGTAGCCTAGGACGTTTCGGTGGTAGAAGCCAAGCAGGCCGAGGAGCATCGGAAGGTTCTGGCGAGTCGGCGCGGTGCGGAAATGGGTATCCATGGCATGGGCGCCATCGAGGAATTTGCCGAAGTTTTCGGCCCCGATCGCAATCATCAGCGGCAGGCCGATCGCAGACCAGATCGAGTAGCGGCCGCCGACCCAATCCCAGAAGCCGAACACGCGGTCGCTTTCGATGCCGAAGGCCGCAACCTTGTCGAGCGCGGTGGAGACGGCCGCAAAATGATGCTTCACCGCCGCCTCTCCGAGTTTTTCGGCGATAAAGGCACGGGCAGAAGCCGCATTAGTCATGGTCTCGATGGTGGTGAAGGTTTTCGACGCAATGATGAAGAGGGTCGTTTCAGCATCGAGCAGCTTCAGCGTGTCGGCGATATGCGCGCCGTCGACATTCGAGACGAAATGCGCGCGGGGGCCATCATGAAAAGGAGCAAGCGCAAGCGTTGCCATGACAGGGCCGAGATCGGAGCCGCCAATGCCGATATTGACGACGTCGGTGATCTTTTTGCCCGTAGCGCCTTTCAGCGCGCCCGCGCGGACGCCGTCGGCAAACGCGCCCATCGCGGCGAGGACGGCGTTGACGTCCGGCATGACATCCTTGCCGTCAACCAGAACCGGTCTGTTTGACCGGTTGCGGAGTGCGGTATGCAATACGGCACGCCCTTCGGTAAAGTTGATCGGAACGCCCGAAAACATTTCTTCGCGTTTTTTGGCGACGCCTCCGACTTCGGCAAGCCTTTCGAGGAGCAACAGGATCTCGCTGTTCACCGCCGTTTTGGAATAGTCCATCAGCAGGTCATCGAAGGTCGCGCTGAACCTCTCAAAGCGACTGGAATCGGCCGCGAACGCAGCGCGAATATTGGTGGCATTGGTTTTCGCCACAGCGGATTTCAGGTCTTGGATGATGGCCTGCATGGAAGTTCCTCGCGGTCGGGGAAATGATGAACGGGAACCTATTCGCTTTCCCGGTCAAATCAACCCATTTGGAGCCGTTGCCCGGCAGCTTCTACTGGCCGACGGCCGTCGTCACTGTGTTGCCGGCTGCCGTTCCAAGGCGAAGGATCTGTTCGTCGTAGGACCGGCGCGTCGCGGGATCGAAGACCGCGATCGGGGTGCTGACCGCGACGCTCGCCGCGCCTCCGACCGTTTGCGCAGCACCGAGCGCCACAGCGCCAAGGCGGTCACCGAGCCCGACATCCGAGTCCGTAACCGCCTGGCCGGCGATCAGCCGGTTGCCGATCAGCTGCACCACTTCCGGGCTTTCGGCGAATTTCCCGTGATTGAGGCGATCGCCACCCTTCAGAGCCGTAAGGTCGAGGACGACGATGCCGGCTTTCTCGAATTCCGTGCGGTAAGGCTCAACGGTCGGATCGACCTGCCCCAGACGGTCGATATTGCCGGAGATCCGCCTGGACAGGCTGAGTGCCCGATCGTCGCGGGAGACGAAGAGCGTGAAATGCGGGCGTTTTTGACCGAGCTCGGCAAGCTGCCGGCCGAAGACGTCGACGTCGAGATCGGGAGAGGCGAGAATGACGTTCTGGATTTTCGGGGCGACGCGTCCGTCGCGGATCGCCATCTGCCGTAGCGCCTCGACCGTCAACCAGGAGCCCATCGAATGCGCCATGATGGTGACCTCACCGACGCTCGGCTCCTTGGCCAGGCGATGCAGCATCTCTTCGAGCGCATCGCGCGAATAGTTCGTGCTTTCCTTGTCGTAGTTATAGGCAAAGATGCTGCCGCGTGAGGGCCAGGTGAACAGCACCGGCGCCACATCCGCCTTGGAATCGTGGACGATCTGAGCGAACCGGTAGACCGCGTCCTCGTAGCGGTTGTTGAAGCCGTGTACGAAGACCATGACGCGCCGGCTTTTCGGCAGGTGCTGTCTGAGCCAGCCCTCGGCACCGGTCCGGTCGAGCGGCGTTACCGATACTGTCGCAAATTCCTTGGCGGGATTGGCGGGCAGTTTGGCAGGCCATTGAACCTGGCCGACCTTGCGGGCGCTGTCGGAAGGAATGGAGACAGAGATTTCCGTGACCTGAGGCTCCTTGCCGCGCTCCCCGGAAAACAGCACCCCCGGTGTATCGGTTGGTCGCCGCGTCGTGGCCACGAGGACATCGACCTTGGTGGCGCCGTCGGCCCGAGCCACGGTCGGGATCAACACGCCCTCAGGTCGTCCAGCGCAGCCCGACAACGCGGCCAACGTCGCGACGACGGCAATCAGACGAAGCGGATAAACGGCGCGGCTAAACAAGCGAACTCCAACATGCTCTTGCCCACCCCTGGAGAGAAGCGCTAGTCAAGGAACGCGCCTGCGTCCAGAGCCAAGGCTTCGATTCAGGCAGCGGCACCGGTTCTTGCTGTCGATCTGTCGCCGCAATGCAACGGCGGTCAGCCGCGCAGCTCGCGCCGCAGGATCTTCCCAACGTTCGATTTGGGCAGTTCGTTGCGGAATTCGATAAAGCGCGGCCGCTTGTAATTCGTCAGGTTTTCGATGCAATGGGCCTTGATCTGTGCTTCGGTCAGGTTCGGGTCCTTTTTGACCACGAAGAGTTTGACCGCCTCGCCGGAATGTTCGTCCAGTATTCCGATTGCTGCGCATTCGAGTACGCCAGGATGCTTGGCAACGACCTCTTCAACCTCGTTCGGATAGACATTGAAGCCCGACACCAGGATCATGTCCTTCTTGCGGTCGACGATCTTCGTATAACCCTGCCGGTCCATATAGCCCATGTCGCCGGTCCGGAAGAAGCCGTCCGCAGTCATGACTTTGGCGGTTTCATCCGGACGGTTCCAGTAACCGGCCATGACCTGAGGCCCCCGGATGCAGATTTCACCGACGCCGCCAAGTTCGACTTCCGCACCGTCGTCATCGCGGATCGAGATTTCCGTCGACGATATCGGCAGCCCGATCATGCCGCTGAATTCGGTTGCGTCGAGCCGGTTTGCGGTGGCGACCGGAGAGGTCTCCGACAGGCCATAACCTTCGGTGATCTGGCAGCCGGTCATCTTCAGCCAGCGCTCGGCGACCGGGCGCTGCACCGACATGCCGCCGCCAAAGACGAGCAGCAGCGACGAGAAGTCGAGTTTCTGGAAATCCGGGTTGTTCATCAGCGCATTGAACAGCGTGTTGAGTCCGGGAAAGATGTGGATCTTGTACTTCTGAAGTTCCTTGACGAAGGCCGGGATATCGCGCGGATTGGCAATCAGGATGTTATGACTGCCGGTTGCGACGCCCATCAGCGAATTCACGGTCAATGCGAAGATATGGTAGAGAGGCAGGGCGCAGAGGAACTGGAGCTGATCCGGCCGCGGCTTCGTCAGGAACGCCGTCTCGAGCCAGGTCGCCATCTGCTCCTTGTTAGCGAGCAGGTTGGAATGGGTGAGGATTGCTCCCTTGGAGATACCTGTCGTGCCGCCGGTATATTGGAGGAAAGCGATGTCGCGGCCATGCACCTCGACCGGGTTCACGGTCAGCCGCGCGCCCTCGGCACGCACCTGCTTGAAGCTCTTGGACGAGGCAAGCGACCATTCCGGCACAAGCTTCTTTATCTTGCGCACGACCACATTGACGATATGTCCCTTGAGCCCCAGCATGTCGCCCATGGTTGCAACAACCACATGCTTCACTTCGGTGTTCGGCAAGGCCTGCTGCACGGTATGGGCGAAATTCTCCAGGACGAAGATTGCCTTGGCGCCGGCATCCTTCAACTGATGCTCCAGCTCCCGCGGCGTATAGAGGGGGTTGACGTTGACGACGACTAGGCCAATGCGGAGGATACCGTAAACGATTACCGGGTTCTGGAGGATGTTCGGCAGCATCACTGCGACGCGGTCGCCCTTAACCAGCCCCTGCGCCTGCAGCCAAGCTGCGATTTTGCGGCTTTCCGCTTCAAGCTGCCGGAAGGTGAGGGTCTTTCCCATGCTCGAAAATGCTGGCCGGTCCGCAAAGCGCGAGCAGCTGTCTTCGAAAAGCTCACCTAGCGAGCGATGGGTCAGAGGCGGAATTTCCTCCGGTACCGTCGGGGGATAGGAGGCCAGCCAGATCTTGTCGGGATTGGCGTCGGTGCGTGCAGTGACTTCGCTCATGTGAAACCTCCTCCATCATTCTTCTTGTTGTTCCGCGCTTTCCCTACGCGTGCGGCAAAGTCCTCCACCCTGCCGCGAGAAACAGATTATGCCATGGTCCTACAACGTAAAGCCATAGTGGTCATTTTTAACAGCTATCTAACCTTAACGTAAACGTCAATGCATCTGCCAACCTGGCCACGCACCTTTGCGGGTCGGACAGGAACATACGGGATGGCGGAGCGTTTCCACTCAAGTGATACGAGGAAACCAAGGAGGTGCGTTATGCTGCATCATGAACCCCGGGCCGGTCAGGATCCCTACGTCAAGGATACCCCGTCGCTGATTGCCAGCGACAAGGTGGAAGGGACCCGCGTCTATGGCGCAGACGGCAAGCACATCGGCTCGATCGAGCGCGTACTGCTCGAAAAGCGCGGCGGCCGGGTAGCCTATGCAGTCCTGAGCTTCGGCGGCTTCCTGGGGATTGGTGACGATTATTACCCGCTGCCCTGGGAAAAGCTGCGTTACGACGAAGAACTCGACGGCTACCGCATCGATCTGACCAAGGACCAGATCACGGGCGCGCCGCGCTATCGCGATCTGGACGATGATACCTGGTACAACGACAAGGGCCGGACGATCTACGACTATTACGGCGTGCCGCCCTATTGGATGTAAATCGGTCGTGAGAAGCTTCAGGAGGCTCCGCCATTCGCGGGGCCTCTTTTCATTTGTTTAAAACTATTCTGGCACGCTGCCGTCCGCCCCGATGGAAAACGGGGCGAGAGGACGGCAAATGGGCATGACGGCGGACAAGGCGGGCGGCGTCCGGGATCTGGAACGGGAGGACCTGCCGTCGGTTGCTCAACTGTTTCAGAAGACCTTCCGCGACTCTGAGCCCTTGCGGCCGTCGATGATCCAGTATTTCCGCGAGATCTATTTCGACCACCCCTGGTATGATGACGAAATCCGCTCAAAGGTGTTCGTCAGCGCCGCGGGCGAGATCGAGGGTTTCATCGGCGTTTTTCCATCGCGACTGGAATTGAACGGCAGATCGCTGCGGGCAGCTTTCGCTGGCTCGATGATGGTCGACCGGCCGGAACAGAACCCGCTGGCCGGGGCGCGCCTTCTGCGTTCGTTCCTGGCGGGTCCGCAGGACATATCGCTGACCGAAACCGCCAATGCGCTTGCCCTTGGCATGTGGCAGAAGCTCGCTCTGCCGCTTGATATCGCCTACAGCCTCAACTGGCTGCGCGTCTTGCGCCCCGCCTCGGCGGCGGTTCAGGTTGCCGAACGTGCCGTTAAAGCTGCGCGCTTCCTGCGACCAGTCGGTGCATTGGCCGACGGATTGGTCGAGAAGATGGGCGTATCGCCGTTTCGTGCACCCAAGGTCCATGGCGTAGGTCGGGCAAACTTCTGGGATGCGCCGCGCGAGGAGTTCATCGAGGCGGTTCTGAAACTTGCTGATACTTTCCCGCTGAAGCCTCAGTGGGACCGGCCGACGCTCGAATGGTTCATGGACCAGGCGGAACAGAAACGGCAATACGGAAAGCCGGTCTGGCGTATCGCGGAATCCCGCAACGGCCAACTCGTCGGCTGTTATGTCTATTATGGCCGCCCGGGCGGGATCGCCTGGCTTCTGCAGGCGCTCTGCTCGCCGGCGGTTGCGGGCGATCTGGTGGAGGATCTTTTCGCTCACGCCGATGCCAGTGGTTGCGCCGCGATCCGTGGTGCCGGTCATCCTTGGCTGACGCCCGAGCTCATCAGCCGCAAGACGATGTTTTACGGTCGCGCCTTCTTTGTCGCTCACGCCAAGGACAAGTCGCTATTGGAGCCGGTCAAAACGGGGCAAGGCCTGATCAGCGGTCTTGCCGGCGAAAACTGGACGCGCCTGATCGGCGACGACTTCGACTAAGGCGAGAGAAAAATGCGAGCGTTTTCAGCGCTCGCACTTGCCCAAGCAAATAAGTCCGCCGGTTTACCCGAGCATGGTCAAGGGCTGGGCGTGCAGGTACTCCGCGACCTTGCGCTTCGAGGCGATATTGCGCCAGACGGCGTCCACCTGCTCAGGCGTCAGTTCGGCAGCCTCGCCGACGTCTTCGCGGGCAATGCCGTTGTCGAGACCGTAGAGGCAAAGGTCCATCCGGTCATAGGGTAGCGAGAAGTAATATTCATCCTGGCCCTGGGGCAGCGACCACGTGTCGGTGGTCGGCGGCCGCCGGCGGATCTCGGCGGGTACGCCAAGCGCTTCGGCAAGCTGATAGACCTGGCTCTTGTAGAGATGCGCGATTGGCTTGAAGTCAGCCGCGCCATCGCCATTCTTCACGAAAAATCCCTGGTCGTATTCCAACCGGTTCGGCGTACCCGCCACCGCGGAGTTCAGGCGGTCGGCATGGTAATATTCGATCTGCTTGCGGGTGCGTTGCTTCATATTGGCGGCGGCGATCATGCCGAGATAGACGTCCAGCGGCATGCGATGGCGGCTCTGCTCGCCGGCAGGATTGGCGACCACCAGCCAGGAAATATTGTATCCGCGACCGGTCAACGCATCTTCCAGGACCACCTTGCAGCCCCAGCCCTCGCCGAATTCCGGCACGACCTGGCGGATGAAACCGTCGCGGCGGGTATAGCAACCTGCTGCCGCAAGGGCGGGGCCGATGTCCTCAAGGACCGTTTCGACGCCCACGGCATCGGCGAGCGCCCTGCCAAGGCGAAGGCTCTCGGGGTCGCTGTCATGCTCGGGCATGAAGATGCCGGTCACTTTTACCGGCCCGAGCGCGCGGGCGCAAAGTGCCGCCGTGACGCTGGAATCGATACCGCCGGAAAGTCCGAGCACGGCGCCGCGTTTCCGGAGGTCCTTCGTCACCGTCTCGCGTATCCAATTTGAGATGCGCTCGATCTCCGCCTCCGCATCGAGCTTCAACGTGTCTGGAGAGAACTTTCCCGTCTTCTCGGCAATTTTCATGGCTCGCATCATGCGACATTCCCCTGCGTCGGTTCGTTGTTGCTGTTGTTGGCATTCAGTCTGATTTTTCCGGTGGTCGTTCTCGGTAAGGCATCGCGGAACTCGACGCTTTTGGGCACCATGTAGTCTTCGAGCCGGCCTGCACAGTGCCGTATGATATCGCGCTCGGTAAGGATCGCGCCTTGGCGGAGCACGACATAGGCGCGGATGACCTCACCGAAGACCGGGTCCGGCACTCCGCCGACTGCGGCCTCGGCGATCTCGGCGATCTCGTAGAGCGCCCGCTCGACTTCCTGTGGGCTGACCTTTTCGCCGCGGGTCTTGATGATGTCGTCGCGCCGGCTGACGAAGTAGAGAAATCCGTCCTCATCGGCGCGGAACAGATCGCCAGTATAAAGACGCCGGCCGGTCGGGAGCGGCACGAGTTTTTCCAGTGTCGTCGGGGCGTCGCGCCAATAGCCAAGCATGACATGAGGCCCCTCGACGACCAATTCGCCGATCGTGCCCGGTGATGCCGGGTTTCCGTCTTCATCGACCACATAGGCCCGGGTACCGGGGATGGCTTTCCCCGCGGACAGGGGGCGGTGAGTGGCTTCTGCCGGCGGGAGATAGGTGGCGCGCATGCATTCCGTCTGCCCATACATCAGGAAGAGCTGAGTCTCCGGAAATACATGCCGTAGCCGTTCGGTGAAGGCGGGCGGCATGGCGGCCGCCGCGCTCGTCATGTAGCGTAGGTGCGGCAGGGAGCCCGGCTCGAGATCTTTCATGCCGACGACGAGCGCGGCCATGGGTGGAACGAGAGGAAATCCGGTCACCTTCTCCTGCGCCAGCCGCTCCAGGATCTTGCGAGGGAAGGCGAAGCTCTTTTCCAGGATCAGCGTGCCGCCGACCATGATCATGGTGACGACCTGCGTGATGCCGTAACCAAAGGAAAGCGGCAGGACGTTCAGGACAATATCCTCGGCGGTATTGCCGAGATAGCTGACGATCGATTGGCAGGCCGCATTCACATTGGCATGGGACAGCATCACGCCCTTCGGCTTTCCCGTCGAGCCGGAAGTATGGATCAGCAGCGCGAGGCTGTTGCTGTCTTCGAGTATCTCGATTGGCGCGCTCGGGACACCATCGACGGCGTCCTCGAAACGCAGTGTGAAGTCGGCCTCGTCGCACACCTCTGCCTGAGCCACGAAGACGACCGGACGAATTTTCGTCGCGGCAACCGCCGTTTCGACCGTCGGCTGCAGCCGGGCCTGGGTGATGATCGCAGCAGCTTCGGTACTGTCGAGGATGGCAGCCAGCTTGTCCGCTTTGATGGAAGGATAGAGTGGGCACGGGACGGCGCCTATCTTCCAGGCGCCAAAGAATCCCAAAACAGCCTCCGGCCCATTGTCGAGGATCATCAGGATGCGATCCCCGGGCTTCACTCCATTGCGAACGAAGCTGTCAGCCAGGCGATCCGAGCGGGCATCAAGTTCCCCATAGGTGAGGCGGATGTCGCCTGCCACAAGCGCCGTCTTGCCGGCAAAGCGCCGGGCACTGTCGCGAAGCCTCGCCTCAAGCCGCATCACTGGTCGCCTTTTCGGTCAGTCAGGCAGCGACAGGAAGCTTGTTTGCGAGGTATCTTGTCATGTTGTCGACGCTGTCGAGATTTTCCGGGATGATTTCCTCGTCAGCCACCGTGATGCCATAGGTGCTTTCGAGAAAGGCAATCAGCTCGAGAACCCCTGTGGAGTCGATCACGCCGGTATCGAGCAGAGACTGGCTGTTGGAAATATCGGCATCGGCGCGAAAGAGGAAGTTCTCGGCAATAAACTCGCGCACGGTACCTGTGAAACGTTCAGTCATCGAACAGCCCCTTCAAAAAGCCACACCATGCCCCTTCGAGCCGCCGGGACCGAAGACACATTGGTTTTACTGCGGCTATCCTTTGCCGATAGTCCTGAATCTTTCGCTAAAGCATCCGTGTTGTTTTGAACTGTTCCCGATTTTGCATCCAAAAGCGACGTTCTGCGTTGTGTCAGACTTCAAATAAGGAGACCGGTAATGGCAAAACGGGAACTGATCGATACGGGCACGGACAAGCGCTATGTCCGACGTGATGACAACGGCCGCTTCAAGGAATCCGACGACGTCGGGCGCTCGCTGGCTCAAGATGTGCGAAAAACCGCCAGGACGAAGGCAAAGGCGGGCGAGGGCGATAGAGGCGATCGCCCGCGCTGACAGTGCCCGGTGAAGATCGCGACCTTCAATGTGAACGGCGTCAACGGTCGCCTTGACATTCTTCTCGACTGGCTTGAGGAGGCGCGGCCGGATGTCGTCTGCCTGCAGGAACTGAAGGCTCCACAACAGAAGTTTCCAATTTCAGCCATCGAGAAGGCCGGTTACGGCGCCATCTGGCATGGTCAGAAGAGCTGGAACGGCGTCGCCATTCTCGCTCATGACACCGATCCGATAGAGACGCGGCGCGGCCTTCCCGACAATATGGACGATGAGCACAGCCGCTATATCGAAGCGGCTGTCGGGGGCGTGTTGATCGCATGCCTCTATGCGCCCAACGGCAATCCGGCGCCCGGGCCCAAGTTCGACTACAAGCTCTCCTGGTATCGGCGTTTCCTGGGTCACGCACGGGCACTCATGGATACTGGCGCTCCCGTCGTTCTGGCGGGGGACTACAACATCATTCCGACCGACCTTGACGTCTATGCGCCAGAACGATGGCGCGACGACGCGTTGTTTCGTCAGGAGGTGCGGGATGTTTTTACCGAGCTTCTAGATCAGGGTTGGACGGACGGGCTTCGCAGTCTTCATCCCAACGAGCGCATCTATACCTTCTGGGACTATTTCCGGAATGCCTGGGGTCGCGATGCCGGCCTCCGGCTTGATCACCTGCTGCTCAGCCCTTCGATCGCCGGCCGGCTGGAACATGCCGGCGTCGACCGCCATGTCCGCGGCGGGGATCATGCCAGCGATCACGCGCCGGCCTGGATAGAAATCTCCGACTAGGAGAGAGCGAGCGACATTTCGGATTGTGTCAGCCTGCTTTTGTGCCAGCCGATGCGCCGCATGAAGAGGTCGAGTTGGCCTTCCGGCACGTTCTCGATGATGTAGAGCTTGCGACCGGGATAACGGGCAGCGAGTGCATCGGCCAGCGCGCGACCGGCACCCTGGCGGCGATGGGCCGGGTCGACTGCAAAGCCATAGAAGCGTATGTCCTCGCCGCTGTCGTCGATCAGTGCAGCCGCCCGGCTTTCCAGTGCCATTCCTCTGAGAGGCGAGCCTGCCTGTCGAAAGGATGCGGGGTCCGTCTGCCAAGTGGGATCGGTATCCGAAAATCGCGACAGCATGTCGACAGCTGTCCCGAGATCGCATTCCTCGGCTGGAGCGACATCCGGTACGGCAAGGGATGCAGCCCGGCTGAAGCCAACCAGCGTCCGCGTGATTTGAAAACCGAGCGACAGATAGAGATCGCACGCCTTGGTATTGGAATTGATGACTTCGAGGATCAGCTGCCTTTCGCCGCGGCTTCGAGCGGCGTTCATGGCCTCCTGCATGACGCGCCGGCCGAATCCCCTGGAACGGATGGCCGGGCCAACACCGAGCGCACTGATGCGCGAGCGGTCGCCTCGCCTCGAAATGAGCAGAATGCCGGCGGGCCTGCCGCCGTCGAAGAATATTTCGCTGATGTCAGCGTCGACATCCTCCCGGGCGATACGAAGTGCCAAGGCCTCCGGCCTGACGCTGACCGGCACGACATAGCCGACGAAGCCTTCCGTAAAGGCCTTGGCCGCTTCATCCAGCGAACAGGCTGAAAGCGGGCGACGAGTGACGGCCGCATTCTGATCCATCGATTGTGCCTCCGGCGTTACAGCGCGTTGGTAGGACTGCCCTTTTCGAAGTTTTCCAGATGGCTGACGACTTGCGCCCAAAGCGTCTGCATTGCCTCGTCGCTCGCCCAAGCGACATGCGGCGTAACGATGACGTTTGGTCGGTCGAGGATCGTCAGCAGCGGATTGTCCGGCAAGGGAGGCTCCTTTGTCAGCACGTCGAAACCGGCACCGGCAATCAGCCCCTCGTCGAGTGCCGTTACCAGATCGGCTTCATTCACCAGCCCGCCGCGCGCCGTATTGATGATCAGCGGCTTCCGTTTCATCCGGCGGAACTCCTCTATCCCGATCAGGTTGCGGGTCGTCGGCGTGAGCGGCATATGGAAGCTGATGATATCGGCGGTCTCCAATACCTCGTCAAAGCCGGTGTAGCCGGGCTCGACAGTCTCTGCGTCCTTGCGGGCTGCGAAAACCACGTTCATGCCGAAGGCGTCAGCGATTTTCGCCACGGACTTGCCGAGCGTGCCGCGCCCGAAAATGCCGAGCGTCGAGCCCGCGAGGTCGCGGATCGGATGCGTGAAGAAGCAGAACTGGTCCGCACGCTGCCATTCGCCGCCGATCACGTCCTGACGGAAGCCGACGATCGATCGGCGCAGCGCAAAAATGAGCGCGAATGTGTGCTCGGGCACGGTATTGACGGCGTAGCCGCGCACATTGGAAACGATTATGCCGCGTTCCTTGGCAAACGCGAGATCGATCACGTCATAGCCGGTGGCGGCCACCGCAATCATCTTCAGCTTCGACGCACCGTCGATAGCCCCCTCGCGGACCGGCGCCTTGTTGGTGATGACGATGTCGGCATCGGCAATACGTGCGGGCACGTCCTCCGGCGCCGTTTTGCCATACTCCACCCACTTATGCGCAAAGGCAGGCCGGGTAATCTCGACGGATGGCCCGATCGTATCGCGGTCGAGAAAAACCACCTTCAGCATTGCCTGAAATCCCGCATGGATCAAATCCTCCCGTCGTCCAAAGCGCTGGCCGCGCTCGATTTCTCGTATATCATCCCGCCCGCCATCCGGAAGGTAAAAGTGCGGAGCAAGGAATGGGGGAAGTGTTGGAGCTCGATTGCGTCGTCATCGGCGGCGGCGTGGTGGGGCTTGCAGTGGCGCGTGAACTGGCGATCGCCGGCCGCGAGGTCGTGCTTCTCGAAGCCGAGCCGATGACCGGCAGCGTAACGTCTTCCCGCAACAGCGAAGTGATCCATGCCGGTCTCTATTATTCGACCGGCAGCCTCAAGGCCGAACTCTGTGTTGCCGGCAAGCGCAAGCTCTACGACTATTGCAGGGAGCGCCATATCCCGCACAAGCGGTGCGGCAAGCTGGTCGTGGCTTCCAGCGAGGCGGAGGTCGCTTATCTCGAAAAGCTTCTGAAGCAGGCCGAGGCCAATGGCGTCGATGACTGTTCATTGATCGATAGCGTCGAACTGGCTCGGCTGGAGCCGCAGATCACCGGCTTTGCGGCACTCGTTTCGCCCTCCACCGGTATCATCGACAGCCATCGTCTGATGGAAAGCTATATCGCGGATATCGAAGCTCACAGCGGTGCCATCGTACTGAAGTCCCCCGTGCTCGGCGGAGAGCTTCTCTCCGGTGCAGTTCGGCTTTCGGTAGGCGGCCGCGATCCAGTCGAGATCGAGGCCAAGCTGGTCGTGAATGCCGCGGGTTTGAACGCCTGGGCCGTGTCCGAAAGCATCCTCGGCCTTGATCGAGCGACGGTGCCGGAGCGCTACTACGCCAAAGGCTGCTACTTTTCCCTTGCCGGCAGCGCTCCCGCCGGACGATTGATCTACCCGGTTCCGGAGCCAGGCGGGCTTGGCGTCCATCTGACGCTCGATATGGCGGGACAGGCGAGGTTCGGTCCGGACGTCGAGTGGGTGGAGACGATCGACTATGACGTCGACCCTCGGCGGGCCGACAGGTTCTATGCTGCAATCCGCCGCTACTGGCCGGCTCTGGCGGAGGGCGCGCTGCAGCCGGCCTATTCCGGCATGCGGCCCAAAGTGATGGGGCCGGAAGCGGGAGGCGGCGGCGATTTCATCATTCAGGGACCGGACGCAACCGGCCATCCCGCCTATGTCGCGCTTTACGGTATCGAATCCCCCGGCCTGACGGCCTCCATGGCGATCGCGGAGCGGGTTAGACGCCTGATTTAGGCTGAACCTCGAAGAGACCCCCTCATCCGGCCCTTCGGGGTTGAGGGGGCAGCGTTAAGCGACTATCTCAAAACGCCGCCCGCTTGTCCCGCTTCGCAAGCCGGCCAAGCAGGTAGTCCACCTCCGCCTTGGCCGTAGCCGAAAGCATCTGCGCCGGCTTGCGCTGCACGTCCGTGGCGATGACGCCGCGCCGCTTCAGCACATGCTTGCGCACGGCAAGGCCGACGCCCACTTGCTGTTCGTAGCGGATCAGCGGCAGATGGGCGTCGAAGAGGTCGTGGGCCTCGTCCCGCTTCCCGTCCGCAAAGAGGCCGATGAGTTCCGTCAGCATGTCCGGGAACCCGTAACCGGTCATTGCGCCGTCAGCGCCGCGCTCCGGTTCGAAATCGAGGAACATGCCGCCATTGCCGCAAAGGATAGAGAAGGGCCGCAGGTCTCCAGCCTTCTGCAAGGCGCGAAGCCTGGAGATTTTTTCGAGCCCTGGCCAGTCTTCATGTTTCAGCATCAGGCAGGAGGGATGGTTGGAAATGATCTTCGCGATCACGCCGGGCGACATCACGACGGTCAGCGTCAGCGGGTAATCCTGCAGCACCCAGGGCACGTCGTCGCCGACTGCTTCGACGGCGCCGGCGAAGTAATTGACTATCTGGTCGTCGGTGCGGAGCGACGGCGGCGGTGCGATCATCACCCCTGCCGCTCCCATTTCCATGGAATCGCGCGCCAGGGATCGCATGCCGGCAAAGCCCGGTGCAGAGACGCCGACGATCACCGGTACCGTGGCGTGCGAGACGACGCGTTTGACGATTGCCCGGCTCTCCTCCGGCTCAAGCTTGGGCGCTTCGCCCATGATGCCGAGGATGGTGATGCCGGTGCAGCCGCTTTCCTGGTAAAAGTCGGTCAACCGGTCGACCGAATTGAAGTCAATTGCCCCGTTTTCCAGGAACGGAGTGGTCGCAATTGCATAGACGCCTTTGGATTCCACGCCGAATGTCATTTCTGGCTGTCCTTCCAGGCCTGATAACGGGCCTTGGTTTCGGCATTCATGGGGTAAAGACCAGGCAGCGGTACGCCCCGGTCGACTTCGGTCATGATCCAGGCTTCCATTCGTTCCTGTTCGGGCGCCTCGGCCAGAACGGCATCGAGCAGCTTGGCCGGGATCAGAACCGCGCCGTCCTCGTCCACAACGACGATGTCATCCGGAAACACGGCAACGCCACCGCAGGAAATCGGCTCCTGCCAGCCGACGAAGGTGAGGCCGGCGACCGACGGCGGCGCGGCAATACCATTGCACCAGACCTTCATGCCGCTGCCGAAAACACCTTCCGCATCGCGCAACACGCCGTCGGTAATCAGGCCTGCAACGCCGCGCTTGGCCATGCGGGCGCAGAGGATGTCGCCGAAAATACCGGCATCGGTCACGCCAAGTGCGTCGGCCACGGCCACGCACCCTTCCGGCATGGCTTCGATCGCGGCGCGGGTGGAGATCGGCGAAGACCAGCTTTCCGGCGTCGCGAGATCCTCGCGTGCCGGTACGAAGCGCAGCGTGAAAGCTTTGCCCACGACCCGGCCCTGGCCCGGCTTCAACGGCTTGGTGCCGCGCATCCAGACATTTCGCAAGCCCTTTTTCAAAAGCACCGTGGTCAGCGTGGCGGTGGAAACGCTCTTCAGCGTCTCGGTGATGTCAGGGTCCAGCGACATGAATTCTCCTCGGGAATTTCTTTGGACCGCCACGGCCGGCGGCGGGCGATATTCCTTCGACCTGCTTCCGTCGTCAAGGAACAAGCGGAGGTATCCTGCGGGGCCAGAATGGCGTAACCGGCCATCGTTAAGGATGCTCTAAATTAAGCCTCGCTTAAGGTTAAGGACTTACTCTCCTCAAATGGACAAGGGGATTTTCCGATTGGCCACTGTGCTGGCCGCCCTCGCATTCAGCCTCGTACGCCCCGCCGACGGGCTTGCCGGGCAAAAGCAGGTGTGGCGGGATACCAATGCCCCTCTCGTCATCGACGCCTACGAACTCAACGTCATCGATTGGCGGAAACTCCTCACCGACAAACGTATAGCCGGCTTCATCCACAAGGCCTCCGACGGGCTTCCGGAAAGCTACAGCTGCACCGGAAAACACGGCGGCGATACGGTGGCGCACTGCAAGACGATGTGGCGGAAGTACGCGGTGAGCCGTGAACTCTACCAGACACGTCGCCTCGTCGCACGCGGCGCCGGCCTCCTCTGGGGCGCCTATCATCTTGCGCGGCCGGGAAATCCGATCGACCAGGCAAATCACTTTCTGGATTATGCGGAGCCGGACGACAAGGATCTCATGGTTCTCGATCTTGAGGACCTGGACGACAAGTTCATGTCGCTCGAGGATGCCGAAACTTTCGCGCGGCATCTGAAGGCGAGAACCGGCCGCTACCCCATTCTCTATACGAACCACAGCGTCGCCCGATACATCGCGGTCCGGCGCAACGACTACAAGCTGTTGTCCCGGCTTCCGATCTGGTACGCCCGCTACAAGCCGGATGTTGCCCAGGTGTTTCCGATGGGAAGCTGGTCGAACTACTTTCTCTGGCAGTTTTCTTCTTCATCGAACTGCTCGAAGCGGCATTGCCCGTACCGCGTCCCCGGAACCTCCACGGACATCGACGTCAATGTCGCCGGTATGGGTCTCGATGATCTGAAACGTGTCTGGGCAAAAGGCGAGCTTCTGCCGTCCAATACGCCTGATCCGGCGCTGATCGCGGAAGCGGACTTGCCCTACCGGCCATTCTGAATCGCCACATGGTGTGAAAATGGTGCCGCTTACGTGACTCGAACACGTGACCCCATCATTACGAATGATGTGCTCTACCGACTGAGCTAAAGCGGCACGGGCAGCGGACGGCATCGGCCGGGCTGCGAGTGATGCGGCTGATACAGGCAATGACCTGCAATTTCAAGCCGTGATTTGACCCGGTCTGCGATTTTCCTGTCGGCTGCGGCCGGAACCCGCGCTCAAAGCGCGAGCCGCTTCCGTGCCGCCTCGTATTCCCGCTCGAGCCGGTCGACAAGCTCAGCGACGGGAGCCACTGCTTTCACCGCGCCCACGCCTTGTCCGGCACCCCAGATTTCCTTCCAGGCCTTCGGTCCGCTCACCGCCTGGTCGAAATCCATCTTGGTGGGGTCGGCGACCGGCAGAGCGTCGGGATCCATGCCCATCGCCTTGATCGAGCCTTTCAGATAGTTGCCGTGAACGCCGGTGAAATAGTTGGAATAGACGATGTCGGCGGCGTTCGAATCGGCAATCATCTGCTTGTAGGCGTCGACCGCGCGGGCCTCCTTAGTGGCGATGAAGGGCGAACCGATATAGGCCATGTCGGCGCCCATTGCCTGTGCTGCGAGAATGCCGCCCCCCGTCGCAATCGCTCCGGCCAGCAACAAAGGCCCGTCGAACCATTCACGGATTTCCTGGACGAGCGCAAAGGGCGAAAGCGTTCCCGCATGGCCTCCGGCGCCTGCGGCAACGGCGATCAATCCATCTGCGCCTTTACGGATTGCCGAATTGGCGTGCCGGTTGTTGATGATGTCATGCAGCACGATGCCGCCGTAGGAATGCACCGCCGCATTGACCTCGGGTACAGCGCCAAGCGATGAGATGACGATCGGTACCTTGTATTTCACGCACATCATCAAGTCGTGTTCCAACCGCTTGTTGGACGTGTGCACGATCTGGTTTACGGCGAAGGGCGCGGAAGGCTTTTCAGGATTGGCGGCATCGTAGGCGGCGAGATCTTCGGTGATCATTGCGAGCCATTCGTCGAGCTGGCTTTCCGGCCGCGCATTGAGCGCCGGAAAGGCGCCGATGACACCTGCCTTGCATTGCGCCAGCGTCAGTTCCGGATGAGAGATGATGAAAAGTGGTGACGCGATCACGGGCAGACGCAGCCTGTCCCTGAGGATTGCTGGAAGCATGCGGAAAAGAACCTCCCGATTGACGTTTACGCAAACGTAATTCTGTCTAGCAGATCGGGTCGCGCAGGAAAAGCCGGTGGAAAAATTTCGGAACATTTGTCGCTCATTTCTTCCGGGAGCGCATGAGACATAACCTGACCTTATTTTTCAGCAGTGTGCGGCGCTTGCAGTTCCGCGTGAGAGAGGTTACCGAAACGTAAACTCCCGCGTATTGGGGAATGAGTAGAAGAAGGACCGGCAGTGAGCGGTTTGGAAACGGCCATCAGGAACGCGCTGGATCGCTCCAACAGAGCGGACCGGGAAACCAGGGTTCGTATTTATCAGTCGGCGCGGCAGGCGCTTGATGCCGGCCTTCGCAAGCAGGGCGTGACCGATCGGCTGATCATCATGCAGCAGCATGAGTTGTTGGAAGAGAAGATCCATCAGATCGAGACGGAGGAAGTGCGTCGGCTGACTGAGGCAGCGCCACCGCCCGAGATCGAACTCGAGACCGAGCTTCCCTATATCCCCGCCTCCGAGCCGGTTGCGCCGCCCGTGGTTGTCGCAGCTCAGCAGCGGGCAGAGCTCGGGCCGGACGTGACGCTCGGTGGCGAAACGCGCTCTGCCGCATTCTCAACGCCCCACGCCGCTCACCACGTTGCCCCCGTCACCTCCGAGGCCTCGCCCGTGGCGCCGGTTGCCGCACCCGTTACGACATCCGCGCCGGAGACTTTCGTGGCGCGAGAAGGTGATCTTGGCCGGATTGCAGTCGATCGTGATGAACGCATTGAAGCTGGACCGCCGGTCAAGGAGTCGAAGACGGGAAAAGCCGGGAAAAGCCGGCCCGAACCCTCCGGCACAGGGCTGGACGTGCCGCCGGAGCGGGCCGCCAAACCGCGCAAGCGCCGCAGTTTCCTGTCGCATCTTCTTACGTGGCTGATCACCCTAGGCGTTGTCGGTGGCGCCTGCTGGTGGTTCTACCAATCCGGAATGGTCCAGTCGTTCATCGAGGAGGCAATGAAGGTTGCCGACCAGTCTCTGAGCCGTCAGCAGACCGGGCAGGAGGCAGGAGGTTTCGATCCGCGCAATGGTTTTTCCGACGATTGGGTGGAAATTTTCGTTCCTTCCGGTATCGCGAAGCTGAAGCCCGCCGGTCAGGCGCGCGTCGAAGCCGTGGCCGGAGCGGAGGGACAGGCGGTCCGTATCCTCTCGACGACCACTGGCGAGGGAGGCGACGTCTCAATTGAGGTGCCGGCCGAAGTGCTTCGCGAAATGGCCGGCAAAAGCTCGACCGTGGCGCTGACGTTGCAATCTGCGCAGGATCGTTCCGTGCAGCTGTCGGTACGTTGCGACTTCGGAAGCCTCGGCAACTGCAGCCGTCATCGCTTTACCGCCACGCAGGAAAAGCTGGAGGCGCTCTTCCGCGTCACGTTCGAGCGCTCGCTTGCGCCGAATGCCCCCGGTCACCTGGTCATCAATGCCGGTCTTGACGGGCCTGATCTGCCCGTACTGCTTTATTCGGTCCGCATCCTGCCGGGACAATAGTCCTTATTTCAGGAATTTCGGGCCCTGGCCGAGAATCTTGTGGTCGATCTCACCAATGGCGCTCTTGTCCTTGCCCTCGTAATCGAGCGCCAGCAGCATGTGGCGAATGACATTGAGCCGGGCGCGGCGCTTGTCGTTGGCCAGCAGGATCGTCCAGGGCGTCTCCTGCGTGTGGGTCTTTTCGAGCATGATGTCACGCTTTTTGGTATAGTCGTGCCACTTGTCGAGCGCGGCGATGTCCATCGGCGAGAGCTTCCAGATCTTCAATGGATCGTGCCGGCGGTCGTGGAAGCGCTTGAGCTGCATCTCGCGGCCGATATCCAGCCAGAATTTGAAGAAGATGATGCCCTCGTCGTGGATCGTATCTTCGAACCGCGGCACTGCCTTTAGGAAATCCTCGTATTGTTGGGGCGTGCAGAAGCCCATGACCGGTTCCACTCCGGCCCGGTTGTACCAGGACCGGTCGAAGAGGACGATTTCTCCCGCCGTCGGAAAATGTGCGACGTAGCGCTGGAAATACCACTGCCCGGCCTCGGTCTCCGTCGGTTTATTTAGAGCAACGACGCGGGCCGAGCGCGGATTGAGATAGGCATGGATCGAAAAGATGGTGCCGCCTTTGCCGGCGGCGTCCCGCCCTTCGAACAATGCCATTAGCCGCTTTCCGGTGGCCTTCAGCCAGAACTGCACTTTCACGAGCTCGATCTGCAGTTGTTCAAGCTGCTTTTCGTATTTGTCCTTGTCCATCTTGTCGTCATAGGGATAGCCGCCCGAGGCCAGGGACGCGTCATCGATCCAGTCCGGCAGAACGGGATCATCTATGTCGAACCGTCTGAGCTTGCCGTCGATTTCCAGATTAACTGCCCGGTTCCCTGTCGGATCCGCCATGGTTTATCCCTCCGATGTGCTGGTTTCCCCATATGTAGAGCAGCTTCAATGTTCGGGCACTATCGGGCGGCCATCGTTTTTTGCGCCGACCGCTGCGGGCGATGTATATCTGTCATGCAAGGGGTATATGTGCGCGTGTTCAATATCAAAAACAGCGAGTCGGATCGTGGAGTCGGCACAGGCGAAATGGCGGGAAAGGTTTGGTGGGTTCACGGCGCGGGCACGCCAGGAACGCCCCCTGCTGCTGCTCCTGACGCTGGTTGCCACCCTTGCTCTCGTTGCCGGAATGCAGTGGCCGGGCGTGCTTGCCGGCTGGTTGCTGCTGTTGCTGGCGGTGGTGGCCCGCAAGCCGGCCCAGGCTCCGGCGGCAGAGCGGCAGATGGTGATTGAGGTGGAACCGGTCTTTGATCCGATGCCGCAGGTGGCCGCAACCTTGGCCGCGCTGGACATGCCGGCATTGGTGCTCGGCCAGGATGCCATCATTCTTTTTCAGAACAAGGCGGCAGAAAAGGCTCTCGGAGCGCTGCCCGCCGGTTCGCATCTTTCCGCGAGACTCCGCTCGCCTGGTATTCTCGACATGGTGCGCGAAACGATCGCCACCGATGAGCCGAACCAGATCGAACATTCCGAACGGCTGCCGTCCGAGCGTGTTTACACATTGCGTATCGCTCCGATCGATTTTGGCCGGGTAGGCGATCAGCCTGATCAGGCGCCGCAGAAACTCTACCTCCTGTCGTTCAAGGACATCTCGGAATTGCGCCGGATCGACCGAATGCGCTCGGACTTCGTGGCAAATGCCAGCCATGAGCTGCGCACCCCGCTTGCTTCGCTGCGTGGCTTCATCGAAACCCTGCAGGGGCCGGCGCGATCCGACCCTGCCGCCCAGGAACGCTTCCTTGCGATCATGTTCGACCAGGCCACGCGCATGAGCCGCCTGATCGATGATCTCATGTCGCTTTCGCGCCTTGAGCTCAAATCACACATCGCACCGGATCAGACGGTCGATCTGAAGCCGCTGATCGGTCATGTCCGAGACGCACTCCTGCCTCTTGCCGAAGATCTTGGCGTGGAGATCCGCACTCATCTGCCGGAGGGCAAGGTCGAAGTGCTGGGCGACCGGGACGAACTTGTGCAGGTTTTTGAAAACCTGATCGAGAACGCCTGCAAATACGGGCAGGAGGGCGAGGTTGTCGATGTCTATGTCCGGAACGATCCCACGGAGCCCGTCGAGGTAAGCGTCGTTGACCGCGGGCCGGGCATCCCCGCCGAGCATGTCCCGCGTTTGACAGAGCGGTTTTATCGGGTCAGCGTGGCAGACAGCCGCTCCAAGAAAGGCACCGGTCTGGGGCTTGCGATCGTCAAACACATCCTCACCCGCCACCGCGCCCGGCTGATTGTGAAGTCCGAGGTTGGCAAGGGAAGCGAGTTCACCGTCAGGTTTTGACATAAAACCAGTCGCATCCAGGATACGAACGAGATTCATCGTTTAATTTCAGTTATTTAATATGTCATAAATGTTTCACCGAACTGACATAAAAGAGACGGGCAATAGCCGTTAAGACAAGCGGGCTGAACGCCGGCGAGAGCGAGAGCCGGTGACCTCCGTATTCACACAAGCCCCATAATGGGAGATTCCTCATGAACATCATGAAACTTTCTGCGGCAGCCCTGGTGGCCTCTGTTGCGTTTGCCGGCGCTGCCGCCGCACGCGACCAGGTTCAGGTTGCTGGCTCCTCGACCGTTCTTCCCTACGCAAAGATCGTCGCTGAAACCTTTGGTGAAACCTTCCCGGACTTCAAGACGCCGATCGTCGAGTCGGGCGGTTCGGGCGCCGGTCTGAAGGAATTCTGCAAGGGCGTCGGCGAGGCTACGATCGACATCGCTAATTCCTCGCGCCCGATCAACAAGAGCGAGATCGAGGCCTGCAAGGCAGCCGGTGTCGCAGATGTCCAGGAAATCCGCATCGGTTATGACGGCATCGTCTTCGCCGTCGATTCCAGCAACGGCGACGTGAAGGTCGAGCCAAAGGACCTTTACAAGGCACTTGCCGCAGAGGTCGTCGTAGACGGCAAGCTCGTTGCCAACCCTTATAAGAACTGGTCCGAAATCAACCCGACCCTGCCGAAGGGCCCGATCGCCGCCTATATCCCGGGCACGAAGCACGGTACCCGCGAAGTCTTCGAAGAAAAGATCATGGCGCACGGCTGCAAGGACGCTGGCGCTCAGGACGTCATCAAGGCCGCCATCACCGATGCCAAGCAGGCAACTGCGAAGTGCGTTGCAGTCCGCAAGGATGGCGTGGCTGTTGACATCGACGGCGACTACACCGAAACCCTGGCCCGTATCTCCGCCAACAAGACTGGCCTCGGCGTTTTTGGTCTCGCTTTCTACGAAAACAACGCCGACAAGCTAAAGGTCGCGACCGTCAATGGCATCGTTCCGTCCACGGAAACAATCTCTTCGGGCAAGTATCCGGTCTCCCGCCCGCTGTTCTTCTACGTCAAGAAGGCGCATCTCGGCGTTATCCCGGGCCTGAAGGAATATGTGGAATACTTCATCTCCGACGACATGGTCGGTCCTGAAGGCCCGCTGGCCGAATACGGTCTCGTAGCTGCTCCGGACGATCAGCGCGAACAGGTCCGCAAGGACTTTGCCGCCGGCAAGACGATGTAATACCAAAGGCCGGCGCCGCTTCGCGGTGCCGGCCACTTTTCTGTCGGAGGTTGGGTGCCCGGCCGGCAAGTGAGTTTGTTGCTGAGATTGTTGCGCTTGCGCGACCGCGAATGCGATCGGCTCCGATGAACGGAGCTGGGCGGTGATGGATTGCCGCCGAAGGCGGTACGCCGGGGGATTTTGATGAGTACATCATTGATATTGTTGATTGTGGCGATAGTCGGCCTCGCCGGTTACGGGATCGGCGCACGGCGTTCGCTGGCCATCGCCGGAGGGCTTTCTTCGAAGCTTCATTCGAGGCCCGGTTATTATGGGTCTTTCGTGGCCGTATGTGCCATCGTTCCAGCCGTTTTTATCCTTTTTGTCTGGCTGGTTGCCAGCCCGGCCGTTATCAGTTCCTCGATACGCGGGTCCTTTCCCGAAGAGGTGAAGGCGCAATCCGAAGCAGAGCAGGGACTGGCATTCGGAATGATCACGTCGATCGCCCGCGGTATGAACGTCCTGAGCCTGGAGGAGATCGACCGGATCGGCAGCAATCCTGTCGAGCTTCGCTCGGCACTCGGCGCCAAGGGTGTTCCGCTTGCTGGCGATCCGCAGCCCTATATGATCGAGGCCGCCGGAAACCTGAACACCATGACCTATGCCAGCCGGCTGGCGATGACTGCCGTCGTGGTGGTGTTTTCCGTGCTTGGTGCAGGTCTCGCCTATCGCAGGATCGCGCCGCGTTTCCGTGCCCGCAACCGGGTGGAAAAGGTGATCCTTGTCAGTCTGGTCGTTGCATCCTCCATCGCGATCCTGACAACCGTAGGTATCGTTTTGTCCATGCTGACGGAAGCGACGCGCTTCTTTACGCATGTACCGGCGTGGGAGTTCTTCTTCGGCACCGTCTGGGATCCGCGTTTCGCGGCGGCCGGCTCCGGGGGTTCGGAGGGCCAGTTCGGGCTGATCCCGCTCCTGCTCGGCACCCTCTATATCGGCTTCGTTGCTATGCTTTTTGCCGTGCCGATCGGTCTCTTCTCTGCGATCTACATGGCTGAATATGCGTCGCCGCACGTCCGGTCGACCGCCAAGCCGCTGCTGGAGGTCCTCGCCGGCATCCCGACCATCGTCTACGGCTTTTTTGCCCTGACGACGGTTGGCCCCTTTCTCAGGGACCTGTCCTCGCAGCTGAACGGGCTGGTAACCGGTGACTATTCGAACTTCATTCAGGCACAGAGCGTTCTGACCGCCGGCTTCGTCATGGGCATCATGCTGATCCCATACGTCTCGTCGCTGTCGGATGACATCATTACTGCCGTACCCCGCGCCCTGCGTGACGGGTCTCTCGGGCTCGGCGCCACCCGGTCGGAAACCATCAAACGTGTCATCCTGCCGGCGGCACTGCCCGGTATCGTCGGCGCATTGCTGATGACCGCCTCGCGTGCGGTCGGCGAAACCATGATCGTGGTTCTTGCCGCCGGCGTTGCCGCCCGCATCCAGCTCAATCCCTTCGAGCCGATGACGACGGTGACCGTCAAGATCGTAAACCAGTTGACGGGCGACCTCGAATTCACGTCGCCGCAGACGCTGGTGGCCTTCGCACTCGGTATCACGCTCTTTGCCATCACGCTTTGCCTCAACATCTATGCACTTTACATCGTGCGCAAATATCGGGAGCAGTACGAATGACCGATGTGGTTTCTCCCGTCTCAGGTATTCCCAAGACCAAGGCCGGTCGCAGGGATATCGGCATCAAGCGCCGCTACGCCGCCGAGCGTCGCTTCAGGGCCTATGGTGTCGCCGCTCTTTCCTTTGGCATCATCTTTCTGATGCTTCTCCTGTGGTCGGTGGTCTCAAAGGGCTACACTGCCTTCCAGCAGACGATGATCACCATACCGATCGAATTCTCCGAGCAGACCATCGACCCGCAGAACGAACGTGCCGCAAATCCCCAGAAGCTGATGACCGCGAACTATCCGGTCGTCGCCCGCAATGCACTTGCCAAGACGCTCGGCGTCAGCGTCGATGACCGTGTGAAGATCCGTGCTGTCGGGCAGTTGTTGTCTGACGGCGTGCGTACCCAGCTTCGCGACATGGTCGTCGCCAACCCGGCGATCATCGGAACAACTCAGAACGTCGCCTTGCTTGCTGCCGGTGATATTGATTCTGCCTTCAAGGGCCAGATCAATCTCTCCGTTGCCGAAGGGAACCGCAAGATTTCGGACCAGCAGGTGACCTGGATGAACCAGCTCGCAGAAAGCGGCGTGCTCGCCAAGCACTTCAATACGGGGATCTTCGTCAACGGCGCGTCAAGCCGGCCGGAAGCTGCAGGCGTCGGCGTCGCGCTGATAGGCTCGTTCTACATGATGCTGATCGTTCTGGTCCTGTCGCTGCCGATCGGTGTTGCTGCTTCGATATATCTTGAGGAATTTGCACCGAAGAACAAGTTCACGGACCTGATCGAGGTGAACATCAACAATCTCGCGGCGGTCCCCTCTATCGTTTACGGATTGCTGGGACTGGCTGTGTTTATCAACTTCATGGGCCTGCCCCGCTCCGCGTCTCTCGTCGGCGGCCTGGTGCTGACCCTCATGACCCTGCCGACGATCATTATCGCCACGCGAGCCGCTTTGAAGGCGGTGCCGCCGTCGATCCGGGCAGCCGCCCTTGGTCTCGGGGCGTCGAAGATGCAGACGATCTTCCACCACGTCCTCCCCCTCGCCATGCCTGGTATCCTGACCGGCACCATCATCGGACTTGCTCACGCACTCGGAGAGACGGCGCCGTTGCTCCTGATCGGCATGGTGGCATTCGTGGCCAACTATCCGGCGACGCCGCTCGATCCTTCAACGGCATTGCCGGTCCAGATCTACATGTGGGCGAATGAGGCCGAACGTGCGTTCGTCGAACGTACCTCTGGAGCGATCATCATTCTGCTCCTGTTCCTCATCGTAATGAATGTTGGCGCAATTCTCTTGCGGCGACGCTTTGAGCGGCGCTGGTAAAAGGAGTAGGACACGATGAACATGATGTCAGAAGCAGCAGTTGAAAAGGCGCTGGATCAGAAGATGAACGATTCTTCCTACAAGATGATCGGCAAGGACGTGTCGGTCTATTACGGCGAAAAGAGAGCGCTTTTCGACGTCAACCTGAACGTCCGGGAAAACACGGTGACTGCCCTCATCGGTCCTTCCGGTTGCGGCAAGTCCACTTTTCTGCGCTGCCTCAACCGCATGAACGATACGATCGAGAACTGCCGCGTCACGGGCAGGATCACACTCGATGCCGACGATATCTATGATCAGAATATCGATGTCGTTGAATTGCGCGCCCGCGTCGGCATGGTTTTCCAGAAGCCGAACCCATTTCCGAAGTCGATCTACGAAAACATTTCCTACGGCCCACGTATCCACGGTCTGGCCAGAAACAAGGCCGACATGGATCAGATCGTCGAAGCCAGCCTCCAGCGGGCCGGCCTCTGGACCGAGGTGAAGGATCGCCTGCACGAATCCGGCACCGGCCTCTCCGGTGGTCAGCAGCAGCGTCTCTGCATTGCCCGCGCGGTGGCAGTGTCGCCGGAAGTGATCCTGATGGATGAACCCTGCTCGGCGCTCGATCCTATTGCAACCGCCAAGGTCGAGGAGCTGATCCACGAACTCCGGGCCAACTATACGATCGTCATCGTGACGCATTCGATGCAGCAGGCGGCTCGCGTGTCGCAGCGCACTGCCATGTTCCATCTGGGTCAGCTTGTCGAAGAAAACGACACAGACAAGATGTTCACCAATCCGGACGACCAGCGCACTCAAGATTACATCATGGGCCGTTTCGGCTGATCTGCCGACTGCGCCGCCCGACAACCCAATATCGAGGACTAGACGATGGCATCGACCCATATCCTGTCGGCCTATGATGACGAACTGAAATATTTGAGCCGCCGTATCTCCGAGATGGGCGGTCTTGCTGAGCAGATGTGCGCGGATGCTGTGCGCGCCCTGGTGAATTCGGACTCGGCTTTGGCTCAGAAGGTCATATCGGATGATGTGATCCTCGATCATGCTGAGCGGGAGATTCAGGACAAAGCTATCGTCACGATCGCCAGACGCCAGCCCATGGCTGCCGATCTGCGCGAGATCGTCGGCACGCTGCGCATAGCAGCCGATCTCGAACGCGTCGGCGATCTGGGCAAGAACACCGCCAAGCGTGTCATCGCGGTGCAGGGCACGGGCGTGCCCCGCAAGCTTGCACGCGGCATCGAGCACCTTTCCGATCTGGCGCTGGTACAGCTCAAGGAAGTGCTGGACGTCTATGCCAGCCGCTCGGCGGAAAAGGCCGAAGCGATCCGCATCCGCGACGAAGAGATCGACGCGATGTACACCTCGCTGTTCCGGGAACTCCTCACCTATATGATGGAAGATCCGCGCAACATCACCACCTGCACGCATCTTCTCTTCTGCGCCAAGAACATCGAGCGCATCGGCGACCACGCCACCAACATCGCCGAGACGATCTACTACATGACGACGGGCGCCCAGCCGGAGGGCGAGCGCCCGAAGGACGATACATCGAATACGCTTGGCGCGATCACCGAATGACGGAATGCTGATGGAGCAGAGCTGAGATGCTGCCAAAAATTGCTGTGGTGGAAGACGAGGAAGCGCTGAGCGTGCTTCTTCGCTACAACCTGGAAGCTGAAGGGTATGAGGTCGAGACGATCCTGCGCGGCGACGAAGCTGAAATCAGGCTTCAGGAACGCACTCCGGATCTCCTGATCCTCGACTGGATGCTGCCGGGCGTCTCAGGCATCGAGCTTTGCCGCCGTTTGCGCATGCGCTCGGAGACCGAGCGCCTGCCGATCATCATGCTGACGGCCCGCGGCGAGGAAAGCGAACGCGTTCGCGGTCTCGCAACGGGTGCGGACGACTATGTGGTGAAGCCGTTTTCGACGCCGGAACTCATGGCGCGCGTCAGGGCCATGTTGCGGCGTGCCCGGCCGGAAGTCTTGTCCAGCGTGCTGCGTTGCGGCGATATCGAGCTCGATCGCGAGACCCATCGCGTGCATCGCAAGAGCCGCGAGGTTCGCCTGGGCCCGACCGAATTCCGCCTGCTGGAGTTCCTGATGGCCTCGCCAGGCCGGGTTTTTTCTCGCTCGCAGCTTCTCGACGGCGTCTGGGGTCATGATATCTATGTGGACGAACGCACGGTCGATGTGCATGTCGGTCGTCTGCGCAAGGCGCTCAACTTCTCCAACATGCAGGATGTCATCCGCACCGTTCGCGGCGCCGGTTATTCGATGGAGTCCTGACGGGCGGCGTTGCTGATCGGGCTTGTTTAACCGGTCTTGCTGATCGGGTCGGCCACGGCCTTGGATTCCGGTGACCCCTTGAAGCGCAGGAAGATCGACAGAACCACCAGCACCGCAGTCGAGAGGAATTCGGATTGCCAGTTCTGGAAGGATTCAAACCAGAATTGCGCGTCTCCCAGATATTGCCAGAAAGGCATTGTCGGCTGCCCGTGCATGGCGGCTTCCACATTGGCAGCCTCGAAGCTGTAGCGAAGATGCAGCACGAATGTGAGCAGGAACAGCAGGCCGAGCGCGATCCCGAGCGAATAGGAATAGAGGCCGCGAATGAAGGAGCCCGCCTTTACCGGCCATGGCGCCTCGGGATCGGGTAGATGCTTCCGCGGATCTTCATCCTGCGGGTTGGGTTGATCCGGATCCTTCGATTCCGCCGAGCCCTTTTGATAGAGCATCGCCGTCAGCATAACATAGGCGGACATCTGCAGAAATTCGCTCTCCCAGTTCTCGAAGATGGCGGAGAGAAAATGTCCAGAGGTGAGATAGTCGACAGCCGAGAGCGCGACCTGTCCGTGTTCGGCGAGTTCGTCGTTATGAACGCTCCACCCGGAAATAAACGTCCCGCCGATCGTGGCAAGCGCCGCCACCATCAGCACGATCGTCAGACCGTTAGCTCGCAGGAAAGACATGATCGAACCTTCAAACCGTGATCGGATATCCGCATCAACGGTTGATGACATAGAACGTTCCATGCCGGTTCTACGAGCAAAAACAGAACGTTGATCGGGGATCCTACGTGGGTTGGCCAAGGTGCCTAAGGCGTTGGGAGACCGTTATCCGGTGGTAGCTGCCTTGGACCATTCCGGCAGCGGAAACAGCCGGTCATAGGCCCAGTTGAAGACGAAGGCATAGATCACGTAGAAAACTGCGAAGGATATATCCATTGTCAGCGCCTGAATGAGACTCACGTCGAGATACCAGGCGATCAGCGGCAGCAATACGATAAGCAGGCCAAGCTCGAACAGGATCGCATGCGCTATCCGCACGACAGGGCTCTTTTGCGTGCTGCCGGTCAGCCGCCGCATCAGGTGGTCGAAACCGATATTGTAGAGGTAGTTCCATCCCGTTGCCAGCGTAGCTGAGCCAATCCCGACAATCCCGATATCTTCCACCGGCATGCCGAAAGCTATGGCGCCGAGCGGCGTGACAAGAGCGAGCCCGATCAGTTCGAAGCTGATTGCGTGGCGGATGCGGTCGCGTGTGGAACGCATGGTAACCTCCAGGGAGCCCTGAACCCAAGGTCCTTGTTCTTACCGGGTCGTCCCGATGTGATGCCCATGAGGGGGAGGTCGTCCTCGCGCACATCAAAATAGGCATCATCTAACGACGAGGCAAGCGCCGGAAGACATGGCTGCTATGCGGAATGAAGAAAGCGGGCAAAAGCCCGCTTCAATTCCCGTCTCGGAGCGTACCGGTCTTATGCCCGGGCAGCAGTCCTGCGGCGATCGTGTATCGGCTGATAGGCAAGCCGTGCGTGGTAGCTGCAATAGGGGGAGGAGTCCGGGGATTCGCAGCCGCAGAAATGGAAATCTTCCTTCAACGGGTCGCCGACCGGCCACTTGCAGGTGCGTTCCGTCAGCTCGGTCAATGCAAGGCGACGGGAGATAGGCACCACCACGTTGGAAGCCGGACGGTATTCCATCTCCTCGAAGGCTTCGACTTCGATCTCTTCCTTGACCACGGTCGCGCCGACGGCACGGGCGACTGTCCGGGTCGCGACGCGAGATGCATAATTCGGTGCCCGAGGCGCTGAGGTCGTCCGCTTGGCCGCCGCGCGGCCCGTAGCGACAGTGCCCCCAGCCTTTGCCCGGCCCGGCAGGCTGAGGCGGTGCACCTTTCCGATCACGGCATTACGGCTTACGCCTCCGAGTTGTGCGGCGATCTGGCTGGCGCTCAGACCTTCCGACCACAGTCTCTTGAGTTTCTCGACACGCTCGTCTGTCCAATTCATGCCCGTTCTCCGCCTTTGAACGTTGTCGGCATGCAGAATCCTTCCACCTTTGCCGCAGACATCATTCCGCAGCACCCACTACATATATGTTTGAGGTGACTAGTTCCGCCGCATGCAGTCTAGTAATTGATCTTTAACCTAGTGTGAGGCTGACTCCGTGGCAAGAGTCGCGGGATTCGCAGAGAATCGATTTCTTGGTTTTCCCCAACTTGCTGTCTGGAAGAGTCATTTTTGTCACATGGGCAGGCGTTGCCTGTTTTCGGTTGTAGTGCGGCAGAATGCCGAGCTTTGTTGACATCCGGGCCTTAAACATCGATAGTGCGGCTGGCCGCCCATTGGGCGGCATTTTTGATTTTTCAGGCTGGTTCGCTGGTCTTTAAGCTGCCTAGAGGAGTGATGTCGCCATGGCTGAAGCCACGCTTTTCGACACCTTTGCCCGGGCCCCGTTGCGTTTTGAGCGTGGCGAGGGTGTATGGCTCGTGACGGAAGGCGGCGAGCGATATCTCGACTTCGGCGCCGGCGTTGCCGTCAATTCGCTGGGACATGCTCATCCGCATCTCGTCGAGGCGTTGAAGGCGCAGGCAGAGAAGGTGTGGCACACGTCGAACCTCTATGAAGTGCCCGGTCAGGAAACGCTGTCTCGCCGCCTGACCGACAATTCCTTCGCGGATAAGGTGTTCTTCACGAATTCCGGAGCCGAAGCGCTGGAATGCGCAATCAAGACGGCCCGCCGCTACCAATATGTGAAGGGCCATCCCGAGAGGTTCCATATCGTCACCTTCGAGGGCGCGTTCCACGGCCGCACGCTGGCGACCATCGCCGCTGGCGGACAGGCGAAATATCTTGAAGGCTTCGGTCCGAAGGTGGAAGGTTTCGACCAGGTTCCGTTTGGCGATCTCGACGCTTTGAACGCTGTAGTTGGCGAAAAGACAGCCGCGATCCTTATCGAACCCATCCAGGGCGAGGGCGGCATTCGTCCTGTACCCAAGGAGTTCCTGCAGGCGCTGCGCAAGATCTGCGACGACAACGGCCTTCTGCTTATTTTTGACGAGGTACAGTGCGGTGTGGCCCGTACCGGCAAGCTCTTTGCCTATGAATGGTCGGGCGTGGCGCCGGATATCATGGCGCTTGCCAAAGGTATCGGCGGCGGTTTCCCGGTCGGCGCTTGCCTGGCGACGGCCGAAGCGGCGTCCGGTATGACCGCCGGCACCCACGGCACGACCTATGGCGGCAATCCGCTTGCCATGGCCGTCGGCAACGCCGTGCTGGATGTCGTCCTGGCCGAGGGTTTCCTCGATCATGTTCGCGACGTTTCGCTCGTTTTCCGTCAGGGTCTGGCAAGCCTCAAGGATCGGTTCCCCGATATTATTGAGGAAATTCGCGGCGAGGGGCTGTTGCTTGGCATCAAGGCGAAAGTCCCCGCGGGTGATCTGGTCGGCGCGATGCGTGGCGAACGCCTGCTGGGCGTTCCGGCGGGCGACAATGTCGTGCGCCTGCTGCCACCTCTGACCGTTACTGCGGAGGAGGCCCGAGAAGGACTTGCTCGCATAGAGAAGGCGGCGGAAAAGCTTTCCGCGTCGTTGATGAAAAAATCGGCCTGAGAAGGTAGAAGGGGGCGCCGTTTCTGGTTCCCTCTCGACAGGGAACCAAAATGGCATCACCGAAGCATTTTCTTGATTTTTCCGCTGTTTCCGCTGCAGACCTGCGCGTGATCCTGGAAGACGCCAAGACCCGTAAGCAGGCGACCAAGGCCGGAACGGCAGCAAAACCCCTGGCCGGCAAGATGCTGGCGATGATCTTCGAGAAACCATCTACCCGCACTCGTGTCTCATTCGACGTCGGCATGCGCCAGCTTGGCGGGGAAACCCTTTTCCTGTCGGGTACGGAAATGCAGCTTGGCAGAGCTGAAACGATCGGCGATACCGCCAAGGTTCTTTCCCGTTATGTCGATGCAATCATGATCCGCACCACCGATCATTCGCGCCTGCTGGAGCTTGCCGAACACGCAACCGTACCGGTCATCAACGGCCTCACGGATGATACGCATCCCTGCCAGATCATGGCCGACCTGATGACGTTTGAAGAACATCGCGGCCCGGTCGCGGGGAAGACCTTTGCCTGGACCGGTGACGGCAACAATGTCCTCCATTCCTTTGTCGAGGGTGCCGCACGGTTCGGTTATCGCATGAACATGGCCGTTCCCATGGGGTCCGAACCGCACGACAAGTTTTTGAACTGGGCGCGCAATAACGGCGGCGAAATCATGCTGTGCCACGATGCCGAACGGGCGGTTGCGGGTGCCGATCTCGTCGTCACCGACACGTGGGTTTCCATGAACCAGGAGCATAAGGCGCGCGGTCATAACGTCTTCCAGCCTTTCCAGGTCAATGAGGAGCTGATGAAGCGGGCGGATAAGAACGCGCTCTTCATGCACTGCCTGCCCGCCCACCGCGGCGAGGAAGTCACCGATGAAGTCATCGACGGGCCGCAGTCGGTCGTCTTCGATGAGGCGGAAAATCGCCTGCACGCCCAGAAGTCCATCCTGGCCTGGTGTTTCGGCGCCGTCTGAATGCCGTTTCAGGCCAAATCTTGATTTTCAAAAGAGCCGGGCACATCTACCGGCTATCATTTGCGCCGTGTTGTCAGAAACCGGTGTCTCAACACACTTCGTCGATGTCTTTTCCTCCGGCCTGAGGTTCCGCTCTGGCCGGCGCTTGTGTAAAAAGTTGTAAGGGCTCGGCGCGAAGGAGCGAAGTCATGGCGGAAGCGACTGTGAACCTCAACGATCTTCATTTTGCCGGAGACGACCGGGTCGTTCCTTTTCAGGTAGAAGGGCTGGATGTGCGCGGACGGGCCGTACAGCTCGGTCCGTTGCTGAACACCATCCTCGGTCGCCACGAATATCCGGGGCCGGTTGCCCGGCTGCTGGCGGAAGCCATCGTGCTGACCGCGCTGCTTGGTACGTCCTTGAAGTTTGATGGCAAGTTCACCGTTCAGACGAAAGGCGACGGTCCGGTCGATCTGTTGGTCGCGGACTTTTCGACGCCTGATAGCCTACGCGCTTACGCCCGTTACGACGAAGAAGCGCTGGCTGATGCGGTCAAGGACGGCCGCACCTCTCCGCCGGAGCTTCTGGGGCAGGGCGTGCTAGCCTTCACCATTGACCAGGGTCGCGGCATGCAGCCCTATCAAGGCATCGTGCCCCTCGACGGCTCTTCTCTCGAAGAGATCGCCGGCGTCTATTTCCGTCAGTCGGAGCAGATCCCGACAAAGGTGCGTCTCGGCGTAGCCGAGCTCTTCGACCGGGATGCGCAGGGCAAGCCGCGCCACAACTGGCGGGCGGGTGGCCTGGTTGCGCAATTTCTGCCCCAGGCTCCGGAGCGCATGCGGCAGCCTGACTTGCACGGCGGCGACGGCGACGAACGGGACACGGATGTGGTCGACGACGCCTGGAACGAAGCTCGTTCTCTGGTGGAGACGATCGATACGGACGAACTGACCGATCCGCAGGTTGCAATCGAACGACTGCTTTTCCGTCTTTTTCATGAGCGCGGCGTTCGTGTTTACGCACCGCAGACGGTTCATGATCGCTGCAGCTGTTCGCGAGACAAGATCAAAAGCGTTTTGAACGGCTTTACGGCAGAAGAGATTGAAGCAAGCCAGGAGGACGGCCATATCGCAGTCACCTGCGAATTCTGCTCGACCACCTATCACTACGAGGTGGCGGAATTCGCCGCGGCCTGAACGGGCCGCTCGGGATTGTCGAATACGGCGGCTCTGTTTTGAACAGAGCCGCCGTATCTTTTTCGAGCATTTAAGCCGCGCGGCGTGAGCCGGAGGCAGCCGATTGGCGGTAGGTCGCCGTCGCAGAGAGACGGAACTGGCCGAGCATCTCGGTCAGGCTCTGGGCCTCGCTTGCCAGTGCTGCGCTCGCCGCCGTCGACTCTTCAACCATCGCGGCGTTCTGCTGGGTGCCCTGATCCATTGTATTGACGGCGGTGTTGATCTCCTGCAGGCCGAGCGATTGCTCGCGCGATGCCTCGGCGATCGCCTGGACGTGACGATTGATCTCCTGGACTTCGCCAACGATCTTTTGAAGCGAAGTTCCGGTCTGCGCCACCAGATCCACGCCCGACTGCACGTGCTGGCTGGACGCCGTGATTAGCGTCTTGATTTCCTTGGCAGCATTCGCGGAACGCGAGGCAAGTTCGCGAACTTCCTGGGCAACGACTGCGAAACCCTTGCCGGCATCACCCGCGCGCGCTGCTTCCACCCCTGCGTTGAGCGCCAGGAGATTGGTCTGGAAGGCGATGTCGTCGATCACGCCGATGATGTTCGCGATCTCGTTGGATGAATTTTCGATATGCCTCATTGCGTCGATGGCGTCGTTGACCACCTTGCCGGAGACTTCTGCCCCGCCCTTCGTGCGCAGCACCAGCTGGCTTGCCTCCTCAGCACGCTTGGCCGCGTCCTTCACGGTGGTGGTGATCTGCTCCAGGGCAGCGGCAGTCTCCTCGACGGAGGCGGCCTGCTGTTCTGTACGTTTTGCCAGGTCATCGGCCGCGTTGAGCAGTTCGGTGGCGCCGGCGTTGATCGCGGAGGCATTGGTGCCGACGCTGTTCATCGCCTGGTTCAGCTTTTCGACGGAATTGTTGAAGTTGCGGCGGAGATTGTCCAGCTGACCCTGGAAAGGCGTCTCGATGCGGTAGGCGAGGTCGCCGTCCGACAGCCGGTTGAGCGCCGCGCCAAGTTCATCGACCGCATGTTGCACGGAAGCTGCTTCCTTTGCCCTCTCGGCGTCGCGCTGGAGCCGTTCCGCCTCGCTCAATTGGCGCGTGGAATCCGCCTCCTTGGCAAGTTTTATACGCTCTATGGCATTGTCGCGGAAGATGGCGACGGCAGCGGCCATCTGGCCGATTTCGTCGGCGCGGCCGATGCCTTCGATCTCGCCACTCGTCTGGCCGTCCGCCAGCGTCGTCATCCGCTCGCGAAGACGCGCCATGGGCGCGGTGATCCCTGCATGCGACACGTAGAAGGCAAGCGCGATGCTCGACACCACGCCGATGCCCAACCCGATGATGCTGGTGGTGATCGTCGAGTTGACCGAGGCTGACATCTCCTCGCCGCCCGACGCCAGCAAGTCCATCATCACCGTGTTGTTGGAGCCCGTCTCGGACGACATCTGCTTCAGGAGTTCGTCGTTCTTGATGAGGATCTCCTGAACCGCGGCCTTGTCGCCGGCGGCAGACAGTTCGATTGCCTTTTCGAAATTGGATTTCACCGCCCCGACGATCGTCAGGATCTTGGCCATCGCCTCCTTCCGGCTCGGCACCATTTCGCCGACCATCTGGAAGCGCTCCATGGCGGTCTTGAAGTCGCCGTTGAGCTTGTCCTTCATCGGCTGGTAATTCGGCGCTGTTGCCGGAAGCTCCATGAGGCGACCCGCCATGGAGACGGCGGTCCAGATCCCGGCTGCGGCGCGTGCTCCGAGCACGGCCGCCTTGCTCTCGTTGGTGATGAAGCCATGATAGGTGGCATTCGCCTGGCTGAACCGCAGCGAAACATAGCCGAGGCCTGAAAGAGAGATCAGACCGAGCAGGAGCAGTACGGACAGAATCTTTGCCTTGATTCCAATTCTTGCAAGCATGGAGGTTCCTTGTCGCCCGAGGTCGTCAGTGTCGACGGACCATAGGACAATGGTTGGGGAAGGGGTGTGGAAATGCCTCGGCAGGCTGGTGACGAACGCATCATGCGAGCGGTCGGGGCCGCTTCGTACATAGTGAATAAATTGTACAACGATTAAGATACGGCTAAATTCGCCTCAACGAAGTGCTAGTTCAGCACGCGCATGAGACCCGGAGAATCCAGCGAAAAGGCGGGGATCGTCACCTTGAAGGTCTCGCCCTGATCCGTCTGCATGTCATAATGGCCAAACATCATGCCCGAGGGCGTGTCGAGCGGGCAGCCGGATGAGTACTCATACGAGTCGCCGGGTTCCAGTCGCGGCTGCTCACCTACGACGCCAGGACCTTCCACCTCGTCCACAAGGCCGTTCTGGTCGGTAATGTGCCAATAGCGATGAACGAGCTGAACCGTCAACGCCGAATGGTTTTCAATGACAATGCGGTAGCCCCAGACATAGCGGCTCTCTTCCGGGTTGGATTGCTCCTCCAGATAGTAAGGTTCGACGGCAACTTCTATGTCTCGTGTACGGGCGCGATACATGCGGCACCTGAGAATGGTTACTTACTCGATATTGTACAGAGCTGCGGAAACGTCAAGAATTCTCGCGGTTTGAACAAGCGAGTGTGAGCGTTTCTTGAGGTTAGGGATAATTTAGTTGGTAAATCCGGCAAGACCGGATTTACCATAACCAGCCGCGTCAGGCAGAAATCTTGGCAAGCGCCTGCGCGAAGTCCTCGATCAGGTCGTCGGTGTCTTCGATGCCCGCGGAGAAGCGGACGGTGCCGGCCGAAATGCCAAGTTCGGCGCGCGCTTCATCCGTCAGGTTCTTGTGGGTCGTCGTGGCCGGATGGGTGATCAGGCTCTTGGAGTCGCCCAGGTTGTTGGAAATCCTGACGATATCAAGCGCATTCTGCAGCTTGAAGGCTGCTTCTTTACCGCCTTTCAGCTCGAAGCAGACCAGCGTCGAACCGCCCGTCATCTGCCGGGCGATGATATCGGCCTGCGGATGGTCCTTGCGGCCCGGATAGATGACCCGCGCGACCTGTTTCTGTTCGGCAAGGAAATCGGCGATCCTGGACGCGCTTTCCGTCTGCTGCTTGACGCGCAGCGGCAGCGTCTCGATGCCTTTCAGCAACGTCCAGGCATTGAAGGGCGACATCGCCGGGCCTGTGTGACGGAAATAGTCATGCAGGTTTTCGTCGATCCACGCCTTGTCGGAAAGCACGACGCCCCCAAGGCAGCGCCCCTGGCCGTCGATATGCTTGGTGGCAGAATAGACGACGATATGCGCGCCGAGCTCCAGCGGCTTCTGGAAGAGCGGGGTCGCAAACACGTTGTCGACGACGACCTTGGCGCCGATCTGGTCGGCGAGCCTGGCGACGCCGGCAATGTCGACCACTTCGAGCGTCGGATTGGTCGGGCTCTCCAGGAAGAATACCTTGGTCTTCGGCGTGATGGCCTTTTCCCAGTTTTCGAGGAAGCGGCCGTCGACCAGCGTGCATTCGATGTCGTATTTCGGAGCGAGCGTCTCGACCACCCAGCGGCAGGAGCCGAAGAGGGCGCGCGCCGCGACGATATGGTCACCGGCCTTCAGCTGGCAGAGGATCGCGGCAGTGACCGCAGCCATGCCGGAGGCGGTGGCTCGTGCGTCTTCGGCGCCTTCCAGCGCGCACATGCGCTTCTCGAACATGTCGTTGGTGGGGCTGCCGTAGCGCGCATAGATGAAACCGTCGGTTTCGCCTTTGAAGCGGGCTTCGGCCGCTTCCGAGGTATCATAGACGAAACCTTGGGTCAGGAAGATCGCTTCGGAGGTTTCGCCATATTGCGAACGCAACGTGCCGCCGTGTACGAGCTGAGTTGCCGGGCGCCATTTCTTGGTCATGCGTGTCCCCATTCAGAACAAAAAAACCGGTCGCATAAGCAGACCGGTTTCGCACCCGGTCTTTTTAGCCACTTATTTAACGTGGCTGCAAGCCGACCGGCCAAATCACCACGGGATAAGAGTGGCATAGCGCCGCGTCCCGCTTGCGTCAATGGCTCGCATTTGGTTTTGTCTCGACGAAAACTCTGAGAGAGACATGATGGCTCGCGAAACAGGAATTCTGGCGGACCGCGCAATAGCGGCGCTTTTCGACAGTGGACGGTTGATCTCCGAGCGCGAGCTTGATCGGGATCAGGTTCAGCCAGCGAGCCTTGATCTGCGTCTCGGCGCAAAGGCTTTCCGGGTCCGGGCAAGCTTCATGCCGGGACCGAACAGCCTGGTCTCCGACAAGCTCGATCGCCTCAAGCTGCACGTCATCGATCTCACCGAAGGCGCGGTGCTGGAAACAGGCTGCGTGTATATCGTGCCGCTGATGGAAAGGCTCGACCTGCCGGCCAATATGTCGGCCTCGGCAAATCCGAAAAGCTCGACCGGCCGCCTCGATATCTTCACGCGCGTGATCACCGACTACGCCCAGGAATTCGACAAGATCCCGGTCGGTTACTCCGGCCCCCTCTATCTGGAAATCTCGCCCCGAACGTTTCCGATCGTCGTTCGCCGCGGCTCGCGCCTGTCTCAGATCCGCTTCCGCGTGGGCAACGCTCTTTTGAGCGAGCCGGATTTGCTGCAGCTCCACAAGAACGAGATATTGGTGGCCGCGAGCAACCCGAATGTCTCCGGGGGTGGCATCGCTCTCTCGATCGATCTCTCCGGCGACAAGGAGGGCCTGATCGGTTATCGCGGCAAGCATCACACGGCTGTTGTCGACGTCGACAAGAAGGCCCAGCACGACATCTTCGATTTCTGGGAGCCGCTCTATAGCCGCGGCCGCAACGAGCTCATTCTCGATCCGGACGAATTCTACATCCTCGTCTCGCGTGAGGCGGTTCATGTGCCGCCGCTCTATGCGGCCGAGATGACGCCCTTCGACCCGCTGGTCGGCGAATTCCGGGTCCATTATGCAGGCTTTTTCGATCCCGGATTCGGCCATGAGGCGGCGGGTGGCCGAGGGAGCCGCGCAGTGCTCGAGGTCCGCAGCCACGAGGTGCCCTTCATCCTGGAGGACGGCCAGATCGTCGGACGGCTGGTCTATGAGCACATGCAGGAAAAGCCGGAAGGGCTTTACGGAGCTGGCATGGGGTCCAACTATCAGGCACAGGGCCTGAAACTCTCAAAGCATTTTCGCGTCTGAGCGGCGGGGCGCCGCTTGACAGCCGGCCTCATCTGTTGAAAGTCTCGGGTTGTCCTGTTACGCATGCTGCCGTCTGAAACCGGGTTTCGTTTTCGGACAGCATGCGAAAAGCGGGTGTAGCTCAATGGTAGAGCAGCAGCTTCCCAAGCTGAATACGAGGGTTCGATTCCCTTCACCCGCTCCAGTTTCTCAAATCCGTCAGATCAGCTTGCCCCAAGCCGGGTCCCATTCCAGGCCCTCTGCCAGTTCCACGTAGATCGGGTGCTGCTCCGGGCCGCGGCTTTTGTTTTCCGCCATACGGAAAGCCGCTTCCGGCTCCATTTCTTCGCCGGGGAAAACCATGTCGTCTTCTGAAGGTTCGGTCACCTTGCGGATGAAGCCGCGGACCTGATCCCCTGAATGGTAGAATTTGATGATCAGAGCGCCGGGAGCCGGGTCGGTTCCGTGATAGCGGTAATAGGTATGCATCTCTCGCCTCCATCGTCAGGTTCACCTATCTGACGTGCGGAGGCTCGAAATGTTCCTCATATTGGCTTCAGAAAAGCGACCTCAGCTTCTGCAGCACATGCCGGCGGATGCGATAGTTCGTCTTCCCGCGCGCATCTCGCCAGGCCATCTTGAATATCTTCCGGCGCGTGTTCCAGGACAGCGGGGGAAGCTTGTCCACGACCCGGTAGCATCCGACCGCGTAAAGCCAGCGCTGCTGGATCTTATGGGTGATGGATTTCGCAGCATAGAGCTGTTCGGAATCCGAGCCGCGAAAGAAGATGTACATCGGCCCGTCCACCCAGACGATCAGATCGCGCATGACAAACTCGGCAACGGCGTAGGAGGCCGCGCACCACGGGCCCCCGAGGGCCGGCCATCGCTCCAGCAGGATATCCGCGCCGCCTGCCGACCGGTAGACCCCGTAAAACCATTCGGAGGGAAATCTCAAACCACGCGGCACCTTGCCTTGGGATGCGTTCTCCTGAAAGTTGAATATGTTCGGTTCCGGTTTCAGGATTTGCGTCTTGTCCGAATCGATCCGTTCCGACGACCCGACGGCTAAAAGCTTGTCCGGGTTCTGCTCCAGCGCATGGAGCAGCGCGGAGAGGTAATCGCTAGTCGACAGATCGTCACAAGCCCGCAGGCAGAAATATTCTCCCTTCTCGGCGCCGAGCTTGATGCAGAAGATGAAATTGTCGATCACGCCGAGATGGCGTTTCTGCTGGATGACCTCGAAGCGTTCGTCTTGAGCGCAAAATTCACGGGCTATTTCCAGCGTGGCGTCCGTGGATTTGTTGTCGACGATGATCGCGCGAAAATCTGAAAAGTCCTGATCTGCAATGCATTGCAGGCTTTTGCGCATCGTCTGGGCGCCGTTATAGATCGGGAAGACGACCACGAGCTTCGCTTTTTCCATGTTGTTCTTGATCCTCGGCGGCACGGCTCAGCGCTGCGCATATATCACGCCCGTTGATAAGCGCAAAAGGCAGGCGGCAGTAGGGCGGTTCACGCCGGAGACTCTATATTTTCCGGGTGCTGGGTTGGTGTGGCGTCTTGTTCCAGACGAACGGTTTCGACCGTAGTTCCAGGACCGCTTGCCATGCTGCGATCGAGGTCATCAGCCAGTAAAGCGGCACGGCGAGCCAGCGCCGGCCGATCAGCCGCTTCTCGTGTTCGATCATCGAGCTCAGCCCCAGGGCGAGGAAGACCAGATAGCTGCCGAGAATATTGATCACGTCGATCACGAACAGCGACAGCATGCCGGTGGGAATATCGTCCGTCGGCGCTTCCAGCATGGAATGGGCGCCGATGCCGGCAAAGACGATGATCAAGGGATGCAGGAGCGAGGAGAGCAGCATGCCTCCGACCATCAGCTGGAAAGTGCAGAACGCCGTCAGGCCCATCTGCCGGGCGAGACGGCGGGGATGGCGCATCAGCACCAGCCAGGTCTGCAGCCAGCCTTTGGGTCAAATGTCTTAAAGGAACATGGTAGTCCAAGATGTCTCGAAACATTATATATAAGTCAGTAGGTTACTGGAGCGCATGGGCAAGGGCTAATCCCTCTTCAACCTTAGTGGTCCAATGAAATCCGGTCGATTTGTTGCTACGAAGTTGCTACAGTGAGCCATGGCCTATGGAGAAACTATGAAGAAGGCTCTCACAGCATTAATGATCGCCGGCCTAAAGCCGGCAGCAACGGCTTACTATGTGGGCGATGCTAAGCAAGACGGACTCCGTTTGCGTGTTGCGCCAGATGGGAAACTCACGTGGAATGTCACGGTCCGGATCAAATACGGAAAGCTTCTCAGTACCTCTTTGGGTCGATGTGACCATGAGGGGCGAAATGGGCTTGACCTAGCGGGCGCAAGAGAACGAGCAGCGGCGATCGTAAAAGCAGCAAGGCTAGGAACCAACCTTATTGCTGAAGAGCGTGCTAGCCGGGAGGCACGTGAAAACCTCACCATAACTTCTGCCTTGATCGATAGCTATTGTAAGGACATCGCTAATCCCAACCGAAAGGGAGGAGCGCTACGAACGGCGGAAGAAATCCGCAGGCGTCTCAAGCGTGCACTCGCAGCGAAGTTGTCCAGCCCGGCGCAATCATTAACTCGGCGAGACATTTCTTCTCTTCTGGATCCAGTGGCAGGGGAGTTTCCAAGGGAGGCTGAGAAACGTCGACAGGTTATTGATGCGATGTTCCGATGGGGCGTTGCTAAGGGATATGTGGAGACGAACCCGGTTCAAGGGCTACCCTCCTACGGCGCTGGTGCGCCACGGGACCGGGTCTTGAGCAACGACGAGATCAAGAAATTTTGGCTTTGGCTAGAGAATGGTGCAGACAACATGCCGCCGGATACCATTACGGTTTTGAAGCTGCAGCTTCTGACCGGCGCCCGCGTGGGCGAAATCGCAGGAATCGAGGCATCCGAAATTTGGTTTGAGGAAGGGCGCCTACTTTGGACCCTCCCTGAAGAGCGTTCGAAAAATAAAAAGCCCTATACCCGACCATTTGTAGGACGGGCTCGGGCGATAGTGGAAGGTCGTCTTGAGTCAGAACCGAAGGGTCCGCTGTTCCGCATACTGGATAAAAGCCGGAAACTTAGATCTGACGATATAGGTCTCGCACTGAACCACCGAAAACGCCCGATTCGGCATTTTACGACCCACGATCTCAGGCGAACGGTTGTCTCGGGCCTAGATGAGCTCGGCGTTCCACTTGACACGATCGCAGCCGTGGTCGGTCATCAGCGGGGAGGAAAGGATACAAGAACACTCATCAAGCATTACAGTCGTCCCAATCTTGATAGCCGCATCGAGACGGCATTGCTGACTTGGGATGAACATATTGACCAGCTTCTGAAGTCCTGAGTTGACCATTGCCTATCGAAAACAATGCCGAAACAGCCTATCGTCGTGGTGATCTTCTAGAAAGGCGCCGGGAGATATCGGGCGAATGACCGACGTACGTGACATCCTTGGATCGAAAGAATTGAGTGAAGCCGTTCAAGCCGTGAGGTCGCTGACCAACCGCTACTGTTCGCAACGCAAGCCCGAAGGGCAGCCAAGTTTCGCCTCGATAGCTCTTGGCAAGACCTTTCGAGCTGATAAGGCAGCTCCGATAATCTCAGCGGCCGATCCGTCTTATCGGGGTATAGTGGAAGTGTTGTTTCTAGGGTTTTGCGGATGGGGTGATTTCGCCGTCTGACGAAACCGTCGAACAAATCCTTATGTCCCACGCAGTTCTTGATTATATGGCGGAAATCGAGGACAGCTCAGAGATTTACGAAAATTATGATGTTGGTCTTGAATTGGTAAACGCATACGTCTGTATTGGCCCGGACTTCATGCGAGACGTATACTACGAAATGAGCGCGCATTCAGGGTTCCGAGTGACCCCCGATCGAATTACGCTGGAAAGCCTCGTTTCTTCTGAACGTAAGTCACTGAGGACACTGGTTAAAGCATGCGAGCTTCTACATTATTCTCTTGATCACCTTAATGATCTCGGTGTTTACCATCGGCCTAGCCTGACCATGATTATCACGGTGATCAGCAGTTATAAGGATGACGATTTGGTCGAGCGGACGGTCTTTTATAACAAATGGGCTAAAAACAAGTCGACGATTGCGTTGCTGTACGCAGCGTCGACAATCAAGGTCGGCGATCAGGTGCTCCTCGATAAAATCTTGGATGGTGAGATAAAAGCAACCGACTTTATCGGCGTATTTGATGTCTGGCTTGGTCGCGCCCGCTTCTTTTGCGACAATTACCTATCCAAGCTTGGTATTAAAGGGATTGAAAAGGACAACGCCAAAGCGTTGAGATTTGCTTCGCAAATGCCCTTCGAAACCTCATTTTTAGACCCCCGAGAGATCGACTTTTTGCGTCGAAACTTTAAGAAAGAACAACAGTTTAAATCTTCTAGATCCGCTCGCTAACCGGACCACTCCGTTTGGTCACCGGACTTCCGGCTGCTCGCATTTTCCTACATTTTTCTCCTCGTGATCAAAACGCACTAAGGAGATAGCGGTGACACATCACTTTCCCGAACTAGCGCTAAGCGGCGATACGCCGGACGCCCAGCGCCCATTCCCGAAGACCGGCTTCGTTCGCCTAAAGCAAATCCTCGGCCCTCACGGCCCCCTGCCCATCAGCCGCTCAGGGTTCTGGGCCGGCGTGAAGTCGGGCAAATTTCCGCGGCCCCGTAAAATATCGGCACGGGTCACCGTATGGCGAGCCGAAGACATCCATGCTCTGCTCGCTCAAATCGAGCAGGGTCAGCCCTAAGGCTGGTCTGACTAAATCGGCAAGCGGTGCGGTCTGGGTGATCTTCTGCGATTTAGCAATGGGCGCCTGACCGCTTAGCCGAACCAACACTCTTCTTCATCTTCAACCTTTTCGCCGGAGAGCTAGTGGCCTCCGATTGCGAACTCATGCTCACGGAGTCCCTATGTCTACGAATAAGCCAACCATCATCCGAACCGGCCTCGAAAGGTTTCTCTACGACAACGAGTTCGAGATCCGCCGATACTTCAAGGCGATCCACCCGGGCAATACCTTCTCTGTTGACGGCATAGCCAGCTCTCAACAACGCCGTGTTCAGATACTTGAGACCGTTAGATCGGGTCTGGGCCGCGAAACCCTGGAATCGTCATGGAACAGAGCTACGTACGGCGGCTCTAGTGCTGGATGCGCTTTCGAACAGTTCCGAGTTAGAGCTTGGATACTTGGCGAATTGAGCGCGTCCCTCCAGTCAGATTTTTCCAACCTCTACCACCTCACCCTCGTGGACACCGGTTATCGACGTGAAGCCGGTAAGCTGCGGTTGTTCAATTTGAACCGCTGCATATTGCGCGCAATAACCACGTTTCATGACCTTGAACGCACCTATCCGGACATGTGGGCTTTTGGCAGTCTAGAGATCTCAGCGACGCCAACAGCTGATGACGGTCTGGCATTTGAACCTCATTTCCACATCCTCATCGACGGCGCTTCTGAAGAGGCCATTCGGACAGCATTCCGATCGCGCCTCACTGCGAAGTCCGGCGCGCTTCGTCCGATACATCTATCGCGAGTATCTACTCGGGCTGAGATGCTCGTCGTCCTGAGCTATCTCTCTAAGGTCGAGCCCAACATCCGCCAACAAATCTTAGGCCGGAACGGTCGTCTTATCAGCGCTCGACCTAACCCTCTCAAGGGCGACGGCTACGCTGAATGGTTGGCTTGGATGGCTGCTCACCGCGCTGATGAGTTGCTTATTGGTCATGGCCCGGCGGACCACCTGCTCAATGATTTCCCAATGCGCGAAATGCAGCCAATTGTGGAAGAACTCCTAAGATTAAGCCTTCGGGAAGGCCGTTAGCCTCTCGAACTACCCCTGTTGAAATGCGGGTGATGAAGCTGCAGCGCAGGAGGCTCCTGCGCTGCCAGTTGCCCAAAATCGTGATTTTGCAAGTAAGCAAGTAAGCAAATAAGGAAACCGAAATGACGAAGAGACTCGTAATCGAAATGCGATCTGGCGCGGTAGTCGAGGGTAGTTCTCAAAGGCATATGACCGTCCGGGCAAAGGCGGGGAACGACACCGCCGTGACAGTCTGGCTACTGAACAAGCATGCTACCAACGCGGGAATAGTGGCTGATGAGCTGGTACAGGCAGGCTTAAATACTTTCGAGACGGACCGCATCAAGCAGGCTCACAAAGCGGCCGTCAAGAACGTCATTTTCAATCCTGCCACGGTGGTCTCGAAAAGTGGCTGGCATGGACGGGACTTCGTCTTTGACGGAAGGGTGTTCCGCACGGGAGAAATTTCCTCCTTCCGTTTGCACCAGAATCTGAGGGAAACACATGTTCCTTATCCATCCAAGAAGAATGATGATCTCATCGACTTTATCGATGATGCGGCTAGTCAAAGTGATCTTCTTGCAGCTGCAGTGATGATCGCGTTCGCCCAGCCGCTGTTGGGACTTGCCCAGCCCCCGGAGCGTCCGGTCGTCTATATTTGGGGCGACTCGACCACCGGAAAGACATCTCTTGGTTCTCTAATGAATGCGATCACGCGGCCGCCTGCCGACCGGGAACTACAGTCGTTCGACTCGACGCAGCGAGCTTTCGAGGAGAAGCTGAAGTATTACTCCGACAATGTAGCAGTGTTCGATGAACTTAGCTCTCTCGATGACGCTGCACTCGAGAAGGCATTTTCGACCTTCATTTACATGGCCGCGAATGGCCGCGGTAAGAATCGCTCGGAGGGGTCGAACTTCCCAAATCTTCGCTGGCGGACGACAGCCGTCATCACCGGCGAAAAAGACCCCGATACCATCAACGCGAGACGCAAACGAACAGGGCAAGATGCGCGGCTTTTGATCCTGCCGGTTCCATCGCGTGACGAAGGTGGTATCTGGCCCTCATCGATGACGTTAGATGAACGTGTGGCTATGTTGACCAAGCTGGACGCGCTGATCGCCACATACTCCGGGCATAGCTATCTCAATTGGATTAGATGGGTCGTAGCCAAGCAGGATGAAGTCAAGATACGCTATGCAGAAAGCGTCTCATCATACGCACGTCAGATGGCGGGGGAAGGCGGTGACAGCCTGGATCGCAGGTCTGCGGTCAAGTTTGCCCAGTTGGCCGCAGCTGGTGATGAGATAATCCGCGCAGGAATTGTCGCGTGGGATGATGAACTTCCATTTGAGGTTCTCAATCGGCTCTATCAGGCAGACAGGTCAGCGAAGCAACAGTCAGGTCGAGGCGGTAAAACGGCTCAACAACATGCGATTTCTATCCTGGCACGCTGTGGCGCGGGGACAATTCCGGTCGCAAACAGGAAAGACGCGATCAGCAGCATGCCTGCATTCGTGAAAACATGGGACGGTCAGCCATGGGTTATGATTCGGAAGGGCGAAGTAGAGCGGTTCGCGGGAGCGCCTGAGGCACTGGTCATGGAAGCTTTGTGTACGACGGGGATCAGCGTTGCACATGGCTCTACCCCGTATTTCCAAGATCGGCGTCTCAACAAGCGCTTTTTGCGAGTGAGCGTGGCGGATCTCGCGCGTCTTGCATTCGGTGATCGGGCGTAGCCGGCGAAGAGTGGCGGCAAACGCCGCCACTCGTCAGGAATTCTCTGGTTCAAAATCAAAGTCAATGGTGGACTGCAAATCGGGACAAACTGCTAAGATATTGACAAATATGACTAAATCCGATATATTGGCGATGTTTCGTCGTGCTGTGCCGTTGTAGCGTATTCTGAACTAAACCGGCCCACGGCCGACAATGCCTTTCAACCTGAGCGCCCTTTGTGGCGCTCTTCGTCGTTTCAGGAGCACGTCCATGAATACGTTTTCGACAGCACCCACGGTGCAGAATTCCCGCAACGTTTCGTTACCCCACGTTTCGATCATCAGTGGCCCCCGACCAAACGTGAAGGTCGAGAAGTCGAAATCTACACCGGCCCCGAAGGTAGAACCGCCCGGCAACCCGAACGTGCTCCTCGTCGGACTTGATGATCAGGGGCGGCCTCATGCGTCCTGGTTTGGCGAAGATGATGGCGATGCCGCCGCCGTAGCTGCCGACCTCATGGACATGGCCATTATCGAAGTCAGCAACGAAGAATTGGCTGCGATCGCGAAGGCGCTTCCACGTGGGAAGCTCTTCGGCAGCGGCAAGGCATTCGTGCCTTTCGTCAAGCGCACCGTCTACGATCAACTCGCCACCTACCTGGACGACGACTACCTCGCCGCCGCTGCTGCCCGTGTGGAAGCCGTTGCAACAGCGGCAGGGTCTGCTGGTGAAGGTTATGCCAAGGCAAGCAAGGGAGAGGTGCCACCGCGCAAACCGGAGGACTGGTCGAAGATCGCAGTCGGCGACCTTGTGCTGGCGACCGATGATCCCGAGGAGGGCTGGTTCGACGCGATCGTGATCGAGCAAGCAGGGGAAGACAGGTTTCGCCTGCGGTGGAGCGATTGGCCCGATCTGCCGACCTTCACACGGGGCGTCACCGAAATCGCCCTGCTGCATCCCAGCTACGTGGCCGCGTGACAGTGGCTGAGATGATTACCATCTTGCCCATGATGCACGTCACCAGCGCTTTGCAGGGAGGCTTGCAGACCATGACGGAAGCGACACCTTCCGCTAGCCATGATGTTCGCAGACTAAACGATGCCTTGAGAAAGACGCTCATCGGCGGGCGGGTGCTGCTGACGAGCGGAGTACAGCGGCTTGATGAGGCGCAACAGGCTGAACTTCTGCAGGCCGTTCGCAGCTTTGATACCTTCACCGCTGCCAACGATCCCTACGGCGAGCATGACTTCGGTCGCGTCGTAATCGCCGACGAAGGGTATTTTTGGAAGATCGACTACTATGACACGGATCTTCGCTACCAGTCGCCCGACCCTGCAGACAGCACCGTTACGACACGCGTCCTCACCATCATGCGGGAGGACGAATATTGATGCCCGTGGTCATCCCATCGAACTCACCAAGCCGCGCTCACCCCGCGGCTTCTTTTTTGTCAGGCTTTGTTCGGCTTGGCGGCTTTGCTCTTTCGACCCGGTTTCAAGGGAGCCGGCTCGTTGCTGTCGGGTGGAGGCACTCGAAACAGATCGACAACATCAACCATCAACGCTTCGGCAATTCGCTCCATCACATCCACGGAGGCGTTGAAATCGCCACGTTCAAGACCGCTGATAGTCGTCCGATCAACTCCGGCGTCAACCGCAAGGTTCTCTTGGGTTGTCTGCCGAGCAGTCCTCAACGCTCGAAGGTTCCAGGCGATACGTGCGCGCACTTTCATGCCTGCATCGCCACCATCTTGAGGTTGTTTTATCCATCGGATATATCCAACATATTTCTATTCGATCACTCCGCCCACGGCCGCGAGCGCGTGAAGCGGTCAGCAAGTCAAAAGTCAGAAGGAAGCTATATGACCGCCTATCTTGATGCTGTTCGCCGCTATGCGGTCTTCTCCGGCCGCTCATCGCGCTCGCAGTTTTGGTTCTATCACCTGACGTTGCTGGGTCTGGCTGTTGCCGGCTTCATCATCGACATCGCGATCAGCGGCGGCAGCGAACCGCAGCCGCTCATTTCCGCCCTGATCGTCATCGGCCACTACATCCCCTCGCTGGCGATCATCGTCCGGCGCCTACACGACGCTAACCTGAGCGGATGGCTGGTGCTGCTGTGCCTGCTGCCGGGTATCGGCGTGATCGCCTTCATCGTTTTCGGCTGCTTGGCACCCACCCCCGGCCCCAATCGCTTCGACCCCTCGCATTCGACCGGGTCACAATCGGCCACCGATGGCCAGACAGGGGCGTCTCAGGCTGCCGGCGCATCAGCGGTCGAGCGAATTGAGAAGCTCGCGTCTCTGCGGGCCTCAGGGGCGATCAACGACGGCGAGTTCGAGCGGATGAAAGCCGATGTCCTGGGCAAAACGGAGCAAGGCAATGGCTAAGGGCGCTACATTAGCAGGTGCCCTTCTGCTGACGATGAGTGCGCTGCCGGCGACGAGCGGACAGACGCAGTATTTTATGGGCGATGTTTGGGGAGTCTGGCAGGTGCTGCCAGACGGTGGCGAAGGGCCAGAGGAAAAGCCTCGCTGCATGTTCGGGACCCGAACTTGGACGCACAAGGGGCTGAATTTCATGTACGTGCTAACCGGCCTCAACTACATCGAGCCTCAGCTGCAGGTTTATTCGGAAAATTGGGAACTTCCCGTCGGCGAGAAAACCAATGTAGATCTCGTAACCGTTGCCGGTCCCCTGAATTTCGAATTGAAGGCCGAGGGTACCAACTACCTGACGGGCTCACTCGACCCGGCTGTTATCGGGAACGACAAGGCATTCGCTCTTCTAGGAGCACTCTCATATTTGCTGGATTCCCGCCGCAGCGGAATAAGTATGAGCGTCAAGTTTGCAGGCAACGAATCCGAATGGCCTATCCCTCCCATGAAGCAGCTGGAGACCTATCGAGTGAAGGGGGCAATCGACAAATGCTACGCTGACCTGAAGGCCAAAGCCGCTGATTATTTCGCGAAAGATGGGGGCCAGCCGAACCGGAAGACGTCGCCGTTCGCCCAACCGTAACGGGGATCAACAACTTCATGAGAAGGACCGCAGCCGCGCGGTGCGACGGCAGCGAAATGGAAAACACCGCTGTAGGAGCTAACGGCGGCGCGGGACCCCGTCTCACCACCACATGGCGCCGTATCGGCGGGTAAAAAGTATTAACCGCTCCAACTCTGCTACGAAGGTGTACAAAACTTTTACTTGCGTGTAGCGCGGCTATCCAGCAACCTGCCAAAGAAACGTCTGGGGGTCAGCCGAATCAAGTTCATTCACATAAAGCGGTGGAGGTTGCTCGTCTCCCGCCCGTAGCTCCGGCTGTTTTCCTGCGTCCGGTGGGGTGCAGATATCAACGGGGTGAAGTGGCTGATCGTCGCATGTAGGCCCATTCAGAAGAGTTCTATTTAATGTTGAGTTTAACAATCAACTCATGAGAGCCGACGCTCAAGTCGGTCTTAGTTGCGTGGTGGTCGAAGGCAGAGAGCTTGTTGCTATGATCGGACTGTATGTTCAGGCATTGGTTGTGGCTGGGTGGTTGGTTATCGGCTTGTACCTGCTGTACGTGAACACCCAGCAAGCAGCCGAAGCTGAAAAAAACGGTGTAGGGGTCTGGGGCATGCACTGGTCACGAATCAACATTGATGATCCTCGGTGTCCGGCGTCGCTTAGGCGGCAAGTAATTACCAACGGGCGCAGGTTCGGAATTCTGAACGTGGCAGCGCTTTCTTTGATCGCGCTCGCAGAAATAATCAATAGAATCATTTAATGGAGATATGGAAAGTGACGTCTATTCCAGTGTACTTCAAAGTAGATCCTCCCAGCGAAGATAGCATTCGGAAATATCTTGTCTCCGCCCTTGACGACGTTATAAAGGATATTTTTCAAGGAAACCCTCTTCCTGCGCCTCTGACCTTCCTGACTAAGGCAGTTGGTGTTGCAACTCTGTCAGAATTTGTTGCCGATATTCACGTAGATGGTGATTTTCTATACGTGAATTCAGCGAAGCTGGCGCTCGACACGCTAGGTACCGGCGGGGTGGCGTACGCTATCTCCTGGGCGGCTGGCAAAATTGCGCCGGCTCTAGTAGCTGCGGGGCCCTTGTCTATCGGCGCCGTGGTCTTCGGTATCGGAGCCTCAGCACTGGCCACGTATGTCTGGTCAACTTTTGACGAGGCATTTTCCCTTGAACAGAGGGTCGAGGCCGTCTTGGGTCAACAGGATGTACAATTCATATACCTGAAAGATGGCAACCCGCTCTCCGGTGCCATATATGATAATATCAGTCCCGCGGATATCCCTTCCGCACTGGATGGCCTCGCGTACTACGCAGGTGCCGTCGATGGCTCCAAAATACAGATGAAGCAATTTGGAAGTGAGACCGAATACTCGGTGTTCGGAGGTAACGTGGCTGCGAAGCTGGTTGCCGCCATGGGAGTACCCCTTAGTGAGTTTTATAGCTGGGGTTGGGCGCAGGACGAAAAGGGGGGGGCTTCTACTAACGCTGCTCAGATAATTGTGGGAGGGCCGGTGGGCGGAGAAGGCAGTATGTCCTTCATCAACACTGGATCCTCGATCGCACTTAAGATCTGGAAAAGCGACGGTAGCGAACTCGAAAACATCACTATCGACATCGACAACATCGGGTTTGGTGAGCTTCCAGATGATCCAACCTCAGGACCGTTGGTGATTATCGGCTCCGACGGTATTGATGTCCTGAGAGCCGGGGCGCAGGGTTCGTATATCTTTGGGGGCAGAGGGGATGGAGACATTCTCAATGGCGGCAGTGGCAATGACCGTATCATCGCGGACTCTCTAAGTCCTCAATACGGAGAGAGAGGCATCAACACGCTCGAAGGGAATGGAGGTAAGGACCTTTTAGTCGGTGGAGGTGGAAACGACATCATCAAGGGCGGCAGCGGCGAGGATGTCGCGTTCGGGTATTGGGGTGATGATAAGATTGAGGGGGGAAGCGAAAACGACATTATCCATGGTGATTCGCAGATTTCGCAGGGAATGCTCGATGGTCGAGACCGGCTTGCGGGCGGTGACGGGCAGGACAAGATTTATGGCTCAGGAGGGGCAGACATTCTCGTCGGCGGAGACGCGGTGGATTTTTACGATCAGTCCCTGCGTTCATTCCACCCAGACTGGAATGATGGAGAGAGGGATCTTCTCGCTGGCGGTTTCGGTAACGATCAATATCTAATATCTCATCGTATCGATGCCAATTATTCTTTGAGTCTAGCGGCATCACTATCCTTCGTTGATATAATAGATGAAAGTTCCGGTGACGGTCGTGGTGATATAAAAATACAGAATTTCGACAGCAATACTGGTGAGGTTAAGGCGATACGGGCCTCGGGGTTTTACGAGCCGGTCGCCACCTCCCCGGAAGGGACGTTTTACATCAACTCTTCATATTCAGTCGACGACCTAGGAGATGATTGGGTTCCTAAGCTTGTCGTATCTTCGATTCTTGATGAACTGGGTCAGCCCTACATTTTTCTCATTCCGGAGTACCCGGACTGGGGTGCACCCTACGTCGCCATCCGGAACTTCCGTCAAGGCGACTTCGGAATTACGATTAGCGGTTACGGCGGCGCAAGGGAAGGAACACCCGGCGGTGATGTCATCGGCGGTAGCGGTAGCCGCGCCTTCGGGTCTCTCGACGCGGGCGATGCAAACCAAAATCTCTCATCGGACGATGCTCAACGCATTCATGCAGGCGGGGGCGATGACATTGTTTATGGTCGGAACGGGCAGGACGAAATTCGCGGTGAGGACGGGAACGATCGCCTGCAGGGAAACCGGGGCGACGACCTTCTTACCGGAGGAACAGGGAACGACGTATTCGTATACGGTCGCGGAGACGGCACTGACACTATCCGAGACGCAGGAGGTGCTAATGCTGGTCAAGACAAGATCGAGTTTACCAATGTGCTCGCCAGTGAGGTGAGGCTGACCCAGCAGGGGAATGACCTTATCATAACAATCCTAGACTCGGAGACCGGCGCCGGAGACGGTGGCTCTATAACGCTGACTGGCGCAATGGCGACCAATCAAGGTGGCACATTGCCATCCATAGAATTTTCCGATGGCACAATTTGGAACCCGCAACAGGTCATTACACACATCACCGAGGTTTTGTCCGGTGAAATAGCCGGTACAGCTCAGGCGGACCAACTTGAAGGCACTTGGGAAGGCGATGTGCTGCGAGGCAAGGGAGGCAACGACTCTCTCTCAGGAATGTTCGGCAGCGATGTCTACATCTACAGAGACGGTGATGGCAGCGATATTATTAATGACGGAGTGAACGTTTCTTCTGAAACCGACGTATTGCACTTTGAAAATCTGACAGCCTCAGATGTCTCATTGACGCGCGTCGGCGAGGCGTTGGTGATTACCATCGCCGGCAGCGAGGATACAATCACAGTCCGAAAGCAGTTTCTCCCAAATGGCTATTGGGGACTGGAAAGGATCCTATTTTCCGATGGCACTTCATTAGGTAGAGACGAAATTTTGAGCGTTGGGTCGGGCCAGCCGGAAATCGATTTCGAAGGCACTGACGGAGCGGATACGATCTATGGAAGTGGCGCAAGCGAACTATTCAGCGGAGGTAAAGGCAACGACCGATTACTGGGTGGCGGCGGCAGCGACATCTACATTTACTCTTCGGGGGATGGGTCTGACTTTATTGACGACGAAGCAAATGAGTCCACGTCAATAGATACTCTTCGGCTGGTTGACCTTAATCCAGATGATGTCTCCGCCTCGAGACGGGGCGAAAATCTTGTCCTGACCGATCTCACGACGGGCCACACAATCACAATCGATGAGCAATGGTACTCCGATACCGGTTACTGGGGGTTCGAGAGGATCGAGTTCCTGGATGGGACGGTCTGGAACAGGGCAACCATAATGGCGATACCTGTGGGACCGATCGTGGGATCCCCCCACAATGACGAGATTGAAGGCTCCCACGAGGACGACGTTATCCAAGGCGGCCGAGGGGACGACACCATCGAAGGCTATAGTGGAAGCGACATCTACCTATACGCGATGGGAGACGGAAACGACCTGATCCGAGATGGCGGAAGCGATCTGGGTGCGATCGACAAGCTCATTCTTTCGAATTTGACGGCCGGTCAGGTGACGGCTGCAAGGCAGGGGATAGCCCTTGTGCTAACCGTCTTGTCGACCAATCAGACGATTACCCTGACCAACCAATACTATTCGAGCAGCATGTCCTATGGGCTCGAAACAATCCAATTTGCGGGTGGGGCAGTCTGGGATCGGCAGCACCTTATGCAACTGGGGTTCGTGCCGACGATGAATGGCACAGCAAATGCCGACGTCCTTACGGGGATTTGGTTCGATGAAACCCTTCGGGGAGGTCTAGGCAATGACCAACTCATCGGCGATCAAGGAAGCGATACCTATATTTATGCCAACGGAGACGGCTCCGACATTATTGATGACAGCGGATACGATGCAGCGGATACAGATAGGCTGAGCTTTACCGATCTCACCGCGGACCAAATTGTGGCCCAACGTCAGGGCGATGACTTGATGCTGACGGTCAAGGCTAATGGCCATTCGATTACTATTGACGATCAGTTCAGAAGTTCCACTGGTTTCCACGGCCTTGAAGTAATTAGTTTCGCGGATGGCACCGCGTGGGACCGAGCGTCGATAATGGCGATCCAGGAACCAGGACTCACGTTGAGCGGGACGATTGAAAACGAAAGCCTCGTCGGTGCGACAGGAGACGATCTGCTCGACGGCAAGGGGGGATCGGATTGGCTGAAGGGTGGAGCCGGATCGGACACCTATGTCTATTCTCTCGGAGACGGAAATGACAATATTGACGACGATGCCAATCTGCAGACATCTGACATCGATGTCCTGCGGTTTACGAACATAGGTCCTGCAGGTGTGTCGTTGGCAAAGGTCGGTCCTGACCTAGAGATAACTATTGCCGCTACAGGCGAAGTAATAAAAGTTTACGATCAGTTCGCGGCTCAGACAGGTTCACCCGGCCTTGAGCGTATCGAGTTCTCCGATGGCACATACTGGGACCGTGTAGTCATTCTCTCTGCCCCTGTTGGCCCTATTCGGGGAACCGAGGCTGCAGAGGTACTTTCCGGCTCGGACGGCGACGACGTCATCATCTCCGGTCGCGGTGACGACTACCTCATGGAAACCGTCGGCTCAGACAGCTATACTTTTTCATCCGGCGACGGGAATGACATTATTATGTCCGGGGCCGACCGCGCCTCTGATGTCGATATTTTGAAGTTCACTGATGTTACCGCCTCGCAGATTTCCCTTGTCCGAAATGGTAATGCCCTTTTAGTGAAAGTCCTACCGACGAACCAGACCATCGAGGTCTGGGAGCAGTTTGCGGGCCAAGGGTTCCGCGGTATCGAGAAGATCGAATTCGCAAACGGCGTGATATGGAATCACGCCAATATCGTAGCGCTCGGTAACGGAGCTCCGCAGACACGACCGCCCACTATCGTCGGCGGCACGGGCAACGACGTCCTCAATGGAACGGTGGCCAGCGACGTGATTGCCGGGCATCAAGGGAACGATGTCCTGCAAGGCGGCTGGGGAGCCGACAGTTATCTTTATAACGTCGGCGACGGCCACGACACCATCGAGGACTGGGACAATCCCGAGTCGATCGACACGCTGTGGCTGGGATCTGGGATCAATTCTGGCTCTACCTTAGTTACGCGCGGCACAGAGGGCTTTTGGGACATTGTCCTGAACTTTGCCACCTCCAGTACGATCACCATCAAGAACGGATTTTTCGCCGCCAGCTCTGTCATTGAAGAGGTTAAATTCAATAACGGCATCGTTTGGGATCTTAGCGATCTCCGTGTTCAGTTCCTGAAGCAGGCGTCTACTTCCGGCGGCGATGAAATATATGGGTTCCTAGATTCTCACGACGTCATCACGGGTGGCGGGGGTTCTGACACCTTAAATGGCCTCGGTGGCAATGACGCTCTGTCGGGCGATGCTGGGGATGACACGCTGGTCGGTGAGGAAGGCAATGACAGGTTAATTGGCGGCGTCGGCGCCGATTCGCTTTTTGGCAACAGCGGCAGCGACATCTATGCCTATGAGTCCGGCGACAGCAACGACTACCTGAACGATGAAGATTCCGACAGCATCGCCGTTGACGTTCTACAGCTGACCGACCTCAATTTGACACAAGTCGAGTTCATGCGCTCCGGCGTCAGCCTGATCATGACGGTAGTTGCCACCGGACAAACCATCTTTATCAACAACCAATTCAACCAACAGGATGGCGGCTATTGGGGCATTGAGAAGATCGAGTTCGCCGGGGGCTCATCATGGAACCTCGCGCAAATCAACGACGTGGGCTGGATCCGGGGCACGTCTGGCAATGACAGCCTCACCGGAACATGGCGGCAGGAGATTTTGTCCGGCGGCTCTGGCAACGACAGCCTCAATGGCGACTGGGGAGATGATACCTACATATTCAACCTCGGTGACGGGCACGACACAATCCAAGACTGGGACAATCCTGAAGCTACCGACATATTGCAACTTGGTGCTGGTATCAGTGCAAATTCAGTCTCCGTGGAGCGGGGCGCAGCCGGCTTCTGGGATATGGTTCTCGACTTCGGGACTTCCGGCTCGGTGACGATCACAAACGGCCTCTACTCTGCGAGTACCGTCATCGAACGAGTCAACGTTGCCGACGGAACTGTCTGGACGCTCAATGATCTGCAAACCTTGCACCTGCAGCAATCAGCGACGTCAGCCGGTGACACGCTCTTCGGATTCATCGATCGCAATGACGTCATCAACGGCGGAGCAGGCAACGACGACCTCACGGGCTTCAGCGGCAATGATACGTTGCTGGGTGGCATCGGTGACGACAGCCTGAGTGGGGATGAAGGGGGCGATACGCTCGAGGGCGGGGCTGGCAATGACAGCCTCACCGGAGGCGACGGTAGCGATGTCTTCGTGTTTAAATCCGATTTCGGTTTCGACTGGGTTCAGGACTTCACTGCAGGTGCGGGGACCGATGATGTGATCGAAATCGCCGACAGCCCCATCACTGACTTCCAGGCTATTCTCGCAGCCGCGTCGCAGGAGGGTATCAATACCGTGATTGCACTGGATGCGAACAACACCATCACTTTGCATAATGTGATGCTGAGCAACCTCCATGCCGACGATTTCAGGTTTGTGGCCTGACGCGGAAGAATTGTGCGATCGGGCTTTCAATGCGGCGGTTGGCCGCCGCATTGATTGCATCCACGAACCGAGGGAGAGGACGGGCCGGTGGCTCCGTCTATTTGAGGTCGAGGCAAAGTATTTGGCGCGATGCCGATGATCGACGAAGCATGGACCGTGGTGAAGTTTGTTCTGTTACTCGCGAGCGCAGGCTACGGAGTGTATCACAAGTGGATCAACGCGAAACATGTCGTCGCGGCTCGGGAATGCGGAATTCAGGTTTCCGGCATTTACTGGGCGTGGATCGACGTATCGGAACCGCGCTGCCCAGTTTCGCTAAGAGATGAAGTTCTTCTGGCTCGCCGTCGCGGCTTAGCGGGGGCTATTGTTTTTCTATCACTGCTAATCCTAGGTGAAACTTTAATTCGCGCTGTTTAAGGGGAAAATAGGCGTGCGGACGTCATTACTGCAGTTTTATGATCCCTGCCTCGCAACTCCGCCCTGACGCGGGATCCCTCGCGGTGCCGGAGAGGCGGCCCTTTTTGGAACCTCCATGGACATTACGATCTGGTACGGCATATTAGCAACTGGACCTATTTCGAAGAGATGAGTTGCCGGAGTACTGATTGCGGGCCTATGATCGTGCGCGCATGAGACGATGACCCTGCTCAGCGCCTTAAACGCAAATTTTCCTTCGGAGCTGGTTGGGTGAAATTTTACCTACATGTTGATGATGATGCCGGTCTGGTACGGGATCTCAATGGCATCGAATTCGAAGGATTGGAAACAGCGGTCACCGAAGCCACCATCGCCGTGCACGAGATTGTAGCCGAGCATTTTCAACAAGACGAACCCCTGACGCTGAAGGCGATTATCATCTGCGGCGAAAACGGAGAGACGCTCCATAGAATAAGCGTTGCAGAAGCCCTCGCGACCTCTCGTGAGGGCTCTGCTTTACTCATGTAGAAGCACCCGGCTTTGCCCGGTGAACGTGGGCGGTCGTACGGTAACCAGAAAGCGCGCGCTGCCGACAGGTATTAGACGATTTTCGGAATGAAATTGCAGGCGTGGCGCTAATTGTGTTCCACAGTGGCGATCCTCATAGAGGTCGTCGATTTGTCGCCTCGCGCTGGAACGACGTATTCCCTTTGCCGTCAGGCTCTGGATGATGCATTGGACTCTCCTCAGGGTAGCCGACCTAGCCATTCAACGCTCTACCGATGTCTGGTTTCGCATGGAGCTGCTTACCAAGATCCTCAATGCCATACGGTTTCGCGAGGAATATAACATTCGAGGGAAGCTTGCCTTGTACTCGACGGACATGTCCAGACGTCGCAATAACGCGGATTTGCGGCCAGCGATCGTGAATCGCCCTCGCCAGACCGACTCCGTTGAACTGTCCCGGTATGTCTATGTCGGTGAAAACCGTTCCTATATCGTTTCGGGATTCCAAAACTGCGATTGCCTCGTCAGAACCGTTTGTCACCACGGCTTCAAGCCCGGCATCCTCAACGATGATTGACGCAACCGGCTGACAAGGGGGTCATCTTCGACCAACAGAACGACATTCTTCTCCGCTTGCTCCCGATAAGAACCCATGGACCTTACGCCTTCCTAACCCACACACATCAGCGGTTCTGACGCTACTCCGTAGGCGAGGCGAACTCCTTATTCACCGATCGGTTCCCGATTTTTTTGTCGCCCGGCTCAATTTCAAGCTGGTGTTGCGAAAGCGGATCATGATCCTATCCCTTGACCGGCAGTTGCCGGAATTGAACCACCAGAGCCCTATACTGAGCTGCTGCCATTGGATTGGCCCGAGGTTCATGCGTGCCTAAAGGCATCAGTTGGCCCATAGTAGACAAAGGCGGTCGCGGTAAGCCAAAACGGTCTTTTCGATAGGGTCAATTCAATGCAAAACATTGCAGCCAGCATAACGGGGTTTTTGTTGTGGTTCCTGATGGCCATCCCCGCCCTTGCAGGAGATCAGCATGGCCCCAAGAAGGTAATGTGGATTTCTGCGACAATTGGAGGCGCTCGTTTGCAGGTGCCTCTGGTGCACGGATTGCTCATTAGCACCACTGACCGCAAGAACGATTTTCATTTATCGGGGGGACAGGCGGACCATGTTCAGGCCGAGATCCGAAACCGACTGCAGTCAATGGCCAACAGCGAGACTGGCTTACAATTATCCAATTTGACGTTGATGATCGACAAGGTCTGTGCGTCGGGTGTTGATGTTCCGCTATGCCGGCATGCCATGGTTCCGCCCGCGGAGAAAGCCCATGTAAGCTGGATAGAAGTCATCCATCGTCCTGATATGGCGTTCGCAATGGAGTTACTGAGTCTGAAGGAGGCAGGCGAGGCCCCGTTATCGGGGACATCATCATTCCGCCGAATCACCCACCTCCACAAAAATCAAGGACATCCCTATGCCTGCCCCCCGGATCGAGAATTCGGTTTTTGTTGGATGTATATGAAACTAGGAGATGACCTGTTGGCAGTAATTATGTTCTGGCGGGAAAAGAACATGTCTCATTTGACCCCGTTCGCACAGATCGCTGATGACATGGGGATGACGATCGCGCAGTTGATGAAGGAATAGGCAGACCTGCCGCCGGTAAGCGAGCCTGCGGAAGTTTTTTTCCTTTAGGGTAAACACGGGCGCGGTCTTCGAAGCCGCGCGATGCAACTGTCCGCTGACGATCAAAGCGATATTGGGCGCGACAAATCTAGCTTGCGAGACGCGGCGTGCTCACGATCTTGAGGAACAGCGTGTTCATGGCTTCTTTGATGCCTTGCGAAGGGCTCACCTCGAAAAAGTAGCCCGGGGTGGCACAGTTTTGCATCATTGGGCCGATCTCATGCTGGAAAGGTTTGATCCACGTATTGTACCAGCCGTTCGTCGGGAGAGGCAGGTACGTCGTGTAAAGAACCGCGATTTTATAGCCCTTCTTCTTCAGCTGGTCGCAAGCCTTGATGTCGATCGGCTGCTGACAGCGGCTGCTCGTCAGCTTTTTCATACAGCCGCTCGCCTTCTTGCTGTCGTTGACGCCGTCCGACACGAAGAACACGATCTTCTCAGGGCTCCCGGCAGTCAGGCCGGTGCCCGCTGCGCCCATTTTGTTGCCGATATCCTTAAGCGCGCGGTCAAAGTCGGTCTGCTGGTCGTTGTCGTATCCCTGATATGGGATCGACATCAGATCGATAAGCGCAGCGTTGCTTTTTGCCTTCGTCAAATCATCGGTGAGTGAGGAAATTTCCAGGAGCTTCGTGTCCTCTGCCTTTTGTCCGAACGTATAGACGGCCATACGAAACTGGTTTGAGGTCTTTCTGACGTTTATAGCAGTGTCCATGAGCGCAGCGGTTGCTTGAGCCACGACGTTGATGCGGATGGTTACGCCGAGCTTCTTAGCGAGATTGTAGTAGCTATTCTTATCTTCGACGCCCTTGTCGATGATGTGGCATGCAAACGCGCATTTGTCTGAGGTATTGGCAACCATTTTATTGATGTCGGCGGGCGTCGCTCCGACACCCATCGACGGTGTGTTGTCGAGAAGCAGATAGAAATCGCGAAACGTCTCCGTCTGAAAGACCGCTGTCGCCGTGCCGCTGATATTTAGCTGGTTTTTGCCGATGACCTTCAGCAACGTCGTCGGCATGCTCGCGCTGTAGGAAAACACAGCTTTGATCTGATTATTTTCGCGTATGACTTCCGCATGCGTGCTGTCGATCACAAAGCCTGTCTTCGCCGACAGCTGCCCGCTAAACAGCTTCTCTGCATCTTCGGCTGCCTCACTGATATTGCCGTCGTCGGTCATCAGCATCGCTTCTTTGAACGCGACCGAGCTTTCTGCCACAGCGCCCAACGCTGCGGCGTCTGCTGCATCTTGAAGCCGAGTCTTCAGCGCCAACGCGTCGCTGATGTCGATGGCAAGTCCCGCGACTCCGATCAGCGGGACGAGCATCAAAGCGCTCATAATCCCGAAGTTGCCTGACCTATCGCGCAGATATTCTCGTAGCATAAGCAGCCCCCGTATTTGCTTTGTTACGATGATAAGCAAGAGCTTTAATTCTCGTAAAAAGAGGGCGTTGCCATAAGGGGTATGACGGTAAAGGCAGGTTGATTTCCCTACTAAGGTCAATAATACCTAAACGGTTCCGGAGATCATTTCTCAGCGGCCATGGCAAAACTCGCACTGAAGGTCGGTTATCGGCAGCCACATGGACCTCAACCGTGGGCAAGAATACTTCACACAAGGCTGACCAAGTAAAGACCAGATGGCCTCCCCGCAACGGCGGTCCCATAGAGATTAAAAGTCATGAGCGATCGCAGCTTCATTTTCGACTACCAAGATCAAAAGGCGAAAATGTTCAGGTTCGGGAACTGCCTTTACGATCTGCAGACCGAAAAAGCCCTCTTCAGGATAGAAAACGACTGGGCGATTTGTCTGGAAACGGGCGGGAGGGCGTTCTGGATCCACGACCGCTACATGTACCAGTATTTAGGCGGATCAAGACTTAGCGTGCAACCGGTAATGTATCATGACGAGCAGGGTCCTGTTCGCCCGATCTATGAGCGTCCCGTCAGCCGTCTCAGCAACGCAAAGACGAAGGTCAACCCCATTGTGCAGGTTCGCATCGCTATTGGTATTGCGCTTCGGAAAATGGCCGGCGCATTTCGCTGTTGGTTGGTCAGGAAGACTTGCTCGGCAGTCTCTATTCTCATGACGGTCATCAAGCGCTCAGCGCGCCGGCTTAAAATGATGCCGCCATAACCTGCAGCGGCGGTCTTTACCGGTCCAAGTACGCATATGCTCAGTAGCAGGGTTAACCTCGTCGCGGCGAGGAGACCGGCTCCACCATCAACCGTCGATCGATGTCACAGCCCCTCACGGGCTTGAACGTATTGAGCTGACATCCATTACCCAGTGCTCGACCCCGGCTGGGTTCAGGTAGGCTGCCATGAACGCGTCTAGATCGGCGCGTCTAGGGCCGAAGCTGTCGAAAATCTGCCGCGCCTCCCGAGCCGGCAAACCATAGCGATGGCGAAACGCGGTGATAGTATAGATATTTTCGTCAGAAGATTTTGGCATCGATGCTCCTCCGTTCGTGTACGAATTCCAAGAAGCCGCAAATGTTCCATCAAGTCGTCCCTCGGCATAGCTGCTCACGCTGGTTCATGGGACGTGCAAGGATCTAGTCTATCGCTCCGAGTCGATGCGCAACGTCTAATTAAGTTATTCATGTTTTCATCATCTAATAGATATTCGGATTGCGCGGCCTCTTCAAAGATAGTCCGCCAACAGTTGCAGGCATGAATGACCAGCCATGTTCTTGGATGAAGATCACGAAGCACTCGAAGCAGCCGAGCTTACCAGCAGACGCTCGTCGACACCCAGGAGAGGATGGGCATGATGCTTGACCTCATGCCGATGGGGCTGCTTATTCATACTAGGCAGGGGATTATTTTCGGAAACCAGGAGGCGGCACGCCTCCTGCAAGTGCCGCAAAGTGAAGTCGTCGGCAAACACTTCCTCGACTTCCTGACCACGCATGCGGAAGAAGCCGCCCAACAGATGGAGGAGGCATTTGACGGACGGATCAGTGTCGAGCCGACCGAGGCTGAGGTCAGAACCGCCGCGGGTGCAACAAGGACGATCAAATTGATCGCAGGCGCTTTGCCTTGGGAGGGCAACCCCGTCGTGCAGCTTCTTCTCCAGGACATCACGGACTTGAAGATGATCCAGCAGAGATTGCATCTTCTGGCGGTCACAGACGAACTGACGGGGGCGTTCAACCGTCGTCATGCATTCCAGATGGGCCATGCGCTATTTCGAGAGGTGGAAGCTGCTCCCACCGGAATTGCCCTTGCGGTACTCGATGTCGATCATTTCAAGCGAGTCAACGATACCTACGGACACACAGCAGGTGATGCGGCTTTGAAAGCGCTGACGCAGTCCGTCCAGGAGTTCATAGCAGCCGAGGCAGCTCACAAGATGACCTTTGCCCGCGTCGGCGGTGAGGAGTTCATGATCTTGTTTACCGCCACGGAGCCAGAGGCGGTGGTGGAGGTGTGCGAACAGATCAGGCGTGAGATCGAAAAGCGACTCGTCCTGTCGACTGCGGGCAGTTTCAAGATCACGGTCTCGATCGGCGTCGCAGTTCAAAACCAAACGGACAGCTCCTTCGACACGCTTTATTCCAGTGCTGACAGGGCGCTCTACGAGGCCAAGTCAGCCGGTCGAAATCGTGTCTGCCGCCATGATGCCGGACCGCAACCGCGCGGACGTTCGACCGCGACGTGACCTAGAGCGCGCTCCCTTTTCACGCAGGTGAACATTCGCTGACTACATGATTTCCAAATCTTCCGCCCTAACTTGGTCTACGTTCTGCAGAGCAAATGGGATCAAGAGGCAAAGGTCATTAGGGCTAATGGAAGTTGATGGACTGCTCGTCGCGTACATCCGAATCCTCGGCGTCGCGGCCCTTGTCGTCTACGGTTATTCCTGGATAGCACGGACCATAGATCGAAGTCTCGTTAAAGGCACCGCTATTGGTCTGCTCTTCGGCACAGGCGGCGTCATTTCGATGCATGATCCGGTCGTCATGATGCCGGGGCTGATCTATGATGCCCGCTCGATCCTCCTCATCCTGTCCCCCATCTATGGCGGCCCGGTCGGGATGATCATTGCTGCCCTGATGATGATAATCCACCGTCTCTTGATTGGAGGCATTGGCGCGATCGGCGGCACTGTGAGCATTCTGGTTGTCGCGGGGACCGGTTATCTATTCACCCTCATGCCGCGTTCGTGGCTGGGGACGGGATGGCGACGGTCCCTGTTGCTCGGGCTGGCGACGGTCTCTTCTTTCGTTGTGCTGGCCTTTCTGCCGTCGGCTGTCGCGATCGAGCTATTCCAGACGGCAGCTCTTCCCGTGATGCTGGCGAATGTCGCTGGCGTGATGCTTCTGACGGATCTTTTTCATCGGGAAAAGGAACGGGTCCGCATCCTACGCGCGTTGGAAAATGAAGCGAGCGTCGATCCGCTGACGAAGTTGCCCAACCGCCGTTTCTTTCAACGCGCCGCCGACCGCTGTGCCGAGGAAGCCGGTTCGAAGCGCATCCCATTTTCCGTCATCATGCTCGACATCGATCATTTCAAGAAGATCAACGACACATGGGGACATTCAGTCGGCGACACTGTACTTGCCAAGGTGGCTGATACCATCCGCGACGCCATTCGCAAGACCGATATTGCCGCACGATATGGCGGCGAGGAGATCGTTGTCCTGTTACCGTACACACGCCGGCAGGATGCCTTCAATGTGGCCGAGAAGATCCGCAGCCAAGTCGAAGCCGGAAGCCTCTTGGTCGATGGGCAAGAGATCAAGGTAACGGTAAGCCTCGGCGTTGCCAGCGCCAACGCTCATGCTCCTGATCTCCAGGCAGCCCTGAAAGAGGCAGACACCGCACTCTACAGAGCAAAGTCGGCCGGTAGAAACCGATGTGAAATCGCAATGGCGGCATAAAGGCGCTATGCAACGCGCCTCGGTCCTCCGATGCGAGGGAACGACTGCTCCTTGTAGGCGTTAGGCTTCGCTCGGCCGAGGCTGGCCGAACCTGCGGAGCTCCAGATGAATGATATGTCTGCGATGCCATTGGTCTTGTTAGTCGAAGATCAGCCGCTCCTTCTTCTCGAGGCGGAGGATATTCTTAAGCAACAGCACTTTCAGGTGATCTCCGCCGTGAACGGAAACGAGGGGCTGTCGGAATTGGACCGAGATGCAACCCGCTTTAGCGCCGTGATAACAGACGTGAGGCTAGGCGATGGCCCCAACGGTTGGGACGTTGCCCGGCATGCGCGCGAATTGGTTCCGGCGATGCCGGTGGTTTATGTGACGGCCGACAGCGCGGATGAATGGGCGGCAAATGGGGTGCCCGAAAGCATTCTGATAGCGAAACCGTTCGTGCCGGCGCAGTTGGTAATGGCCATCGCCACGCTTCTGAACCAGCAAACGGTTTCTCATGCGACCGGCAACATGCCCGCACCGGACCAGTAGCGCCATCACCTTGCCCGCCGCTTTGCGGATCTCGCATCCATTTGCGCTTGCGATCGTGCCAGCTCGCGGATCTCATGACGCGCGACGCCTATGTCTGCCAGATCACGGTCCGATAGCCACTGTAGTGCCTGTTCCGTTTCGCGCCGTTGCCACCAGCGAAGGACGATGGGTACTGGAATCCGCAAAGCTGCGAGTTTCGGGAGCAGGTTTCGGGCAATGCGGTCGGAGACTTCGTTCTGTCGGAGTTCGAATGTCATGGTTTCCATCCCGGTTATGCTGCGGTGAAGCCAATCTAGTGAGATACCGTCCGACGTGGTATCGGTAGTCTGGCAAATTATGTCTGTGAGACGCCATGATAGCCCCTGACAACCTAACCAACGTTCATCTGCCTCAAGACGGCTTCGGAGATTATCCGCACACCGCCGTCGCCCAAGGTGGAGCGGAACCCGCCGGGCGAACCTATTCCTTCCACACGCATCACCGCGCTCAGCTTTTCCAGATCGTGCGGGGGTCGCTCAGGCTGGAGACCGAGCGGGGTTACTTCATCGTTCCGCCTGAACGTGCCGTATTCGTGCCATCAGGAGTCCTTCACGAAGTGACCTATCTTCAGCAGACGGAGCGGAGCTATCTGTTCTTTCGGCCCGACGCGGTCGTAAACCTGCCCTCCGAGGTCTCCGTGATCGGAACGACGACGCTCCTGCGCGAACTTATCCTTGCGTTCCTGGAGATACCACGCGCAGAGGCCGGCAGCGACCGTGCCGAGCGGCTTGTTGCAGTCATCCTCGACCAGCTTCAGGCAAGTCCGGTCGCCCCGTTGTCACTTCCCTCACCGGCATCCGAACGTCTCCGTAACGTCGCTGCGGACATCAGGAACGAGCCGGGTGGGAATTGGCCGCTCAATGAACTTGCGTCCCGTGCGGCCATGTCCACACGCAGCTTCCAGCGCCATTTCCAAACTGAGACCGGCATGAGTTTTCGCGCGTGGCGTCAGCAGGCGAAACTCCTCAAAGCAGTGGAGTGGCTCGCCGCCGGTCGAAGTGTGGGCGATATCGCCTTCTCGCTCGGCTACTCCGGCCCCAGCGCTTTCATTGCAGTGTTCAGGGCGGCCTTCGGCGTCTCTCCCGGACAATATTTTGAGGGATCTCTCCGGGCTATGGTACCGGATTCGACGCGTGGCTGACGCAATGAGACGTCCTATGGCTCAACGGACCCAGATCATCCGCATCGACGAAAGCCAGCTAGCGACCCCATCTGGGTGAACTTAGGAGTAACGAAGCGAGTGCTGATATGATTGATCGCTTCGCACTGCACGACAAGGATGAGCGGTCTCCGGCAAGCGCGCAATGGCAATTCAGTAACTTCAGGGTATACCCCGGCGTGGCAGGTTTGCAGGTTACGGCGGGTCGCGTAACATCCGGGTTGACGCCGCCTATTTGTGACAAGCTAGGCTTTGGCCTAAAGCTAGAGGTTACAAATGGCCCGCATTGGTTACGCCCGCGTCAGCACAATTGATCAGGATCTACAGCTCCAGCTCGACCGGCTTCGGTCTGAGGGCTGTGAAATCATTCGCTCGGAGAAGGTGTCTGGAGGAACGCGCGAAGGTCGCGCCGAACTTGCGACGGTGATCGAGTTCCTGCGGCGAGACGACGAGCTGGTTGTTACCCGGCTGGACCGGCTCGGACGCGACACCCGCGATGTCCTAAACATCGTTCATGAGTGCCAGCAACGCGGTGCGTTCGTGACGGTGCTTGACCCTCACGTTTCGACCCGTGGAGAAGTCGGTCATGTGGTGCTAACGGTGCTCGGGATGGTGGCACAGATGGAGCGGCGATTCATCAAGGAACGTCAGCGCGAGGGTATTGCTCGCGCGAAAGCGGCCCTTATGTACAAGGGGGGTAGCCCACGTTTGGATCACAAACTCATTCACAAGCTGCATATAGAGGGCTTGGGGGCATCAGCTATCGCCAGACAAGCCGGATGTTCGCGAATGCAGGTGTATCGCGTGCTTGCGAAGACTGTGGCGACCGCTACCTGACAATTGCCGGCCGAATGAATGTAGCAATCTGGGCGGTCGGCATCTGAGATCCAGACATAGCAAGTTGCGTGTTTTTGTGAGATTCGAAATTCGGCGCTGCAATCAAGGAAAGTGCTTCGTTCAACGTGCTCTGCATGGTGGCAAATCCCCCCTTCAGCAATCCTTCACGCTGGGATCGTACAATCGCACCTCTATCCTACCAATGAGCTTTACATGACGATTGTACACGTTAGCGCAAAAGCATCCTTCCCGTCCCTTATCGCCGACTGCGCGTTATCCCAGAAAGGATTTTTTCTTCGTCCGATAAAGTTGCCAATGGATGGAAATCGGCAAGGACGCGCCGCGTTCTTTGGATCCGCCGTGAAAATGATGCAACAAAAAGCCGTGGAGATTAATTCCACCATCGTAGCCGCGTACGCCGGGGACACGAGCGCAGCGCGAACGTACCTTAAATACCTCAAGGCGAACGCAGATTCATTGACGGACCTTTCGCGCCTCAAAGATTTCTTCTTAGAACTCCCGCAACACCCGTTAGTATCCAATGTAGTTGATCGAGAATTCGTAATTGTCGGTTTGTACGTCAATGGACAGACCAAGCGCGCATTTAAGTTCACGTTTCCAGACTGCGTGTGGCTTGAAGATAGTGAAATAACTGTGGGGTCTGGTGCAGAAATCGTTGAGCGAATTATCGCCAATTCTAAGACTAAGGTGTTGAAGCCGTCAGAGGAATTCCGCGACGCAGAAATGAAATTCATTTCGCTGGTAGCATATCTCTTGGGGCACGAGGGCTTCACTTCAGAACCACATCTAGAAAAATTCGGAGGAGCTTACACGGGGTTCATTCACGACGGCTCTAGATTCTGCAAGAACGCCCCGTATGTCGCGATGCATTGGGGCGCAACTGTTTCAACTAAAGGAAAAATCGAGCGGCAGGCTCAACCCGTAATCTTGGACAGCCAGTGGATCGACGATTGGGTGCTTGTACGTCGCGCGCATGCCCATGGCGGCCGAAGGCAGCCTGATTTCACGCAGGATGAATGGCTCATTCCGCCGCTTATGTCCGATTTTGGCTATCCAGAAGAAGAAGCCTTCGATGATCTTCTTCTTGAACGCCTTAGAAAGGATTATTTCAGTAAAAATTTCTTGCTTGTGTCAGAGATAAGCTGCCACGGAAAAACTCTACAGATGAGCGCGTGCCACACATTGTATGGTGAAGCGGACGATGCCGCTTCCCTTACGAAGTCAGGTGATCGCCATGAATTTAAAGTCCGCAATGAAGTGCTAAAGCGAAACATTGACCTTGCCCTAAAACGGCTAAGGCAAAAGTCAGGTATATAGACAAAAGCGGTTCGCTTAAGCCGCCAACGTTTCTTATCAGCAGAGCTGCCAAGGACCCACGTAACGTTACTGACCGAAGCTTTATTCACGGTTTCAACCTTTTGAAGGTAACCGGCCCCGCCGTATTCATTGCGCGTCGCCACATTCGGGCAGTCCAGGCCAACCCAGATAGCTGGTCCTTGGAGCCGTCATACTCAAGCCTCGCTGCGCCATAGAACTCGTTATCGTCTGACACGTTGTCAGTAGCGTTTACTTGTTTGTAAAAATAACAAATACCGGGCGCTAGCAGCCCTTTTTTTGGAAAAGGGTCCACACTAATTGTGTCAGACCTATCGATGGGCGTGTTGCCTTTCGGATTCCACATCTTCATTTCAAAACTCCACCACGTCTGCGTGATTTCAGCCTCCAGAACGACCGGAGTGAGCGGGGCCAACTGGTCCGACGAGCATTGTCTCATGTCAAGTACAACGCTCTTTGATGCCGCAGCATCGAGAAGTTGTTGTTGTCTGGGCCAATTTGATGCCAATTCAACCCGCCACCGGCCATTAAGATCGGGAAAGATGAGCTTCCCAAGAATGGGAAATTTGCGCCAAAACCACCGCCAAACCGGATTCCATAAAAGTGCGTTCAGAAGCAGCCAAGCTACCCCTGGAATGGAGGAAGCCCTCAGCTCGACCGACAATATATTCGGCAGGCTGTACGCGAGGGAAAAAAGGCCGACGATCAGCCATCCGAATCCCACGAACATCATTTGTTTTGAAAGAATTCTGTACATTAGCGCCTCAGCCCACTTGAAACAGGAAGTTGCAAATCCCATTGTTGAACAAAACATGATCAAATTATAGGTGTTATGTGACTCTTGCAAACGCGCATGCGCTATTCTGTGGTCTGAAATCCCAACCTAGTTACCTTGCAAATCTTACTATCGAAGAGGATGAACGCACCGGCTTGATGGAAGCGAGGCGTGAGATTCGCGCCACCCTCAAAGCTGCCGCAGCCGGAATCATCACGCATGATGAATACTGGCAAGATGCCTATTCCAACCGAAACTGGCGCACACGCCCGGCCATTGAAGTAAAATTCATGACGCAGGGCAGTTTTGCCTACGGAACAATAAATGCCCCCGCTCAAAAGCCGCATCAGGAAATCGACCTAGACGATGGTATGTACGTTCCGGTTGAATTCTTAAGCAATGGCGAACCGGCCCTTGCAGCGAAAGGGCTGTTCGCGTTCGTCGAAACCGCCCTCGCGGACCTCTGCAAAAAGAATAACTGGAAGCTAGCGGAAAAGCCGAACTGCGTGCGCGTAAAGTTGTGGCCGGGGGCGCACATCGATATACCGATCTATTCCATTCCTCGTGAGCGCTTTGAAGCGATCAGGGAAGCTCTGGAGAAGAGTCACGCTGCAACTTTTGCCGCAAGGGACTCCGTAACCACCTCTTGGCGTCTTCCTTCTGATAAAATTATGCTTGCGCAGCGCGATGGTACGTGGGTTCAGTCGGACCCACAGCAACTTCACGACTGGGTTGTAAGCAGGTCAGACCGCTACGGCGCAGTGTATAAGCGTCTATGCCGGTTCTTCAAAGGGTGGCGTGATTATATATGGTTAAAATCACCGTTGTCTTCTCTTTGTATTATGTGCGCGGTCGATCAAGCTCTACAAAAGCTCAACGGCTTTCCCACGGAAGATCGCGATGATGCTCTTATTCTGGAAATCGCGAAGGAGCTGCCTGACCTGTTCAATGGCAAGATTGAAAACCCGGTTCTGAAGCATCTTTGCATCAACGAGTGGTCTGAGGAAGATCGAGACGCCATCGTGTCCGCGGCTCGGGAACTCCGAGACGAAATGAGCTCCGCGCTTGAGCGGACAGGCGATGCAGAATTGGTTGTCAAGAAGCTGCGAAACAAGTTCGGACAGCGAATGCCCTACCGCCCTGATTCGGTAAAAATGGCCTCCAAGATTGCCGCCGTTCAAACCGCCATTCCTGCTACTGTGGCAGCACCGCGCGTCACAGCCTCAACGTCAGGATAATGGATAAAAGGTCTGCTCTCCAAAATATCGACGCGACTCTCCAAAGGATTGGTTTTCAATACACCGGATCCGGAGTCGCTGACTACTCGGGTTCGATCAGTGTCCACGGCCAACCGATAGATATCTCACTTTCGATTCCAGATGTTAGCTTTGTACAAAAGCCGCGAGTATTCTTAAAAGATCGATCTCAGATTCCACTTGAAACCCTAGCCCATGTCGAGTCAGGTGACGGTATTTGTTATGCTTCCGGTGCCGGCTTGCCGATTGATCTCTATAGACCTGGCGAGGCAATCCTACGAATACTTGATGAAGTCAAGCGTACCCTGGAGCTTTCATATCGTGGCCGCGCAAAACTCGAAATTGTAGATGAGTATCAGCAGTACTGGTACCCTAAACTTGGCGTGCAGGTCCTATTGCCCAAACAGCAGTCTTCGGGTGGGACCGATGGTTTCGTATTTTTCGCGAGTAGGAATGGTCAAGTCGAGTTTCTATGCCTAGATAGAAGGCCGGCACTGCGTGGGTACGATGTTACTTTTCCCGAGCCGGCACGCCTACGATGCGTAAGCGAAAAGCTCGGACCCGGGGGTGGCATTAGAGCGCCGAAGACACTCGAAGATTTACGGCGTTGGGTCGATGGCCAGCCCGCACTCGGTGTTAATTGGCAAGTAATCTTCAATGAACTTTGCCAAGGGCTAACCGTGTTCTTCGCTGGTCCCAATGCGTTTGTTGGCGTCAAGATGGAAGTGCCTAAGGAGATCGCGACAGCTATCCTTCGCAAGTCTATTCGCAAACAATCCCTTACGAAGCTGTTAGTCAACAGGATGGATAAAGTGAGTGTGGAGCGATACGCAGGCAATTGGTCCAGCCTAGACCACGTCAGTTCACGCAATATTCCCGAACGCGACAATTTTAAGAATATATCAGTTGCCTTGATCGGCGGCGGAACAATTGGCGGCTACTTGTCACGGTTGCTTGTTCAAAGCGGCGCGGGAATGGATGGACGCCTGTCTATCTTCGACAATCAGTTATTGAGCGAGGGGAATATAGGCCGTCACGTGCTGGGGTTCGAATATATCGGCAAACCTAAAGCGCTTGCGCTCAAGGCTGAGTTGGAGCGGTTTCACCCGCAAGTAAGTGTACGAGCATTCAACGAAAACGCGCTGGACTGCTGGAGCCAAATCGCAAATTGTGACCTTATCATCGACGCGACCGGTGAATGGAATGTGCAATCAGCCTTGAACGATCGATTTCTTGCAGGACGTGATTTTCGGGCAGCAGCACTCCTCCATACGTGGATATTCATGAATGGCGCAGGGGTCCAAAGCTTCCTCAACCTCCGAGACGGTCTTGCCTGCTTTCGCTGCCTTAAAACAAGCTTTGATGGTCGGTGGCGATATCCTGCAGGGGATGAACGACATGTGCTCAATGTTCAGCCAGCTAGTTGTGGCGATGGCTCTTATGTGCCGTTTTCGGCTGACGCTGCGGTAATGGCTGCAAGCTTGGCAAACCGAGCTGCGTTGGATTGGGTATCAGCTAAGCCGGGTGCTCGCTTGCGGACAATTGCAGTTGATTTGGAGCGGGGAAGATATCAAAAGCCGGTCTCGCCCACTGCACTAAAAAGCTGCCCTGCTTGCCTAGGTAATTCGAGTTCGCTTTGATAAAGGTCTTGCTTCCCAATCTCATAGTACAAGAGATCCGAAGTTATCTAGGCAATAGTTCTGGAAACAATGAACATGGTGGGTTGTTGCTCGGCTTCCGAAAGCCTTCAGCAGTCCAGGTCCACTCCGTTACTTTTCCCGATCAATGGGATCGGTCGACGCCAACGCGTTTCCATCGATCTCATCGCGGTCACGAGGATAGGGCAATCAAGCAATGGCTGTCGTCCGGGAAGACCGTCGATTGGGTTGGAGAGTGGCACTCTCATCCTTTCGGAACCAGCCTCCCATCATCCATTGATCGCGATAGCTGGAAAAAAATTGTGTCGCATACTGCGCGTCCAATGGTGTTCATAATATTCGGTCGACTAGATATGTATGTCGGCCTGCAAACCGCTCTCGCCGGATCCGCGTTGCGTCTCGTTGTTGAAGAAAAGTCCGACAACGCCGCGCTTTATGGATAACGGAGGCCGACAAACGTTGTCCGGCCACGTACGAATTAAGCCATCAAAATCCGGCTGCAAATGTGGGTATAAAGTGGGTCGCAGGTGCTTGCTTTGAAAAATAGCCGGTTTTTCGATCGCTTGCAAAGCACATTGGCGGAGAGGGTGGTAGCCGTGCGTTTTATCCGAGTGGGCAGTGTAACGTGATGGGAGCGCAAAATGGAAAAACTTGAGACTGATTTCAACGCTGCGATGTTCTCGATCGACCAGCGAGCTAAATCAGAAGCTCGGTATAACGCGACGGTATTCCTGAGAATGCTCACGGAACGGGGTGGGTGGAAACAGCAAAGTATCTTATCAACGCTACAAAGCCCTCAGATGGGTACATAAATCTCCTATGAACGGCAATGCTTGGATCTAACCGTCGAGGCGATGGTACTGGAAAATGTGAGGTGGCACGCGTTATTCATCGACGACGAGCTATCAAGAGCGAGAGCGCGACTGGATGAGTATCACTACCAGCACGAGGCTTGAGCGGGATGGCACTCCCAGTGTCGCTGCCCGTCCAGTACATTCCCGGCTCCGGAGACACCACCCCTTGGCGAGTGAATGTTGCTATGATGTTGCTGTCGTCCAATTCTCAGCCGTGGATATCGAATAAATATCTCGCGTTTGCAATAGGTTATGATTCCTTTCGTAAAGGTGCAGCCAGCCCTTGAACCATCGGCTTCGCTGAGCCATCCAGACGCGGATCGCGGTCGGGGCGTCCTCGAGCGTCTGGCGCACGATCACATCCGCGCGGTAGCCGAGGCGGTAGAGGCGTAGACCGAGATCCGCGTCCTCGGTGACGTTGAACGGATCCCATCCGCCGACGGCAAGCAGGGTTTCGGTGCGGAAGTGATTGGAGGTGCCGCCGAGCGGCAGAGGCATCCGGCTGCCGGCGAGCATCGGCAGCAGGCCGCGAAACAGGCCCGAATATTCGAGGGAAAATAGCGCGCTGATCCAGGATTCCTTGGCATTGGTGATGATCAACGGCGCCTGCAGGCAGGCAACCTCCGCAGGTGAGGTTTGAAAGCGCGCGTAAGCCTCGCGAAGTTGCTGCGGATGGGGCCGGTCTTCGGCGTCATAGATCGCCAGATATTCGCCGCGTGCCGCAGCCAGCGCGTAGGTGAGAGCCTTCGGCTTGGTGCGCGGATTGCAGGGAGGCACCTCCACGATCTCGAAACATGGGCCTAAGGCAAGCGCCTTGAGGGCTGTGATCGTCTCGTGGTCGTCCGCCTCGCAGACGAGTTTGATGTCGAGCAGCGCGGCCGGCCAGTCCAGCCGCTTGAGGCTTGAGATCAGCTGCTCTGCAACGGCGGCCTCGCGGTAGAGCGCTACCATCACCGTATAACAGGGAAGCGGCGCATCCCGCGCGGGTAGCGCCGGCAGCATGGCCGGGGCGAAATTTTGCCGGGTGAAGGCGGCAAATCGCAGGAATAGGGATGCCAGATAGATGCATGACAGCCCGATATGCAGCATAAGCAGTGTTGCGAGCGGCATGAAGATCAGCGCGGAGATAATGGCGGCAAGCCCAAGTCCCGCATAAAAACCTTGGTGGCCGGCCAAAACGATGCGGGCCGAGAAGTCGGGAAATTGGTCGAAAAGAGTGGTGACAGCTTCCTGGACGCGTCTGCGGGCACCGGCCCTCCAGACTGCGCTGCGGACCGCCGAAGGCGTGGTTATCGCAAGATCGCGACCGAGAGCGGGCATGGCCGCAAGGGCCGCGCCGAGGTCGGCGAGCCTTGAGGCTTCCGGCACCACGGCCACCTGCGGAGCGCGATGCCGGTGGGCGATGCGGATCTGGCTGGGGCGCCGCAATTGCGTGTCGAGCAGAGGTATGTCGGTTAAAAGGGACGGATCGATGGTGCCGATAAAAGGCAGGCGCAGAAAGCGCGCCATGGCTCCGTAATAGGCGTCTTCCTCGACCTAGCCGCTATGAAGCAATTCGCATTCGATGGTGGTGCCGTTTTGCCGCGCCCGCTCGGCAAGCGTTGAACGCAGGGGTTTTGAAATGCCGAGCGCCGCAAGGGCTATCAGCTCCGGGTCTTCACTCGAAACGTGGACATTTTCGGCAGCCTTGCTTGCCGGTGGAGCGTGATCTTGCCACACGCCATCTTGCACCGGCGGCGATGCCGGCGGATATTCCCCTAAACGCATGACTCTGCTACACCGCCCGCAAGCGGACGCCCCAACCTTGTCCCGATCTGGATCATAGCGATGCGTCTTCTGATTGCATGCCCGAATATTAAGGGGTTCTTCACCATTTTGCAGCTTTGCCTTGCGGCGGGCGCATTGTTCGCCTTTCTCGTGTCGAGCCATGCGGCTCGCGCGGACGATGGGCTGCCGTTGATGTTCGATGCGCGCGAGCGTCTCCCGCGGCCGGATCTTTCCAGCCTCGTCCGGCTGAGGATACTGACGACAATCGACTTTCCTCCTTTCAACTTTGCCGATCAGACAGGTCGGCTCGCCGGTTTCAATGTCGATCTAGCCCGCGAAATCTGCGGTGAGTTGAAGATCGAGGCGAAGTGCCAGATCCAGGCGCTGCCGTTCGAGGAACTGGAAAAGACGCTGGAAAGCGGGGCAGGCGAGGCGGTGATGGCCGGCGTCGCGGTTACGCCGGATCGGCGCCGGCGGTTTTCGTTTTCGAGGCCTTATCTCGGCGTGCCGGCTCGCTTTGCCCGCAACCTCGCCGCCAAGATCGACGGCGACACGGCTGCGGCGCTTGCCGGCAAGCCGGTCGGCGTGGTCGAGGGAACGGCCCATCAGGTGATGCTGAAAGCCTTCTTCCCGAAGGTCACGATCATCCCGTTCGACAGCCATGAGATGATGCTGGAGGCATTGAAGGCCGGCAAGGTGGATGCCGTGTTTTCCGATGGCCTGAGACTGCCCTTCTGGGTTGCGGGAGAAATGTCGGCAAAATGCTGCGCGCTCTTTGACGGCCCCTATCTTTCGGAAAAGTTCCTCGGCGAGGCGCTGACCGTCATGTTCCGCAAGAACGATCCCTTGCTTGTTGCGGCTTTCGACCACGCTCTCGGCGCGCTCTCCCGCAATGGACGCTTGCAGGACATCTACCTGCGGTATTTTCCGAATGGGCTTTATTGAGGGGAATTCTTTCCTAGCGGTTCGCCATGCCTATTGGCTCGCCCAGATGATGCGTGCCATCCAGTCCACTTCCGAAAGATCGAAGCTGCGGTTCGGATGCTCGGGATTGAGCGACATCAGCTCGACCGTCCGGGCCGTCTGGCGCGAGAGAACCTTGGCCATGACTTCGCCCTCGCGGGTTTTCAGGACGACGCGGTCGCCGCGCCGCACCTGTGCGCCCGGTTCCACGATGAGCACATCGCCGTCGCGATAAAGCGGCATCATCGACTCGCCCTGGACTTCAAGCGCATAGACGCCGGCCTTGCGCGAAGGGTCGATCGGGAACTCCACCACATCCCAGCCCTGGCCGGCAGGAAAGCCGCCGTCGTCGAAAAAACCACCCGCACCCGCTTGAGCAAAGCCGAGGAGCGGGATGGTGCCCCCCTGCGGCGGGAAATTGCCTTCCGGAAATGCCGAACGGCTGGAGGAGGTCGGCAGATAGCTCATGAACTGGTCTACCGTCGCCCCCGTCGCCTCCAGCACCTTGGCGATCGATTCCGTCGAAGGCCAGCGCAGGCGCCCGTCCGGCCCGAGCCGCTTCGACTTGTTGAAGGATGTCGGATCCAGGCCGGCACGCCGCGCAAGGCCCGACGGTGTCAGTTGATGGCGTTGGGCCAGCGTATCGATCGCGTTCCAGATCGTTTCATGTGACAGCATTTTGCCCGTACCCGGCGCGCGAGACAGGGCCGGACAAACCGGCGCTCGGCGGCACCCCTTCGATCAATCTCTCCACGGCCTTCAGGCTGCATGACAGCAAGCCCAGACACCCCGGATTTTAACGGAGGGCGGGCCTCGCGTAAAGAGAAGGAAGGAATAAAATCCTGCAATATGGATGAGGCTGGCGCTAGGCCACCAGGGCCATGTTGATCTTGCCGAGCTTGATCACCGCCTGCGTCCGGCTGTCGACGTTGAGCTTCAGCAGGATTGCCGAAACATGCGCCTTGATGGTCGCCTCCGAGACGCCGAGTTCGTAAGCGATCTGCTTGTTCAGCAAGCCTTCGCCGAGCATGGTCAGCACCCGGCTCTGCTGCGGCGTGAGCGTTTTCAGCCGATCCATGAGTTCGGCAAGGCCGGGATCTTCTTCAGGCTGGGTGGAATCGCCCTTTGGCGCCCAGATATCGCCCTCGAGAACCGCCTGAACGCCGGCCCGGATCTCGTCGAGGCCGGAGGATTTCGAAATGAAACCCGAGGCGCCCAGTTCCAGGGCGCGGCGTATCGTGGTGCCGTCGTCGCTCGCCGAGACGATAACGATCGGCAGGCCGGAGAATTCCGCCCGCAGCGACATCAGCCCGGAAAAACCGCTAACGCCCGGCATTGCCAGGTCGAGCAGCATCAGGTCGGCCTCGGGATTGGAATCGGCGGCACGCCGCGCGGCTTCGAAATCACCCGCCTCGATGATCAGGACTTTTTCGGCGATCCCCTGAACAGCCTGGCGCAGGGCGCCGCGAAACAGCGGATGGTCGTCAGCGATGATAATTGTAAGTGTCTGCATTCCCACGCTCCCTCCCAAGAGCATAGTTGTGCCTCTGTATCTTCGAAAGTTGTAAACCTCCGGAGCGACGGAAACAAGTGCGGGAATTCACGTACGATTTGGTTGAGGTTTGTCCGCTTCCCGCTCGTCGATGAATTCGCCGACGATCGCCATGAAACGCCGCATGAACTTCTCCATGATGGAGAGAGACTTGTCCACTTCCTCGTCGGTGGGCAGTGCCGTCGGCGGCGTCTGGCTCAGCCGCTCCTCAAGCGACGTCACCCTCTTTTCCAGTCTGTCGAGTTCCTCTTCGTAAGCTGCCCGCTCGTCCGGCTGCATGCGGCAGGTCAGCGTCCCGTTTTCCTCGCGGCAGAGCGTCATGGCGCCGGTCTGCGTATCGAGCCGAACGACGCCGCTTTCGGTCCGTTCCAGCTGAAAACGGTTCTGCTGCGGCGCCTGGGCGTAGGAGGCCGCGGGAATGACGAGTGCCACGGTGAATAGTGTCAGAACCTTCATCTTTTGGTCCTCCTCAGGTGGACAAGCGCCGGGCTTTGCGGCAAACGCACCGATTATAACAGATACTCGAGAGTTCATGATGACGGATATGGTGTATAAGATCGTGCCGGAAACGCTCTGGCGCCAGGCGAAGGGTAGCGGTGTCTTCGACGGCGCGGGTATCGATCTCCAGGACGGCTACATCCATTTGTCAACCGGGCCTCAGGCCAGAGAGACGGCCCGGCTGCATTTTGCCGGCGTTGCAGGCCTTGTCCTGGTGGCCGTCAACGCGGCGGAGCTTGGCGAGGCGCTGAAATACGAGCCCTCGCGCGGGGGTGACCTCTTCCCGCATCTTTACGGCAAGCTGCCTTTTTCGGCGGTGCTTTGGGAAATGCCGCTGCTGATCGGCGCAGACGGCGTGCATGCCTTTCCGGAGAAAATGCCATGATCGGTCCCTTTGCCGGGCTTGCCTCGCGCAGCCTTTTCGTCTTCGACCCGGAAACGGCACATGGTCTGTCGATCGCGGCATTGAAGACCGGCCTCGTACCCACCTGCCGTATCGCGAACGATCCACGTCTTGCCCAGACGATTGCCGGGATCACCTTTCCGAACCCGCTCGGCCTTGCCGCCGGTTACGACAAGAATGCCGAAGTGCCGGATGCGATGCTGAAGCTCGGTTTCGGTTTCACCGAAGTGGGCACCGTGACGCCAAAACCTCAAGCCGGCAACGACAAGCCGCGCATCTTCCGCCTGGTGGAGGACCGCGGGGTCATCAACCGGCTCGGCTTCAACAACGAGGGGCATGAGGCGGCCTTCGCCAGGCTTTCGGCACGGCACAATGCCCCGGGGATCGTTGGCGTCAATATCGGCGCCAACAAGGATACCGCCGATCGCGTGGCCGATTACGTCGCGGGCATTCGAAAGTTTTATGCGCTCGCCACCTATTTCACTGTCAACATCTCCTCCCCTAATACACCGGGCCTGCGCGACCTGCAGGCCCGCGACAGCTTGAAGGCGCTGCTGGAAGCCGTGCTTGCGGCGCGGGCGGAAGAGGGGCTGCGGTATGGACGAACCGTGCCGGTCTTTCTGAAGATCGCGCCCGATCTGACGGAGGAGGGGTTGGACGATATTGCCTCCGAAGTGACCTCCCATCCGCTGGACGGCCTGATCGTTTCCAATACCACGCTTTCCCGCGACGGGCTGAAGGATCAGATCCAGGCGAAAGAAGCGGGCGGCCTTTCCGGCGTGCCGCTCTTCAAGCGGTCGACGGTGATGCTTGCCAAGATGCGCAAACGCGTCGGCCCGGCTCTGCCGATTATTGGTGTGGGTGGGGTTTCCAGTGCGACGGACGCCTTGGAAAAAATCCGCGCCGGCGCGGACCTGGTGCAGCTTTATTCCTGCATGGTTTATGAAGGCCCCGGCCTGCCGGCAACGATCCTGAAGGGCCTCTCGTCGCTTCTCGACCGGGAAAAGCTCTCCTCGATCCGGGAAATCCGCGACACCCGTCTCGATCAGTGGGCGGCGGAAAAACTCTGACGCGCCTTGCGGGGCACCATCGCCGCGAGGAAGATGCCGCGCATCAGCAGGAAGAGGTTGAGCGACAGCCAGAGCCCGTGATTGCCGAAAAGCGGCACGAGCGCGGCGAGCGCTAAACAATATCCGGCGAAGGAGGCGAGCATCATGTTGCGCATCTCCCGTGACCATGTGGCGCCGATGAAGACGCCGTCCATCTGGAAGGCCAGCACGCCGGTCAAACCCGTCAATGCCGCCCATCCGAGATAGCTGTAGGCCGTCTGCCGCACGTCTTCGGACGTCGTCAGCATGTCGATAATCGGCTGCCCGAAGAGAATGAAGAACAGTCCGACGGCGCCCGCCATGGCGAAGGACCAGAGGCCGGTCAGCTTCAGCGCACGGTCGAAGGAAGGACGATACCGCGCCCCGACCGCCCTGCCGGCCAGCTGTTCGGCAGCCCCCGCTAGACCGTCCAGGAAGAAGGCAGACAGCATGAAGACGTTCATCAGCACGGCGTTGGCGGCGAGCGTCACGGCGCCGAAGCTGGATCCGACGCGTGTCAGCAGCGCAAATGCGCCGTTCAATATCAGTGATCGGATCAGGATATCGGCATTGAGGTGGAAGAGCTGTTTGAGCTTGGCCGCGTCGAAGATGTCCACACGGCTCGGCCGATGGACAGCAGAAAACTGCCGGCTGACGATCAGGAAGCCGATCACGACCGCCGCGGTTTCGGCAAGCGCGGTTCCCCAGGCCACTCCGGCAATACCCCAGCCGAGACCGAGGCCAAGAAAGATCGAAAGCATGATGTTCGTGCCGTTGAGAATGATTTGCAGGACAAGGCCCAGCAAGCCCTGGCCGCGCCCGAGCACATAGCCGAGGATCGCGAAATTGGCGAAGGTCGCGGGGCTGGTCAGCACGCGGATCCTGAAATATTGGCGTGTGACGTCAGCGACGGCGGGATCGCTGGTCATCAGCTCCGGCGCGAAAGCGAGGATCAGCGGAGAAAGCGCCAGCATGACGAAGCCGAGCCCGAATGCGCTGAGGAGGGCTCGCCAGAACACCGCCTGCTGTTCGCGATGGTCGCCACGGCCGAAAGCCTGAGCGACGAGACCGGTGGTGGACGTGCGCAGGAAGCTTAAGCTGCCATAGATGAGGTCGAAGAGGATTGCGCCGATCGCCAGCCCGGCGAGCGCCTCGGCCTTTCCGAACTGGCCGACGACGGCCGTATCCGTAAGCCCGAGCAGCGGGGTCGTGAGAAAGCCGAGCGTCATCGGGATCGCGATGCCGAGTACCAGCCGGTGCGTCACGTCGAACGGCTTTGCGGCCTGCCCTTCTGGTCCGCGGCCATCCATCGCCTAACCCGAAAGGACCATGGCCCAATAGGTGCGGCTGTCATCGGCGCGCGCCACGGCGACGCCGAGCCCCCTGAAGGAACCGAGCATGTTTTCGAGATGCTTGGGAGAGTCGATCCAGGCCTGCACGGCTGCGTTTACCGAATCCTGGCCGCTGGCGATGTTTTCGGCGGCGGGCAGCGCCACGTCATTGCGCTTCATGCGCGAGCCGAAGTCGTCGCCGAAGCCGATCAGGTGTTTCATCTTCTCGGCTTTTGCCATGCGGATAGCCTGCTGGGAGGCAGCCTTGCGTGCAGGCGTATCGAGGGTCAGTGCCGCCAGACCGCGGCTTTGTCTCAGCTTGTTGACCATCGGCAGCGCCGCTTCCGTTTCGTCCTCGGCGCCTGCGGTCGGGGTGAGAACAGATGTCGTGGAACAGCCGGCGAGCAGCAGGCCCATTCCTGACATCATGAGGAAACCCCGGCGGGAGGAAATATAGAGGTCGGTCATGTCAGCGGCGGTAGCTCAACAGGCGCAGGATGACGAAGATCGGAATGACGACGATGGCGCCCAGCACCAGATAGTTGCCGACCCGGCCGAGAGCCCGGAAACCGTTGTACCAGAGGTCCAGGAACCAGTAGCGGACCGTATCGACGATATTGTCCGGCGTGAAGCCAAAAAACGCCAGTACGAACCCTACGATGAGGCACACGACGATCAGCTTGATGATCGTGCGACCCGGCGTATCGCCCAGGAACCTGTTCATCCCGTCCGCCATCCTTGTCTGTCTCCGAATTGCCTGAAACGCATACCCGCGGCTCGTCTGCGCCGCAAGCGCCTTGGCCTCCTCAAATAGAACTTGAGTTTTTTTGTGGCTTCGGCAAAGAACCCGCGACCCTTGGGAGCCGATCATGTCCGCCAGCCAGTTCTCCTCCGGCGATGTGATCGCCGACCGCCGCGCCGACTATGCCCGCATGTTGGCGGAGGCGGGCGATTTCGCCGCCGCCGCGGAACTCGTGGAACAGGCCCTGGAACTCGTCCCCGGCTGGGCCGCGGGCTGGTTCCGGCTCGGCGAATATCGTGAGAAGGCCACACTTGCGACCGCCGCGGACGCATATCGGCAGGCGCTCGATCTCCAGCCAGACGACATCTTCGGCGCAAGATTGAAGCTCGCGCTGCTCGGCGCCGAGGAAATGCCGGCCCAGCCCCCGAGCCGTTATGTCGAGGGCCTGTTCGATGACTATGCCGACCGGTTTGATACGGCGCTTGTCGAGAGGCTAGAATATTCCGTGCCCGGCAAGCTCGCCGCTCTCGTCGCACCCCATGCGCCGTTCAGGAATACCGTCGATCTCGGTTGCGGCACGGGCCTTTTCGGTGCCGAAATCCGTGGCGGGACGGAGCGCCTCGAAGGCTTCGACCTCTCCGGGAACATGCTGGCCAAGGCGGAGGCAAAGGGCCTCTATGACCATCTCGGCCAATCGGATCTCAGCCTTTCCCCAGAGATGTCCGGCCTTTTTTCCGGCGTTCTTGCGAGACAGCGCGCCGATCTCGTTTCCGCCGCCGACGTGCTGATGTATCTCGGATCGCTGGAAACCGTCTTCCCACTGGTTCTTGAATTGCTCGCACCTGCGGGGCTCTTCGGTTTCTCCGTCGAGGATGCGGGCGAGGAGCGGTCTTTCGTTCTTCGGGATTCTTTGCGTTACGCCCATTCCGAAACCTATATCCGGTCTCTGCTTCATCGCTACGGCTTCGAAATTCTCGCGTTGCAAAAGACCCCCATTCGCACGGATGCCGGCAGACCGATCCAAGGTATCCTCTTTCTGTCGCGAAAGCTCGCCTGACCGAATGTTTCTTGCTTTTTTCGCAGCCACCATATCGCCGCTTGAACGGGCTTGATGACGGTTTTATTGCAGTGCAATATCGCCGAGAATGAAGGGGTCGGAATTGGCCGGGCAGCAGAAGCAGGTTCAGAGAAAAAGCCTCGGCTTTTATAGCGCCGATCCGTCGCAGCACACACTCCTTGAGGACGGTCAGGGGCTTTTGACCGGCGCCATGGTGGCTGCCCTCGGCTTCTATTTCCTGAACAAGGTCGGCCTGCTCACCGGCGGCACTGCGGGCGTTGCTTTTCTTCTGCACTACGCCTTGGGTATTTCCTTCGGCCTCCTGTTCTTTATCGTCAACCTGCCGTTTTATTATCTTTCGTTTCGCCGGCTGGGGCTCGCCTTCTCGGTAAAGACCTTCGTCGCGATCGGGCTTGTCTCCGTGATCTCCGAGGTCGAGGGCCGCTTCTTTCTGATCGATTATCTGCATCCCTTCTGGGCGGCTCTGCTCGGCGGGCTGCTTCTCGGCTATGGTCTCCTGGCGCTATACCGCCACCGGGCGAGCCTCGGTGGTGTCGGCATCCTGGCGATCTACATCCAGGACCGGTTCGGCATCCAGGCCGGGCTGATCCAGCTTGCCTTCGACCTCTGCGTCATGCTCTGTGCCTTTGCGGTGGTCAGCCCGATGACCGTGGCCTGGTCGGTGGTCGGCGCTGTCGTTCTCAACCTCTTCCTGGCGATCAACCATCGCTCGGACCGCTATATCGTGGTGCGCTGATGTCGGATGCCGCAGCCAAGAAAAGCCCGGTCGGCTTTTGGGCCTCCAGCTCGGATAAACACTCGCCGCTGGAAGACATGCAGGGCGTGGTTGCCGGCAGCATGCTGGCGGCGCTTGGCGTGACGATGCTGGCCAAGGCGGAGTTCCTGATCGGTGGAACCGCCGGCCTCGGCTTTCTGATCCGCTACTCGACGGGCTTGAGTTTCGGTCTCGTCTTCTTCGCTCTCAATCTGCCGTTTTACTGGATCGCCTACAAGCGGCTGGGTCTCTCCTTCACGGTCAAGACCTTTGCAGCCGTCGCGCTGACCTCCGTGCTCACGGATTTCCTGCCGCAACTGATCGGCTTCGACCATATCAACCCGATCGCGGCCGCTCTCTTCGGCGGACTGCTGATCGGTGCGGGCATGCTGGCGCTCTTTCGTCACCGGGCTTCGCTCGGCGGCTTCGGCATTCTGGCGCTTTATCTGCAGGACCGCTTCGGCTGGCGGGCCGGCTTCGTGCAACTCGGGCTGGATGGACTGGTGCTGGCGCTCTCCTTCTTCGTCGCCAGCCCGTTTGTCATTCTCTGCTCGATTCTCGCGGCAGTGACCCTGAACCTGACGCTCGCGATCAACCACCGCACGGATCGATATATCGTTCGCTAGCTGTCCCCGGTCACGCAGCCTTGGCCGGCTGGTCGATCGGGTGAAGCGCGCGGAAGCCGACGCAGAGCCGGTTCCAGACGTTGATCACGCCGATTGCGACGGTGATCTTCATCATTTCCTCTTCCGAGAAATGCGCCTTCAGCACCTCATAGGCGCTGTCGGGAACATGGGTGTCGGCAACCTTGGTCACCGCATCGACCCAGGTCAGCAAAGCGCGTTCCTTCTCGTCATAGATCGGGGATTCTTCCCACACGCTCATCATGTTGATCCATTGCTCGGAAAGCCCGTCATGTCGGCTTTCCTTGACATGCATATCGACGCAATAGGCGCAGTGGTTGATGATCGAGGCGCGAAGCTTGATCAGATGGATGAAGCGGCGCTCGAGGCCGGATTTCTGGACGTAGTTTTCCAGATCAAGAACGGCCTTGTAGGCATCCGGCGAGGCCTTGGCGAAGTTCAAACGAGGCTGCATCGGTATTCTCCTTGGGTTGTGGCCGTCTCAACGGGCCGCTTTGCGTTCGTGGATTTCGAGGAAGGCGCAGCCGCGGGCGGCAATGCCGCCGTCGTCAGTGGCCTTCAGGTCCGCCAGGATGTCCGCGATCGTCACCTTGGCGAGTTCGGCGCGATAGGCTTTTTCGGCCTTCAGCATGGCGGCGTTGATGCCGCAGGGCTTGGCGAAATACCGCCCCGGCAGCGGGTTAGGGCCACGCTGACGGATTTCGGCGCAGCGAAAAGCCGGCGCAGGCCCTTCCACCGCCAGTACGATATCGAGCAGCGTGATCGCCTCGGGCGTCTTCGCCAACCGATATCCGCCTTTTGGGCCGGGCACCGTGCTGACCAGCCCGGCGCCGGAAAGCGCCTGCAGATGTTTCAGAAGATAGCTGGTGGAGACGCCGTGGAACTCCGCCAGGGCTGCGGCGGAAAGCACGCCGCCTTCGGAAACGCCCGAAAGCATGGTCATGCAATGGATCGCCTGTTCGATGCCGTCGCTGAGTTTCATGATCTGCTCCATATCATGGATATTCTTTATCCATGATTATGTGCTGACGTCAAGACTCTTCTTTTTTGCCGCCTTCCGCTTATCTTCAGGCTCGTGGATATCGTTGAAACCCAATCTTCCGGCCGTGATGCCGCGCTTCTGCCCCGGCCGTTCCTGAAATGGTTCGCCGAAAAGGGCTGGCAGCCGCGTGCGCACCAGCTCGAATTGCTTTCGCGCGCCACCGCCGGCGAAAGCGTGCTGCTGATTGCACCGACGGGTGCCGGCAAGACGCTCGCCGGTTTCCTGCCGTCGCTGACCGATCTCACCCGTCGCGGTAAGATCCCACCCGGCTCGGTCTTCACCGGCATCCACACACTCTACGTCTCGCCCCTGAAAGCGCTGACGGTGGATATAGAACGCAACCTGATGAAGCCGGTGACGGAAATGGGCCTAGCCGTCACGGTCGAAAATCGCACCGGCGATACCCCGCAAGCCAAGCGCCAGCGCCAGAAGCTCAACCCGCCGGACATTTTGCTGACGACGCCAGAACAGGTGGCGCTGCTGCTTGCGAACAAGGAAGCCGAGCGTTTCTTCAAGGACCTGAAATATGTGGTCCTCGACGAGCTCCATTCGTTGGTCACGTCGAAGCGCGGCCACCTGCTGTCCCTCGGTCTCGCCCGCATCCGCCGCCATGCGCCACAGGTGCAGACCATCGGCCTTTCGGCAACCGTCTCCGACCCGATGGACCTGCAGTGCTGGCTGGTGCCACAAGGCGAACATCCCGCTTCGCCCGCCGGCCTCGTCCATGTCACCGGCGGCGCCGCACCCGACATCACGATCATGAAGACGGAGGACCGCATTCCCTGGTCCGGCCATGTTTCCACCTATGCCATGCCGGAGGTCTATGAGGAGATCAAACGTCACAACATGACGCTGATCTTCGTTAATACCCGCTTTCAGGCGGAACTCCTCTTCCAGACGCTCTGGACGATCAACGAAGACAATCTGCCGATCGCGCTTCACCACGGCTCACTCGATGTCGGCCAACGCCGCAAGGTGGAAGCTGCCATGGCGGCGAACAAACTGCGCGCCATCGTCGCCACCTCGACGCTCGACATGGGCATCGATTGGGGCGATGTCGATCTCGTCGTGCATGTCGGCGCACCGAAGGGCGCCTCGCGGCTTGCCCAGCGCATCGGCCGCTCCAATCACCGCATGGATGAGCCGTCCAAGGCGATCCTGGTGCCTGCCAACCGCTTCGAGGTGATGGAATGCCAGGCAGCGCTCGATGCCAACTATCTCGGCGCTCAGGATACGCCGCCGGTAGGCGAAGGTGCGCTCGATGTCCTCGCCCAGCATGTTCTCGGCATGGCCTGCGCCGAACCCTTCGATCCGCTCGAACTCTACGAGGAGATCATTTCAGCCTCGCCCTATGCCGACCTCTCCTGGGAAATGTTCGAACGTATCGTCGATTTTGTCGCGACCGGCGGTTATGCGCTGCGCTCCTACGAGCGCTACGCCAAGATCAGGAAGACCAAAGAGGGGCGCTGGCGCGTTTCCAATCCTCAGGTCGCGCAGCAATACCGGCTGAACCTCGGCACGATCGTCGAGGCGACAGAGCTCAACGTCCGCCTCGTCCGGCGTGGAGCCAATGGTGCACTCGGGCGCGGTGGCATGTCGCTCGGCAAGGTCGAGGAATATTTCCTTGAGCAGCTCGTGCAGGGCGATACCTTCCTCTTCGCCGGCAAGGTGCTGCGTTTCGAAGGCATCCGTGAAAACGAGTGCCTCGTCTCTAACGCCTTTTCGCTGGACCCGAAGATACCGGCCTATGCCGGCGGCAAGTTCCCGCTCTCCACCTATCTCGCCGATCAGGTGCGCGGCATGCTCGCCGACCCCGATCGCTGGCAGAAGCTTCCCGATCAGGTGCGGGACTGGCTGAATATCCAGCTGGAACGCTCGATGCTTCCAAAGAAGGACGAACTGCTGATCGAGACGTTTCCGCGGGGAAAACGCTTCTTCATGATCGCCTATTGCTTCGAAGGGCGCCTGGCGCATCAGACGCTCGGCATGCTGCTCACCCGCAGGCTCGAGCGCGCCGGGGCTAGGCCGTTGGGTTTCGTTGCGACGGATTACTCGCTGGCCGTCTGGGGCCTGAAAGACATCGGCGCGATGATCAAGGCGGACCGGTTGAGCCTGTCCGACCTCTTTGACGAAGACATGCTGGGCGACGATCTGGAGGCCTGGCTCAATGAAAGCTACATGCTGAAGCGCACATTCCGCAATTGCGCCGTGATTTCCGGTTTGATCGAGCGCCGCCATCCGGGCAAGGAAAAGACTGGACGGCAGGTCACGGTCTCGACTGATCTCATTTACGACGTTCTCAGAAGCCACGAGCCGGATCATGTGCTTCTGGAGGCTACACGACGGGATGCGGCATCCGGCCTTTTGGATTTGAGCCGGTTAGGCGATATGCTGAAGCGAATCAGGGGGCACATTACCCACCGCGATCTCGACCGTGTTTCGCCGCTTGCCGTTCCGATCATGCTGGAGATCGGCAAGGAATCAGTACCGGGCGAGGCGCATGATGCGGTGCTGGAAGAGGCCGCCGAGGAACTGATAGCGGAGGCGCTCAGCTGATGCCCGCCGCACCATGGGAAGACATTGAATTGATGCATCGCCTCGGCCTGGCCGCCCGGACATTATCGATGACAGATGCGGCCTCGGGCGCGGAAGAGATTATCGTAAATGGCGTCCTCGCCGTGTGCGATCCGCTGGGCGGCTTGTACCTGCCGGAAACCGGCACGCTCGTTGTCTCCGACCTGCATCTTGAAAAAGGGGCAGCCTTTGCCCGCCGCGGCATGATGCTTCCGCCCTACGACACGGTTGCGACCCTCAATATCCTTTCGGCCGTCATCACCCGCTACGATCCGAAGCTCGTCATCTCGCTCGGCGACAATTTTCATGACCGGAAAGGCTCGAAATACCTTGCCCCCGAGCTTCGCGCGTTGATTGCCGGCATGGCGCGCGGCCGCGACTGGATCTGGATCAACGGCAACCACGATCCGGATGGCACGGTCGATCTGCCCGGTAGCTGCGCCGATGAACTGATTTATGGCGGCCTCGTATTCCGGCACGAACCGAGTCTGATTTCCGGCAAGGGCGAAATTGCCGGTCACCTGCATCCGTCGGCCACCGTCCGCCGCCGCGAAAAATCCGTCCGCCGCCCATGCTTTGCGAGTGACGGCAGCCGCCTGCTGATGCCGGCATTCGGCGTGCTCGCCGGCGGCCTTGATCTTCGTCATCAGGCGATGCATGGCCTCTTCGACCGGGAGAAGTTGGTCGCGCACCTGCTGGGCCGCGACCGCATCTATTCGGTCCGTTATACCAATCTGACCGCCTGATCAGCGATAAACCAGCACCGGCGTCTTGGAATGCGCCAGCACCTTCATGGTTACGCTTCCGAGCATGAAGGCCTTGAAGCCGGATCGGCCGTGAGACGCCATGGCGATGATGTCGCAATGTTGTTTCTCGGCAGTCTCGACGATGGTGCCGGCCGGATCCAGGCTCGTCAGCTTGAGGGTTTCGCAAGCGACCATGCGTTGCTTGGCCGCCTGGGTGGCGTCGGCCAGGATGCCGTCGGCGGCTTTGTTGTTGCTCTGGTCATAGGCCGCATAGGCAACTTCCAGGCCCGTCGGGTTGAGGGTCATCACCTGTAGCGGCTCCATGACGACAAGCACCGTCGCTTCCGCTCCGATCTCGCGGGCGAAATCGAGAGACTTTTCGAGCGCCTGCGTCGAAAGCGCCGATCCGTCGGTGGGGATGAGAACGTGTTTGTACATCTGAGGCCTCCGTTGTTTTGGATAGTATGGACGCCCGGCGCGATTCTACATTGATATTGCGCAATTTCGGTGGGCGAGGGAGGTGGCCTCGCTGTTATCCCAAGGGTTTACTCCATCCCGCAGCCAGCAAAGCGTATCGCGCCAGAAGCCGTCTGAATGACGGGAATGAAAAAGGCTGAAATGCCCTATTTCCCGAAGGCCGTAGTGGGCGGGCGATAAGAGGACCTGGTCCACGGCCGCATTGCGATAATAGCCGAGTGTCCGCTGGATTGCCGCCGGCGTGCCGATGTCGTCGTCTTCCACCGCCACCGCAAGGATCGCGGCCTTGACCGCGTCGAACCTTTTGATCACATCGGAGCGCTCCGTTGCAGGATGGGTGAGTTCCATTCGGGCGCGGCGAAAGCTCCATTCGTTGGCGACACCCGCCGGCAGGTCCTCCAGCCAGCCGAGCCGTTTTCCCGGGAAAAAGCCAACGAGCGCCGTCAGGACTGGCATGGTCACGTGCCATTTCAGAAACAATCGTATGCGATGGCCGGCGGCATAATCGGGCCAATAGGCATATTGCGCGCCCATGGTCAGCATACGGTCGATCCGCTCCGCCTTTGGCGAAAGCCCAGGCAGGTAACCTCCTATGCTATGGCCGACCACGTGGAGCGGTTGGTCGGGGCGGGCGAGATCCATATGCCGGAGCGCCGCGTCGAAATCTTGCTCGCCCCATTCCCGCCAGCGATAGCCGCACCCCTTGAGCGTCGCCGGCCGCGAAAGTCCGATTCCCCGGTAGTCATAGGTCAGGACATCGAAACCCTCCCGGCTCAGGAAATCCGCGTAATAATGATAGTAGCGGGCAAGAACGCCGGTGGCCGGATTGATGATGATGCTCGCAACTGCCGAACCATGCGCCGGCCAGAAATGGCCGTGCAACACGACGCCATCGCGGCAGGTCAGGCTGACCGCTTCGCCGGTTGGACGCGGTTTTGATGCCGCGCCGGCATCCGCAATGTCCGCGGTTTCGGCGGATTGGCTGTCGGTCATGGTATCCTCCTCCTGAACGGAGAATATTCGCAGCTCCTTGCAGCGCAATAAGCCAAAGGGAGAAGACAGAGCAGGAAGAGAATGGGATCGACCAAGAGGAAAGGTCGGCCAATCCCTACCGGCCCCTCAGTTCCTTCGCCATCTCAAACGGCCTTCCCGACCTCATAGTTCAGGATTACGGAGCCGTTGGCTGCTATGCTGGACGAGATCAGCTTCAATCCCGTCTGTTGCCCGGTTTGCTTGAAAAGCGGATTGCCCGAACCGAGCAGGACCGGCGCGATGCAGATGCGATACTCATCCACCAGACCGTCCTTCATCAGCGATGCCACCAATTCCGCGCTTCCGAAAACGAAGATCGTTTTGCCCTCTTCGGCTTTCCGCTTTTTCAGTTCGGAGGCGGGATCGCTGACGACCCGGCTATTGTTCCACGCGGCCTCCTTCATCGTCCTGGAGACTGCCAGTTTGGCAATGTTGTTCATGTATTCCTTGACCTTGGAGTCTTCCTCGGCCGTCGGCCAGTAGGCCGCCATGCCCTCATAGGTCTTGCGGCCGAAGACCAGCAAATCGCCTTCCTCCCCGAATTGCTCCGAAAGCTTTTCGAGCTCCGGCCCCCAGGCATGGTTGTGAAAGGCTAGATCCCAAGGCTTCTCGCCTTCGAAATAACCGTCAAGCGTCATCAGGTTCCAGACCACCAGCTTTCTCATCTCATTCCTCCCAATGTTAAACCAGTTGCGATTAGCAATCGGTTGAAAGTTAGCTAAACTGATTTTATAATGCAAGTAGTTTTGGAGAAGAAAATGCAAGACACCTATCGCTCGGGTTGCCCGATCAACCTCACTCTGGAAGTCCTGGGCGACCGCTGGAGCCTGATCGTCATTCGCGACATCATGTTCGGCAATCGCCGGCACTTCCGCGAGCTGCTGCAGAATTCGGAGGAGGGAATCGCCTCCAATATCCTCGCTGACCGCCTGAAGCGGCTGGTGGAGCGGGGACTGCTCTCCCGCGAGGACGATCCGAGCCACAAGCAGAAAGGAATCTACAGTCTGACGGAAATGTCCATTCGGCTCGTGCCGATCTTTGCGGAAATGGGCACCTGGGGTCGGCATTTCATGCCGGTGTCGGAAGAGCTTTCGATCCGGGCCCAGCTTCTGGAGGAGGGTGGCCGGCCGCTTTGGGAGGACTTCATGGAGGAGCTGCGCGTGCTGCACCTGCACGCGCCCCGCGATCCCTCCAAACCCTCCGTGTTCGACCGGCTGCGGGCGGCCTATCTTGAGGTCGTCGCCCGCAACATGGCGGCTGCATCCGCCGAGTGATCAATCCTTGCGGAACATCAGGCTTGCGCCCCAGCCGGTAACGACGGCGATCAGGACGCAGAGGAAACCATAGGCGAGCGGCCGCTCGTGGGCCGCGTCGGTGATCGCCTGCTCGATGCCGGTCTTCACCACCCGGAGCGGCAGCTCGCGCTGGGCAATCAGCTGCCCGCTCTTGAACAGGTAGGCGCGCACCATATGCATTCCGTCCGGGATGTTTGCAGGCAGCTTGACCGACGCACGGAACAGGCTGGACGAGACGAACCGCACGCCGCTTGTATCCCGCTGATAGAGGCCGTTCGCGAGCTTCAGGCGCCGATAGGCGTCGCGGAATTCCCTGATCGACCCGGAATCTGCGATATAGCCGACGGGATTGAGCGGCAGGTGCGCGATGCCGACGCCGATACTGTTGAGGCTCGGCGCTTCGTCGATGCTTTCGATCTGGCGGGTGCTGGCCAGCGAATAGCTTTCCGGCACCTGTTCGAAGGTCATCGATTGGGCGTTCATCCAGATGCCGAAGATGCGTTCCTTCCGGCGTACCGTCGCATAGTCCCTCGGGCCTTCTAGCGTCACGACGACGTCATACTGGCCGATGGCCAGGAACAGCTCGTCGGCATTGGTGAGAGCGCCGAAGATCGTCAGATCGGCCCCGCGAAAATCCGAGGCGATGGCGATTTCGCTTGTCGACGCCCCGATCTCGAGCCCTTCCTTCACCGTCGACGCCTCGCCCATCGGCACCTGCGCCGCAGCCGGTGGAGCGAACGCGAGGAGAGGCACGAGAAGGAGCGTTTGAAGCAGCCGGCGCATCAGTAGGAGAGCCCCCCGACCGCGACCGAATAGATCTCCTCCGGCGTCACGATGAGGCCGATCGCAAGGCGGATGCCGACGGCGAGCACGAGCAGCGCGAGCAGCGCGCGCAGCTGCTCGCCGCGCAGCTTTTGCCCGACGCGGACGCCGTATTGGGCGCCGATGACCCCGGCGATCATCAGGATCGTCGCCAGCACGATGTCCACCGAGTAGTTGGTGGCGGCCTGCACCATGGTCGTATAGGCCGTGACGAAGATGATCTGGAAAAGCGAGGTTCCGACGACCACGCTGGTGGGGATGCGCAGCAGATAGATCATTGCCGGCACCATGATGAAACCGCCGCCGACACCCATGATCGAGGTCAGCACCCCGATACCGAAACCGAGTGCGACGACCGGAATGGCGCTCAGATAGATCTTCGATTTCTTGAACCGCATCTTGAGCGGCAGCCGGTGGACCCAGTTGTGCTGGCCGGGACGTTTGAGCGGCAGCTGCTCGTTGTTCCTGGCGCGGCGCAAGGCCCGCAGGCTTTCCTGCAGCATCAGCGCCCCGATCGTGCTGAGCAGCACGACGTAGAGGAGTGAAATGAAGAGGTCGAGCTGGCCGACCCGGCGGAGCCACGAGAAGACCCAGACGCCGGCCGTTGCGCCGGCCAGACCGCCGACCAGCAAGACGCAGCCGAGCTTCATGTCCAGCGTGCCGCGCCGGAAATGGGTGATCGCGCCGGAAATCGACGAGGCCACAACCTGGTTCGCGCCGGTCGCCACCGCCACTACAGGCGGAATGTTGTAGAAGATCAGAAGCGGTGTGATCAGGAAACCGCCGCCGACGCCGAACATGCCGGAGAGGAAGCCGACGGCTGCACCCATGCCGAGAATGATGAAGATGTTCACCGACAGCTCTGCAATCGGCAGGTAAACAGTCACGGCCGAACCCCGACAAGGTAAAAAAACGCGACACCCCCGCGGACAGATCGCGATGTGGCTATCCACCCGCTGCGGTAATGGGAAATCAATCTCACATGCCGCGTGAACGGGGCATGAAGGGCTTCATCCGTCATGCTCCCGGCCACCGGCCGAGTCAAACCGCAAGTCTCAGATAAGGCGGCAGGTTTGCCGTTTTTGCGGCGGCGTGATGAATATGCCGCTTCTCCTCAAGTCCGGTCGGGTAAGTCGAGTTACTTGTTGCGCGCCAGAAGCTCCTTGACCAGCGCGTCGTTGATCTTGCCGGTCGGCTCCTGGCCGACGGAGGTCTGGAAGGCCTTGATCGCCGAAACCGTCTTGGCGCCCATCTTGCCATCCGGAGTACCAGCGTCGAAGCCGTTTTTGCCGAGGATCGCCTGGATGTTGCGGATCGCCTTTTCCATGTCGACCGAAGCGGTGGTGAGCGGTTTGCCCGAGGCCCATTCGTCGGGCAGGTTGACCGAGTTCGCCTTGGGATCGAGCGGCTTTACCTTCCATGCATCAGCCTTGGCGCGGGCGCTTTCGAGCTGCTCCTTGCGCATGGCGTTCGCCACCTCGTCGCGTTTCTGCGCCGCATCCTTGTCACCGTCCTTTGCAGCGACGGCGAACCACTTGTAGGATTCCTCGAGATCCTGCTTCGCGCCATTACCGCGCGCATAGAGGATCGCGAGGTTGAACTGGCTGTCGGAGACGCCGAGATCGGCGGCCTTGCCGAACCACTCGACGGCGGCGGCATAGTCCGGCTGGCCCGCGGCTCCGGATGCAAAGAGGACGGCGAGATTGTGCATGGCGCTCGCATTGCCCGCCTCGGCGGCCTGCTTGTAGTAGTGCAGCGCCTTGTTGACGTCGCGGGTGACGCCAGTGCCTTTCTCGAAAAGGTTGGCAACCCGGTATTGCGCCGGGGCAAGGCCGCGGTCGGCCGCAAGCTTGTACCAGTTGGCAGCTTCCGAGAGGTCGGCCTTGACGCCGCGTCCTTCGGTGAAGCGGGCGCCGATTTCGAAGAGCGCGTTGGGATCGCCGCCCGCTGCCGCATCTGCGAGCGACTTCGGCGCGATGTCTGCCGGGACAGCGATCTGCGCCGCTTCCGCCTTCTCGGGCGGTGTGAAGCCTTCGCTTGCTTGGACCGGGCTGCCTGCCGGCTGCACGGCGGAAATCTCGCCTGCTGCCGGTTGCGGATCGGTAAGGTGGCTGCCGGCGTCGATCTGTCGTGGAGGTTCGGCGGCTTCCGGCAGCGCGGCGTCCGCCTCGGCGCCGTCGGTTGCGGGCTGGGTCTCGATCTCCGAGGTGCCGCTGCTGCCGGTCACATTGGCAGGCGCCGCAGGCTGGGCTGGTGCTTCGATCCTGGCGGCAGGTGTTTCGGGTGCTTTCGCGCCGCTGGTAAGCGTCTTGGCAAGCGGCATCGCCATCAGGGCCAGAAGCACGGCGCCCACGGCCATCAGGATCGGGCGGCGATGCCGGGAAAGCAGGCTTCCGATGCCGCCGGCGGAAGGTTGAGCGGCTTTACGCATGTCTTTGGCTGGCGAGACCGGCTTTGCCGGATCGGCTTCCTGCGCGGCTGCCTTGGCCGCGCGACGAGCGGCTGCGATGTAATCCGCTTTGGCGGCACCGCTCGCCCGGTCTCCGTCGAAGTCGCCGGCAGCCTGACTGGCGCGGACCCGTTCCAGGATCTTCTTGACGTCGGGTGCGCCGGAACCCGGCTCCAGCAGATCGTTCTCGTGGTCGGGCGGCAAAACGTTCGACGGGTCGATCGACGGCGTCGGGTCGATGACGGCACGCACGTTTTTAGGAGCCGGTTCCTTGTGGCCGGGGAGGAAGCGGCGCGAAAGTCCGGCCAACAGGCTTGGCTTTGCGGTTTTCTCCGGCGTCGCGGCTTTCGGCTCGGCGTGGTCCGAATGCAGCATCACTTCAGCTTCCTGAGTGTCGCCGATGATCGTTTCTCGGGTGCCGAACGCTGAGGCCTGTGCTCTTGCCTCCTCGATCTCCTTGTCCGCAATCTCCAACGATGCGACGGCAAGCGGCGCCGCTGCCGGCATGACCGGCGCGGCCCGAACTTCCTGCCGTGCCGGCTCGGCATATTGGTGCTGGGGTTCCGCGTGGGCTGCCGCCGCAAGCCGCTCGTCTATGCCGTCCAGCCGGTCGGCAATCTGTACCAGCGTGCCGTGCAGGGCTTCGAAGGTTTGGTGCGTTCTTTCCTCGGAGTTACGTGTCAGGTCCTCGAGGTGCCGCAGGTCGTCGGCAAGCGCGGAAAGCGCCGCCATATCGGACGCCGCGACGGGGCTGCCGGCCGCGGTATTGCGGGAATAGGACTCGATCACCGCCTCGGCCGCCTGGCGGGCAGCCTCGATGATATATTCGTCATTGGTCGCCATGTAGCCTTCGATCGCGCTCATGCGGTCGTCGAAGTCGGCAGGCAGCGCGCCGGCGGCCGCCTGCGGTTGGCTGATGAGGGCGGAAAGATGAGCGATCTGGTCTTCCAGATTGCGCAATGCGCTTTCGTCGCCGCGCGGTGCGGTCGTCGCGTCGTCGAGGCGTGCGGCTATGTCGCTCAGCCTGTCCTCAATCCGTCCGAAGGCCGTCTGGTCCAGCGCCGGCTGATTGCGCGGCTGGAAGTCCATTTCGTCGATTCGGCGGGCGAGGTATTCGAGCCGTTCGGCAAGCACGTCGTTGACCGTGCCCTGTTCCAGTCCGTCGATCTTGCGGGAAATATCGGCGAGATGATCGGAGAGATCGGATTGCTGGACGGGCCTGTGCGCCTGTTCCATGAGCAGCGAAAGCTGCTCAAGCCGCTCCTCCAGGCGCGTGCCGGCCTGTTCGTCGGAAAGCTCCTCGATGCGGACCGTCAGCGCCTCGATGCGGGCGGACAGCGCCTCGGTCGGATCGGCCCGGCGGCTGGTCGCGTGGGTCATCGTCTCGATCTGGTCGGAGAGCACATTTATCCGGCCCTCGAGCCGCTGCAGGAACGACTGGTCAATGGAAGCCGCTGCGGAAGCCCGGCCGCCGACAGCGATGGCGCGGCTGATTTCGTCGAGCCGCTGGTCGAGGCTCGCGAACTGTTCGGCAATGATCGCGTCATTGGGCTGCATGCGCGAACCGAGCTGCTCCATGGCGCTCGCCACTGCGATCAGCTTCTGTTCGAGTGCCCGGATGGCGGGGCTGTCGCTCATCTCGCCGAGCTGGCCCTTGATGTCGTCGATGCGATAAGCAAGCGCGATCAGCTCCTCGCGAAGAGCCGCTGAATCGAGGTCATGCATCCGCTCTTCAAGACCCTGCCAGTGGCTTTCCATCCGGCGGACCGAATCTTCGCGGGCAAGCCCTTCCATGACGGAGCGCAGCTCCTCGAACTCGGCGCGCAGGTCGGCGGCTTCCGGCGTTGCCTGATACCCCAGATGGTCGATGCTCTCGGCAAGCCGGGCAAGGTCGCTGCGCAGGTCGTCTGCAAACCGCTGGTCCTCGGCGATCGACCGTATCGAGCGGATCTCGCCGCGAAGCGCGTTCATTTCCCGGGCGACGCCCTCGGAGATGTCCTGTTTTAAGTCCTGGCGAAGACTGATCAATGCCTGGGCAATGTCGCGAAGGCCGTCGGCCTGTTGAGGCTGCGGCGCTTGTGGACGTGGCTGGGGTGAGGCGCGTCGGGTATCTTCGTGCAGAGCGCGCGGCTCGTGGTGACGGGCCGGTTCCGTGCGGAGCACCGGACGATCGGATGGTCTATGGGCTTCCGGCGGCCTGATCTCGTTGCGGGGGGGCTCGGCATAACGGGGCTCCTCGCGCCGCCGCTCGGGCATGGACGTACGCTCCGGCCTTGCGCCACGTCCGGCGTCGAGGATGCGCTGGCGCTCGCGGATTTCGGCGAGCGGATCGCTGGCTGGCATACGGTTCGAAGCGGCCTTGCGCGGCTCGGACGCCCGGACTTCCTGCCGTGGGCCCCGATAATCGCCGGCCTTCGGCTGAGGCCCCTCGCGGCCCTTTCCCGACATCAGTCCTTCGATACGAGCCTCCAGCCCTTCAATGGTGCGGTTCAACGCATCCAGGGAGGAGCGGTCGCCATGACGGTGAGAGGTCGATCGTGATCCGTTCATTTGCTCGCTCGTTTCGACGTTGCTCCTGCAGGCTCTCGCCAGGGCCGGTCGGAGGGCTCTCCCTCCATCAAATTCAGCCGCATGTTCGAGATCGCCTACGCAAGACTTGCCATCCGGCGAACGTGGCATCCCTTGCGGATCAATGCTCTGCGTCGCGCCAAGGTCCACTATTTCCCGAAACGTGGTAAACAAGCCGTTAATCCGGCCGAAAATTTTAACCTTTTCGGCGTCCATGGCCTCTTTTGTTGTGATGCGGTTTCGCTTGCTGGCCCTATCTTCCCGCCTCTCGCATCCAGCTTGGCGACCGCTCGAGGTATTAACCGGATGTCGGAGGAGGAGAAGAGAGGATGAGCCGCGACGAAAAAATCCCGCTGTTCACATTTGACGTTTACGCAAACGTCAATTATTCATAGTGACGGAATGCGGGCCCGCCATGAGCCGAAGGCCCGGGACGAGGATATGGAGGAAGCTCGACCATGCCAGTGTACAAGGCGCCGGTAAACGATACGCTTTTCATCTTGAACGATGTGCTGGGGCTGGAGCGCTATGGCAACCTTCCAGGTTTTGCCGATGCCACGCCTGATATGCTGGAAGCCATTATCGGCGAAGCCGCCAAAGTGGCGGAAGATGTTCTCTTTCCGCTGAACCTTTCCGGTGATCAGGAAGGCTGTACCCGCCACGACAATGGTACGGTATCCGTGCCGAAAGGTTTCAAGGAAGCCTATGACCAGTATTGCCAGGCCGGCTGGATTGGCCTTGCCGTTCCAGAGGAATTCGGCGGCCAGGGGCTTCCCTATACGCTGCATGCTGCCGTCGGCGAATATATGTCCTCCGCCAATATGTCGCTGATGATGTATCCAGGCCTCACCCAGGGCGCGATTGCAGCAATCCTCGTTCACGGTTCGGAAGAGCAGAAGCAGACCTACCTGCCGAAGATGGTCGAAGGCACCTGGTCCGGCACCATGAACCTTACCGAGCCTCATTGCGGCACCGATCTCGGCCTTCTGCGCACCAAGGCGGTTCCGCAGGCCGATGGCTCCTACAAGATTTCCGGCCAGAAGATCTTCATCTCCGCCGGTGAACACGGCATGACTGACAACATCGTGCACCTGGTTCTCGCCCGCATCGAGGGCGCGCCGGAAGGCACCAAGGGCATCTCGCTGTTCATCGTGCCGAAGTTCATGGTCAAGGAAGACGGTTCGCTCGGCAAGCGCAACGGCGTCACCTGCGGCGCGATCGAACACAAGATGGGCATCCACGGCAATTCGACCTGCGTCATGAACTATGACGAGGCGACCGGCTACCTGATCGGCGCCGAGAACAAAGGCCTTGCTGCGATGTTCGTGATGATGAACGAGGCGCGTTTGGGCGTGGGCCTGCAGGGTTTGGCGATCGCCGAAACCGCTTACCAGAACGCCGTCATGTATGCCCGCGAACGCATTCAGGGCCGCTCGCTTTCCGGTCCCAAGGCGGCGGACAAGAAAGCTGACCCGATCATTGTCCATCCCGATATCCGCCGTTCGCTGATGACGATCCGGGCATTCAACGAAGCGGGCCGCGCCTTCCTGCTGTGGACGGCGCTGAAGTCGGATATCGCGCACCGCTCGGAAGACGCGGCCGAGCGCCAGAACGCCGACGATCTCCTCGGCCTCGCGACTCCCATCCTCAAGGGCGTCATGACCGACAAGGGCTTCGACCATGCCGTCATGGCCCAGCAGGTCTTCGGTGGCCACGGCTATATCGAAGAACACGGCATGAGCCAGTATGTCCGCGATGCCCGCATCACCATGATCTACGAGGGCGCAAACGGTATCCAGGCACTCGATCTGGTCGGCCGCAAGCTGGCGCTGAATGGCGGCCGCGCCGTCATGGCGATGTTCAAGGAGATCGGCGATTTCTGCGAGGAAAATCGCGCCGACGAGCAGATGGCACCGTTCACGAAGGCGCTCAAGAAGGGCTTGAACGACCTGCAGGCCGCAACCATGTGGTTCATGCAGAATGCTATGGCCAAGCCCGACAATGCCGGCGCCGGCTCGACCGATTACATGCACCTCTTCGGCCTTGTGACGCTTGGCTATATGTGGGCAAGGATGGCGAAGACCGCGCAGGAAAAGCTTGCTGCCGGCGACGCCCGCGCAGACTACCTGAAGAACAAGCTGGTGACTGCGAAGTTCTTCATGGAAAAGATCATGCCTGAAACGGCAATGCGCAAGACCCGCATCGAGGCCGGTGCCGACAGCCTGATGGAACTGGCAGCCGAGGCGTTTTGATTAGGGTCCTTCTTCTCCCCAACGGGGAGAAGGTGGCCCAAAGGGCCGGATGAGGGGTGAGAAGCGGTCGGCGCAGCCGACGAAACGATCCAGTGAATCGTTTCGAGCGCCGAACGCCCTGAGCTTGAGCGAAGGGCCGGGCTGCCGGTCCCACAGAATTCTACGGCGCCACATGCGCCACCCAGGGAGATGACACCATGACCGAAGTCTTCATTTATGACCACGTCCGCACCCCGCGCGGCCGCGGCAAGAAGGACGGGGCGCTGCACGAAGTGCCGTCCGTCCGCCTCGCCGCCAAGGCGCTCGAAGCAATCCGAGACAGGAACGGCCTCGACACGACGACCGTCGACGACATCATCATGGGCTGCGTCGATCCGATCATGGATGCAGGCGCCGTCATCCCCAAGGCCGCAGCCTTCGAGGCCGGCTATTCGACCAGGGCGCCCGGCATGCAGATCTCCCGCTTCTGCGCCTCGGGCCTCGATGCGGTCAATTTCGCGGCCGGCAAGGTCGCGGCCGGTTCGGACGACATCGTCATCGCCGGCGGCGTCGAGTCGATGTCGCGGGTCGGCATGGGCATGTCCGGCGGCTCCTGGTACATGGATCCGTCGGTCAACTTCCCCGCCTACTTCATGCCGCAGGGCGTTTCGGCCGATCTGATCGCCACCAAATACGGCTTCAGCCGCGACGACGTCGACGCCTATGCCGTCGAAAGCCAGAAGCGCGCCGGCGCTGCCTGGGATGCCGGCTACTTCAAGAACTCGGTCATTCCGGTCAAGGACCAGAACGGTCTGACCATCCTCGACCGCGACGAGCACATGCGCCCGACCACCGACATGCAGTCGCTCGCCTCGCTCAACCCGTCCTTCCAGATGCCGGGCGAGATGGGCGGCTTCGAAGCCGTCGGCATCCAGGCCCATCCGGAGATCGAGAAGATCAACTACGTCCACCACGCCGGCAATTCGTCCGGCATCGTCGATGGCGCAGCGGCTGTCCTGATCGGCTCCAGGGCCGGCGGCGAAAGCATGAACCTGAAACCCCGCGCCCGCATCCGCCACTTCGCCAATATCGGTTCCGATCCGGCGCTGATGCTGACCGGCCCGGTCGACGTCACCGAGAAGCTTCTGAAGCGCTCCGGCATGAAGATCTCCGACATCGACCTCTTCGAGCTCAACGAAGCCTTCGCCGCCGTGGTTCTCCGCTACATGCAGGCCTTCGAGATTCCGCATGACAAGATCAACGTCAACGGCGGCGCGATCGCCATGGGCCACCCGCTCGGAGCGACCGGCGCAATGATCTTAGGCACGGTGCTGGACGAGCTGGAACGCCGCGACCTCAACACAGCGCTGGTAACCCTCTGCATCGGCGCCGGCATGGGCACGGCGACGATCATCGAAAGGGTTTGAGGGGTTAGCCCCCTCATCCGCCTGCCGGCACCTTCTCCCCGAGGGGAGAAGAGGAATTGCCGCAACGCCTCCGATCCTCCTCCCCCGCGGGGAGAGGGTGGCCGAGCGAAGCGGAGGCCGGGTGAGGGGGCGGTACGGCACGCCAAAAGATTTTCAGGGAAGAGGAAATCCCATCATGAGCACCTACAAGAACTTCACCGTAGAAACCGACGCGGACGGCATTGCACTCGTCACCTGGGACATGCCGGAAAAGTCGATGAACGTCTTCACCATGGAGGTGATGGACGAGATCGACCAGATCGTCGATGCGACCGTGGCGGATAGCGCCGTCAAGGGTGTCGTCTTCACGTCCGGAAAATCGTCCTTCTCCGGCGGCGCCGATCTCACCATGATCAAGTCGATGTTCTCGATGCTCGCCGAAGAGCAGGCGAAGGACCCGGCGACGGCCGCCCAAAAACTCTTCGATGCCGCCGGCCGCATGTCCTGGCTGTGGCGCAAGGTCGAGACCAACGGCAAGCCCTGGGTTGCCGCCATCAACGGCACCTGCATGGGCGGCGCGTTCGAACTGTCGCTCGCCTGCCATGGCCGCGTCGCCGCCAACTCCAAGTCGGTGAAGATCGCGTTGCCGGAAGTCAAGGTCGGCATCTTCCCGGGCGCCGGCGGCACCCAGCGCGTGCCGCGGCTGGCGAATGCCCAGGACGCCCTGCAGATGATGACGACAGGTTCGTCGCTGACGGCCCAGCGCGCCAAGGCCATGAACCTCGTGCACCAGGTCGTCGAGCCCGCCGAGCTCATCAATGCCGCCAAGCAGATGATCAAGGACGGCCTGAAGCCCGTCGCCCCCTGGGATGAAAAGGGCTTCAAGGTTCCCGGCGGCGGCATCTGGACGCCGGCCGCAGCCCAGCTCTGGCCAGCCGCGCCTGCGATCCTGCGGCGCGAATCCGCCGGCAACTATCCCGGCGCGCTCGCGATCCTGAAATGCGTCTATGAAGGCCTGCAGCTTCCCTTCGACACGGGCCTCAAGGTCGAGCAGCGCTATTTCACCGAGATCCTGCGCACGACGGAAGCGTTTTCGATGATCCGCTCGCTCTTCGTCTCCATGCAGGAACTCGGCAAGGGCGCCCGCCGCCCGGCCGGCCCGCCGAAGACGGAGTTCAAGAAGGTGGGCGTCGTCGGCGCCGGTTTCATGGGCGCCTCGATCGCCTATGTGACGGCGGCAGCCGGCATTCCGGTCACCCTCATCGACCAGACCCAAGAAGCCGCCGACAAGGGCAAGGCCCATTCCGAAAAGCTGGTGGCCGAACAGGTCGGTAAGGGCCGCATGACCAAGGAAGAGGGCGAAAAGCTGCTTTCGCTCATCACCCCGACGCCCGATTATGCCGCCCTTTCCGATGCCTCGCTCGTGGTCGAAGCGGTGTTCGAGGACCGCGCCGTCAAGAAGGCGGTGATCGAGCAGGTGGAAGCGGTCATTCCGGAAACCACCATTTTCACCTCCAACACCTCGACCCTGCCGATCACTGGCCTTGCGGAAAATTCCAGGCGCCCCGACCAGTTCATCGGCGTGCATTTCTTCTCGCCGGTCGAGAAGATGATGCTGACCGAGGTCATCCTCGGCGAAAAGTCGGGCGACAAGGCGCTCGCCGCAGCGCTCGATTACGTCGCGGCCATCAAGAAGACCCCGATCGTCGTCAACGACACCCGCGGCTTTTATGTCAACCGCTGCGTCTTCCGCTACATCAACGAAGCCTATGACATGCTGATCGAAGGCGTTCCGCCTGTCATGATCGAAAACGCCGCGAAAATGGCCGGCATGCCGGTCGGCCCGCTGTCGCTGAACGACGAGGTCGCCGTCGATCTTTCCCAGAAGATCATGAAAGCCTCGATCGCCGATCTCGGCCCCAACGCCGTCAAGCCGGAGCATATGGCCCTCATCGACCAGATGGTGGACGTGCTCGACCGTCGCGGCCGCAAGAACGGCAAGGGTTTCTACGAATATCCGGCGAAGCCCGCCAAGAAATATCTCTGGCCGGAACTGAAGACGCTCTACCCGCAGAAAAAGGCCGAGGAGGTGGACGTCAACGTCCTGAAGCAGCGCCTGCTGGTGACGATCGCGCTCGAAGCCGCCCGCACGGTGGAAGAAGGCATCGTCACCGACCCGCGCGAAGCCGACGTAGGCTCCATCCTGGGCTTCGGCTTCGCCCCCTATACCGGCGGCACGCTCTCCTACATCGATGGCATGGGCGTGAAGAATTTCGTCGCGCTCTGCGAAAAACTGGCCGCGAGCTACGGCCCGCACTTCAAGCCGACGGAACTGTTGAGGGATATGGCCGCGAAGGGTGAGACGTTTTACGGGCGGTTCGACCCGTATGGGAAGGTGAGGGAGGCGGCGTGAGCTGCCTTCCCGCACTCGTCAAAGCTCACTTGGGCTAGTCCTGCCAATCTTCATCGAATTCAACAGGGTCGCTAGGAGGTTGACCGAAGAACGCTTGCCTATGGAGGTGAATATTCACACGTGCGGCGACGTATCTCGGCTTCTGGAAGACCTGCGACCTCTCAGCCTGCCGCCGCGCCAAGGCTTGCAAGGGCTTTCCCACGGGGCTCAATATCGCACCGAGCCGGGTTATCACACCAGCTTCCCACCCTGTGTCGGCCCTCGCGGGGCACGCCAGCAGGAGGTGCTGGCGGGCATGAGGCAGCTGGACGGAGAGGCGGAAGACGACGAACCGAAATATGACGGCCGCAAGGAAACGGAGAACCGATACCCATGACCGCCTAAGCCGCTGCCCGCGGCAGACCGGCTTTGGCGGCTTGCTTCGCCCTCCCTATTGAACCAAATGGCATTTCCACGGGTTGAAGGAACAAGCCAAACAAGGGCCGCGCCGCCGTGGATCTCATGCCGATGATCGAGGAGCTGGAAGCCTGGCTCAGGACCTTCGTTCTGAGCGAATGGACGCTTTATCAGCTTGGGATCATCGCGGTCGGCTTCGCTCTCTCATCCTTCCTCGCGTCGCGCACCGAACCCGTCTTCGAAGCTCGCGCCCGCCGCATCAAGGGAAATCCGGATCTCCTCAGGGTCATTATCGCCTTCATGCGGCGCCTCAGATGGCTTTACCTCGTTCTGTGGCTGTGGATTGCCCATGCGGCGCTCGCGCCGAGAACCTGGCCGTCGCAGCGCTGGCTTCTCGGTACGGTCCTCACGCTGGTAGCCGCCTGGTTTGCGGTCGCCGTCCTCACCAAGATCATCCGCAACCCGACCCTGTCGCGGCTGGTGGCGATCGTCAGCTGGACCTATGTCGCGGTTTATGCGATCGGCCTCGACGGCCCGCTGATCTCGGCCATGGACGGCGCGGCGATCACGCTTGGGGCCATGCGGCTTTCGCTGCTCGTCATCGTCAAGGCGATCGTGCTGGCCGTCGCCCTCGTCTGGCTCGCCGTGCTCTTCGGAAACGTGCTCGGCCATTGGGTGCAGCGCTCCAGCGACCTGTCGCCGTCCTTCAAGGTGCTGATCACCAAGCTGATCAAGATCAGCCTCATCGTGGTCGCCGGCGCCGTCGCGCTATCGGCCACCGGTATCGATCTGACCGCGCTCACCGTCTTCTCCGGGGCCGTCGGGGTGGGGGTGGGTTTCGGGCTTCAGAAGGTGGTATCGAACTTTATTTCCGGGATCATCATCCTCCTCGACAAGTCGATCAAGCCGGGCGACACCATCACGCTCGGCGATACCTTCGGATCGATCCGGGATTTGCGCTCCCGCTTCGTCTCGGTCATCACCCGCGACGGCAAGGAATATCTCATTCCCAACGAGGACTTCATCTCGCAGCAGGTGGTCAACTGGTCCTTCTCCAGCGATTATGTCCGCATCGATGTCGATTTCGGCACGTCCTATGACAGCGACCCCCACGAGGTGGTGCGGATCGCCATCGAAACGGCCTCCGCCGTCCCGCGCGTCGCCAACAATTACAAACCGCCCGTCTGCTGGCTGACCGCCTTCGGCGCCTCGTCGCTGGATTTTCGCCTGCGCTTCTGGATTTCCGACCCCGCCAACGGGCTTACCAATATCCGCGGAGAAGTGCTGCTGGCGCTCTGGGATGCCTTCAAGGCCTCCGGCATCGACATACCGTTCCCGCACCGGGAGATCATCATGAAGACGCCGGTGTTATTCAGGCGGGATGGCGGGAGAGAGAAATGATGCTCCCGCCGCTCTCAATTCATCGCAGGTGCCGCGGGCTGGCCCCAGGTCGAGATCGGCTGGCCCGCCTTGGTCGCAACGCGCATGTCGTAGAGCGCAAGCGAGGCCTGAAGCTGCCGCATGTCGCTGCAGCGGTTGATGATGCCGCCGATATATTGCACGCAGTCGCTGGCGGTTCCCTGCACCGAACCGCTCGCCCAGTCCCTCACGATCCCGTCCGGCCCCACCAGGAAATAGGAAAGCCGGTTGTTCTGCGAGACGCTCGAACTGCCGACAAGGCCGGCGAAATTCGTGCCGCTCTCGGTCCTGGCGCCGGGCGCCATGTGCCGGTAGATCGTCGTGCCATTGGTAAGTTGCGTCTCACCGATCATCGGCCCGAAGGTCGCGCCGGAGCCGGAAAGCCGCGCCATCGGCGATTGGCCGAGATTGGCGACCTCCTGATAAGGCTTGCCCAGCGCATAGCTGGTGAACGAGCGGTTGGCGGCACTCTCCGCCTTTTCCGCAACTTGAGAACACCCCGCCAAAGCGATGGCGAGGCCGATCGCCAGAATTGTCGCAAAACCCATGCCGTAACCCCCGTGCCGGCTGCCGCCACGCTTCGGAACCCAGCAGGCTCCCATCGCCATCCGGTCGGCAGCTGTCCCCTTTACCCGCCGTCTTTGCTAGCAGATTCCGGGGATTTTGGAAGCGGACGTCACGCCTTATCGAGCGCCATCGTCAAATCGGCGATCAGGTCGTCCGGGTGTTCGATGCCGATCGACAACCGGATGGTCGAGTCGAGGACGCCGATCCGCTGGCGCACATTCGCCGGCACGCCGGAATGCGTCATCGTCGCCGGATGGCTGGCAAGCGATTCCGTGCCGCCGAGGCTGACCGCCAGCTTGAAGATCGACAGCGCGTTCAAAAACCGGAAGGAAGCTGGCTGTCCGCCCTCGATGTCGAAGGAAAAGGTCGATCCGCCACCGGTGCATTGGCGGGCAAAGACCTGTCCGGTCGGAGACTGCGGGTCGTCGAACGGCAGGTAGTGGAGTTTTTCAACCCGGGGGTGGCTGCGCAGGAACTCGGCGACCGCCGCCGCATTCGCATTCGCCTTTTCCATGCGGATCGACAGCGTCTCGAGGCTGCGGCCGAGCATCCAGCAGGAATGCGGATCGAGCTGGGTGCCGATTGCCCCGCGCAAGGCCTTCACCTGCTTGATGACCGCCTTGGAGCCGAGCGCGGCCCCGGCGATCAGGTCTGAATGGCCGCCCACATATTTGGTAAGGGAATAAAGGGAGATATCGGCGCCATGCTCGATCGGCCGCTGGAAGACCGGGCCGAGCAGGGTGTTGTCGCAGGCGATGACCGGCATATGCCCCTGGGTTTCCCGGATCGTCTCAGCGACGCGACGGATCATCGCGACATCCACGAGGCTATTGGTCGGGTTTGCCGGCGTCTCGATCAGGATCACCGAAACGCGGCCTTTCGACATCGCCTCTTCCGCAGCGGCGGTGACGGATTTTTCGTTCACGCCGTCCGCAAAACCCACCGCCGCGACGCCGAGATTGAGGAAGGTTTTCGCCAGCAGCGTCTCGGTGCCGCCATAGAGCGGTTGGGAGTGGAGGATGCTGTCCCCAGGCCTCACGAAGGCCATCAGTGTGGTGGCGATCGCCGACATGCCGGAGGAAAAGAGCGCGCAGCTGTCCGTCTGCTCGTAGACCGCCATCCGGTCCTCGACGATCTCGCTGTTCGGATGGTTGAAGCGGGAATAGACGAGGCCCGCACCGGTCCCGGGTGGCGGCTCCTTGCGACCGGAAACGAAGTCGAAGAAGTCGCGGCCTTCTTCCGCCGATTTGAACACGAATGTGGAGGTGAGGAAGACCGGTGGCTTCACGGCGCCTTCGGAAAGTTCCGGGTCGTAACCATAGTTCAGCATCTGCGTTTCTGGGTGGAGCTTATGATTGCCGATATGCGTCTTCGAAGGGTGAGGCGCCGTCATGCTGGTCTCCTGCGGGCGAGAATTTCTATCATGGAGATAAGCTTCATGCCGTCATTCTCAAGCCGCCTCGTGGGCAAGACGAAAAGGACGAAATGTCGGAAGTATGCCGTTGACGATGATTGCCGGCAAACGCTATCACTCGATGCTGTTCCAATGGGAGGATGCCTCGTGAAGTGCCGGGCATCATTGATCAAATATGGCTCGTCTCACCGCATCCACATCCCTTCCTGCCGATGTTGCAAAGCCCGGATATGACCGGGCTGCGCTGAAGCCCGGCATCGTTCATCTGGGGCTTGGCGCATTCCACAGGGCGCATCAGGCGGTCTACACGGATGCAGCGTTGGAAGCGGAATTCGGTGATTGGGGCATCGTCGGTGTGAGCTTACGTTCCGTCGATATTGTTCACGACCTGAGAGCCCAGGACGGCCTCTACACTGTCGTGGCCCGCAGCGCGGCGGGAGACGATGCACGCGTCGTGGCCTCGGTGATCAGAGGGATGTCCGGAACCGAAGATCGGGAGGAAATCTTGTCGTTGATGGCCGATCCGGCGATAAAGATCGTCACCATGACGGTCACGGAAAAGGCATATGGCTACGATCCGGGCTCGGGCGGGCTTGACCGCAAGCATCCGTCGGTCGCCGCTGACCTCGCCGATCCCGCCTCACCCGTCGGCGTCATCGGTTATATCGTCGAGGGCCTTTCCCGTCGCCATGCCGCCGGGCTGCCGCCGTTCACGGTGCTCTGCTGCGACAACCTGCCGACCAACGGCCGCATCGTCCGCCGTCTTGTGATCGAAATGGCAGGCGCCCGCGATCCGGCGCTCGCCAACTGGATCGCGGCCCGGGGTGCCTTCCCGTGCAGCATGGTCGACCGAATTGTGCCGGCCGCAACGGAAGAAACAAGGGCGCGCGCCGAAAAGCTGCTTGGCGCCGAGGACAAGCTGGCGCTTGATACCGAACCTTTCCTGCAATGGGTTATCGAGGACCATTTCATTTCCGGCCGGCCGAAATGGGAGACCGGCGGGGCACTTTTTGTCGATGACGTTGAGCCCTACGAAAAGATGAAGCTGAGGCTCCTGAACGGCGCCCATTCGCTGATCGCCTATCTCGGCCAGTTGAAGGGGCTGGAATATGTGCGCGATGTCATGGCCGTGCCCGAATATCGGGCGCTCGCGCGTCGGCATATGGATGAGGCGCGCAAGACGCTCGATCCGGTGCCCGGCATGGACCTCGATGGCTATATGGACGAACTGATCCAGCGCTTCGAAAACCCGACGGTTGCCCACAAGACCCGGCAGATCGCCATGGACGGAAGCCAGAAACTGCCGCAGCGGATTTTTGCGGGCGCAGCCGAGGCGCTTGCGGCCGAAGGTGACGCCGACTCCTGCGCCTTTGCGACCGCTCTCTGGATCGCCTATGTGATGCGTACGCCGGATCTGGATGATCCGCGCCGCGACGAGTTGTGCGCTGCCGCGGCCAGGTCCGCCGGCAACGACCTCTCGGCTCCGTTTTTCGAACTGCCTGGGCTTTTCCCGCGGGCTCTCATGGAAAATGGCGCATGGCGTGCGCGGGTGAATGCAGAGCTCGAAAAGCTAAACGCCGGCTGATGCCGGCGTTGCCTGTTTTCTTACCCGTTCTCTCAGCCCTTGAAGGTATATTCGGCGATCGATTGAGGCTTCATTTCGATCGAGAAACCCGGCCTTAGCGGCGGCATATAGGCGGCATTCTTGATGACGCAAGGATCGACGAAATGCTCATGCAAATGGTCGACATATTCGATCACGCGGCCTTCCTTGGTGCCGGAGACGGCAACATAATCGATCATCGACAGGTGCTGCACATATTCGCAAAGCCCGACGCCGCCGGCATGCGGCCAGACCGGCAGATTGTATTTCGCGGCGACCAGCAGCACGGCCAGAACTTCGTTGAGCCCGCCCATGCGGCATGAATCGATCTGTACGATGTCGATCGCGCCTTCGGCGATGAACTGCTTGAACATGATGCGGTTCTGGCACATCTCGCCAGTCGCGACCTTGACCGGGCCGATAGCCTCGCGGACCTTGCGGTGACCGGCGATATCGTCCGGGCTTGTCGGCTCCTCGATGAAGAAGGGCCTTGCGAAGGCGAGCTTCTTCACCCAGTCGATAGCCTGGCCAACCTCCCAGACCTGGTTGGCGTCGATCATCAGGTAGCGGTCGGGGCCGATCACCTCTCGGGCGATGGTGAGGCGGCGGATGTCATCCTCAAGATCGCGGCCGACCTTCATCTTGACGTGATTGAAGCCGGCATCGACCGCCTCCTTGCAGAGCCGACGGAGTTTTTCCTCGGGATAACCGAGCCAGCCCGCGGACGTCGTGTAGCAGGCGTAACCCTCGCGTTTCAGCGTCGCGATCCGTTCGGCCTTGCCCGTTTCCGCCTTTTTGAGGATCGCCAGCGCGTCCTCGCGCGACAGCACGTCGGTTAGGTAGCGGTAGTCGACAATATCGGCGATCTGTTCGGCCGATAGTTCCGCGACAAGCTGCCAGACCGGCTTGCCCGCATCCTTGGCATAAAGATCCCAGAAAGCGTTGACCACTGCGCCGGTTGCGAGATGCATCGCGCCCTTGTCGGGGCCGATCCAGCGCAACTGGCTGTCGCTCGTGAGGTGCCGCCAGAATTTCCCCGGATTCTGGCGGAACGCTTCCAGCTCCTGCCCGACCACCAGATGCCGCATGGCCTTGATCGCCATGCAGCAGATGTCGTTGCCGCGCCCGATGGTGAAGGTTAGTCCATGGCCGGACAGATTTTCGCTATCGGTGTCGAGAATGACATAGGCCGCCGAATAGTCCGGATCCGGATTCATCGCATCGGAGCCGTCAAGGCTTTGCGAGGTCGGAAAACGGAGATCGAAGACGCGGAGTTCGGTGATACGGGTCATGAGGCTCTCTTCGTGAAGTCAGATGGTCCAGCCGCCGTCGATCGCGTAAGCTTGGCCTGACGTATAGGTGGCGCCGGCAAGATAGAGGGCGAGTTCGGCAATTTCTTCCGGCGTGCCGAGCCGACCCATCGGCTGGCGGGCGATGAAGGTAGCGCGGGCTGTTTCGTAATCGCCCTGGGCTTTCATGCGGTCCTGAAGCGAGGGGCTTTCGACGGTACCCGGGCAGATCGCGTTGCAGCGGATGCCCTGCGTGACATAATCTGCCGCAACCGATTTCGTGAGCCCGATCACGGCAGCCTTGGTCACGCCATAGGCGAAGCGGTTCGGCACGCCCTTGATGCTGGAGGCGACGGACGACATGTTGATGATCGAACCCTCCTGTTTCGCCAGCATGCCCGGCAGCACGGCGCGAATGGTGCGGATCATCGCCTTCACGTTGAGGTCGAAGGCGAATTCGAGATCGCTGTCCTTCATGTCGACGACGGTTCCGCCATGCACGACACCGGCGCAATTGAAAAGGACGTCGACGGTGCCGATCTTTTCGATGCAGGCTTTGACGGCAGCATCGTCGAGCACATCGAGCTTCGCGGTTTTCAGATTAGGAAGCGCGGAAAGGGCGGCAAGAAGCTGCTCGTTGATGTCGGTGGCGTAGACGGTAGCGCCCGCTTCGGCGAACGTGATTGCGCTTGCCCGACCGATGCCCTGGCCCGCAGCGGTTACGAGGGCGGTTTTTCCATCCAGTCTGATCGTCATGTCTTGTCCTCAACTCTCTGGCGGAAGGCGTCAGTCATGATGGAAGACCTCTTCCATCATCGCCCACCATTCGCCTTCCTTGCGACTTTCGAGCGGCCTCTGGCAAGGGATTGTGAAGGACCACCATTCCTGATTTTTCGGGTCAGCCGCCATTTTCGCCATGTCGGCCTCGAAATCGGTGCCGTGATATTCCCAGCTGCCGAACAAAAGGTTTTCCGGCTCCCGCAGAAAGATCGTGTAGTTACGGATGTTGCATCGGCTGATGAGATCGAGGATTTCCGGCCAGACTGCGGCGTGCAGCCGCTTGTACTCGGCGACCATTCCCGGCTCAACGCCGATAACCATGCCCATTCTTTGCATGCGCTTCTCCTTCAGACTTCCACCAACGCCTTGACAACGCCGGCCGAAGGGTCGGTCAGTCCGGCAAAGCGCTCGGGCACTTCAGACAGTGTCATTCGGTGTGTAATCAGGGCATCGGGAATTTCGCCTGCGCGCATGGCCTGCATCACGCGCTCGAAATCCGCCCGCGTTGCGTTGCGGCTGCCGAGCAACGAGGTTTCGCGCTTGTGAAATTCCGGGTCGGAGAAGGTGATATCGCTTGAGACGATCGAGACGAGTACATAGGTACCGCCGTGGCCGACGAAACCAAAGCCGCGTTCCATCGCCTTCGGATTACCGGTGGCATCAAAGACGACGTCGAAGAAATCGCCGTTTGTCACGGCCGCAAGCTGCTGCGCGTCGTCGGCTCCGAGGGTGACGGTGGAGGAGATGCCGAGATGCTGGCTGGCGAAATCGAGCCGGTCGGTTCTGCCGTCGATGATGGTGACTTCGCCGCCATCGAGCTTGGCGAAGATTGCCACCGACAACCCGATCGGACCGGCACCGACCACGAGCACTTTTTGGCGGGGCTCTACACGAGCCCGGGTTACCGCATGGGCGCCGATCGCCAGGAACTCCGCCATCGCAGCCTGGTCCAGCGAAAGACCGTCCGCCTTGAGGACGAATTCTTCCGGCAAGCTCAGATATTCCGTCATGCCGCCGTCGCGATGGACGCCGAGCACGCCGATATTGCGGCAGCAATTCGTCTTGCCCTTGAGGCAGGCGCTGCAGCGGCCGCAGGAAATATAGGGGATGACCGAAACCGTATCGCCGGGCGAAAGGGCGCTTCCGGCCGGAGCCTCCTCCACCGTTGCCGCAAGCTCATGACCCATCACGCGCGGATAGGAGAGATACGGCTGGTTGCCGGTGAAGATGTGCAGGTCCGTGCCGCAGACGCCGATGCGCTGCAGCTTTATTAGAACTTCGCCTTCGCCGCGGACCGGCTTTGGGCGGTGGATGGCGCTGAGTCGACCGGGTTCGTCGCAGATTATCGTCAGCATTTACTTACACTCCAAGCCGATAGACGCGGTTGGCATTGCCTCCGAAAACCGCCGCATGATGTTCGGCGGGCACGACATCCAGGCATTGAGCCAGCCACTTGCTATATTCTCCGGCCAACCGCAGCACCGGCCAATCGCTGCCCCAGATCACCCGTTGCGGACCGAAGAGATCGAGAATCGTTTCCGCGTAGGGCCGAACGGCCTGAGGCTTCTGGTCGCCTGCTTCGGTCAGCAGTCCCGAAAGCTTGCAATGGACATTCCGAACTTCGGAAAGCGCCTTCATGCGGCCATACCAACTGATGAAGCGGCCTTCCGCGATCGGCGGCTTGGCCCCATGGTCGATCACGATCGGCAGATCCGGATGGCGGCGGGCGAAAGCAAGCAGAGGCTCCAGATGACGCGGCAGGACGAGTGCGTCGAAGACCAAATGGCGTTCGGCCATCGCCGCGACCGCGGCATCCAGTCTGGGATCGTCGATCCACCTGTCGTCGGCAATATCCTGCAGCATCGGGCGGAAACCCTTGAGCTTCGGGTGCTTAGCCAGATCGGCGATATTGGCCGCGGCGTCCGCCGCATTCATGTCAGTCCAGCCGACCACCCCGAAGATGAACGGCGTCTTATCCGCAAGGCGAAGCATGAAGGCGGTGTCTGCCTCGTGTTCCACCGTCTGCACCAGCACGGTGCCGTGGATTTTCGCTTCATCAAGCAGAGGCTTCATGTCTTCGGGCATGAAGTCGCGATGGATCGCGGCGAGTTCCGGCGGCGGCCATTGACCCACCCGGTCGGCAATCCGCCAAAAATGCTGGTGCGCGTCGATCCGCATGACTCAGGCGCCTTCACGGGGGATAGGTGCACCTTCGGCAACCAATCCGCGCTCTTTCAGGAGCCTCCAGAAGGACATTGGAACCTCTTCCGCAAACCACTCGACATTCGACTTGATCTGCCCTGCCGTGCGCGCGCCGGAAACGACCGTGATCACCGCGGGATGGGCAAGGGGAAACTGCAGCGCGGCCGCCTGAAGGGAAACTCCTTCCTGGCTGCAGGCTGCCTGCAGTTCGTCGACGCGGGCAAGAATATCGGCAGGCGCCTCGGTATAGTTGAACTTCTTGTTGCCGGCGAGCAGGCCGGAATTGAAGGGGCCGGCGACGACAATGCCCACGCCCCGCTTGGTGCAATCGTCCATCAAGGCGAGACTCTCCTGCTCCAGAAGCGTGTAGCGGCCGGCAAGCATGGCAACGTCGATGTCGAAGACCTGCATGGCGTCGCGGATGATCTCCCATTCGTTGACGCCGAGGCCAACGGCCTTGGTCAGGCCTTCATCGCGCAGCTTGCCGAGGGCGCGAAACCCGCCGCCTTCGGTCAGTTGCTGCCAATAGTGCTGGTGCTTGTCCCCATGCGTCACGCTGCCGATATCGTGGACGTAGAGGATGTCCGGCTTCAGGATGCCGAGACGCTGTTGACTTGCTTCGAACGAGCGCAGGATGCCGTCATAGGTGTAATCGTAAACTGGGCGGAAGGGCAGAGGCTCGATATAGCCATCTTCTTCCGGGCCGACGGTGTCGTCCGGCGTCATGACGCGCCCGACCTTGGTGCTGAGGACGTAGTCGCTGCGCGGCAGGTCGGTCAGCATCGTGCCTAGCCGGCGTTCGGAGCGGGTGAAACCGTAGAAGGGAGCAGTGTCGTAGTAGCGGATGCCGGCATCCCAGGCTGCCTTGAAGGCGCCTGCCGATTCCTCATAGGACGTTTTGCGATAGAGATTGCCCATCTGGGCGCAGCCAAGACCCATGAGGGTGATTTCGACCGGGCGGCGGGGCAGGGTTCTCTTGTCGGCGACGTTCATCAGTATGACCTTGAGCAATCGGCTGAATAAAGGGGGCACGCGCCATTTGCGACGCGTGCCCAGGCGGGGGAGGATCAGTAAAGGACGTTCTTGGCTTCCGGCTTTTCGATGTTGTCCTTGGTGACGACGACAACGCCGGTATCGACGAACTTTTCGACCTTTTCCTTGTTCATGGCCTTGAGCACGGTCTGGACGCCGAGTTCGCCCATCTGGAACGAGCCCTGGACAGCGATCCCGGCAAGCGTGCCGTCTTTCACGAATTCCTGCAGGTCCTGGTTTCCGTCGAAGCCGATCGCGACCACCTTGCCGGCCTTGCCGGATTGTTTCAGGGCGCGGCCCATGCCGATTGCCGTCGGCTCGTTGGCGCCGAAGATGCCCTTGAGATCGGAATTCGCAGCCAGAACGTCGGTGGTCTGGTTGAGTGCCGTCGCCATCTGCGACTGCGAGTAGAACGGTCCGACGATCTGGAGCTTGGAGTTCGCCTTGATGTAATCGGTGAAGCCGCCGACACGGCCGATTTCCGAACCGGCGCCCGCGACATAGGACATCACGGCGATCTTGCCTTCCTTGCCGACCTTGTCGATCAGCGCCTTGGCGGCCAGTTCGCCGGCCTTCTTGTTGTCGGTCGCCAGGAACGACTGGTAATATTGCTCCGAGCCCTTGGAGAGCATGGAGTCGATGATCACGACGGGGATGCGGGCTTCCCATGCCTTCTTTACGGCCGGAACCAGCGCGTCCGGATCGGAAGGCGCCAGCACGATGCCGGAAACCTTACGGTTGACGGCATTCTCGACCATATTGACCTGGTCGGCGATCGCCGATTCCGCCGCAGGACCCTGGAAGGTCATGGTATTGCTGCCTCCGCCGGCCTTCATGGCTGCATCGGCGCCCTTCTGGACGTTCTGCCAGAAGGTGGAATTGACGGTTTTCACGATGACCGCGATTTCGCCTGCCTGAGCCATCGAGGCCGTCGTAAGGGCGATTGCGGATGTCAGCAGTGCTGCAGCAAGCTTTTTCATTGTATTCCTCCTCTTGAGATTGGCCTGACCGGCCGGTTTCAGGAGAGCTCCTCGCTCTCTTGGCAGTGTCGCGGTTAAAGGACCGCGTGCCCCCTCCTCAGCGGCGGTTGCGCAGCTGGTCGATCCAGACGGTGACCAGAATGACGAGGCCGATGATGATCTGTTGGGTGAAGGCCGAGACGCCGTTCATATTCAGTCCGTTGCGAAGGATACCGATAACGAAGGCGCCGATGGCGGTGCCGGAAATCGTGCCGACGCCACCGATCAATGAGGTGCCGCCGATCACGGCGCTGGCGATGGCGTCGAGCTCGTACATCACCCCCTCGTTCGGCTGGGCGGTCACGAGCCGCGACATCAGCACGCAGCCGGTGAGGCCTGCAAGCGTGCCGGACAGCACATAGGTGAAGCTGACGATGCGGCTGACATTGACGCCGGAAAGACGGGCGGCATCGGGGTTTGATCCGACGGCATAGATATGCCGGCCGAGCACCGAGCGGTTCAGCATGAAGGAGACGGCGACCGCGATCACCACCATGAGGATGACGGGATAGGGGATGCCCGGGAAAACGACGGTCGGAAACCCGTCCTCGCCGATATTCACGACCCGGAGGAAAGAACCATTGCCGAGCTCGCCGAAGGATTCGCCGAGACCGGAAACTGCCCTTGCGCCGGTGATCTGCAGTGCAACGCCGCGAGCGATCAGCATCATGCCGAGCGTCGCGATGAAGGGCGGCAGTCGCAGGCGCGTGACCACGAAGCCGTTGATCCAGCCGCAGATCGCGCCGGTCAGAATGCCGATCATCATGCCGAGCCAGACCGGCGTTCCGTAGTCCTTGACGGCAAGCGCCGCCACGACACCGGAAAGCGCCAGAACCGAGCCGACCGACAAGTCGATGCCGCCGGTAATGATCACGCAAGTGGCGCCGATGCCGAGAAGTGCGATCGAAGTGACCTGCAGCGCCACCGTCATCCCATTGTCGATGGTGAAGAAGGCACTGCTCGTGAACGAGAAGACGGCGATCAGCACGAAAAGGCTGCCAAGTGCCGCAAATTTCTGGATGATGTCCTTCTGCCGGTCGCTGAGCGAGACGCTCTTCTGCTTGGAAACTTCGGTGATCTCAGCCATGTCTTTCCCCATCCCGCCGGCCATAGCCGGAGGCGTATCGCATGATCTCTTCCTGGTCGGTCTTCTTCGTTTCCAGGACGCCGGTGATCCGGCCCTGGTGGAAGACGGCGACGCGGTCGGTCATGCCCAATATTTCCGGCAGCTCGGAGCTGATCAGCACGACGCCGATGCCCTCGGCCGCAAGCTCGTCCATGATGCGGTAGATCGCCAGCTTCGCGCCGACATCGATGCCGCGGGTCGGCTCATCGAAGAACAGCACCTTCGACTTGCGGAATAGCCATTTGCCGATGATGATCTTCTGCTGGTTGCCGCCCGAGAGCAGCCGGACCGGCTGCTTGATCGACGGCGTGCGGATGTTCAGCAGATCGATGTATTCCTTCGCGGCCGTGGCATGCTTGCCGAAATCGATCAGCCCGAAGCGGTTCGACACCGCCTCCATGTTGGCAAGCGTCATATTGACGTCGACCGGCATCTTGATCGCGAGACCCTGAGCTTTCCGGTCTTCCGAGAGGTAGGCGATGCCGGCAGCGATCGCATCGCGTGGCGATGTGATCGAAAGAGCCTGACCGTGCAACGTGACCTTGCCGGCATCGAGCGGATCGGCGCCGAAAATGGCGCGCGCTACTTCCGTGCGGCCGGCGCCCATCAGGCCGGCAAAGCCGAGGATTTCGCCGCGGCGCAAGGTAAAGGAGACGTTGCGGAAGACGCCGGCGCGCGACAGGCCTTCGGCGCTCAGGATGATCTCGTCGCTCGGGACGGAGGTCCGGTCGGGAAATTTCTCTTCCAGCGACCGACCGACCATTTTCGAAACGATCGCGTCGATACTGGTGGCGCCGAAGTCGTCGGTGGCTATATAGCGGCCGTCGCGGAGCACGGTGACGCGATCGACGATCTCCGCCATCTCGTCCAGCCGGTGCGAAATATAGACGATGCCGACGCCGGATGCCTTCAGGTCGCGGATCACCTTGAAGAGAAGCCGCGTCTCCTGCTCGGTCAGCGAGGAGGTCGGTTCGTCCATGATCAGCACTTCGGCGTCGAGCGAAAGCGCCTTGGCAATCTCCACCATCTGGCACTGGGCGACCGACAGGCCGCGTACCGGAGCATCCGGGTTGATGTCGACGCCAAGCCGATCGAGACAGCGCTTTGCATCGGCGCGCAGCTTTTTGCGGTCGACCAAAAAGCCTCGCCTTGGCTCACGGGCAAGATAGATGTTCTCGGCGACCGAAAGATGCGGAACGAGGTTGAGTTCCTGATGGATGATGGCGATGCCTGCCGCCTCGGACTCGCGCGTCGACGAAAACTGCCGTTCCTCGCCCTTGTAGATGATCGTGCCGCCGCTTGGCTGGTAGACGCCGCTGATGATCTTCATCAGGGTCGATTTGCCCGCACCATTTTCGCCGCAGACCGCATGCACCTCGCCGCGGCGGAGGTCGAAATGTACGTTGGATAGCGCCCGTACGCCGGGAAACTCCTTGCTGATATTGTCGAGGCGCAGCAGAAATTCCGTACTGGAAGCCGGCACGCCGCGGGTCGCCGTCGTGGCGATGCCCGGAACGCTTCCGTGATGCTCGGTCGGCCGGCTTTCCATGAACTCCCCTCCCAGGCTATTGCAGCCCGATATCCCCTCGGCTCCTCCCGAGGACTTCTTTAATGCGTAAACCCGCATCTAAAACTGGTCAAGCCAATTTTTACCTCTTAATACGAAAGAGGGCTGTTCCTGCAGGCGAGTACAGTGGAACATCTAGAAAAATCCTGAAATTTCAATGATCTGATTTGCTCCTTGCTCTCCGCGGTTTCGGCAGTTATGGTAAGGCCGCATTCTTAGGATCGCCAAACCATGAACGGATTCATCAAGGCAGCGGAGCCGCGTCGGCTGTATCAGCAAATTGCTGATCAGATCCGATCGCTCATTCAGGGCGGGCATTTTCCGATCGGCACGAGACTTCCTGCGGAACGTGATCTCGCGCAGCAGCTCGGGGTGTCCAGGCCCTCCTTACGTGAAGCCCTGATTGCGCTTGAAATCGACGGAAGCGTCGAAATCCGCATGGGATCAGGCATTTATGTCACGGCTGAGCCGGATCGGCGGCAGTGGCAGGCGGGCTCCATGGGCGAAAGCCCGCTGGAGCTGATGCAGGCCCGCGCCGCCGTGGAAGGGGCGGTCATCGTGCTAGCTGCCTCGAAGATCACCGTGGAAGGGCTGAAGTCGCTGCGCCAGACGCTGGACCAGATGCAGGCGGAAATTGCCGAGGGACGAAAACCGCTCGACCTTGATCGTTTGTTTCATCTGACGATTGCCAATCAGTCGGGAAATTCGGTGCTCGCCCACATTGTCGGCGATCTCTTTGACGAGCGGCACAGTCCGCTTTCGGCTCAAATTCGGGTGCGCTACGAGACGCCTGAAACCTGGAGTTCGGCGCTTGCCGAACATGAAGCAATTTACGCCGCCCTGGAAGCGCGCAATCCGCTGCTCGCCCAGGCCATGATGCATGCGCATCTGGAGGAATCGAAACAGCGGTGGATGAATAACGAGGCCCGCTGAAGCAGCGCCTTGGGAGGAGCAAGACATGAACGAGGCGGTTTCGCCAATCATCATCCTGAACCCGGTCGACGATGTCGGTGTGGCGCGGAAGCCCATGCCCGCCGGGGGGGCTACGGGCTATGGGGATCTGGTCGCACGCGAACTGATCGGTCGCGGCCACAAGGTGGCGATCAAGGCCATCCCAGCCGGCCAGGAGGTGAAGAAATACGGGCAGGTGATCGGGGTCGCCACGCAGGATATTGCGCCTGGCAGCCATGTCCATCTGCATAACCTCGCCATGCTCCCGTCGGAACACGAATATCAGTTCAGCGTCGATATCGAGGAAAAAGGAATGCTGCCGGAAGCGGAGCGGCGTACGTTCCTTGGTTATGACCGCGGCTTCGGCGGAGCGGGAACGCGAAACTTCATCGGCATCATCTCGTCCGTGAACTGTTCCGCCACCGTGTCGCGTTACATCGCCGACTACTTCAATCGCATGGGAGGCCTGGACGGCTTTCCGAATGTCGATGGGGTCGTGGCGCTCACCCATGGCGGCGGCTGCGCACTCAACACCAAGTCGGAAGGCTATCGGCTGCTCATCCGCACCATCCAGGGTTATGCCAAGCATCCGAATTTTGGCGGCATCCTGATGATCGGCCTCGGTTGTGAGACGAACCAGATCGCGCCGATCCTCGAACATTACCGGATGGAAGAGGGCGACCGCCTCCGCACCATGACGATCCAGCAGCATGGCGGCACCAAGAAGACGATCGATGCCGCGATCGCCATCATCAAGGAAATGCTGCCGGGCGTGAACGCCGCAAAGCGCACGCCGCAGCCGTTGTCGAAGTTGAAGCTGGCGCTCGAATGCGGCGGCTCCGATGGCTATTCCGGTATCTCCGCCAATCCCGCGCTCGGCTACGCCTCCGATCTCATCGTCCGCAACGGTGGCACGACGGTGCTTTCCGAGACGCCGGAAATCTATGGTGCCGAGCATCTGCTGACCCGTCGTGCCGTAACGCCTGATGTGGCCAAGAAACTGCTGCAGCGTATCGACTGGTGGCGGGACTATACGGCCCGCAACGGCGACGAGCTGAACAACAACCCTTCCCACGGCAACAAGCTCGGTGGACTGACCACGATCCTCGAAAAATCGCTCGGTGCAGTCGCCAAGGGTGGCTCCATGCCGCTGAAGGCGGTTTACGAGTTTGCCGAGACCGTGACGGACCAGGGCTTCGTCTTCATGGATACGCCCGGTTACGATCCGGTCGCCGTCACCGGGCAGGTAGCAGGCGGCTGCAATGTCATCTGTTTCACCACCGGCCGCGGCTCGGTCTCGGGCTTCAAGCCGGCGCCGTGCATCAAGATTGCCACCAACTCCGAAATGTACGAACACATGAAGGAGGATATGGACTTGAACTGCGGCCGGATCGTCACCGGCGACGAGACGATCGAGGAGGCGGGTAGGCGGATTTTCGAGGATGTGATCGCGGTTGCGTCGGGAAAGAAGACGCTCAGCGAAATCTACGACTACGGCGACAACGAATTCGTGCCGTGGCAGGTCGGGGCGGTGACCTGATCTTCCCTTCGCCCTTCGGGGAAAAAGTGGCTCGAAGGTACGGATGAGGGGGAAGGCGCGTTCTGTCGCTTGACCCTCTCGTCTGCCTGCCGGCAGCCTTTGAACGAAACGAGGCGGCAGGTAGCCGCCTCGTTATGCCTTGTCTCGGGGAATTTCCCTTACCGAAGTACCATCTGCTGCGGCCGAGCTGTTTGCGACTGCTGGGCCTTCACCGGTTGCGGAGCCGGTGTTGCGCCAAACAGCTTGTCGCGTTCGCGCCAGAGCGCGGGAAGCGACAGCAGGCCGATCGAAACCAGCGCGATTGCCGTCTTGGTGATCTCGTTGAGTTCCGGCGAACGTCCGTCGAAATAGTAGACGAAGTAGACGATCGCGACGTGCCACACATAGACATAGAGCGAGTGGCGGCCGAGCAGCTGCAGATACTTCAGCGAGAAGACCCAGGTGATCGCGGAAGCGATGCGGCGTACCCATGCGGCCTTGTGCTTCGGCCCCGCAACGATCAGCCAGGTAACCAACATCGCCATGGCAGCGAAGTTCAGCAGATAGACTGGGCCAAAGTCGGCACGGATTTCCATCGAGGCGAACTTGCCGATCATGTGCGGCGGCATCAACTCATGCGCGGTGATGAGGCGAAGCGGCAGGAAGAAAAGCACCATCAGCAGCGCAGCCTTCGGTATGAAGGTGTTCTCCGGGGAGAGGATCTTCTTCCAGTCGATTTTGCCTGCGGAGGTGAGTGCACCCAGCACCAGCGCAGTATAAAAGACGATCTGCCAGCCGAGCAGATTGAACGACGCGCGAATGCCCTGTTCGTCCGCCCCCATGATCATGTCGTGGACAGGCGTGGTCACGATTTGCTGCAGGCCTAGCTGGGCGGCCATCCAGAGCATCACGGAACCGGCGATGACGTAATGCCACTTGTCTTCCAGCACGAGCTTCACAAGCATGGGCGCAAACAGCATGTAGACGATGTATTGCGGCAGGATATCCATAAAGGTCGGCTGATAGAAAAAGGCCGCAATCGCCGCGAGACGAAGCGGATCATCGAAGTTAGTGTAGCCCAACCAGTTGAACCAGATGGTGTATGCCCCAGGCAGCAGCATCTGTGCGACCAGTACAACCAGCACGATGCCCATAGCATAGCGATAGAGCTCGAAGGCGCGGTTGTAGATTGCCGCGCGGCCGGCCGCATAACCGTTCTTGATCATTTTCTTGGCATAGACCATGCCGATCAGCAGACCCGACAGGAAGACGAAGCCCTGAGCATCTTCCACGAAAGCGAGCTGATTGTGATTGATCTTGACCAGGAAATAGCCGCCGGCGAAGATCAGGTGGTTCAGAACCATGAAAACGAGGAAATATCCTCGCATACCATCAATAATATCAAAGCGTTTCATCGGTCGCGGTCTCCGTCTCTGCCGGTCCCGATGGCTTGCGCCTCTGGGTCCGTAAGGCCTCTGCGGGCCAGGATGTCACGCGCCTAAACGTCATAAAAAGCCGGACAGTTCCAGCCGAAACGAACGCTTAGACCGGATATATCCTAAACAATGCGTGATGACCCTGCGATGAACGCGAGATTGACTGCGGGCCTGACTATTCGGCGGCAATCCGTTTGATGCTTGCAACCTGGGTAAGATAGGCTCGCATGGCAGCCGGGCGGACCGGCTTGTGCTGCACGGCTATCTCGTGTCGCTCAGCCTCGGCGCGGACTTCCGGCGTACGATCGGCCGTAATGATCAGGGCCGGGATGGCCGCCTGATATTCCCCCCGCAATTTAAGGATTGCGTCGATGCCGTTTCCATCGTCGAGATGGTAGTCGGCGATGATGATCTCCGGCGGAGGCTCGCGGCGGGCGATGATTTCGTCGAGCGCGGCAATCGAGTCCGCCTGACCCACCGTGCAGCCCCAGCCGCTGATCAGCAGAGCCATGCCCTCGAGGATCCTCGGCTCGTTGTCGATGCAAAGGACGCGGAGCCCGTTGAGCGGCTGCGACCGGTGACGTCGTTCCGGCTGATCGCCGGTCCGTGATGCCTGCGGTACGGAAAGGTCGATCGGCATCTCCACTCGGAAGCGCGTCCCGCGCCCGGGGGTCGACGAGAGCTGGACCGGATGGCTGAGGACACGGGAAATCCGATCGACGATCGAGAGACCAAGGCCGAGGCCCGCCGCGGTTCGGGCGCCTTCATCGAGACGGGCGAACTCCTTGAAGACGGTGCGGAATTTTGACGAAGGAATGCCAATGCCGGAATCGAAGATTTCTATGATCACCTTATCGCCGCGCCGTCGGGCGCCGATCAGCACTTTGCCGTCGATCGTATATTTGATCGCATTGGAGACGAGGTTCTGCACCAGACGGCGCAGCAGATTGGCGTCCGACCGAACCCGAAGCGACGTGGGCATGACCACGAATTCCAGCTTTTTCTCGCGCGCCATGGGCGCATAGTCGGTTTCGATCCGCTTCAGGAGATCGTCGAGCGGGACGGACGTGAAGCGCGGCTTCATTGCACCCGTATCCAGCCGCGAGATATCCAGAACCGCACCGAGAATTGTCTCGACGGATTCGAGTGCGGAGTCGATGTTGCGCACCAGTGTACTGTCGGCATCGGAGCCGCCGAGGCGTTCCACGAGGGCCGAAGAATAGAGGCGGGCAGCATTGAGAGGCTGAAGAATGTCGTGACCCGCGGCGGCGAAGAAACGGGTCTTGCCGATATTCGCTTCGTCGGCGGAGGCGCGGGCCTCGGCGAGTTCGTGATTGACGCGGGTGAGTTCGGCCGTGCGTTCGCCAACGCGCTGCTCCAGCGTCTCATTGGCCTGTTTGAGTGCCTTGTCGGCCGCGACGCGTTCGGAAATATCCGTGAAGGTGGCGACTATTCCCTTGTCCGGCATGGCGTTGGAGCGGACTTCGATGATTCGTTCGCCGCCGGCAAGCACCAGGGAAAACGGCGCATCCAGCGTATGGAAGTGGCGGATCACTTCCGCCTGCTCTGTGGCGACGATATCGCCCCGCTCGGAAAGGATCGCGACGATATCTGCAAGGGGATAACCCACCTGGCCAACCTGTTCGGGCAGATCGAGAAGATTGCGGAACCGGCGGTTCCAGATGGTGAGCCTCTCGGAATTGTCGAAGACGGCGATACCCTGATCCATCTGCGACAGCGCCGTCTGCAGCATGTCTTGATTGTATTGCAGCGCCTCGCTGGCCTGATCGAGCAGCCAGGCCGTGTCTGCATTGGTGTCTTCCGCCTTCTGCAGGATCAGCGACAAGACAAGCCTTGCGGAGGAGGAGCCGATCGCGCTGCCGAGCAACTGCTCGGAAAAATGGATCATCGCCATATCGGCAGGTTGTTCGTCGCTGAAGGTTCGGCCGGCGGTTCTTTCATAGTTCGAGAAGGAGCGGTGCATGCGCTCCTCGCCGAGATAGCGGGCGATGGCGGCCTTCAGATCACCGACGCTGACGCGGGTTTTCCATCCGCGTGTGGCGAACTGCGAGCGCAGATGCCTTTTGACGAAGATTCCCGCCTGGATTCGCTCGACCGGCCGCGGATTGCGCGACAAAGAACCGAGAAGGAAGGCGAGCGTGTTCAAAGACAGGCTGAAGATCGTCGCATTGACGAGCGGGTCGGTTTCCGGGCCGGCAAATATCGTGGTACCCGGAAAGATGAAGTTCAGGATTGCTGCAGCCACGTAGGAATTGTCCGGGCCGCCAAGGCTCGGGACAAAGAGCAGATAGGCCCAGGCGAGGAAGCCGAAGGACATGCCGAGGATGGCGCCGCGGGCATTGGCACGCCGCCAGACCAGGCCGCCAAACAGGGCAGGCGCGACCTGAGCGATTGCCGCGAAGGCAAGTAGTCCGATCGACGCAAGGCCCGACTGGCTGTCGGCCATGCGGTAGTAGCCATAGCCGAGAAACAACACCACGAAGATTGCCAGCCGCCGGATGTTAAGGAGTGTTCTCGTAAAATCCATGCGCTGGCCGGAACGGGCGGCCATCAGGCGCTGTCGGAGAAAGATCGGAATGATGATGTCGTTCGACACCATGATCGACAGGGCGACGGATTCGACGATCACCATCGCAGTCGCGGCGGAAAACCCCCCGATGAAGGCGATCAGCGAGACGACCTGCAGTTCGCCCGTGAGCGGCAGCGTGAGGACATAGAGGTCGGGATCGCCGATACCGCCGAAGGTAACGAGGCCTGCCATTGCCGCCGGCAGGACGAAAAGATTGATGGCGATGAGATAGAGGGGCAGCAGCGTGCCGGCGACCTTGCGTTCGCGCGTGGTGCGGTTCTCGACCACCGTCACATGGAATTGCCGCGGCAGCAGGATGATCGCGAAAGCAGACAACCCGATCAGGATCAGCCAGCGGCTGAGCGGCGTCTCGTAGGCGAGGGCCGACTGGACAAGCAGATTGTCGGACGCCTTGGCAAGCAGGTCGGCGGGGCCATCGAACAGCACGAACAGAACGGAAAGCCCGACGGTGACAAAAGCCGCCAGCTTCACGACGGATTCCATCGCAACCGCCAGGATCAGCCCGTCCTGATGTTCCGTCGCATCGGTATGCCGTGTGCCGAACATTACCGCAAAGCAGGCCATCAGCAGCGTCACGATCAGCGCGAGGTCGATGAAATAGAGATTGCCGCTGCCGATGCCGTAGTCGGATGGATTGACCACGGCGGCAACTGAACTCGACACGGCCTTGAGCTGCAGGGCGATATAAGGAACCGCACCGACAAGCGCGATGAATGCAACGATCATCGCGACGGTGGAGTTCTTGCCATAGCGGGCGGCGATGAAATCCGCGACCGAAGTCAGCTTCTCGGCCTTTGCCAGGTCGACGATCCGCCTAAGCACCGGCATTCCGAGGGTAAAGGCGAGGATCGGGCCTATATAGATCCCGGTGAATTCCAATCCTCGCTGCGAGGCCAGTCCGACGCCGCCGAAATAGGTCCAGGACGTGCAATAAATGGCAAGGCTCAGCGCATACACCACGGGCCGGCCGTTCTTCGGTACGCCGAACACACGGCTTCGCCGGTCGCCATAACTTGCCACCGCAAACAGCAGCAGCACATAGGCGAAAGCCGCAGCCAATATGATCCAGCCTGGAAGCATCGTTCCTCCCCGCAAAGAATTGCGGCAGCTTGAACATTAGGGGAAAAGCATGCGGTTGGAAATCGCGGCGCTCTCGGCAAAAAGTCCAATAGAGGGTCAGCTTCGCGGGTCCGGAAATTTTCGTCTTTTCCGGCCCGCCGAACGCGCTATCTTGGGCGGGAGCGAAACCTGACAAGCCGGGGGTACAGAAATGTCAATGATCAGCGAGTTCCGTTCTTTCGTCGCCAAGGGCAATGTGATTGACCTCGCGGTCGGCATCATCATCGGCGGGGCCTTCACCGGAATCGTAAACTCTCTTGTAAACGACATCGTCATGCCGATCGTTGGCGCTGTTACCGGAGGCGGATTCGATTTTTCCAATTATTTCCTGCCCCTCTCGAGCACCGTCACCGCGCCGACACTTGCTCAGGCCCGCGAACAAGGTGCCGTTTTCGCCTATGGCAGCTTTATCACCGTGTTCATCAATTTCCTCATTCTGGCCTGGATCATTTTCCTGATGGTCAAGGCGGTGAACAGGATGCGCATGATGGAGGAGAAGAAACCGGCCGAAGCCGCTCCGCCACCGGCTGATGTTCAGCTTTTGACTGAGATCAGAGACATTCTTCAGTCGAAATGATCCTTTGATCACGTTCGGCAATCATCAGCGGAATCGATTGCTGGCGCACGGATTATCATGGGATTTTCAGGCCTTCCTGAGTTACACAAAGGAAACACGCAGGAAAATTTCATGTCGATCATTGCCAGCCTCAGCCCCCGTGCCGTCTCCGCGCCTGAAAGCGGGATCGTCGAAATCATCAACCATGCCCGTGGCCGCGAGGGCCTGATTCCGCTTTGGGCAGGTGAAGGGGATTTGCCAAGCCCGGACTTCGTCAACCGGGCGGCAGCCGACGCGCTGTTGGCCGGCGAGACGTTCTACACCTGGCAGAGGGGCATTCCGGAACTCCGTCAGGCGCTGTCCGACTATTACACCCGGCATTTCGCCGTCAGCCTCCCGGTCGAACATTTCTATGTGACCGGGTCGGGCATGCACGCGATCATGCTGGCGGTACAGGCCATCACCTCCCCCGGGGATGAGATGATCTATCTGTCGCCGACCTGGCCGAACATCATCTCGGCAATCGACATTTCCGGTGCCCGTTCGATCGGGCTTCCGCTTGATTTCATCGGCGGGCGCTGGTCGCTCGACCTCGCCAAGCTTGAAGCGAAGATTACACCGAAGACCAAAGGTCTCTTCATCAACACGCCTTCCAATCCAACGGGATGGACAGCCACCCTCGACGATTTGAAGAACATCCTGGCGCTCGCGCGCAGGCACGGCCTCTGGATCATCGCCGATGAAATCTACGCGCGTTATTATTACGGCGGCGCGCCCCGGGCTCCTTCCTTCCTCGACATCATGGAGGAGGGAGACCGGATCATCTTCGCCAATTCCTTCTCAAAGAATTGGTCGATGACGGGTTGGCGCATCGGTTGGCTGGTGGCTCCGCCTGAAATGGGTCAGGTGATCGAGAACCTGGTGCAGTATTCGAATTCCGGCGTGGCGCAATTCATGCAACGCGGAGCAGTCGTGGCTCTCAACCAAGGTGATGACTTCGTCCAGGAAAATATCGGCCGGGCGACAAAGGCGCGCGACATCCTCTGCGATGCTTTGATCGCGACCAATCGGGTTGAGACCTTAAAACCGGAGGGCGCCCTATATGCTTTCGTGAAGGTGGACGGAATTACCGACAGCCGCAGGGCCGCGCTCGATATCGTCGACAAGATCGGCGTAGCACTTGCACCGGGTTCCGCATTCGGCGAGGGAGGAGAGCTTTTCCTGCGCGCCTGCTTCCTGCGCGACGCGCAGCAAATCTCAGAGGCTGCCGGGCGTCTCGCGGAATATATCATCCGGCTCTGAGCCGATTTGAGATGAATCGATAAAATTCGAACGGTTTGCTCAAGAGTAGGTTTGCCCTGATGCGAGATAAACCCGGCGCACGTCCCATCGGGTAAGCATTGCTGAAGCGAGCCCGTGTTTTTCTCCTGCCAAGACAAAAGGCAGGGAAGAATAGCATGGCAGTTCTGGTAACAGGCGGTGCAGGTTACATCGGCAGCCACATGGCTTGGGCTTTGCTTGATGCCGGGGAGGAGGTCGTTGTCCTCGACAGGCTTTCGACAGGCTTTCGCTGGGCGGTTCCCGGTGAGGCACGCTTTTATCTCGGCGATGTCGGTGATCGTTCGATCCTCCAGCAGATCTTTGCGGAAAACCACATCGACGCCATCTTGCATTTCGCGGGCTCCATCGTCGTACCGCAGTCCGTCGCCCAGCCATTGGATTATTACGAAAACAACACCGGAAACACGCGATTGCTCGCGGCCGCCGCGATCGAAGCCGGCATTCGTCATTTCGTCTTTTCATCCACGGCCGCCGTTTACGGAGATCAGAAGGACGACGCCCCGGTGCTCGAAAGCGCCTCTTTGCAGCCGAAAAATCCCTACGGCCAATCCAAGCTGATGTCCGAGATGATGCTCCGGGATGCCGCCATGGCTCATGATTTCCGGTTCGTGGCTCTTCGCTATTTCAACGTTGCCGGCGCGGATCCGCTTAGGCGGACAGGGCTGTCGACCGACGGGGCGACGCATCTCATCAAGATCGCCTGCGAGGCAGGGCTTGGAAAGCGGCGCGGCGTTGATGTTTACGGGACGGATTATCCGACGCCCGATGGTACCGGTATCCGCGACTATATTCACGTTTCCGATCTGGTGGATGCGCATCTGAAGGCACTCAGCTATTTGCGCCGTGGCGGCGAGCCCCTGATCGCCAATTGCGGATATGGTCGCGGTTATTCGGTCCTGGAAGTCCTGCAGACCGTGATGCGGATCGGTGGCCGGAAATTTGAAATTCGCTTTGGCCCCCGCCGTCCCGGGGATGCGGCGAGCGTGGTCGCCAATTCGACATTGGCGCGCCGGCTGCTCGACTGGACGCCGCGTCATGACAAACTGGATCTCATCGTCGAGACGGCGATCGCCTGGGAGAGAGGCCTGGCTTCTCGCAAGGCCGAGGATCTTCGGTCTCTGCAGCACCGACTGGCAGCCGTCCGGTTCTGAGGTTCCCGAAGAACACGGAAATTTTAACTGGAACTTCCTCCATTGTGTTGGGTTGGGGCCGTGTAGGCAAACAAACCTACCGGCCCAGCCGGTTTTTCACGGAGGAATCCCAATGAATTTCAAACTTGTTACTGCAACCGTTCTCTCCCTCGGCCTGGCCACCAGCGCGTTTGCTCAATCGGGAACCGGCGGGGCAAACCTTGGTGCCGGTTCACAGCAGCAGCAAGGCAGCGACGATACCAATCGGGTATTGGATCCGAATACGACCAACAGCACGACTGGCGGTAGCGCAAGCGGCGGTGCGACGATGGATAAGCGCACCAATTGCGCGCCTAACATTCAGGCTCAAGGTTCTGCTTCGACGGATGCGACAGGCAGTGCTTCGACTTCCGCCGGCGAAGCTGGTGCCAATACCAACGGCCAGGCCAGCGACTGCTGAGGAATAAGGACTTCGTTGCGAAAGGCCGGCTTGGACCGGCCTTTTTTCTGCCGGGTCAGTTGGTCGCATGGAGATTTTCGGAATTTGGCGTTAACGAGAACCATCTCACCTTCGGTATCTCATGCGCTTCCTTTCCTTCTCCGCGTTCTTTGCGCTGGTGGCCTTTGCTGCGAGCGCCGAAAATCTGCCCGGCCAGCTAAATGGGCCGCAAAGGCCGAAATTGATCGAGCCCCACCTGCGCGTGGAGGGTACCGGCAACGCGGCCCGGCCCAGGGTGGCATTGACGTTCGACGCTTGCATGGGGGAGGCGGACGAACGGATACTCTCGGTTCTTGTGCGCGAGAGAATTCCGGCGACGATTTTCGTCACGGCCCGCTGGATCAAGAAAAACCCGCAGACAGTGACCATTTTCCTGCAAAATCCCGATCTCTTCGAACTGGAAAATCATGGCCAAAACCATGTGCCGGCAGTGGATGTAGCAATTTCCATCTATGGCATTGCGGCTGCCGGTTCGCCGGAAGGCGTCCGGCAGGAAGTGGCTGGTGGAGCGGAGGCGATACTGGCGGCCGGCTTTGCCCAACCCCATTGGTTTCGCGGCTCGACGGCAAAATACGATCTTTCCGCAATACGGCAGATCCGGGCCATGGGATATCGGATCGCCGGCTATTCGTTGAATGGCGATGGCGGGTCCCTGTTGGATGCCGGCACCGCCCAGAGGCGTATTGCGGCGGCAAGGGATGGCGACGTGATACTTGCCCACATCAACCAGCCAACCCACGCAGCCGGCGAAGGTGTTTCGCATGCGCTTCTTGCACTCAAGGGCAGAGGGTTCGAGTTCGTGCGGCTTTCGGACGTCAGCGGGACCGGCGACGCCGGCACCACGCAATAGCATCCGGCGCTGAATTTGAACGGCGAAGAGGGGCCACTGGGGCCCCTCTTTAATGATCGTTACATAATAAAATCGCTGCTAGCGGACGATCTGGACGACGGTGCGGGTCTGGGGATCGACGATCACCCGCTGCTGGTTGACGACCGCATAGGCGTATTGCGGAGCCTCCGGAATCGGCGTCAGCACGACGGCCGATGGGACCGGCTTGCCGACCACGATCCTTTCTTCCACGACGATCGGGTCGGCCGGAAGCGGGGCCTGTTCGACGTAGCTGACAACGCGCTGCGGCGGCGGGTCGATTGCAGTGCCGGCGATGGCGCCGACAACGCCGCCGACTGCGGCACCGACCGGCCCGCCAACGATGGCGCCGGTAACGGCCCCGCCTGCTGCACCGTTGACCGTGCTCTGCTGAGCGGAAGCGGCCGGAGCCAACATGCCAAGGGCCATTGCAGAAAGAACGATGATCTTGGTATTCATGACAATTCTCCTTCGGGCGTTTGGGAATGGCTGTCTTGGGCAGCATTCCGGGATGGTCATGCCTATTTCGTGACTGGTTCAAGTGCCTGGACTTTCGGCAGGCTCACATCGATATTGACGTCTCGGTCTCCGAGATAACCGCTCGCATACAAAATGAATCCGCCGACGATGACGACGATCAGCAAGATGGCAGCAACCGTCCAACCGCTGCCGCTATCTCCGATCACTGTAGGTTCGCGGTCACTCATGGTTGCGGTCCTCCAGATGGGCATCAACCAGCCAGAATGTAGACAACCTCATGGGTCTTCGGCTCGACGATGATGATCCGGCCGTCGGCAAGCACGAAGTATTCGTAGCCGCGATAGGCAGGTACGATTTCAACGATCCGCGGCGGCAACGGGTGGAATTCCACCGTTTCGGGTACGGCGACGCCGACACTCACGTTGATGTCGATATCTACGGGCTCGACCTTGTTCTCGACGAGAATGCTGCGAATTTCTGTCTTCTGTTCCGTCGAAACGTTAATGCTGCCGGTGGTCTCGTTCGAGGGAGCGCTCGTCGCTGCCTGGTTCGAATCCTGCGTCTGACCGGTCTCGCCTGCGGGCTTCTGCTGCGCGGTATCGTCGCTGCGCGGCTTCTTTGGATCGCCGCTTTCCGCATTCATGGCGTCAGCCGGTTTTTCCTGGCCCGCACTTTCGCCCTTCGGCTTCAACTGGGGATTAGCCTCCTGGCTCTGAGCATTCTGGCCGCTGGCGGTTCCAGAGTCTGAGGGCCTCTGTGTCGTGGCGCCCATATCCTGGGACTGCGACTGAGATTGGCCCGCCGTGCCGCCCTGTGGCGCCGTCGTGCCAGATGAACCCTGAGTGCCGGAACCCTGGCGGGGAAGGATCGGAGCAGCACCCGTGCCGCCCTGGCTTTGCTGAGCTTGCGCGATTGCCGGCATGACCGAAAGCGTTGATCCGGCCAAAAGGGCGATCGCGAGCGTGTGTTTCATAAAGGCCTTCATGGTGTCTCCTCTTGTTCTTATCTCGCTTGTGAGGCTCCGCATGAGCCCACTCGTTCTCCAACGCCGCCTAACAAGCCACGTTCCTGCTCTGGGGCTTCAGTCGGGTAAGGAAGGGACTTCAGGCCCATCGCTTATAGGCCTTTCGTCCGATTGAACGACGCAAAGGTCCAAGGGGGATGAAATTACGGAACCATGGACTTATCATGTGGTTGGCCCGGAGCTTCTTCAGGAGGTTCCGCATGGACAACAGCGTATTTCAGGCCCGATGGCTGTTAATTCCCGTGGGCGGGCTTTTTGTCGTCGTCACTGCGTTGGGGGCGCTCGCCGGCTAAAGATTTTGAGGATTCCTGCGCGACATCGGTCCCTTTCAGCGCAGAATCTGGCCCGCCGATCGTCACGTGACGACCGGCGGGCTTTTTGCCGGAATCGGAACCATGAAGGAAATATCCGGTTTCATCGCTATTATAAGTGCGACAGATATAAACAAAGCAATGTCAGGAGTTGCAGATGGCCCCGCGTAAGATCACGGCCCTTGGCACGACATTCACGGCGATCGTTCTCGCCGTTATGCCGTTTCGGGTGGCAACCGATTTTCACGGTCTGCCGTCCTTTGCTTCGCCGGCTGCCTTGGCTCAAGATGACAATGGCGGCGGCAATGGCAACGGCGGCGGCAATGGCAACGGTGGCGGCAACGGCAACGGGAACGACAATGGCAATTCCGGAGGCAACGGAAACGGCTCAGGCAACGGAAACGGCTCCGAAGGTGGTGGGGCCGGCAATGGAAATGGAAGCGGGAATGGTTCGTCTGCCGGCTCAGCCCAAGGGGCGGGCGCCGGATCGACGTCAGTAACAACGCCTTCGGCTAGCAGATCGGCGCCGGCCTCGCCGAAGGCCGCCGAGGTGCAGGTGGATCCCCGCAGTTCCTCGATCACCGTTCGCCACGGCAACGGGACGACAGAGAAGCTGTCCGGGGGCCGCTACGAGATGCGCGATTCCCGTTCGAGGACCATCGTTAACCGCGCTGCCACTCCGTCCGATGCTTCGCGCCTAAAGTCGTTCGGCCGCTGAGCGCTGATCTGCGGCATCGCGAAGGGTGAGTGCCGCTTCTGTCCGGTTGGACACTTTCAGCTTCGACAGAATCCGGGTCATGTGATGCTTGACGGTCTTTTCGTGAAGGTCGAGTTCGCGCGCTACTCTTTTGTTGCTGAGCCCTGAGGCCACCAACGTCAACACTTCCTGCTCGCGCTCCGTCAGTTCCGCCAGCAGATCTTGTTTTTCCGCTTTTTCCGCAGGTGCGGAGAGGCCTGCAATAAGTTTTGCGGAAAGGGCCGGTGACACGTAGCTCTCACCGGAAGCGACGGTCTTGACGACCTCTGCAAGTCCTCTCGATCCCACGCCTTTAAGGACATATCCTTTCGCACCGAGCTTGATCGCCTTGGCTATGTCGTCGCTTGCTTCCGAAACGGTGAGCATCACGATCTTCAGCTCCGGACAGATATCGAGCGCTTCGGCAATTGCATCCAGGCCGTTTCCGGGCATGGAAATGTCCATCAGCATGACGTCGGGACATATTTCCCGCACGATGCGGATGGCATCCTCCCGGGATCCGCCTTCGCCGACCATTTCGAAGCCTTCGATTTCACCGAGGCTGCGGGTAACGCCTTCCCGGAATAAAGGGTGATCGTCAACAACGGCAATTTTGACTGCTGTCATCAGGCCTGCTCCATTTCCTGCACGTTCAGGGACATCCTGACCCTGGTTCCGTTTTTCGACGTAGAAATTTCGAATGTGCCGCCCAAGCTCTCGATTCTCTCCCTAAGGCCTGCGAGCCCCAACCCTTCCGGACGCGCCGCCGCCGGATCGAAGCCCGGACCTTGGTCGGAGACCTCGACAAGCACATTACCGTTCTCAAACGTCTGGCGGACGCTTTGGCCGACGCCGCCGCCATGCCGAAAACCATTATTAAGGGCCTCTTGCACGAACCTATAGATACAGATCTTCGCCGCGGGGGAAAGGGAGTGTGGGCTTTCTGACATCGACAGCATGACATCGAAACCCGTCCTCTGACGGTGCGCGGCAACGGCTCGGGAAAGCACGTCCGGCAGCGCTGCCGCTTCGATCTGCGGCAGGACAAGGCCGCTGCAGATGCTGCGTATCTCGTCCATGGCTTCGTCCAGCCGTGCCTTGATGGTAGACACCTCCTCTTCGCGGGCGCTCGGCGGAGTGGCCGGATCGGTAAGCACTTTGCTGTCCACGCGCAAGGCAGCATAGGCGACGAGCTGGGCGGGGCCGTCATGCAGGTCGGCGCCGAGGCGGCGCAGATAGCTTTCATTAAGCGCCGTCGCCCGCCGCGAAGCGCGCTGCGCGCGGGCATGCAGGGCTTTGTTCTGAGAGAGCAGCTCCGAAAGCTCCGCCACCCGTTGGGTCAGGGCCTGCCGCTGATTGTCGATAATGCGGCTCCCGCGAAACACGATTGCAGAAAGGAGGAGGAAGAAAGCGACGGTGACGCCTGCAACTGCAAACCAGCTTCTCAGCTGAGCCTGATGCAGGCTGTTTTCAAAATCCTGGGCAACTTCGTAAAATTCGGAAACCGCAACGACCTCGCCCGACCAGGGCTGGAGAATAGGATTATAGATCTCGAGAAGAGGAACGCCCTTCGAGCGCTCGAATTCGCTCTCCAGATCCTCAACCGGCCCGTATTGCGCCACCATCTGGCCGGAAAATGCCGCCTTCAGATCGCCGTCCGGCTCGAACCGTTTGCCGATCATGCTCTTGTCCGTGGCATAGAGGATTGTTCCGTCGTTGCGCCAGAGCCTGAAGGATATCACCTTGCCGCCAAGCGCACCCTGCCCAAAGGTCTCGTCGAGCGCCCGGGTCGTCACGTCGTCGAGCGTATTGCTGGTTTTCATGTCGGGAAGTAAGGGTGCGATAATGCTGTCGACGTAGAGTGCCGTCGACGCGGCGGAATTGCGGGTAACGGCAGCTTCGATGAGGCTGGTGACGTAAGCTCCGACAAGCAACATGGCGCAGAAGGAGACGAGCCCACCGGCGAGAAGAAACTGCCTGGCAAGCGATTGATCGTTCCAGTGATTGAGAATTCCACTTATCCGCACGAGACACCGGTCATCGTTCAATCATGATGGCGCAAAGCACGCCGATGCCCCGCAACGCGCGAACGCCCAACTTGTTGCATGGGATGGTCGAGGATTATATTGCGCGAGGCGGGGAGGAACAGGAAGGCAATTTCGAATGCTCATCGCTGGTCCGGACAACAGAGGCATCTTCCGGGGGAAATGGTGCTGCTAGAGAGATTTGAAGCCTGTCAAATCTGCCTACAAAAGCCCTGAAAACAAGGATTCTTCGCCGCCGAAATTGAAGCGATGTGTACCCATATTGTGGTGTCACGCGAAATGCAAGACTTCGGTGTTTTCGGAGGCGACCAAAGTCACGATTGGTGCGCTATCGGAGACGTCCGCCAAGGGCGTGAGGCCCTTCCCCGGGAGGAGGGCCGCAGACGAATGCCGAGTGCGGGATGTTCGAATGCGTCACGCAAAAGTACATGACGGCAAGAAGTCCATCCTGAATGCCATCTCGCTAAAAGAGACAACTGGCCTCGTACTCAAAACTCTAACAACCTTTTCAAGTTTAAGAATCGCATCTTGCAGGAGACGTGAATTCTCGTAATGGTGGTGCTTGGTCCCGTTCTGGAATGCCGCAATGCAACATAAGAAGATTACTCGTACAGCCGATGCCACACCGCATGCCGCTGCTCTGATCGAAGGTCTTAGGGACATCGGATATTCGCTAGAAACAGCCATATCTGACGTCATCGACAATTCGATCACTGCCAATGCTAAGAGTATTGAGATAATCAGCGAAAGCTATTCCGAAGAACCTTATCTGGCGATCATCGACGATGGAAAGGGGATGTCCGAACAGGAACTGATCGCGGCAATGCGTCCTGGTAGTACCAACCCGCTCGAAACGAGAAGGGAGCCCGATCTCGGCCGCTTTGGCCTTGGACTTAAAAGCGCCAGCTTTTCTCAATGTCGGCGGCTCACGGTTGTATCTCGCGCTTCCGGACTGACTTCGGCAGCCGTGTGGGACCTGGATGAGGTTGCAGAGAAGAACGAGTGGGCGGTCCAGCTTCCGGACGACATAGATGATATCCCCGGGGTGGAGCATCTTGGTTCTTCAGGTACGCTTGTATTGTGGGAAAAGCTGGATCGACTAGGCGGTGGCATCTCCAGCAATCTGGCCAAGCGTGCCGAGGTTATCAACCAGCGGCTTGCCGATACCGAACGCCATCTTCGGCTAGTCTTTCACCGCTTCATGGAAGTTTCAAAGCCGATCAAGATACTGCTGAATGGCCGCAAGCTGACGCCGCTTGACCCATTTGCTCGGAAAAACCCCGCCACTATTGCGGACCCTGAGGAGACCGTAAACCTCTCACAAGGCTCGATCGAAATCCAAAGCTTTACGCTCCCTCATCACAAGCAAATGAGCAACCCCGACTGGGAGGAGCTGGGTGGCCCCGAAGGGCATTTGAAATCCCAAGGGTTCTATCTTTATCGTGGAAAGCGCCTCATCCTTTTTGGAACATGGTTTGGTCTATGCCGTCAATCCGAACTCACTAAGCTTTCTCGTGTCCGGATAGACATCCCGAATACAATGGATGCCGACTGGAAGATCGATGTTAAAAAATCATCCGCTCAGTTACCTCCGCTTGCCAGGGACAGACTCCGCAAGGTCATCGAGCGAATTCAGGATGGCTCGAAGAGGACATACCGTAAGCGGGGGCAGAAACTCGTTGACAAGGATCGGCTGCCTTTGTGGCAACGCATTCAGGCGGAAGGACAAATCCGTTATCGGCCTAACGTGGATCATCCAATCTTCTCGGAGTTCGCGGAAAGCTTGCCTCAAGGGCTTCGACGAGGCTTCTTCAACTGCATTTCCATAGCCGGCGCGTCGCTTCCGATCGAGACACTGCATGCTGACATGTCTGGAATGGCCGAGCAGGTAATGCCGGATCAAGTCGATGAAGACACATTGGTCCAAGCTGTAAAATCGACGCTGACAGTGTTGAGGAATGCGCGAAAGAGTGTGGACGAGATTGTCGTGCTGATGAAGGATGTCGATCCGTTCAGGTCGGCTTGGGGTGATACCCAAAGAATTATTTCACACATCTTGGAAAAAGAAAACGCATGACAAACCCCATACTGAGCAGCATCGAGGGAATGGCGGTTATGTTCATGACCGCTCAGCCTGGACCTCCGACGGCGGAGATTATTCGACAAACGATTTCCCAACTTCGCTCTACAATGTTCCAAGGAAAGATCGACGACCTAGAAGCAGAGGGTTTAGCGCGACTTCTCGAAGAAAAGTACGGTATCAGCATGGGCCTTGGCGCGATAGTGGATGCTGACGACTTCCGACCTTGGCTACACGATGCACGCATAAACGGCGAGGTTCGTGATTACTACTGGGGCCGCTACCGCATGCTTCTGAATAAGAACGGGCTTCCGAAGACGGTCATAGATGCCACTGACGAAGTCACGGACAGGGTTCTCGATCGTCTCGGTGATCCGCGCAACAAGAGCCCTTGGAGCAGACGAGGCATGGTAGTCGGCCATGTGCAGAGCGGAAAGACTGCGAATTACACTGGTCTTATTTGCAAGGCTGCAGACGCTGGGTACCGTCTTATCGTTGTGATCGCCGGCATTCACAACAACCTGCGCAATCAGACGCAAGCTAGGATCGACGAGGGGTTTATAGGTCGCGACACAGGCCGTCTTTCACATGCCAATAAGGCCCAGCGCCAGAAAATCATCGGTGTGGGTCTCTTCGATCAGCGCGAGTTTCCCGTTTCCCTCACGAACACCCTGAGAGACTTCAACAAGGCGACGGCGACAACCAACACCAGTCAGATCGGGCAATACAATGTGCCCGTCGTTTTGGTTATCAAGAAGAATTCCAGCACTCTCAACAATCTCTTGGAATGGCTGACGGAGCATTCGGTCAACCAAGGGACGCAGATGGTAAGCCAGCCCATGCTTCTGATCGATGATGAGGCTGACAACGCGTCGATCAATACGGGCTATTCACGGGATGAGGTTACCCGCATTAACAGTCAGATACGCGAGCTTCTGTCCCTCTTTCACAGGAGTTGTTACGTCGGTTATACAGCTACCCCGTTCGCGAACATATTTATCGATCCGGATACAGACGATGAGGCTCTCAAGCAGGACCTTTTCCCTCGTCACTTTATCATCGGGCTTGACGCGCCTTCCAATTATTTCGGGGCGCAGAAGATTTTCATCGACAATCGCGACCGTCATTTCTGCGAGATTGCAGATAATGAGGATATTTTCCCGATAGCTCACAAGATAAGTCATCCGGTCGATGCGTTACCTGCCAGTTTGGAAAAAGCCGTTCGAACCTTTGTCGTGGCAAGAGCCATCCGAAATGCCCGAGGACAACAGGCACAACACGCGTCGATGCTCGTCAACGCCTCCCGTTTCACAGATGTGCAGGGAAAACTGCGGTCAAGAATTGTGGACCTCGTCGAACGTATCCGTGACGCGGTGGTTGTCGACGCAGGTAAGGGAAAGGCGGCGCTGAAGAACCCGGAGATCGCCAAGCTTCAGGAAGTCTGGCAAGCGACGTATGAAGACGCTGAAGCGGCAGATTGGCCAACAATCCAATCGCACTTGCATGAAGTTCTGGTCTCATTGCGCGTTATCGAAGTGAACGCCTCGAAACGGTCGCAGGCCTTGAATTACGATCATGGCGGTGAACATGGTGTAACCGTTATCGCAGTGGGAGGTTTTTCGCTGTCGCGAGGCCTCACACTCGAAGGCTTGATGATCAGTTACTTCCTGCGCAATTCCATCATGTATGACACACTAATGCAGATGGGCCGCTGGTTCGGCTATCGGCCAGGCTATGAGGACCTGTGCCGAGTATGGATGCCACGTAGTGGTGCCAATTGGTATGCTCACATTCAGGAAGCGATGGATGATCTTCAGGATCAACTCAAGCGAATGGAGCTCGCAAAGGCTACACCAGAGCAGTTTGGTCTTGCGGTCAGGAGTCATCCGGAAACACTGATTGTAACGGCGAAGAACAAGATGGGACGGAGTGAGACGGTCCCTGTCCGGGTAGGGCTCGCGGAGCAACTCATCGAGACGACGCGAATAGTCGTTGATGAAAGGCAACTTGGCCTCAATAAGGATGCAGGAGAGAAACTGGTTCTTGCGGCAATCAACCACGGTGCAAACCTTGGCCCAGCTTCTGGCAACGGCTTTCTGCTCAAAAGTGTTCAAGTCAGCTTGGTCCAAGAGTTCCTCCGGGAGTTTCGTGCGGAACCAGGCGACCGACCCACAAACCCACTGACTGACCCAAAGCTTATTCGGGACTATATTGATGCAAGAGCCAGTTCAGAGCTTGGCGAGTGGGACATATACATCGCGAGCTCCACTGGTACGGCGGTCGCACCCGCGGGGTTCGCCGGCAAGGAGATCACGCCATTCGAGCGATCGGTCGATCCAGACGCTTTGAGAAGCAAGGTGCTTTTGATCAGCGGCAAAAGCCGCAGGATTGGCTCTGCAGATGACGAAGCTGAAGGTCTGACAACCGATCAGATAAAGGCTGCAAAGGATGGGTTTTTCCTGCGACAGAAGGAAGCAAAAAAAACCTCAAAGACTGTCAACCCGAAAGTCTATCGACAAGTCGCGGGGCGAAATCCGTTGCTCATATTGCGCTATGTCCAGCCTAAATTGGGCGAGGAACCTTTGAAGGACATGCCGCCCGAAGGAGTTCTTGTCTGGGGTCTGTCGTTCCCGTCGAGCAATGTCGCAGGTGGTGCCGTCGAGTACGTGGTGAACACCAGTCGGCTGCGTGAGCTCTTTGGCGAGGATGAGACTGAGGAAGAGGCTCGTGGCGATGCTGAGTGAAAGCCCTTGGAGCCGATTGGAAACCGGCGCAATCGAGTCTCGTCGCGTGGACCATGGTGCTCGCTGGAACTGGTTTTGGGCGGTCATTCCCGGCGGCGACGTTGCTCTCGTGATGAAGCTGGATGTCCTTCCCGATCCCTTGCCCGAACTGCCGAAGCTGAGGAATCTGGAGATGCGCTTCGAAAAACTGGCGACGGGCCCAATACTTTGCATCCGCTTGAAGGATGATCGTCAGATCGAACTCTTCGAGACGCTGTGTCGTGATGTCGTTACCGCGGGTGAAGTGGCAGAAGCAGAGTTGATGGCTGTCGAAAGAGCGATCCGCCGCACTTTTCGCTGGCACAATCTCCTACGCGGGGAAACTTCGCGAATCCTTTCCGACGAAGAACAAAAGGGCCTCATCGGCGAGATTGAAGTCCTCAAGTTACTCATTGCGGAAATGGGCGCGAAGCCGGCGCTTTCATGCTGGACGGGACCTTCAGGCGCGCCGAAAGATTTTGAACTCCCTTGCGACTGTATTGAGGTCAAGGCAAGGCGGACAGCTGCTCAGCCTTTTGTAAAGATATCCAATGAGTTTCAACTTGCTGATGTTCCCGGGCGTCGGCTCTGGCTTGTCGTAATAGCTGTTGACAAGGTTCCCGATCCACTCGGCGAAACGTTAACGGATGTGGTCAGCACGATCGCAGCCTTGATCGAAAGCGACGATCCATCTGCCATGATGGAATTGGAAGTGCGCCTCGCTGAAGCGGGTTACGACTCCGATCATGATTATTCCAGGTACCGCTGGACAGTGTCTGAGCCAGAGTTTCATGCGGTCTCGGAAGAATTCCCGAGAATTGCAGCACCGATAGCGCTTGGCGTTTCCAACGTGAATTATTCGATCGCGCTTTCCGCCTGCGCGCCATTCCGAGCAGACATACGCAGTGCGAAATCCGCTATCTTTGGCAGGGGCAACAATGAGTGAGCTGGACGAGTATCATAGGAACCTGATGGCCGACATTCGCCGTGAGGCCGACGCAAGCGGGATTATGATGGTCGAAGCCTTCTTCGATAGAATGAGCGAGCGTCTGACCGAGGCAGGCGAACTTGATGTTGCGGACCGGGCTTTTTATCAAAACGGCGAAGCAGCTCAGAAGATGAGGGTGGACGGCTATGCGGGAAACCCGCGCGATAGCGAAGGCGTCTTGGGTCTGATCATTTGCGATTTCGTCGATAGCGATGATCTTCAGGCGTTTGGGAAAGTTGAGGTGAAACCTATATTAAATCCCCTCATTCGCTTCTTGAACAAGGCTCGCACCTCAGCTTTTCGCGATAGTTTGAACGAAGTCAGTCCAGCATTTCAGGTGTCCGACTTGCTAATCACTACGTGGAGCCATGTCACCAAGATCAAGCTTATCGTCATGTCGAACCGACAATACATCGGACGAGACGACAATGTGAAGCTTGCCGATATCGGCGACATTCCCGTTACATGGTCGGTATGGGACCTAGCGCGATTCGAAAAATTCGATCGATCTGGACAGGCACGCGAAGATATGATCCTCGATATCGCGGAGAATTTTGGTTCGCCACTACCGGCGCTGAAAGCTTCGCAACACGACGCAGCACTCGAGAGCTACCTCGCCATTGTGCCAGGAGCTCAATTGGCTTCCATTTACGACCGATGGGGCGCTAGGCTTCTCGAAGCTAACGTACGGTCCTTTCTGCAAGCGCGTGCCAAGACCAACAAGGGCATCCAGAAGACAGTCAAGGATGAACCAGAACTCTTCTTCCCATATAACAATGGTCTGTCTGCAACGGCCGATGAAGTCACCACTGTTCAGACCGAAAACGGTCTAGCCATTAGCAAGATCACCAATCTGCAGATCGTAAATGGAGCCCAGACGACGGGATCGATCCATTCGGCGCTGAAGTCCGCAAAAGAGCAGCTTTCAAAGGTCTTCGTGCAGATGAAGTTGACCGTCGTTCCTCCGGAGCGGTCGGAGGAAATCGTCCCGAAAATTTCGGAATTCGCCAATACCCAGAACAAGGTGAACGCCGCAGACTTCTTCTCCAACCATCCGTTCCACATAAGGATGGAACAGTTCTCCCGAAACGTGATTTTTACGGCAAGGGAGGGCGAACGACACGACAGCAAGTGGTTTTACGAGCGCTCCCGTGGCCAGTATATCAATGCCCGCGGACGCCTTACCGCTGCGCAGCAGAAGAAATTCGACTTGGAGTTTCCGAAAATCCAGCTTTTCAGCAAGACCGATCTTGCAAAGTTCGAGTTCTCGGCAATCGGCCAGCCTCACGTCGTATCAAAGGGTGCCCAGAAGAATTTTGCCGAATTTGCTAAGGATATTGGACAGAGCTGGTCGCAAAGCGATGCGAAGTACGACGAGACCTGGTTCCGACGCGTGATCGCCAAGGCCATCATTTTCCGGAAGCTAGAAGAGGAAGTTCCAAAGCAGGGCTGGTACGAGGGGGGCTATAGAGCCAACATCGTCACATATGCGATGGCCAAGGTTTTCCATGACGGCAAGTCGGAAAGGCAGACTCTTGACCTTGATATCGTCTGGCGCAAGCAGTCAGTTCAGGATGCCCTGCTTGATGCCCTGCTCGTCGCGGCGAGGGCTGCCAATGATGAAATTACCCATCCGCCTACTGGTGTCAGGAACATGTCCGAATGGGCCAAGCAACAGGCCTGTTGGAACCGACTGAAGGAAAAGGAACTGAGCTACGCGGACAACTTCAATGATTGCATCGTGGCCCTCGATACAGCACGCACCGCAGTGCGGGATGCTCGAAGCGAAAAGGCTCAGACTCAGGCGATCATGGCACAAACCGAGGCCGTTAACCTCGGCGGCAAATTCTGGTCCGAGGTAATGGCATGGGGCCGTCTCAAAAAGCGGCTTACACCCAAGGACGCGCAGATCGTGCAAATTTGTGCCGCTATACCGTCCAAAATTCCCACGGACGGCCAAGCTGTTCATGCAATGAAACTCTTGGAGAAATTCCGGGACGAGGGCTTTGGGGCGAGGCAACCAGATGCCACTGGTGTCTAACTCGCTTGCCTTGCATAACCATCATGTACAAGTACGTGACAGCTGTTCGAATCCATCCCGCGTTCCGAGATCACGCTTGGGCGGGGTGGGGGATTGTGGAGAACGTCATGTACCTGTACATGACGACCATCAATTCGTTTCGCATACGGAACGTATTTTCGGCGCTTGACCAAGACTCTGTCCCGCATGACCATAAAAAAACACCACGTCGCAGGGCGGGAACCCTCAGTGGTGTTTTTTTGGAGTTGCCAGATGAGCATCGCTGTTGGCGAAATTGCTGTAAAGACCCCCCACCGTAATCGGTGAGCCCGAGGTCGGGACATATCCCGACCCGCTCGACACTACCGCCTGACCCTACAATCAAAAATGTTGACAAATCCGACGAGCACGCAGGCTCCGGAAATCAGTGTAAGGTCGGCGCAGGGGCCTGCGTCCTACCCGAATTCTCCCTTGACGGCGAATGGCGCAAGGACCTGACGAGGCACCGTCCCGTCGGCATGTCCTGGCGTATGCCTTCCGAGGAACTCAAGAAGGTCCTCGATGTCCCGGTGATGGAGACCGCCTCCGAGCAGGAAGTGGTGGACGCCCTGACGGCCGACGCCATCATCTCGGCCCATCTCTATCCCGGCCGCCGTATCTCCTATTCGAGGCGCGAAGCCTACTGGCAGAACCGCGCACGGTATACGGGTCCCGCGTTCCGACGCAGCACGGTCATCAAGGCGGTGGACGCTCTGGTCGCCAAGGGCATCCTGATCGAACACGACAGGCGGCCGGCGGGTAAGCGGGGCATCCAGTCCTCCTATCTGCCGAACCCGATGCTCGTCGCTTTCGAGATGCCGAAGCTGAACCGCAAGCGCGGGGAAACCATCATCCTGCGCGACAAGAACGGCGACATACTGGCTTACAAGGACACGCCCCAGACACGGGACAGCCGATACGTTCTCGAGAAGGTCAACGACGTCCTCGAGAAGACCCGCTTCACCGTCGAGGGCGAAGGCGTGGTCACCGACGGACAGTGGACCCGTATCGAGGACCGCGTGTTCTCGACCTCGGCGACCGCCATGCACCGCGTCTTCAACCAGGGTGTCTGGACATCGGGCGGGCGTTTCTACGCCGGGTTCTGGCAGACCATGCGCGGCCGCCACAGGCATACCATCCTGATTGACGGCGAGCGCACCGAGGAGGTTGACTACGACTACCTGCACGCCAGGATCATCTATGCCTGGGCGAAGAAGAGACTCGTCGGCGATCCCTACATCATCGAAGGCTTTCCGAGGAACGTGGCGAAGCGGGCGTTCTTCATCATCGTCAACGCCGAGGGCTATCTGGCTGCCAAGGGAGCCGTCGCGAACTACCTCGAAAAAAAGGGACTGGACAGGAAACTCGCCGCCAAGCTGATCGCCGTGATGAAGGCCCGCCATGCTCCGGTCGAGAAGTACTTCCATTCGGGCGTCGGACTGGAGTTGCAGAACCTCGATGCGAAGATGGCCGAGTACGTTCTCCGTGAGATGACGGTCCGCAAGGGTGTCCCGTGCCTGCCGATCCACGACAGCTTTATCGTTCCCGCTGGACAGGTGAAGAACCTCGTCAGGACGATGAAGGCTGCGTACGAGAAGTTCGTCGGACGGTCGAATTCGGGTGTCTGCTCCGTGAAGTCGTCCGTTGCAACTTCCGATTCAACAAAATCAGAGACTTGGCATCTGGATTCACCACACCTTCACAACCCGCCCTTCACCACACCCGCCGAGGTCAAAGATAGGACTCCAGTACTCGGCGATTCCGTACTGCAGAATCGGGAACCCCGTTCGTCGAAATCAGTGTCCTCCGTGGCCGTCGGAACGGGGTCTTCAATCCTGGTAGACAGCAAGGAAGACCCGAAGGCGGAACAGCTGGGCGTCAAACGTCGTCCCATGCCGGAATTCATGAGAAAGGCAATGGAGGATCGAAAGAAGGCCTGGAAGCAAAAGGAAGCACGAAAGCAAGCCATACGCGAGAGCCGCCAACGTGGATGCCAGCTGGTGTATGGTGGGAAAGATGGATCGGTAGTCGTCCAAAAGGTTTGACTGCATCTGGAGGGGCTGGGAGGCTCAGTACGGAAGTACACGGAATATCTCGTCGGGGTGGTCGGCCCCGGTTCCCGCCAAAGCGACTCTTCTGAACCTCTCACGGCGGCCCTGATTCCGATCTCGACATGCGAAAACCCGCCGCAACCCTTTCAGGGTCGCTATGCTCACGGCTCCGGATGCTCATACTTCTCGATTGGCGGAAGCAACGGTTTGACGCAAGGCCGGCTTGGCATGTTCAGGTTTCTCAAGGAGGAAACATGAACTGTCTTCATCCGTATTGCCCGATGTCTGCACCGTCAGGCAGTCCCGCCTAGACTCCGGTTCTCGACCGGCCTGAACTGAAAATCAGGGTGGCCGACAGACCTGCCGTGGCAGCGTTTCTTGACGCCAACTTCCGCGCCGTCGGCACCTGGACATCCGCGGCCTTGTTCACGTCTCCGTTGAACCGGGCGATGCTGAAACGACTGCTGGAATACTGTCCATGTCTGTTTACGCAAATCGAGGTTTCCCCCACCGCCAGAGCGGTCGTTCACCTCTGCGAACTCACGCTTGGCACCCGAGTAGACTCGTCAAACGTTCATGATGCCTTCCTGATCCAGCATCCTCGTCCGGGCACTCCAGCAATGGCCTATCCGCCGCGCGAAGCTGTCCGGAATATCGGCGGTACGATCATGGAGTTCCTGTGCAGTGAGGTACTTGCATCCGCCGGCGTGCCGCTGATGGCGCTGGATGGTGACAATTGGCCGAGATGGCAGATGCCCGGTCATATCATCATGAACGAGGGGAGGATGCAGGCACTGAAAGCGTTCGGGGGCATCCTCATCCCATGCGCGCCTACCAACCTCGTCATCTCTGTGAAGAGTGAAGCTGCGCGGGAAAGACTCCTCTACTCTTCCAATTCCATCGAGGGAGTGGGGTTCGGTTTCTTCAATCAGCCAGAGGAGTTCTGGACCAGTAGCCGCATGGCGCTGTTCAAGAGGATGGGGTTCTCGGCCATCTACATGCCCGATGCCACGCATTCGGCGGTCATGGCCCGTGTAGTGGATGATGGTAGGGAGAGGCATGCTGTAAACCTCAATGGGGCTGACCTCTATCGGCCTCTTGCTCAGTTCGGAGGCGACATGAGGCGAGTGGTTGGCAGATCAACCCTCGAACTCTGATGTCGACGAAAGCTGCAACAATAATCAGTTGACATCCATTCGTTCATGTTATGTTCTATGGATTACTTCCTGCCGTAATGTCAGAAAGACTCCCAGAGAATGCCGAGGTGATTCATGAGTGATTTTTCCGCCCTGCGACAGAAAACTGGCCTGGGTATCTCCGAAACAGCCGAACGACTGGGCTATACCGAACGTCAGGTCTACCGCTGGGAGTCGGGGAAGAACGTTCCCCGCAAGGTGGTACTGGACTCCCTGGAGACTGTTCGAAACGAGCGATGCGCCGAGTCGGCCTCCGAACATTCCTTTACTTTCATTGATCTGTTCGCGGGGATTGGAGGGCTTCGTCGCGGTTTCGATGCGATCGGCGGAAAGTGCATTTTCACGTGTGAGCGTGACAAGCATTCGCAGGAGACCTATCGGGCAAATTACCCGGAGGATGACCACGACATTTTTCCGGACATTACGAAACTACGCGAGGAGGACATTCCGCCTCACGACGTCCTGTTAGCCGGTTTCCCGTGTCAGCCGTTCTCGATAGCGGGCGTCTCCAAGAAGAACGCCCTAAACCGGCCCCATGGCTTCGCCTGCGAGACGCAGGGAACGCTGTTCTTCGATATCCAGCGCATCCTTGCCTTCCATCGTCCCAAGGCGTTCCTGCTCGAAAACGTGAAGAACCTAGTCAACCACGATAAGGGGCAGACCTTCAAGATCATCCGGAACGTGCTGGAAAACGAGCTGGGCTATACGATCCAGTGCAGGATACTGGATGCCAAGTCCTGGTTGCCGCAGCACCGCGAACGCATTTTCATTGTCGGTTTCAGGGACGAGTGTGGTTTCGATTTCGAAGACCTTGTTGTGCCTGACGTTTTGAAGGGACCAACCCTCAAGACCATCCTGCATCCGGAGAACGGAGAGGAAGCCCCCGAGAAGCCGTTTACGGATGGCAATATCGGCCGGGTATCGGACAAGTATACACTGAGCGACAAGCTCTGGGCCTACCTTCAGGCCTATGCCGACAAGCATAAGGCAAAAGGCAACGGTTTCGGTTTCGGTTTGTTCGGCGCGGAAGGGGTCGCCCGCACGCTCTCGGCTCGCTACCACAAGGACGGATCGGAAATCCTCATCGACAGAGGTGACGGACGGAACCCGCGCCGGCTGACGCCGCGGGAGTGCGCACGGCTTATGGGCTTTGACCTTCCAGGACATAGCGACTTCATAATCCCCGTATCGGACACACAGGCCTACCGCCAGTTCGGGAATTCCGTCGCGGTTCCTGCTGTCGAGGCGGTTGCGCAGCTCATGAAGCCCTACATTCTCGACGCCCGCAAAGAGGTCGTCAGAAAGCGGGCCTGATGGCGGATATCGTCACCCCGGAGAAGCGTAGCCTGATGATGTCGGGCATCCGGGGAAAGGATACGAAACCGGAAATCCTGATCCGCAAGGCGTTGTTCGCGCGTGGATGGCGATATCGTCTCCATGACAAGCGCCTGCCAGGCAAGCCCGACCTGGTGTTCCCGCGGCTTAGAGCCGTTGTGTTTGTGGACGGCTGCTTCTGGCATGGACACACTTGCCACCTGTTCAGGCTCCCGTCTTCACGGGTCGATTTCTGGACGGAAAAGATCGCGCGCAATCGGCAACGGGACGTCGAGGTCAGGAAGGCGCTGGACGGACTGGGGTGGCGGCACCTGACGGTTTGGGAATGCGCGCTGAAAGGCAGGACGAGGTTGCCGATCGTCGAGGTTATCGACAAGGTGGCGAACTGGCTCGAATCGGGCAGGTTTGCTGCGGATATAGAGGGGACGACGGATGGCGATCAGTGACCTGACGGACTGGATGGACGAGTACGGTCGACCAGGTTTCGTTTGGTACGCGAAGCGCCTGTCGGGTAACGACACGCTGGCGAACGGCTCGCATCAGGCCGGCCCTTATATCCCGAAAGATTTTCTTTTTGAAATCATCCCCAGCCTGAATCGTCCTCAGGAATTGAATCCGGATGCCCGCTTCGAACTCTATGTCGACTCCCATCCTGATGTCCGGACCATAAGAGCGGTCTGGTACAATAACAGGCTCCATGGAAAGACCCGTAACGAGACCAGACTGACCAATTTCGGCGGCGGCCAGTCCGCACTTCTGGATGCAGACAGTACCGGCGCGCTTGTGGTCTTCGCTTTCGCGCCCGAGACGGACGCTGCCGATGCATCGTGCCATGTCTGGCTATGCGATGATGGCATCCAGGCCGACCTGATCGAGGAAAGACTTGGGCCAGTTGAGCCCAAGGTTCCAGTCATTTGGCGTCCGGGAATCTCGGAGCCACAGGCTGACCTGTTCACCATTACCCCAGCAGCGCGAACTTCTTGCTGGCTGGGTCCGGCCGAGATGCCTCCTGAGTGGCTGGTGACGTTCCCGACCGGGCGTCAGATCATCGAAAAGACTATTTCGCTCAGGCCGGCAACAGGGACGAATGCCGATGTCCGGCTGATGCGACGTCGTGCATGCGAGTTCGAGATTTTCAAGAGCGTCGAGCAGGCGACGTGGATGCCCAAGATAAGCGAAGGCTTTCATACGATCGACGGATTTCTCGGCCTCGCCAACACCATCCTGCAGAGCCGGAAATCAAGGGCGGGCAAATCGCTTGAATACCATGCCAGTGCGATTTTCGAGGAAGACGGATTGTCGCCTGGTGCCAATTTCGTCCACAACCCGGTTATCGAGGGCAACAAGCGACCTGACTTTTTGTTTCCCAACGTCGAAGCCTACGAGAACGGGGCCTTCCCCGCCAACAGGCTGCGCATGCTCGCCGCGAAGACTACCTGTAAGGACCGCTGGCGTCAGATCATCAACGAAGCCGACCGCATTCCGACAAAGCATTTGCTGACGCTCCAGGAAGGTGTGTCTCAGGCCCAGTTCAACGAGATGACGGAAGCGGGCGTCCGGCTCGTCGTTCCCGCCGGCCTGCACGACTCGTATCCCGATACCGTGCGCCCGCATCTGATGACGCTGGAAGAATTTATCGGGGACGTCCGAATAGCTTGAACAGATCAAGCGGAATGCGATTTCGGCGTCAGTCGGTCCCGCGTCACCCGTTCCGGGTCGCTATGCTGACGCTCCTGCGGCAGACGTGATTCCGAAATCGCATGCGCGAATTCCCGCGGTCTCCTCGATATCGAGGACCACTATGTTGACCGCTCCGATATGCTCTTCTTCATCGTGGGGCGCGGTAGCGCGCCAGAATGGTCCATGAGTCCATTTTAAGCTCAAGTGTGCTGTACGGGGCCGTATGCGCGCCCATACAGCACGCTTGGCTTCTCGAATGGGTCCGACTACCCCTGAATCCCTTTCCCACCCTCCGCGCTAAGCCTGCCACCGTTCTCACTCTGTCAACGCCCTTGGGCGTCCTACACTCCGTTACGGCCCTTCGGGTGACTCCCATTGCGAGCGGTGGCGATCATGGAGCTATCGGGACGGGGAACACATCAGATGGCCGCGCTGCGCGCGGGTTCGACTTGGCCTGCGGCCCGCATCGAACAGGGAACAGGCCCTCATCTTCACATCCGTAAAATCCTAGCAATCCAGTTGGGTTTTCCTCCGGCACAATACAACCATGCCGCGTCGTCCCCTGGGCTCCATTGCCCCGATGTGCTATAAATATGTCAACGAAAACAGTCGTAATCGAGGTCCAAAATGGCAATCACGAGCACAACGTTTCAAGGTTTGACCTTTAATCTTCTGGTTGAGGAATTCGCCGATCGGGACACGGCCGGCCGCCTCAATGGATATCTGGCATCGATCTACAGGATCGAAAAAGGAACCTCCGTCCGCCATCTTATCCGTCGCTCCCGTTTGCCTGGTGCGGCCGCCGCGATGCGCGACGAGATCGAACGGGACGGCATCCAGGCGTTCCGCCGCTTTCAGCACGTCTGAAAACCCACATTCCCACATAGAAAGGAAATGCAATGCTCCTCCTCCGCATCCTGACCTTCCCGATCGCACTGTTTGCCTTCGCGACCCTCTACACCATCGCCATCAAAGCTCCGCATGCGGTCGAAGTCGGCAGCCTCGTTCTCTGGATCATCCTGCCGCTTCTCATTGTCACCAAGCTCGCCAGGGCCATGCTGCCCAATGCAACCTTAAATTAATTCAAGAACTCGATGTCGAAATTCAAGAACTCGAATACAGGTTTAATTCAAGAACTCGACGAGCGGACTAGCGCAACGAGTTCTTGAATTAAAACAATAGCTTACACTATTGACGTTGAACGGATCGTTTCTTATATGTTGCTTTATCGAAGGGGCGGCGCAAACAATTGATCCTCGCCACTGAGGCGGAGAATACAACTATGTATAGAAAGGAAATGCGTGTGAGAGAGTATCCATGGAATGAGAGCGACAAGAGCGCCAAGTGCAGGGTTCGTCGGGCCGGCGCGTCGTACTATTTGTACGTCAGCGACTTGCCCGACATCCGCAGTGCTGCGTGGTTCCTCCGGAAAGGCAAGCGGGTTATCGCAAGCGGCATCACCTCCGAGATGCCGACGGCGCTGGCGCAAGTAGAACACGCGTTCGAAAACTGGACGTCGAACGCCTGGCGAGTCCACGGCTGAAAAATCTTCTCAGCCGGCGCATTTTCCCTCTTGCGCGGCCGTTGGAATGCTCCAACACTTTGTATGTGGACAGTCACAAACGCACTTCCCCACATCACATGAAATCCTGAAAAATGGAAACGAAATCAATGAACAACGTGCTTCGGCGCGCGGCGGAGCCGTGCCCGCAGGCCAAGTGAAAGGTATCGAAATGAACATCAGCAAGATCATCGACGGCCTCCGCTACAACACCGCGACAGCAGAGGAAATCTGCTCTTTCGAAAGCGAATCCGGGCGAGGAGATTTCCGTCACGAAGTCACCACTCTGTATCGGACGCCCCGGGGACGTTTCTTCCTCGCAGGACGCGGTGGTGCGATGACGCGCTGGGCTCAACCAGTCCAGGGCGGGCAGTCAGATGGCGAGGGGCTGCATCCTGTAGGTACCGCACAAGCCCGCAACTTCGCCGAACAACATGCCGACGAGGACACCATTGCCCGCTTCTTCGTGGTCGAGGAGGCATGACATGGCTCTGGCCTCCTCCAACCACCAGGCCCGACCGTCGCGAAGAGAGCGCGCGGACAGGCTGACAGTGGACCTGCCTGCCGGGACGCTTACGGCACTCAAAATCCACGTTGCACAACGTGAAACGACGATCCGAGAGGTCGTCACCGACCTCATCGAACGGGAAATCATCAACGAAGGAACGCACCCATGACCATGACAGCTTTCAATCCCGCTACAGCCGCAGCCGCTCTCAAGAGGTTTGCCGAGGCCAACGCGCATCCGTCGCTCAGGCAGCAGATTTCATCACCGGAAGTCTGGTCCGTCATCGAGGAAATGACGCGGCAAGGTTTCTCGCTCAAGACGATTGCACGCGGCCTCAACGCCGCAGGCATCGAAATCGCAGAAGCTACGTGCCTGAACTACATCGCAACGATCCGCAAGGAGAAGGAAGTTGCAGAAGGAGCGCAAGAATGAACACGGAATTCAGATTCGACGACTTCGGTTTCAATGACAAATTGGCTATCGTCGATCGCTCCGACAACTACGAGTGGGTAGAGCCGCAAATCTCGTCGTTGTTCAGCGCAGGCATTGTCCGCGTCGAACTCGTCGCCGACAGCGGTGAAGGTGACGATGATGTCCGCGAGGCGCTGCGCGAATATGTCAAACAGAACTACGTGGTGGATATCCAGTGCGACTTCGGTGACGAAGCGGACATCTCCCGCGCAGTGAGTGAAGCTGTGGCGATCCGGGACCGCTTTCTGGCGGGCAACTATGTCTCGTTCGGAGAAATGGCATGACAGACCCGAAGAAGTGGCAAATCGGCAGTACGCTGGCGGATGACGGAACACGCCGGGAATACATCGTGCATCTCGTGTCACCGCGCTTCACGGCGCGCGTGGTCAGGGTCGACCCTTTCGAACAGCAGCCGGTCGAGAAAGAGGGGGAAGCCGACGTTGTGAACGGGTTCGTGTACCAGATCGACCGTCGAACCGTTCTTTGCGAAATCGACTGGACCGACAGGATTCCCGATGCGGACGAACGAGATTTCGCCGCGCACTGGCTTGGCGAAGCCGACAGGGCGTGGGATCGCCTGCGGTCGCATTTCCTCCGCTGGAAGGCCTTGTCGCCTGTTCAGGACATGGCCTCACGGATCGATCTGGACATAAGCGGATGCAGCTCGTGGAGCGACTATACGGAAGCGTTCTGCAGTGAGAACGACCGCTCCGATGGCGATCTTGTGAAGCGCGTCAGGCATCTGGCGAACGTGGTTTCAACAGGCGAAGTCCCGGTTCTTATCGGCATGCTGCATGCCGCCGACTACTCGCGTGTGGCCGACCAAATCGGCGGCGGCGATATCTGGCGTCGGCTTTCCCGGACCTGTGGCGAACATGCCGAGGCGGCCGCCCTCGCAATTATGCGGCAGTAGAAAAGAAGCGTCTGCGCGTTTGTCGTGCAGACCTCAATTTCCACGTAGTATTCGTGAATTCGTAACCGTCGCCGTGCCATTTCCGTCATGTACAGGTACATGACGTTTTCAGCAGGGTTTTCAGTGCAGGCAGTGGAATTGTTTTGTGGCGCGGGCGGCATGTCCCGCGGCCTGATAGATGCGGGTATCGAGGTCATCCGGGCATACGATGCGTGGCCAGTGGCAGTGGAAAACTACCGCCATAACATCGGCCCTCATGCAGAGGTCGCAGACCTCAAGAACCTCCTTTCCATCATTCCGGAGATTGTTCGTCTTGCACCGGACATGATCTGCGGTGGTCCGCCGTGCCAGGACTATTCCCTGGCCGGCCGGCGTCAGGAGGGCGAGAACGCCAGCATGACGGTTGCCTTCGCGATCATCGCAACGGCCGTCCGCCCGGAATGGATTGTCATGGAGAACGTCATCCAGGCCTCGAAATCGCAGGCTTGGGCCGAGGCACGGGCAATGCTCAAACGCGCCGGTTATGGTCTGTCGGAGTCGCGCACCAACGCGAGCCTTTATGGCGTTCCACAGAGCAGACGTCGATTTATAGTGACAGCCCGCCTCGGCGAGCGAGACGGCTTTCTGCAGTCCGCCGTCGCGGACGCGGCATCCGCCCGACCGATGACTTTGCGAGATATGTTTGGTCCACTCATCAAAAGCCCTCTATACTTTCCAGCGACGTCGGCAGCCAGACGGTCACTCTATTCGCCTGACGAATCGGCTCCGACGATCCGGGAGCGGTCGATTGGACCTGTTCCCGCAACATGGCATCCCCATGCTGCCGACATTGCCCTGATCGAGAACGGATACGTATACTCTCGGCCGGTGCGTGGCGGACGAGGCGTCAGGACGATAGACGAACCATTTCCGACTGTCACAAGGACGTCTTGGGAACGTCCGGCCCCGAAGTACCTGGGCAATCCGCATCCCGACGACCCGGCACCGGCCGAATTGACTGCCACCCTCACACGAGAGCAGGCATCAAGGATTCAGGGGTTCCCGGAAGACTGGCAATGGATAGCCCGCACGCAACGGGACATCTTGCAAATGATCGCCAACGCTGTTCCCGCCCCGTTGGCGAAGGCGATCGGTGAAATCATCCTGGCCCGTCAGGCGGGGCAGACCGTACCTGCGATCGAGGGCAGGTTTCTGGACTGGCTTGAGCACAACGGACAACGTCGGACGATTGCACGAAACATCAAGGCGAGCGCGATGAGAGCGCGGCGTCTCCTGGGTGGACGGACGTATGCTGATTCAGCGAGGGAACTTGCGGGCCTCGATGCCGTGGCCGGTTTCGCCAGTTTGCCGAAGAACACGCGGAGTGACCTTCGGAGAGCTCTGGTTCTCCTCGCCGAGTTCGAAAGCTCGAAGAAATCACGACCAAAGACAACACGGCAGACCCGAGCGACCGAGACCGCTCCCGAACCGATTGTGCTGGCGGATGCCGCCTGACCGTTCTTTCTCGAGATATTCGGCAATCGCTGCTGAAACGTGGCGCAGGCAGGTCCGTACAGCGCGTTTGGCTGACATGGATGGTGTCTGGCACCTGTGAAAACGAAAAGAGCGGCAAATCCACTCTCGCTTAACACTCACCTCGCTTCGATGTTGAACCTCAGGATGCCCTTTGCAGTCTGCCCCGTTCCTGTGTCCGTCGTGCGTACCGAAAGCTCATGCTCACCCGCTACGGGAATCCCCGAAAACTCCCGCGTTTTCGGATCGTACGTCATCCAGTCGGGCGTTGACGTTGGCACGACCTGGACGGCCCCCGTCGACCTGGTGACGACGACGCCCACGGTCAACGACTGGCCTGCCTTGTGGCGTTCGGTTGGCGACGTGTCGGGACTGACGAACTCCACGCGCAGCGCGTCGGCGGGTGGTTGCAGGAGCGATCCCGCGTAAGCCGGTAGGGTCGCCAAGGCGAGAAAGATGAGACCGCTGAACAGGGAACGTGTCATCGCGGAATAAACCTCATGTGCATGTCGAGAGTGGGGATGCGCTTTCCGTCGCGCCACATCTCGACTGTGTAATTGCCTGGTTGAGGGATGCCGCGCAGCAGATGCCCGTCTGCCGTGGAGACCTCACGTACGAAGGGCGGCAGGCCGACAAGCTGGATACCCTGAAAGCCGTGCATCCTCAAAAACACCTCGTCTCCGTCACCAGGCAATTCTTGATGTCGGGTCGTGTGACCACGAAACCAATATCCCCGTTGCCCGCCTTGCTCGTGTGCGCCCTGTTCATGCGGCATGAACTTCGCGGGTAGAGGCGACGTGTGAAGTATCACCTCTGCCACCGCAGGCCCCGCCATGAATGCCGCCAGTGCGGCGACGGCGATCGTGATGGATTTCATTGTTCGCCCCCAAATGCTTTTGGGAGTCGCCATAATCCCATTCTCGCGCCAATGATCACGGGCCATGAAATCAGGCATCCGCCGAGAAACAATGTCCCCGATATCGCCCAAGCCCACACGAAAGCCCACGCAGCCCATTCGATAATCCAGACGAAATCAGGCCCGTAGGCTTCGGCCAATAAGGCGACAAAGCTGAACTCGCCTCTCATGCTCCGCCCTCTCTCTTTCCCCCGAGTGTTTTGGAGCAAGGGAGCTGCACCCATACAGCGATGCGATCAGGCAGAGACCACACGACACCAAAGGACCAGACGGCGAGGACCTGCAAGGCGCAAAACACCGTTAGCGTGACCAGTGTGGCAGACAGGTGGGGCAACCCCACGAGACCGCAGACCGTCGCTATACTCAGCCCGCCGGCCGTCCAGAATGCCGGTTTCTTCATTTCGACTTCCCTCTCTTGCTGAGCATCGCCACACCAGTTTTCGGCAATAACCCGCGTCCGGCAAGACCGAGCATTCCGCCGATAGCGCCGGAGGCGATGCTTGATTCCCCCGCCGTTCCCGGAAGGCCGAGCCAGCCGAGAACCCGATCCGGAAGCGCCCACGATTGCCCGAACAACTTCAGGCTGACGTACCAGGTCAGATAGAGCTGGATGATGGACATCACGAGGAAACCGATGAGGCCGACGACCGCGCCGCCAGTCTGGGCGAGGAAGGCGGTCGCCCACATCGAATCCATCGTCCTGAGAACGACGTTGAAAACCGGGTAAGAGCCGCAATAGGCCAGGATCGCAAGGGACGGACGTAGGAAGACGTTGACGGTCAGCATCAAGCCCATGCGAACGCCCTCGGCGGCGAAGTCGTCGCCGCCCTCCATTTTCAGCCATTTCAGGCACCACAGCGGCAGTGCGATCATGGCCTCAAGCAGAGCGGCGACAAGGGCGATGCCCGCGGCAAGGACGAACAGGAACGGAAGGATCGGGATCACGTAGGCGCGTAAGCCACCGATGAACATGAGGGCCCCAATAACCCAATTGCCCCAGCCGAGCAGGAAGTCGGCCGCCCCGCCCGCACCGACCGCGGACGAAAACCAGTTCGAGGAAGCGACCATCAACGTCGCTCCCGCGCCGATAGCCGTCCAGGCGATCGACAACATCGCATGACCCGAGGAAATCAGGTTGGACATCGCGTCACCCGATTTGGCAGATGATGACGCCCCCCATTCGGCAAGACCACGGGAAATTGGCGCAAGGAGCTTGACGAGGAAATTCGAACCTTCATCTCCCGCAGCGGCGAAGTCATTGGCCGTAAGGTTCGCCCTGTCGGTCTCTCCAGAGACCTGCAGGCGCAGGACGGCGAAGGCCCGATCCAGCGCCAACCCGAAATCCCCATCTGTCCGGGGCGCAACGTCTTCCAAGGTCTCATTCGAAAGCGCCGTCGTCAGTTCACTGATCTGGCCCAGTGCCCGGAAGTAAGTCCCCGCACTTAAAAAGCCTTCGAGCTCCGCGTTCTTGACCAGCTTTGACCTCGACTCTTTTTCGACTGTCGCGGCTTCCGTCTTGGCCGCTTCGGAAATCTTCGCGTCGAAGGCAGCCCCGCGGGCGCGGATATCCTGCACGATCGCCAGGGATAGACCCTTGCTGCCGAGCGCCTTCGTCATTGCGTCGGCGGACGAGAGGCCCGAAGTCTCGGCGGCCAACTGGGCATACCGCTGCGCCTCTGTCCTGTAGGCGGACACGATTTCCTTGACCGCCTCACGCCGTGCGTTGGAGAAACCCTCCCGGTTGTCGGGGACCGTATACGAGAAATGCCCGCAGGTCGGCCCGTAACTCCATACGGCCTTCTTGCCGAAACCAGGGATACCGAGGCCAGCGACATCGCCGGCCGGTTCGGGCAACGGTGCTTGCCAGCCCCACAGGGAACCCGCGTGATTGTAGACGGCAGCGCATATTTCGTGTTGCAGGATCGCCATGGCGACTGTCGATCCCGAGGACGACACCGGAAGGATTGTCGTCTCCCCCGATGCCACCACCTTCACGAAGACCCCCCAAGAGTCATCCGCCAGATTTATACCGCCACGGGCAACGACGTCACGCAGCAGGTAGTGTACCGGAGAAAACCCCGTCGACGGCGTCGGGATAAGAAGTCCCAAGCCAACGATGACCCGCAGCGGCGTCCATATCTGATGCCAGCGATCCCCAAGCGTTTTCCCAGTGTAAGCCGACTGCACGATCCCGGAGATGACACCGTAGCCGAGGATCACAGTACAGAACCCGAAGAGCGCCGACGTGAATACCTGCAACGTCTGGCCCCATGCCGACGTCGCGTCAGACGGTAGGACCGCCTTGACCAACTGCCACGCCAGATTAGAGTCGGGAGGTTCCTGAAACAAACTTGCTATGTAGTCGATCATTTCGGGCCTCCTGGTTTGGGACCCGTTGACCCGTTTGGGCCGTCAGGCGTGGCATCGTTCTTCGCGTTGGCATCGCTGGCGTCGTCGTCGGGAGCCAACGCCTTCATCTCGGCCTGGGTCAGCACCACAGGGACGACAGGTAATGCCAGCGGCGATGAGGGTTTCGGCTTCGCCGCCGTCCCCGCCGATCCGGCCTTGCCCGCGCTGCCCTCGTCGCCGCCGCCGTCGCCGGCCTTCGTGTCGGTATCGGTCGGCGCTGGCGCGACTTCGAAATCCGCCGCGCTCTTGGGTTCGTCCGCGCCGTCAAGGATCGTCTGGCCGATCCCCGCAAGCTCGGGCAGGCAATGCCAAATCGCGGCCAGCCAGGGACGGACGCAAGGATGCATGTCCGTCTCGTGGAGCAGTTCCGCATGATGCCGGATACGTTGCTCCAGCGTCCGCCAGCCTGCCGCGTCCCCTGACGTCGCCAGCGTTTCGAGGTAGGCGAGAAGTGGTGGAGACTCCGCCTCTAAAAAGGTCTGCCGGTGATGTGTCGGACGGCCTCGGTGTCGTAAGCACCACCGAACGACGTCCACCGCCGCCCCGTGTGCGGGATCAAGGTGGAACATTCCGATATCGCGTGTGACCGCACGGGCGTTCTGCCAAAAAATCTCTTCGCCGACGTCCATCATGGCGTCATCCCTCCCGGTGCTGGTGTCGGTGCCGGCTCATCCAGCGCGGCGGCGAGTGCCTTGGATAAAGTCCGGATTTCCTGCTGCGCAGCGAGGAGACGTTGACGCTGTTGGCGGAATGCGTAACTTGCATCGGAAGCCTTTCGCTCAAACTCACGACGTGAGTTTCGCTCTCTACCGGCGGCGGCTCTGGCCTTTTCCACGGCAGCCTTCGCGGCGGCGAGATCGCGGGCGAACTCTTTTCGAATCTGGTCGCGGATGCGGGATTCCTGAATTCCGTCGATAGCCGCCCGGAATGCTCCCCCGATGCCTCTCAGGCGATCGGCAGCCGCCCTTACCTTCGCGGCGTCTACCCTGACTGCCTGGGCCTCGGCTTTGGTGCGATCGATATACTCGCGCCCCTTGGCGTCCACCGCCGCCGCGCGCTCCACGGCCTGCTTGAGTGCCTGCGCCTGAGTCCGTTCCGCCATCCATTCCTCACGCGTCAGGCGTCGGCGCGCAGGACCGAGACGCGTCAATCCGCATGGCGCGGCCACTGCCTCGTGATACGAGTCCTGCCATTCGCGCATCGCGCCCTTGTAGGCTGCGTTGGACCGCTTGTTCAGGGCCTTTCCATCTTCACCCGGCCGTCGCCCTTCGGCCATCACCGCTCGTTTCGCAACGATACCGGGATGAAAGACCGCAGCCTTCAGTTCCCGGTCCTCACTCGGCAGCACGTAGGCGTGGATGTGCCATTGTTGCTCGTCCGTGTGCCGAATGACGGACTTCAGCGCCGGCCCGTATTGGCGCTTGAGCCAATCGATCGTCAAACGCTCCCATTGCCGGACCTCTGCCAACTTGGCCTTGTCGGCGCGGACTTCCTCGACAGTGTAAGGGTGCGAGGCGACAACGGTATGCAGAGTCTTTTGACTCACCGCGATCTTCCGGAGCTTGCCCCGCGCACCGGGCGTCATCGCCACTTCCGCGGCGGCGTCATGCATCGCCCGGACTTCCTCGACGCCGACGCCCCAGATCGTGGTCGGCGGTTTGGGATCGCGAACGTGGACCGACGCCACCGGCTTTCGGGAGGCTTCATCGAAAACGAAGGTGGTGTTGCGCCCCTTGGCATCGGGACGTCGGCACCAGGGTTCGAGGTGGACGAACTGGAAGGCCATGACTGCACCTCATCCTTGCAGAGGGACAGTCATGCAGCAGACGAGTTCCCCGTCGCGCTCCTCGACCGTGAAACGCGGATCGCGCGCCTTCGCTTCCTTGTCAGCCAGCCAGTCCGCGCGACTAACTCCATCGGGAATGATGTACGTGAAGGGCCGATCGTGGGAGACGCTGAAAACCCCGGCGACCGTATCCAGAAATGCGTCCGTCTGCATCGTCGCGATCGCTGGCGATGACACGTCCACGGTATCTGTGAAGTCCCAGGACTTCAACTGCGCGAAAAATTCGTCGGCTTGGCGGATGATTATAAGTGAAGCAAATCGGCCATGATCGAGACGGCCATGATCGAGACGAACGAGCATGAAGTAAATCGAGGGGCGTGGCATGGAAAGCACTCGGAGGAATGAACCAAGCGTGCCTGCCGGCGGAAGGAAAAGGAAGGCAAAAGTACCATGATAGTGACCGACTATCATCATTCCTGCGTCATGATGGCGGCTCCCCGAGGGCCGCGCTGCGGAGCCATTTCATGGAGACCCGGCAGGGGCCAAGACGTCGCCAGAGCGACGAGGCAACCATGCGGTGGCCCTCGGTGACTTCGTCTCTGATATAAGCTCTCGGTCCATTTCTGCCGGTTGCAGGAGACGGTAAACCGGAAGCCTATCGCAGCCGCGTAATCGACCTACTGTTCCTCCAGCTCAGGCAACGGCTGGATGGGATGTTCTGCGCGGAATGCGTCAAGGAAAGGCTGACGATCATTAAGGCGCACCAGCACCGGATTTTCGCAGGATGAAGCCTTGCCGAAGATCACGGCATGCCGCGCCTCAAGGCTTGGAAGCACGCCCGCGTAGTCCCTCCCAATGTAGTTGGACAAAAACTCCTTTCCCGTATCATCGAATGTTCGCATGGCGAAGATCGTATTACACTGGTTCAAAATGGTCTTCGTGACGTTGGCGGTGCGCTGCGTAATGAGCAGGCAACCGAGACCGTATTTCCGCCCCTGAAGGATCGCGCGCGCGCTGCGTGCCGTCGCCGCCTTGTCCCCTTCGGCGACCACCGAATTCCATTCCGGGACGAGCGAATGCGCTTCTTCGTAGACAAGGCATACCCGCGCCCGATCGATCATGCCGAGTTCCTGACACACCGTTAGGGCGGCATCCGATATAATCGCGGTGATCTCCGCGGGCGTAAGTGTCGCCATATTGGCGTTGCCTTGGAACATACCGCCCGCCTGCCGCGTAACTTCAAACTGGGCGGGGTTTAAGATGCGCAGCCACCTTTGCTCGGCTGGACTAACGAAATCGCGGAGCTGTTCCGTTACCCGTGCCCGAAACGCCAAATGGCTCCCGCCTTGTTCCTGATTTTGATGTGGAGCGCCGCCCTGGCCTGCCACCACAAGCTCTTGGCGTCGCAAGTCCTCAAATACGGGGTCAATGAACTCCGGCAGAAGCTGGGCGTACTGGTTGGTAAGATCAAGACAGATCACCTTGATTCCATCCGCGATCATCCGCTCGACCAGCTCATTCGACAGATAGCTCTTGCCGATGCCGAGAATCCCGAGGATTGCGGTATTGTGTGTTACTGCCTCCGAGATATTCAAACTTACACCAAAGCCCGTATTCGGAAAATGCCCGATCGAGTCAGGTGCAAAGATGTGCTCGTGTGCATCAAGCAGAAACACGGGCGCATTGATGCGGGGCAACCATTTCACAGGCACGAATTTTCCGACATCCGTGTCCCATCGGCCGATCTTTCGGGCCTTTGCCCGCGCATAGCCGTAGGTGTTTTTCTGCTGGACGATTTCCTCCCGTGTCAGACCGTCGATGATCTGAAAAATGACGTGATGGTCGCCGATACGGGCTTCTACAAGCCTTCCTTCAGCAAGGTCCCGATCCTCGGTGACTTCAAACAAGATGTAGTCAAGGTTCGTGTCACTGACGACGACGCCGCACAGGCGGTTAATCCATTGGATTGCTGGCACGTCCGCCAGTTCATCCGGTGCAGTGGACAGCGCGAGGGCTATCCCCGTACCTCTCGCCTCCGGCAGCTTGCTGATACGTCTCTTGAGAACTTCCGGCAGCCGCGTGGTAAGCACACGCAGTAGATTGCCTTCGTCGCGTCCGACATAGTTTAGTGCAACACCCAGCATCCACGGCCCGTTATCATCGGCGACCACCATGGGCGTACCGCGCGCCACGCTGTTATCGCCGAGCTGCCGTACCAGCACGATTCCGGGAGACTGATACGCCGCTATTGCGCCGATAACCTGAGCGGCCCTGACCACGCCCCATTGCTCGCTAGCCCAATCAACGAATCCCAGGACCGACTCCACCGGCCGCAGGACGACGATCACAGCCCAGGCGCTGAGAATGGTCGCAACCTCGTCGGCGCGGGTCCGGTGAAACAGCCAGACGCACAGCAGAATGACGATCGTGAAAATCACGACTGGGCTTCCCAAGCCGCGAACGGCTCTGTCCGCGAGTCGGACATAGGGGCGGGTTTCTGCGCCGACCGGGGGTCTGATAAGCAGGACGAAGACGGACACGACGCATATGGTTGCGCAAAGCGCAATGACGCTCCACAAGAGCACCGCGTCGCCGCTGCCCGGCGTGACCACGAGCGACCCCGCTACCAGCGCCGCCAGAGCCATGAAGGCGTTCGTGGCGGCATCGGCCGGCGGCGTAAAGTGCGGATTGAGCAGGCGGCTGCCGAACAGGAGACTGGCAAACCCGCTATAAATCCAGATAGCATTTTCGTTGGGCATCAAGCCAGTCGAAACAACACAATACTGGATTGCCGCCAGCAATAAGGCATAGACCAATAGGCTAGCGACCCTGTGCCGAGTTTGCTTTCTGGCAGTTTCCATTACGAGCCCCTCTACTTGCTGTAGAAAGAAGACAAATTACAACCCGCGTCAAGGAGGGCGGGGCGCACTTTAAAGACGCAACGGAATGGCACCGATGGCACCGCAGGTCACAGTAGCCCTCAGGTCGATGTCAATCCATGTATAGCAATGTCAGCAGCATCTAGCAGCCAGAGTGGGTAGTTAGAAACTTCGATTAGTGGACGTTGGTGCGCTGACGAGTACCAATGGAAGACACCTGGCAGAAGTACGCAATTAAAGAAGACTTCGGCCAAATGCGACATTCGACCCATGCTGGGCGTTTCTGTGGTCACAAGTACGATCACTTTTCACTTGTGCGCCGACCCTGCGCTGATTTGATGCTCGCTAGCGGTCTTTCTCTGTGATCAAGACTGAGAAACATTAACAGCGGGCACACGCCACTTTCAGATGGCCGTCGCTATCAGCGTATTGATGGCATTGTGACCTCCCCACGCGCGTTTGCACGTCCTGCGCTCCACCAAGCTGAGGTACTTCGAGGCGTACAGGATGGCGCTCCGCACGTAGTCGGACGGCTCGTCCTCGTAAGAGGTCCGCACGGTCCGTTTCTGCTGCGCGACGCCGTGCTTAGCGGCAAAAATCGCGGCCATAGCACGTGTTTCTTTCGCCATAGTGCGGTTCTGGAGCCACTGAAGAGCGGTGTTCACCGTTGCACGGGTGACATTCCTCGCCCTGAGCAGGGCTGCCAGCAAGAACATGCGCTGGTAGTCGGATACGTTGCCGTCGTCCACCAACTCCTCAAGAGCATCAACGACGTCCTGGTTTGTCCGGACAAACGTGGAAATGTAGGAGAAGTACAATCTGGTCTGGTGCGGTTTTTCCTTGAGGTTAGCCAACACGTGATCGACGGCGCTGTCAGACTGAGATGAACGCAGGATAGGAAGGCAAAATTTCTCAATCTGCTCTTCATGGTTCGGATAGTCGCCGATGTTTTCCATCAGTCGCTCGACGGCTGCGTTTTCGAGGTCTTCCTCCTCCTCCTCATCCTCGTCATTATCTTCCTCGTCTTCCTCCCACTCGATTTCAAAGCCGTAAGGGCTGGCCCGCTCATAGGTCTCGTCATTCTCGACCTCCTCACGAATCTCGTCGAAGAGCCGATCAATCGCGGTCTCCTCACGGGCAACCTCGTCGGCGGGTATGATCTTGGACTTGTATTCGTTTAGATGCAGCCCGTCTTTGCGTAGGGTCTCAATCAGACTGGCTAGCCCACGTCGAGCATCCGCTTCCGACGGGAAACCCATATAGATGTCATCGACGTACCTAGCTGAGAGTATGTCAGAGAGTTCACAATAAGCGTCGAAGTCGGAGAGGAAGAAGTTGCCGAGGGCATCGGACGGATACACGCCTTGGACTATGCCAGAGGAATTCCGCTCGCGGAACGACAACAGCATTTCCTCAAGCAGGTTAACGACTTCTGGCGCGCACCCCGCTGCTGCCATGAGGTTCACTAGGTGATGCTGCGGCAACCGCTCGAAGTAATTCGAGATGTCAGCTTTAAGGATGAACTCGCTCCCGTCGCAGATTTCGGCCACGCTGGCTTGGAAGCGCTCCCAACATTCGTGGTTGGGCTCGAACATCTGCCCGTCCTCATTTGAGGGAACGTGGCTAAAGGACCGCTCGCGGTCTAGGCCGTCCTCCAGATTCACCATTACAGTGTCGACGAGCGCTTGATACATTAACCTGTCGGCGGGTCGGAGGATGCTGCCCGGGCGCGTGAAGAAGCGTTCTTTTGGAACGCTCATGGTGATCGGAAGCTCAGGTTGGTACGTCCCCGCTCGGAGCTGCTGCTTGACTTGCTCCCACAGCTCGTCGCCCGCCTGGCTGAATATCGAGTTGTAGTGCGGAGCAAGGATGAAGTCGCTACGAATGTCGGCCTTCACGTGGGCAATGACGCTCTCGTGGTCGATTCCAGCGATTATTCTTCTATCCAAGCCCGGCATATCTTACCTATGTCTCCAAGAGAAAGGACAAATTGTAGGCCCCTCGGGCAAGCGGTCTACGCTTGCCGCGTCGACTTGCCCGACTCTTATCACGAGGCATCTATTGTTAGATTCAGGCGGCAATAGACCTCCGCCAAACCCGGAGCAGTGGACTTGAGAAATCGCAGCACAGAAGCGTTACGCTTGGCGGGCGTGGTTTGCATCTCGATTTCGGCAATTCGAACATTCAGGCCGTAGTAATCCATTAGGGCATGAAGATCGTGAACCGCCAAAACTGCTACGGCCTTGTCGATTTGGCGGGTGAGCCTAATGGACATGGCAACTAGGCTTGTGATGTCTTTGAGGGTAGCCTGCCCACTCTCAAAATCAGCGAGCAATCGATTAACCGACAGGCCTGCAAAACCTTCATCAATCTCTTTTTCGGAATCGACCAATTTCTTTCGCTGGATAGGCGTGAGCGAGGCGCGGGATCGTGGATGTACCACCCGATTTCGCCAGTGAACTAATAACACAGCGCCGACAGCTAAATAGCTGTCAGGGCCCACCGCCTCGAACGCTACGTCGGCGAGCATCTCTGCGCGAGACGTTTTGCTGTTCCAATTGCTCCGGATGGCGCTGAAGCGTGGCATTCGTGCCATCGCTTTCACGAACTCGTCTAGTGCTTCGGCGACCCGAACAAGTACCGCTTCAAGCATAAACCTCCGCGATTTGCGAGCTGCGGCGACGCGATCCTTAGGATTCCACGAGATATTTAGCGCATCTGGCTTTTCGTGGCCCTTCTCAACCGCGTCGAGGCCGACGACGGCGGTATTTAGGTTCGCCACTGTCTCGCCAACGCTCGCCAGAAAGTCTCTAAGAGGTTGATTCGGGTATGTCTCAGTATTGGTGGCATCATCGGGATTCGAACCCGCGCTATCTGCTTTCAAAGTGCATTCCTCTAATCGGCAGATGTGCTAACCGCTACACTACGATGCCACAAAAAATCTATAGCAGGAGTGAGTTCAGCCCGTCTATCGTCTTGTGACCCTTATCGACGACTGGAGTGCAACGACCAAATTTAAGCCTATGATTTTTGGGGAACGGCGCGGCTCCGGTCGCCGCTGGATCAACGCTCGGTAGCAAGGGCATGCGACAAATTAATGTAGAAAAACGTTAGAAGGGTTGGCTTTCCCGTAGATTGGCGAAACCGAGGTTCTCGTAACGCAACTTCTGGATTTCCTCATTCAGTACCCGGAGTTTACGCAAGCCCGTGCCGTACCTCTTCGACATGCCGCCTGAGCTATGGCCAAGAAGAGCGTCCACGATTCCCTGGGGGATCAGACTGTCGAGGGCGGCATCTTCGAAATTGTGGCGGAACGAGTGGAACGAGTTCCGGTCGTGCTTGATCTTCAGGTTCGTCAGGAACCGATTGAATCGTGGTGCATATGCGGTCGAATAGTAGCCATCGCTCGACTTCGGCATCTCAGGGAACAGCCGTTCGTGGCCGGCCAGCCGCTGATCTTCGGCAAACCCGAGGAAACCAAGTTCGATCAGAGCAGGATGGATGGGAACCTCACGGAGTGAACTGTCGGTTTTTGTTCGCTGCTCTTCGCCGTCATCCGTGATGTTCAAATAATGGATGCCTCCGAGCGTGCGCACGTCCGCGACATTGAGCTGGATGATTTCACCTGCCCGAGCGCCTGTGTAAAGGCCGAGCAAAGGCACCCAATAAATCCCCTCGTCGTTCGGGATATGAGCACCCTTGGTCAGCCACGACGCCGATGATTTGCAGCCCGTGTAGAGCGGTGCCTTGAAGATGGCTTGTAGTTCGGTTTCCGTGAACGGAAGACGGTCATCCCGCCCGCTTTCGCCGAGCCTGATGTTCAGCCCGTTGAATGGGTTCCTCGGAACGTCGTCGTAATGAGCTTCGGACCAATTCCACAAAGCCCGGACGAACCCAAGTATCTTGTTCACGTTCCGATCTGACATAGGCGAGAGTGCAAGCTCCTCAGCCTTGTCCGCAGCCTCGGCAAAGGCCAGACCTATAAGCATCGGGTGCCGCGTATAGTGGGGCGGAAGCCGTTTCAGGACACTCTTGAACTCACGGGCATCCTTCTTCGCATACTGATCTAGCAATTTGTCACCGGCCATTTCCATGAACCGCTCGGCCCACAGCCGGTTCATTTCGGCGCTGGAATCAACCCATGCAGTTTTCTTGTCCTTGGCCCACGCGGCAATGGCGACCGAAAGGAGCGGCGCTGCGGACGTGGATACTGGGGTGGGTGCCGCGATTGAAGCCGGAGCGCTGCCTTGAACTGTCGGATACAGATTTGCATAGGGATCGACGGTTGGATCGGCGTCGTCGTTGCTCAGGTCTCTCAGATACATCCGGGCACGATGTGCGGCTTTCGCGACCTTCTTTCGCAGGAGTTCCATACTCTCTTCGTAGAGGCGGATGCCACGCTCCCCTAAATAGGAATTGATCTCGGGGTCATTTCGCTTTGCCAGAATTAGCTCGGCCAGCGCTTCTCTCCCCGGCATGACTATCATCTTGGTTTTGGGATGGTCAGGATGATCCTTGAACTCAAAAGCATCCACCGATCTGGCCCAGCTTGAATCGGAGAGCTTGCTTGGATTTTCGAAATTGGCGGCGATCTTCTTTCGATAGATTTCACCAGCCATAATCGCGGCGTCGTGTTCGCTCAGGTGTGTAAGGCCAGCCCGCAGGTTTGCGAAGCGTTCCTCGATCTCGGCGGCGACCTTGGAGAAGCGAACCTTTGCCTCACCTATGTCTTTCGTTCCGAGGCTTTTGACGATCTCTTTCTTGCCGACGATCGGGCGCAGGTCCTCGGGGACGCGCTTTCGATATTCGTAGACTCCGGTACGTGAATCTTTTCTGGGCTGGGCCATTCTCAAAACCATGTGTGTACCCGCCTTGTGTACCCATAAGCGGTTACGAAATCCTTGAGAACCAGAATGTTCAGCATTTTCAGGGGGAAATAGTGGTGCTGCTAGAGAGATTTGAACTCTCGGCCTCTCCCTTACCAAGGGAGTGCTCTACCCCTGAGCTATAGCAGCATTTGGCCGGCGCGAAATGTCCGCGTCGTCGGCGAGGGGCCTATTGCCATAGGTTCATCGGTAGCGCAAGCCGCAAATTCGAAGTTCTTGTGCCCGAATGAGGAAAACATCGCCGCGGCTTTCGCCGGCGCGGCTTTTTCGCTATGGAAAATCATGACCGAAGAAGAAGATCAGCACTCGCAAACGGGAAAGGCGAATGAGACGCGGGGCGCGCGTGCACGCGCGGCTGCGGCTGCGAGGGAGGCCGAGCGCAAGGCCCGCGCCGCGGCGAAGCTCCGCGAGAACCTGATGCGGCGCAAGAGTCAGGCTCGCTCCCGGCGCGCCGGCGAAGCCGATACCGCACATGGATTGCCTGCCGCAAAAACGGACGAATCATCCTGATCTATACCGAACCTGACGGTGGGCCAAATTTAGCAATCATTGAAGTAGCGGCGGATTTCGTCTAAGGACGCGTCCTTTCGCGCTCGCACAAGAAAGAGTGACAACGCATGGATCGCATCAGAATCGTCGGCGGCAATGAACTGAGGGGGACCATTCAGATTTCCGGAGCGAAGAATGCGGCCCTGCCATTGATGATCGCATCGCTTCTGACGAGTGACACGCTGACGCTCGAAAATGTCCCGCATCTCGCCGACGTCGAGCTCCTGATGCGCATTCTCGGCAATCATGGCGTCGATATTGCAGTGAACGGTCGCCGTGAACGTCAGGAAGAAGGCTATTCCCGCACCGTCAATTTTACCTGCCGCACGATCGTTGACACCACTGCTCCCTACGAGTTGGTTTCCAAGATGCGTGCGAGCTTCTGGGTGATTGGTCCGCTCGTTGCCCGTGAGGGCAGGGCGCGTGTATCGCTGCCCGGCGGTTGTGCCATCGGCACCCGTCCCGTCGACCTTTTCCTGGAGGCACTGCAGGCGCTCGGAGCCGAGATCGAGATCGACGGCGGTTACGTCAATGTCAGCGCGCCGAAGGGCGGGCTCGTCGGCGGCCGTTATGTCTTTCCGAAGGTTTCCGTCGGCGCGACGCATGTGATGCTGATGGCGGCGACGCTGGCTAAGGGCACCACCGTGATCGAAAATGCTGCGCGTGAGCCGGAAATCGTTGACCTGGCAAAGTGCCTGACGGCGATGGGTGCCAAGATTTCCGGCGCCGGCACGAAAACCATCACCATCGAAGGCGTGACGTCGCTGTCGGGCGCACGCCACCGCGTTTTGCCGGATCGCATCGAGACAGGCACCTATGCCATGGCGGTCGCCATGACCGGCGGGGACGTGACGCTGGAAGGCACGGATGCTTCGCTGCTCCAGGGCGCTCTCGATACCTTGCGGATGGCCGGCGCGCAGATCACCGAAACCGGAAACGGCATCCGGGTGGTTCGCAACGGAAACGGCATCCAGCCGGTCGATATCACCACGGAACCCTTTCCGGGCTTTCCAACCGACCTGCAGGCGCAGTTCATGGCGCTGATGACCCGGTCCTCCGGCGTCTCCAACATCACCGAGACCATTTTCGAAAATCGCTTCATGCACGTGCAGGAATTGGCCCGCCTCGGCGCCAGAATTTCACTGTCTGGTCAGACGGCGAGAGTGGAAGGCGTTTCGCGCCTCAAGGGTGCTCCGGTGATGGCGACGGACCTGCGTGCCTCCGTTTCTCTGGTAATTGCCGGCCTGGCAGCCGAGGGCGAGACGATGGTGAGCCGCGTCTATCACCTCGACCGCGGCTTCGAGCGGCTTGAAGAAAAGCTCACCCGTTGCGGCGCGACGGTTCAGCGCGTCAGCGACTGACAGTTTTTGAAATTCGGATTTCGCGGGAACGGCAGGGGCATTGCCCTTGCCGTTCTTTTTTGTATTCCTATCTGCCGCAGGCATTCCACCTTTGCCTCCCGCTTCACAATCCTGATCCGGTATATCGCGGAGATTCCCCATGGCTGAAGTTTCCAATCCCGTCTGGTTCATCACCGGCTGCTCCACCGGCTTCGGCCGCGAACTCGCCAAGCTCACGCTCGACCGCGGCTGGCCGACGGTTGTGACTGCCCGCGACAAAGCAAGGGTCGCCGATCTCGCCCAAGGCAGGGACAATGTCCTGGCGCTCGATCTGGATGTGACTGACAGCGGTCAGGTCCATGCTGCCGCGAAAGCCGCGGAAGAGAGATTCGGCCGCATAGACGTGTTGGTAAACAATGCCGGCTATGGCTACCAGGCAGCGATCGAGGAGGGCGAGGAGGATGAGATCCGTGCCATGTTCGACGCAAACGTCTTCGGTCTTTTTGCCATGACGCGGGCGGTGTTGCCGGGCATGCGCGCCCGCCGCAGCGGGCATATCATCAACATCACCTCCATGGCCGGTTTTATGGGCTTGCCAGGCTCGGGCTACTACGCGGCGACCAAGCACGCCGTCGAAGGGTTTTCGGACAGCCTGCGCCTTGAGGTCGCGCCGCTCGGCATCAAGGTAATCGGAGTCGAACCTGGCCCTTTCCGCACCGACTGGGCGGGCCGTTCGCTGAAACAGACGCCGAGCCGCATCGCCGACTATGCCGAGACGGCCGGCGCGCGCATGAGTTCCACCGCCGGATATAGCGGAAAGCAGCCCGGCGACCCGGTCCGGGCCGGCGAGGCGATGATCGCCGCAACCCAAGCCGATGAGGCGCCGCGCCATCTGGTGCTGGGTGCGATTGCCTACACCGCGGTCACTGACAAGTTGAAGGAGCGGCTTGCCCAGATCGACCGCTGGAAGGAAACCAGCCTTTCGGCGGATTTTCCGGCCTAGCCTGGAGTTGCGTCCGCGCTCTCGGCATCCTATTTCGGATTTAGGAACATTGGCGCGGAACCGCGTCTCAGGATGGATAGTCGAACGCGATGACCGAACTCAAGTTGCTGGCCCTGGATACGGATGATCTGGGGATAATTTCCGCTCATATGCAGGATGCGGTGTTCAAGGTGGGCGATGTCCGCTGGTCGCCTTCCGAAAAGAACTTTTCGCTGGCGGCCAACCGGTTCGTCTGGGAAGAGACCGGCAAAAGGCGAAAGGGCTTCGAGCGTCGCCGCTCGGCCCTCGTCTTGAAGCGTGTGGAAGCGGTCCGCTCCAGCGGCATCGACCGCAACAGGAAGGACGACGTGCTGTCGCTGCTTGCGGTGACCTTCACGCAGAAGGGCGACGGCCCGGAAGGAACGGTGGAACTTGTCCTCTCCGGCAAGGCCACGATTGCGCTTGATGTCGAATGCATCGAAGTTGCTCTTGCGGATATCGGCGGCGCGTGGGAAACGGCATCCAGGCCCCGACATCCCTGACCGGGACCGCCCCGACCGTGATAGAACGTCATCTTGAGTTGAAGGAATATCCGCTTGGCAATCTGGCTGGAGCAGGCATCGCAGGATTTTGAGGCGAAATTCTCCGCCTTTCTCTCCACCAAGCGCGAGGTGTCGGAGGACGTCAATGCCGTGGTGCGCGCCATCATCGACGATGTGCGCGCCCGGGGCGATGCAGCGCTCATCGATTATTCTGCCCGCTTCGAGGGCATAGACCTCGCCAAGGCGGGTATCCGGGTAAGCAAAGCGGATATCGACGCCGCGGTTGCCGAGACCGATCCGAAGGTCATGGATGCGTTGAAGTTCGCGGCCGAGCGGATCGAAAGGCATCACGCGCGGCAGATGCCGAAGGACGATATCTATGAGGATGCACTCGGCGTCGGTCTCGGCTCCCGCTGGACCGCGATTGAAGCGGTCGGCTTGTACGTGCCCGGCGGCACCGCAAGTTATCCGAGTTCGGTGCTGATGAATGCCGTCCCTGCAAGGGTTGCCGGTGTACCGCGTGTCGTCATGGTTGTTCCGACGAGCGGCGGCAAAGTCAATCCAGCCGTGCTGGCTGCGGCCCGCATTGCCGGCGTGACGGAAATCTACCGGATCGGCGGAGCTCAGGCCGTGGCAGCTCTTGCTTATGGCACGCAAACCATTGCCCCGGTCGCAAAGATCGTCGGGCCTGGAAATGCCTATGTCGCCGCCGCCAAGCGACACGTCTTCGGAACTGTCGGCATCGACATGATCGCTGGTCCCTCCGAAGTCCTCGTTATTGCCGACAAGGAAAACGATCCGGATTGGCTTGCGGCCGATCTGCTCGCTCAAGCCGAGCACGACGCAGGAGCCCAGTCCATCCTGATCACCGACGATCGCGATTTCGGTCAGGCAGTGGAGGCCGCGGTCGAACGCCAGCTGAAAATGCTTTCCCGCTCCGCAACCGCTGCTGCGAGCTGGCGCGATTTCGGCGCCGTCATCCTGGTGCCGGACCTGCAGTCCGCTCTGCCGCTCGCCAACCGTATCGCGGCCGAACATCTGGAACTGGCGGTCGCGGATCCGGAAGCGCTGATGCCGGGGATCCGCAATGCCGGCGCGATCTTCATCGGGCGCCATACGCCTGAAGTCATCGGCGACTATGTTGGCGGTTCCAACCACGTGCTTCCGACCGCCCGTTCGGCCCGCTTCTCCTCGGGGCTTTCGGTGCTGGACTTCGTCAAACGCACCTCGATCCTGCGCCTTGGCCCGGACCAGTTGCGTCAGCTGGCACCTGCGGCGATCACGCTCGCCCATTCCGAGGGGCTCGATGCCCATGCGCGCTCCGTCGCCATTCGCCTGAATGACGGAGGGTGAGCATGGGCCAGGGGGACTTCCGGCTCTCCGATGTCGAACTCGACGCCTCGATCGGGCGGTCGACCCCTGATGTCGAGCACGAGCGGGCGGTCGCCATCTTCGATCTCGTCGAAGAAAATTCATTCGAACCCATCGGTCATGCCGGCGGCCCTTACAAGCTCAAGCTCTCGCTCGTGGATTCCAAGCTGGTGCTCGGCATTGCCACGGAAGCCGGCGAGGCCGTCGCGACCCATATCCTCTCGTTGACGCCCTTCAGGCGGATCATCAAGGATTACTTCATGATCTGCGAAAGCTATTATGAGGCGATCCGCTCCTCCACGCCGAGCCGGATCGAGGCGATCGACATGGGCCGCCGCGGTATCCACAACGAAGGCTCCCAGACGCTGATGGATCGTCTGGACGGCAAGATCCGTGTCGATTTCGATACGGCAAGGCGGCTCTTTACCCTGGTCTGCGTTCTCTATTGGCGCGGCTGAGCATGGCAACCGCTCCCACGCCCGAGACGAAAAGCAAGCGGCCGGGCGCCATCCTTTTCATGTGCGGGTTCAATTCCATCCGCTCGCCAATGGCGGAAGCCATTGCAAAACGGCTCCTGCCGCACGATATCTACATCCAGTCCGCCGGTGTGCGCGCCGGCGAACGCGATCCCTTCGTGGATGCCGTGTTGGAAGAAGTCGGCCTGTCGATCGGCCGGCATCAGCCCCGCACACTCGATGAACTTGAAGATGATTTTTTCGATCTCATCGTGACGCTCACGCCGGAAGCCCATCATTCGGCGCTGGAACTGACCCGTTCCAATGCTGTTGATGTGGTTTATTGGCCGACCATGGACCCCACAGCAGCGACGGGAACCCGTGACCAGACGCTCGACGCTTATCGTGAGGTTCGCGACCATCTCTGGCGCCTGATTGAGCAGCGACTTTCGGGCTTGAACCGGCGCTCGGCAGAGACGGCCTGAAAGACATTCAGAATCGCTCTCAAGCGAGGTTCACAAAGCGGACATGATTGTGTAGTTTCCGCGCACATTTTCGGGCGGGCGGAAAAGGCTCCCCCGCTTTCGATTCAAAAACAGGAAGAAACCCTTTAGATGGCCAAAGAAGAAGTCCTTGAATTCCCGGGCGTCGTTACCGAACTGCTGCCGAATGCGACGTTTCGCGTGAAGCTTGAAAACGAGCACGAGATCATTGCCCACACGGCTGGTCGCATGCGCAAGAACCGCATCCGTGTCCTGGCGGGCGATAAGGTGCTTGTCGAAATGACGCCCTACGACCTCACCAAGGGCCGCATCACCTACCGCTTCAAGTAACCACATCCTTTGCAGCGGGCACCCATGGCGCTGGAACAAAAGCTGATACTGGCCTCCGGTTCTCCGCGCCGTCTCGACCTTCTGAATCAGGCCGGTCTGGCGCCTGCGCGGCTTATGCCGATGGATATCGACGAGACGCCGAAGAAGTCCGAACATCCCCGATCGCTTGCGCGCCGGCTTTCAACAGAGAAAGCCGAGGCAGCGTTTGCGGCGGTGAACGGCGATCCCAACTGGCGGCACAGCTATATTCTTTCCGCCGATACGGTCGTCGCCGTGGGGCGCCGCATTCTGGAGAAGACGGAATATACGGAAGAGGCCTCCGCCGCCCTGCACCTGCTTTCCGGGCGCGGCCACTGGGTCTACACCGGGATCTGCCTGGTGACGCCTGGGGGCCAGTTCCGTCAGAAGGTCGTGCAGACCAAAGTGCGCTTCAAGCGGCTTTCCAGCCGCGAGATCGAAAACTATATCGCGTCGGGACAATGGCGCGGCAAGGCTGGCGCCTACGCGATCCAGGGGGTCGCCGGCACCTTCGTTCAGAAGCTCGTCGGCTCCTACAGCAATGTCGTCGGGCTGCCGCTTTATGAGGTGACGAGCTTGCTTTCCGGCGAAGGCTTCGACGTGGCTGCCGCCTGGCCGGAAGCCTGAGAGGAAGCCGGTGCAGCCTCCGCCGCCGGTGTCCCCCAAGAAATGGAGTGCTTCGAAACTATGGCATCCGAACCCATCAAGACCGGCGGCAAGGTCGAGCCGCTGAGAAAAACCAGACCTTGCCCCGAATGCGGAAAGGCATCTTCACGCGAGCACTATCCATTCTGCTCGGACCGATGCCGAACGCTCGACCTGTCACGGTGGCTGACCGGCTCCTATGCTATCCCCGTGGCGGAAGACGAGACCAAGGCAGACGGTTCCGACGAACGCGAGTGAGCAGAACCGGCAGACCCGGTTTCAAGAACTTTTCCCGGACCGAATTTCAGCAGGCCCGAACCGAGGATCCGGCGAACTTTTTATCGCTTTGATGAAATCGCTAACCCGGCAGACGCCGCGGCAGTCAGCCGATCCAGGCCTATGCTGTTTTTATTGATGAAATTCGGAATTTCGCAAAGCTGTCAAAAAAGTGGGCTGTGGTGCTGGACATGGCCGAACAAGATGTTATAACCCCGCTCGCTTCCGGGGGAGTTACCCCCGCCGGCCTCGGCCGGAAGGCTGAATGGCCTCGATGCCCGGATAGCTCAGTTGGTAGAGCAGCGGATTGAAAATCCGCGTGTCGGTGGTTCAAATCCGCCTCCGGGCACCATTATTCCCGAAAAGTTCGGCAATGCATTTTGTTTGGCGTCCGCTAGCAGTCGAAGACAAGTCGCTGCGAGCGCATTTATCAATGCCGGACGATATGCGCAGGACATATCCTTGGATCAGCAGTTCTTCGACAGAAATTCGATAGAGGTGGCGCGTGATTTGATCGGCGTCGAACTCGATGTGTCGGGCCTCGGCGGGATCATCGTCGAGACCGAGGCTTACGAGCCTGATGATCCCGCATCGCACAGCTTTCGCGGCCCGACGCCGCGGAACTCGGTGATGTTCGGGGCGCCCGGCCATGCCTATGTCTATCGCTCCTACGGAATTCACTGGTGCCTGAATTTCGTATGCCGCCCGGGCAGTGCAGTGCTGGTCAGGGCGCTGCAGCCAGTCCGTGGTCTGGCTGAAATGGAGAAAAGGCGCGGAAGGGCGGATCCCTTGCTGCTCTGCGCAGGGCCGGGACGGGTCTGCCAGGCTCTGGGGATAACGATAGAACACAACGGGCTGTCGCTTTTCGGCCCGCCCTTCGCTTTCAGCCCTCCGCAGGTACCGCCGTTGATCGTCACAGGGCGGCGGATCGGCATTTCGCAGGCGGTCGACCAACCCTGGCGTTTTGGCCTTTCCGGCTCGCCTTATGTCAGCAAGAGGTTTGTCGGCCGGGGCGTCCCGGCTCCGTAGAACTGCTCATTTATCGCGGCCGAGCAGGGAAAGCAGGCCACCGGTCGCGAGGCCGAGCAAGACGCTGCCCGCCCCCAGAAGCAGCGCATAGGACATGATGTTGTCCGAAAGCCAGTTCGCTGCGATCAGCCGGGCGTTCTCGAAGGAGAACGGTTGCGTCGGGCTGAAGCGGAATTGGCCGACAGGCACCTCGCTTGGTTCCTTGTCCGCGCCTTCGTAGACCGTGATGCGCCCCTTGAGCTTGTCCCATTCGGTGCGCGTGGAAAAATTGCGCATCCCCTCGGCCAGCAAATCCGTATCGGGCGAGATGACCGCGGTCCAGGTGCCGAGTTCTGTCGGATCGCTTTGCTGGGCGACGATCAGCCGCGCTGTCGGTGGCGGTTTGTAGAATTCTTCGGTCGCGGGCGCGAAACGCAGCATTGCAAGCGAAAGGTCGAAATTCTCCTTTGCCCAGTCGCCGATTGTCGAGAACTGGCGTGCAAAGAAATTCGTTCCGGAACGCTGCTGCCAGTCCTGCAGCGTCAGGGACTGGTCGCCGCCGGTCTTTGGGGAGGAGCCCGAGCGCGTCCAGTTGCTGCGGCTGTCCTGGTCGATCTTCAGCTGGGCCAGCACATTTGCCGGAAATTCGGATATGGCGCCGACGAACAGGGCATTGACGCCGGAAACCCGCGCTGCCGATGTGGTGACGTCGACAGGGATGACGTATTGCGCGGCCTCGGCCATCTTGCCGAGGAAAGTAGCGGCTGCGGCGAGTGTCTGTTCGTCGATGCGGCCTAAAAACAGGGAAACGGGCGGCGGACTGGTCCGATACGGGAATCCCGTTCCTGCGGTGGCAGCGAGGTTGGGGACCTGGGCGATGCGGGCAAAATTCGGCATATGAAACTGCGAACTGCCGAAGAGCGCAAAACGCGCCTTGGGATCGGCAGGCATGCCGGGTGCGCAGACCGCATCCTGCGGGGTCAGGAGCGCCGCTTCGATGGTGATCGTATTGACGCCGGGCCTGAAGTGCCGAAGCGTCATCTTGATCGGGAGATGTCGAAATACGCCGCCTCGGTCGGAGGTGATTGGTACGGTCGAAGCGATGTTGCCGTTGACGAATACGTCGATATGGCTGCCCGGTTGAACCTCGGACGTATAGGCGGCATCGAGCAGGATGCGACCTTCGCCATAGGCATTTGCATAGAAATCCGAGGGAACGCCGACCGTGAAGCGGGTGCGGAAGAGGCGGCCCGAAAACTCCTGGCTTTCGATGCCGAGGCGGGTGAAGTCGGCAACGGCATTGGAGTAAAGGAAGGGTGTGTCTATTCCGTGCCAGGATTGGGTGGCGAGTGTCTCGCGCCTTTGGGTCGCCGCGCCGTTCGTGGAGGAAATCAGGCTGTTCACCAGCCCTTCGATTGCCGGCCAGCCTGGGCCGGAAATGACGAATGTCGAAACACCGGCCGCGCCGGGATAGTCGAGGAAGTTTGCCGCGCCGCCGTTTCTGGTCGAGTCCGGCAGTGTCGGGAGTATCGGTTTCAACTCGTCATGGGTGCCGACGAAGATCGCGAGTTCTCCCGGCTGCGGCGGGGCGCTTGGCGTCTTTTCGAAGGTAAAGGACTGGTTCGGCATACCGCTCATCAACGCCAGCCCCTGGGAGAGCCGCATCAATACGTCCGTTGCGCCCAGCTGATCGAGCGCGGGTACGATCAAGCGGAAGCGAGTATTGCCTTTGTTGTCGACACCCACGGCGCGGATGTCGTCCAGACGCGAAAACCGGCCCGCATTCGGAGCGTCAAAAGCGAGGAACGTTCGTTGCGGGTCGATCTCTGTCCAGAGTTCGAATGTCGACTCGATCGTGCAATCGGTACGATGGCGTTGGTCGGCGCGAAAGCGAATGATATTGGACCCGGCCTTCAACGTTCCGGCGGGGATGTCGATCACGCGGTCGCGATAGCCTTCCGGGGAGGAAATCTGGTCATTGTGGATAGGCATGTCATTGATGACAACGGCCAGACGCGATGTTTCCGGCGCCACCACAATGGAGTTCTGGTAGCCGACGTGGAGCTTGGCCGGCGCGGCTGCCTGATCCGGCGTGAGATAGATCGACCAGGAGCGTTGTTCGCCTTCGCCGCGCAGCTGCAATGTCCTGTCGGGCACGAGATAGCGGCGCGCAGCAAGCTCCGACGATGCGGAGGGCGGCCGGGCCGGAGTGGGTTGCCCGGCGGCGGGAATACGCGCATCACCGCTGACAGGTGGAGCTGGAGATAACGGTCGTGCACCGGGAGTGGTGACGGGAGGGGCTGACGGAAGACGTTCCGGCCCCCGTTCCTGATTCATGTCGAAGGGAGCCGGACTTTGGGCCGAGGCGATACCTGCAGCAGCAAGAAGAAGCGCGAACATGAGGGTTCTCTTCATGACGCTCTCCTACTTTCGCACGCTTGCAGCCGTATCGTGGGCGGTGTTGCGGAATAGGTAGGAAAGACCGCGCACTGTCTGGTAGGCCGCAAGACCCAGGAACCAGAGAGAGCCCCAGATCAATCCCGGATTGCGCCGGCGCGATATCTGAAACTGCGTCCATTGCGTCGAATTGGCGAAGATCAGGTCTGCGATAAGGCGGTGATCCGCGGGCTTTTGCGGCATGTAGCGGCAACCGGCCGAGGTAACGTCACCAGCCGTGCTGAAATGGCGGATTTCGATCGGCAGTTCGCTGACCGGCATGTCGCTGTAGGGCTGGAAACGCAGTTTGGCTGCCTTGCCGACTGCCAGGTCCTTGAAGCCCTCGGCATAGATCTGAAGGGCCGCGCCATGAGCGGAAACGTCCTCGATGGTGGCGGCAAACCAGCGGCCGTCGACGCCCAGTTCACAGCGCCGGCTCACCTTGACCCGCCGCGAAGCCTGGCGTTCGCCGCGCTCGGACACCACACCGAGCGCACAGCCGGCGAAAATGATGTTCAGCACGTTCCAGCCGCCGACCACCAACGTCACATCGGCTTTGTAGGGTTCGGTATAGATGCGATAGACGCTGATGCCGAAGGCGACGAGCAAGACGAAGAAGATGACGAAGAAGGGGCGGCTGATCTCCGACAGGCGGCTGGCGGACACCGATTCATCCTTGGCGGTGACCTTGAAGGTGGGCTTTCGCGGATTGAGTATGACCGACACGACAGCCGGCAGAAGATGCACGGTCTGCACATATTCATAGAGCTCGGAAATCCAGGGCCAGCGAAACGATCCGTAGAGATAGTTCTGCATCATCAGGTTTACGACGATATAGGCAAGCGAATAGACCATGAACTCGCTGCCTGAAGAGGTGAATATCTGAAGGTCGAAAAAGAGATAGAAGAGCGGCGCGAAGAGGAAGACGGTCCGCGGGAAGGGAAATAGCCAGAAAAGCGTGGAGGACATGTAGCAAAGGCGCTGCGGGATGGAGAGCCCACGCTTCAGAGGCGGAAAGCGGAAACGCAGGATCTGCATCATGCCTTGCGCCCAACGGCTGCGCTGGCCGATAAAGCTCGCGAAAGTGGCCGGCTGCAAGCCGGCGATCAGCGGCCGATCGACATAGATGCTGTGCCAGCCGAGACCGTGCAGGTCGAGCGCCGTTTCGCAGTCTTCGGTGATGCTGACGCCGCTGAATCCCTTGGAAACTTCGAGCGCCTTCCGGCTTAGAACGGCTGCCGAGCCACAGAAGAACGCGGCGTTCCATTTGTCGAGCCCACGCTGGATGACGCCGTAGAACATCTCGTTCTCGCTCGGCATTTTTTCGAACGTGCGTAGATTGCGCTCGATCGGATCGGGGTTCAGAAAAAAGTGCGGCGTCTGGACGAGGAAGAGCTTCGGATCCTCGTCGAAATAGCCGACGGTTTCGAGCAGGAAATCGCGAGCGGGCGCATGGTCGGCATCGAAGACGGCTATGAGCGCTCCCGTCGAATGTTGGAGGCCGTTGTTGAGATTGCCTGCCTTTGCGTGCTCGTTGCGCTCGCGGGTCAGGTAGCGGACTCCGAGCTCTTCGCAAAGCTGTTGCAGCACGCGATGGCGTGTCTCTGCGGCATGGGCTTCGGCAATCTTGCCGGACGTGCGTTTTTGCACGGTGCCGCCATCGTCAAGCAGCCAGACCGTGAACTTCTCCGGCGGATAATCCATATTACGGGCCGCGGCAAGCGTATTGGCGAGCAGTTCTTCGTCCTCGTTATAGGTCGGTACGAAGACATCGACGGTGGGCAACTCTCGGCCCTTCCGTTCATAGGGCGGGCGAGGGGGCAGCGGCATCGAGACGACGAAGAGGCTGAGACCCAACATCAGCACGCTGTACATCTCAGCAAGATAGACGAGCAGGCCGGGGATGAAATTCTCGAGCTGGTTGACAGGCGGCAGAGTGCTCGTCGTGCGCCAATAGACATAACGGAAGACCATCGCCGTACCGAAGGCAAGCGCAACGAGGCGCCACTGGCCCTCGGCTTTCAGCGCCCGGATCACCATCATCACTCCGACCACCAGCAGGCTGGTAATGAGCTGCGTGCGCGTATTGATCGGCAGGGTTACCAGGACGATGATCAGCGCACTTGCAAGCGCCCAGACGACAGCAGACAGGATCATCCGCATGGGTGGCTATCTCCAGCGGTCGGAAAAAACGGTCGGCAGTCGGTGTGTCGCGTGCGGTTTATCGGCATGCATTGGCGGCTCCGCTCGTCATGTCGGTGCAGGAAGGCGGTGGTATGGTTACCTCCCGCGCTCCCATCGCAGCGGAAGGCGAAGGCACAAGCGGCGCCGGGATGGCGTTTGATACGGCCGGCGTGGAAACACTGTTCGGTCGACTTCCTGCAGATGCAGGACCTGGCACCGATACTGCCGAAGCCGACACGACGGAACCTGTTTTCCGAGTCACAGACTGAGCTTGTGGCAGGGTGACGGGTGCGGAGCTCGTATATGTGGTCGTCCTCGGCTGTATGATCGGAACGATCGGCTCGGAGCTTGCCGGTCGCGGATAGATCGGCGCGCCGACGCCGCCGAGAGAGGACGGGACGGATCTTGGCTCGCCATAGGGGTTCCACCCGCCGGCATCTACGGAGCCGACAATCGTATAGTTGTACATCACCGCGAGAAGCTGTTCCTCAGTTCCGCCCGCCTGGCAAAGCCTGAGGCGGATCTGGATCGAACCGTAATTCGCAAGCGGTGAGATAGTTCCCGACGGCGAGCGGATCTGTTGCCAGGCGTACATGCAAAGGTCGCTGCGGGCGCCTCGTCCGAAGGCGTAGCCGAAGGGACCGTAGTTGTTCTGGACAAAGAACGAGGACCGCGCCATGCGGATGCCCGGCAGTGCGCGGCGCATCTCGGATGCGATGCCGGCCTCCGTGACCGGCGTGGAAGTCAGCTTGTTGTCGCTGAGCTTGAAGGGGCTGGTTGTGCCGAAGAACTGCGCCTTGATTGAATTCTGGCCCGGCGTGAGGGCGGAAGTGGCAAGGAAAACGTCCTGTTCCACGGCATTGTCAAAGCGCCTTTCGACGACGCTCACGATCGCCGGCCCGCCGGGAGGGGGTAGCGCCATGGCCTGTTCGCTGGAAAGATTTCGCGCAAACGTACCGGTCTGCACCGGCTGCCCCGCGCAGCCGACAGCAACGAGCGGCAGCAGGAAGCTCAGAATCGCCGCTCTCAGAGAGCCGAGGCCGGTCATTTTCTGTTTCCCATTCATTGCTTTTCCGTCATGCCGAGCAATATCGCAAATGGCAGACGTACATCGTCCGCTGAGTCGTTCCAGGAGGTCGATACGCAAACTCATCCCTGCGCATCAGCCTTCAAAGAGCCGACTCAGGCATTTGATGAGCTAAATCTAAATTGTTCGTTAACCATATCCGTTCATTCCTTTGGAATTATTGGCGCAGGGAGCCGAAGTTCGTCCGCATGAGGCGCTGACGGAGATTGTGGACGATCGCGGAGTGGCTATGCGGTTTTCGCTCATTGCATTGACGATCCTGGGCGCTGTGGCCGTGGGAGCCCTTGGCCTCAATCGTCCTGCGGTGGTCGATCCGGACACTTTGACGAGTTCGGTGACGCCGAATCCGGTGCAGGACGAAACGGGACCGCCGCCGGCCACGACCTTCGCTGCCAAGACGGAGCGAATCGTTGCCCAACTCATTCAGCCGAAGCGCCCAGGTGAAGTGCGGCCGGATTCGTCTCCGGTCGTTGTCGCTCAGGCTCCGGCCAATCCCCTACCGCCTGCTTCGCGTTCCGAGCCGGATCCCTCTGCAGATACTCGACCTGTAGAGAACCGGCCGGAGGTCGACGAAAGCGCACTCAGATATTTTGCTGCGCGCGGAGACAACGCTCGTCTGCAGGCCGAAATCTCCCGGTTGAGAGCGCTCTATCCGGACTGGACCCCGCCTGCCGATCCTCTGGCCGCGCGGGTTACGACCGACCGTCAGCTTGAGAACATGTGGCAGCTCTATGCCCAATCCCGTTATGCGGACGTGCGTAAGGCAATTTCCGACCGCCAGGCTGCGGAACCCGAGTGGCAGCCGCCGGTGGATTTGTTGGACCGCCTGAAACTCGCCGAGGCGCGTGCTGCTCTCGTTGTGGCATCGGATGCCAAAAGCTTCGATGCGGTGATCCGGACCGCGGCTGAAAACTCAAGCCTGCTGACCTGCAGCGAGGTTGACGTTCTCTGGCGTGTGGCCGAAGCCTTTGCCAAGACGGAGAAAGACGGCAGGGCGCGCGACGCCTATCTCTATATTCTCGAAAACTGCGACAATGCCTCCGAACGTTATGCGACCGCTCAGAAGGCGAGCGAGTTGCTGCCGGCCGATATGCTGGAGGAGGTGCTTGCAAAAGAGCGTGTCTCATCGGATGGCAAGCCGGAATTCGAGCCGTTACGCGATGATATCGCCCGCCGCCTTGTCGCCCAGGGCAATGACGATCCGAAGCTGGTCGTCCCGGAAAAATACCTTACCCGCCTTGAACGTCAGGCCGAAACCGCCGACCTGGCATCCGATGCATTGCTGCTCGGCTGGTATTTCTACCGGCGCGATAACCTGGGCGGGGCCGAACGCTGGTTCCGCAGGGCCTTTGCCAAAGAGGAAACGGCATCCGCCGCTGAAGGTCTGGCACTGACGTTGATCGCGCAGAATTCGCCCGTCGAGGCGGAATCGGTGCTCTATCGCTGGCGCGAGTCCTCACCCGGGGCCAAGGATGCCTATCTGGCGGCGGTTGCCAATCTGCTGGCTCTCGATCCTCCTCCGGTATTGCAGCAGGAGGTCCTGCAGCGCATGGCGCCGGTGGTCATCACCTCCCGCAATCCTGCTGCCGCCCAGCAGTTCGGCTGGTATGCCCGCGCGATGCGGCAGCTCGAAACGGCCGCCGAGTGGTTTCACGCGGCTCTCTCCTGGAAGCCGGACGACGAACCCTCGGCTTATGGCCTGGCGTTGACGCGCAATGATCTTGGGGACAAGCCCGGCACTGCGCAGATCCAGCGGGATTGGGCCGGCCGATCGGAGCGCATCGCAAGACTGGGTGAGGTCGCGGAAACCGACGGATCGGAACAGCAAGCGCCGGTCCGGCGATCCGCTCCAGAGCAATCTCAAGTTTCGCGCGAAAGCACTTCCCGAACGACGCGGGTAGAGACCCGTGAGACGCGTGCCGACATGCCTGCAACGCGAAGGGTCGCTCGCGTTCAGGGCACGGCGGTTAGGGGGCAATGCTGGACAACTCAGGATCCGCGCCGCATGTCGCCGGAAGCAGCGCTTGCGAGGGGCTGGTGTCTCATGGACATCAATAGGCCCCTGGAGGCAGCAAAAGCTTTCGACGCGGCCGATGCGAGTTCGTCGGAGACGGTGCGCTCCGACGCTGCCTATGGCAAGAGTCTGGCATATCTGCGGGTAGGCCTGACCGACCAGGCCTCTGTCGCTGCCGCCACCGCACCACAGGCGAACGAACGAGCGGTTGAGCTTCAGACTGCCATTCTGGCGGACCGGGCGCTCAACGCCTTCAAGCTCGGACGCTACCGCGAGGCTCTGCTTGTACTCGATCAGCGGGCGCAGATTGCCCCCGAACAGACGGATCTGATGGCGCTGCGAGCATATGCGCATATGAATCTCGGCAGGCTTGGCGATGCCCGCCGTATTTTCCAGGCGTTGGCAGATATGGGCAACAAGGCGGGTCTCCGCGGGCTGGCCGATATCGAGGCCATGAACTGATAAAAGAGCTTTTGCGGTGCATTCCGCGAGAGATGCGCGTCATGCGGGTATTGTGTCTCTTATTGAGCTAAAACTGGTGCTCTCCTGCCCCTATTAACCTTCAGGCAAGGAATTAACCATACAAATTGGAAACCACGGCGAAATGGGATGACTGCGGTCTCTCACCAGGCATGAAGCCGCAAAGCCGTACCGGTGACAATCCGGTATCCGCTCATGAAAATCCAGGAAAGCCTGCGGTGGCCGCGTTGCCCATGCCCGGCGGATATTGATCCGTACCGGCAAGCATCTCCGATTCATCTCTGGCGCCTGGCCGACAGGAGCCGCATGCCGCCAATCCTCCGGGTTGGCTTTGACGAATTTGGGGATGGTTTTGGTGCAGGAAACGCCATCGGATCAGGCGCGACGGAACCAGGCGGGCAGCCTGGGCGAGAGACTGGCATTTGCCGGCCTCGACGGCGAACTGCGCGATCTGCTGCGCCGTTGCCGCCCGCAGATGGAGCGCCACCTCAAGACCGGTCTGCGCGACCTGTTTCATCGATTCCAATCCTTTCCCGAAGCCGCCCGGAATTTCGACAGCGAACAGCAGATCGAGCGGCTCCATGATCTTCAGGCATCCCACTGGGGTGTCCTGACGGACGCTCGCTTCGATGCGCTGTACGCCGAACGGGTAAAGGTCCTTTCCGACACGGAAAGCCGCATGGGTCTGGACCCGCGCTGGCATGTCGCCGGTCACGGGGTCATGCTGGAGCACCTCATTGCAGGCGCGATCGCCGACCTGGCTCCAAAATCGCTGCTGCCCGGCGGGCGCAAGCGCGAACAGGAGCTTCTCGATCTTGTCGGTGCCATCACCCGCCTCGTCATGGTGGATGTCGAGATCGCTGTCTCGCTCCGTTTCAACGAGTTGCGTCAGAAGCATCAGCGGGCCCTTGCCGAACAGCGGGAGGCCGATCACGCGCAGGCGATCGAGACCTTCTCCGAAGTGATCAGGGCGCTTGCCGACCGCGACCTCACGGCCTGCCTTCCCGCCGACGTCCCGGAAGCCTATCGCGAGCTGGCCGATCTCTTGAATCAGGCGATCGCCGGCCTCCGCAACTCGGTAGAAGAATCGGACCACTACGGGCAGAAAGCGGGTGCCATCGCGCAATCGCTGTCCGAAGGCGTACAGTCCTTTGCCGCGGCTTCCGAACAGCAGGCGGTGCGTCTTAAGGATGCGACGCGGGCGCTGACCGACATAGCGGTCAAGGTCAAGGGGAGTGCTGCGGAAACGGTTGCCGCCGAAAAGGCCGCGGCCGAGACGCGCCGTTCGGTCGAGGCAAGCGGTGAGGTCGTCGGCCGCGCCATCACCGCCATGGCAGATATCGAAAGCTCCGCCGAAAAGATCGGCCAGATTATCGGGGTAATCGACGACATTGCGTTCCAGACTAATCTGCTTGCTCTGAATGCCGGCATCGAGGCGGCGCGGGCCGGCGACAGCGGTCGCGGCTTTGCTGTCGTCGCGCAGGAAGTGCGCGCTCTTGCGCAGCGCTCCGCAGAGGCCGCCCGCGAAATCAAGACGCTCGTCAACGGCACGAAGTCGCAGGTCGATGCAGGTGTCGAAATGGTTCATCGCACGCAGGATGCGATCGGCGGCATCGTGCGCCAGGTCTCGGCGATCAACGACGTGATTGCCGGGATCGCGCGGGAAACGGGTGATCAGGCCCAGGGCCTCGACCGTCTGACCGCCGAAGTCGGATCGGTGAGCGAGAGCGTCGCCGCAAACGGCAATCTAGCATTTCAGGCAGGCGAAGGGGCGGATGATCTGCACACCGTGATCCTGGAACTCGGCCGCACGGTCCGGGAGTTTCGGATCGAACGGCAGAACCGCTATGCGGAGACACGTCGGCCTGCAGCCCCACGCAATCCACCGGCGCTCGTCGCGATCGCCGGGGCGCCGGACGAAGGCCCGGGCGAGCGAGAACATCTCCTTCAAAAACGACAAGGATTAAGCTGATGGCAGCAAAGAAGGCTGGACCGGAGAATTTGAAGCTGGCCGCGGTGCTGGACCTCAACGAGGCATCGGTTCTGCACGGCAAGCTGATCTCCATGCGCGGCAGCGACATTGTGCTCGACGCCTCGGACGTCGATCGGGTCGGCGTGCAATGTGCGCAGGTCCTGGTCGCAGGCGCTCGTGCCTGGGAAAAAGACAAGAAGTCCTTCGTCGTGGAAAAGGCTTCGGACGCATTTGAGAAGACGATGCAGCTGATCGGCATCAATATCGATAATTTGGTTGCTAAGGAGATCTAGCAATGAAGAAAAAAGTACTCACGGTGGACGATTCACGGACCATCCGGAACATGCTTCTGGTGACCCTGAACAATGCAGGCTTTGAAACCATCCAGGCCGAAGACGGTGTCGAAGGCCTCGAAGTCCTGGAAGATGCCAACCCGGACGTCATCGTCACCGATATCAATATGCCGCGCCTCGACGGTTTCGGCTTTATCGAAGGCGTTCGTCGCAACGAAAAATATCGCGCCGTGCCGATCCTCGTCCTGACAACCGAAAGCGACGCGGAAAAGAAGAACCGCGCCCGGCAGGCCGGCGCGACGGGTTGGATCGTCAAGCCCTTCGATCCAGCCAAACTGATTGATGCGATCGAGCGTGTAACTGCCTGAGCCAGGAATTCCTCCGATGGATATGAACGAAATCAAAGAGATCTTCTTTCAGGAATGCGAAGAGCAGCTCGCTGAACTGGAGTCGGGTCTTCTCAAGCTGAACGACGGGGATCGTGACCCCGAGACGGTGAATGCCGTTTTCCGTGCCGTTCATTCCATCAAGGGCGGAGCGGGTGCCTTCGGTCTCGATGACCTAGTCGCTTTTGCCCATGTTTTCGAGACGACCCTCGACTGCGTCCGTTCAGGCAAGCTGGAACCCGGCCAGGACGTGCTGAAGGTCATGCTTAAGTCTGCCGACGTGCTCGCCGATCTGGTCAGCGCGTCCCGTGATGGCGGCAGTGTGGACGAATCCAGGACGCGCGGCCTCGTCAAGGAGCTGGAAGCCCTGGCGCATGGCGAGATGCCGTCAAATGCGGCTCATGACGCGCCGAAACCGGCCCCGGCTGCTGCCGCTGCGCCGAAGGTGGAAACGCCGAAGCCTACCGACGACAGCGGCTTTCAGCCGATCCCCTTCACATTCGAGGGTTTCGGTGAGGAAGAGGAGCCGGTAATTGAAGGCTCAACTTACGAAGTCCTCTTCAAGCCACGCCGCGAGCTCTATTCCAAGGGCAATGAAGCAGCGCTCCTGCTGCGCGATCTCTCCCGTGTCGGCGAGATGAGCATTGCCTGCGACACGGACGCCTTGCCGGACCTCGACAAGATGGACCCGGAAGAGTCCTATTTCAGCTGGAAGATTTCCGTAAAAACCACCAAGAGCGAAGACGATATCCGCATCGTTTTTGAATTTGCCGAATGGGATTGCGATCTCGAGGTGAAATTCGCCGACGGGGCTTCATCGGATGAAGACCAGCCGATGAAGCCGGTGCCCTTCGATCTCTCGATCCTTGACGATGACACCTCCGGCGAGGATGGGGACAAGCAGTCCGAACAGAGCTCCGATCAGACCGTTGCCGAAGCCGTATCGGCCGCCGAAACCGCGGCCAGCGTTACGAAGGCCGCCGGTGCTGCCGCTCGCGCTGCGGAACGGAAGGAATCGGCTGCCGCCGCCGCCGCAGCAGCGGCGCAGAACAATGCGGCTGCCGCAGCCGCTTCAGCCGGCCAGACGATCCGCGTCGATCTCGATCGCGTCGACCGCCTCATTAACCTCGTCGGCGAGCTTGTCATCAACCAGGCCATGCTCTCTCAGAGCGTTATCGAAAACGATGCGACCGGCACGTCGGCCGTCAACATGGGCCTCGAAGAGCTGCAGCAGCTTACCCGCGAGATCCAGGACTCGGTCATGGCGATCCGCGCACAGCCGGTAAAGCCGGTCTTCCAGCGCATGTCGCGTATCGTCCGCGAAGTGGCCGACATGGTCGGCAAGCAGATCCGCCTGGTCACCGAGGGTGAAAACACCGAAGTCGACAAGACGGTCATCGATAAGCTTGCCGAGCCGCTGACCCACATGATCCGCAATGCCGTCGACCACGGCATCGAATCGCCTGAAAAACGCGAAGCTGCCGGCAAGAACCCGGAAGGCACGATCAAGCTCACCGCGAAGCATCGTTCCGGCCGCATCCTGATCGAGCTTGCCGACGACGGCGCTGGCATCAACCGCGAGCGCGTCCGCCAGAAGGCGATCGACAACGATATCATCGCCGCCGACGCCAACCTCACGGACGACGAAATCGACAACCTGATCTTCATGGCCGGCTTCTCGACTGCCGACAAGATCTCCGACATTTCCGGCCGCGGCGTCGGCATGGATGTCGTCAAACGGTCGATCCAGGCGCTCGGTGGTCGTATCTCGATCTCGTCGCGCCCGGGGTACGGCTCGACCTTCACGATGAGCCTGCCGCTGACGCTCGCCGTTCTCGACGGCATGGTGGTGACAGTTGCCGGCCAGACGCTCGTCGTTCCGCTGACGGCGATCGTCGAAACCCTGCAGCCCGAAGCCTCCGCCATCCACTCGTTCGGCGCCAACCAACGGCTGATCTCGATCCGCAATTCCTTCTGCCCGCTGGTCGATGTGGGCCGCGTCCTCAATTATCGCGCCACCCAGGCCAATCCGGTCGAAGGTGTCGCGCTACTGGTGGAATCGGAAGGTGGCGGCCAGCGTGCTTTGATGGTCGACGCCATTCAGGGCCAGCGTCAGGTTGTCATCAAGTCGCTCGAAGCGAACTATACCCATGTTCCAGGTATTGCCGCCGCCACCATCCTCGGTGATGGCCGCGTCGCCCTGATCCTTGACGTCGATGCGGTCGTTTCGGCCTCGCGCGGCCAGTCACTGAAGCCTGAAATGTCACTTGCAGCCACGGGTTAATTGGTATGTCGTACGCCGTGAAAAACCTTGTCCAGGGAAGCCGGGAGCTGATCGCCTTCCGTATCGGTGATCAGGAATTCTGCGTGAACATCATGTCCGTCCGGGAAATCCGGGGTTGGACGCCAGCCACGCCGATGCCGCATGCGCCGGCTTATGTTTTGGGCGTCATCAACCTGCGCGGCGCGGTTCTGCCGATCGTCGATCTGTCGGCTCGTCTCGGGATGCAGGAAGCAGAGCCAACGGCGCGCCACGTGATCATCGTGGCGCAGGTCAAGAGCCGCGTCGTCGGCCTGCTTGTTGAGGCAGTTTCCGATATCCTTACGATCACCGAGGAGAATATCCAGCCGGTTCCGGAAATTTCGTCCGATCTGGAGAAACAATATGCCCGGGGAATTCTTGCCATCGACAAGCGGATGATCTGCATGATCGAGCTGGATGCCCTTTTCCCGGAAAAGGAAAGCGAAGCTGCATGAAGCCTTTGGGGGCCATTGAAAGCCGACAGTCACCGGACGAGGTGCTGGCCAGTGGAGAATATCCACTGACGCGCCGCGACCTGTCCGACATTGCGGCGATGATCTATTCGGATGCAGGTATCTATCTCAACGATTCCAAGGCGTCGCTCGTCTACTCTCGTTTGTCCAAGCACATACGTGCATTGGGATTGCGCGGGTTCAGGGACTATTGTGAGCTTGTAGCATCGCCGGAAGGTGCGGCGGCGCGCCGCGAGATGCTTTCGCATCTGACGACCAACTTCACGCGCTTCTTCCGCGAGAACCATCATTTCGAGCACCTGCGTGACGAAGTCCTGCCGGGGCTTATCAACCGGGCCAAGACCGGCGGTCGTGTGCGCATCTGGTCGGCAGCCTGTTCCGACGGTCAGGAGCCCTATTCCATCGCGCTGACGGTATTGTCGCTTTTGCCGAACGCCGTGGACTACGATTTCCGGATTCTTGCGACCGATATCGACCCCAAGATCCTGGCTGCCGCCCGAGCCGGCATCTACGACGAAAACGCCACGGAAACCATGACGCCGGCCATGCGCAAGCAGTGGTTTCGCGAGGTTGACGCAGGCGGCAGACGCAAGCTGCAGATCGACGACAAGGTCAAGAAGCTTATCACCTTCAACGAATTGAACCTGATGGCGCAGTGGCCTTTCAAGGGAAGTTTCGACGTCATCTTCTGCCGCAACGTCGTCATTTATTTCGATGAGCCGACGCAGATGAAGATCTGGTCGCGCTTCGCTTCGCAGCTCTGCGATGGCGGTCACCTTTATATCGGTCACTCCGAACGGGTTTCCGGCGAGGCGAAAAACCTGTTCGATAACATTGGCATCACCACCTATCGGTATGTCGGCAAGAACGCAGGGAGGAAAGCATGAGCGCTCCGGCTCGCGTTCTCGTCGTTGACGACTCGCCCACCATGCGCGGTTTGATCACCGCGGTTCTCAATTCCGATCCCGAGGTCAATGTCGTTGGCCAGGCCGGTGATGCACTGGAAGCGCGTGCGGCGATCAAACAGCTCAATCCGGACGTCGTGACCCTGGATATCGAGATGCCCAATATGAACGGGCTGGAATTCCTCGAGAAGATCATGCGATTGCGGCCGATGCCGGTGATCATGGTTTCTGCCATGACGCATCAGGGTGCCAACGCAACGCTTGCCGCGCTGGAGATCGGCGCATTCGACTGTGTCGGCAAGCCGAGCCCTGGAGATTCCCGTCCTTTCATGGATCTCGCCGAAAAGGTGAAGGCCGCTGCCCGGTCCGGTCATCGCCGGAGCGCAGCCGCGCCGTCCCCGGCGGTGACCCCGGCGACCGAATATCGGGTCGGACGAAAGGTTGTGGCGATCGGTTCGTCAACTGGTGGTGTAGAGGCGCTCATTACGGTCCTACAAAAGTTCCCGCAGAACTGCCCGCCGACCGTTATTACTCAACATATGCCTTCGACGTTTACCAAAAGTTTTGCTGAACGTCTTAATCGTATCTGTGCTCCTGTGGTGCAGGAAGCGACCGATGGCGCGCGGCTGGAGATCGGCAAGATCTATCTCGCGCCCGGTGGTGACCGGCACCTGCAGGTAGCCAATCCGTCGGCGCCATGTTGTCGACTGGTCGAAAGAGATCCGGTGAATGGCCACAGGCCTTCCGTGGATGTCCTCTTCGACTCGGTTGCCGATCTGGCAGGCCGCAATGCGGTCGGGGTTATCCTGACAGGCATGGGACGCGACGGAGCTGCCGGTCTGCTGAAGATGCGCAATGCGGGCGCGCGCACGGTCGGACAGAACGAAAAGACCTGTGTGGTCTACGGCATGCCGAGGGTCGCCCATGAAATCGGGGCCGTCGAGCAACAGCTGCCGTTAGGCTCCATAGGAGAAGAAGTGTTGAAGTTAACAGCCGCCCGAAAAGAAGGTACCGAATAATGTCTCTCGCTGAAAAAATTAAAGTTCTGATCGTTGACGATCAGGTGACCAGCCGCCTGCTGCTCAGCGACGCCCTGACACAGCTCGGCTTCAAGCAGATCACTGCGGCCGGTGACGGTGAGCAGGGTATGAAGATCATGGCCGAGCAGCCGCACCATCTCGTGATTTCGGACTTCAACATGCCGAAGATGGATGGCATCGGCTTCCTGCAAGCCGTCCGCAGCAATCCGAACACGAAAAAAGCAGCCTTTATCATTTTGACCGCTCAAGGCGATCGCGCACTGGTGCAGAGGGCAGCCCAACTCGGGGCAAACAACGTCCTCGCCAAACCGTTCACGATCGAGAAGATGAAGGCCGCCATCGAGGCCGTGTTTGGAGCATTGAAATGAACGATGCCATTGCGGCCAAGCGTGTCCATATCATTCAGGGGGAGTACAAGGTCGTAAACGATCCGAATGTCGTACTTTCGACGATATTGGGCTCATGCGTGGCTGCATGTCTTCGTGATCCTGTCGCCGGCGTCGGCGGCATGAACCATTTCCTGCTTCCCGGTTCGGGTGGCGCCATGGCATCGGGCGGCGATGCCACTCGGTATGGCGTGCATCTGATGGAGCTCCTGATCAACGGTCTCCTCAAGCAGGGGGCGCGACGCGACCGGCTGGAAGCAAAAATATTCGGTGGCGCAAAGACGATAGCGAGCTTTTCGAACGTCGGCGAACAGAATGCAGCATTCGCGATGCAGTTTCTCAAGGATGAAGGGATTCCGGTTGTTGGCTCTTCCACCGGAGGGGAGCACGGGCGCAAGTTGGAATACTGGCCCATCAGCGGGCGGGCACGTCAGTATCCGCTGACCGGCGCCGAGGCTCAACGGACCGTGGCACTTGAGATGCGCCCGGCTCGTGCGGCGCCGAAGCCCGTCGAAAGTTCGATCGAATTCTTTTAGGCACGAGGAACAATATGACCGACAACGCGAAGCCGCCAGGCGCTCCCTTGGAGGAGGCGCTACCCGAGATTTTGATGCGGCTGGTGTCGGAGCTTCACGACGTCGCCTATCTGATCGAACGCATCGAGCCCCAGCTGCTGGAACTTGGAGGCATGGCCATCCTGGAATCTCCCGACAGCATCAAAGTATTGCAGGGCATCGATCTGGCCGTGCAGAAGACGCGCGGTATTGCCGAATTTATCGATACGATTACCGGCACCATTCCGGAAAGCTGGACCGTCGATGTCTCGACCGCGATCAGCCTCGTCAAGCTGGCCGACATGCAGAAGGCTCTGGCGAACGGTATGCGCCACGGCCATTCCCAGCCCCTGAGCAAGGCCGCAGGCGACTTCGACTTCTTCTAACGGCCTGTTTCGGCCCCTCACACCGAAGCGGTTCACCCTTCCGCCTGCAATTTTCATTCCCATCGCCTGCGAAACGCTCGCACAAGCTTCGCCTCCTAGGGTCGGCTTGAGCGAAAGCTCTATTTCCTTGTTTGGCGGTGTGGGAACAGAATGAATCTGTTGGCTCAATTTTCACAAGTCTTTAAAAATCTGGCCAATCTGGGCCAGACGCGACTTATTGCTCTGGGTGCCGTCGGCGTTGTCTCGATTGCAATCGTCCTTGCCGCGGCCATCTTTGTAAACAAGCCCTCCTATGAGTCCCTCTACGTCAATCTGGACACTGCCGACCTGAACCAGGTCACCATGGCGCTGGCTGAAGCGAACATGGACTTCGAAGTCGGCGGCGATGGATCGAGCATTCAGGTTCCGGTGGGTACCACAAGCAAGGCTCGCCTTCTGCTTGCCGAACGGGGGCTTCCCAACAGCACGAATGCCGGTTACGAGCTTTTCGACAATGTCGGCTCCCTCGGCCTGACCTCCTTCATGCAGGAAGTAACGCGGGTCCGGGCACTCGAGGGCGAAATCGGCCGGTCGATCCAGCAAATCAGCGGCGTCTCCGCCGCGCGTGTTCATATCGTGATGCCGGATGTCGGCAATTTCCGCAGGGGCGAGCAAAAGCCGTCCGCGTCGGTGATGATCCGCGCCAGTACGACGGCCGGCCGCAAGGCCGCATCGTCCATTCGTCACCTCGTGGCATCGGCCGTTCCCGGCCTTGATGTCGACGATGTCACAATCCTCGATTCGACCGGCCAGCTGCTTGCTTCCGGCGACGATTTCGGCGGCAGCGAGATGAACAAATCGCTGAGCATCATTCAAAATGTTCAGCAGGAAATCGAAAATAATATCGACAAGGCGCTCGCGCCGTTCCTCGGAATGGACAACTTCCGTTCAAGCGTAACGGCTTCTCTCAATACGGACAGCCAACAGGTCCAGGAGACAGTCTTCGATCCGAATTCGCGCGTCGAGCGTTCGGTGCGCACCACCAAGGAAGTTTCGAAGTCTCAGCAGACCCAGAACGATAACGCAACTACCGTCGAACAGAACGTTCCTCAGGCGGCGCCGGAGCCAGGTGGCGCCAACGGTCCGCAATCTTCCGACCAGTCCGACAAGAAGGAAGAGCAGACCAACTACGAGATCAACCAGAAGACTACGGCCACGACGCGCAACAGCTATCAGATCGAAAAGGTCTCGGTTGCGGTGGTGGTCAACAAGGGCCGGATCGCCAAGATGGTCGGCGAGCCGGTCGACCAGGCGAAGATCGATGCCTATCTTGCCGAAATGCAGAAGATCGTCTCGTCGGCCGCTGGTATCAGTTCCAACCGCGGCGACGTGGTCACGTTGACTGCGATGGACTTCCTCGAGAACCAGCTGCTCGAAGAGGCCGCAGACGGTCCCGGCCTGATGGATGTGCTGACCCGCAACATCGGCGGCATCATCAACTCGCTGGCCTTCGTGGGAGTTGCCTTCCTGGTGGTCTGGCTCGGCCTCCGCCCGCTCATCCGCACCGTCAGCGGCAACGGAGTTGCAGGCGAGGCGGCCACCGAAGGGGCAGGTCTCGAACTGCCGGACTTCTCTCCGGTCGGAGGCGGTCCCGCACTTATGGATGGCTTCGGTTCGGACTTCGGGTTCGACAGCGCGGGCGATATGCTTGGCGGCGACGAGGGCGACGGGTTCAACCGACGTGTCAAGGAAGGCCCGGAAAAACGCCTTGCCCGCATGGTGGAAATCTCCGAAGAGCGTGCCGCGAAAATTCTCCGCAAATGGGCCCTCGAGAAGGCAGCGTGATACCCCATCACGAAAATATGATCACCAAGGGCCGGACTTGTCCGGCCCTTTCTTTTTCAGCCTTGCCACAGACTTGGCTCATTCCTCTGATGCACGAATCAGTTGGACCGGGTTGGAGTTGGGGAAATCCATGCGGGTCCCAATGGTAATTCGCCGGGCCTCTCCTACAATGGCCTGATTCGCGCAGAGTTTCCGAGGCCGGGGAGGTGGCCAGCAATGAAGTCCTTGTCCGGCTGAAAACAAAGGGTTGCGGAAAGTAACTTTTGACGTTTTGCCGAAAATCGAGGATCGTTTTGTCAAGGTAACGGTTGTGCGTCAGTGACAATACCGCTTGCGCGCGTTCATGAGGAATGCGTCGTGTGGTTGGGAGCAAGTAGCTGATGGAGTTGTCGGGAATAGACATGGCGATGGAGGGACGGCCCTATGTGGAATCCGTCGGGTCCAGGGTCCTGTCGCGCGAACAACTGGTTCGTCGCCTTTCGGTGTTGGCTGGTTCCAACAATGTCCAGGCAGTGATGCGGCTTCTTGCTGACTACGTTGGCGCTTCCCACTTTCTTCTTGCCCGATATGACCTGATCCAGGAGCAGGGCCTCGATTTCATCGTGACTTCCAACTGGCCTTTCGATCTTGTCCGTCGCCTGGGGTCGGAACTTGCCAGCGGCTACGCTCGCTCCACCGAGCTGGAGAAGTGTCTTTCGCTCCTGACGCCCAGTTTCTCGCTCCTGCCGGATGACGTGATGCCGCCCGATGATATTAGCCGGCAATATTGCTCGCTGACCTTCTGCGTGGGCAGGACGCGTTTTTCATTGATGCTTCTCTTTCTGGAGGGGATCATCCTTTCACAAGAACGGCTGAAGGAGGTGGGACTGCTGGCGGCCTATGGCGCCAGTTTCGCCGAAAACGCCGACGCCCGGACAGAGCGCGACTTCGAGCTGACCGAACGCGAGCTTGAATGTCTTTTCTGGATTGCCGAGGGCAAGACCAGCGATGAAATTGCGGTGATCCTCGGCATATCGCGCAACACCATCAACAACTACATCACAAGCGTGATGCGCAAGACGGCAACGAAAACCCGCTCCGAAGCGATTGCCTATGCGGTGCGGAACAACCTGGTATAGGGATCGAATTTCGATGAGTTATACGCGCAGCGGCATGGCGGACGGACCTGGAAGCATCCAGTATCTGCGCCTTCAGCGCGCCTCAAGCCGATCGGATATCTTTCCAAAGCTCGTTGCCATGCAGAAGAACCTGAAGGCGCGCAACTTCGCGGTTTTCCGCATTGCCGGTGCGGGTTTGCCAAACAAGCGGAAGCTCGTCTCCGAACTCGACAACTGGGGCGTCGGTACGACCGAAGGCAGCAGCCAGTTCATCGACGGCTATGGCGATGTCCTGCTCGAACACATAGAAGTATCGCTCCTTCCTCTGATTTGGGACGGCTCCGAGAATGCCAGTTTTTCCGACGCGGGGGATTTTTCGCCCCTGACCCGCCGATTGGAACCCTCTGTCGTTCCTTTTTCAGGGATCGCATTTCCGGTACGGCTGGGGGCGCTCGGAAACGGCTACGTCGCCTTTGTCTCCACGTCCATCGACGTCTCGAGCGACATGGTCATCGACCAGCACGTCAGAAGCTGCCAAGTGATGATGGATCTGCTGGCGCTGGATGAGCGGCGAAGCGTACCGGCCGAATCGCTGAGCGAGCGGGAAATTGCCTGCCTGCAATTGGCCGGAGACGGGCGGATCAGCGAAGAGATTGCTGAAAACCTAGGCCTCTCCGTCCACACGGTAAATGCCTATCTGGGTTCTGCCACGATCAAGCTCGATTCGGTCAATCGCATCCAGGCGATCGCCAAAGCGATCCGGCTCGGTTACATTCACTGATGGCGGGACGAACATGGGAACGCTCGCTCGGCGATCACTGTGACGTGCTCATTCTCACGAACTTCGCTTCCTGCAGGCTTCTCGCCAAGAACGCGGTATTATCGTCCGGGTCGTCCGAGGGCTCCTGGAAGGAAATGTGATCGATTTCAAGGCCGGCCTTCTGGTCGGCAATCGTCAGACGCGCGTAGACGGACACGCCGCGCGGCTTGATTTCGAGGTCAAGGACGACCTCGGGCTGGCCGCTCCATTCCAGTTTATAGTCGCCTCCAGCGCCGAAACTCACCGTTCCCGGATGGAAATACAGCTCGGCTGCGGACGAGACGAGATCGGCGAGGCTGCTGTAGCACTCCAACCGGAGAAGCGAGATAAGGTCACCAGCGTCGAGAAGACGCAGCTCGGTGGCCACCGGGCTGATTGCTTGAGCGACGATTTCTTCCCGTTCGGTGGAATAGGTGCATTTTTTCATAGCGCTCAGCGTGTCCGTTTCTTGAGCGACCGGGACGCGTAGACCCGGTGCACGAGTTCTGCCACCGCCTTGTAGAAGGCAGGTGGGATAACACTATCCACCGAGACTTGCGCAAACATGGAGCGAGCCAGAGGCGGATCTTCGAAAACGGGGATGCCGTTCGACTCCGCGATTTCGCGAATCTTGAGCGCAATCAGGTCCTGGCCCTTGGCCACCACCACCGGAGCATCGCTTTCCTCGCGCACATAACGCAGCGCAACGGCATAATGGGTCGGGTTGGCGATCACCAATGTGGCGCGCGGCACATTGTTGATCATGCGCCGGCGGGCCCGGTCGCGCGCAACCGATCTCTGACGCGACTTGACGATCGGGTCACCCTGAGCCTGCTTGTATTCGTCCTTGACCTCCTGCTTGGTCATCTTGAGCTGCTGGTACCAGTGATAGCGTGTCCAGATCACGTCGACCGCAGCCAGCACGCCCGTGGAAAGCATGACGACGATCACCATCTTGCTAACGATCGAGCTCAGCTTGACGAAAATCACCTGGGGATCGGAGAACATCGCGTCGAGCGAGGCGAAATATTCTCCCCGGAGGGTGAAATACATGATGAGCGAGACGATCAGGATCTTGAAGATCGATTTGCCGAACTCCACAAATCCCGGAACGCTGTAGATACGGGTGAAACCCTTCACCGGCGAGATACGAGACATCTGCGGCCGTACCCTCTCGAGCACCATCGACGGCATATTCTGGGCGAAGGAAGAGGCCAGCCCGAAGATGATGAAGAGCAGCATGGCCGGCACCAGGAAGGCCGCCACAGCCCAGCCGAGATGGGCGCTCAGCGAGACGACGTCGGGAGAGTTTTCAAGGCGCCACTGATCCGGTTGCTCGAAGAGGTCCTTCAGCGTTTCGCCGATCCTCGCGACACTCGAAGGAAGAAAAAAGACAAGAAAGACATAGAAGGCGAGGATCGACGCAAACAGCGGCACCTCGCGCGAGACGGGCAGATTGCCTTTCTCGGCCGCCTCCGTCATTCGCTTGGCGGTCGGGTTTTCTGTTTTACTGTCTTTATCTTCGTCCGACACGGTTCAGGACCAATCGACCAATTGCGGGGACGCGGCTCAAACGAATCGTCCGCCGCCACCGACTATCTTAATCGATCGCCAGCTAGCCGCGAATCGAGTCAACAAAAAGACTGTGGGCGAGCGGGGTCGGATTGCATACGTACAAACGAAAACGGAGCGGTCGCCCGCTCCGGTCTCTTCCTCGTGCACTGCTCGTGATCAGGCCGCTTCCGCAGGCTTCTCGTCGTCCTTCTTCTCTTCCTTGAGAAGGATTTGTCCGGAATTGGCGAGCCGGATCGCTTCCTGCGCCACCGCGCGGCGGGCGATTGCCACTTCCCGAGGGTTGAGGCTGGCGGGCTGAACCTGAAGATCGCTTTCGATCATGCGGCGTTGGCGAGGACTGATGGCCGAGAGCACGCATTCCTTGATCTCGTTGCTCGCACCGCGAAGCGCCATGGTCAGGATGTCCGATGCGACGTCGTTCAAAAGCAGGACACGGCTGCGCTGCGGCATGTACAGCAGGTCTTCGAAGAGGAAGATCTTCGGGCGGACCTTGTTGACCGATTCCTTGCTGATCGTTTCGAGCGAGTTGAGCAGCGTGTCGACCTGGCTCTTCTCGAGTTCGTTCATAAGTTCGGCGACCTTGTTGGAGCCGTTGGAGTTGCGCTCTGCGTCGACGGCGGCAATCAGTTCGACCACGCGGTTCTCGATGATCTGCGCTGCCTTCGGGCTGACTTCCTTCATGTTGACCGCGCGATTCATGACATCGGCGCGGCGGCTGTCGGGAAGCTGCAGTAGTACTTTCGCACCGAAACTCGACGGCATCTGAGAGAGAATGTAAGCGATTGTCTGCGGATGTTCGCGTGACAGGAACTTGCCGATGAATGCCGGCTCGGCATCCTGCAACCGGTCCCAGATGTTGGCTTCGTAACCCTGGAACGCGGCGCGGCGCCCAAGCAGTCCGTCCACTTCTTCCGGGGTCAAGCCGGCTTCGAGAATGCCCTCGATTGCCGCGGCATTGTCCATGAGGCCGGTGCCTTCGGTGAACAGGTCCTCGAATTCGTTCACGAGCTGAAGAAGTTCATCCGGGGGAATCGTCCGCAATGTCTGCGCCGATGCGATGATGTTCTGCAGCTCGCTCTGGGTAAAATACTTGAGAAGTTTGCCGGCGATGCCCTTGCCCATGGCGAGCAGAACCGCCGCAGCCTTTTCGGCCTGGGACAACGGTTTTGTAGAGAGCGCGCTACCGCCGAAATCCTCAAAGTCCATCATGGTCTTCCCTCTCTGTCCCGAACAGGGATCAGGTTCTTCTCGTGCTCAGTACTTCCGTCAGTTTGACACCGAAGCGCGTGTCGTCATTTTCAAGGACGGTGATCTCGCCCTTGCCGATGCGGCGGCCGTTGACCATGATTTCCACCGGTTCGCCAATTCTCTTGTCGAGCGCGATCGTGGCGCCCTCTTCAAGGCTCATCAGGCCGGAAACCTGCATGCGGCTGGTGCCCAGCACGATCTCGACGTCGATCGGGATATCCATGATCAGATCGAGATTTGCGTTCAGGGCGCTGCCCGGCTCTTGATAACCCGTACCCGTACCTGCAGAAGAACTGCCGAAATCGCTGCCGCCGAAACTGCTGTCGCCGCCGAAGGTCGTACCGCCGGCAAAATCAGCACCGCCGCCGAAGCTATCGGTCTGGGCTTCGAAGCCGCCGCCAAAGGCCGGAGCGTCTGCTGAAAAGTCGCTGGTTCCGGACGCGCCAAAATCGGCGTCGAAGCCCGGCACACCGCCATCGGCGTCAGCCTTCAAGACGCCGCGCAGATCGTCGATGGCCTGATCCAGTTCGACTCCATTGTCGAGAGGCATCAGCGCGTCGTCTTCGGTGAGAGGTGTCTTCTTCGTAGCCATGCGGTCATTATTCCTGTTGAAACTTGCGTCAGCCTGCCCTGCCGAAGTGTACAGGCCGGTGCGGGTCTAACCTATCAGATGCCTGAGAATCTCGTCGTCCGTACTGATGTTATCCTTTACGCGGACTGTATAGCGTTCGCCCGATCGCCCAAATTCGCACGAGTACATGTCTTTGCCATTGGCACTGACCTGGACGCGGACATCCCGCTTATCCTGGAAGGCGATCACGTCGCCGGCCGCCAGCCGGGAGATCGTGCCCAGAGTAAGTTTCTGCAGGCGAATACGGGCTTCCAGCGTAACATTCGAGCGGCGCACCTGGTCATTCATGCGGTCGGTCCATTCTGGTTTTGCCTTGGGAGCCTGGTTTTTCGCCTTGGGAGTCGTCACCTTGGTTTTGAGAAAGGCGCGCTGCGGAATGACGAGAGCGAATTCCGAGGTGGTCGAACCGAGTTCGAACGCCATTCGGATTGCTACGCCAAATTCAGGACGGGTAACGTCTTCCGGCTTCGGTCGGTCCTCAGCGTTGTGAGGACGCTCGAGGCTTGCCTCAAAACCGCCCGGCGCGTTGACGCCGGAGCGGAGTACGTTGGCAATCCGTTCGAAGACCATCACGGCGAGATCCAGTTCGATCTCGGACAGCGGACGATCGATCGGCTGGGTAATCGTTTCGGGTGCCGCTCCCAGCATCAACTCCATGAGAGCGATGATGAAGCTGTTGCCGCAGGCAAGCACGAAGTTGGGGGACCAGTTGCGAAGACCGCCGTCGGTCAGCGCGAACCCGTCGCCGAGGTCTGCGACAAGGTCGTTCATCAGGCCGGATGTGCAGCTGACGTAGGACACGCCGATGCGGATGCCGGTTTCGCTGTGAAAGACATCCGGCAGGAACTCCATGTAGAGTTGGGCAAATTCGCTGCTGATCTTTTCGACGGTCCTCTTGTCGCCAAGTCCGCCGGTCAGTTTCGCGAGAAGCGCCAGATCCATTCCCGGCGCGAGGGTTGGGGTCGTTTCACTAGTCGTCATCATGCCGCCTTTTCACCGCCAGGATTCATCATTTCCTGTTCGACCGAATCGATCGAAGGGCGTTCTTTGTTGGAGATTGTCTTGCGTCCGTATTCCAGCGCGACCTGCGGCACGGAACCGTTCATGTAGGCAAGCAGGGTCTGCTTGACGATGATGTAGAGGCGCTGCTGCTTGCCGCGCACGATCTTGATCTGCGAGCAGATGGGATTGCAGACGCAGTACGACAGGAAGATGCCGAGCATGGTGCCGACGAGTGCCGCGCCGATCAGGCCGCCGAGAACCTCGGGGGACTCGTTGATCTTGCTCATCGCCTTGATGACCCCGAGAACGGCCGCGATGATACCGATGGCAGGAAAGGAATCCCCGACCGCGGTAATCGCGTGATAGGGCTTCATCTTGTCCTGGAACATCGTGTCCAGCTCTTCGTCCATCAGCGCCTCGATCTCATGTGAACGGGCATTGCCGATGATGATCAGGCGGACATAGTCGCAGATGAACGCGGTCAGTTCCTTGTTCTTCAGCACCGTCGGGGCGGTCTGGAAGATCGACGATTCGTCTGGATTGTCGATATGCGCTTCGATTTCGTTGCGCGACTTGGTTCGCAGGTCCCGCATCAGAGAATAAAGCACGCCGAGGACGTCGAGATAATTGCGTTCTTTCGGCACTGCATTCTTCAAGGCTTCACCAAGCGCCTTGCCCGAATCCTTCACGACCTTCATCGGGTTGCCCATAATGAACGCGCCGACGCCTGCACCGCCGATGATCATGAGCTCGAAGGGCTGAACGAGAACGTCAACGTGGCCGCCCATGGCCATGAAGCCACCGAGGATACAGCCAACCGAGATGATAAAGCCGATAATAATATTCATCGTGAACCTGTGCCGATCGTTTTCGTTCGGTTTCGGGATACGGTCTCTGGCTTGCGTGAGGCTGGCTCTCGGCGCTTTGAACGAAGGGGAGCCGGACAGCTTCGCGCAAGTCTTTGCGCATAGTTCTCGCCAGGATCGGACCGGATTGCCCGCTCCACAGACTTTGGTGAGCCATCGTGATCACGACCTATACCAGCTATGCCATGATCAGCCGCGACCTGCCGAAATCGCTGGCGCGGGTCGCAGAAAAGCCGGATGTTGCGCGCGAGACGGAATATTACCTTTCCAAGATCGGCAGCATCAAAACCCTCGACGATTTCATGGCCGACAGCCGCGTCTATAACTACGCGCTGAAAGCCCACGGCCTGGAGGATATGGCTTATGCCAAGGCCTTCATCCGCAAGGTCCTGGCTGAAGGTACCGACGCAGATACCGATTTTGCCAACAAGCTCTCCGATAGCCGCTACGCTTCGCTGGTGGAATCTCTGAACTTCGCAGCCCATGGCGCGGCTGCGACATCCTTCGAAAAGGCCCAGAAGGGCGTCGTCGACAAATTTCAGCGTCAGACGCTGGAAGAAGAGGCAGGCGCGGAAAACATGGGCGTGCGTCTTGCGCTCTATTTCGAGCGTATGGCGCCGACCATCAAATCCGGCATGGAAATCCTGGCGGACGATGCTCTCTCGGAAGTAATGCGGACCACTCTGCAGTTGCCCGATGAGATCGTTGGCGCGGACCTCGACCGACAGGCAAAATATATCGAAGAGGTCGTCGATATCGAGGATTTCCAAGATCCGGCCAAGGTCGGCAAATTTCTCGAACGGTTCACCGCCATGTGGGAGCTGGAGAACCCCTCCGAAAGCTACGACCCGGCAAGCCTGTTCACCTCTTCCTCGAGCGGGATTTCCACCGATCTCCTGATCTCGATCAATAATTTGAAACTCGGAGGCAAATGATATGCAGTCCGGACTTTACGTCGGCATTTCTTCGCAAATCGCGCTCGAGCGCCGCTTGAACACGATCGCCGACAACATGGCCAACATGAACACCGTCGGGTTTCGCTCGACGGAGGTCAAATTTGACGAAGTTCTGAGCAAGACCCAGAACGACCTTAACGCAAAGGTGGCCTTCGTTACGCAGGGTAACGACTATCTGTCGACGCGCACAGGAGAGCTGCAGCGCACCGGCAATCCTCTGGACTTTGCGATCAAGGGCGATGCCTGGTTTGCCATCGACACGCCGGCGGGTCAGGTTCTCACCCGGGACGGCCGTCTCACCATGGATGAAGCCGGCCAACTTCGATCCAGCCGGGGTTATCCGGTCCTGGATGCAGGCGGCGCACCGATCCAGCTCAACCGTGACGGTGGACCGCCGACAGTCGGGGCTGACGGCATCATCATGCAGAACAACCAGCCAGTCGCCACTCTCGGTCTTTTCACCGCCGACATTTCCAAGGGCTTCGTTCGCTATGAGAACGAAGGGGTTATTCCGACCGACAATCCGCAGCCCGTTCTGGAAGGCATGCAGAATTCCGTGGTGCAGGGTTACGTCGAACAGTCCAACGTCAACGGCATCAGTGAGATGACCCAGCTTATCCAGGTCAATCGTGCCTTCGAAAGCATTTCGGCTCTGATGCGCGACAGCGAAAACTCGATGAGCTCCGCCATCAAGACGCTCGGCGGATCCAACAGCTAATAGGAAAGACAGCCCACCATGATGGAAGCGGCTATCCTCGATGCAGTCAACGGCGGCAAGCTTGCGCAACTTGCAGGGCTTGTAGGGCGCTATGCCAACCCTGCCTTTTCTGTCGCGCATGGTGGTCATGTCAGGACCATCGCCGCAGGACACTATACCGTTGCCGGCCTTTCGAAGCATGTGCGGCTTGGCGAATTCGTCGCTCACCGCAGTGCGACCGGTATTCATCTGGGCGAGGTCGTTCGTGTCGAGCCGGATATCGTCTATGTCAGCCCGATCGAGCCGGGCGAACCGATCGGCATCGGAGACACCGTCATCCGCAAAGGCGCTTTTCGGGTCGCTCCGGACGATAGCTGGTGCGGCCGGACGATCAGCTCGCTTTGTGAGCCGATCGACGGCAAGGGGCCGATCTCCAAAGGTCACAATCCCCGTTCGATCGCCAACACCGCGCCACCCTCGATGACGCGCAGCCGCGTCGAGACTGGTTTCAAGACCGGCGTCAGGGCAATCGATATCTTCTCGCCGCTCTGCCTCGGTCAGCGTCTCGGCATCTTTGCCGGTTCCGGTGTCGGTAAATCGACTTTGCTGTCCATGCTTGCTCGGGCCGATGCCTTCGACAAGGTGGTGATCGCGCTGGTCGGCGAACGTGGCCGCGAAGTGCGTGAATTCATTGAGGATACGCTTGGCGACAACATGGCGAAATCAATCGCCGTCGTCGCGACCAGCGATGAAAGCCCGATGCTGAGGAAAATGGCGCCGCTGGTTGCCATTACGATTGCGGAGCACTTCCGGGATCAGGGCGACAACGTGCTGTTCATCGCCGACAGCGTGACGCGTTTTGCCCATGCCATTCGGGAAGTCGCCGTCGCGTCGGGCGAACCGCCGATCGCCCGTGGCTATCCGGCGTCGGTGTTTACGGAATTGCCGCGCCTGCTGGAGCGCGCGGGTCCGGGCGTCGAGGGAACGGGCACGATCACCGCGATCATCTCGATCCTCGTCGACGGCGATAACCACAATGACCCGATTGCGGACTCTACCCGCGGTATTCTGGACGGGCATATCGTGCTCGACCGTTCGCTTGCAGAGGAAGGGCGCTATCCGCCGATCAATCCGCTTGCCTCAATCTCACGTCTGGCCCGAAAGGCGTGGACGGATGACCAGGAAAAGCTGGTCGCACGTCTGAAATCGCTCGTGCATCGCTACGAGGAAACGCGCGACCTGCGCCTGATCGGCGGTTATCGCGGCGGCAGCGATCCGGACCTCGACATGGCGATCAAGCAGGTGCCGGTCATCTATGAGGTCCTGAAACAGACGCCGGGGGAAAAGCCGGCTCTCGACGCCTATGCGGACCTGGCGAACGCACTGCGGGCTGCTGCGGGGCAGGGCACTCCGCCATCCGCCATAGCAAGAAGGTGATTGTGGGATGAGCGACTTACACCACGAAGACGAGGCTGTACCTCCGCACAGAACGCCAAAGGCCGCCTCGCGGCTTGGCGACAAGATCCTGATTGCCGTTGGTGTGGCGCTTGCAGCGGCCTCCGCTTCTTTCCCCTGGTATGTCTTCTTCAACGAGGAGAAGTTCGGCATCCGCACCACGGAGCTCGGACGCACTCGTGACCTGCCTCCTGGCGCGGGACGTCCAGTCGTCAATGTCTCGCCGCTCGCCATGACGGACAGCTCCAAGGAGGACTGGCCGGCTCCACCCGAACCTACCGATGCTCTGACGACCGCCACCACCTCATCGGTGGGCGAAGCGCGTGACAGGGGTGCTTTTCGCGAAGAGCAGCCGTTTCCGGGAAAGAGCGGCTTCAAGCTGCTGCATGTCGCCAACGGCCGTGCTTTGATCGAGGACGGCGCGGGCATGTACATGGTCCGCGTCGGTTCGATCCTGCCCGATAACAGCAAGCTCGCCACGCTCGAGCAGCGTGACGGCAAATGGGTGATCATCACATCCACGGGACAAGTCTATCAGGACACGCAAACGTCGCGACCGTAAGTCCGACGCAAGGTTACCAGCCTAGGCTTCAGGCAAATAATGGAGAGAAGCCTATGCAACCGATTCAGCTCTTTGAAATGGCATCACGTCAGGCCGAGTGGCTTTCCGTGCGCCAGGAGGTGGTTGCAGGCAATATCGCGAACGCCAATACGCCGAAATATAAGGCGAAGGACGTATCGCCCTTCGATGCCGTCCTCGAGCAGACATATGTTCCGATGGCTCGCACCCATGCCTCCCACTTCGCTGCAAACAACATCAGCGACGAGGTCGAAATCAAGGAATCGGAACTGAACGAAGAGATCGGCGTCCAGGAATCCGGCAATACCGTCTCGCTGTCCGAAGAGCTGTCGAAGACGGGTGAAATCAAGCGCCAATACGAACTGAGCACAGGTCTGGTGAAGTCGTTTCACAGCATGATGCTGATGATAGTTAAGAGGTAAGCAAATGGATCCGCTTTCAGCCTCGCTGAAGATCGCTGGATCGGGAATGGAAGCACAGGCGACCCGCCTGCGTATCGTTTCCGAAAACATCGCCAACGCCCGCTCGACCGGAGATACGCCCGGTGCGGACCCCTACCGTCGCAAGACGATCACCTTCGGTGCCGAACTCGACAAGGCAAGTGGCGTCGACGTCGTGGAGGTCGAGAAGCTCGGCGTCGACAATTCGAAATTCGCTCTGGAATACGACCCGGGCAACCCGGCTGCAGACGAGAAGGGCATGGTCAAGATGCCCAACGTCAACATGCTGATCGAGATGGCGGACATGCGCGAAGCCAATCGCTCCTACGAAGCCAACATCCAGACCATCAAGCAGACGCGCGAATTGATCGCTGCGACGATTGACCTTCTGAAGGCCGGACAATGATCGAAAAGATTCAAAATGTTAGCTCTCTTTCGCTCGGCAACGGCATCGATGAGATCGGCTCCACGACGGGATCGGCGCTCGGCACGACATCGCTGACGCCCGGCGAGAATACCGGCATGAACTTCGCCCAGGTTCTGGGCGACATGGCGACCGACACCATGAACAGTCTGAAGGGCGCCGAAGCCATGTCCTTCAAGGGGATACAGGGCAAGGCGAACACCCGTGAAGTCGTCGATGCGGTGCTGGAAGCACAGCAATCGCTTCAGACGGCCATGTCGCTCCGCGACAAGATCGTCTCGGCCTATCTCGAAATCACGAAAATGCAGATCTAAAGTTTTGAGGACGAAGACATGAGAGCGCTTTCCGTCGCAGCAACGGGCATGGATGCCCAGCAGACCAATCTCGAAGTCATCGCGAACAACATCGCCAACATCAACACCACGGGCTACAAACGCGCGCGTGCCGAGTTTTCCGATCTGCTTTATCAAAGCGAGCGGGCCCAAGGCGTTCCGAACCGTGCCAACCAGGCGATCGTGCCGGAAGGCGCCAATATCGGTCTTGGCGTGCAAACCTCCGCCGTTCGCAACATCCACACCCAGGGTGAACTGTCGCATACGGAAAACGACCTCGACGTCGCGATCGTCGGCCGCGGCTGGTATCAGGTCCAGTCTCCGGACGGCACGACGCTCTACAGTCGCGCCGGCGCCTTCAACAAGAATGCGCAAGGGCAGCTCGTCACGATCGACGGTTATGCGATCGTGCCGAACATCACCTTTCCGGCGGATGTGAGTGAAACCCAGATCACCCGTACCGGCCAGGTCATGGTCCGCGTCGGTAGTTCCAGCGATTTCACCGAAATCGGTCAGTTGACGGTTGCCAACTTCGTGAACGAGGCCGGCCTCCAGCCGCTCGGCGACAACCTGTTTGCACAGACCGCGGCATCCGGCGAGCCGATCGTTGCCGCGCCGGAAGATCCGGGCTTCGGTTATCTGAAGCAAGGTTATCTGGAATCGTCGAACGTCGATGCCGTCAAGGAAATCACCGACCTGATTTCAGCCCAGCGTGCTTACGAGATGAATTCCAAGGTCATTACCACCGCGGATGAGATGGCGCAGATCGTCAGTAAGAACCTGAAATAATAACAGGAGACGGGAGACATGAGGTTTCGCCGGAAGAATGCGATCGGGGCCAGGCTGGCTATGCCTTTGCTGGCTGCTCTCCTTGCCGGAGCGGGTTCGCCCGCTCTTGCCGGAATGGGAACGGCGGTCGTGCCGACCTCGACCATCTATCCGGGCGAGGAAATTTCCGCCGGCAAGGTCGAAGAGGTCGAGGTCACCAATCCGAATCTCTCGGGCGATTACGCCCGCTCCTCCCAGGAAGTTGTCGGCATGGTAGCCAAGCGTACCCTGCTGCCGGGGCGAACCATTTCGGTCTCTGCGTTGCGCGAGGCCTTTGCCGTGACGCGGGGTTCCTCTGTCCGCCTGACCTTCTCAATCGGCAACATGACCATCTCGGCCTCGGGTTCGCCGCTTGAGAATGCCGCGGTCGGCGATGTCATCCGCGTGCGCAACACCGATTCGGGCGTCACGGTCAGCGGCACCGTCATGGCTGACGGCACGGTACAGGTGATGGCGAAATGAAAAAGAACTGGCTATTCCCCGCTCTTGTCCTGATGGGATCGCTTCTATGGGCGGTGCCGGCATCCGCCGATAACGCGCGCATCAAGGATATCGCCTCACTGCAGTCCGGCCGCGACAACCAGCTTATCGGTTACGGCCTCGTCGTCGGTCTTCAAGGGTCCGGCGACAGTCTGCGCTCCTCTCCATTTACCGATCAGTCGATGCGCGCGATGCTGCAGAACCTCGGCATCTCAATGCAGGGCAGCCAAGCGAACGCCAAAAACGTCGCCGCTGTCATGGTGACGGCGAACCTGCCGCCCTTCGCAAGTCCGGGCAGCCGCATCGACGTCAATGTCAGTTCGCTCGGCGATGCCACCTCTCTGCGGGGCGGTACCCTAGTCATGACTTCGCTTTCCGGCGCCGACGGCCAGATTTATGCGGTCGCCCAGGGCGCCCTGATCGTTTCCGGCTTTTCCGCCCAGGGCCAGGCCGCGACGCTGACCGAAGGCGTTACGACTGCCGGCCGCGTTCCAAACGGTGCCATAATCGAGCGTGAACTGCCGTCCAAGTTCAAGGATTCGGTCAACCTTGTCCTGCAGCTGCGCAATCCAGATTTTTCGACAGCGGTGCGAATTGCCGATACCGTCAACGCCTTTGCGTCCCGCCGCTACGGCGGTCCGGTTGCGGAACCGCGCGACAGCCAGGAAGTCATTGTCCAGAAGCCGAAGTCTGCGGACCTGACCCGTCTGATGGCCGAGATCGAAAATCTGGTGGTCGAGACCGATACCCCGGCAAAAGTTGTCGTCAACGAGCGCACCGGCACGATCGTCATCGGGGCGGATGTCAAAGTATCCCGCGTGGCGGTGAGCTACGGCACCCTGACCGTGCAGGTCACAGAAACACCGCAGATCGTTCAACCTGAGCCTTTCTCCCGCGGCGAGACCGCAGTTCAGGAGCAGACGGACATCATGGCTATGAAGGATGGCGGGCAGGTCGCGATCTTGAACGGCCCTGATCTGCGGACCCTTGTGGCCGGCCTCAACAGCATCGGCGTCAAGCCGGATGGTATTATCGCCATCCTGCAGGGCATCAAGTCTGCCGGTGCCCTTCAAGCGGAGCTCGTCCTGCAATGACCGAGACCCTGTTCACCATATCCGTGTCAAAGACGCTTGCACGACGTGTCCTGACGGCAGCGGCGGTCCTTACCCTAGTCTCGCAGGTGGGTGCGCAACAGCCGGCGACGATTTCTGAAGCGTCCACCAACGACGAGATCCAGAAGTTCTGCACCAACATCGCCGATGCGGCCCGGGACCAGCGTTATCTGCTGCAGAAGCAGGAGCTCGAAAAGCTGCAGGCGGACGTGGACGCCCGGATAGAGGCGCTCGAGCAGCGCACCGCCGAATACCAGGACTGGCTGAAGCGCCGCAACGACTTCCTTGCGCGCGCCCAGGCTGGCCTCGTTGATATGTTCAAGACCATGAAACCCGACGCTGCGGCTCCGCAGCTCCAGGAGATGCGAATGGAGATTGCCGCGGCGATCATCATGCAGCTCCCGGCGCGTCAGTCCGCTCTTTTCCTGAGTGAAATGGATCCGGAAAAAGCCGGCATGATCTCCACGATCATTTCCAGCGCAACCGATCCGAATACCTCGAAAGCACGTCCCAATACTCCGAAAGCGCCCTCATGACGAAACGCATTCAAGCCATCATGGCCGTTCTCTTTCTGGCCGGTTGCCAAAGCCAGACGATCAGGGAGATCGGCAATGCGCCGTCGATGAGTCCGATCGGCAGCGGCCTGCAATATGCGCAAACGCCGCAGATGTCCTCCTATCCGAAGCAGCCGCGGCAGCTTGCAAGCGGCTATTCGCTCTGGAGCGACAGCCAGGCGGCGCTGTTCAAGGATGCACGTGCGCTGAACGTCGGTGACATCCTTACGGTCGATATCAAGATCAACGACAAGGCGACCTTCGACAACGAGACCGAACGCAGCCGCACCAACTCGACCGGGCTGAAATGGGAGCTCGGCGTGAGCAACCTCTTCGGCTGGACCCCGGAAGCAGAAGCGACCGGCGACCTTGGGTCGAACTCGAGCACGGATTCGGAAGGAAAGGGCAAGACCAAGCGGTCCGAATCCCTCAAGCTGCTGGTCGCAGCGGTGGTCACCGGCATTCTCGAGAACGGCAATCTCCTGATCAGCGGTTCCCAGGAAGTCCGCGTCAACCACGAGATCCGCATCCTGAACGTCGCCGGCATCGTGCGGCCGCAGGATGTCGATTCGCAGAACACGATCTCCTACGACAAAATCGCCGAAGCCCGTATCTCCTACGGCGGCCGCGGTCGTCTGATGGAAGTTCAACAGCCTCCGGTCGGCCAGCAGGTGGTCGACCTGTTCTCGCCCTTCTGACGGTATCGTATAGAGATCTCATTTTGAGGGTTTGAAGACCATGGCGGAAGAAGCACAGGCAGGCGAAGCCGGTGGCAAGAAGAAGGGTGGCTCCGTGATGCTGATCGCGGGCCTTGCCGTCCTCACGCTTGTCGGCGCCGGCGGCGGCTGGTTCGTCGGCAAAATGATCGCGCCCAAGGATCCGGCGGTCGAAGCGCAGCATGAAGAAGCCGCCACTGGCGGCGAACATGGCGAAGGCAAGAAGGAGGAGGGACTGCCTCATATCTCCACGGAAGCCGCGGGTGTCGTTCTCCTCGAGCCGATCACCACCAATCTCGCCTATCCGTCCGAGAACTGGATCCGCCTCGAGGTGGCACTAGCGTTCAAGGGCGCGCCGGAACTGCCGCTCGCGGAAGATATCCATCAGGATATCCTCGCCTATATGCGCACCGTCTCGCTGCAGCAGATCGAAGGGCCGCGCGGCTTCCAGTATCTGAAGGACGACCTTCAGGAACGCGTCGATCTTCGCTCGCAAGGCAAGGTCAGCAAGATCATGCTCAGATCCTTCGTGGTGGAATAACGCCATTCCACTATCGACGACAAAACCGGCCTGACATCGTCAGGCCGGTTTTGTTTTGTCCAAGGATACCCTTCCGGATGTTCCGGAAGGGCTGTGAAGAGCGGACTATCGCACCCGCTTCAGGAAACCGTCGGGAGCGACGGTGACGAGCAGCTTGTTTTCGACGGATTTGTCGATCTCGAATTCCGGATGGCTTTTCAGATACTCGAACACGGCGGTCTTCGGATTGTCGCCGGGGTTCCAGGGGCGATCCTTGAAGAAATCGCGCGGCAGGTCTTCGACAAAGGTATCGAACACCGCGCAATAGCAGCCGGGCGTCACGAGTGGTGCATAGGCTTCGAGCTCGGCAAGCACGTGTTCGTGAGTATGCATCGAATCAAGGCAGACCATCACCCGCTTGTAGGGAGCCGCGGCTTCGCGCACCGCATCGACGATCTCCTTTGCGACCGACGATCCTTCGAACATCTGGATGCGGCTTGCCATCGGATGGGTCTCGATCGCCTCGCGATTATGGGTGCGGATGTCGATATCGATGCCGATCACCTTGCGATCTGATTTCTTGGGATCGATCGTCGTGCCCGCTTCAATGGCATCGCACATATCGAGCAGCGCAAGCATCGACGCGCTAAGGATCAGCGAGCCGCCATGGGCAATGCCCGTTTCGATCACAAGGTCGGGGCGGGTCGCCCAGATGAGCTCCTGGATCGCCTGCATGTCCTGCGGATACTGAATGATCGGGCGCCCGAGCCAATCGAAGTTATAGACATACCGCTTGGCCATGGACATCTCGCGCCAGGCAGAGCTTAGCCCAAGAAATTCCTGATCATTGGCATAGCCTTCCGCGGTCGCCCTGCGCTCCTGCTGAAATTGTTCGATCGGGTTCATGTGTGTCTACCTTCTCTATCGTGCGCCTTGCAGCAACTATTACGCTGCTTCGCGGTTGAGGACCAATGGCAAGAAATCGAGGACGGGCGAGGGCGTAAAACCGAATTCGTCTTTGATCCTGGCCGTGGAGATCGGTGGGAAACTGGTGGTCGGGGCATTCTCGTCGACGGCGAAGGAACAACCCGTCGCATTGGCGATGGCAGAAACCCACGCCCGATGGCTGAGATCGGTGCCGCTCGCCACATTATATATTGCCTGCCTGCCTGCGATGGCGATCTCGGCCAGCAGGCGGGACACGTCATCGATCCAGATATAGTCTTTCGCAGAATCGAGCGCGGTGCGGAGCTGAATATGGCCTTGCCGTGCTTCCCGGCAAAGCTCGCCGACAAATGTGTCAGAACCCGCTTCGTTCGGGCCTACGACATTGGAGAGCCGCGCGATGCGTACGCCCGGCCGCCCTGACGACAGGCAGATCGATTCCCCGGTCATCTTGGAAAGATTGTAGAGGTCGGAAGGGTTGAAAGGGTGTGCGGAAAGCAGGCCGTCTTCTAGCGTATCGCTGCTGTTTGCGTAGATCCGGGTCGAGGAGAGATAGAGGAACGATTGGAAATCGGCATCGCGCAGGAGGTTTGCTGCAAGCGTCACATGCGCTTCGATCGTATCGAAAGGACGGGTACGGAAATCTGCCGTTAGCCCGATGGCGTAGATGCAGTGCCCCAGATCTCCACGCGCTTCGCCAAAATTGTCCCGCGAAACGGGCATTACCTCGTAACCGGCCGCGCGCAGAAACCGTACGACGTGCCGTCCGACAAATCCCGATGCGCCGAGAACGGTGAATCTCATTCGCGATGCCCCAGAACCTTGAGCGGATTGCCGCCGACGATCGTATAGGGTGCGACTTCCCCCCGAACGATCGAGCCTGCCGCGATCACGCAGCCCTTGCGCAGGTGTGCACCATCCAGAATCACCACATTGGCACCGATCCAGACATCGTCCTCGATGCGGATGCCGCCCCGGGTCGGTTGAAAGCCTTGTTCGCGAATCAGGCGATCCTTGTCCTTGAAGGCATGGTTTACGGGCGCGAAGGTGCAGTTGGCCGCAACGAGCACATGATCGCCGAATTCGATGCCATTGCCGGTATAGAAGACGCAGCCGCTATTGATATAGCAGAACCGGCCGAACGTGAGATCGCCACTGCCGCCGGCGGGCTTGATCTTGACGAAACTGTCGATCACGCTGTTCTCGCCGACCACGATCCTCGTGCCGCGCGTCGAATCCTCGATATCCGCAAGTGAGCTTACTCGTGCTGACGGGTGGATTTCGATCACGGTTCTTACCTTCGTGAGTTTCCGTTATCCCTGCTGAGGGAGACGGAAAGCGGCGTTACTGAATTTTCAGATCCGGCACGGCGGTGACGAATTTGGTGCCCTGCTCGGCAAGAGTCGCCAGCTGCTGACGAACCTCCGTCGCGATGTTCCAGGGCAGGATCAAGACATAGTCGGGCCGCCGCTCGGAGATTACGTCCGGATGGAGGATCGGGATATGGCTGCCCGGCATGAACTTGTTCTGCTTGGCCGCCGCTGCATCGCAGACGAAGGGCACCAGGTCCGGCTTGACGCCCGCGAAGTTGAGGAGCGTGTTTCCCTTGGCGGCAGCGCCATAGGCCGCCACCGTCTTCCCGGCGCGTTTGGCTTCGATGAGGAAGGCGAGGGCGTCGTTCTTGACCTTCTCGGCCTTCACCTGGAAGTCCGCGTAGACTGCGGAACTGCGTAGGCCTCGTGTTTCTTCCTCGGCAAGCAGTGTCGTGACGGCGTCGGTCGTCTGACGCGGATCGTCCGCATGGCATCCATAGACGCGCAGACTTCCGCCATGGGTCGGCAACTCCTCGACATCGAACACCCGCAGACCGGCGCTTTCGAAGATCTTTCCGACGGTGAACAGGGAAAGGTAGGAGAAATGTTCGTGATAGACGGTGTCGAACTGGTTCTGCTCGATCAGCCGCATGACATGCGGAAATTCGAGCGTGACCGTGCCGCCGGCCTTGAGCGCCGCCTTGATCCCCTTGGTGAAATCGTTGATGTCGGGCACATGCGCGTAGACGTTGTTTCCAAGGATAAGGTCCGCGCCTTTGCTTTCATCGGCGAGCCGCTTGCCGAGTGCTTCCCCGAAGAATTCCCGGAGCACCGGTATCCCGAGCTTTTCAGCAGCCTCGGCCGTGCTGTCGGTCGGTTCCACGCCGAGGCAGGGAATGCCGGCCGCCACGAAGTTCTTGAGCAGGTATCCATCGTTCGAAGCGACCTCGATGACCATGCTCTGCTGTCCAAGACCGAGACGCCTGGTGATCATCTCGACATAGCGCGCCGCGTGGGCGAGCCAGCTCGAGGAGGCACTCGAGAAATAGGCGTATTCGGGGCTGAACAGCGATTCGGCAGAGGCGTAATCCTCCGTCTGCACAAGCCAGCACTCCTCACAGACCTTGAGCCGCAACGGGAAATAGACTTCCGGCTTGGAAAGGTCCTCTGCCGCCAAATAGGCATTGGACGGCGGCGCGAAGCCAAGATCGAGGAAGTCGCAGCGAAGCGCGCTACCGCAGTGGCGGCATTTCATGAGATCAGTCCTGTAAATTGCTCTGTCAGATATGGATGGTTTCGGTCCCGCTCCGACATCTCGGTGACAGCTAGCGGCCAATTGATATGGAGCGTTGGGTCTTGTGAATTCAGTGCGCCTTCCGAGCCGGGAGCATAGGGCACCGAATGAAGATAGAGAAGCTCGCAATCATCGGTCAGCGCCTGGAAGCCGTGCGCGAAACCCTCGGGGATCAGAAGAGAGCGACGGTTGCCCTCCGACAGTTCTTCGGCGTGCCATTTCAGGAAGGTAGGTGATCCCGCCCGCAGGTCGACGGCCACGTCAAACACCGCGCCGCGGATGCAGTTGACCAGCTTCATTTCCGAATGCGGCGGTTGCTGGAAATGCATGCCGCGCAAGGTGCCTTTGCGTGCCGTCATAGTGAGATTGATCTGGGCAATCGGTTTGATCCAACCGGCAGTCGCCAGCTCCTCCGCGCAGAACATGCGCGACAGGAAGCCTCGCGAATCACCGAGGTTCTGCCGCTGGACGAGCTTCAAGCCGGCGAATGGCAGATCGGTGACTGTAAAGCGGCTCAAGGGCGTGCCTCGTATTCGGCGATTTCGGTTTCGCAGAGCACGCGCGCATCGGCGCCATCCCGCTGCGCGCGATACCACTTCATGGTCCGGTCGACGGCCTCTGTCAGCGACCAGCGCGGCTCGATATCCAAGATATGCCGCGCCTTGGCTGTTTCCAGTGCAAGCCAACCGGCCTCGTGCGGGCCTTCCGTGCCGTCGCCATAATGCACATCGCCGCGGCCGTAGGAGGCGCGGGCAATCTCGATGATTTCACGGACTGCCGCAGCTTCGTGGCTGACCGGGCCGAAGTTGAATGCGTCACCCAACGAAGGATCGCGCCAGAGCCGTTCGGCCAATATGAGGTAGGCTGACAGCGGTTCAAGGACGTGCTGCCAGGGGCGTTTTGCCTCCGGCCGCCGCACTTGCAATACACTGCCCGACTGCCAGGCACGGACTGCATCCGGTAATAGCCTATCCGCCGACCAGTCGCCGCCGCCGATGACATTGCCGGCCCGAGCACTGGCGACTGCTACGCCTTTTTCCCGCAAAAACGAATCCCGATAGCTCGAAATCACGATCTCGCAGGCGGCCTTGCTGGCGCTATAGGGGTCGTGTCCGCCGAGATGGTCGGTTTCCCGATAGGGGAAGGCGTGCTCAAGATTGCGATAGACCTTGTCGGTGGTGATCGCCACGACGACGCGTGCCGTTTCCACGAAGCGAATTGCCTCGAGCACGTTTGCTGTCCCCAGCACGTTGGTTGCGAATGTGCCGATCGGATCCTGATAGCTCGGACGAACCAGGGCTTGGGCTCCGAGATGCAGAATGATCTCAGGTGAAGCCGCTTTAACCAGTTCGGCGAGCTTCCCGGCGTCCCGGATATCCTGGAAATGACTTGCAGCAAGATCGGGACGGGCAAGGGTGAACAGGTTCGGCTGGGTTTCCGGAGGCAAGGAAATGCCGGTCACCTCCGCACCGAGCCGCTTCAGCCAGATGGAAAGCCAGGCGCCTTTGAAGCCCGTATGTCCTGTGAGAAGGACCCGCTTGCCTGCCCAGAAGCCGGGGTTCGGGAGTGCGCCTCCGGTCACGGCCAGATCTTCCACGGTGCATCTCCAGATGCCCAGAGCTCTTCGAGAAGATTCTTTTCGCGCAACGTATCCATCGGCTGCCAAAAACCTTCATGCTCATAGGCCATCATTTCGCCCATCGCTGCCAATGTGGACATAGGCGCCGATTCCCACGGCACGTTGTCCCCTTCGATGAGTTCGATGCATTTCGGCGAAAGTACGAAGAAGCCGCCATTGATCAGGCCGCCATCGCCCCGCGGCTTTTCCACAAAGCCGGTCACCTGATTGCCGGAACGCTCCAGGGCGCCGTAGCGGCCCGGAGGATGAACCGCGGTGACCGTTGCCATCTTCCCGTGGGTGCGATGGAACTTCACCACCTCCGTGATATTCACGTCGCTTAAACCGTCACCGTATGTGAAGCAGAAGCTCTCTTCGTTGCGGAGATATTCCTCGACGCGTTTCAGGCGGCCGCCGGTCATGGTGGCTTCGCCGGTGTCGATCAGCGTCACTTTCCATGGATCGGCACTGCGGCGGTGAACCTGCATTTCGTTGTAGGCCATGTCGAATGTCACGTCCGACATGTGCAGGAAGTAGTTCGCGAAATACTCCTTGATGACATATCCCTTGTATCCGCAGCAGATGATGAACTCGTTCACACCATGGGCGGAATAGAGTTTCATGATGTGCCACAGGATTGGGCGGCCGCCGATTTCGATCATCGGCTTGGGCCGGAGATGTGTCTCTTCCGAAATGCGGGTCCCTAACCCACCGGCCAAAATAACAGCTTTCATTCTTTCTCTCCCTGCCTGCAGGGGGCGGGATCCGCTCCCTCGATCGAGATCCCGCGATATCCTGTCAGCCTTTTTCGGGCCGGCTATCTTACAAGAGGATGGTCTGTATCAAGTCTTCCTGGGCAAATACAAGGTTGGGCTCGTATCCCTGCTCCAGATAACGGTCGCGCTGTTCGGGCGAAAACACCAGGACGGCCGTCTTGCTGATGAAATCCTTGGTCGGTTCCACGGGATCATCGATGATCTCTATCCGCGCTGGGAAGTTCACCTTGCGGATTCTTTCCTTGAGGATGATCGTGTCGAGGAAGCCGTGCAATATCAGGTTTTCGATGCCGCCGGCAGCGTTGACCTGCCAGGCAAGCGTTTCGAGGGCGGCTGCGAGCATGAGCCCGTCGCGCGCCGCAACCACTTCGGGATGCTTGTCCAGTCCACCGAAGACGATGCGGGTGTAGATTTCATAGGCCTTGACGAATTGCCGCGACGCGACCAGCAGCCGGAGCGCCACGGTCATGCGGATCAGCGTGAACATCCGGCACATATATTCCTGGGTGAACTTGTCGTTGTCGTCCCGGGAGATCTGCCCGCGCTTGATGCCGAAGTAGAGGAAATACTCCAGGCCGCCGCGATACTGGTCCCAGCCGGACATTGCGATTTCGTGGCCGCCCTGGGGGCGGTCGCGGCCGATCTCGGAACGAATCACCTGCCGGTAGAATGGCTGCTTCAGGAATGCGATGTCGCCCTGATCCAGGAAATGCGCCAGAAGCGGGAAGGCATAGAAGCAGATGTCGCGTGGCACCCAGGTCGTCCTGAGCGCGCTGGTGCGGAATACGGCGATTTCCGGGAATATGTGCTTGTTGTAGATGAAGTTGAATACCTCACCGAAACTGCGCTGGCGGAAAATGGTATCTTCCTCGAGCTGATAGAAGATATCCATGTCCTTTTCGAGGATACCGTCATAGGTCCACCACGGGGCGTGGCACACGTTGACGGTGGGATTCTCGTCCATGAACTTCAGCGCGTTGAGGAGACCTTCGAAGATCAGGCGGTCGTCATCTGCCACGTACACGGAATATTCGCCGTGGGCGCGTCTATACGTCCCGTTCACGTTGACGAACGGGCCGTTGTTTTCCGCCCGCAGATAATAGCGGATCGGCAATTCGGCCGAGAGCTCTTGAACCACCTCGCCGGTGTTGTCGGTGGATGCATTGTCCGAAATGATGATCTCATAGGGAAAGTCGAACTGAAATTCCTTGATGCGCCCCAGGCATGCGCGCAGATGAGCAGCGCGATTGTAGGTTGGGATGCAGATGCTGAGCTTGATGGAATTCACTTAGATTTCCTCGATCGGGGGTTTCAAGCCGCCTGGTCTGTCGCTGACCGGAAGCGGCTTGGCGATGTTGATATGATGCAGGACTGCGGCAAGTTCTCGCTGCGTCGCGATTTACAGCGGCAGTATTTCCACAACTGATTCGTGTTCAGGCTCCCGCCATCATGAGATTTCTGAGCAGACGCTAACGGTCGAGACTTGTGCAAAACTGAAGCCTCACGGGATCTCGAAACAGAGACGAACCGGGGTCGATCGGCCAAATACGGCCATCTTCCTGTTCACGACCGCAGGTACGGGCCGGTAATCTGTTGACCGCGGTTGGCGAGGGTGACTATCGAAGGGAGTGTAAAGGACCCTCATGATCGCATGATTCGGCTGATCTATCTGCTCGTCGCGCTGATCGCGACACCCGGGCTTGCGCTCGCCCAACAATCACCTGCGGATCTTCTCAATCTGCCGGTGGATGGTTCCGCTGCTGCTTGGATCATCCGTACCTTCGGGCTTTTGACGGTCCTGTCGGTCGCGCCCGGCATCCTGATCATGGTCACAAGCTTTCCGCGCTTCGTGATCGCGTTTTCGATTCTCCGATCAGGTATGGGGCTTGCTACGGCACCCTCCAACATGGTGCTGATCTCGATGGCGCTGTTCATGACGTTCTATGTCATGTCGCCCACATTTGATCGCGCCTGGAACGAAGGTGTCCAGCCGCTTCTTCAGAACCAGGTAACGGAAGCGGAGGCGGTGCAGCGAATTGCCGAGCCTTTTCGGGTTTTCATGTCCGCCAATACCAGAGACAAGGACCTGGAGCTTTTTGTCGAGATCGCTCGCGAGCGGGGCCAGTCGGTCGGCACTCCTGAGGCGATCGACTATCGCGTCCTGATCCCCGCTTTCATGCTGTCGGAAATCCGGCGCGGCTTCGAAATCGGTTTTTTGATCATCCTGCCCTTCCTGGTGATCGACATGATCGTTGCTGCCATCACCATGGCGATGGGCATGATGATGTTGCCGCCGACATCGATCTCACTCCCTTTCAAGATTCTCTTTTTCGTCTTGATCGACGGCTGGAACCTGCTCGTGGGAAGCCTTATCCGGTCCTTCGGGTGATAGAGAAATGGCGGGGACGGCCCCGCCATTTTGTTTACGCGGTGCGTGTGCTGAAAGGCGCCTCACGCGGAGGTAGGGCCGGAACCGCAAAATGGTCCGGCTTCAGCTTGGCCTTTGCCCGGTCGACCATCATTTCATAGCCCGTTTCCAGATGACGGCAGAAGCGCTCCGCATCGAAGAGCGGTTTGATGAAGCGGTTCTCCTCAAGCCGTGTGCGGATTTCTTGAAGCTCTTCCCGGTTCTTGAAATAGTGCACGGCGCGGTTCACGTAGTCGTCGGTCGTGTCGCAGACCATTTCCGGAAGGCCGACGGCGTTGAGCAGGCTCTCGCTAACGCGCGAGGCGAAGTTCACGCCCTTGAAGGTCAGCATCGGCAGACCGCACCAGAGTTTTTCGGACGTGGTGGTATGTCCGTTGTAGGGATAGGTATCCAATCCGAGGTCTGTAAGCGCGATGCGGTCGAGATATGCGGAATAATCCAGCACACGGTCACCGAAAAGGATGCGCTCGCTGGCGATGCCGGCGTCAGTGAAGCCCTTGAGCAGGTTCTTGCGCGATCCGAAGGTTTCCTTGCAGATCAGGAAGAGGTAGCTGCCGGGGGTCGCCTTGAGAATGCGGATCCAGAGATCGAGCGTTGTCCGGCTGATCTTCCAGTGGGTATGGAAGCACGAGAAGATGAAGGCGTTTTGCGGCATCCGGCACATGCTGCGATCGATCTTCCTGGGCAGCGACCGGTGGATCGCATCATTCGGGAAGAACGTCTCCGGCATCCAGCAGATCTTTTCATAGTAATTCGGGAAAGATGTCTCAGGCACGACGGTGCGGTCGGCAATCAGGTAGTCGATGTCGACGTTGACCACGGTGCCGGGATATCCAAGCCAGGTCACATGAACGGGCGCTGTCAGCTGGTTCATGATCGGGACGCGGGTTTCGGCGGTATGGCCCTGGAGATCGACCAGGATGTCAATGTTCGCGGCCTTGACGGCCTCCACCGCTTCGTCGTCCGTCATGTTGCGGATGGAAACGATGCGCCCCCAGTTTTCGCGCACGGCGGCATTGCTGTCCTTAAGGGTCTTCTCGCTGGCATTGCAGAAGAGCGTGATGTCGAACTTGCTGCGGTCATGTGCTTCGAGAACGCCGCGGAAGGCCTTCATCACCGCATGGTCGGTCCATAGGTCGGCCGAAAGGTAGCCGACGCGGATCTTGTCGCCCCAGTTATGCGGCATCGCATGGCGTCTGGCGGTGATGCCCGCAGGCTTCCTGACCCGCGCAGCGCCTGCGATTGCGTTGACCTTTTCATTGGTGCACCAGCGGATATTGTAAAGCGAGATTTCGTCGAGGAAGGGCTCGATCCGGCCTGCCGCGATTTCCTCTTCGAGGATCGGGTCGTATTTGTCGATGACCTCGTAGTTGTTCACATCGCGCATGATCGTGAGGTAGTAGTTGCGCAGGATTTTGTCTTCCGGCTCGCGCTCGAAGGTATCGACGATGAGCTTGTGTTCGGCTTCCGTCCTGGTCGCAAGACGGATCGAACGGATCGAGAAGCGGCGGTGCTCGGCATTGTCGCTTTCGGCGAGCGTTTTCTGGAACGCCTCGATGCCGTCCATCTCCTGGCGCATCAGTGCGCCGGACATCAACATCGCCATGTCCGGGTCGGCAAGGGCCTCGTTGAGGATCTTAGCGCCGATGCGCAAGAGGCTGATGTCGTCGTTATTGGCGAAGTGAAGCCGCATCGCCTCGCGAAGATATTTCAGCCGATGACGGGATTCCTGTTCGCCTGCGAGCTGGAACGCCTGTGCGGCCTCCGTCTTCATGCGCAGCTTGACCAGCGTCGCGCCCAGCAATGCGTAGTGCCTCGGATCCTTGTCGACGTCCAGCAATCGGTTCAGGATGCCCAGCACGTGATAATATTCGGCCTTGTCGAAGCTCTTTTGGGCGGCCACATATTCCCGTTGTGTCTTCAGGCTTTTCAAGTCTTCGCACTCCAAATCATAGCCGCACAGCCGCAAGGGCGGAGCGGCCTCCTTGCTCATGATGACCGGCGAAGCTTGCTTGAAGCCGTCCTGTTGACGGAGGGGAAGGGCGATAACCGCCCGTTAACCATGGGAACAGAGGGCCTGACGCTGGAACCCGAATTAAAGAACTTGGCAAGGATTGGCTGCCAGATTTCTCCTCACACGACGGGTTTGGTATCTCTTCGCTGAAGGAACCGAGTTGGCATGATGCCGGACCGAAGTGACCGGTATATTTTTTAGCCCGGTATGTCCCCCCACAGTATTTCGTTCAAAGGGACAACTTGAATCATGGCAAGCATTCTTACCAACGTTAACGCAATGGCCGCTCTCCAGACGCTGCGGTCCATCAGCTCCGACATGGAATCCACGCAGAGCCGTATCTCCACCGGCCAGCGCGTCGGTTCGGCTTCGGACAACGCAGCCTACTGGTCGATCGCAACCACCATGCGTTCGGACAATGCCGCTCTTTCGTCCGTCCAGGACGCTCTCGGCCTCGGCGCCGCCAAGGTCGACACCGCATATTCCGGTATGGAAGCTGCGATCGAGGTTGTTCAGGAAATCAAGAACAAGCTCGTAACCGCCGGCGAATCCAGCGCCGACAAGTCGAAGATCCAGGAAGAAATCACCCAGCTGCAGCAGCAGCTGAAGAGCATCACCTCTTCGGCTTCCTTCTCCGGTGAAAACTGGCTGCAGGCCGACATCAGCGGCAAGACCAACGCTGTAACCGGCGTCGTCTACGCTTCTGACGACATCGCCAAGCAGATCGTCGGCTCCTTTACCCGCGACGCTGAAGGCAACGTTTCGGTCAAGACCGTCAACGTCACGCTCAACGAATCGAACGTTCTGTTCGACCTTTCGGGTGGCGATGCCGGCATCCTCGACGCAAACTTCCTGAAGGGCATGCGCACGGTTACCGACTCTCTCGGTGCCGATCGTTACGCCAAGGTCAACACCGCGGCCATGAACGACACCACCGCTGTCTGGAGAGACATCGGCGGCGACGTATGGCAGAAGGGCAATACGCTCGGCGCTTACACCGACGGTTCGAACGGCACCTACCTGATGAAGGTCGGCGGCGGCTTCGTCGATGCGGTCTTCAGCGCAACGGCCAACGAATATCAGGTCAACACCAACGCCCTGATCGCCACCAACGCTTCGATCACGCTCACCTCGGGCCTCTCGGTCGCCGAACTCGATATCACCAAGCTTGACGACTACCGCAAGGCTGGTGATTCCAAGAACCTCGGCATGGGCGACGGCACCAACGTCTCCGACGATGACTTGATCGCTGCTCTGACCTCGTTCGTCGACAACCAGCTCGAAAAGATGACGAGCGCCGCTGCAAAGCTCGGTGCAGTCTCCAAGCGCATCGAGATGCAGGGAGACTTCGTCTCCAAGCTCTCCGACTCGCTCGATAGCGGTGTAGGTCGCCTGGTCGACGCCGACATGAACGAAGAGTCCACCAAGCTCAAGGCCCTGCAGACCCAGCAGCAGCTGGCGATCCAGTCGCTTTCGATTGCCAACTCGGACTCGCAGAACATCCTGTCGCTCTTCCGTTAATCGAAACAGGCGAAATGGCGCGGAGGCTGACCGCGCCATGGACCCGGAAAAGGGCCGCGTCCGAATTCGGACGCGGCTTTTTTATTTTTCTAAATCGGCTTCAATCTTCATTAACTATATTGAGGTTACCTAGAGCCATCGAAACGGTGAGTTAACCAAACAAATTAACTGGTTAGCAAGCATGATGCTGCCCTCCGTTCCCCGGTGTTTCCGGAATGTCCCTTTTCGTAATCAGCCACTCAAGGGGCACTCATAAATGACTAGCATTCTCACCAACATTGCAGCCATGTCTGCACTCCAGACCCTGCGCTCGCTCAGCTCCGACATGGAGAAGACGCAGGCTCACGTTTCCTCCGGTCTGCGCGTCGGTTCTGCTTCCGACAACGCTGCTTACTGGTCGATCGCAACCACCATGCGTTCGGACAACGGCGCTCTCTCTGCCGTCCAGGACGCTCTCGGCCTCGGCGCCGCTAAGGTCGACACCGCTTATGCCGCCATGGAATCGGCGATCGACGTCGTCCAGGAAATCAAGAACAAGCTCGTTGCCGCTTCCGAACCGGGCGTCGACAAGTCCAAGGTCCAGGAAGAAATCACGCAGCTGCAGCAGCAGCTGAAGAGCATCACCTCTTCGGCTTCCTTCTCCGGTGAAAACTGGCTGCAGGCCGACATCAGCGGCAAGACCAACGCTGTTACCGGCATTGTCTACGCTTCTGACGACATCAACAAGCAGATCGTCGGTTCCTTCACCCGCGATGCCGAAGGCAACGTTTCGGTCAAGACCGTCAATGTTGTGCTCAACGAAACGAACATTCTGTTCGACCTTTCCGGTGGTGACGCCGGCATCCTCGACGCCAACGCTCTGAAGGGCATGCGTCAGGTTCAGGACTCCCTCGGTGCCGATCGTTACGCCAAGGTCAACACTGCGGCCTTGAACGACACCTCTGCTGTCTGGAGAGACATCGGCGGCGACGTATGGCAGAAGGGCAATACGCTCGGCGTCTACAGCGACGGTTCGAACGGCACCTACCTGATGAAGGTCGGCGGCGGCTTCGTCGATGCAGTCTTCAGCGCAACGGCCAACGAATATCAGGTCAACACCAACGCCCTGATCGCCACCAACGCTTCGATCACGCTCACCTCGGGTCTGTCGGTTTCCGAACTCGACATCACCAAGCTTGACGACTACCGCAAGGCCGGTGACACCAAGAACCTCGGCATGGGCGACGGCACCAACGTCTCCGACGAGCAGCTCATGGACTACCTGATCTCCTTCACGGACGGTCAGCTCGAGAAGATGACGAGCGCTGCTGCAAAGCTCGGCTCCATCTCCATGCGTATCGGCATGCAGGAAGACTTCGTCTCCAAGCTCTCCGACTCGATCGACAGCGGTGTCGGCCGCCTCGTCGACGCCGAAATGAACGAAGAGTCCACCAAGCTCAAGGCCCTGCAGACCCAGCAGCAGCTGGCGATCCAGTCGCTTTCGATTGCCAACTCGGACTCGCAGAACATCTTGTCGCTCTTCCGTTAATCGGAAAAGCAACAGAAGCTTATCGCTTGAAAGGCCGCGCCCTCCGGGGCGCGGTTTTTTTTATATGTTCTCCATTTTTTATTAACTTCGGTAAAGACGGTTTAACCTTTGTTAACCATTTGCCCCTTAACTGGGCTCATCGAAACGAAGGGTTAACCAAGACGAAAAAGAGGTTAACAGGCATCAGGCCGAGCCTTCGTTCACCGGTGAAATCCGGAATGTCCCTTTCTTCTAGCCAATCAAGGGGCACAAGATGACCAGCATTCTTACGAATACCGCAGCTATGGCTGCACTCCAGACCCTCCGCTCGCTCGGCGTCGACATGGAAGATACGCAGAAGCGCGTTTCCACCGGCCTGCGCGTCGGAACCGCTTCCGACAACGCCGCCTACTGGTCGATTGCGACCACCATGCGTTCGGACAACGGTGCACTTTCTGCCGTCCAGGACGCTCTCGGTCTCGGCGCTGCCAAGGTCGACACCGCTTACGCCGCCATGGAAACCGTCGTCGACGTCGTCACCGAGATCAAGAGCAAGCTCGTTGCCGCCTCCGAAGCCGGTGTCGACAAGTCGAAGATCCAGTCGGAAATTTCTCAGCTGCAGGACCAGCTCCGGAGCATTGCTTCTTCCGCTTCCTTCTCCGGTGAGAACTGGCTGCAGGCGGATATCGGTGGCCGCACCAATGCCACGACCGGCGAGATCTATGCGAGCGATCCGGTTCTCAAGCAGGTGATCGGTTCGTTCACTCGCGACGCCAACGGTAATGTTGCCGTGCAGCCTATCCCGATCAAGCTCGACGAAACCACGGTTCTTTTCGACCTTTCCGGTGGTGACGCAGGCCTACTCGACGCCAACATGCTCAAGGGTTTCCGCGATGTTCAGGATACTCTCGGCAACGATCGCTACGCCAGGATCAACACAAATGCGATGAGCGACACCACTGCCAAGTGGGTGGAAATCGGCGGCAATGTCTGGGCGAAGGCCGATACCAGCGGAAACCTGCTGAGCGGCACCAACGCGGACTACCTGATCAAGATTGGCGGCGGCTTCGTCGACGCTGTCTACAACGGCACGGCCGGCGGCTACGACATCGACACGAACGCCCTCGTCGCCACCAATGCATCGATCACCTACACCAAGGGGGTTTCGGTCTCCGAACTGGACATCACCACGCTCGACGACTATCGCAATAGCGCGTCTGCGACCTACCTCGGCATGGGCACGGACGTCGATGACGCCTTCATCATGGATGCCCTGATTTCCTTCGTCGACGCCCAGCTTGAAGCGCTCACCAGCACGACGGCAAAGCTCGGCTCGATCTCAATGCGCATCGAAATGCAGGAGGACTTCGTCTCCAAGCTCACCGACTCCATCGATAGCGGCATCGGCCGTCTCGTGGATGCGGACATGAACGAGGAATCGACCAGGCTCAAGGCCCTGCAGACCCAGCAGCAGCTTGCGATCCAGTCGCTCTCGATCGCCAACACCAATTCCGAGAATATTCTGTCGCTCTTCCGTCAGTAAGCGGCGCTCTTGGCTAGGAGCGGTTCGTCCCGCTCTGACACGGCAGCAGCAATATTCAGGAAAGAAAACCGCGTCTCGAAGGAGGCGCGGTTTTTCCCATTTCGCCGTGTGGCTTGCGCGAAACCTGCACGACCGTCGGGCGAAGGCCTCGACGGCGCTTTAACAGCTTGCCAATTCAGGATTGCCTTTGATAACTGTCGCGTTAACGATTTGTTAAGAACGACAGGCCGCCCCCATCACTGATGTGGAGAGGCGGTAAGCATGATGCCTCTCGTCGTTTCCGGTGAACTACTCCGGATCCCTCAGAATATCTGACCGAGGCACGGCCAATGACGAGCATCCTGACCAATACTGCCGCGATGGCGGCACTGCAGACCCTGCGCGGAATCGACCGCAACATGGAAATCACCCAGGCAAGGGTGTCTTCCGGCATGCGGGTTCAGACGGCTGCAGACAATGCCGCCTATTGGTCTATTGCCACGACGATGCGTTCCGACAACCACGCACTGTCGACGATTCAAGACGCGCTTGGACTCGGTGCGGCAAAGGTGGATACCGCCTACGCCGCAATGGAAAGCGCCATCGATACGGTCATGGAAATCAAATCCAAGATCGTCGCTGCCTATGGCGTCGGCGCCAACCGCAACAAGATCCAGGAAGAAATCACCCAGCTTCAGGAGCAGTTGAAGAGTATTGCCGATTCCGCCACCTTCTCCGGCGAGAACTGGCTCCAGGACTATGTCAGCGATGGCGGCACCAACGCCCAGGAAAAGCCAGTCGTAAAACAGGTGGTTGCGTCGTTTACCCGAACCGCATCGGGTGAAGTCGCCGTCAAGACCGTCGATTATACGTTGGATTCGAGCACCGTTCTATTCGATCTGAACGGCGGAAAGATTGGTATTCTTGATTCCTCCGTCCGCTTTGTGGCCGAAACCGAGACGGCCGTCACCGTCGTCACCACGAATGCCGGTGTCTCGACCGAAGCAGACTACGCCGTTCCATTCTTCACCGAAAGCCAGTTGACCGCATTGGGTGCCGACACCAACGTTGCCGACGCGCGCATCTATACGGTGGGTGGCAACTCCTACATGAAAGTTGCCGAGGGCCAGTGGGCCCGGGTCACGACGACAGACCCTGCCACGGCACCGGCAGTCACAACTCCTGTTCACCAGAATGGGGGTACGAGTTACTACTTCGTTGTTTTACCCGCCAATAACCTCGACAATCGTAAGCTCGATATTTCGGTCGTATCCGTAAATCTGGACAAGTTGGCCGATGTTGCGTCACAGATGAACACGATGGTGCCGGGTTCTGCTCCCGATAATGAAGCTGTGCTCGACATGCTGGAACGGTTCCTGGACAAGCAGCTCCTGGCGATGACCAGCGCGGCGTCCAGTCTCGGTTCGATCCAGAAGCGTATCGACCTGCAGGAAGGTTTCGTCGCCTCCCTGACGGACGTGATCGACAAGGGTGTCGGCCGTCTGGTGGATGCGGACATGAACGAGGAATCGACCCGCCTCAAGGCGCTCCAGACCCAGCAGCAACTCGGCATACAGTCGCTCCAGATCGCCAACACCAACGCCGAAAACATTCTCCAGCTGTTCCGGCAGTAACACGTCGGGATCGATCCGTTTGATGTCTCGCCGAGCCGGTCGTTTGAGGTTGACGCGATGCGCCATCTTCATCCTCGCGCAAGTTTGATTGCCTACCGTTTCGCTACGATCCGGAGGATTTTGCGAGATCCTGCTGCGGATGAATGAACAGCAACTTTATCGGGATGATACGATGATTGCAGCGGCGACATTTGGCTTCTTCCGCCCGCTCATGACGAGCGGCGCGCGAAGGAGCGTGGCAGTGGGGGGAGTGTCCCGATGAGCGCTTCTCTCGCACGCTACCTGAAGGACTTCAGTGAACCGCAGTCCCTTCCCTTGCCGTTGATGGCGGATGGTTTTGCTGGCAGCCTCGACGAAGATCTGGCGCTTCCCGCTGTGGTTGAAGCCCCCGTAGATATCGAGGCCGAACGCGCGGAAGCCTATTCAAGGGGTCACGAGGCGGCGTCTGAGGAATTGCAGCAGCGTTTCGAGGAGGAGCGTCAGGCGCTTATCGCAGCGCATGCCGAAGAGATTGCGGCACTTCGCGAAAGATATGAGGCTGAAGCCGCGGCCTCGATCGCTGCCGGACTTCAGGAAATCGCCGCGGCTACAGCCCAGGCGGTCAGCGACCAGACGGCGGGAATTCTGGCGCCGCTTCTCGACGAAGCGTTGGTCGCCAAAGCGGTTTCGGATATGGCCGACCTCATCAGAGATGCCGTGCTCGAAGGTGATGTCGGAACGGTCAACGTTCGTGGACCGCTGCATCTGTTCGAAAAGCTCAAGGCCGCACTGGGCGCATCCGCGCCTCTTCTGCGCCATGTTGAAGCGCCCGATCTGGATATCTCGGTTGATATCGGTGAGTCGGCGCTTGTGACTCGCATGTCGGCGTGGTCCGCAAGTCTGAAGAAAGTACTGGCATGAGCGAAGCCGAGAACCACCATCACGGCAAGAACGAAGTCGTCATCGTCAAGAGACATGGCGGCGGGCACGACGACGGCCATCATGGCGGTGCCTGGAAGATCGCCTATGCCGACTTCATGACCGCGATGATGGCATTTTTCCTCGTCATGTGGCTGGTCAATGCCGCCAACGAGGAAACGAAGGCCTCGATGGCGAGCTATTTCAACCCCATAAAGCTCTCGGACGAGACGCCGGCCGAGAAAGGGCTCGAGAAGCCCGTCGATGCGGCAGAGGGACAGGAGAGCGGCGAGCGTTCGCGGGTCAAGGCGGATGCGGACGTGCAGGGGTCGGCGGCCGCGACCGGCGAAGATATGACGTCGACTTCCGGCGACGAACCAAACTATTCCGAAGCAGACTTCTTTGAAAATCCCTATTCGGTTCTCGCCGAGATCGCCCAGGAAGTAGGCCAGCAGGCCAATGTCAGCGCGAAAGGTGAGGGTGGCGCAAGCGAGTCCGGCCCTGCGACCGGAGCCGACGGCGGTGAAGCCTATCGCGACCCGTTCGATCCGGATTTCTGGACGCGGCAAATCGAGGTTGCGCGTGCTGACAGTTCCGACAAGTCTGTGAAGGGAAGCCCGGTCGAAGGTCCGACCGCGGAAGCTGTTCAAACTGCAACTCAACAGGATGCGGGCGTGCCGCCGACAGAAATGGCTGTTGCGCTACCCACGCCACGGCCAGATCCGACGCAACTCGACAAGACCCAGGCCGATAAATCCGAGAAAGCCGAGCCCGGAGAACCCCTCAAGAGCTCCAAGGCGGAAGAACAGGCCGCCGAGAAGCTTCGCGAGGAAATCCAAAAGCAGATTTCGGGCGTCGCCGGCAAGCTTGCCGAGGGGCTGGTCGTGACCCCAGCAGAGGGTGGCCTGCTCGTCACCATTTCTGATCAGGCCGATGATCCGATGTTCAACGTCGGCTCTGCCGTGCCTCGTCGGGAAATGGTTCTGGCGATGGAAAAGCTCGGGCAGATCCTCAAGGATCGCAAAGGCAGCGTCATTGTGCGCGGCCATACCGACGGCCGCCAGTTCAAAGGTGGCCAGAACGACAACTGGCGCCTCTCGATGGCCCGCGCCCATAGCGCTTATTACATGCTGGTGCACGGCGGGCTGACCGAAGACCGCGTCAAGCAGGTTTCGGGTTTTGCCGACAGGCGGCTTCAGGTGGCCGATGATCCCCTTGCCGCCGCGAACCGCCGCATCGAGATCCTGCTCCAGGCGGACGAGGGATAATATGGCGCTTGCGGGCATACGGTCCCTGTTGACGGCTGCTCTGGTCCTGGGCTCATCAGCTCTTACGCATCCGGCGTTTGCGCAGGACCGTAGCGAGCTGCCGCCCTACGCCATGCTTCGTTCGCTCCAGTTCGTGCAGGATTCCGTTGTCCTCGGTGATCACTCCGCTGCCGAGATGCAGCGATTCATGCTTGCCACGATCGACCAGCGCTTGAGAACCGCCGACCCCTCGGTCTTCGAGGATCCGCGCAATGTCGATGCCGCCTTGATCTATGCCATGAGCGGTGGCAATCCCGAAACGCTCGAATATCTCGCCTCGCGCGACATCGCCGGCAATTTCGACAATCGCGTGGCGGAGGCTCTCCGAAAATATCTCAGCGGCAAGGGCACTCTGGTCGCGAAGAGCCTGGGAGAGATGACCAAGGAATACCGCGACGAGAAGCTCGGCCCCTACCTCGCTTTGGTCAGCGGCAATGTGGCGGTTGTGAATGATCCGAAGGCAGCACTCGGATTTTACGACTGGGCACGGTTGACGGCGCCCGGTACCATCATAGAGGAAGCTGCTCTTCGCCGTTCCGTGGCCATTACGGTCGAGGCCAACATGGTCAAGGAAGCGCTTTCCTATTCGCGCCGATACGCCCGTCGTTTCGTTCATTCCCCCTATGCCAGTCAGTTCGCCGATTTCTTCGTGCAGCTTGTCGTTTCCCATTTCGGTGCGATCACGGAAAATGACGTAGACGGGGCGATCGAGTTCATGGATGCAGACCGTCGCCGGGAGGTCTTCCTCAGGATTGCCCGCGCAGCCGCCATCGCCGGCAATAACGATCTTGCTCGCCTCGCCTCCACAAAAGCCGAAGCACTGGCGGGAAATCCCGTGCCCGAGGCACTCGCGCGGCTTTACGGCGGGCTTGCCGGCATTCCGACGAATGACATTCATGCAGCCATGAAGGCCATAAGCGAGGTTCCCGAAGAGACGCTTTCGGTCCGTGACAAGGCCCTGCGCCGGGCGGCAAAAACGATTGCCGAACAGGTCGTTAGCAAGCCGGAAGAGGAAAGCTTCGCACAAGACGAAGCAATCAAAGTGACCCACACAGAAGATGCGAAATCCCCAGTCGCGTTGCCCAGAAATGAGATCGCTGGGCCTGCCTCCGCCTCGGAAGATCCGACGGCCGGCACCGCTGTCAAATTCGATCCGGCCTTCCAGACATACGTCGATAGTGGTCGTTCGAAATTGAATGCTATCGATGAAATGCTGATGGAGGAGAGTCCGTCCAAATGATTACCGACATTCTGGGTGGCAAGACCGGCGCAGCCGATGCGGCTTCGTCGGCAAAACAAGCTGTCGCCGGCCGAAAGGGCGCCGATGCATCACCGAACGGCTTCTCCGACGCCCTTTCGGGTTTGGATCAAGACGTGCCTTCTCAGCGCCATGGCGACATGTCGGATGACGGGGAGCCTGCTGAGGGTGATCGCGTGGCCGCTGGTGAAAAGCCCGCAACGCGCAAACCCATCATCGACCTCCGCCCCGAAAGCCTTCGGCGCACGCTGGAGAGAAGCGAAAGCGTGCTCGATGCGGTGAGCAAGGTTGCTACGGCAAATGATGAAAAGCAGCTGACGCCGGCGGAGAAGAAGCTTCGCGATGCGCTCGTCACCGCCAAGGCCATTGTCCGAAAATCGGATGAACTGGCCGCCGCCCGCAAACCCGACGGCAAGAGCGAACAGGCTGAGCCTGAAGAGGCAGACCCAGGTCTCGATCTCTCCATTCTGGATGCCGACGACAGCAAGATTGCCGACGTCTTGTCGTTGTTGGGCGGCGAGGTAGCCGCGAGTGAACTTCAGGCCGCGATGCCGAAGAACACGGCGGGGTCTCAGGGCAAGCGGCAGAAGGGTGCGGAAGATCGTGCCGAGGCTGCCGGGATTAGCGGCGTTGACGAAACCAGACGCTTCAGTTTGGCGGCCAGCGCGTCCTCGGATCCGCTTTCGATGCCGACCGATGGCGAGACGAGCGTTCCCGGGACCGGCCAGTTCCGCTTCACCAATGCCCGCGGTGACGGCCAGAGCCTCAATATGACCGTTGACGAGCGTAGCGGCGAGCGTCCGACCGTGGAATTCAAGGCTTCATCGAATGGAGCTGCCGAGAACGTCACCGTACTCGAGTCGCGACGGTTCCTGGGCCTCGCACAAAATTCGAACAGTGCCAATCTCACGGCGATGCTTTCAGGCAATTCCGAATGGGCGGCGGCGATGCATCCGAGCTCCGAGCTCTCCAACATCGCGGCGCAGACCAGCACCGGTACGGTGGTCAATACGCTCAAGCTGCAGATGAACCCGCATGATCTGGGATCGGTGACGGCCATGCTGAGGCTTCATGGGGAAGCGCTGAACGTGCACCTCACCGTCGAGACGCGAGCCGCCTACATGCAGCTCAGCGAAGACAGCAGCGGTATCCTCGACGCACTTCGCGCCCAGGGCTTTGCCGTCGAACAGGTAACCATCAGCATTGCTCCAACGGCGGATTCGGAAGCCGCCGGCGGCCAACAGGGGCAGCAAGGTCAGGCAGGTCCGCAGGCTCAGGCTGACGGCGGTCGGCAGGGCTCTGCCGCCGGACGCGGCCAGGAACAGACGGGAAACCGCCAATCGGTTGAGCCAGGAGCGAGGAATACGAATGATGCGGCTTTGGACAGCACGGCAGGTGCGCCTTCTGGCAGCGCTCGCCCTGGCGATCTCTACCTCTGAGGCGCCCGCCGGATCTCTTTTCAGCGCATCCACGCAGGTTGCTCCTCGCGCTCCGACAGCAGCCAGCGCGCCGGTCTTTCCGCGGGCTCCGGTTAACCCCGGAGCTTGCGAGCGCGAGATTCAAGCTGCGGCGGCCAAGTATGGGATCCCGGAAGGCATTCTCTACTCGGTCGGACTGACCGAGACGGGACGCAAAGGGAGCCTCAGCCCGTTCGCTATGAACGTGGAAGGCAAAGCCTATTTTTCTGCCTCCCAGCAGGAGGCTATCACCGCCTTTTATGCGGCAAAGCGACAGGGGATGAAGTTGATCGACATCGGTTGCATGCAGATCAATCATCATTTCCACGGCGAAAACTTCTCGTCTCCAGAAGAGATGTTCGATCCGAGGCGCAATGTGGAGTATGCGGCAAAGTTCCTGCGCAACCTGCACGACCGTCATGAGACATGGACAATGGCGGTAGCAAGATACCACGCCGGACCTAACAATGATCCTGCTCAGAAGAGATATGTCTGCCGTGTGATCAGCAATCTGGTCGCCACAGGGTACGGAAACTGGACGACCAACGCCTCTCGCTTCTGCAATAACCCCGCAACCTGAGGGCGAGCGCCTCGCCAAAAGAATCGCAAAATTGTGCGGTTGACGAAATATGGCGAAAATGGCAGCGCAAGCACTTCTTGAAGAGGTGTTAATTTTTCCACTAAAAATTTGTGCCGCAAAAGTGCCTACCCACTATATCTAGTGCAAATCGCACGCCAATGGTTAATCAACTATTAATTTGTTTGGTTAATTTCACACAGCTTGTCTCCGATTCCCGCGATTCGTACCCATAGGTCAATCGAGGTACCACAACTGATTCGGAGGCGGCGAATGATCGTAGTGGTTGATGAGCGTGAGCTCGTGAAAGACGGATACACTTCTCTTTTTGGACGCGAAGGAATTCCGTCCACGGGGTTCGATCCAAAAGAATTCGGCGAATGGGTCAATACGGCAGCTGATGCGGACATCGCGGCGGTCGAGGCCTTTCTGATCGGTCAGGGCGAGCGGACGCTTGAACTGCCGCGGGCAATCCGGGACCGGTCCATGGCGCCGGTGATCGCAGTCAGCGACGCTCCGTCCCTGGAAGCAACCCTTGCCTTCTTCGATAGCGGCGTCGATGACGTGGTGCGTAAGCCGGTCCATCCCCGCGAAATCCTGGCACGTGCGGCAGCAATCCGCCGTCGTCTGAAGGCAATCGCGAACTTCACCGATATCGGTCCCATCCGTGTATTCTCCGATGGTCGTGACCCGGAAATCGAAGGCGAAGTTTTCGCACTTCCGCGCCGCGAGCGGCGCATTCTGGAGTACCTGGTCTCCAACCGTGGCCGGCGTGTTTCCAAGACGCAGATTTTCAATGCCATCTACGGCATCTTCGACGAGGAAGTCGAAGAGAACGTCGTCGAAAGCCATATCAGCAAGCTGCGCAAGAAACTGCGCAAGAAGCTCGGCTTCGACCCCGTCGATTCCAAGCGTTTCCTTGGCTATTGCATCGACTGGAACTGATATTTCAGAAGGGCCTTGCCGCTTATTTTCGGCGGACACGGAAAGCAGACAGCTTCACGCAAGGCCCGCATCCTACTCTCTCCATCAGATAAAGCGGAGATTTCCTATGAGCATTTTCGGCACGATGAAAACGGCCGTCTCTGGTATGAATGCCCAGGCCAATCGCCTCGGCACGGTGGGCGATAACATCGCCAATTCGAGCACAGCCGGTTACAAGCGTGCATCAACGGCATTTTCTTCGTTGGTTCTGCCCTCCACCCAGGGTTCCTATTCGTCGGGCGGTGTGGAAACCAATGTCCGCTACAGCATCGCCGAACAGGGCGGTATCCAGTACACCACGTCGAACACCGATCTTGCCATCCAGGGCGAAGGCTTCTTCATCGTCAGCGACCAGAATGGCTCTCCCTATCTGACCCGTGCCGGCGCCTTCCAGAAGGATGCCAATGGCTACCTCGTCAACACTGCCGGTTACCAGCTGATGGGATATCCCTACGGCTCGAACCCGCCGGCTGCGGTCGTCAACGGCTTCAACGGGCTTGAAGCGATCAACATCAACGACTTCGGTCTGGTTTCTTCGCCGTCCAGCCAGGGCAGCTTCCCGGCCAACCTGGACAAGGAAGCCGACGCGGTCGCCGTCGTTGCAAATCGTCCAAGCGCGAACACCGCCACCGCGGTCATAACCAACAAGAGCTCGCTCACCGCCTATGATCATGCCGGTGCCAAGGTCCTGTACGATTTCTACTACACCAAGACCGCTACCAATACCTGGGAAGTCAGCGTCTATCGTCAGGATCAGTCTACGAACGGCGGCTTCCCATACGCAGCTACCGCAACGGCTCCGACGCTCGTGCAGCAGACGGTGACGTTGGTGTTCGATCCGAACACCAACAAGCTGAAGACGACTGCACCGGCCTCGCCTACATCCCTCACCATCACCGATCCCAACGATGGTGCGACCCCGGCGCAAACAATCAATATCGATATGTCCGACATGACGCAGTTTGCCAGCGACTTCACGCCTGGCAAGGGCATCATCGACGGCAATGCGCCGAGCCCGATCACGGACGTCGAAATCGGTGGCGACGGTCTCGTCACGGCGGTCTATCAGGATGGCGGTCGCCGTCCGATCTACCAGGTAGCCCTGGCTACGGTTCCGGCGATCGACAAGATGCTGCCTCAGAACGGCAACGTTTATCTGCCGACCAATGACTCCGGCGTCGTCACCATTGGCTTCCCGCAAAGCGGCTCTTTCGGCCAGGTTTATTCTGGTGCTCTGGAAAGCTCCAACGTCGATATCGCCAGCGAGCTCACCGAGATGATCGAATCGCAGCGCGTCTACACGGCGAACTCCAAAGTATTTCAGACCGGCTCAGACTTGATGGACGTCCTCATCAACCTGAAGAGATAACCGGACGGGACGATCGAGAGAATAAGTCTCAAGAGGTTAGTAAAAAATGTCGCTTGCATCAGCATTGTCCACGGCGCAGTCCATCTTCACCAACTCCGGCACGCAGTCCGGTGTGGTGTCGAAGAACATTGCCAATGCACAGAACCCGGATTACGTCCGCCGCTCCGCGGTGGTCGTGACCGGCGGCAACGGGGCGGTGATCGACGAGATCGTTCGGGCCCAGAACTCTCCGCTCCTGCGCCAGACGATCGAGAGCTCTTCAGTTGCAAGCGGCCAGGCGACACTTCTGGCTGGTCTCACCGAGATCAAGAACCTGATGGGGGGCAACGACAACGAGATTTCCCCCGCCAAACTCATTACCGCGTTTCGTAACAATTTGGACGCGTTTGCCTCCAAGGCAAACGATACCGGCCTCGGTGGCGCCGTCATTTCCACCGCGCAGGATCTTGCGAACGGTCTGAACACCGCGGCCGACAAGCTTCAGCAGATTCGCAAGGACGCCGACGACCAGATCAAGCAGGACGTCGATACGCTGAACGCTTTGCTTGCCAAGTTCGAGGCGGTCAACAATCAGGTCAAGAACGCGACCGCGAGCGGCGCTGACGCAAACGACGCTCTCGATGAGCGCGATGGGCTTCTCAAGAAGATTTCCGAAATCGTCGGCGTGACCTCCTACGTCCGCGGCGACAACGACATGGTGCTCTACACCTCGGCAGGCGTGACGCTGTTCGAGGCCGTGCCCCGCAAGGTTACCTTCCAGGCAACGGCGGCTTTCGATGCCTCCACAGTCGGAAACGGCGTCTATATCGACGGAGTGGCGCTAAAGCCGGGTGTGTCCGGCAATACAACAGCTAAAGGATCGCTCCAGGCGCTGATACAGGTCCGCGACACGGTCGCCCCGATATTCCAGAGCCAACTTGACGAAATCGCAAGGGGACTGATCACCGTTTTTGCCGAGACCGGGCCAACCGGCGCCCTTGTTCCTCAGACCGGTCTCTTCACTTACAGGGATAGCGCCGGGGTTCAGCAGACCGCCGTTCCGGCTGCAGGCACCATCGTCTCGGGGATCGCATCGCGAATTTTCGTCAATCCGATCGTCGTTCCTCCTGCGGGCACACCCGACAAACTGCGTGATGGCGGCATCAACGGCGTTGCTTACGTTGTCAACACCAGCGGCGGCAGCAGCTACGCCGACCTGTTGGACAAGTATAATGAAAGCCTCGAAGGACCGTTGACCTTCGATACCAACACGGAAATCGCGGACGCTCCGGACCTTCTTTCCTTCGCCGCAGATTCCATGGGTTGGTTGGAACAACTTCGCAGTACAGCAACGGCCTCCGATGAGACCAAGACCGCACTTTTGACCCGCACGTTGGAGGCCTATTCCAGCAGCACGGGCGTCAGTCTCGACGAGGAACTGTCGCTGCTGCTTGATATCGAACAGTCTTACAAGGCCGGCACCAAGCTGATGGCGACGGTCGACGAGATGATGCAGGCCCTGTTGGATATTGCGAGCTGATCATGAAGACCTCTTTCATTTCCACTTTGTCCATTCAGACGACCATGCGAAACGCCATTTCAGGCGTCCAGCGCGAGATGGTGAAAGCGAACCAGGAAGCCGTCACGCAGAAGCATGCGGATCTCGGCGTCGCGCTGGGAGCCAATACGTCCCGCGCCCTCGATCTGTCTCGCGACATCACCCGCATCGAATCGCTCTACAACACGGCAGCGCTCGCCACTCAGCGGCTGGAAAGCGCCGAACTGGCCCTGTCGAAGATGAACGAGCTGGGGCTCGATATCCAGGGCGCAATTCTGACCCTTGGCAACTCCACGGACGCGACGAGCCTCGCCACGGCCCGCACGACCATGCAGTCCGCCCTCGACGCCTTCACCAATTTTGCGAATACGTCGGTCCAGGGTGAGTATATCTTTGCCGGCATCAACACCGACGTGAAGCCGATGGAGGATTATTTTGCAGCGGGATCGCCCGCCAAGGCGGCATTCGATACCGAGCTGAACCACTACATGACGACAAACGGCATCGCGAGCCTGTCGGTCATGACAGAGACCGAGATGAATACCTTCCTCGACGACCTCGGGAAGAAGTTCGATGGCACCGCTCCTCTCACAAGCCCGCCGCATCCGCTGGCTCTTGCCGGCCAGGATTTCTGGACGACCTTCTTCTCGGACGCCAGCGACGAAAACATGAAGAGCCGCATCAGCCAGAGCGAAGTGGTGGAAAGCTCCACCAACGCCAATAAGGCAGGTATGCGCAAGTTCGCCTTCGCCTCCATCGTGTCGCTGGAGTTGCTGCAGCCGAACATGGACGACAAGGCCCGCCAGGCGGTTGGCGCGCGGACACGGTCTGTCATCAGCGAAGCCATGAACGGTGTAGATAGTATTAACCAGCAGCGGACTACAATCGGTATTTATACCGAACGCGTCTCCAAGGCTGAGGAAAGGTTGCAGGCGCAGAAAGATATTCTGACGAAAGGCCTGATCGGCCTCGAGAATGTCGATCCGGAGGAAGCTGCAACTCGTCTCAACGCACTGAAGACGCTTCTGGAAACCGCATATACGGTAACGGCAAAGATACAGCAGTTGAGCCTTGCCAACTTCCTTTGATGACTAAAGGAAGGCTCATGAAGAAGGATACATGAATGTACCAGTTTTCATATGCCGAGATCATGGAGGATGGCGTTGCAAACGCCAAGGATCGTGAACGGCAGGCCCTCGATCGTTCGATCGAATTGTTGGCGGCGGCCCGCGACGACGGGCATTATACGCGCACGACGGTCGAGGCTCTCTTTTATACCCGGCGTGTGTGGATCAGGTTCATTGAGGACCTGAAACAACCGGACAACGAATTGGCGACGGAACTGCGCGCCGACCTGATCTCTATCGCTATCTGGATATTGAAGGAATGCGAAAAGATCCGGAAACGCGAGTCGACGAATTTCCAGGGCATTATAGACGTGACCACCATCATCAGGGATGGACTTAAATGAAAAGTACGCTTCGCATCTCTCTGAAGTCCGGCGAAAGGATCTTCATCAACGGCGCCGTGCTGCGCGTTGATCGAAAGGTCGCGCTGGAATTCCTCAACGACGTCACGTTCCTGCTGGAAAACCACGTTCTTCAGCCGGAGGATGCGACCACGCCGCTCAGGCAGCTCTATTTCATCGCTCAGATGATGCTGATCAACCCCGAAGGCAAGGAGCAGTCGATGACGCTGTTCCGCAAATCGGTGGCCATGCTGCTGACCTGCTTCCATGACGATGAGGTGTTGGCGGAGCTGAAGCGGATTGACGGCATGGTCGCGTCAGGCCGCGCCTTCGATGCACTCAAAGCGATCCGCGCCCTCTATCCGGTGGAAGACCGCATTCTGAACAATCAGGAAATCGCGCCGGCAACCGTCGAACGCATCCGCAAGGAGATTGCCCCATGGCGGTGACCCCGATCACCTCGGCAACCGCCAATCCCTGGGCGAATGCGGGTTCATCGACAAATGCCTCCGATAAGGCCAGCCTCAACTACAACAACTTCCTGCAGCTCCTAATTGCGCAGATGAAGTATCAGGATCCGACCGATCCGATGGATGCGAGCGAACAGATCGCCCAGCTCGCAACGTTCTCGCAGGTCGAACAGTCGATCCAGACGAATACCCACCTGAAGAGCATGCTTCAGGCGGAAGCCCTGACCCGCGCCACCGACCTCATCGGCAAATATGTCAAGAGCGCCGACGACACGATGACTGGCAAGGTCAAGGAAGTCGAAGTCTACGCAGATGGCGTCGTTGCTATCACCGACAAGAACGAAAAGATCCTGCTCCAGGCCGGCGTCGTGTTTTCCGACACGCCATTGACAACCGGCACCAAGGATACGACCGACGGCTCGACGGATAACGACGATACCGATAAAAGTAGCTGATCGAGTCACACGCGAATCGGACGAGCGCGATGAATGAGGCGGATGCCCTTGATATCATGCAGGCGGCTATCTGGACGGTCCTGATCGCCTCCGGTCCGGCCGTGCTGGTAGCCATGGTCGTGGGTGTGGCGATCGCCTTTCTCCAGGCACTGACGCAGATCCAGGAAATGACGCTGACATTCGTACCGAAGATCGTTGCCATCCTGGTAACGATCGGCATCACCGCGCCATTCATCGGCAGCCAGATCAATCTTTTTGCCAATCTGGTTTTTTCGAGGGTCCAGTCCGGTTTCTGACCGGCTGCATCCGCTTTCGGTTTGCCGCCCCACCTTCGCGCAAGCTTCGCCGTTTAGTCATGACGTGAAACTGGCAGGAGCATGTCCTGCCGCCATCTCATGAAGAGACGGGACCTCCATGGCGCAACCACCTGCTTTATCCATTCCGAAGGTAACCCCGAGCGGCCGCGATGTCGGCTTTGCACTCGGCATCGTCGCCATCCTCTGTATCCTGTTCCTGCCGATACCGCCGTTCCTGATCGACGTGGGGCTGGCATTTTCGATCGCCTTCTCGGTGCTGATCCTGATGGTCTCGCTGTGGATCCAGCGACCGTTGGATTTCTCCTCCTTCCCGACCATCTTGCTGATCGCCACCATGGTGCGTTTGTCGCTGAATATCGCGACGACGCGCGTGATCCTGTCACATGGGCATGAAGGCCACGGGGCGGCAGGCAATGTCATCCAGGGGTTCTCCAGCCTCGTCATGTCGGGCGATTTCGTCATCGGCGTGATCGTCTTCATGATCCTGGTGACGGTGAACTTTATCGTCATCACCAAGGGTGCGACCCGTATCGCTGAAGTCGGCGCGCGCTTCACCCTCGACGCCATTCCCGGCAAGCAGATGTCGATCGACGCTGACCTGTCGGCGGGCATCATCGATGAAAAAGAGGCACAGCGCCGCCGCTCGGAGCTCGAGGAAGAAAGCTCCTTCTTCGGGGCCATGGACGGTGCGTCCAAATTTGTGCGCGGCGATGCGATCGCCGGTCTCATCATCACCGCGATCAATATTTTCGGCGGCGTCATCATCGGCTACTTCCGCCACGGGATGGAAATCGGCGAGGCGGCGGACGTTTTCGTCAAGCTGTCGGTTGGCGACGGTATCGTATCCCAGATCCCGGCACTCATCGTTTCGCTAGCAGCAGGCCTTCTGGTTACCCGCGGCGGTACGGCAGGATCGACCGACAAGGCCGTCGTCGATCAGCTGGCTGGTTATCCGCGTGCTCTTTCAGTGTCTGCCGGCCTTATGGCGCTTCTCGCCGTTGTTCCCGGCCTGCCGCTTCTGCCTTTCATGACGCTCGGTGCTCTTATGGGCTTCGGTGCCTGGCTCGTGCCGCGGCGCATCGAGGCGGAAAACAAGGCTCGTCGTGAAGACGAGGAGAAGAAGGTTGTCCAGACCAAGGAAGCAGAAAAGGATTCCGTCAAGTCGGTCCTCAAGACTGCGGAAATCGAGCTCGCCCTCGGCAAGCAGGTTTCCACGCGCCTCCTCGGTGCGCATCAGGAACTCGCCTTCCGCGTCGGCAAGATGCGCAAGAAGTTCGCCACCCAGTATGGTTTCGTGGTCCCGGAGATCAAGGTTACCGACGATATCGCCATACCGGAAAAGTCCTATGGCATCCGCATTCACGGCACGACGATCGCTTCAAACACGCTGCGTGTGGGTGATGTCCTGGTGGTTACTGGATCGGGCCGCAAGCCGAGCATTCCGGGGGACGAAATCCGCGAACCAGCCTTCGGCATGCCGGCGGTTTCGATCCTGGAAACTTTTGCAGAAGACCTGAAACGGGAAGGCTTCCACCCGATCGACAATGTCTCGGTCGTGCTGACGCATCTGTCGGAGGTCATCCGCAACAATCTGCCGCAGCTTCTGTCCTATAAGGACGTCAAGATCCTGATCGAGCGTCTCGATCCGGAATACAAGAAGCTCGCCGACGAGATCTGTTCGTCGCACATGTCCTATTCGGGCCTCCAGGCGGTGCTCAAACTGTTGCTGGCCGAACGCGTGTCGATCCGCAACCTTCATCTCATTCTCGAAGCCGTGGCGGAACTTGCGCCGCACGTCCGCAAGACCGAGCAGATCGTGGAGCACGTACGCGTGCGCATGGCGCAGCAACTGTGCGGCGATCTTGCAGACAATGGCGTGTTGCGCGTGCTCCGGCTCGGCAACAAGTGGGACATGCTCTTCCATCAGGCGCTCAAGCGCGACAACAAGGGCGAGGTTATCGAATTCGATATCGATCCGCGAACGCTCGAAGAGTTCAGCGAGCAGGCCACGAAGGTCATCCGCGAATTCATGGACCGCGGCCTGCCGTTTGTCCTCGTCACCTCGCCGGAGACCCGTTCCTATGTGCGCATGATCATCGAGCGGCTGTTCGCCACCTTGCCGGTCCTCTCCCATGTGGAGCTCGCCAAGGGGCTCGAGATCAAGATCCTCGGCGCCATTTCGTGAGGAAGCGTTTCGAGGCGGAACGTTTTATTCCGTCTCGAAAACCCTTAGACTGTCCGCGAAGGACGATTCTCAGATGATAACCGACCCGCAAGGGACCATACTCGCACTTTTCCTGGCATTCTGCCGAATGGGTGGGTGCGTCATGGTACTTCCAGGCTTTGGAAGCGCGCGCGTGCCGCCTCAGGTGCGACTGTTTGCAGCCGTCGCTCTGTCCATGGCGATGTTGCCGGTCCTGTGGGATACGATCTATCCGAAAGCCTCATCCCCCAGTGCAACTTTCATCGGGCTGATCTTCACGGAGGCGATGGTCGGCATCGTTTACGGGTTGATTGCCCGGCTCTATACGCTTGGCATGCAGTTCACGGGCTCGATCCTGACCATGGCGATCGGCTTTACGGCACCAGGGGGTCATGATGTCCTGGAAGACACGAACGAAAACCAGCTCACGAACCTGCTGACGCTGAGCGGTCTCCTCTTGCTGTTCATGATGGACTTCCACCACGTGGTGTTCCGCGCGCTGATCGATTCCTATACGGCTACGCCCGTCGGCGCGGTCATTGATTCGCAAAAGATGCTGATCACGCTGACCGACACCCTGCGCGCCTCGACCATGATCATGCTGAGGCTGGCAAGCCCATTTCTGATCTACGGCCTGATGTTCAACGTGGCGGTCGGTCTCGTCAACAAGCTTGCGCCGCAGATCCCGGTGTATTTCATCTCGACCCCCTTCCTTCTCATGGGCGGGCTTTTCCTTCTCTATCTGTCGATCGCGGCTCTCATCCGGCAATATGCGGATGGGTTTGCGCCGATCTTCCTGTCTTTCTAGGAGAGCGGCATGGCCGGTCCAGTGAAGCGTTCCGAAAAGCTCAAGCGCCTTGTGGCGGTCCAGCGGCATATCGAGAAGATGGCGGAACATGAACTCGCTGCGACCACTCGGCATCGCGCAGAGGTCAATCAGTCCATGGAAGACGTGATCGACGCGATCGGTTCCATGCATCCGATCCACCGTCAGTTCTCGCAGCAATATGCCGAGCGCTTTGGGCGCCTGACAACCAAGGAGCGCCAGCTTGCTGGCGTCCAGCAGCTCCAGGAAATGAAGGTGCTGAAGGAGCGGACCAAGGCGGACCGCCTGCAAGACAATATGAAGGATGCGCGCGATCATGAGGATCGCGAAGCCGCCGACAACTCCATTTATGAACTCATCGAGATCACCCTCGGCTCGCAGATGATCAAATAGGCGCCAGCCTCCAGCAAGCTTCGAGAGCCATAGTCTCCTCATGACGCAGATGACCCGGCACGAATTCGGTTCGGACGGGATACTGCACCGTTTCAAATTGCAGCCGTCGATGAGCGCGTTCCTGGAATGCGTCTCGCGGCGTTACGAAAGGAGCTCGCGTGGCGATTTCACCTCCGACCGACCTGGTCCTGGACGTCGTACGTGCCGCGGACCCGACTGCCGTGCAAGAAGCCCAGGCCAAACTGAAGGCGAACAAGGCGGCTTTCGCCGCGACCAGCCTGGCGGAAGTTGGCAAGGGTTTCGGCGCGGCCATGAAGATGATCGATACGCCGGCCACTGAAGCCGGTCTCGGGAATGCCGAAGCGCCGAAGCGTGCGGCCGAGATGCCCGACGAATATCGCAAGTTCGAAGCCTCCATTCTGCAGAACTTCGTAAATTCCATGCTGCCGAAGGAAACCGAAGAGGTTTACGGCAAGGGCTCTGCCGGTGAATTCTGGAAGAGCATGATGGCGGAAAAGATCGCCGACGAGATGTCCCAGAAGGGCGGCATCGGCATTGCCGAACAGATGTATTCGCAGGCGCTCGACCGGGCTGAGCGGCAGGGCGCGGTAAACGCGACCACCGACGAAAATGACCGGAGCCGCGCAATGAGCATGATTACGGATTTCGAACGTGAGGTTCTCGGCGTCGGTAAGACGAACGAGGCCTGACAATGATTCAGACTGGGGCAGAAGATATGGAAGTCGTTTCGAATGATTATCGCATCAAGACCGTGCTTGGCCGGTTGGAAATGATAATCGACAACGAAAATCAGCGGATCGGTCGTGATCCCGAATTCGACCTCAAGGTGTCGAATGCTCACAAGAGCCGCTGCCTTTACGAGCTGACGATGCTGTTCCGCGGCACGGATCCGAGAGAGCTTGCGATCGGCTACATCGACCAGATGCATGGATTGAAAGCCAAGCTGGCGCTGAACGCGCGGCGGGTCGAGGCGCATCTGCATGCGGTGCGGACGGTTGCCGATCTCTTGAAGAATGCGGCGCGTGATGCCGATGGCGACGGCACCTACACCCAGGAACAGTTCACCTACGGCGAAGTCTGATGGTCAAACTCCTTCTTACCGGCCTATGGGTCTGCATCGTCACGCTCGGGGCGGTGTATTTCTCCGTGCAGATGTCGGCTGCGCCTGCGCCGGTCGACGAGGAAGCCAGGAAGAAGGAACTTCTCGAACTGGTCCGCGGAGAATCGATCACCATTCCGGTCATTTCGGAGGGAGCGATAAGCGGCTACTTCCTCAGCCGTGTCTCGTTCATGATGGACAAGGAGAAGATCAAGGGCGTTAAGCTTCCAATGACGGAGCTGACCACCGACGAGCTTTTTACGCTGCTGATCGGCAACAAGATGGTCGATCTCAGCAAACCGGGCGCCTTCGAACTCGAAAAATTTCGTTCGACGATCAAGGACGACCTGAACAAGAGACTGGGTGATGGCCTTGTGGCGGAAGTGCTGGTCGAACAACTCGACTACCTTTCTAAAGAAGACATCCGCAACAACGCCTCCCGTGGCAACAAGAACCCAAATCCCGGCAAGAAGATTGTCGAAGGGGTGAAGGTCGAGGAGCCGAAATCTGCGGGCCATTAGCCAATTCGGTTAAAATTATTGAAGAAGAAGCCGGCCGACATGCCGGCTTTTTTTGTTCCACGATTCCCGAAAACGCACGGATCTCTCGCATTTTAGCGATCAATTTAAAGGCGGGTTCAGAGCGCTCTGTTTAACGTTGGAAGAGATTGGCCTTCCCATTGTTGAGCGCAGTAATGAACGCATCCGGAGAATTCCAGATATCGCCTCGGCCCGGGAACCTGCTCGGGCTGCAGGTGTGTGACCTTGGCTGGAACGCAGCGCTCAGCCTTGTCGAAGGGATAGTCTCGTTGCGAGGCAACCGGACTGCACTTGCCTTTCTCGATGGTCGCAGCTTCTTGCGCCAGCTCATCGATCCGGCCTACCGAAGCGAGCTCGGCCATCGTCTGATGTTGCCGAGTGGCTGCCGTGTTTTCGGAATGTTGTCGAGCGGAATATGCGAGAGGTCTGCGCCTGAACGGTTTTCGGCAACCACCTTCCTTCCTGCGCTCCTGACTTTCCTCGAAAAGAGTTACCGGATCGGTATTGCCGGCGAGGACATTGCCCGCCTGAGGGTATTGCGAGAGCACTTTGCCCGCCATGCGCCATGGCATGAGATCATTGTGGTTGGTCCGGGACAGGAAGTACTTCCGGCTCTGGACTTCATTATCGTGGATGCAGCGACCGCGGCGCAGGAAATCCGGATCGCGCGCTGGCTTGCAGCGGGTCATGCTGGACTGACGATATTCGCAGGAGCCGGTCTCACCGATTTTCTCAAGAACAAACCAGTTCGGGACAGGCGAAGGAGCAGCGGGCTGCTGCCTCAGTCCCTCATCGGCATCAGAAGTTAACTCTTTATTTGCCGTAAAAATTTAGACTGCCTTAATCAACGGCAACCTCGGGGATGCCGAGAGCACGGTTATTGCGGTCGCCCCATGTACCAGTCGGCGAAAATCGTTGAAGAGCAGGATTCCAGGCCGGGCGCTTTGCGGTCCGGTCTTGGCTCTGTCTTTTCCCGCATGCGGTGGACGCTGTGGAAAACGGGCGCCGCGATGCTGGTTGGCGGAGCTCTGCCATTGCTGCTCGGCGATGGCCTCCCGCAAACTTATGAAGCAACTACCCGGCTGAAAGTCGAAGCAGCCAGCGAAGACGCGGTTGAGGGAGCCTTGAAAGCGCTCCGTTCCAAACAGGTTCTCGACAATCTTATCCGCGCACTCAACCTTCAGGACGACAGCGAATTCGGGATGGATCGCCCAAGTGTCGTTCGGGTCGTGTCGGATATCGTTTCCGGTAGCGAAATGACGGTCTCGCAGGCCGAAAACCGGCTGCGTGAACGGCTCTCGCAGGCGCTTACGGTTGGTTATGACCAAGGGACGAATGAGGTTGTGATCTCGGCCTCTGCTGCGGATGCTGGCGAGGCGGCAAAAATCGCCAACATGCTGGGAGACACATTCCGCGGCGAACTTGCAGTCGCAGGCGCCGCCACGTCGGAGCCCGTGGTCGAAAAGCTCCGTCAGACACTCGAACGCGCGGAGGCGGCGCTTACCGGCTTCGCAGAGGAGACCGGCGGACAGAAGCTGGCCGAATTGCGTCGCAGCCAAAATGAACAAAAGCAGCTGGTCGCAGAAGTCGCCGAGGTGCAGGCGGAACTCGCGGACCTCAAGATCAGAGCTGCACGAGCGTCCGCCATGACGCTGGAAGATGTGCTCAACAAGCCGCTGCCGGATAATCTGGATTATACCGGCCTTGAATACCAGCGCCAAAGGCATATCGAGGCGAAGCTCGCCGTCGACCAGCTCTCGGGCAATCTCGGTCCGCGCCACCCGCGCCTCCTTGCCGCGCAGGCTGCGCTGGGGGAGGTTCGACTGGATATCCAGAAGACCCTGAAACAACTGTCCTCGACGCTTCGCCAACAGGAGACGGCGGCCGGCCGGCACCTGGCCGAATTGAAGAACAAGCAAGTCCGAAAACCCGATAACAAGGAAATAGCTGACTCCGCCGCAAGGCTCGCAGCGCTTGAAGACGCGGCGAAAGAGGCGCGTCAGAACTATCTCGACGCCCTTCACCGGTCGGAAGGCCAGGCGGCGCCGCCGGCCGCCAAGGTCGAAATCCTAAGCCCGGCGACGGCAGAGGCCGCGCAGCCGGCGGGCCTGTCGATGATGCAGGCATCAGCCGCCGGTGCCGTAGCTGGCCTTTGCTTTGGCCTTGCTCTGTCTGGCCTCGCGCGTCGCAGCTCCGGGTCGGACGAGATGGACGAGGAGCCCGCTTTCGATCTTATCGATCCGGAGCCTGCTCCTAGACGGCCAATCGAGGTTGCCGACCCTGTCGGGACGATTGAGGACGAGGAGGATGCCGACCACTACGAACCTCCGCGCGGTTATCCGGCTTTTCCCCCGAAAACCCGCTACGCGGCGCCAGCCAACGACGCGCCGCTTACCGAGCAGATCCGCGAGATGCTGATCGCCAACCGCAGACCGTCGCGCGAGATTGACCTGCCGCCGCTGGTCGCGGCCGTTATGTCGGGCGGGAGTGCCTATCCGCCGTCTTATAGTGCGGCGCGATCCTCCCCTGAGGATATTCGAAAAGCTGAAGAGGTTCGCGAATTGCGCCGTAACATGACGGAGCTTCGGGAGAGGGTTCAGTCCTATTCCGCCCGCCGCGGGTCGACGTTGTAATAACGGACATCCGCGACATCGAATCAGCTTGCATTTGCCGTCTGCGACCAGCATAGGGCGTTGGCGGGCAAATCTGACCGATACCCGCTTTGTAGATTGGCGGCGGTTTCAAGCGGGAGGGTGACGCGTGGCTGTAGTGATCGATGGCAAAGAGGCGGCAGCATCCGTGATTGCAGCCGTAACCGAGGCGACCGCTTCTCTTGAAAGTGAAACGGGCGTTAAGCCGGGACTCGCGGTCGTCATCGTCGGCAACGATCCGGCAAGCCACGCCTATGTAAACTCCAAGAGCAAGATGGCCAAGCAGTGCGGATTCAACTCGATCCAGCATAGCCTTGCTGAAGAGACGACGCAGGAAGAACTTGAAGAGCTCGTCGCCGGGCTGAATGCCGATCCAGCGATCCACGGTATTCTCGTGCAGCTTCCTCTGCCGAAGCATCTGAAGGCGGAACCGGTAATCCTTTCGATTTCACCGGAAAAGGACGTCGATGGCCTGCATGTCGTCAATGCGGGCAAGATCGCCACCGGAGACTTGGAAACGGGCCTTATTTCCTGCACGCCGGCCGGCGCAATGCTGCTCGTCAACCGCATCCACGGCCGAGATCTTTCCGGCCTCAACGCCGTCGTCATCGGCCGCTCCAACCTGTTCGGCAAGCCGATGGGCCTGTTGCTGCTAGCCGCCAATGCGACCGTGACCATGGCGCATTCCAAGACGAGGGATCTCGCCTCGGTCTGCCGCAATGCCGATATCCTGGTTGCTGCCGTGGGACGGCCGCAGATGGTCAAGGCGGATTGGGTGAAGCCGGGAGCTACAGTGATAGATGTCGGCATCAACCGCGTGCCGGCCCCGGACAAGGGTGACGGAAAGAGCCGCCTTGTTGGTGACGTCTCTTATGTGGATGCAGCAGAAATCGCCGGAGCCATCACGCCCGTTCCCGGTGGTGTCGGCCCGATGACCATCGCAATGCTGATGGCCAATACGGCAATCGCCGCCTATCGCGCCGCCGGAAAAACCGCTCCCAGATTTTAATCGATTTAAAATATTCTGAATGCCGCTGCCTGAGGGGGTTGACTCCTCGGCAAGAGCGTTAAATCTCTTTCCATGTTTTGGAACTCTCGGTTGGGTAGAAGAAGCCGGGACAATGGGAGGGTAGTTTCATGAAGACACCATTTTGGATCGGTACGGCGCTCGCGGTCGTTCTCGCAGGAAGCGCAGCCGCCCAGGAACTCAAGTTTGCGCCGGGTCAGGACGCGCGCTTCAACTGGAAGAGCTACGAGGATTTCAAAGCCGCCAATGCCAACCTCAAGGGGCAGAATCTGACGCTATTCGGCCCTTGGCGTGGCGAGGACGAGGTGCTGTTCAACAGCGTTCTGGCCTACTTCAATGCGGCGACCGGTATCAATGGCAAATATTCCTCCTCGGAAAACTACGAGCAGCAGATCGTCATCGATACGCAGGCGGGCTCGCCCCCGAATATCGCGATCATTCCTCAGCCGGGCCTTTTGGCCGATCTGGCCACCAAAGGGTTTCTGACGCCGCTCGGCCAGGAAAACGCCGACTGGGTGAAGCAGAACTACGGTGCAGGCGAGGGCTGGATCCGGTATGGCACCTATAAGGGCAAGGATGGACAAGAGGCCTATTTCGGCTTCCCATTCAAGGCCGATTTCAAATCCATGGTCTGGTATGTGCCTGAAAACTTCGAAGAGGCGGGCTACGAGGTACCCAAGACCATGGAGGAACTGATCAAGCTCAGCGACCAGATCGTTGAGGATGGCGGCGTTCCATGGTGCATCGGCCTTGGCTCCGGGGGCGCCACAGGCTGGCCGGCGACCGACTGGGTCGAAGACATGATGCTGCGCACCCAGACTCCGGAAACTTATGACAAGTGGGTAAGCAACGAGATCAAGTTTGACGATCCGGCCGTAGTGGGCGCGATCGAAGAGTTCGGCAAGTTCGCCAAGAATGAGAAATATGTCAGCGGCGGTGTTGCGGCAGTTTCCTCCACCGACTTCCGCGACAGCCCGAAGGGTCTCTTCGGCATTCCGCCGAAATGCTACCTGCATCACCAGGCATCATTCGTGCCGTCCTTCTTCCCGCCGGATACGAAGCTCGGCACCGATGCCGACTTCTTCTACCTGCCGACCTACGCCTCCAAGCCCGAGCTTGGCACGCCCGTTCTCGGCGCCGGTACGATGTTTGCCATCACCAAGGATTCACCAGCCGCCAAGGCCTTCATCGAATTCCTGAAGACGCCGATTGCTCACGAGGTCTGGATGGCGCAGTCGTCGTTCCTGACGCCGTTCAAGGGCGCTAATCCTGATGCATATGCCAACGACGTCATGAAGAAGCAGGGTGAGCTTCTGACCACGGCAACGACCTTCCGTTTCGATGCATCCGACCTGATGCCGGGCAAGATCGGCGCCGGCGCCTTCTGGACCGGCATGGTCGACTATGTCGGCGGCAAGGACGCCAAAACGGTTGCGACCGATATACAGAAGGCTTGGGACGGCCTGAAGTAAACCTCCGAACATAAATCCGAGAATTCGCCGCGCCGGTTTTTCGGCGCGGTGCCTTCAGAAAAATCCGGAAAAATCGGTGAAAAGGGGAGAGGCATGATATCGCAGGTCGTTTCAGCCGTCGGCGTTGTGATCGCCGGCGTTTTCATCTGTGCCTTGTATTACTGGCTCTCCGACAAGATTCTGCAACTCGTGTTTCCGGTTCCGGTGGATAATGTCCATGCGGCCTCGGTGAACCTCAACCGGCGGGCGGTGGTTCGCCCTTGGCTGTTTCTGGGGCCGGCCCTCATCCTGCTGGTCGTCTATCTGGTCTATCCGGTAGTCGCGACCTTCGTCTTGTCCTTTTACGACCGGTCGGGCGGAAATTTCGTTGGTCTTTCGAACTACCGCTGGGCCATCCAAGACGCGCAGTTCCGCCAATCGATCTTCAACAATATCCTGTGGCTGGCGGTGGTACCGGCGGCCTGCACCTTCTTCGGCCTCGTTATCGCCGTGCTGACCGATCGGATCTGGTGGGGTAATCTCGCCAAGAGCCTGATTTTTATGCCAATGGCGATTTCTTTTGTCGGCGCCTCCGTCATCTGGAAATTCATCTACGAATATCGCGGCGGCAGCGAGACTCAGATCGGCCTCCTGAATGCTGTCGTGCAGTTCTTCGGCGGCAATCCGCAGGTGTGGATATCGCTTCCCTTCTGGAACAACTTCTTCCTGATGGCGATCCTGATCTGGATACAGACCGGTTTTGCTATGGTCATCCTGTCGGCAGCGCTTCGCGGCATCCCGGAGGAGACGATTGAGGCCGCCGTCATCGACGGCGCCAGCGGCTGGCAGATTTTCTGGAAAATCATGGTGCCGCAGATCTGGGGCACCATTGCCGTGGTCTGGACGACCATCACGATTCTCGTTCTGAAAGTCTTCGACATCGTGCTGACCATGACGAACGGCCAGTGGAACACCATGGTCCTGGCGAATCTGATGTTCGACTGGATGTTCCGTGGCGGGGGGGACAGCGGACGAAGCGCGGTCATCGCGCTCATCATCATGGCCGCCGTAACGCCGATCATGATCTGGAATATCCGCCAGGCGAACAAGGAAATGGGAGGCCATTGAGATGAACCCTGCCGTCAGCCTCCGCCGTATCGGGCTCCCGCGCCTCATCGTCCATTTGTCGGTCCTGGTGATCTGCATCATCTGGCTTATCCCGACCATCGGCATCCTCGTCACCTCATTCCGCGATGCAGGCCAGATCGCCGCGTCGGGCTGGTGGACGGCATTCACCGGCGCTGCCGAGACAAGTGCTGCCCGCCTTGGCGAGCCGTCCACCGCCAGACAGGAGGGGGCGAACTACGTCATTTCCGGCTCGGTCTTCGAGCAAGGCCAGAGCGGGGCGGTTCGCGCCTTCGGCACGCGCGTCGCGGCGCCGACGGAATTCGAAGCCGGGCAGGCGGCCGACCTCGGCGACGGCGAGATGCTGACGATCAACGAGGACGGCAGCTACGTCTATACGAAGAATGCTCCCTTCGACGGCGAGCGTGGAAAGCGCGTCTATCTCTCCATCGCGGCGCCGCCCTCCTTTACCCTCGACAACTACCGGACCGTGCTCACCTCTCAAGGTATCGGACAATCCTTCGTCAATTCCCTGACGGTCGCGATTCCTGCGACCATCATCCCGATCCTGATCTCCGCTTTTGCCGCCTACGCGCTGTCCTGGATGGAATTTCCCGGGCGTGCGCTGATCATTGCCATGGTGGTGGGGTTGATCGTCGTGCCCTTGCAGATGTCCCTCATTCCACTTCTCAGGATGTATAACGAGATCGGCAACTTGTTCGGGGTGCCGTCGCGCAGCTATGCGGGCATATGGCTTGCCCACTCGGCCTTCGGAATGCCGCTTGCGATCTACCTTCTGCGCAACTACATCGCAGGCCTGCCGAGGGAGATTATCGAATCCGCCCGGGTTGACGGCGCGAGCGACTTCGAGATCTTCGTGAAGATCATCCTGCCGCTGTCGTTTCCGGCTTTGGCATCCTTCTCCATCTTCCAGTTCCTGTGGACATGGAACGACCTTCTGGTCGCCATGGTCTTTCTCGGTACAGGCAAGGATCAGCTTGTCCTGACCGGCGCTCTCAATGCGCTTTTGGGCTCCATGGGCGGAAAGTGGGAAATTCTCACCGCCTCCGCCTTCATCACGATTGTGGTGCCGATTATCGTCTTTTTTGCACTTCAGCGGTATCTCGTCCGCGGATTGCTTGCCGGCTCGGTCAAGGGCGGCTGAGCCGCAGGCTTATTGTGTCAACTACAGGATATTGAATGATCATTTCGCACGAAAAACCCGCGGAGCTGGACAAGGATTGGTGGCGTGGGGCGGTCATCTATCAGATTTATCCGCGGTCCTTCCAGGATTCGAACGGCGACGGCATCGGTGACCTGAAGGGTATCACTGCGCGCCTACCGCATGTCGCCGCGCTCGGGGCCGATGCGATCTGGATATCGCCGTTCTTCCCCTCACCCATGAGGGACTTTGGCTACGATGTCTCGAACTACACCGATGTCGATCCGATGTTCGGGTCGCTCTCCGACTTTGACGGTCTGATCTCGGAAGCCCATCGGCTTGGCATCAAGGTGATGATCGATCTTGTGATGTCCCACAGCTCCGACCAGCATCCATGGTTCATCGAGAGCCGGTCCAGCCGCTTCAATCCCAAGGCCGACTGGTATGTCTGGGCCGATGCAAGACCGGATGGAACGCCGCCGAACAACTGGTTGTCGATCTTTGGTGGATCCGCCTGGGCCTGGGATCCGACGCGCATGCAGTATTACATGCACAACTTCCTGACATCGCAGCCGGACCTCAACCTTCACAATCCGGAAGTACAGGATGCGCTCCTGGACATGACCCGTTTCTGGTTGTTGCGCGGCGTCGATGGTTTCCGTCTGGATACGATCAACTTCTATTTCCACGACAAGGAACTGCGCGACAACCCGGCGCTTGATCCCTCGCGGCGCAATGCATCCACTGCACCGGCAGTAAACCCCTATAACTTCCAGGAACATGTCTACGACAAGAACCGGCCTGAAAACCTGGAATTCCTGAGACGCTTCCGCGCCGTGCTTGATGAGTTTCCGGCGATCGCCGCTGTCGGTGAGGTCGGCGACAGCCAGCGGGGCCTTGAGATCGTTGGCGAATATACCTCCGGCACCGACAAGATGCAGATGTGCTATGCGTTCGAGTTCCTGGCGCCGGATCCGCTGACGCCTGCGCGTGTCGCAGAAGTGCAGAACGCCTTCTCGGTCGCCGCGCCGGACGGCTGGGCATGCTGGGCCTTCTCGAATCACGACGTCGTGCGTCACGTCAGCCGCTGGGGCCACGATCTTCTCGACCGCGACGGCTATGCAAAGATGTCCGCTGCGATCCTCATGACCCAGCGTGGCTCCGTCTGCATCTACCAGGGCGAGGAATTGGGCCTCACCGAGGCAGATATCGCCTATGCCGATCTGCAGGATCCATACGGCATTCAGTTCTGGCCGGAATTCAAGGGGCGGGATGGTTGCCGCACCCCCATGGTGTGGGACGCACAGGCGTTGCAGGCCGGTTTTTCGACCGCCGAGCGAACCTGGTTGCCCATCCCCGTCGAACATCAGCTCCGCGCCGTCGGCGCCCAATATGGCGACCCCGCTTCCGTGCTGGAGCAGTACCGTCGCTTTCTGGCGTTCCGCAAGCAGCACCCGGCCTTTGCAAAGGGCGATATCGCCTTCCTGCCGGAAGATGGGCCGGTGCTCGGCTACAAGCGGCAGTACGGTAACGAGACCGTGCTTTGCCTGTTCAATATGAGCCCAAGCGAGACCTCGACGGAATTGCCTATCGGCGACTGGGAGATTTTGACGGGGCATGGATTTGAAAGCGGCCTCGAAGGCCGACGCATCGAACTACCGGCCTGGGGGGCGTTCTTCGCCCGCCACGCCTAACAAAAACGGGAGGGAAACATGGCTGGTGTCGTGCTTAAGGATATCCGCAAGGCCTATGGTCAGGTGAAGGTGCTGCACGGCATCGACCTTGACATCAAGCAGGGCGAGTTCGTGGTTTTCGTCGGCCCCTCGGGCTGCGGAAAATCCACGCTGTTGCGGATGATCTCCGGTCTCGAGAGCATCACAGGCGGGGAAATGTTTATCGACAATCAGTTGGTGAACGAGGTTCCGCCTTCGCGCCGCGGCATTGCCATGGTTTTCCAATCCTACGCGCTTTATCCGCACATGACGGTTTACGACAACATGGCCTTCGGCATGCGGATCGCCAAGGAAAGCAAGCAGGAGATCGACCGTCGCGTCCGCTCGGCTGCCGACATCCTGCAGCTCACGCCCTATCTCGACCGGTTGCCGAAGGCGCTCTCGGGCGGGCAGCGGCAGCGCGTGGCGATCGGCCGGGCCATCTGCCGCAATCCGAAGGTCTTCCTGTTCGACGAGCCGCTCTCCAATCTGGACGCTGCCCTTCGGGTGGCAACCCGCATCGAGATCGCCAAACTCAACGAGGCGATGCCGGATACCACGATGATCTACGTCACCCACGACCAGGTGGAGGCGATGACGCTTGCGGACCGTATCGTTGTACTCTCGGCCGGGCGTATCGAACAGGTGGGGGCACCGCTCGAGCTTTACGAGCGTCCCCACAACCTCTTCGTCGCGCGGTTCATCGGCTCGCCGGCGATGAACATCATTCCTGCAACGATAACCGAGACTGGCGAGACCACCACCGTATCATTGAGGGGCGGCAAGTCGGTGCGTCTCCCGATCACCACTGCCGCTACTGAAAAAGGCAGGGCTGCAAGCTTCGGCGTGCGCCCGGAGGATCTTTCGATCGCGACTGGCGAGGAATATCTTTTCGAAGGGCAGGTCTCGATCGTCGAAGCTCTTGGCGAAGTAACCTTGCTTTACATTGAGGGGCTTGCCGACCAGGAACCGATTATCGCCAAGATTCCCGGAATTCTGAATGCGAAGAAGGGGAACGCTATGCGCTTTGCCGCCGACCCTACGAAGCTGCACCTTTTTGATGCAGAAGGTAAGAGCTATCGGAAATAAGGGATAAGCCGCCGTTTACTATAAACCACCGAGCGTTGTTGGGAATTGTTCTGGATTGAGACTTCAAAACGCTCTGTTAAATTTCACCGGCTAGCCTTCTTCTCATAAACGAAGGAGGGATGTCGTGGGTGCGGCTCCAAAAAACAAAAATCACTTTTTGAGTAAGGAAGAGTCTTTCATGTACGACCGGGAAGCCCGGTTCAAGATGGAAGACACGATGAATGCGGCGCGCATCGAATATACGGAAAAAGGCGTGATGAACATGGCGCAGCGCCGCTGCGACGTGTTGCGCATTTCCCAGAGCAGCGCCGTTATCGGCATCCTGACCCAGTACAATCTGCCTCAGCAGTTTTACCTGGATATTCCGGATGCGCGGATCACCAAGGTCGGCTGCCTGTTGATGCGCACTAATGCCAACAACACGATCGAAGTCCGTTTCCTGCGCCTTCTCACGCAGAAGGAGATGGACCGGATTTTCGTGTTTTCGACCCATCCCAACCATCGCGACCGGACGCTCGACATCCGATCCTGGTGAAGTCGGAAATTTTCGATGGGCGGCTCTGGCCGCCCATTCATTTATGCAAACACGCTTGCACCCTGGTCCGCGTGACCGACATTGCGGCGGAATGCGGCGAAGAGCTCTCGGCCCATGCCGAACTCGTTGCCCGAAAGGTCGGCGACAACAGGCGTCCGCGCTTCAAACTCGCCCGCATCCACCAGTACCTCCAGCGTACCTGCGACGGCGTCAAGCCGGACCATGTCTCCGTCCTTGATCTTGGCGATGGGTCCGCCGTCGGAAGCTTCCGGGGTAATATGGATCGCCGCCGGCACCTTGCCCGAGGCACCTGACATGCGCCCGTCAGTCACGAGCGCCACCTTGAAGCCGCGGTCCTGCAGCACGCCCAGCGGCGGCGTAAGACGATGGAGTTCCGGCATGCCGTTTGCTTTCGGCCCCTGAAAGCGGACGACTGCGACAAAATCCTTGTTGAGTTCGCCGCGCTTGAAAGCGTCCTGCAGCCCCTGTTGGTCATGGAAAACAATGGCCGGCGCTTCGACGATGTGGCGCTCCGGCTTTACCGCGGAAATCTTGATGACGGCCTTGCCGAGATTGCCGGTCAGCATCTTCAGCCCGCCGGTGGACTGGAAAGGTGTCTCTATGGTCGACAGAACTTTCTTGTCTCCACTTTCGGCCGGTGCCGGCTCCCGCACCACCTGGCCTTGAGCATCGAGTTTCGCTTCGACGGTATAGGCATCGAGGCCGTGGCCGAAGACGGTGCGAACGTCGTCATGCAAGAAGCCTTGCTTCAGGAGCTGCTTGATGAGGAAGCCCATGCCTCCGGCGGCGTGGAAATGGTTCACGTCCGCCAGACCGTTCGGATAGACGCGGGCGAGCAGGGGGACGACATCCGAAAGGTCGGAGATGTCCTGCCATGTCAGGTGAATGCCGGCCGCGCGCGCCATGGCGACGAGGTGGAGCGTGTGGTTTGTCGAGCCGCCGGTGGCGTGCAGGCCAACGACGCCATTGACCACCGAACGTTCGTCGATCATCTCGCCGGCTGGTGTGAATTCATTGCCGAGGGCGGTGATGGCGAGCGCCCGCTTGGCGGCTTCTCGAGTCAATGCTTCGCGCAGCGGCGTACCCGGATTGACAAAGGAAGCGCCGGGCATGTGGAAGCCCATGATTTCCATCAGCATCTGGTTGGAGTTTGCGGTGCCGTAGAAGGTACAGGTGCCGGGGCCGTGATAGGACTTCGACTCGGCGTCGAGAAGTTCTGCGCGGCCGACCTTGCCTTCCGCATAGAGCTGCCGGATGCGCGACTTCTCGTCGTTCGGTAGACCCGAAGTCATAGGGCCTGCCGGAATGAAGACGGAGGGCAGGTGGCCGAAGCTCAGCGCTGCGATCACCAGGCCGGGTACGATCTTGTCGCAGATGCCGAGGAAGACTGCTGCGTCGAACATGTTGTGGGAAAGGCCGATGCCGGCCGCCATGGCGATCGCATCCCGCGAGAACAGCGATAGTTCCATGCCCGGCTGCCCTTGGGTGACACCGTCGCACATAGCCGGCACGCCGCCCGCAACCTGCGCGATCCCGCCTGCCTCCCGGGCGGCTTCCCGGATGATCGGCGGGAAGATCTCGTAGGGCTGGTGGGCGGAGAGCATGTCGTTATAGGCTGTGATGATGCCGAGGTTCGGAACGACGTCGCCCGCGAGCGCATCCTTTTCGGCGGGGGAACAGACCGCAAAACCGTGTGCGAGATTGCCGCAGGAGAGTGTCGACCGGTGCGGGCCTCGCGATGCCGCTCGCCGGACGCGGTCGAGATAGGCCTCACGGTGCGGCTTTGATCGTTCTACGATGCGGGCGGTGATAGCCTCGATGCTGGAATGGGCGGCCATGGGTGTTGTCCTCATCCGTCAAGCCCGGCTTGGGAATGGCGAAAGCCGACCGGGATTGCTCCTGTTGAAAATCCTGCGCCTTTACGGCGCCCAGTAGATCTCTAGCGGCGACGCAGCGTGATTGAGCACGGCGCGGATTGGCATCTCCGCTTCGTCGGAACCGGCCTTCGCCTTTTCCAGCACGTCCCGCTTGCCCTGACCTTCGATATGAAGGACCAGGAAACGCGCGTCCGAAAGGCTTGCAAAGGAGAAGGTCAACCGCTCCTCGCCAGCACCTTCCGCCTCCATGGTCAGAACGCCGCGAGGGCCAGAAAGATCGAGCGCTTTCGTGAGATTATTGCCGTGCGGGAAGAACGAGGCCGTATGGCCATCGGTTCCCATGCCGAGGATGGCGACATCGAAAGGATTTCCAATGCCCGCCGTCTTATCTGTTGCCGCGACCGCAGCTTCGTCGATTGAGGGTCGATCATAATAAAGCGGGATGAACTTCGCCGTCGCAGCCTTGTCCTTCAGGAGATGCGTCGCGACCAGAAGATGGTTGGAGCGCGGATTGTCGGCCGGTACGAAACGCTCGTCGACCAGAGTGACCGTGACCTTGCTCCAATCGATATCGCGCGCCGACAGCGTCTCGAAGAACTTTTTCGGTGTGGAACCGCCAGAGACTGCGATGGACGCGATCCCCCGTTCGCGGATCGCGGCGGCCAGGCGTGCCGCAACCTCGTCCGCCAGGGCGGCAGCAAGTGTTGCGGCATCGGGAAAGTCATGCAGGTTCGCGGTCATTGCCCGGTCTCGCCCTTCCTATCGTCAGCCTTCGTGCCAGGTGCGGTGATCCCGTTCTATCAACGCGATCGCTTGGCTGGGTCCCCAGGTTCCGGCGGTATAGCCCTGCACCTGCTGGCCGGTTGCTTCCCAACCCTTGAGGATCGGGTCGACCCAGCGCCACGCGGCTTCCACCTCGTCACGGCGCATGAAAAGGGTCTGGTTGGAGCGGATCGTGTCCATCAGGAGCCGCTCATAGGCGTCGGGATTGCGAACCGCGAACGCTTCCGCAAAGCTCATGTCGAGCGAAACCTCGCGAAGCCGCATTCCGCCGGGACCTGGGTCCTTAATCATCAATGATTGCTTCACCCCCTCATCCGGCTGCAAGCGGATGATCAGCTGGTTTGCGGCAATTCGGCCCGCAGCATTGTCGAAGATATTGTGTGGGATCGGCTTGAAGGTGATGACGATCTCGGAGACGCGGTTCGCGAGCCGCTTGCCTGTACGGATATAGAAGGGCACGCCGGCCCAGCGCCAGTTGCCGATCTCGGCCTTTATGGCCACGAATGTCTCGGTATTGGAGACGCCGCCTTCCAGCTCGTCGAGATAGCCCTTAACGGGGCCGCCGGCTGAAGCGCCCGCGCGGTACTGGCCTCGCACCGTGAATTGTTCGACATTGGCTTCGGTGATCGGCTTCAGCGCCCGTAGCACCTTGAGCTTTTCGTCGCGCACCGATTCCGAATTCATCGAGGAAGGGACTTCCATGGCGACAAGGCAGAGAAGCTGCAGGATATGGTTCTGAACCATGTCGCGCAGCGCGCCGGCCGTATCGTAATAACCGGCGCGGCCTTCGAGCCCGACAGCCTCCGCAACCGTGATCTGCACGTGATCGATATGCTCGGCATTCCACAACGGCTCGTAGAGCGCGTTGGCGAATCGCAGCGCCATCAGGTTCTGCACCGTCTCCTTGCCGAGATAGTGGTCGATACGGAAGATCTGCTCTTCGCGGAAAACCTTGCCGATCGTATCGTTGAGTTCGAGCGCTGAGGCGAGATCGCGGCCAATCGGCTTTTCCACGACGATCCGGGTTGCTTTCGTGATTAGCTTGTGGTCGCGGATTTTTTCGGAAATTGCTCCGAAGATGCCGGGCGCAACGGCGAGATAGAAAACGCGCACCCGTTCTTTTCCATCATCGATGAGCTTCTTGAGCGCATCCCAGCCCTGATCGGACTTGGCATCGATCGAGACGTAGTAGAGCCGCTGGCAGAACTTTTGAACTTCAGCCTCGTCGTATTCGCCCTTCTTCAGGTGCTCCTTCAATGCGTCCTGAGCAAATTTTCGATAATCTTCGTGTGAGAGATTGCTGCGGGAAGCGCCGATGATACGGGTTGGTTCCGTAAACTGACCCTCCACCTGACGGTGGTAAAGGGCCGGCAGGAGTTTGCGCTCTGCGAGGTCGCCGGTTCCGCCGAACACGACGCAATCAAAGGCTTCGACTGGGATGATCTGGCTGCTCATCTCTGTTCTTTCGTCCTGGATGGTTGGGGGCATACTTAATCTAATCGATTTAAAAAGGCTAGCCCGAATTGATGTTGAGGACCTCGTAGGGTCGCTTGCTTGTCAGAGCCTGTCGCGCAGCGCAAACCACGTGAGGGCCAGAAAAAGCAACGGCGTTCGCATATGACGCCCGCCTGGAAAGGCGGGAACATCCAGTGCGGCAAGTTGATCCAGTTCGGTCGCATTGCCGGAAATCATGTCAGCATAGAGCTTGCCACAATAGTTTGACAGCATGACGCCGTGACCGGAATAACCGCCGATCGAGGTCACACCCGGCATGACTTCGCGCACGAAAGGCTGGCGCGGCATCGTGATTCCCACATTGCCGCCCCATGCATGCGTGATCGCAATGTTTTTCAGGCTCGGATAGGTGGCGATGATTTGCTGGCGGATGGCCTGCGCAGTATCTTTCGGGTCGCGAGAGGAATAGACCTCGCGCCCTCCGAACAGGAGACGGTTGTCGCGCGACTTGCGGAAATATCTCACGACGAATCGCGAATCGGCCACCGCCTCGCCGCCCGGAATGACCGTTGGAAAATCATCGAGCGGTTCCGTGGCTGCGATGAAGGAGCCGATCGGCATGATATGTGCGGACGTGACAGGTTCCAGTTCGCCGACATAGGCGTTTGTGGCGATCAGCACCCGGCCGGCCGTCAACGTCCCGGACGGTGTATCTACCTTGATCTTTCCGCCGCTCTGCCGGATGGCCGTTGCCTTCGTCATTTCGTGGATCTGAGCGCCGGCCGACCTGGCAACGCTCGCAAGACCGATCAGCAGCTTCAGGGGATGAATGTGGCCTGTGCCCGTATCCCGGACGCCGCAGTGATAATCCCCGGTGCCGAGCCGTTCTGCGGTTTCCCTGGCGTCCATGAACGAGATATGGGGATAGGCGTAACGTTCCGCGGCAATCTCGGCATTCGCACGATATTCCCTCTCGTGTCCCGGCTTGTGGGCGACATTCATCTGCCCCGGCATGTAATCCATGTCGATGCCGTGAACATCGGCAAAATCGAGAAGATGGCGCTTGGCATGCTCCGCCATATCGAAGAGCGCCTTCGAGCGTTCATAGCCCAACTCCTTCTCGAATTCTTCCGGCCACCAGCGCTGGCCGGTGCCCATCTGCCCCCCATTGCGTCCCGAAGCGCCGTCGCCGAGGCGATATGCCTCGATCAGGGTGGTGGAAATACCGCTCCTGGCGAGGTTGTAGGCGGCCTGAAGCCCGGTATAGCCGCCGCCGACGATCGCGACATCGACCGTCTTCGATTCGTCGAGGGCGGGATAGGTCGGTCGTTCGCCAACGGTTGCCTGATACCAGGAAACCCCCGGCGCTATCGGGCTCTGCCACTTGTCCAAAACACCAGCCCTCACACGTTGAGAAGCAGGAATTCCCGCTCCCACGGGCTGATGACCTGCATGAAGGTCTCAAATTCCCCACGCTTGACGCCCGCATAGAGGCCTATGAACTCGGGGCTGAAGACCTGCGCCAGGGCTGGTTCTGATTCCAGCAACGATACGGCTTCGAGCAGGCCACGAGGCAGATCGATCGAGCCTTCGTTGGCCGTATCTTCCGTGGGCGGCGCCGGCTCAATCCCGTTCATGATGCCGAGCAGGCCGCAGCCGAGCGACGCCGCGAGCGCCAGATAAGGATTGGCGTCCGAGCTCGGCAGTCGGTTTTCGACGCGGCGGGCGTTCGCGTCCGAAACTGGCACACGGAAGGCGGTGGTACGATTATCGTAGCCCCAGGCATTGTTGACCGGTGCCGACATGTCGGGCGTCAGGCGGCGGTAGGAGTTCACATAGGGAGCCATCATGGCGAGCGTCTTGGGCACATAAGTCTGCATGCCGCCGATGAAGTGGAAAAATTCCTTCGAGGCGGAGCCGTCCGGGTTCGAGAAGACGTTCTTGCCGGTTTTGATGTCGACCACCGACTGGTGGATGTGCATCGCCGAACCCGCCTGGCCCTGCATCGGTTTGGCCATGAAGGTGGCGTAAATCCCGTGCTTCAGGGCTGCTTCGCGGATCGTCCGCTTGAACATGAAAACCTGGTCGGCGAGTTCGATCGGATCGCCATGGCGCAGGTTGATCTCGAGTTGCGCCGGACCTTCCTCATGAATGAGGGTGTCGATCTCCAACCCCTGCTTTTCGGAAAAGTGATAGATGTCGTCGATCAGCTCGTCGAATTCATTGATGCCGGCAATCGAATAACCCTGGCCACCGAGGATCGAACGGCCCGACCGGCCTTTCGGCGGGTGCAGGGGATAGTCAGGGTCGTCGTTTTTGGCGACAAGGTAAAATTCGATTTCCGGGGCTACGACAGGTTTCCATCCGCGTTCTTCGTAAAGCCTAACAATGTTCTTCAACACATTGCGCGGCGTGTAGGCCACAGCCTTGCCATCCGTATCGACGATATCGCAGATCACCTGCGCCGTCGGGTCCGTCTCCCACGGAACGACCGCGAGAGTGGACAGATCAGGCATCAGCTTCAGGTCGCTGTCCCGCGGCTCGTAACGGAAAGTGCCGGTTTCTTCGGGATATTCACCTGAGATTGTGTGGCGGTAAAGGGCGGAGGGCAGCGCAAGCGAAGTATTCGACGTGAATTTCGAAGATGGCATCATCTTGCCGCGCGGAACGCCGGCCAGATCGGGTGTGATGCATTCGACATCCTCGATCCCCCGCGCTCTCAGCCACGCGGTGGCCTCCCGCCAGTCCGCCACGCCTCGAAGGGAGGTGAGCGTCGGTTGGGCAGCGGCTGCTTTGAGCACGGTGCCGGTTGCGGGGGCGGGATTGGCTTTTTTGCGCGGCATGACACACCGGAGTGAGGTTGATCGAAGTTCCCATCATAGCCACGGATTGGCGCTTGGCGAGGGGGCGTCATTGACTTTGGCGCCGGGGATGGCGAAGAGCCAACGGGGAAACGATGGAGCGCCGGGTGACGCGAAAATTCGACGTGGTGATTTTGGGCGCAGGCGCCGCAGGGATGATGTGCGCGATCCGAGCCGGAGCCCGCGGACGTTCGGTCCTGTTGCTCGACCATGCGAAGGCGCCGGGGGAGAAGATCCGCATCTCCGGCGGCGGGCGATGCAACTTCACCAACATCCATGCCAGCGCCAGGAATTATCTGTCCTCCAATCCGCATTTCGCCAAGTCGGCGTTTGCCCGCTACACGCCGCGCGATTTCCTCGACATGGTCGAGGCGCACAAGATCGGCTGGCATGAGAAGACGCTCGGGCAGCTCTTCTGCGACGAAAGCGCCAAAGATATCATTCGCATGCTGCTCATCGAAATGCAGGCGGCAGGAGTGGTCCTCGAACTGCAGAAGCAGGTCACTTCGATCGAAAAGACTCCGGATGGCTTTCGCATCGCAACGTCTGAAGGTGCCGTGGAAGCAGCAGCACTCGTCGTTGCGACGGGCGGCAAATCGATTCCGAAGATGGGGGCAACCGGCTTTGCCTACGAGATTGCGAAACAGTTCCGCCTGAAGGTCATCGAAACACGTCCGGCGCTCGTGCCGCTGACGCTCGACCCGAACCTGTTGGAGAGACTGTCGCCGCTATCCGGCGTCTCGGTGGCGGCGGAGGTACGACACGGCAAGACGGCTTTCCGGGAAGCGCTGCTGTTTACTCATCGCGGCCTGAGTGGCCCTTCCATCCTGCAGATATCCTCCTTCTGGCGGGAAGGAGACGACATCACCCTGGTGATCGAACCGGACCTGGATGTTGCGTCCATGCTTAAAGCAGCGCGCAAGGTCAACGGCAGGCAGGCTGCGCAGACGGTGCTTGCAGAAGCTTTGCCCAAACGGCTGGCGCAATTTTTTGTCGAGACGAGAGGCGTGACGGGACATCTGGCGGATCTTTCGGACAAGGCGATCGCAGGGCTTGCCGCTGCAATACAGAATTGGACGATCCGGCCTGCCGGTTCGGAAGGTTACAGGACGGCGGAGGTGACCCTTGGCGGCGTCGATACATCCGAACTGGATTCCAGGACCATGCAGGCGAAGGCGGTGCCCGGTCTCTATTTTATCGGCGAATGCGTTGATGTGACCGGCTGGCTCGGCGGTTATAATTTCCAGTGGGCCTGGGCATCAGGCCATGTTTGCGGGGAAGCATTGTCGTAGTGCGTGATTCAGCACTTCTTAATATACCTCCCTCATCCTGCCTTAATGCCAGCAAAATCCTGTGGTTAAGAGCTGGTATACGCAGCCTGTCGGGTCGCGGCAGGACGTCGAGAGCAACCGTTTTTGGGGTTCAGGATTCATGCAGAAAACCCGCCGTGCCCGCGCAATTGCAATCGCACTCGTCAAGGACGACGCCAGGCAGAAGCGGTTGCGGCTTCTGGTGATCTCGATCGGGGCTATGGCAGCTCTTCTTTCCCTTCCGGCGTTTTTTCACTAATCGCTTGAAAGCAATTTAAAGAAGCTGGCTCTCCGCAGCCATTGCTCTGCATGACTCACTGAAGCGGTGTCGCATCTTGAATTCCACTGGTTCAGTAAAATTTTAAAGATTGCTCATAATAATCCGACTGTCTTTATCCCACAGGGAAGGCTTGGGGCATGTCGAGATTTTTTCCATCGTCCGTCGTATCGCGGATCGCCTTCTTCTGTCTGTTCATGATCTTCGTCGCGATTGCCGCGGTTGGCGGTCTCGCCTACGTGCATCTGCGCGGCGATATCATGGAAACGGCGAAAGCAGATGCCCATAAGGCGGTTCGCACCATGAGCCTGCTCTACGAGCTTGAGCTGCCCGGCGCCAAGAGCGAAATCCGCGACGGTTTCGTTTCCCGCGTGCTTCAGGGGGATGGAGTTCTGAGTGACCATGACCTGGTGGACCGTACGGCCGGAGCTATCGGTGGCGTTGCTACCCTCTTCGAAAAGCGCGGCAGCGATTATGTTCGCGTCTCCACCAACGTGAAAACGGAGAAGGGCGAACGTGCTATCGGCACCAAGCTTGCCGCGGAACACCCGGCGCAGCCGTTCCTTGCCCGCGGTGAAGCCTATTTCGGCCCGGCCGTCTTGTTCGGCCGCGATTTCATGACCGGCTATTTTCCGATTACCAACGCCTCCAATGCCGTTACAGGCCTCCTGTTCATTGGCATCCCCATGGAGGTCTACTTCGATCACATCGCCTCCTCGGCTTATGTCATTGTCGGCAGTTCGGTTGCTGCACTCGTCCTGATCGGCTTTGTGAGCTTCTTCACGCTGAGGAGCTTGCTCCGCCCGCTCGGTGTACTGACCAGCACGGTCCGCACGCTCTCCGGCGGAAATGATGCGGTCGAGATCCCTTATACCGCGCGCCGCAACGAGTTCGGCAACATCGCTCGTGCGCTGGAAGTGTTCCGCGACGCAGCCCGCGAAAAACGGCTCATCGAAAGTCGAAGCGTGGAGGAGCGCAGCGAAGCAGAGGCGGAACGTCGCCGGAGCGATGAGGAAAAGCAACGTGTCGATCAGCAGATCGATATTGCGGTCAGCGAGCTGGCGGCGGCTCTATCCCGCTTGGCGCAGGGCGATCTCTCGACCACGATCGAGACTGTTTTCTCAGGCAGGCTTGAACAACTGCGCAACGACTTCAACGGCTCTATCGTCCGGCTACGCGATACTCTTTCCGATATCCGCGAAAGCACGCTCTCCATCCAAAAGAGCAGTGCCGGTCTCAGCCATTCATCGACCGAACTCTCGCGCCGAACCGAAACCCAGGCAGCCTCGCTGGAAGAGACCGCTGCCGCAGTGGACCAAATCACGGTAACGGTGCGGTCTTCGGCCGAGCGTGCCCGCGAAGCCAATCACGCCGTTTCGGAGACCAAGAAGAGCGCCGACAATTCCGGCACCGTGGTCAACAACGCAGTCGCCGCCATGGGGCGTATCGAGGAGGCCTCGCGGAAAATCGAACAGATCATCGAGGTGATCGACGATATCGCCTTCCAGACCAACCTCCTTGCGCTGAATGCCGGGATCGAGGCAGCGCGCGCAGGCGAGGCCGGCAAGGGCTTTGCCGTCGTGGCTCAGGAGGTCCGCGAGCTTGCCCAACGATCCGCCGGAGCGGCGAGCGAGATCAAGGATCTGATCACGCAGTCAAGCCAGGAAGTAAGCTCCGGGGCCGGTCTGGTACAACAGGCGGGTGCGGTGTTGGCGGCCATCAGTCAGCAGATCACCGGCGTCAGCCAACATGTCGATATGATCGCAACCGCAAGCCAGGATCAATCGGCGGCCCTGCAGGACATCAACAACTCGGTCAACCGTATGGATCAGATGACCCAGCAGAACGGCGCAATGGTCGGCGAAACCACCGAGGCGAGCCGCCGTCTTGCCGAAGAGGCCGACGCCCTGCTTCAACTTGTTCAGCAGTTCCGCATCGACGGCGTAAAGCATTCGCGCCCGCAGGCTTCCCGGGCGGCTTGAGGTTTCTTGTCGGAAATCCGTGGGGCGGCAGCGATGCCGCCCTTTCTTGTTTTCAGTCTAGCGACCAGGTCGGCCACCCCGGAGATCCAGCTGGGGGCGAGTGAACCGAACTGCTCGTAATAGGCGTCCTCAGCCTGCCGGCTGTCACCTTTCGCAGCGGGATAGATTGGGCGGGAAAGAATGAGGGCGACGACATTCTCATACATCGGGAATTTCTCCTCTAGAAAAGCCGTCTCCTCCTCTAAACATAAAAAAGTGCTTCTTATAGAGAAAAAACCGCATTATGTTTTTCACTGATGAAAAACATAACTTGGGACGCTTACGAGCTTTTTATGCAGGTGGCCCGCCACGGAGGACTGTCGGGAGCTTCCGCCGTCAGCGGCCTCAGCCCCGCAACCCTTGGCCGTCGCATGCTCGATCTGGAGGAAGCGGTGGGGCGATCTCTCTTCGTCCGCAGTCGCACGGGTTACCGTCTGACATCCGATGGTTCGACCCTGTTTTCGCAAATCATGGAAATGGAGGGCACGATCCGGCGGATCGAGAGCTGGAAGCACAAAGGCGTGACTGCTCCTCTCGTCCGTGTGGCATGCGGCACCTGGCTTGCCTGGATCTTTACCCGCAACCTGTCTCTCATCCGTACGGATGAGGACAATTTTCGCCTCGACTTTTATGTGGCGGAGCGGCGGGCGAGCCTCGCGCACCGGGAAAGCGATATCGGCATTCGCGCCTTTGAACCGCAGGAGCCGAACCTGGCAGCAACGAAGCTCGGCGATGTTGCCTATGCCGCCTATCGTGCCCGAAGCGCGCACCCCTCCATGGCGGACCGATGGCTTGCAGTTTCGGAGGAGGACGCCATTTCCGCTTATCTGCGCTGGCCGCATGAAGAGCGGGCCGATCAGATCGTGGTTACCGTGAACCGGCCGCGCTCCCTGCGCGACCTCGCGCTTGCCGGTGCCGGCACTGCGGTTCTTCCCTGTTTCGTGGGCGATCAGGATATGCGCCTGGAGCGGGTGGGAGACGAGATCGCCAGCCTTCGCCACACTCAGTGGGTGGTCATGAACAACGACGATCGCCACCGCCGGGAAATCCGGGCGGTGGTCGATCGCATGGTGAGGTTCGTCAAAGGCAATTCAGACCTCTTTGCCGGTAAACGTCCTTAGTTACTGGATGCGGTTCGTCACGATGACGGGGATCATCAGGTCTCCCCAATGGCCGTCTCCGCCGTGGTGCCGGGCAGACCGGACGAGCTCGACAGAAACGCCCGCCTCGACCGCCTTCATGATGGAATGGTTCAGGCGATGCAGATCGTTGGCGAGTGTACGGATCGCCGCCTGCTGTTCTGGTGTCATGGCGGAGGACTGTTCCTCGGCGCGTTCCTTGACATGAGTCTTGACTGGGGCTTGGATCGTCATGGCATTTCTCCTCTTTTTTGATCGGGGTTTTTGAAAGGCCCTGCCCTCCGAGAAGGGCAGGGAGTTTGGCCATTATTCAGCCGCGGGGCGGAACTGGTCGTGCTCGGTGGATTCCTTCATTGCGGTGGTGGACGAGAGGCCGCCGGTGATCGCCACGGAGACGGCATCGAAATAGCCGGTGCCGACCTCGCGCTGGTGCTTGGTCGCGGTGTAGCCGTTGACCTCCGCCGCGAATTCCGCCTCCTGCAACTCCGAATAGGCCGCCATCTGCCGGTCCTTGTAGCCGCGGGCGAGTTCGAACATGCCATAGTTCAGCTGGTGGAAGCCGGCGAGCGTGATGAACTGGAACTTGTAGCCCATCGCGCCGAGCTCACGCTGGAATTTGGCGATCGTCGCGTCGTCCAGGTTCTTTTTCCAGTTGAACGAAGGCGAGCAATTGTAGGCGAGCATCTTGCCGGGATGCGCCTTGTGGACGCCTTCAGCAAATTTGCGCGCCTGCTCGAGATCCGGCTTCGAAGTTTCGCACCAGATGAGGTCACAATAGGGTGCATAGGCCACCGCGCGAGCGATGCAGGGCTCAAGCCCGTTGCGGACCTGATAGAAGCCTTCGACGGTGCGGCCGGCGTCGTAGTCCACGAAGGGTTGGTCGCGCTCGTCGATGTCAGAGGTCAAAAGCTTTGCTGCTTCGGCATCCGTGCGGGCAATGACCAGTGTCGGCGTGCCCATGACGTCGGCTGCAAGACGTGCTGCAGTCAGGTTGCGGATATGGGCGGCGGTCGGGATCAGAACTTTGCCGCCGAGATGGCCGCATTTCTTTTCCGAAGCCAGCTGGTCTTCATAATGAACGCCGGCAGCGCCAGCCTCGATGAAGGCCTTCATGATCTCGAAGGCATTGAGCGGGCCGCCGAAGCCGGCCTCCGCATCCGCAACGATCGGAGCAAACCACGTTTCGACCGAAAGGCCCTTACCTTCGGCAGTTTCGATCTGGTCGGCACGCTGCAGCGTGCGGTTGATACGACGGGCCAGCTCCGGTGCAGCATTGGCCGGATAAAGCGATTGGTCCGGATACATGGCGGATGCCGTATTGGCGTCGGCCGCGACCTGCCAGCCGGAGAGATAGATTGCCTTCAGTCCAGCACGAACCTGCTGCATGGCCTGGTTGCCGGTCATGGCGCCGAGCGCGTTGACGAAGTCCTCGTTGTGGAGCAACGACCAGAGACGGTTGGCGCCCAATTCCGCCAGCGAATAACGGATATCGGCCGAGCCGCGCAGCCGTTTTACGTCGTCAGCCGAATAGGGGCGCTGAATACCCTCGAAGCGGTCCTTCGGTGCTCCTGGAACGAGTGTGTAAAAATCTGTCATTGTCATTCTCCCAAACAAAGTAACCACTGCGCTCAACCGCGTTCTGGTGTGACTAGATTTACAGAAGGGAATGCTGCACCGCCAGAAAAGAAGCAAAATTGGCGTTTGAAAAAGGGTTAGGATGTGTTGCTTTTCACAAACGGCTCTGTGAAGATGTCAAAACAGTAAAAGCGGCAGTTGTCTGGATTTTGTAAAAGAGGCCAAATTGGCAGAACGGAAGATATTCGCAGGTCCCCGGGTCCGGCGGGTGCGGCTGGGGCTCGGACTGACCCAGACGGCGATGGCGGACGCTCTGGGCATTTCGCCCTCCTATCTCAATCTGATCGAGCGAAACCAACGGCCGTTGACGGTCCAGCTCCTCTTGAAGCTTGCTTCCGTCTACAAAGTCGATCTTGACGCCTTGCAGGGGGAGGCAGGCGGATTGGCGAGCCAACTCCGCGAAGTTTTCGCCGATCCGCTGTTGGTTGGTGAAATTCCCGGCGATCAGGAAATCATCGAGGTTGTCGAAGCAGCCCCCAATGCAGCGTTGGGCCTGATGAAACTCTACCGGGCCTATCGCGAGCAGGCGGCGCGGCTTTCCGATCTCGCCGACCTTCTTGCCCGCGAGGGGCATGAAACCTCGATCGCGGGTGCACGTCTTCCGATCGATGAGGTACGCGAGGTTCTGGAGCGACGGCCCAACTTCTTCATGCGGATCGAGAACGCGGCTGAGGCCTTTGCAGCAAAGCTGGGCATCGGCGACGAACTGCCGGGCGCGTTGAAGGCCTGGCTGAAGAGTGAGCATGGCATCGTGGTGCGCGCGCTTCCCGTTCATGCCATGCCGAACCTGCGCCGCCGTTATGACCGCCACTCGATGCGTCTGTTCCTGTCCGAGCGCCTCTCGCCTTTCGAACGCACCCGTGAGCTCGCAATGGAAGTGGCCTTGCTGGCGCTCGGGCAGGAAATTGCAGCCGAACTCGATGCACTGGCCTTCTCGACCAACGAAGCGCGCCGGATTGGAAGATTCGAACTCGCCCGTTATGCCGCCCATGCGCTGATGATGCCCTATGACGCATTCCTGTCGGCGGCACAACGCGCCCGCTACGACCTCGATGTGCTGCGGTCCCGTTTTGAAGTTTCCTTCGAGCAGGCGGCCAGCCGCTTGACATCGCTTGCGCGTGCGGGTGCTGCCGGCATCCCGTTCTTCCTGATGGAGGTTGATCATGCGGGGAATGTGATCCGCCGCGCCGGGGCGCAGGGTTTTCCCTTGGCACGTTTCGGCGGGCACTGTCCGAAGCTCGGCATTCACGCCGCGTTTGCCCAGCCTGGACAGATCCTGGTCGACCGGGTCGAAATGCCTGATAGCGCTGCGTTTGTCACGATTTCGCGAACGCTTGATGGCCCCCAGGCCGGCTTCGGCGAGCGTGTCCGGCGCACGGCCGTTCTGCTGGGTTGCGACTTGTCCAATGCAGGTGATGTTGTCTACGACGGCGCATTGCCAGGGCCGATGGGAACGGTGCTCGCCGGCACGGCCTGCCGCCTTTGCGAGCGGCAGGGTTGCCTCTCCCGTGCCGAGCCACCGATCACCCGCCCGCTCGGTCTGGACGAAATGGTCACCGGCTTGAGCGCCTTCGATTTCCAGTGACCTTTGTGGCGGTGCACATTTCCCCTTGTGGTGGGAAAAATTCCTTTCTACTCTCCCGAAAAAGATAAGGGAATTAAGCGCCTTTCGCATTCGCGCAGAAAAAACTGGAACAGGAGAGATCATGAAAAGCCATTTGCTCAGCTTAGCCGCCGCCGTTGCTGCGACGGCATTTGCCGCGACCGCAGCCATGGCGCAGGAGCGCGTGGTTCATGTCTATAACTGGTCCGACTATATCGACGAGTCGATCCTGGAAGACTTTACCAAGGAAACCGGCATCAAGGTCGTCTATGACGTCTTCGACAGCAACGAGATGGTCGAGACCAAACTTCTCGCCGGCGGCTCGGGTTATGATGTAGTTGTTCCGACCGGCCCATTCCTGGCTCGCCAGATTCAGGCCGGAGTATTCCAGAAGCTCGACAAATCGAAGCTGCCGAACCTCCCCAATATGTGGCCGCAGGTGATGGAGCGCCTCGCCAAATACGACCCCGGCAACCAATATGCCGTCAACTATATGTGGGGCACCACCGGCATCGGCTATAACGTCGAGAAGGTAAAGGCTGCGCTGGGAGACGTGCCGGTCGACAGCTGGGACGTACTTTTCAAGCCTGAAAACGCAGCAAAATTGAAGTCTTGCGGGATCAACATCCTCGACGCGTCCGACGAGACCTTTGCGATTGCGATGAACTACATCGGCAAGGATCCGGACAGCAAGGAGACGGCCGACCTGGAAGCGGGTGGCGACGTCTATATGAAGGTCCGCCCCTATGTGAAGACCTTCAATTCGTCGGCCTATATCGATGAACTCGCGAACGGAGACACCTGCATTTCGATCGGTTGGTCGGGCGATGTGCTGCAGGCCAAGGATCGGGCCGAGGAAGCGAACAACGGCGTGAAGGTCGAGTTCGTGATTCCGAAGGAAGGGACCTATATGTGGTTTGACAACCTGGCCATTCCCGCAGACGCCAAGAATGTCGAAGAAGCCCATGCGTTCATCAACTACCTGATGAAGCCCGAAATCATCGCCAAGGCATCGAACTACGTTCAGTATGCAAACGGTAATCTTGCGTCTCAGAAGTTCCTCGACAAGGAGGTTCTCGAAAACCCTTCCGTCTATCCGCCTGAGGATGTCGTCAAAAAGCTCTTCACGATTTCGCCCTATGGCGCCAAAGAACAGCGCGTGCTGAACCGGGTCTGGACGCAGATCAAGACCGGCAGCTGAGACAAGAGAGCGGGGCAGGCGGAAGCGTCTGCCTCGAATGCTATCGGGCTGTGGTGGGCGAAACGGGGTAAGGCATGGCGAAGTCTCTTGGGCCGGTAAAACGCAAATTCTCTCCCTGGACCGATCCTTCGGCCGTTCCTTTCATCCGCTTCGAAAACATCACCAAGCGCTTTGGTGATTTTACCGCCGTAGACAATCTGACGCTGGATATCTACGAGCGCGAATTCTTTTCCCTCCTAGGTCCTTCGGGCTGCGGCAAAACCACGCTGATGCGTATGCTGGCCGGTTTCGAGGAGCCGACGGAGGGTCGCATCCTGCTTCAGGGCAAGGATATTTCCGGTGTGCCGCCCTATCGCCGGCCCACCAACATGATGTTCCAGAGCTACGCGCTCTTCCCGCACATGACGGTTGAAAAGAACATCGCCTTCGGGCTGGAGCAGGACAATCTGCCGAAAGGTGAGATTGCGGCTCGGGTCGAGGAAATGCTGAAGCTCGTAAAACTCGAGCCCTTCGCCAGACGCAAGCCGAACCAGCTTTCCGGCGGCCAACGCCAGCGCGTTGCTTTGGCCCGCTCGCTCGCCAAGCGTCCTAAAGTGCTGCTTCTCGACGAGCCGCTCGGCGCCCTGGACAAGAAGCTGCGCGAGGAAACGCAGTTCGAGTTGATGGACATCCAGACCAATCTCGGGCTCACCTTCCTGATCGTCACCCACGACCAGGAGGAGGCGATGACCGTATCGGATCGGATCGCCGTCATGGACAAGGGCGTGATCATGCAGGTGGCGACGCCGGCAGAGATTTACGAAGCCCCGAACAGCCGCTATGTCGCGGACTTCATCGGCGACATCAATATTCTCGAAGGCACCGTTTCCACCACCGAAAGCGCGCTCGGAGCGCCGGGAACAGTGCGGATCGATTGCGATGGCGTTTCCGTTGCCGTCGAGCAGGAATGCCAGGCCGTGAAAGGCGACAGAGTTGCCTTCGCGATCCGCCCCGAAAAGGTACGGATATCCCCGGATCAACCGACGGATACGTCCTTCAATGCCGTCTATGGCGAAGTCTGGGATATCGGCTATCTCGGCGACTTTTCGGTCTTCCTTGTCAAGATGGCTGACGGCCGCATCGTTCGTGCAGCGCAGGCAAACGTATCGCGCCTGGTCGATCGGCCGATTACGTTTGGCGACATGGTCTGGCTCACTTGGCCGCTCGATGCCGGCCTTGTGTTGACGCGCTGACCAAGGAGGAGGGGGAGATGGCGAGCGTTTCGGAGACACAAGCCGCCAATACGCCCAACCCGGCGCGCTGGTTCGTTGTCGTCGTGCCCTATCTTTGGCTGCTGCTGTTTTTCACGGCGCCGTTCCTCATCATCTTCAAGATCTCGCTGTCGGACACGGCTATTGCTATGCCGCCCTATACACCGGTCTTTCCCGGCTTTGGCGCGATCAGCGGCTACATTTCGAAGCTGGATTTTGAAAATTATCTCTTCCTTACGGAGGATCCCCTCTACATCAAATCCTATCTGTCCTCGCTGAGGATCGCGGTGATCTCCACCTTCCTGCTGCTCCTGATCGGCTATCCCATGGCGCTCGCCATGGCGCGGGCGCCGATCACGCTCAGGCCGACCCTCGTCATGCTGGTCATCCTGCCGTTCTGGACCTCGTTCCTGATCCGTGTTTATGCCTGGATCGGCATCCTGAAGCCTGACGGCCTCATGACACTACTTCTTCAGACGATCGGCCTCCTGGAGCCGAACGAGCAGGTCCAGATTTTCAGGACCGACATCGCCGTCTTTATCGGTATCGTCTATTCCTATCTGCCGTTCATGGTCCTGCCGCTTTATTCGGCGCTGGAGAAGATGGACAATACGCTACTGGAAGCCGCGAGCGATCTTGGTTGCCCGCCGTGGAAGGCATTCTGGAAGATCACCTTTCCGCTGTCGCTGCCGGGCGTCATTGCCGGGTCGATGATCTGCTTTATTCCAATTACGGGTGAATTCGTGATCCCCGATCTCTTGGGAGGTGCCGACACGCTGATGATCGGCAAGACGCTCTGGACGGAATTCTTCGGCAATCGCGACTGGCCGCTCGCCTCGGCCGTGGCCGTGGTCCTGCTGATCATGCTGGTCGTGCCGATCATGATTTTCCAGAACCAGCAGAAGAAGGTCGTGTGAGATGAAATCGTCCCGTTTCGACGCCACCGTCCTGACGCTCTGCTTCGCCTTTCTCTATATCCCGATTATCATTCTGGTCGTTTATTCGTTCAACGCATCCAAGCTGGTGACGGTCTGGGGCGGGTTTTCGCTGCAGTGGTATCGCACCATGTGGTCCAACGAGGGGCTGATGGATGCAGCCTGGGTAACAGCGCGTGTCGGCGTCCTTAGTGCGACCCTGGGCACTGTGCTTGGAACGCTCGCTGCCCTGTCCCTTGTCCGTTTCCAGAAGTTCCCCGGCAGGATGCTGTTTTCCGGCATGATCTACGCGCCGCTCGTCATGCCGGAAGTGATCACCGGTCTGTCCATGTTGCTCCTCTTCGTGGCGCTGAATATCGACCGCGGCTTCTGGACGGTCACCATCGCTCATACGACCTTCACGATGTGTTATGTCGCGATTGTCGTTCAGTCGCGCCTTATGACCTTTGATCGCAGTTTGGAAGAGGCAGCACTCGATCTCGGCTGCCCGCCCGTCAGGACCTTTTTCAAGATCACCCTGCCGCTGATCCTGCCCGCTGTAATCGCCGGCTGGATGCTCGCCTTCACGCTGTCGCTCGACGATCTGGTGATCGCGAGCTTCAACACCGGCCCGGGCGCGACGACGCTGCCGATCAAGATCTATTCGCAGGTGCGTCTGGGTGTAACACCGGAGATCAATGCGATCTGCACCATCCTGATCGGTTTTGTGACCATCGGCGTGATTCTCGCCTCGATCAGCACCAAGCGAACCGAACTGCGGCGTATCCGCGATGAGCATGTCGCCCTGCGGGGTACGACCTGATCGGGAGCAGGGAGCTCTGTTCGCGGGCTTACTCCGCCGGTTTTGGCGCGGTCTCCGAAACTGGCCAGATCACCGGATTGGGCCAGGATCCTCCAATGAAAACGGTCAGCTGTGCTGGGTCATCGGCTGCCGGGCGAATGGTCGCGGAAAGCGCAAGGCCATTGCTGGCATAAGGTACCACCCCGGAAATCGCCAACGTACCGTCGCTGCCGGTGATCTTTCCATCGTGGATCTCGGCCGAGCCATGGGCGATGCGCGCAGCCAGGTCGATGCTGTCGAACTGCAAATTGCCATTGCTGGCCTCGCTCAGAGAGAAATACTGCTTTTGAGTTGCGAGCTGCCTGACACTTGCGATGTTGATGCCGGGAAGAAAACCCTCTCCTCCGCGCAAGCGGAAATTCCCCTCTGCCTCGCGCCACGCCTGGGGGTTTATCGGCCGGCGGATGTTGAGCGACAAATCCAGGGAGCCGTGGGTCATGGGCAACGGGCCGCCAAGGCCCAGATTCTTGATGATATTGCCGAAATCGGCGCCCTGCACGGCAATATGGAGGGCCATCTCGTCCTGCCGGTCGATGCCTGCGGTGGCAAGGCGCCCGGTCAGCCGGCCGGTTTCGAAATCGCTGTCGACGATGTCCACCCGTGACTGGTGCGGCGTGTCCAGCACGCTTATGGCCGCCTGGGAAAGATGGAGAGGCCCCAGCACTGCCTGCTCCGCCGAAAGCCGCAGGTCGAATTCTATTCCTGTTTGCAGGTTGTTGTTTTTACTTGCTTCATCGGCGGCCGGTGTCAGTACATCTAGGATTCCGGACAAATCCAGGCGATCAAACGCGAGCGTCCCGGTAAGCCGCGGTAACCGATCTTCGGGAACCATCAGATCCAGGATGCCTGTTGCCTTATCGTCGTTGAGGCCGAGCGACAGGTTCTCGAAGCGCAGCGTGTTGTCGTTAGTGACGAGACGCGCATTCAGCGAGAGGCGTTTAATGCGCTCGGCGCCTGCAAAATTTACCCCCGACCATGCCATGACGGTTGGCAGGTCCGGAATGGTCAATTCGGCATCGCCGGATAGGAAAGCATGTGTCGCAAGGTTGGCGACGCCTTGGAAACGCCCCTGAAACAGCTCGGATACGATAGCCCCGGATGCGTTTCCGCTTCTGCCAGCGAGGAGAAGGAGAGGTTGCGTCGAATTGAAGTCCACTGAAATCTTGCGGCCGTTGATCTCGCCCTTGGCTTTGATCTCCATGCCGCGGGAAAGCCAGGGCCAATTGAGATCGCCATCGATGGCCGTAAATCGTAGGGTACGGCCGCTCGAAACGTCGGATATTTCGAGAATTCCATTGGTGATGCGGACCTCTCCCATCGGAGCGTCGGCGTCTGCGGCGAGCTGCTGGCCGCTGGCATTGGGCTTTGCTTCCCTTACCGCCCGGCTCAACAGCCCGTCATTTGCCCAATCAAGCCGACCGTCCGGCTCTCGCAGAACGTAGATTTGTGGATCGGTGAGGCGGAAATCCTTGAATTCCGGCTGCCCGATCAGGGTTTGAAGAAGGTCGAACGAGGCGGACAGACGCGCGACGCGGCCAAGGACCCGTTCGCGGCCATCAACCGGTTTGCGGATCGTGATGTCGCGGAGAGTGATCCTCGGCTTAGGCCAGAACCGAATGTCCGGAGATCCTTCGATCGTAACGTCGTGGCCCGTCCATTCGGCGACGGCCTGTTCCATGCCTGCCCGCACCAGGCTCGAGGAGATCAGGAAGGGGGCGATGATTTGGAAAAGGGCAAAGAGCCCCAAACCTGTGAGGACCCCGATCAGCAGACCGCGGATCCGCCGGCTGAGCGGGCGCTTCAGGTGTCTTGGCAGATTTTTGATCCCCACGGTCAGCATGTCCAACGCGAATATAGGAAATGCCAAGATCGCGCAAATCCGCACTTTCTTGGCCGGCAATCCTCTTTATCATGCAGTGCAGCATGCTATACAGGCCAGGGCAATTCAGCTTGAATTCAAGCCTGAGCGGCCAAGGAAAGAGTTCGTTTGGTCAGACGGCTCTCTGGGATGGAGGAATGGGAATGGCCAACCAACAGCCGCTGTGGAGTCCTTCGCAGGAAGCCCGGCAGAAGACACCGCTTTTTCACTTTATCGGCTGGTGCGCTGAGCGCCACGGGAAGAGCTTCGCGGATTATGACGCCTTTTACGCCTGGTCGATTGCCGAGCGGGAGGCGTTCTGGTCCGCGATATGGGACTATTGCGGCGTTAAGGGCAAGCGTGGGGAGCGCTCGCTTGAGGATGGCGACGATATGCTCGCAGCCCGCTTTTTTCCCGACGCGACGCTGAATTTTGCCGAAAATCTCCTGACCGGCACCGGTGCGGCCGATGCTCTTGTCTTTCGCGGAGAGGACAAGGCGAGCGACTGCTGGTCCTGGGATAGGCTGCGTGCTGAAGTTTCCCGCCTGCAGCAGGCGTTCAGGGCTCTCGGTATCGAAAAAGGCGACCGGATTGCGGCCATGATGCCCAACATGCCGGAGACCGTGGCTTGCATGCTGGCGGCAGCCTCTATCGGCGCGATCTGGTCTTCCTGTTCTCCCGATTTCGGGGACCAGGGCGTCCTCGACCGCTTCGGCCAGATCGAACCCAAGCTCTTCATTACCTGCGACGGTTATTGGTATAACGGCAAACGTCAGGATGTCGCTGCCAAGGTGAAGGCGGTTTCCCAAGCGTTGAAGACACCGGTCTTGGTCGTTCCCTATGCGGGAGATGCTCCGGCGCTGGCCGCCTCGCTTTCCGACGGACGCATGCTCGCGGACTTTATTGCGCCTTTTCAGGCAAAGCCGGTTGAGTTCGAGCAGCTGCCCTTCGCGCATCCGCTCTATATCCTTTTCTCCTCCGGAACGACTGGTGTGCCGAAATGCATCGTTCATTCGGCAGGCGGCACGCTTCTGCAGCACTTGAAGGAGCACCGCCTTCACTGCAGCTTGGAGCCCGGTGAGAAGTTATTTTATTTCACCACCTGCGGCTGGATGATGTGGAACTGGCTGGTCTCCGGCCTTGCCGTCGGCGCAACGCTCTGCCTCTTCGACGGCTCGCCCTTCGCGCCGGACGGAAACGTTCTCTTCGACTATGCTCAGGAGGAGAAATTTGCCGTATTCGGGACCTCGGCAAAATACATCGATGCAGTCCGCAAAGGCGGCATCCTCCCGAAGCAGACCCACGATCTCCAGAGCTTGCGATTGATCACCTCGACCGGCTCACCGCTTTCGCCGGAAGGCTTTTCATTCGTTTACGAGGGCATCAAGAGTGAGGTGCATCTTGCATCCATTTCCGGCGGCACGGATATCGTGTCCTGTTTTGTACTTGGCAATCCGCTAAAGCCCGTTTGGCGGGGGGAAATCCAGGGACCCGGACTGGGTCTTGCGGTGGATGTATGGAATGACGACGGGAAACCGGTACGTGGGGAAAAGGGGGAGCTCGTTTGCACCAAGGCCTTCCCATCCATGCCGATCATGTTCTGGAACGATCCCGACGGCAGGAAATACCGGGCAGCGTATTTCGAGCGGTTCGAGAACATCTGGTGCCATGGCGATTTCGCCGAATGGACGGAACACGGCGGCATCATCATTCATGGCCGTTCCGATGCCACTCTCAATCCGGGCGGCGTGCGTATTGGCACGGCGGAAATCTACAATCAGGTCGAGCAGATGGAGGAGGTCGCGGAAGCGATCTGCATCGGCCAGGATTGGGAAGACGATGTGCGCGTCGTCCTCTTCGTGCGCCTGTCGGAAGGCCGACAGCTCGATGAAGATCTCGTCAAGGCGATCAAGAGCCGAATTCGCACCGGTGCCTCGCCGCGTCACGTGCCGGCAAAGGTCGTCCAGGTTGCCGATATTCCGCGCACAAAATCTGGCAAGATTGTTGAACTGGCGGTACGCGACGTGGTCCATGGCCGGCCGGTCAAGAACAAGGAAGCCCTCGCCAATCCGGAAGCGCTCGATCTTTTTGCCGGGTTGACCGAACTTGAGAACTGAAGACATACCATCGGAAGGTCCTGATGTGTATCATGACAACCCATCAGAAATGACGCTTCCCAAAAGGAGGCGCAGTTTACCGGCTGTTAAGTGGAAATGCTCAAGAGTGGAGCAATAGGGATTCATCCGGTGTATGAAGCCGGGTAGCCGCGAGCTTTCATAGACATGATGTCTCCGCCAACTTTCGTTGGACAGCATTTAAATTTAAAGGCAGCTTTGGCTGCCTTTCTTTTAGCCTTCAATGCATCTCAGGATTGCAATCATCCTCAGTGCAATCTGTTGAGCGAGCGCGACACCAACGCGACAGGCACCAGCCCGGCAAGAATGATGATGATTGCGGCGACGGAGGAATCCTCTATCCGGGCTCGCGAGGCGTCCTCGTAGACGAGCGTTGCCAAGGTGTTGAAATTGAACGGCCGAAGCAGGATGGTGGCCGATAGTTCCTTCATTGTCTCAATGAAGACAAAGAGGGCGGCTGTCAGGAGCGCGGGATGCATGTTGGGGAGCAGCACGGACCAGAGGGTCTGCCGGCGATTTCGGCCAAGAGCACGCGCGGCCATGTCGAGATGCGGCGAGAGTTTTTGAAAGCCGGCATCCAGATTGCCTTCAGCCATGGCCATGAAACGAACAGTGCAGGCATAAACGATAGCAAAGCCGGTACCGGAAAGCAGCAGGCCCGTCGAAATCCCAGCGCTCTCCCGCAGGATGCCGTCCAACGCGTTGTCGAAGGCGGCAAGCGGAACAAGCACGCCCATCGCAAGGACCGTGCCAGGTACCGCGTAACCGAGCGACGCGAGCCGGTTGGAGAATGCGACGAGCCCCGAGCGTTCGCTGCGTGCCGCGTAGGAAAGGACAAAGCCGAGAGCAACAGAGCAGAGAGCGGTCGCCGTGGAGACGGTAATGCTGTTCCACAGCGCGTCAAGCAGGCGAGGATCGGCAAAATCCTCGATCCGTGCCAGCGCAAAGCGGCCCTGCACCAGGAATGGGAGGCCGAAGCCAAAAGCAACAGGCAGGACGCAGAAGGCAGCTGCAAGCAAGCCTTTTGCTCCGCTCAGTCGCGGCCGCATTGCCGCATCGGCGAGCGTGGTCGTTCTGTTGCCGGAAAAGCGCTGCTGCCGGCGGGCTGCCCGTTCGACAAGAATCAGGATCGAGACGACCAGCAGCATCACGGCGGCGATCTGCGCGGCGCCGGAAAGACTGCCGCGGTTCAGCCAGGTGTCGTAGATCGAGAAGGTGAGAGTATTGACGCCGAGAAATTCCACCGCGCCGATATCGTTCAGCGTCTCCATCATGACGAGGGTCAGCCCGATCATGATTGCTGGCCGCGCCATGGGAATCTGCACCTGAAAGAACACTCGAAGAGGGCCGGCGCCGAGTGTACGGGCAACATCAGCAGCCGCGCGGCCCTGCATCATGAACATCGAACGACAGGCGAGATAAACATACGGATAGAGGACGGCAGAGAGCACCAGCACCGCCCCGCCGAGCGAACGAATGTCCGGCAACCAGTATTCGCGGGCAGTCTGGTAGCCGAAGATCTGCCGGTACCAGGTCTGCAGCGGACCGGTAAAGTCGAGGAACTCTCCGAAGGCGTACGCGGCAAGATAGGAGGGAATAGCAAGCGGCAGCACCAGTGCGGCCGAGAGAAGCCGGCGGAAAGGGAAGTCGAAACTTGCGACGAGCCAGGCGGTGAGCACGCCAAAAAACGCGGTTACCAGTCCGGTTAGAAAGAGAAGCCGCAGCGTGCGCCCGGTGGCGCGCGGTACGACATTGGCGATGATATGTTGCCAGGTGCCATCGTCGCCGGATATCGCAATCCATAATATGGCGAGGATCGGCCAGGCGATCACGGTGGCGACGCCCACCGCGGTCCAGGAAAGCGGTCGGCGCGGCTGCCGTGCTTTCTGCGCCGGCATGGCGGGTGTCGTCGAAACCTGCAAATTCTACTCCTCTTTCAAAGAGGAGTGCTAATCATTGGACAGTCAGTTCGCAAGCACTCGCGGCGAAGGGAAGGTAATTTCCACCAATGTACCTTCGTTTGGAGCCGATGTGATCGAGAAGGCTGCGCGATTTGCGTCTACCATCGCTTTGGTAAGCGGCAGGCCAAGACCGGTGCCGTCGCCTCGTTTACGGGTGCCGCCTGCGACCTGACGGAACGGCTTCATGGCGAGTTCGAGTTCCGGGCGCGTCATGCCGATGCCCGTATCACGAATGCGAAGCACCACGTTGCCATTGGCTTCATAGGCCGTCGACACGACGATCTGCCCGCCCGACGGCGTGAAGCGGATGGCATTCGACAGAATGTTGAGGACGATCTGCTTCACGGAGCGAAGATCGGCGACGACCTGCGGCACGGCATGCGAAAGCGCCGTGCGAATGATGACGCGTTGGCTGTTTGCCTGCGGCTGCACCAGGGACACAGCCTCAGATACTGTTTCGTTAAGGCCTACAGCGACGAAATCGAGTTCCATCTCGCCCGCCTCGATCTTCGAAATATCGAGCAGGTCGTTGACGATATCGAGCACATGTCGTCCGGAGCGACCGATATCGTTGGCATATTCGATATAGCGCGGATGTCCGATCGGCCCGAAACGCTCTGTCGCCATCATGTCCGCAAATCCGATGATGGCGTTCAGCGGTGTGCGGATCTCATGGCTCACATGTGCAAGGAACTCGCTCTTGTGGGCGTTCGCCGTCTCGGCGGCGCGTTTGGCCGTGCGCAGCTCTTCCTCTGTGCGTTTCCATTGGGTGATGTCGCGTATGACTGCGCAATAGCCATTGGACGAGGTGAGCTTGCCGATCGTCATGAAGAGCGGCAGGAACCCTCCGGAGGCTTCCCGCCCGATCACTTCGCGACCATCGTTCAGGACGCTGGCGACGCCGTGGCCGGAGAGACCGCCGAGGTAGTCGAGAATAGCGCGCTGGCTTTCATGGGCGAAGAGCGTCACGAAGGGTTTGCCGTTGATCTCTTCGTTGTCGTAGTTGAAAAGCCCGCTCGCGGCCCGGTTCAGGGAACGGATATCGCCTTCGGCGCCAATGATCACCACGCCGTCGGTTGCCGTCTCCAGAATAGCGCGCAGCTCCTCCACCTCGACCTGCAGCTTTGCGAGCTGATCGGCCGGACGACGGGGATGTAAGGGAATGACCTCGGCCGCCTCGGTGCCGTCGGATGCCGAGCTTTCGGTGACGACCGGCATGAGCGCCAGCATCAGGGCGGTCGAATCGCCCCAGCGGACCGATTGCAGCCGCGCTGTCACCGGAACCACAACGTCGTCCGAGCGCACGACGACCATACCGCCAGCTTCCGTCGTCTTGCCTTCGAGATCCTGGCGCTGCAGAAGCGCATCCAGGCCGCCGACTTCAACCAGTTCATCGAGCGCGGCATAGCCGGTCAGCCTCAGGAATTCCGGGTTGCCGTGGATCAAGTGGTCGCCGTTGTGAATAAGCAGCGCAACGGGCATCTGATCGACGATTTCCGCCGAAAGTCCGATCCGCTCTCGCACCGGCATCATCCGATTGAGAAGTTCACGGTCGGAAAGCTCCAGTCCGGGACCAATCGCCTCTTCCGTTCCGTCGGCGTCGACCGGTACTTCTTCCTCGGCAACAATGTTGCCCGTTTCACCGGTGATCGTGGCCACCTTGTCGGAAGCGTCCTCAGCCGCTTCAGCAGGTTGCTCTTCAACTCTGTCCGGAGTCTCGGTCAGACTTTCCGCCGAGGCACGGATGCCGCCTTCCTGGACAAGATCCCGTTGTTCCTTCTCTGAAAACGCCCCATCCTGAACGGGATCGATGGCGATGGGCGCAGTTTCGTTTGCCTCGGAAACAGGCGAGGGGGCGTCTGGTTCCGCGTTCTTTTGCTCGGCGTGGCGGTCGATGAAGCTGTCGAGCTGCCGTGCGATCTCCCGAAAGGCGGCCTGCTCCACGGGGGTCAGACGTTCGCGCCCGCTCGACCGGTGTTCCTCAAGCTGGATCACCTTGTCGGAATAGCGGCGGCCTGCATTTTCAACGATACGCAGCGCCGGCTTTTCGCCTTCGGGCCAGTCGAGCAGTGAGGGGACCTGTCTGCCGGTCAGCGATAACGGCTTTGGTTCACCGGCCGGCTGATCGTCCTCGGCGGCGATGGCTTCGGTCGCGGCAGGTTCCTCAGTCGCCTTCGTCTGCGTCATTTCATCGACGGTATCTTCCTCATCCGCGCCTGAAGCGTTCGCTACGCTCCCTTCCGGATGGGCTGACGGCTCATCGTCTTCCAACTCGAATGCGATGAACGGCGAGTCGGCTGGTAGGGATGTCGTATTTGTCGCGCCGGCCACATCCTCCGCTAGGGTAGGCGTGAGCGTCAGGCCGATGGCATTGGGATCTTCCGCCGCGTCGCCGATGCGGACGATGCCGAACCCTCGAAAGCCGTCGAATTCCCGGGTTCGGGTATAGGTGGGCAGAGCCGCGAGATCGACAGGCACAACGAGCGACGTGCCCTCGACCGGCCACCAGATCGTTTTGCCCGACCAGGTGTCGCGCTTATTGAGGAGCTCGGCAATCTTTCCATCCGGATCGAGACCGAAGAGAGCGGCCAAATCGCCAAAGCCCATGCCGTTGATGTTAGCGGCATTCGGGCCAACCGCATCGGCGAATTCACTGGAAACTTCGCTGAACCGGCCGGTGGCGTCGATCTTCCATACGAAGCGGATCGCGCGCCCGTCGCGGCGGAACACGAAGCCGGTGGGGTCTTGGGTTGAAGCTTCGCCGGCCGTTGCAACAGGCTCGGACCCGCCGCCCGCTATCGACTGAGCATCCGACCCAGCCGCCTCGTCCGTGGAAACGTCGTTTGTCTCTTCGGCAGGCACGTCCTCGTCTTGGCCAAAACCATCAGGGACTTGCGCCTCAAGCGAGATTTCTTCCTCCAGTTCCTCGGCATCCTCGATTTCGGAGACGGCGGTGATCACATCTTCGAAACCGGCGCCAGGCACGGCCTCGACGGTGAAATCCTCATCCTCTTCGCGGACGTCGGAACCAAATGCCCCGTCCGCATCTGCTTCCGTCGCATGGACCGTTGCCATCTGGCTGGCGGACTTTAGACCATCGTCAGCGGCAGTCCGGTCTTGCACGGTTTCGACGGTAAACAGAAGATTGAGTGCAGGCTCCTCGGAAAGCCGGCCGATGGCCGCCGGGAGATAGCCCTTGGCCGTCGGGATCGGCCGCTTGACCAGCCGACTGGGGTCATTGCCGGCCGTGACAGACAGCATTTTTGCTGTCTGATTGGAAATTCCGAGGTCCGCAAATTTGGCGGAAGCGGCAAGCACCTCGCCGTTCTCGTCAAGCACCGCCATGTGCGTATCCGGATCGTCGAAACCTTCGATCATTCGCGCGGCACGGGCTGAAAGGGAAAGGCGAGATTTTTCAACGGGTGCGCTGAACAATACTGCCGCTTTCCCTTGGATCCGAATGAGCTCGCACGCAGCCTGGATAGGCACACGCTGGAATCCGGAGGCTATGCGGATCATGAGATGGCGAACGTCGCCCGCCGCACCGAGCTGGCGCGCCGCCGCTTCTATTTGGCGGAAGACGATGTCATTGCGGTTCGGCCCCTGGTCGAGAAAGTCATAGATGGACTCAAAACCAAAAAGATCGGCGCCGCGGCCATTGCACCACAACGGATCCATTGTGTCCTGAGAAAACAGGATGATCGCTTCACCCGCCGCAAAACGGTCGCGCACATGCTCGTGTACGGCAATGTCGATGAACGGATATTGGACTGCGGACATAGGCGAAACCTGCAGAGTCGTTTAACCGCATTTCTACGGGATTTAACGGATTATTAATATCTCCCCCCCGCCTGCGGGTCGAGAGCGGTTGCCCTCAAACCGCTAACAGGGTTAATTCCGAAATTTTTATTGTGCGGTGCACAATATATTGCAATGCACAATAAGATGGGTTATATAAGAGGCATCACATCTTCGGTTCTGCCGAAGAAAACGCCAACGAGGACCAGAAACGATGGCATACAAGACCGACGACATCTTTTCCTTCACCGCTTTCGACCCGGCCAAGCTGACCGAGAGCTTCCGCGAATTTGCCGAAAAGGGCGCCACTCAGTCGCGTGACGCTTATGCTAAGATGAAAACCGCCGCTGAGGAAGCCACCAAGACGGTGGAGACCACTTTGCAGTCGGCTCAGGCAGGGTCTGTAGAGCTCGGCCTGAAGGCTATCGACGCGCTGCGTACGAATGCCGACATGTCCCTTTCCCACATGGAAGCGCTGCTCGGCGTGAAGTCCGTATCGGAGCTTTTCGAGCTGCAGACCGCCTTCATCCGCAAGCAGGCCGAAATCACGGTTGAACAGGCGAAGTCCATGCAGGACGCAGCCCGCAAGCTTGCCGAAAATGTCTCGCAGCCGGGCAAGGTTGCAGCTGAAAAGGTCATGGCGACCTTTAAGGCCGCCTGATTTCTACGCGGCGATTTCAAGAAGAGGGCCGGAGCAGGTTTCGGCCCTCTTCTATTTGAAGAAGGGACTTGCAAAACAAGTCTGATCGCCGTATGTGACCCGAAATGCCGCTTTGAGCGGTTTTTGTGCGGTTGTAGCTCAGTTGGTTAGAGCGCAGGTTTGTGGCACCTGAGGTCGTAGGTTCGATTCCCACCAACCGTACCACTTTCATTCAAGGCAAACTGATCGACGGGGCTTGTCTCCGCCTGGAACAGTCTCTCTAAGTCTTATTTCTGCTGGCCTGTAAACGCCAAACCGACACGTTCTTCGGACATTCGACGGTTTCCGGATACCTCGGCCCTTGTCTGGCCCGGAAACGAACACAATCTTGTGCACTGCATTATCAGGCCTTGTCACAATCGCTGACATGCCTATGTTTGCGGCAGCGAGTGCCCAAAATTTTGGACACTTGCGTCTTGGGCTTTGGCCCCCTTCACCTGTTCGCCCTGCGCGGCAGGCCTTTTTAGAAGGAGTCATGAGGATGACAATTTCCATCAATAATTTCGCATCTGCGAACGGAACTACGCTTTCTCCGCAGCACATCGCCTCTGCAGTTGCCGAAGCCCGACGGGCGATGGGCTATAGTATTGACGAACTTGCCGTCACGACCGGCCTCGTCAGTGACGAGATTCTCCGTGTTGAAAGTGGCATGGACGCAGATCCGGCAAAGTTGAAACGCATTGCCGCAGCCCTGCAGGTTCCGATTTCGACCTTCTTGCTTACCTGATGTTCAGGCGTCCGGCCGCTTCGGCGGCCGGTCCTCCTTCTTCCATCCGTATAGGGTCGATTTCCTGCCTACACGAAGATGTGTCGCTCCTCATCGATCAGTTCCCTCAGAAAGTCGACGACGGTGCGCAGACGTATCAGGTCGCGCGTGGTTTCATGATAGGTGGTCCAATAGGAGCGCCGGATGACGATTTCCGGTAGCACGCGCTTCAGTTCGCAGGATTGGCGCGCTACGTAATCATGCAGGATGCCGATGCCGGCGCCCGAACGAACCGCTTCCGTCTGCCCGATCGCGCTCGATATCTCGAAACTTGCATCCCAATCGCGCATCACTTCGCCCGTGAAATTGAGCGAGGGGGAAAAGATCAGGTCTTCGACATAACCGATGCGGGGATGTGCTCTCAATGCCTCGACGGTTTCTGGAGTTCCGGCCTGGTCGAGATAACTTTTAGAGGCATAAAGCCCCAACGTGTAGTCGGTAAGTTTTGACGAGACGAGCCGGCCCTGTTCCGGTCGCTCGATCGTAATGGCGATATCGGCCTCCCGCTGGGATAATGAAAAGGAGCGCGGCACCGGTACGAGTTGCAGTTTCAGGTCCGGATGTCGGCGGGTCAACCGCCCGAGCCGGGATGCCAGGAACGAGACCCCGAAACCGTCGGGCGCACCGATCCGCACCGTTCCCGCAACCGCGGTGTCTATCCGTCCCGTACTCGCCTGCGCTGCAAGCATTTCCGTTTCCATGCGTTCGGCGGCGTGGAAAAAGATCTCGCCTTCTACGGTCAACTCGCAACCATTGGTGCGGCGGATCAGCAGCCGGGTCCGCAGGTCCTCTTCGAGCGCGGTCACCCGCCGCCCCAGTGTGGCATGGTTGATGCCGAGCCGCCGGGAGGCAGCAAGGATTTGCCCAGTCCGCGCCACGGCTAGGAAAAGGCGCACATCATCCCAATTCATCCAGCGCTCCGATGTCGATTTTTGCACAACAGATGCGTAAACTACGGCGTTGCCTTGTGCAATTCTGCGCGTATCCTTCGCCTATACAGATAAGTCGTTCAGAAACAGTAGGGGGAGCATCCCATGCGTGAGATCGGGCATTTCATAGGCGGAGAGCACGTCGCTGGCACCAGTGGCCGGACTGCGGGCGTTTTCAACCCGGCGACCGGCGAGGTCCAGGCGAAGGTTTCTCTCGCCAGCGTTTCGGAAATTCGCGCAGCCGTCGAGAATGCGAAGGCAGCGCAGCCGAAATGGGCGGCGACCAATCCACAGCGTCGCGCCCGCGTCTTCTTCAAATTCGTGGAGCTGCTGAACAAGCACATGGACGAGCTTGCCGAACTGCTCTCCCAGGAACATGGCAAGACGGTTGAAGACTCCAAGGGCGATATCGTGCGCGGTCTTGAAGTCTGCGAATTCGTCTGCGGCATTCCGCATCTGCAGAAGGGGGAATTCACCGAAGGCGCCGGCCCCGCGATCGACATGTACTCGATGCGCCAGCCCGTCGGTATCGGCGCCGGCATCACGCCGTTCAACTTTCCGGCCATGATCCCGATGTGGATGTTCGCCCCGGCGATTGCCTGCGGCAATGCTTTCATTCTGAAACCGTCCGAACGCGACCCCTCGGTGCCGCTGCGGCTTGCCGAACTGATGATCGAGGCAGGCCTTCCTGCCGGCATCCTCAACGTCGTCAACGGTGACAAGGCGGCCGTCGACGCAATCCTGACTGACCCGGATATCGGCGCCGTTACCTTTGTGGGCTCTACGCCAATCGCGCGTTACGTCTATGGAACGGCGGCGATGAACGGCAAGCGCGCCCAGTGCTTCGGCGGCGCCAAGAATCACATGATCATCATGCCGGACGCCGACATGGACCAGGCGGTCAATGCGCTGATGGGTGCGGGTTATGGTTCGGCCGGCGAGCGCTGCATGGCGATTTCCGTTGCCGTGCCAGTTGGCGAGGAAACGGCCAACCTTCTGGTCGAGAAACTGGCGCCCAAGATCGAGTCGCTGCGTATCGGCCCTTATACCGACGACAAGGCGGACATGGGTCCGGTCGTCACCAAGGAGGCGCATGCCCGCATCAATGGTCTGATTGACCGCGGAGTCGAAGAAGGTGCCAAGCTCGTCGTGGATGGCCGCGGCTTCAAGCTGCAGGGCTATGAGAACGGCTATTTCGTGGGCGGCACGTTGTTCGACCATGTGACGCCGGAGATGGATATCTACAAGACGGAGATATTCGGGCCGGTTCTGTCGGTCGTTCGCGCCAAGAACTACGAGGACGCGCTTTCCCTTCCGATGAAGCACGAATATGGCAACGGCGTCGCCATCTACACCCGCGATGGCGATGCTGCCCGCGATTTTGCCAGCCGCGTGAATATCGGCATGATCGGCATCAATGTTCCCATTCCGGTTCCGCTCGCCTACCACTCTTTCGGCGGCTGGAAGGCGTCGAGCTTCGGAGACCTCAATCAGCACGGGACGGACTCGATCAAATTCTGGACCAAGACCAAGACGATCACCGCGCGCTGGCCCTCCGGCATCAAGGACGGCGCCGAATTTGTCATGCCGACGATGAAATAGGCGAAAAGTCAGCTTCAAACATAGAACGGGCCTCTTCGGAGGCCCGTTTCCGTTGATGTGAATTGGTGCCCTTACCTGTAGTTGAAATGACAACCTTTGACCTTAAGATGCTCCCGGATTCGGTCAACCGAATCTGAAGGGTTCAATGGGGGACATTGTTTCATGGAATTTCAGGCAAAACCTCCGGTCGAGGCGGGAAAATTTGAGCGCGCTTCCTTCACCGGCAATGCCAGCGAATATTTCGGCATCTGGATCGTCAACATCCTGCTGACAATCATTACCTTGGGCATCTATTCCGCCTGGGCCAAAGTCCGACGTAAGCGCTATTTCAATGGCAATACAGTTATTCTTGGCCGGGCCTTCGAATATCACGCGACCGGCAAGCAGATTTTTATCGGACGCCTGATCGTCTTTGCCTTCCTGATCGTGGTCAACCTGCTTTCCGCCATCAACCCGCTTTTCTCTATTGTCACGACCGTTCTGATCCTCCTCGCCTTGCCTTGGCTGATCATGCGCGGCTTGCGCTTCAATGCCCGCGTGACGAGCTATCGCAACGTGCGTTTTGATTTCGCGGGTTCGGCAGGTGGTGCCTTCGTGGCGGTTATCCTCGGCAGCATCGTGGCCTTCGTTTCCCTTGGCATTCTGGCTCCGTTGGCAAGCCGCTGGGTCTGGCGCTATGTTTTCAACAATTTCCGCTATGGCGATCGGCCGTTTTCGACGGATCCCTCCCTGGGGTCGCTCTATCGCGTCTGGATCCTGCCGGCGCTGATGTTCCTCTTTGGAGCGTTTGTGTCTACGGCCATAATCATATCCATCGCGGTCGCTTCGGGGACGCTCACCGGTGGGGACGGCGTATCGAGCGAGGAGACTGTCGGGATGTTTGCCTTCGCGGCGTTCCCGGTCGTTGTCCTTGCCTTTCTTCTTTACGGCCTTGCCGGCCTCTTTTATCGCGCAGGCGTGCGCAATGTGGCCTGGTCGGCAGCGAAACTGGATGACCGTCACGAACTGCTGAGCGATCTTTCCCGGTGGCGTTTTGCCTGGATTGCAATTTCCAACGTTGTCGTCACGATCTTTACGCTCGGGCTGATGAGGCCCTGGGCCGCGGTGCGTATGGCGAGGTATGTCAACGAGCACACAGCCATCCGCATCCACGGAGATCCAGGCCAGGTCATGTCTTCGATCGAGGCGGCAGGTGCGGCGATTAGCGCCGAGTACATGGACATGGAAGGGTTTGATTTTGGCTTCTGATCCCGCCGTCATAGCCAAAGGCGAATGGCATCCCGCCAATTCGAGCCACGCGACGCCCTCCGTCCTGCGGGTGGAGAATGGTCGACTGGTTGCCGAAGGGGAGGGGGCGGTTCTTGCAGTGGCGGTTCCGGAGCGAGTGGAGATCAGCCCGAGAGTGGGAACGATTCCGCGGCGCTTGACCTTTCCGGACGGCTCGGTGCTGGAAACGCGTGAAAACGATGCCATCGACGCCTATCTTCGTTCTCAACGGGGTGCGCGCAGCGGGTTTGTTCATCGGCTGGAGGAGTTTCACCCGCGCCTGATCGCCATCACCATCGCAGTCGTGGTCCTGGCTGCCTCCATCTATCGGTTCGCTTTGCCGGCACTTGTGGAAGTCGCGATCCTCGTAACCCCGCCTTTCGTGCCGGAGATGATCGGTTCGGGTACGCTCTCCTCCCTCGACCGAACTGTCCTCAAGCCCTCGCAATTGCCGGAAGCGGAGCGGCAGGCGATCTCCGAAGGGTTCGGAAAACTTGCCGCGCATTCGGAAGGCGGCAAAAAGGCCTATACGCTGAATTTCCGCGATGGCGGGGTGATCGGTCCCAACGCCTTCGCCCTTCCCGACGGCAATCTCATTCTCACCGACGATCTGGTGAAACTGGTCGGGGACGATCGCGAGATGATCCTTGGCGTCCTTGGTCACGAGATTGCCCATGTGGAAGGAGAGCATAGTCTTCGCCAGCTTTATCGCGTTGCCGGTGTTGCGGCGCTTGTCATGCTGATCGCCGGGGACGTCGGATCCGGCGTCGAGGACATCCTCACCCAGGGAGGCGCCCTGGTTGCGCTGTCCTATTCACGCTCGGCCGAAGCCGAAGCCGACCGCCGATCGGTAGAACTCATGAATGTTGCCGGTTACGATCCGGCGGCGCTCGCCCGCTTCTTTGCGCTTCTGGAGGAAAAACTCGGCGATCACGGCGACACGAGCATGTTGTCGAGCCATCCTGGCACACCGCAGCGCCAGCAGGACATCCGCAAATATTCGCAAGAGCTAAAAAGTCGGTCTGGCGCAAGGTAGCCGTGTTTCATGGCTGACTGTTGACGTCTGTGAAGACTGATCTAATTTAGCTCGCGGAGTAGGAGTGGGAGTTCATGGTATACGAGTGGGATGCAAGGCGCGCGCGCCGCGCATATTTGGCCAAGATGGGCATCAGTTTGCTTGTGATCCTGGCGGCACTGGCAGTACCTGCTTGGTTCGCCGTTTCGATGGCAAGCTAAATTCCAGGATCGCTCATTCCGTCGAACCGCCGCCGATGCGGAAAAACGCCCTCATCGTGCGGGAGATCGACATGTAAGCCGGAGGCTGCCGCCCGATCGCGATATAGCCGGATTCCGTCAGCGAAAAGAGCCGTTCGGATCTGCCCTCGCGATGGACGATATACTGCATGTTCAGCGCCCGATTTAAAGCGGGTGCCATGTCGCTCGTCCAGGCAACCTGCGAGGCCGGCACGCGCGAAGCGCCCGCTTCATAGAGAATCATCAGGACAATGTGCAGGTCGCGCGACAGCATGGAATATTCTGTCACGGAACGCGAAGCCTGACCAGCGGGTCTCCGGGCGCATTATCTCCATAATGCCAAAAGCCGGCGTCGCAGCCGGCTTTTGTTTTGTTGTGGGCCACCAGGGCGAGATCCGGTTTAACTCAGCTCTCGGGACCTTCGTTGAAGGCGACCTTGTCGACCAGTTCGGAAGCCTTCTTGCGGTTGGCGGCGATGTCGGCAAGCGAGAGCGTGTCCGGCTTGATCGGCCCGAATGCTTTGACGATGTCGGAAGGTTCGGCGCCCGGCATGACCGGATATTCGAACACCTGCTCGGCATAGATCTTCTGGGCGTCACTGGAAGCCAGGAATTCCATCAGCTTCACGGCGTTGGCCTTGTTCGGGGCGTTCTTGGCAAGCGCCATGCCGGAAATGTTGACATGCGTGCCGCGATCGGCAGCGTTCGGGAAGATGATCTTGATCGCCTCCGCCCACTTCTTCTGCTCCGGCTCCTTCTCGTTCGTCTGCATGAGGCCGACATAGTAGGTATTGCCAAGCGCGATATCGCATTCACCGGCGAGAATTGCCTTTGCCTGGTCGCGGTCGCCGCCGCTGGGCTTGTGAGCGAGGTTGTTCTTCAACGCTTTTAGCCATGTTTCCGTATAGGCTTCGCCATGAACTGCGACCATCGAGGCGAACAGGCCGATATTGTAGGAGTGCTGGCCGTCTCGAATGCAGATCTTGCCTTTCCATTTCGGATCGGCCAGTCCCTCATAGGTGATTGCCGTATCGGTGACGCGCTCCTTCGAAGCATAGACCACGCGGCCGCGCGTCGTTAGCCCGAACCATTCTCCGGCGGGATCGCGAAGATTGGCGGGAATATCCTTGCTGATGGTTGGGTTGTCCCCAACGGGCTGGGTCACGCCGCCTTCCTTGGCCTCCATCAAGCGGGCGATATCGACCGTCATGATCACGTCCGCCGGCGAGTTGGCGCCTTCGGCACGGATGCGCTCGACAAGCCCTTTGTCGAGGAAGAGTACATTGGTCTTGATGCCGGTTTCCTTGGTGAACTCGTCGAGCAGCGGCTTGATCAATTCCGGCTGACGATATGAGTATATGTTCACCTCACCATCGGCCCATGCCGTCGAGGCCGTCGTAAGCATAGAGGCACCTAGAAGTGCAATGAGCCGAAGCGGGCTGCGGATAGGCATGAAAAGTCCTCCTGGGTTGTTTGTTGACGCCAACATTCATGTTCTCAATCCCGCGTCAATGGCGGAGTTTAAGGTCGGACAGAAAACTTGATCACAATTTTCTTATTTTGGAATTGTTCAAAACTAGCGAAGCCTCTATATAAGTATGTACGAGTCTTGGGAGACCAGCATGCGTTTGACCAAACAGACGAACTACGCAGTACGAATGCTGATGTATTGCGCTGCCAATGAGGGCCGTTTGAGCCGCATCCCCGAAATCGCTCGGGCTTACGGAGTTTCCGAACTTTTCCTGTTCAAGATCCTGCAGCCGCTCAACAAGGCTGGTTTGGTCGAAACAGTGCGCGGCCGTAACGGCGGTGTGAGGCTTGGCCGCAGCGCTGACCGCATCACGCTCTTTGATGTCGTCAAGGTAACGGAAGACAGTTTCGCGATGGCTGAGTGTTTTGAAGACGGCGTCGCCGAATGCCCGCTCGTCGATAGCTGCGGTCTGAATTCGGCGCTTCGCAAGGCACTCAATGCTTTCTTCGATGTGCTTGCCGATTACACGATCGACGATCTGGTGAAGGCTCGCCCGCAGATCAACTTCCTGCTCGGTATCGACACGCATATGCCGAAAATCGTAGCGCCGGCTGCCTGAATCCGATTGCCTACGCTTTCAGGGGCGCCGTCCGCAGCGACGGCGCCTTTTGATTTTTGTCATGTCTGATGGTTGACCTTCCCTGCATTTGCAATAGAAGGACGATAGGCGTTTTCGGCTTTGGAGCCATTCTTCCTGTGGCGCCTTCAGGACCAAGCCATGCCTTTTCTGGAACTGCGCGCTTACGCGCTGACTGCGCTGCTCGGAACCGCCGGCGCCGCAGCAGCCATCGTCGTCGGACTTCCCGCCCCTTACCTGATCGGCCCCGCCGTTGTTATCACCGTTGCCGGACTGTTTGGATTGACGCTCCGCGTACCGATCCAGCTTCGCAATATTTGCTTCGTCGTCGTGGGCGTTTCGATGGGAACAAGCGTGACGCCGGATGTGGTCGTGGCGGCGCGCACCTGGCCGCTTAGCTTCGGCATGGTTCCAATTTCAGTTGTCCTTTTGCTTTATGCCAGCTGCTGGATGCTGCAGCGGATATTTCGCTATGACCGGACCACCGCGCTTTTGGCCTCGTCCCCCGGCCATCTGAGTTACGTTCTCAGCCTTGCCGCGGAAACGCGAGGCGATCTGCGCACCGTCAGTATTGCCCAAAGCGTGCGGGTATTGGCGCTTACCATCACCACTCCGCTTATCGTCGAGGTTTTCGGCTTGGCAGCGACGGAGCCGGCAGTGCCGGTAGTGGCGATGAGCATGCCGGTCCTCCTCGCGACGCTCGGGGTGTCGATCGTCGTTGGCCTGCTTTTCCTGCGCTGGCAGTTTCCCGCCGCGCTCCTTCTCGGCGGTGTTGCGGTCTCGATTGGCACGCATGTAACCGGCGTGGTTGCAGGCGGCGTCCCCAATTGGTTACTCATTCCGACCTATGTCATTCTCGGATCGATGATTGGCACCCGTTTTAGTGGCGTGTCGCTCGGTGCGATCCGCACGGCGTTTATCGCAGGGGCCGTGGTGACGGTCTTGGTGATGGCATTGGCCGCGGCGATTGCTTTTGGTGTCTCCCATGTGACCGGAATCCCGCTTGCGGCGGCGTTGATAGCTTTTGCGCCCGGCGGCCTCGAGACCATGGCGGCAATGGCTGTCATGCTGCACGCCGATCCAACCTATGTCGGTGCTCATCATGTGTTGCGGCTGATGGTTCTTTCCGTACTGATGCCATTGGTCCTCGGCAAAGATGCACGCCGGCGCTGAGCAAGCTTGTGAAACCCATGTTTGAACAGATATTGCGATAGACAATCGGGAAAGGAAACATCGACGTGAGCATTGACATGCATCAACAGTCTCCTCGAGCAATCATCGTCATGGGGGTCAGCGGGGCGGGCAAGACCTCGGTCGCACAACTGCTTGCCCAACGGCTCGGCTGCGCCTTTGTCGAGGGGGACCGCCTGCATCCTGACGCGAATGTAGAGAAGATGGCGAAAGGCATTCCGCTGACCGACGAGGACCGTTGGCCATGGCTGGATCTCGTCGGAGGCGAACTGGCTGCGGCTCGGGCGCGCGGCGAAAGCGTCGTGGTGACCTGCTCGGCACTGAAAAAGGTCTATCGCGAACGTTTGCGTGAGGCGAGCGGCGGATCGCTCAATTTCGTTTTCCTTGCCGGCGCGGTGGACGTGCTGGAAAAGCGAATGGGCGAGAGAAAGGGACACTTCATGCCGGTTTCCTTGTTGCACAGCCAGCTTGCGACCTTGGAGAGTCCGGTGAACGAGGAAGGTGTCGTCACCGTGGATATCGATGCCAGCCTGGAAACGATCGTGGACGGAGCTGTGACGGCGCTCGTTGAGCAGTGGCGGTAAGCAAATGCCCAAGAGCTCGTTATCTGATGGCCATCTTGCGTTTTTCGGCGAAGTTTCGGTAAAGTATTGTAAAAAAATCTAATTAGCTTGATCCGGATATCTCCACCCATCGTATAAAACGACAAGATTTATGTAGGTGCATTCGGGCGCGTCGAAACCAGCGCCGCCAGATGCACCGCGAGGGGAGACGGTTCGCGAATGCCAGATTCGACGCAAGGGCCAGGGCGGGGCACCCTTCGCCGGATACCGAAACAGGAAAGAAGCCGCGAGCGTATCGACGAAATCTTGAAGGTATCCATGGAACTGATCGGCCGGAAAGGCATCGATGCGGTAACCATGAAAGAGATTGCGGCGCTCTCCGGTGGTCCGATCGCCTCGGTTTATCAGTACTTCCCGAATAAGTCCGCAATCATCGCGATGCTTTATGAGAAGTATGCGGAAGAGGTTCTCGGTTTCGTCAACGAATGCGTTGCGGACCTGCAGACCGAACAGGATGCATTCGGCGCTATCGACAAGCTGATCGACCTCTATTACGCGAACGTCAGAAACAACCCGCCGGTCCAGGATCTGATCAACGCGATCCAGGCCGACAAGGCGCTTGCGGATATGGATATCGCAGAGTCGCGCGTGCATAGTCGGATTTTTGCGGATGCGACAGGAGCGTTCGTCCCGGACAACCTGCGGGAGCGGTATGTCCGCCTGGTGTTTATGATGTTTCACCTTGCTGCCAGCGCCGTGCGCCTGGCACTGCTGGTTCCAGAGCAGGAGGCGGAAGGCATAATCGAGAATTTCAAGGCTTCGGCAAAAATCCAGCTCGGGCAGTTCATGAAAGGAAACTATCCGAGTTTCTGAGATCGCGGCCTTACAATCCGAGCCTGTCCCTCAACCCGTACCACCATGCACCAAGAACGGTCAGCGGCACCCGAAAAGTCTTGCCACCGGGGAATGGCAGGTTCGGCAACGAAGCCCAGACATCGAAGCGTTCGGCATGCCCCGCGACGGCCTCACCGAGAATCTTTCCGAGCAGATGCGTGGTCGTCACGCCATGGCCGCTGTCACCATGGGAAAAGTAGACCTTGTCGGAAAGCCGGCCCATATGCGGAATGCGCGTTAACGTCAGCGCGAAATTGCCGCTCCATGCATAATCGATGTGGACGTCTTTCAACTGTGGGAATGTCTTCAGCATGTTCGGGCGGATTATTCCCGTCAGATCCTTCGGATCGTGTCCGCCATAGCCGATGCCGCCGCCATAGAGCAACCGGTTGTCGGAGGTACGGCGATAATAGTCGAGGATATAATTGGCATCCTCGACGCAATAATTGGACGGCAGCAGGCTCTCGATGAGCGCCTGATCGAGGGGCTCCGTCGTCATGACCTGGCTGGAGACCGGCATCATCCGGCCGTGAATTTCAGGCAGCAGTGGCGCAAGATAAGCATTACCGCAGACGAGGACGTAGGACGCCTTTACGGAGCCTTTGGCCGTACGGACCACGGGCCTTTCGCCAAGCTCCAGGCCGACGACACGCGAACCTTCGAAGATGCGCCCTCCGAGGTTTTCCACGGCGGCAGCCTCTCCGAGTACGAGATTGAGCGGATGTATATGGCCTCCAAGCATGTCGATCATGCCGCCGGCATAGCGGTCCGTCTTCACGTATTTCCCTATATCCCGTTTGGCGACCATCTCCAGCCCGGTGTGCCCGTGCCTTTCCCAATGGTTCTTCTGAGCCTCCATCTCGCGGATCTGTTTATCCGTAAAGGCGGCAAAAAAACCGCCATGGACGAGATCGCAATCGATCGCATATCTGGCGACGCGCGCCCGGATGATCTCGCCTCCTTCGAGCGACATCTTTCCAAGTTCTACGGCTTTCTCCCGGCCATATCGCCCGGCAATCGTTTCAAGATCGCGGCTGTAGCCATTGACGATCTGGCCGCCATTTCGTCCGGATGCTCCGAAGCCGATGCGCTCGGCTTCCAGCACGACGACAGAGTAGCCGCGTTCGGCAAGCTCCAGTGCCGCAGAAATACCCGTGAAGCCCGCGCCGATCACGCAAACATCCGCCGAGGTTTCGCCATCGAGGGCAGGGCGGACCTTTTTATCCTTGGCGGACGCGGCGTACCAGGAATTAACGTGGCGTGGGTTGTCGCTTGCTCTTAAAACCATCTCACACCGTCCGGATGTAGGCATCGTATTCGACGTCGGTCACCCGCGTGGCAAACTCCGCAAGTTCCTGCTGTTTGCAGGCCGTGTAGAGCGCGCGGTATTTCGGCCCGAGCGTCGCATAGGCAAATGTAGACCGGGCGAATTGTTGCAGCGCATAGTCCCAGTTGGTTGGAAGCGGCTCATGGCTGACGGCGTGGTCGTCACCGGTGATTGCTCCGCCCGGGTTACGCTTCTCCTTGATGCCCGAGAGCGCTGCGTTAAGGATCATCGCCAGCACCAGATATGGATTGCTGTCGGCGCCTGCGACGCGGTGTTCGATGCGGGTGGCGGGCTTCGAGGCGGTGATGACACGCACCGCCGCCGAGCGGTTGTCGAAACCCCATGAGGCATAGGTAGGAGCATGTTCGCTCGGCCGAAGGCGGCGATAGGAATTGGCATGCGGCGCAAAGACCCCCATGCTCTCGCCCATATTCTCAAGAAGCCCGCCGACGGAGTGGAAAAGCATTTCCGAGGGCCCGTCTTCGCCGGCATACACATTGCGTCCGGCTTCGTCGACCAGCGAAAAGTGCACATGCATGCCGCTGCCGGCCTGGCTGCCATAGGGTTTGGCCATGAAGGTCGCGTCAAGGTCGTTGGCGCGTGCGACACCCTTCACGATACGCTTCAGGAGTACGGCATAGTCGGCGGCCTTCAGGGCGTCCGGCACGTGGTTGAGATTGATCTCGTACTGACCCGGCCCGTTTTCGCGCAGCGTGGTGTCGGCGGGAATACCCTGTGCGCGCGCCGCGCTGGCGATCCCGTGAAAGACATCTTCGAAATCCTGCAGTTCGGAGATCGACAGCACCTGTGTCTGGCCCGTGTGCCATCGCCCCTCGCGCGAATTCGGTGGGCGGACGGGGTCGAGCGCCGAGCGCACCGGGTCGATCAGGTAGAATTCAAGCTCCGTCGCCACGACCGGCGTCAGGCCAAGCTTTGAAAATCCTGCGACGACATTGGCAAGCACCTGGCGCGGATCGGCATAAAATCCGGCGCCATCGGTGTCTCGCATACCAAGCAATACCTGCGCAGTCGGACGATTAAGCCAGGTGACCCGGGACAGCGTTCCGGGAATGGGGAGGCAGATGCCATCCGGATCGCCGGTGCCTTCCGCAAGGCCTGCGGCGTTGACGTCGCGGCCCCAGACGTCGAGGGCATAGACAGAGCGTGGCATGGCCATGCCCTTGGCAAGCACGTCCAATGCGCGCTCCCTCGGGATCCACTTTCCCCGCGGCACGCCGTTTACATCGATGACGAAGGCTTCGAGAACCTCGATATCGGGATTGCCCTCGAAGAAGATCTGCGCGGAACTGATATCATCCATGGAACACCAGATAGCCCAGTCTCTCCATTTGAGCTAGGCGTTGAAGCGTTCGGGGCCGTAGGCGGAGATATCGATGAGCGTCTTCTGCCCGGTAATGGCTTCGGCGATCACTTGGCCCGTTACCGGTCCAAGCGTCAGGCCATGATGCGCGTGCCCGAAGGCGAACCAAAGGCCATCATGGCGCGGCGCCTTGCCGAGCACCGGCATCATGTCCGGCGTGCACGGACGTGCGCCCATCCACGGCTCCTTGTCGAGCCGCTCGCTGAGGGGGAAGATCGTCCGGGCGACGGCTTCCGCCCGCTCCAATTGCACCGGAGTCTTCGGTGCGTCCCGGCGGGCAAATTCCGCGCCGGTGGTCAGCCGGATGCCCTGGTTCATAGGGGCGAGGAAATAACCGCGCTCAGCGTCCATGGTCCAGCCGTTGAGCTTCGCGTTCCCCGTCGTCCCATAATGCATATGGTAGCCGCGCTTGACGCCGACCAGGAAATTGTAGCCGAGCGGTTTTGTTACCGTATCCGACCAGGGCCCCAGGGCAACAACCACGTCCTTGGCCTCTACGATCCCGTCACCGGCGACCACCTGCCAGCCCGTCCTGGTCTGCGACAGGCTCTTTGCATCGCCTTTCAAAACACGGCCGCCCAGCTTTTCGAAGAGAGCGATATAGGCGCGTGTAAGGGCCAATGGATCCCTGACCGACCACGGATCCTCCCATTTCAGGCCGCCGACGAAATCATTGGAGAGATGTGGTTCCTGAGCGGCGAGGTCGGCAGGCGTCAATCTCTTGAAAGAGACGCCGTATTCGCCGGCCAGGCGTTCGGCTTCCCTGAACTCTGCGTCCTGTTTGGCATTGCTGCGGAAAACCTCGGTCCAGCCGTCTTTGGCAATCAGGGCCTCGGCGCCGGCTTCCTCGATCAGTTCGTTGTGGGTCGAGATCGAATGTTCGATCAGCGGCGCATAGGCGCGCGCAATGAGCTGATGACGGGTCAAGTTGGAATGCCACCAGTATTTCGCCAGGAATGAGGTGACCGAAGGAATTGCCCGCCAGTGATAATGAGCGTCGATGCGATTATTTAGTGCATAGCGCAGGATCAGGCCGAATTGCTGCGGAAAGCCGTAAGGCACCACGCCTTCGCGCTGGATCAGACCGGCATTGCCATAGGAGGTTTCCATGCCCGGTTCTTTCCGGTCGACGAGTACTACCGATTTGCCCCGCCGGGCCAGTTGCAGCGCTGTCGAAACGCCGATGATGCCGGCTCCGAGCACGATCGCATCCGCTGTCATGATCTGATTTCCATTCCCATTTCTTTATAGTTCGAAGTTTCGAACATGCCGCCCAGGATGCTGCGGCGCAAATGAAAAATGAAGCTGTGCGCAGGGATTTTTGTCGCGGCATGCAGTGAAGTGAGAGGAGCCTGGTCAAATAAATTTCAAGCAATGTCACATCGGCAAATCCTGTCTCGTCATGGTGCTGTAACCAACAGAAGGAAACGAACCATGAGTGCCAAACTTGATCCTTTCACTGCCGCTCCCTCGCTGATGAAGAAGTGGATGGGCCTTTCTGTCGACGTTGACTCGAGCCTTGAGTGGAACGTCATCGAACTCGTGAAGATCCGCGCATCGCAGATCAACGGCTGCGCCAACTGCATAAACATGCACACGGCGGAAGCGCGGGCTAAGGGCGAAACCGAGCAGCGCATCTATCTGTTGTCCGCCTGGCGCGAAGCTCCTTGCTATTCCGATCGCGAACGCGCCGCGCTAGGTTGGACCGAAGCCTTGACCCGATTGTCGGAAGGCCACACGCATGAAAGCGCGCGAGAAGCCCTCAAGGCCCAGTTCACGGAGGAGGAACAGGTGAAGCTTACACTGATGATCAATGTCATCAACGGCTGGAATCGTCTCGCCGTCGGCTTCGGCCTCTGGGCCGGTCCGGCAGCCGCGAAGACTGCCCAGGCGGCGGCATGATGACCGGCTTCCACCAGGAAGACGCAGCGGCGAGTTTCGATCCGCTGCGTCCGAAGCTCCTGCGCGTCGCCTATCGCATGCTCGGATCGGTAACCGACGCAGAAGATATGGTGCAGGAGGCCTTTATCCGCTGGATGAAGGCCGACCGCAAAACGGTGCTGGAGCCGGAAGCGTTCCTCCGCCGCACAGTGACACGGCTCTGCCTCGATCAATTGAAGTCGGCGCGGCGCCAGCGCGAAACCTATGTCGGTCCCTGGCTTCCCGACCCCGTGGTGGAAGAGGAAGAACAGGAGGACGTCACCTTGCCGCTGATGCTTGCACTGGAACGCTTGTCGCCCCTCGAGCGGGCGGCTTTCCTGCTGCACGACGTCTTTGGACTGGGATTTGAGGAAGTCGCCACGACCATCGAACGCGACTCAGCCGCCTGCCGTCAGCTCGCTGCCCGGGCGCGCACCCACGTTCGCGAGGCGAGAACCCGCTTTCAGGTGGACAAGCAGCGCGGCGTAGAGCTCGCTGAAGCCTTCTACGCGGCATCGCGCAGCGGCGATATGAAGGCGCTTGGTGCGATGCTGGCGGCCGATGTCAGTATCCATGCGGATGGCGGCGGAAAACGTCCTGCGGCCATGGAGCCGATCTTCGGCTTCGAAGCCGTCATGAAAGTGCACGTCTATCTTGCAGGCGAATTTCAGAAAAACGGCTCGCAGTTCGTCCGTGCCGGTTTCGTCAACGGATTGCCTGGTTTTGTCACACTCGAAGCGGATGGCGAACTTCAGACGACTGCACTCGACATCGAAGACGGAAAAATCATGGCCATCTATGTGGTGCGGAACCCCGACAAGCTGAGGCATCTGCATTAGCGATCCCATGCGGCGGGCGGCTTCGAATAGCCGCCCGTTAATCGCGCGCTTGGTACGACGCGACGCTAAAGTTCGATCAGCCGCTGAGCGGTGAACTTGTCCGTTACAAGCATGTCGATGACGCCGGTTCGGAGCGCTCCGGCGATGGCTACCGTTTTCTTCATGCCACCCGCGAGCGCGATCACTCGTTCAACTTTCGCAAGCTCCTCAAGCGGAAGCCCGATCACCCGCTCGTCGAGCGGCGTTTTGACCGCCTTTCCTTCCTTGTCGAAGAACCGGAGCGATATGTCCCCCACCGCTCCTGCATCGGCCAAGTCGGCAAGCTCCCGGGACGAGAAGATGTTGCCGGAGCGAGCCAGCAATTCGGAGGGTTCGACCGCTCCGATACCGACGATTGCCAGTGAAATGCTGCTGAAAAGGTCGATTGTTTCCCGGACGAATGGATCGGCCATCATCAGAAGTTTCGCTTCCCTCGATGACGTCACCCCTTGTACCGGAAGCAGTTTCGGTTCCGCGCCGGTGAGGCGTGCCAGGCGCGTCGTGAGCTGAGTGGCATGCGTCTGCACGGAGGGATCGCCCATGCCGCCCAGTGTCTGAACGACATATTTGGCCTGTGCACTTTTCTGGGGATGGATGTTCTCGACCATCTTGAAAATGGTCTGGCTCCAGCTCGAGACGCCGATGATCTCGCCGGGCGCAAGCGTCACTTCGAGAAGATGGGCGGCCGCTTCGCCGATCCGTGCCATGATCGCTCCGTCGCGATCTTCCGAGCATTCCACGACGACTGCTTCAGGGACACCGAACCGCTCCCGAAGCGCCTTCTCAAGGTCCGCATAGGTTCCGACGGGGGGGATGACGCTCGTGCGCACGATATCCTCCGCCTCGGCCCGCTTCAGCATGCGGGAAACGGTTGCCTGCGAGAGGCGAAGATGCTGCGCGATATCCGCCTGCCGACGTCCCTCGATGTGATACATCTGAGCAACTCGTGAGATCAGGCGAAGTTCGTTTAAGCGACTCATGGCCGTTCCCGGTGTGAATTATTATTCACCTTTAACGGTTGCGGGGTTCCACGTCGAGCGGGCCACGGCATCACCCCATGTCTTTCTCCGCTCTGCACTATCGTTGGCTTCGGGACTGATGAGTTGCGATTGCCTCGGAAGGCGGCTGATAGTTTCGAGGTCGGGCCACATTCCCACCGACAGTCCCGCAAGATAAGCTGCTCCAAGAGCAGAGGCTTCGGGCGCTTTGCACTGCATCACGGGCCGCATGAGCACGTCGGCGACGCATTGCATTAGGAACCTGTTCTGGCTGGGGCCGCCGTCCGCATAAAGCGCGCCGATGCCGCCCCCGCTCTGGTTCTGCATGGCGGAAAAAACGTCATAGACCTGGAATGCGATCGAGTCGGTGACAGCCCTCGCCATCTGCGCACGCGTCGTGTTGAAGTTGATCTGCGAGAAGAGCGCGCGCGCCTCGGAGTTCCAGTATGGCGCGCCGAGCCCGACGAAGGCGGGTACGAAACCAGGCCCGTCCGGTTCAGCTGTCGCGGCAAGATCGATCAGGGCCGCGACATCGGGCAGTCCGAGGATCTCGGTCATCCAGGGCAGGCTTGCCGCCGACACGAGAATGTTTCCCTCGAAGGCGAATGTGGGTTTTCCAGAAATACGCCAGGCAATCGTGGTTGTGATGCCGCTCTTCGGCGCAATGAAGCCGGGCAGTGTCGTCATCACAGACGAACCTGTCCCGAACGTCACCTTGCCGTCGCCCGGGTTGAAGGCCCCATGTCCGAAAAGGGCGGCATGACTATCGCCGATCGCCGATCTGATAGGCGTGCCATCGGGGACACCCGGCAGGCCAAGCGTTGTTCCAAAATCGGCTGCGCTGTCGAGCACCTCCGGCAAAACCGATATGTCGACGTCGAAGATCGCGCATAATTCTTCGCTCCACGCCTGCTTTTGGAGGTCGAACAGCTGACTTCTTGCCGCGTTCGATGCGTCGCAGGCATGTCGTTGCCCGCCCGTCAGGCAGTGGACGAGCCAACTGTCGATGGTGCCGACCCGGAGGTGGCGGCCCGCCGGAGCCCGATCGAGGAGCCAACGAAATTTCGGTCCGGGAAACATCGGATCGAGAGGCAGTCCCGTTATCGACTGGACGCGATCCAAGTGTCCTTCATGAATAAGACGTTCGCAATCCTCGGCCGTGCGGCGGCATTGCCAACTGACGACCGGGCCGAGTGGTTCACCCGTTTCGGCATCCCAGATCGTGACGGACTCGCGCTGATTGGAAATTGCGACGGCTTCAACGCCAATATCGGGCGCAGCTTGAAGGCAGGCGGTAACCGCTTCGCAGACCGACTTCCAGACTCTTTGCGGGTCCTGCTCTACCCAGCCGGGTTTCGGATAGGCGATGCCAACTGGTGCCGAACCACGGGAGACAAGTTCTCCCTTGTCCGAAACCAGGACGGCTTTGGAATTGGTCGTGCCCTGGTCGATGGCCAGAATAGCCCGCATTCATGTCCTCCCTTGAAACGGCCGGGCAAATACTTGGCTCCGGCCAACGCCTGCGTCGAGCGCTTATTTCCTCTTGATAACCGCTAGGGCAGCTTCGGCGATGGAGGCGGGTCTCATACCGAATTCATCCAGGAGGAATTCGGCCGAGCCGGTCGGCGCGAAGATCCCCGGAACGCCAAGGCGCTTCATCGGCACAGGCGCGTGTTCCACGATCACTTCGGCCACGGCCGACCCGAGTCCTCCGAAGATGGTATGCTCTTCCGCAGTTACAATCGCCCCGGTCTCGCGAGCAGCGGCAACGATGGCTTCCTCGTCGATCGGCCTGACCGTCGCCATGTTGAGCACCCGCGCGCTGATGCCCTGACTTCCCAGGATTTCTGCGGCCTTCATCATGCGGTGCGTGAGAGTGCCATTGGCGATAAGCGTGACATCCGAACCCTCACGCAGCCGGTTCGCCTTGCCGAGTTCGAACTTGTGATCTGCAGGAAGCAGATCGGGAACGCCGACGCGGGAAAGGCGGAGGAAGCATGGCCCGTCGTAGCCCGCAGCCCATTCGACGGCAGCCGCCGTTTCGATACGGTCGCAGGGGGCGATGACCGGAAGATTCGGCAGCGCGCGCGTCCACGCAAAGTCCTCGATCGAATGGTGGGTCGGGCCAAGTTCGCCATATGCCATCCCGGACGAGATGCCGACCAGCTTCACATTGGCATTCGAGTAGGCGATGTCGGCCTTGATCTGCTCCAGCGCACGCCCTGTCAGAAATGGTGAAGCTCCACAGACGAACGGAAGCCGCCCGCCATTCGCGAGACCCGCGCCGACGCCCACCATGTTCTGTTCGGCGATGCCGACATTGACGAGGCGGTCCGGAAATCTAGATTTGAATCCGCCGAGCTTCGAAGACCCCACCGAGTCGTTGCAGACTGCAACAATGGTCTCGTCATTTGCCGCAAGCTTTTCGAGCGTCGCCGCAAATGCATCTCGGCAATCATGGAGCTTTGTGGCTGTTACTGGCGCGTTCATCAAATTGCCTCCGATAGTTCTGCCACCGCGAGATCGTATTGTTCCTTGCTGGGCACCTTGTGATGCCAGTCGACGCGATCCTGCATGAAGGAAATGCCGTGGCCCTTGTTGGTATGAGCGACGATGCAATGGGGACGGGAGCCGCGATGCTCCAGAGCCGGCACGATTTCGCTCATGGCGTTGCCGTTGATTTCGGTCACGTCCCAGCCAAAAGCTTCAAGCTTGGGGCGGAGCGGGGCCAGGTCATTGGTATCGGCAAGTGCCGCCCCCTGCTGGAACCTGTTGTGGTCGATGACCAGAGTAAGATTGTCCAGACCGAACTGGGCGGCCGCCATGATGGCTTCCCAATTCGAGCCTTCCTGCATCTCGCCATCCCCGGTGACGACATAGGTGTGGTATTTCGCGCCGGACAGCTTGGCGGCCTTGGCCATTCCCACCGCGACGGGGAGCCCGTGACCGAGAGGTCCGGTATTGGTTTCGACGCCCGGCACCTTGTTGTTGTTGGGATGGCCGTTCAGCCGGGAGTGAGGCTGAAGGAACGTGGAGATTTCCTCCTCCGGAATGAAGCCGCGTTTGGCAAGCGCCACGTATAGTGCGCAGGCCGTATGGCCCTTCGAAAGAACAAACCGATCACGTTCCGGATGCCTCGGTTGATCCGGCCATACGCGCAGTACCCGGAAATACAATGCCGTGAGAATGTCGATCACCGACATCTCGCCGCCGATATGGCCCGCGCCGGCTTCGTACACCGCCTGAAGATCGCGCAGCCGTATCTGGCGTGCGACACGTTCGAGTTCTGTGGGCTCCATTGTTTCCTCGATCTGAATATTTATTCATATTAACATATTTTTGCATATGGCGAATCCATGTCAAGTGCAAACTGACTTTTGTGGCATAAGGGTCTCGCTACAAATTTGATTGACACATCTGTAGCAGCTTGCTAATGAATTTTCCAACATAGATGAATAAATATTCTTATGGTGAAATACCCTTCGTATCTAGGGAGGAACGATGGTGGCGATCGACATCACTGAACAAAGCCGCCCCTCTGGCGTCTGGCTTAGGCGCTTGGCTGGAGCTACTGGCCCGCTTCTCGGTCTGCTCGCGCTTTGCGTCTTCCTGAGCTTCTCCACGGACGCGTTTCTTTCGCTTCGCAATGGCTTGAACATCCTGGATCAGATCACCGTGCTTGGCATCATGGCCGTCGGCATGACCTTCGTCATACTGATCGGCGGCATCGACCTTTCGGTCGGTTCGGTGCTCGCGCTGTCGATGATGGTGATGGGTTGGACGGCCAATGTCGCGGGAATGCCTCTTGCGGTGGGTATCGGCTTCGCGTTGATCGCGTCCGCCGTAAGCGGATTGATCGTCGGTCTGCTGGTGACGATCTTCCGGGTCCCCGCGTTCATTGCCACGCTCGCGATGATGTCGGCTGCCCGGGGCGTCGCGAACATGATCACGGATGGTCAGCAGATCGTCGGCTTTCCCGACTGGTTCATGATGCTGGCGATCGACCGGCATTTCGGCATTCTCACAGCGACAGTTTTCCTGATGTTGATCGTGGTGCTGATCGCCTGGTTGTTCCTCAAGTTTCGGGCCGAAGGCCGGATGCTCTATGCCGTAGGCGGAAATCCCGAGGTGGCGCGGCTGGCGGGCATCAATGTTCAGCTCGTGACGATCAGCGTTTATGTCGTCAGCGCGGTGCTGGCGGGTCTTGCGGGCATCGTTCTGGCAGCCCGCCTTGACTCGGTTCAGCCGTCGAGCGGTTTCGGCTACGAACTCGATACGATCGCGGCGGTGGTTATTGGCGGAACATCCCTGTCCGGTGGGGCAGGCGGTATCGGCGGCACCCTCATTGGGGTCCTGATCATCGGCGTCCTGCGCAACGGGCTCAATCTGCTCAACGTCTCGCCATTTCTGCAGCAGGTCATCATCGGCATCGTCATCGTGCTTGCGGTCGGCGCCGAAACCATTCGCCGTCGGCGAACCTGACATCGGCTTCGCGGTAGCGCGGACGTCTCATGAATTCCTCTCCGAACGGTTGGAGCGGATCAGCGGCCCAAGGGTGGAGGAATACTCGAGGGTTCAGTTTAACAACGGAGGAAAATGAAATGAAACTCGCGCGCATTCTCCTGACTTCGGCTGCCATGCTGGGTCTGACGATCGGCTCCGCCCATGCCGCCGAAGTCAAAAAACTCGGCCTTGCCGTAGCCAATTTGCAGGCCAATTTCTTCAATCAGATCAAGCAGGCTGTCGAAGCCGAAGCCAAGAAACGCGGCATCGAGGTCGTGACCGTCGACGCCAAGGGTGACGGCCCCACTCAGGTCAACCAGGTTCAGGATTTGCTGACGCAGAACGTTGATGCGCTGATCTACATTCCAGCAGGCGCTGCGGCGGCAACGGTGCCGGTAAAGCTCGCAAAGAGCGCAGGTATCCCTGTCGTCAACGTCGACCGCAATGCGGAAGGCGCGCCGGGGGATACCTTTCTCGCAACGGATTCTGTGACCTCCGCCAAGGCCGTCTGCGACTATATCCTCAAGGAGGCGGGCGGAAAGGGCAAGATGGTGATCATTCACGGCCAGAAGGGCACGACGCCCGAGGTGGACCGCTCGAAAGGTTGCGCGGAAGCTCTGAAGGCCTATCCGAATGTGAAAGTGGTAGCCGAACAGTATTCCAACATCTGGAGCCAGGACGAAGGATTCCAGATCATGCAGAACATGCTGCAGGCCAATCCGGATGTTTCGATCGTGTTCGCCCAGGCGGATGCACTCGCGCTTGGTGCTGCGCAAGCCATCAAGGTCGCCAATCCTTCCCAGAAGATCGTGGTCGGCGGCTTTGACGGCGATACCGCAGCGCTTGAGGCTCTCAGCAAGGGCGTGTTCAACGTGACGGCGACCCAGCAGACCCAGAAGATGGGTCGTGACGCAGTCGCCAACGCGGTGAAGCTTGTCGCCGGCGAGAAGGTGCCTCCGGTGCAGCTGATGGACGCGACGCTGACGACCAAGGAGAATGTGGCTGGTTTTATCACCAACCATCCGTAACAGGTTTTAAGGCTTGAGGAGGAGGGCGCGTGGTGACCGAGCCAGTTCTTTCACTGAGAGGCATATCGAAGCGTTACGGGCCGCTCCAGGTCCTCAACAACGTGAGCCTGGATGTTTATGCCGGGGAGGTCGTGGCACTTCTTGGCGAAAACGGCGCAGGCAAGTCCACGCTGTCCGGCATCATCGCCGGATCCCGCGCACCGTCTGAAGGAACGATGACCTGGCTGGGGCAACCCTATGCCCCGGCCACTCCGAGAGAGGCAATCGACAAGGGTGTGGTGCTGATCCATCAGGAGCTGCAGCTTCTCCCGGAACTCTCCATTGCGGAAAACGTCTTCATCGGCCGATGGCCGATGAAGAACGGCGTTATCGATCGCGGTGAAATGGTTCGCCGCGCACAGGAACAATTGTCGCGTCTGAACCTACATATCCCCGCCACCCGCAAAGTGGCTGGCCTCTCCACGGCCAATCAGCAGCTCATTGAAATTGCAAAAGCACTGGCGCTCGATGCCAAGCTGCTCATTCTCGACGAGCCGACTGCCGCATTGGGCGGCGCCGAGACGGAAGCTCTTTTCAACCAGGTCAGGAAGCTGCGGTCGGAAGGCGTCGGCATCATCTACATCTCCCATCGTATGGAAGAGATCAAGCAGATCACCGATCGCGTCGTGGTGCTGCGTGATGGCGTGCGTGTTCAGGAATTCGCCGACAGCGCGACCCCGGTGCGCACCATCGTTGAAAGCATGGTGGGGCGTCCCCTTGAACGCATGTTCCCGCCGCTTCCGGAGCCGAGCGGGCGACCGGTCCTGCAGGTCTCGGGGCTAACCTCGCCAGCCCGCTCCTTCCGCGACGTATCCTTCGAGGTGCAGTCGGGAGAAATCCTCGGCATTGCCGGGCTTGTGGGGGCTGGTCGAACCGAACTGGTTCGGGCGATTTCAGGCGCGGACCCGATCAGCGCGGGAACGATCAAGCTCAACGGCGAAGAGCTCAAGCTTCGCAGCCCAGCGGATGCGATCGCCAAAGGCATTGTGATGGTGCCGGAGGACCGGAAGGACCAAGGGATCGTCGTCACCCATCGGATAAGCGAAAACGTCGTCTACCCCAACCTCGACATGTTTGGGCGCCGCTGGATTACATCCGGAATGAAGCGGACATTCGCCGAGCAGGCGATATCCAAATTCGGCGTGAAGGGGCGGGCCGAACAATATGCATCGGATCTCTCCGGCGGCAATCAGCAGAAGGTGGTGATCGCCAAATGGCTGATGCGTGATCCCAAGGTCGTGATCCTCGATGAGCCGACGCGGGGGATCGATGTGGGCGCCCGCGCCGGGATCTACGACATCATCGTGAACCTTGCGAGGAAAGGCGTCGCCGTCATCGTCGTGAGTTCTGATCTCGAAGAGGTGCTCGGCGTATCGAACCGCATTCTCGTGCTCGCGCAAGGCAAACAGGCGGGCATTCTTACCCGTGAAGAGGCGAACGACGTTTCCGTCATGGAACTGGCAACGATCTAGCAGAACATAGAAAGGAAGAGCGGTGGCGGACATCACTCTCAACGCTCCGAAGCTTTTCGATCTCTCCGGTCAAACCGCTATCGTAACAGGAGCGGGCAGCGGCATAGGTCAGCGGATTGCAGTCGGGCTCGCCCAGTGCGGCGCAGACGTCGCGCTTCTCGATCGCCGTACGGACGACGGACTTGCACGCACGGTTGAATATGTCAGGGCGGCCGGTCGAAAATCGATCGAGATTGCGGCGGACGTCACCAGCAAGGCATCACTTGCCGACGCCGTGGCTCGGACCGAAGCCGAGCTCGGTGCTTTGTCCCTGGCAGTCAATGCAGCGGGGATCGCCAATGCCAATCCGGCGGAAGAGATGGAGGAAGAGCAATATCAGACGCTGATGGACATCAATCTGAAGGGCGTCTTCCTCTCCTGCCAGGCCGAGGCGCGCGCCATGCTGAAGCATGGCAGGGGATCGATCGTCAACATTGCCTCGATGTCCGGCGTCATCGTCAATCGCGGCCTCAGCCAATGCCATTACAATGCCTCGAAGGCCGGCGTGATCCATATGTCCAAATCATTGGCTATGGAGTGGGTCGGTCGCGGCATCCGGGTGAACACGATTTCTCCGGGATATACCGCGACCCCGATGAACACGCGCCCCGAAATGGTCCACCAGACAAAGTTGTTTGAGGAGCAGACCCCGATGCAGCGCATGGCGAGTGTCGACGAGATGGTTGGACCTGCCGTTTTTCTGCTCTCGGGCGCGGCAAGTTTTGTGACGGGTGTCGATCTGCTCGTAGACGGTGGTTTCTGCTGCTGGTGATCCCATGAGAAGGTTTCCGCAGGCAATTGGAAGGTGATCGGTCCGGCTGCCTCCCTGGCTGAGACCGTGGCGTTGAAGGCGCCAGCGGGCGGTACGGCGTCGATATCGTCGTCCGCCCGTCCTTCACGCTGATCGAACGAGCCGTAAAGGCGTCGCGATCTGATCTTCGCAGACGCTCTGCGACGGTTCCATATTTGCTGTTTGGAGGACATCAATGAAGCGTTTCGAAAAGAAGACTGTCGTCGTCACCGGGGCAAGCCGGGGCATCGGAGCGGTGATCGCAAGGCGTTTCGCTCGAGAGGGCGCGAAAGTAGTTGTTTCGGCCAATGAGGAGTCCGTGGAAGCGGTTGCCCGCGACATCAATGATGGGGGCGGTAAGGCCATCTCTTTCGTGGGAGATGTCACGGATAAAGGCAGTGTCCTGGAGCTTTTCGATACAGCCGAAAAAGCTTTCGGCTCGGTCGATGTCTCCGTCCAGAATGCGGGGGTGATCACCATTGCCCGGATCGAGGATATGACGGAGTCCGAGTGGGATCGGGTGATGGCGGTGAATACCAAGGGCGTTTTCCTCTGCGCCCAGGAGGCGATCGCCCGTATGCGCAAGCACAAGCGCGGCGGCCGGATCATCAACACCGCGTCGGGCCAGGCCCGGCAGGGGTTCATCTACACGCCCCACTATGCCGCTTCGAAGATGGGGGTTGTCGGCATCACGCAGAGTCTAGCCAAGGAAGTCGCCACCGAGAACATCACCGTCAACGCCTTCTGCCCCGGTATCATCGAGACCGACATGTGGGCCTATAACGACGAGGTGTGGGGCAAACTGCTCGGCAATTACGGACCGGGCGAACTGATGAAGGAATGGGTCCAGGGCATTCCCATGAAGCGGGCAGGGTCGGGAGAGGACGTAGCAGGTCTCGTAACCTTCCTCGCCAGCGACGACGCTGCCTACATCACCGGGCAGACGATCAACGTCGACGGCGGCCTGATCATGTCCTGAGATCTGCGGAGGCCGGATGAAAAAGTTTGAACAGCGTGTTCATCGCGAGCCTCTTGCATTTCCTGTAGCAGTTTTACTATCTTGTCGTCGTTCTCAGGGCGGGGTGTAATTCCCCACCGGCGGTATCGGGAGTGATCCCGGAGCCCGCGAGCGCTTCTGCGAAAGTGGAAGGTCAGCAGATCCGGTGAGATGCCGGAGCCGACGGTCATAGTCCGGATGGAAGAGGACACGCTGGAACGTCCCCGGTTCGGGGACGTGCTTGGCTTGTTCGCCCAAGGGATAAATAGCGGCTCGCAAGGCCGCGGTTTGGCCGCTAACGCGGATAACCCTTGAAAGGCAGTGGAATGAAAATCTCGAAAATTGAAGATGCGCTTGAGGCGCTTGCTCTCGGTCGGATGATCGTTGTCGTCGATGACGAGGATCGCGAGAATGAGGGGGACATCATCGCGGCGTCGCAATCCGTGACTGCGGAAACGATCGCCTTCATGATGAATCACGCCCGCGGTCTCATCTGCGTGGCGATGGAAGGTGACCGGCTGGACGCACTCGACATCCCGTTGATGGTTCCCCGCAACACCGAATCCCACAAGACGGCCTTCACGGTTTCCGTCGACTATATCCCTGGCACGACGACCGGCATCTCGGCATCGGATCGCGCCGCCACGGTAAGAGCCCTGGTCGATCCGCAGGCGCAGCCCGACGACTTCGCGCGCCCGGGCCACATCTTTCCGCTTCGTGCGCATCCGAACGGAGTGGTTGCCCGACCGGGGCACACGGAAGCCGCTGTCGATCTCTGCCGCCTTGCAGGCCTGGAGCCTTCCGGTGTCATTTGTGAAGTGGCCAAGGAAGACGGCACCATGGCGAGGCTGCCGGATCTCCTGGAATTTGCCGCACGGCACGAGATGCCTTTGATCACCATCGCGGATCTGATTTCTCATGTGAAAGGCCTGGCAAGTGTAAGCGACGCTTACGCCGCCTGACGATCTCACCGATGCTCGACCATTTTCTCCTCGCACTCTTCTCTGGAAGGCGGGGAGTTAGCCTCATGAGTGATGGCGGCTCTGCTGGACTGGCGATGATTCCCGCCCTCGAAACGGTGGCCATCGGGCAGTCGATGACGCCATACCGGATTCGGCGGGTCTGAGGGGATAAGACATCAGGGAGAATTGGCTGGGAGACCAGGATTTTCGCATTATTTCAATGCCTTAGAGGATCAACCCTTATTTTCCTTATCTTTTCCTCTCGCGAGCGACCTTGCATGCCACCATTGAGCCCTGCCTTTGGGCATCAGTCAACAGCACGGGCGAGCGGCAATAATTTCCGTTTACTGCGCCGAAATTATCGCGGACGAATTGGTTCGTGCAGCACCTGTTGAAGAGCTTAACCTCGTTTGGCTTCTGCCCTAGAGGCTACTGACAGCCTGAGCGTTGGGCTGTGTCAAAGATTTCCTTGCAATGTCGCCGAATGAGCGCATGGTGTTCTATCGGTAGGCTTCCTTCAGGGCACTACCGTTGCGAGCGACACAGCCCGTGCCCCAAGCAAAGGAAGGACAGACATGTCTTCCGAAGCACCAGAAGCAGGGTCATCGAAAGCGGCTGCCCTCGCGCAGCTACTTCGGCGTGTCGCCGACGAGACCGCTCTCAACGAAACTGCACTTATCCGGCGAAGCCATGCGAGCTACTTGATCTGCAGGCTCCAGAACCATTTATGGGGCACTGGTCCCACTCCAGGAGGGGTCGCGCACGCCAGCGTTTCTCTCAGCGAGCGCCGTGACACCCAGATCGGTTCAGTCGCGAATGGTGTCAGGGATGAGTAATCCATCGTGCACGACGACCGAAGATGACAACGCCTCACACCTATGCCGGTACGAAATGAGGCAGGAAGCAAATAGCTCCTGGACTGTCTACGATACCTACAGCAGCGAACCAGAAATCGCGTTGGGGTGGTCGCTCGGAGGTCTATCAAACCGCGAGGCGCGTATTTGCTGCGCCATCGTGAATGAGAAGCATAATTCTAGGGAGAAGCCTCCACTGAATGCATGGCCGCCGTTCAACCGTACGTTTTTGAAGACTGACGCGGTGCCTCTTGTCTCAGAAGGGGTAGTCGATGCTAACGGTGATCAACGTTGATTTTCGCGCCGAATGGGAGTTCCCGGTCAGCGTAAGAGATGGTCCCATCAACGACAAGCTTATCCTTGGGCCGCGAGTAGCGTTGAAGTACCTGCAAGAGGAACTGGAAATGCGGTCGGGCCAAGCCTACTGGACGGCAGCCGGAGCATGTATCTCGGCACTGCTTGGCCGCGGCGATATAGAGGATGCCCGTACCCGTTTCATCGTTGCTTACGCCGAATATATGGTGCGGGTGCATCCTTAGGGATGCATAACGGTCAGTGCCTGTGATGCACGAAGCCGACGCTTCGTGGATAGCACGGCGAGGCTAGGTAGAGCGCGCAGAGGTCAATGTGACGTTAGAAGTGTCCCCCTTAGTCTAGGCGGTTCTGCACTGGGACGCAGCCCTCAGCTAAGGGGTTGCCACTTCCGAACGGCCGAGGGTGGGCAGTCAGAGAGGTTCCGGCCGCATTCACTCCCTCGACGACCAATGCTTCACTTCACAACAAGGATCTTCGCGTTCCCTTTCCGATCCAGAACATTCGTGGACACATCATCTCCATAGCGATGCATACGAAAGTCCGCTTGCGATGAACCGAGCCGCACATTGCGCAAGACGATCTCATCCAGGAATGCAGGCATGATCGGGTTGCGGACTCGGAATTCATTCTCGGAATGAGCCTGCTCAAGGCCAAGGCAGGCTCCCAGAACGCCAAACACGGCAGAAGCCGCCCAAGCCTGGGGTGAGCACGCCACTGGATAAGGCGTCGGCCCGCGACCGGGGCGCCGAATGAAGCCGCAGAAGAGTTCCGGCAGGCGCCGCATCTCCTGCTGTTTTGCAGCATCAAGCAGACCTTCGAACACGCGCGCCGCCTCATGCTTGAGATTGTAGCGGGCGAAGCCGATTGCGATTGCGGCGTTGTCGTGGGGCCAAACGGAACCGTTATGATAGGACATGGGGTTAAACCGGGCCTCGCCCTGCGCAAGTGTCCGGATGCCCCAGCCGCTGAACCCTTCCTTGCTGAGAAGTGTTGCCGCGACACGCTTAGCCCTTTCCGCCGCGGCAATGCCGGTGAATAAGGCATGCCCCGCATTGGAGCTCCGCACGCGGCACGGTCGCTTCTTCCCATCTAGGGCCAGGGCGTAGGTGCCGAGTTCTTCATCCCAGAAATCTGCTTCGAAACGGTGGCGCAGGTCTTCAGCGGCCCTTGTCAGATCAGTTGCAAGTTGGCGATGCCCAAGGCGCTCAGCCATACGTGCCGCAGAACGCTTTGCCGCGAATACATATCCCTGAACCTCGCACAAGGCGATCGGCCCTACCGCGTCCGTACCGTCTTGGTGGAAGACGGAGTCGTGGGAGTCCTTCCAGCCTTGGTTCTTCAGGCTGCCGCTGCTTTCTGCCTGATACTCCACATACCCATCGCCGTCCCTGTCGCCATGGTCATCGATCCAGCGCAGCGCAGCAAGGATGTTTGGCCAGATCTCAGAAACGGTGTCCAGGTCGCCTGTGGCGTCGATATACATGCCCGCCAGCATGACGAACAGCGGCGTCGAATCGACACTTCCGTAGTAGCGACCGAATGGAACTTCGCCAAGATTGGCCATTTCACCGTGACGTATCTCGTGGAGAATCTTGCCCGGCTGCGCATCGGCATTAGGATCAGTCTGCTGGGCTTGCATTGCCGCCAGCGTTCGCAATACACCCCGCGCAATCGACGGGTCCATCCACAGCATGAACATCGCAGTGAAGATCCCATCGCGCCCGAAGATCGTACTGAACCAAGGAATTCCCGCGTATGGATAAGCACCGAAGCGGGTCGAGGTGGTCAGCATGTAGACGTCGGAGGTGGCTCGACACGCTACTTCGTTGAACAGATCGCTTGAGCTCCGCACGGTAGCAATGTGCCGCGTCTGTTTGCGTCTGGCGCGGCGGCTCTCGCGGTAGGCGCGGAAGAAATCCAGCACGACAGCGGGCCCGCCTTCCTCGCAGGCAACCGTCACGAAGATCGATGTCTTTTCCCCCGGCGCGATCGTCACCTCCAGGGTCGCTCGGTGTGACTCAAGATTTTTCGGAACAGGTGTGAAGGCGATCGAGGTGCAACGTTCCACGTCATCAAGGCCGCCATAGTGAAATTCCACCTTGTCTGGAGCGACGAGCTTGGAGCTCTCCCGACCCCGCATCTCCCGCTTCATCCCGCGAACTTCGAAAAGGTCGCGGAAATCGGCGTGGAAGGTGTAGTCGATGGTCAACCGGCGTTCAGTCGTCGAGAAGTTTCGGACACTGAGTCGTTCGTAACAGACCCCGTGATGGAGAAACTTCGTACGCTCGAAGAAGATGGTCTCGCGGGGCAAGGTCTCAGCATCATGATCGACCTCGGGATTGGTAAGATCGACAGAAAGCGCTGCTTTGTCGTCATGATTGGACGAATTAAGCAGTAGGAGCTTTCGCCCCTGAACACGCAGTTCCAGCTTAGACAGGTACCGTGTGTCACGGTAAAACAGGCCTTCCACCGAATTGCTCCCGGCAATGTCGCCATGGCTGTTTAAGACAGCGAACGCATCTCCATCCTTGAGGTTTTGAAGTGGGCGACCCACAAGAGAAGTGTCTACTTCCAGATCATACCGAACGGTGTCGAAGCTCCCGGCATCATCGATGGTCGGATCAATATCAAGCATCATCATACGGACCTTTGATTGGGCAAGGCTGCCCCAGCGGCGCCGCCGGAAACCTTTGCCGCAGCAGCGACAGGATCCAAGGGCAATAGGGAATTATTTGCGATGCGACGGTGGTGCGGCACCATCATCGCCGACGTTTTTGCCAGACGGCCGTATTCGGCAACGTAGTCGCGAGCCATGCGTGCAGCGGTGAACCGTTCTTCGAACCGCTGCCGGACCGCCCGCCGGTCAAGATCCGCAGCCTTACCGACTGCCTCAACTGCCTCCTCGATGGATTCGACAGTGAATCCAGTTACGCCCTCGTCGATAACCTCCGGGACCGAGCCGCGACGCCAAGCGATCGTCGGTGTTCCTTCCTTCATGGCCTCGATCATGACCAAGCCGAATGGTTCGGGCCAATCAATGGGAAACAGGAGCGCGATCGCATTCCCGAGGAAGTCTCGTTTCTCGTTGTCACCAATCTCGCCGACGAACTCAATCAAGGGATGATCGAGTTGTGGTCGAATGACATGATCGAAGTAGTCTTGGTCGGCGGGGTCAATCTTCGCGGCCATCTTCAGCGGAATACCGGTTCGCTTTGCAATCTCGATTGCCCGATCCGGCCGTTTCTCCGGGGCAATGCGTCCCAGAAATGCAAGATAATCCCGCTTCGCCACTTCAAAAGGCGCGGGACCTGGGGGAAGGCCATGCTGGATGTTGGCCTGCCAATTGGCATTGGGAAGCGGCAGGCGCTGGTTCCTGGAGATCGAGACGAGCGGCATCTCCGTGAATGCACGATACACGGGGTGAAAATCCGGTAGATCCAGTCTCCCGTGCAACGTGGTCAGGCACTGTGCCGGAGAATTTCGGAACGCTGGAAACTGAAGCAAATCGACGTGGAAATGGATGACGTCGAACGAGGAGGCCTGCCGCCGAACCTCTTCCAGCATGACGAGGAGGCTCGCAGTGTGATCGCGTATGCCCCCTAACCTCAGTCCCTCGGGGACTGCTCGCACGAGTTCAGCGGAAGTTTCGGAATCCCCGCTGGCAAAGAGCGTGACATCGTGACCCTGTTGGACGAGTTCTTCTGTGAGCCAGGAGACGACGCGTTCGGTGCCGCCATAGAGTTTCGGCGGAACGGATTCCGCCAGGGGTGCGACTTGCGCGATACGCATTTGATTGATCTCTGTTGCGCCAAGCGTCAGTCCAGCACGAATTGTCGTAGGGACCGCCGGCATCCGCTCACGAGGGCGTTGCTAGTGCACAAGAACAGCGAAGAACGGTATATGGAGCAGCCAACGGGTTTGGCTAGGTCCGTTCATTCATTAACGAGGCGTGGCCCGCTCAGCTCTTAACGCGCAACGATTTTGCCACGTGGCAGCCGCGCCACTTGTAAAGAAGATCAGGTAGCACGATTTGTATAGAGATAGCAGCTCGTCTTACGGGCGCTGCTGTTGCGGGCTACCAAGCTTGTGCCCCAACGAAGGAGGGCGTCATGTCTTCCATTGCCAACCGAGAAGAACTTGATCCTGCTGATCTTGCAATGATCAGGGATGTGCTGAGAACCGAAGGCTTCAGAGGTCTCGACGCACAGAAGAGTTCAGACGCTAAACGCGCCGCGTCGGACTTTCTCCAAACGGAATTCCACAACGGGAACAGGACGCGGGAAAGTCTGCTCCTCGCTATTCGAAGAAAACAAGGCTCCCGTCCAGAGCGGTCAGCGGATGATGGTTTACCCCTGACCGAAGGGTTGAAAAGGTGGCAGGACGAAGGAGGCCAGTGATGGCTCTCTCCTTCCCGAACTGCGCCAGAAGCTGCGACGAAGCCCATGCACGCATTCGGTTCCTCGGCCATGACGGTATGTTCGAGGTGAGGTTTTACGTGCTTGATACTGGTGGAACCTTTACCAGCACAACGTTTAATACAGCCGGCCATGGATATGGTCGCGGACCAGGTGGCGAGCATTATCAGCGCCAACGGGCCGTAATCCACCAATCGATCTAGCTAGTGCGGGTCCATAAGCGGTAAACTGCTGAATTTATTGGACGAATCGCGTTATCTGCGCGGGCAAAGCCCGGCGGTTTCAGTATACTTTACATCAAGCTACTGATTCTAAAGACAAACCCGTAACCGCCGGAACCGACAATGCGCCAAGAACGCACCGTCCAAGCCAGCATATTTGATCTTTTCGCCGAACACTAGATCGGTCGTGAACTGAAGGCGATGTCGGAATGGCTGGATGAGCATGGCGATTTGCTCGGGCTTGTGGCGCGGGACCCGCGCCGGCATGGTCTCAGACAGACCGGCCGCGAGGGGCTACCAGCCGAGGCTGTGCTGCGCGGCGGGCTGCTCAAGCAGCATCGCCAATTGAGTTACCAGGAACTGGCCTTCCACCTCGAAGATTCCGCCTCGTTCCGGGAGTTGCCTGGCTTCCATGGGGCTGGAACCCGAAGAAGTCGGTTTTGCACAAGACGATCAGCGCGATCCGGGCGCAAACCTTTGAAGAGATCAACGGCGTGCTGCTGGCGAGCACCCGGTAGGAGAAGCTGGAAAGTGGCAAGGTCATGCGCGTGGACAGCACCGTTACCGCCGCATTGATCCATGAACCGAGCGATAGCAGCCTGTTATGGGACGCTGTCCGGGTGACGGTGCGGCTGTTGCAGCAAACCGAGGCACTGGGTAGCACCATTCCATGGCACGACCATCGCCGCGCGGCAAAGAAGCGGGCTCGGGCGATCGAATATATCCGCTGCCGCCCCAAACGGATCAAGCACTACCGCGAACTGCTCAAGATCACGCGCACGACCTTGAGTTCTCTGCAGCAGGCCAGTGAACAGTTGCCGCTGACGGCAGGCTCGGCCGGCGAACTGTGGCAGGCCCAACTCCGCCACTACCGCCGCTCATCGAGCGGATCATCGCCCAGACCGAACGGCGGGTCCTGGCCGGGGGATCCGGTTCCGGCCGGCGAGAAGCTGGTAAGCCTGTTCGAGCCGCATGCCGACATCATCGTCAAGGGCAGCCGCGACGTCGACTACGGCCACAAACTCAATCTCACCACCGGCAGAAGCGGACTGATCCTCGACCTCGTCATCGAAGCCGGCAACCCGACCGACAGCGAGCGCTTGCTGCCGATGCTGGAACGCCACATTGCCTTTTACGGCGAGCCGCCGCGTCAGGCGGCGGCCGACGGCGGCTATGCCAGCCGCGAAAATCTGAGCGGAGCCAAAGCCCGCGGCATCCGCGACATGGCCTTCACAAGAAGCGCGGCCTCACCACCTTGGCTGAGTATCTGACTGACTATGAAAGCCACGTCCACATGCGGCAAGAGGAGAGATTCTAATGGTGGAGGTGATGGCGGGCATCTTCCTCAGCACAGGCTGCAACGAAATGGGGGCGGGCTTGTTCGATACGCACCTCGCCGCGGATCGCGCTATGACAGAGATTAAATGCGCTCCAGTAAAGCGGCCCCGATTTGTGATGGAAGTGCTCATGCATGTATCGAAGAGCATCGCTGGGGCCTATGATGGCTCTGTCAAGCAAGTCGGCGCCCCCAACGTGCACTGGACTTCTCCAGCGGGCGGTAAATGCGATCCGGATTACGGTATTCAAGGGATATTCACTCCTCGAAAGATCACCAAAAATCTCGCGACCGGCTTCACTTCGACGGGCGGAGGTCCGAGTCCGACGTATTCGGGAATACGAGCGGATGAGGCGCCTTGTGATGGAACAACTATCCTTTATGGACATGATGATCCTGCCACTTCCCCGTTTCTGGTAAACGATCGGCTGGGGCACCGCCCGGCCGAGACGGTGCTACCGATGAGCCGGTTGCACTTCCTGGGGCTCAGTAGACGCTCGAACTGCGGCGTCGTCGCCGGGGTGGATTTTATCCTTCCCGGGATTTTGATAGGGTTGCTTAGAGGCCTGCTCTTTAAGAGCCTTAGTAGCCTTGGCCTTCTGACCTTTGAGCCCGAGAAGCGAATACCGAGCGCTCAGCAAGTCGCGGACCTGGGTTTTCCATTGGGTGAACATTGCATTCTCCTTAGGAGACTTGGCGCCTCCCATTCCATAACGCGCTCATTGCCTGGACATAGCAACAACAAAGATGAAAGTAACCGATCCAAATCCTATAGCGCGCGGACCGAGGCGGACCGCCCCATTCCGTCCACTGCCACCCATTGTGGTCGGGCGTAGGTCAAGTGTCTGGCAAGGCTTGCGCGGATTTGTCTTCATGACAACCAGGTGGTGTCGAAGGCGGACCACCGCCCTAACCACCGAGCGGGTGTCAAGATTCCAAAATAGTTTGGGCCGATAACGGAGGTGATGCGTTGTTCTATGCAACGCGAGAACAAGCCTATGATTTTCCTATTGTCGCTGACCACCGACTTGAGTGCAGAGTCCGCCCACGTCAAACGGCAACTCGGGGAGCACTTTGATATAACCTCAGCGGGTCCTCTTGTGTTTGTGGATTTCGAGGGCACCGCCAAGGAATTGACGACAAACATTTCCCTCGTCGCCCCAAACAACGCCTCTTTTTTCGTAGCGGCTTTGAGTGACTGGGATAGCAAGAACACACGACACGCAGATCAATGGCTTGGGGAAAAAATGAGCCGCACTATCTTGAACCGTTTCCCCTCGAACACTGAAACAGACTAGCGTGGGACACTTCACTGAAGCGAGGCCAACTCTGGACGTTTCGGTCGGTCGATCGAGAAGTTCAGGTTGAAGAGAACGGTGCCCTCTTCATCAACCACTGTCATGACCCAGTTGTTTCCCAACCAGAGGCTCATGTCGTTATCAATCAACATCTCACTTGCGCCCTGCATGGCTTCGATACGCGCCTCGTCCTCGCTGCCGAGCACGAGGCCCTCATGATCAACGGCCATTCTGCCGTCTTTTGTGTGAAAGAAGTATCTTGGCATGGGCCACCTCCGACCTGGTATGGGCGGAAGCTGTGTGCTCACGCGACGGCGCCCGGGGCAACTGTCATCGCTAAAAACAGGCTGCGCCTTGCTGACCGCCATGTCCAGAGAAATCGGAGGCCAGCGACGTCACTTCGGCCATGTCACTGAACCCGCAGTCAATGTCTCAGAGGATAATCAATTATTTGCAGCAAATCTGCTTCGCGCCTGCGCGCCCCAGTCACAAATGGTGAGCAAAGAGAAGGCCCAGGCGTTTTTCCCGCCTAGGCCTTCAAACAGTCTGTCGGATATTCATAGGGTCACCTGTGGGGTTGGGCGTCAATAGCTCCAACGGGTAAAAGCACGATAGCGCCCTTACCCCTTCCTGCTTTGCAACACCATCACGGAAACGGGAACCCCACGCGCTGTCGACGGGCGATATCTCTCGCGTTGATCACCGTGCAGTACATGTCGGCCTGACTCTCGGAGAGATTTGTAAGGCAATAGGTGGAAGGCATTGCCGGCCCACCGGTAAAGACGTCGTAAACCGTCCAGCCGAGATCGAGTTCCTGACGAACCGCATACCTCATTGTTTCGTCGGCCATGCTAACCTCATGAAGGATGGCAATGGCCAAGATGGTCGTTGTGTCCACCGATCTTAAGTACATTAGCATGTATCGGCGCCGACTCCTCGCTAATTCGGCGAACCCGTCTCCCGAGGCCGAAAGAACGGAAATGCTCCTGGAAACCCATCTCTTTAGAGGGTTTCCGACATAGGGCGTATCCGGTAGCATCCGGAGATGCCCAACCGCACCTTTGAGTTGGATTTCACGCCTACACCATTGTAGTGGAGGAAAATATGGCTCTCGACCATGTCTTGGCTCTTGTGGCCAGCACGTCCCAGGTCCCGAGGAAATGGCCGACGCCGTAACGTTCCTCGACATGCGCACCGAGTAAGTGAGGTTCACGGCGATGATTCCCGCCCATGTTTCGTTCGACGACCTCTCCTGGATTCCTCATGCCGTCCCAATTGACGGAGACCGAATTCGGTGCCTCGGCAGCGTTTGCGTGCGCGCGTAAAGGGGGTTCACCTCCTGAAATGTCGGGTGGTTGGGCGCAGAAGCGCCCAAGCGACGGGCCTTAGTTTGGCGACCAGACCCGTCCGACAGCAGATTTGCACAACCGTCGCACCCGTACCCTGCAGAGCGGAGTAGGTGTGACCGAGTCGTAAGTTGTTTGAAATCGTGACTTTTTCTGCTGTTATGGGTATCGCTAATTAGGTACCGAGTAGTCGTCCGTTTTCCTGCGAAGTTCTTCTCTGTATTGCCCAATCGCATGACGGACGCCGTCTTCCGGATGGCCGGTGATAACGGCTAGCTCTAAGACAGCGGCGTCAGTGCCGAGGACGTCGAAAGCAACAAAGGCTTCAACTTCGTCTGCGTGGTAGGAGCTTTGAGGGGGTGTGCTGTAGGCTCCAAGAAGCGTCGCTTCTGGCAGCCCTTCAAAGAAGACGCCGACGTGGCCGATGCCGTCATAGAGTATGGTTTTGGTTATGCGCATATTGTCCTCCAGCGACGCCATGGCATTTACCAAGGCAGCCTGTTTGAAAGGTTATAGGGACGAAGAGGTGTAGCTGGCCTGAGTTGCGTCTGCGGTGTCGTCACCCACACCAAGGATGTTGATGAGCGCCTCTCTTTCCGGGCCGAACGGTTTCTGGTTGAGAAAGTCCGCAACGGGCATTTGTGTCTGGTGGCCACCCGAAGGCTCGTTTGCTTTATGAAGAACGAAAGCTTGTTGAGTAGCGTCGTCAGTAAGCAGGAACCACCGATCCCCATTCGAGCTGGAAGAAAACTGTTGTACGTTGTTCATGTCGTTTGTTCCCATTCGTTGTGGAAGCTGGCCGGATCGCGTGCCCTCGTCATGTTGAGGAGGCAGGGCGCTGGGCAGCTTGACTATCGTTAGCCAGAGCCTCATCAAGGGCGGTTTCGGTAACCGCAATGGCTTCCGTGAAGGCACCTGAGGTTATCATGATCGTCAATGTTCGGTGGTAGCCTTCCCACATCACATTGAGCGGCTCCTCGACCACCTGAACATCGAATTCGCCAGGAGCATGTGCCTTATCCATTCCTGGCAACATGAAGGTGTTCTGGAAGGCGACCCGCCTGACGCTTGTCTTTATGTTCATGATTAGCTCCTTGAACTGTGCCGCTCAGGCTAGCGTAAATCGGCAGCTCTGAGCGTGTAGGTCATGCCGTGTTTCGGATTGTAGAGCTTCAGTGCAATCTGCTGGATTTTGGACCGCGCAGCATCAAAGGCACGCAGATAATCTTGTTCTGACAGTCTGGTTGCTGAAAGAGCGGCAGCGTCCACGAAAAACTTGACTTCGAACATGCCGTCATAGCCGGTGAAGCGTATCAGGTTCCTGACGTCATCGAAGCTTCTGCTCGCGTTTGGAAATGTTAGTGACATTGGATGTTCCAGTTCTGAGTCTGACGGCAATCCAGAATGATCGCGTGTGCGAGGCTGCCATCCTCTTGGACGACTTAGGTGCGCCGCTTCAGTGGGTAGGCATCACCGTCATAGAGTGCCTGCATCTGGGCGCCATCGTACCGGGCTTCATCCACTTCCAGGACCGAACCGCGAAGCAAGGAGCTCGGGAATTCTTCGATGGCAAAACGCAGAGCTTCGGCAGCCGTCTCAAAGCGCCGGTAACGGTGGCCGCTTGCTCGTTGCCTGCTCCGGCACGGATAGAAGCCCGCCCCCTCGTTATAATTGAACCGGGACTTGCTGCTGAACGGGACGGCCACTTGTTTGGCCGACGATACCAACTGGGAGGGGCCGGTCACTGCGTGAAGACGGCGAGAGAAAGGTTCTTTTGGCGTTTCCTTAGCCGAACTTGCCGCTCATCTAACCGTGCCTCTCGTTGGCGCAGCGCAAGCCTTCCTCTTACGTCTTGAAGCTTGGCCGCATCAGAACCCTCTTCAGCAATGGGTCGGTTGAACAGTTGCTCAATGGAGTGATAGTTACTTCTGATCATTTTGACATCCTCAGGTTCCGGCAAGAGACACACGTGCCTTGCCGCACTCCTGCCGACGGCGGAGTTCTTAACGTCCACAAAGATCGAGGTTTGCCAAGCAACCGGCTGTGCCGGGAGGATCAGGTAGCCAAAAAGGCTGCAACGTCTCCTAGATATGGCGATGAATCTCCGAGTTACAAGGCGGCGGGTTAGGCTTATTGAATTCGCCGCATTGAGCGCTACGCTGGTCTTCTTGGCGCGCAGTCCACGGCCGACGCGCTGACGAAGGGCGACTTCCGCCTTCATTTCTTCGGCCAGCTGCATAAGACTGATCACCGGGCAGTCAATACTGACAGCCAACATGTTGGTGCCGATGACGATATCGATCTCCACCTCGCCGGCCGTGCCCTTCGATACGGCAGGAACATGCCAACACTGCGTCCGAGGCTCATGCAGAAGACTTAGTTCTCCACCGCCCGATCGAGGTCCTCGATGAACGGCTTCAGAAGGGGTGTCATCGATCTTCGCCCTCGGGCTGCGATATCTGACCATTGGTGACGGCGACGTCCAACTGGTCTTGGGCTCCGTCAAGCGAAAGGTGCGCATCTGCTTCGGGATGATTGAAGCGCCATCGTTGGATAATTTCACGAAAAAGGACCGAGGACGATTGATGGTTGAAACGTTGGGCAAGGGCGCAAATCGCCCTGATCGGGATGAACGCTTCGAGATGAAGGAGGGCGGCGGTGATCAGCTTGGTGGATGGGAGGAACCGATTCAAGGAAACATGCATGGCGAAGTGGAATTGATCTCCAGCGGTAAAGCAGACAGCGAAGTGGCTTACGCCAAGACCGTCCTTTCCGCCGGCGAGCGTTGGCGGCATGTGCTGACAATCAATGCCGAGACCTATCTCTGGCGGCTCATGCCGACATGGGGTGATGGCGCAATGTTCATGTTCGTGGATGAAAGTGAACTCGAGGCTCGCCGCTTTGGTCAAGCGGTGGGAACCTCTCAGTTCACCTAATAAGGGCAAGGCGCACTCAGACTTGAGCCTTAACCACGTTGGATTGCAGCGGTTCGGCTGTGTGCATCCGGCACATGCTCATGGTCAGGAGGCCTTAGGTGTCTTCGCGTTGATATTCCCAACGCATCGTCGGTCGATCCCAAGGAACGCTGCCGTTCCCCGTTTCGGGCTGCTCACTACGTCGAGGAATATGGTAGGGTGGAAACGGCGAACAGGCAGAGCTACACTGCCTCTGACCCGTCAACTGCGAGGTGAAGACGATGAACGACAATAGGGAGAAGCTCATTCGGCGGGCCAGGCTGGCTACAAACCGCGGGACGCCGGTGACCTTGTGGCGAGGGAGAATGAGAGGCATGGGGCTCTCATGGAAGCGCTGAGGCAATCCGAGGCGGCTGAGGACGCTGCTCAGGATTCGGCAAACAAGACCGCCGTAGAACGGTTAGGCGGCTCTTCCTGAGAGGCCACCTCTGGCGCCTACAGGCTAGGCTTCTCCAGCGCCCTTCTGACCAGGGCGCATCTGGTGTCGATGATTTTCCGGACAGTCTTCAGGATTGGATGGTGGGTGCCTTTCTTGGACATCTCTTCCATCAGCGCGTCGGCTTCCGCCCCGATCGCGTCTGCCATTCGCATCAACTCGCCGGCGAGCATGCGCGTCGCGGCCTTGTTGGACGGCACGAGCGATGCCCAGTGCTCCATCTGGATCGTGTCTGGCAGTGACCTGCCGCCAAGAGCCATCGCCATGTTCTTTGACAGTCGTGGATAGGCAGCCGTGCAAATAGCGTCATACATCGGCGCCAGGTCCGGCGCCTTCCCACGATAGAGCAGGGCATAGTTCTTGGCATGAGCGTCGGCATTGCCGATCAGGTAGTGAAACATGAGCATTCGCTGGAAACGCAATGTCTCGGCTGCGGGCTTGGCCGTCGTCTGCCGGATCAGCTGGAGGCACTGACTGATGCCGGGGCCTCCTTCTTCCTCATATTTGAGCTCCGGCGGCACGCTCAGCGCCTGGCAGAAGTCTTCCTGGTGCAGCCGCTCGATCCGCCCGTCTTCAAGCGTCAGCCGATCGTAGCGCTCGACCAGGAAGTAATCGACCTTGCCGGCTGCGCCCTTCGACACAGCGGGGACATCGAGGCCGAGACGACGTCCCAGGCTCATGCAGAACACTTCGTTCTCCACGGTGCCGTCGAGGCCCTCGATGAACGGTTTCAGGATATGCGTCGTCGGGCGCCCGCCTCGGGGCAGCAATATCTGACCGTTGAGAACGGTGACAGCCAGCTTGTCCTGAGCGCCGGCAAGCGAAAGGCGCACGTCCGCTTCCCCGCCGAGCAAGGGCCTCTGTCTGAGCAGGGAGAGGATCTCTTCAAGGTTCTGCTCATCGAGTGCTTCGGCATCGTCTGTCGTCGCGGCCGGTGGGAGCTGTCCTGGCGGAACAAGTGACAAGGCGCCCGCACATTCCCCACCGATAACCTCAAGCAGCCCGAAGGCATTACCCGAGGATATGCCTAGTGCCGCAGCCAATCGACGTCTGGCACCTTCATCAGGCAGGAGGCCGGAGAAGAAAGGACGGGCGACGCGATCGACGAAAGGTTCTTCCCTAACCGGTAGGGAGACTGACAAGGCGACTGGATCACTGGCAAGGTAGTCGCTGTCATAAGTGAAGGTGAGCGAGGCGTCGCTGTCCTGCTTGAGCTCGCCGGCCTTGCGATCCTTGAGATAGACGTCCAGCACGCGGCTCATGAGGAGGCACCGCGAGAGGTAATACTCACGGTCAAACCGAGCGTCCGCAGTATGGTCAGAGCGAGTCCGACCCGACAGCTCTCTTTGCCGCTTTCCAATTCGCGCACGAAGCGAACGCCCACGCCCGCGACGCCGGCAAGCTGTTCCTGGGTCAATTGCTGACGTTTTCGCTCCGCGCGGATCAGCTGGCCGAGTGCTACGCTATCGGAAACTATTTCCATGTGAATCATCCCTTTCGGGATCATTGAAGCACAATAACCGAATGATTGCACGAAAAAGAACCGATCGGGACGATCGAAGCTTGAGCTGCTTGCCGTGGACTCGAATCGACCCGATCGGGACTGATGAAAAGCTACGGGCAGGGAGGTGCCGATACAGAGGTCGACCAGCCGTTAACCTCGGCTCGGTGTGATCCGGAAAAGCGGTGCGGAAAACTGTTCCGGTTGCCTTTGGCGCCGATTGTCTAAGTGACTGAAAAATATGGAAAAAGAGATGATTGGCTGGGGAACCTGGATTCGAACCAAGATTAACGGAGTCAGAGTCCGTCGTTCTACCGTTGAACTATTCCCCAGCAGGCTCAACCGGTAAACCGGCTCGGCTGATGTGCGGCGCTTATAAACAAAAGCGGACGAATTGCAAATACCGATTTGGAAAAAAATAGAGAGACGAAAGCCTCTTTCCGATACTGGTATTCGCAACGGCAGCAGGCGGCAAAAAGCCGTTGGCGAAAAGGCATTGGGCTGTTATCTTCACGCCAACGAAACAAACAAACGCCAGCGGCATGCCTCACGAAGGCGTTGCGCGGCGAGATGGACATAGAAGTGATGGACCCCGATAGCGGCGCGAAGACGCCGGAAGGCGGGGCGTCGGCAGCGCGCGGAGAGGAAAGATCCTCTCGGCGCCGAAAGGCGAAACGACGCGGCAAAAGCCGCGACGTGGCGTCGTTCGCACCCTTGGGTTCGGCTGATTCTGCCGGCCCTGCCGCACGTTCCCATATCCAGGAGCCCGGTCAACCGGCCCGCAAGCGCAAGCGTCGACGTGGGAAATCCGGTGGCGCCCAGCAGGCGGCACCGGCGGTAAGCGACGTTGCAGCGGTGGAATCCGTTCGCCCGAGTGAGACCTTGGCGCCTTCCGGAAAGTCGCGCCATCGGCGGAAGAAGAATCGCGGCGGCCGCGGTCTGCAGGGCCGGCCGCTGGCGCCGGCCAAGACGCAGCCGAACGTCGCAAAAGTCGTGCCGCCCGCGCCGGCGCCCGGCAAGGAGGGCCGCAACAGGAGTGGCGGTGATGCGTCGGCTTTCGATCCGCGGGGAGACAGGTTTCCCTTCGTCAACGATCTTTATGCAGCACTGGATCTCGGCACCAACAATTGCCGTCTGCTGATCGCGCAGCCCACCCGCCCCGGACAGTTTCGGGTCGTCGACGCCTTTTCGCGTATCGTACGCCTGGGCGAGGGGCTTGCAGCGAGCCGAAGGCTCTCGGCGGAGGCGATGGATCGTGCGGTCGAAGCGTTGCGCATCTGCGCTGCCAAGCTTGCCAACAAACCGATCCGCCGCATGCGGCTGATTGCGACGGAAGCCTGCCGCGCCGCCGAGAACGGTGAAGAATTTCTTGACCGCGTTATCTCGGAAACGGGCTTGGAACTGGAGATCATCGACCGCGAAACGGAGGCGCGGCTCGCAGTGTCGGGCTGTGCGTCGCTGGTTGGCCGCGAAGCCCGTTCCGTGGTGTTGTTCGATATCGGCGGCGGTTCTTCGGAAATCGCGGTCATCCGCATCGGCGAAAATCGGTCCAGCCGGCTTGCCAACCACATTACCCATTGGACATCACTGCCGGTTGGCGTGGTGACGCTGTCGGAGCGCCACGGCGGGCGTAATGTCACGCCGGAGGTTTTCTCCGCCATGGTGGCGGAAGTCGAGGGCATGCTGGCGGATTTTTACTGCCCGCCGCTCGAAGCCGTCCGGCGTCACGGCGCAGAGGACTTCCATCTGATAGGCACGTCCGGAACGGTGACCACGCTCGCTGGCGTCCATCTCGATCTGCCGCGCTACGATCGCCGCAAGGTCGACGGCCTTTGGCTGACCGATGCCGAAGTAAGCGCCATGCAGGCGAAGCTGCTCTCGTGGGATTTTGCCGGCCGCGCGGCCAATCCGTGCATCGGGCCGGACCGAGCGGATCTGGTGCTTGCCGGTTGCGCCATCCTGGAAGCGATCCGCCGCCGTTGGCCGAGCCCGCGGATGCGGGTGGCGGACCGGGGGCTCCGCGAAGGGCTGTTGACGGATATGATGGCGGACGACGGCGTGTGGCGCCGTGCGCGCCAGCGCCGGCCGGCAACCGGCGGACAGTAACAACCAGGAGCAGGGCGATGGCGAAACCACCGGTGGGCGGCAATCGTACGGGCCGCAAGCTCGGCCAGAAAGTCAAGAAGGGCAAGCTGAAGGCGTCTTCGCGCCGCTGGCTGGAGCGCCATATCAACGATCCCTACGTACAGCGCGCCAAGCTGGAAGGGTATCGTGCCCGCGCCGCCTTCAAGCTTCTTGAGATCGACGAGAAACATCACATCCTGAAAGGCGCCCGCCGCATCATCGACCTCGGCGCTGCCCCAGGAAGCTGGTCGCAGATTGCCGCGAAGGTGACCGATTCCACCGACGAGGATATTCGCGTCGCAGCGATCGATTTTCTGGAGATGGCGCCGCTGCCGGGCGTGAAATTCCTGCAGCTCGACTTCCTGGATCCTGAGGCGCCGCAGCTGCTCATCGAAGCGGTCGGGGGGACGCCCGATCTGGTGATTTCGGACATGGCAGCGCCGACAACCGGCCACCAGAGGACGGATCACCTGCGCACCATGCATCTCTGCGAAGTCGCGGCCCATTTTGCGGTCGAGGTCTTGGGCGAAGGCGGTCACTTCCTTGCCAAGACCTTCCAAGGGGGGACCGAACGGGACCTGCTCAACATGCTGAAGCAGAATTTCCGGCAGGTCATCCATGTCAAGCCGGGTGCGTCGCGCTCGGAATCGGTGGAAATGTTCCTGCTGGCCAAACACTTCAAGGGTCGCAGAGCCGAACCCGCGGCGATCGAAGCCGAAGCCGGAACCGAAGCCTGATCATTCCCCCGCTTCCGGCTGGATTCTGCCGCCACGATGGCCGGAAACCGCTGCTCCCGCCATCGGGTCGAGCGTCAGCAACGGACCAATGGCGAAGAGCGAAAGAGCGGCCACCACGAAGAAAGCAAGGTGGAAATCGGCAAGCCCGAGAGACGTCCCTGAAAAGGCCGCCGAGACTTCGAGGATGAAGGCGGCGAAAGCGACGCCGAGAGCCATGCTGACCTGTTGTAGCACCGAGGCGATCGACGTTGCCTGGCTGGCCTGCTCGTCGCTGATTTCCGAATAGCTGAGTGCGTTCGAGCCGGTGAAGAAGAAGGAGCGGCAAAGGCCGGACGCCACCAGGAAGGCGACGATCAGCGCATGGGATGTTTCCGGCGTGAAGAACCCGTTCGCCGCCGTGGTGGCGGCCCCAAGGACGCCGGCGATGAGAAGGGTGACCTTGAAGCCTGTTGCCGCAAAGACACGCCGCGCCACGAACTTGACGGTGAGCGCTCCGAGAGCGCCCGCAAAGGTGATCAGGCCGGATTGGAACGGGTTGAGCCCGAAGCCAAGCTGCAGCATCAGCGGCATCAGAAAGGGAATGGCGCCGGTTGATATGCGGAAGAGCGTGCCGCTCGAGGTGGCGGCTCGGAAAGCGTCGTTCCTGAAGATCGAGAGATTGAGGATCGGCGAGGGGTGTCGCCGCGCGTGGCGAAGGTAGATGAGGCCGGCAGCAACGCCGATCGCGGTTGAGGAGATGCCGACCGCGGGCGGCAGCGCAGGCAGGCCGACCACCGAAAGCCCGAAGACCGTTCCCGCCGCCGCGACGGAAGTCAGTAGGAAGCCGATCCAGTCGATCGAGGGCGGATTGGTCGTCTCTATCTCCGGCAGGAAAATGCTTGAAAGGTAGATGCCGAGCAGGCCCACCGGTACATTGATGATGAAAATCCAGTGCCAGGAGAAATAGGTGGTGATGAAGCCGCCAATCGGAGGACCGGTCAACGGCCCGATAAGGGCGGGGATGGTCAACAGCGCCATGGCCGACACGAGTTCGCTGCGTTTCGTAGTGCGCAGGAGAACGAGGCGACCGACCGGGGTCATCATCGCGCCGCCCATGCCTTGCAGGAATCGCGACAGTACAAATTCGATCAGCGAGGACGAGATTGCACAGAAGATCGAACCGATAACGAAGACCAGGATTGCCAGTCGAAAGATCTTCTTGGCGCCGAACCGGTCTGCCATCCAGCCGCTGATGGGAATGAAAACCGCGAGCGCAACCATATAGGAGGTCAGTGCGAGCTTCAGCGTGATCGGCCCGACATTAAGGTCGGCGGCGATCGCCGGAAGCGCCGTGGCGATAACGGTCGAATCCATCTGCTCCATGAAAAGAGCAACGGCGAGAATAAGCGGAATGACGCGATTCATGTCGGCCTGCGGTGCGCGGAACGGCTTTCCTGTAAACCTCAAAACCGTTTCTGCCAATTATCGAATCTCACCTTTTTCCTCTTTGGGTCACGTCTGCGTGAGATGCGATTTTCTTGTCCCTGAGCTTGGTTATGTTCCAGGTCGCCGCGGGCTCGATGCCGGGTTTTGGGCAAGTCATAGGGAGCTGAAGAATGACGTCGATTAAAATTGACAGGCGGACACTGCTTGGAACGGCAGGCCTCGGGATTATTGCCTCGCCCGCTATCATCAGTGGCAGGGCTTTGGCGCAGGAGAGCAAACCGCAGGCTATCGACCGCGTGACGCCGCCCGATATCCATAAATTCAAGGTCGGTGGTTTTCAGGTCCTCGTCGTCAAAGACGGCGCCCGCCCTTCCGCAAACCCGCAGGAAATCTTCGGCACGAACCAATCCGCAGAAGCAGTCGGAACTTTGCTGAACGACAATTTTCTGCCCGCCGACAAGTTCGTGAACAGCTTTTCGCCGACACTTGTCGATACGGGCAGCGAGGTCATCCTCTTCGATACCGGCCTCGGCAAGGCGGCCCGCGCTCAGGGTGGCGGGCGACTGATCGAAGGATTGGCCGCCGCCGGATATATGCCCGAGGATATCTCCATTGTTGTCATCACCCACATGCATGGCGACCACATCGGCGGCATCATGGAGGACGGAAAACCCGCCTTCCCGAAGGCGCGTTATGTGGCCGGCGAGACCGAATACAACTTCTGGAGCGATGCCGCGCGCGCGGGAACGCCCACCGAAGGAAATCACAAGGCCGTGCTCGCGAACGTAAAGCCGCATGCGGAGAAGATGACGTTCCTGAAGGACGGCGGCGACGTCGTATCCGGGATAACCGCGATGATGGCTCCTGGCCACACGCCCGGCCATCTGGTCTTCAATATCGAGTCGGAGGGCAAGCGGCTCGTTTTGACGGCCGACACCGCCAATCACTACATTCTTTCACTAGAGCGCCCGGAGTGGGAAGTCCGTTTCGACATGGACAAGGCCCAAGCTGCCGCGACCAGAAAGAAAGTCTACGACATGATCGCGACCGACAAGGTCGCTTTCCTAGGCTATCACATGCCGTTCCCCGCCGTGGGTTTCGTGGAGAGGCAGGAAACCGGTTATCGCTTCGTGCCGAAGAGCTATCAGTTCGATATCTGACGTCATCGAAAGCTTTGGAAAAACCCGGCATAATGGCTTGTCGGGTTTTTGCTATTCCCTTCCTGTCATGAACGTGTTACCAGCCCTCGCCAACTTCCAAGCAACTCTTGCAAGACCGCCCGGGCGGAGATCACGTTCCGGAGCATGATCTGCATTTTCTGATCGAGGAATTGGCCATGGCACGCATCATTGAAACGGCAACCGGCGCGGATGCGCTTACCTTTGACGACGTGCTGCTGCAGCCCGGCCATTCCGAAGTCCTGCCAGGCCAGACCAACATCTCGACGACCATCGCGCAGGATATCGACCTCAACCTGCCGATCCTGTCGTCAGCCATGGATACGGTGACCGAAAGCCGTCTGGCCATCGCAATGGCTCAGGCGGGCGGCATCGGTGTCATCCATCGCAACTTGACCCCCGTCGAGCAGGCGGAGGAAGTCCGTCAGGTCAAGAAATTCGAAAGCGGCATGGTCGTCAATCCCGTGACGATCGGTCCGGATGCGACGCTCGCGGAAGCGCTGTCGCTTATGAAATCACACGGCATTTCCGGCATCCCCGTTGTCGAGAATGGTGGTTCCGGTGGACATACGACCGGCCGGCTTGTCGGCATCCTGACCAATCGCGATGTTCGTTTTGCCTCCGATCCGAGCCAGCGCATCTATGAGCTGATGACGCGGGAAAACCTCATCACGGTCAAGGAAAGCGTCGACCAGGCTGAAGCCAAGCGTCTACTTCACACACACCGCATCGAGAAGCTTGTGGTTATCGATGGCGATGGCCGTTGCGTCGGCCTCATCACCGTCAAGGACATCGAAAAGTCGCAGCTCAATCCGAACGCGTCCAAGGACGCGCAGGGTCGGCTTCGCGCCGCCGCCGCGATCAGCGTCGGCGACGACGGATACGAGCGCGCCGAACGCCTCATCGATGCCGGTATCGACCTGTTGGTCGTCGACACCGCGCACGGTCATTCGCAGCGCGTTCTTGATGCGGTCACGCGGGTTAAGAAGCTCTCCAATTCGGTCCGCATCATGGCCGGCAATGTCGCGACTGCCGACGGTACCCTCGCGCTGATCGATGCCGGTGCGGACGCAGTCAAGGTAGGCATCGGTCCCGGCTCGATCTGCACGACCCGCATCGTGGCCGGTGTCGGCGTACCGCAGCTCGCGGCGATCATGGCGGCGGTTGATGCTGCCCGTACGCGAAACATCCCGGTCATTGCCGACGGCGGCATCAAGTTTTCCGGTGATCTTGCCAAGGCAATTGCCGCCGGTGCATCGGCGGTGATGGTCGGCTCCCTGCTTGCGGGTACCGACGAAAGCCCGGGTGAGGTCTATCTCTACCAAGGCCGCTCGTTCAAGGCCTATCGCGGCATGGGCTCGGTGGGCGCCATGGCTCGTGGTTCTGCCGACCGCTATTTTCAGGCGGAGGTGCGCGATACCTTGAAGCTTGTGCCGGAAGGCATCGAAGGCCAGGTGCCGTACAAGGGGCCGGTTTCGGGTGTGCTGCATCAGCTTGGCGGCGGCCTCAAGGCCGCCATGGGCTATGTCGGCGGCGCGACGCTCAAGGAATTCCAGGAGCGCGCCACCTTCGTACGCATCTCCGGTGCCGGCCTCCGCGAGAGCCATGCTCACGACGTGACCATTACCCGAGAAAGCCCCAATTATCCGGGTGCCGGGGCTTGATAGCCAACAGCCAGGACATTTTGTTCACCTGAATGACTTCAACGGCGCCGCTGCTGGCGCCGTTGACACTTGCAGGACGGGCCTTACAAGTTCGCTGGATCGTTTCGGATTGGGGGGAATATGCTGTCGAACGCCACGCTCTGGCCGATGATCGCGCACGCGGCGCTTGTCTTCCTTCTCTATTGGCTGCTGTCAAAAAGACGGTTTGCTGCTGTCCGTTCCGGCAGCGCGCAAGCCGCACAGTTTCGGGAAAATCGCGAGGAACCACCTGCAAGCCTGCTGGTCCACAACAATCTCAGGAACCAGTTCGAGCTCCCGGTCCTGTTCCACACTGTCTCCTTCGCGCTCTATATCTCGACCGCGGATAACTGGGCGACGGTCGCCTTGGCCTGGATCTTCGTTCTGTCGCGGTATGCCCACTCCTACATACACATCACCAGCAATCGTCTTCGGCATCGCCGTCCCTTGTTCATTACCGGGTTCCTGTCTTTAGTTGGGATGTGGACGTGGCTCGCCATATGGCTGGCGTTAGCCTAAAGGGCTCCGCCCGTCGTCATTCTCACGAACAAGTGTAGTCGTCGGCCCGCTTTTCACGGACTGTTTCATCTTCAAGGAGCGCTTGCGGCGTTAGATTTCCGCCCTGCCAAAAAGCCAGGAGGAGAGAGATATGGACAACGAAACGCCGAAGATCACGCAGGCGATGATCAATGCCTATGACGAATATACCCACCTCACCCTCGACCGCCGCCGCTTCATGGAGAAGCTGACGCAGCTTGCAGGGTCGGGTGCCGCGGCGGCGGCGATCGCACCGATGCTTGCGGCCAACGGCGCCAAAGCCGAAATCGTTCCCGCCGATGACGACCGCCTAACGGCGGAGGACGTGACTTATCCAGGCGCAAACGGCGTCACGATGAAGGGATATCTTGTCCGGCCCAAAAGCGCTTCGGGGGCTCCGGGCGGTGTCATCGTCATCCATGAAAATCGTGGGCTCAACAATCACATCAGGGACGTAGCTCGCCGCATGGCGCTCGAAGGCTTCAACGCCCTGGCGGTCGATTTTCTGTCCCCGAGTGGCGGCACGCCTGAAGACGAGGAAAAGGCCCGTCAAATGTTCTCGTCGCTCAATCCCGGCGAGGTTGCGGCGAACGCCGAGGCGAGCAGGGTCTATCTCGCCGGCATCAGCGGCGCGAATGGCAAGGTTGGTGCGGTCGGCTTCTGCTGGGGTGGTGGCGCGGTGAACAATTTCGCGGTGAAGTCACCGGATCTCAATGCCGGTGTTGCCTATTATGGTTCGCAGCCGAAGCCGGAAGACGTTCCGGCGATCAAGGCACCTCTGATGCTGCACTATGGCGGGCTGGATGAGCGCATCAACGCAGGCATTCCCGCCTTTAAGGAAGCTCTCGAAAAGAACGGCAAGACCTTCGAGATCTTTGTGTATGAGGGTGCGAACCACGCCTTCAACAACGATACGTCCTCGGCCCGATATGACAAGGCTGCCGCTGATCTCGCCTGGAGCCGAACTGTCGCTTTCTTCAAGAAGAACCTGGCTTAAGCGGCGTTTGCGGGGACGCAGGCGGTAATGGCTTGCGCAAGAGCGGCCATGTCTTCGGCACGGCCGCTCGATTTCCGCCAGATGAGGCCAATCTCGCGCGATGGCGCAGGATCGGCGAACGGTATGATTCTAAGATCGTTGCGTGCGGTCTCGGTGGGTATCGCCATTTCGGGAATGAGCGTCGTGCCCATGTCGTGCGACACCATCTGCAAGAGCGTTGTCATGGATGTCGCGCCGAAATTGACGAGGCTCCGTTTGCCCGCCGTGCCGCAGACGGCAAGCGCCTGATCGCGCAGGCAGTGTCCTTCTTCAAGGAGCAGGAGCCGGTCGACGTCCACCTGGTTTTCCGTCAGCGGCGACATCAGCACGTCCCGGTCATTGTTTGCCATTGCCATGAAGAAGCGGTCGGAAAACAACGGTTGGACCTCGACATTGTCCGCCTCGATCGGAAGGGCCGCGATGACCGTGTCCAGCCGTCCATCGAGAAGATCCGTCACCAAGCGGTCGGTAACGGCTTCCCTCAACTCGATTTCGATGTCGGGATGATCCCGCCGCAGATGCGGCACCAGCCGGGGGACGAGATAGGGAGCGACCGTCGGGATGATGCCGATCCGCACGAGACCATGCAGTATGCCGCCGTCTTCACGGACCGCATCCTCCAGACGTTCCACCTCCGCCAGGATTGTCTGGACGCGCCGCAGCGCCTCCATTCCCTTGCGGGTCAGGAGAACGCCGGAACGGTTGCGTTCGACGAGCTTGCAGCCAAGTTGCTCTTCCATTTCGATAATCTGTGCAGACAGCGCGGGCTGGCTGACATGCACCTGGGCGGCAGCCTTTCCGAAATGGCGCGTGGAGGCGAGCGCGTCGAAGTATCGCATCTGTCGAAGGGTAAGCACGATAAGATTTTCCAATCGCATTGAGCATCAAATACGATTGGAAATTATCAATGGCAGGTGGGATGTTCAACCGGGGAATCTTCGAAAGGTTCCATAGTTTTCAGTAGGGAGATAACGATGACCGATCGTCCGATTTTGACGACGACTGCCGGTTCGCCGGTGCCGGACAACCAGAACTCGATGACCGCCGGCCCGCGCGGCGGGTTGATGCTGCAAGATTACCAATTGATCGAAAAGCTGGCTCATCAGAACCGCGAGCGCATCCCGGAACGCGTCGTACACGCCAAGGGTTGGGGCGCCTACGGTACCCTCTCCATCACCGGCGATATCTCCAGATACACCAAAGCGAAGTGTCTGCAGCCCGGCGCGGTTACTCCGATGCTCGCCCGCTTCTCGACCGTAGCCGGTGAAATGGGAGCGGCCGACCACGAGCGCGATGTTCGCGGCTTTGCATTGAAATTCTACACTCAGGACGGCAATTGGGATCTGGTCGGCAACAATACGCCGGTCTTCTTCATCCGTGACCCCTACAAGTTCCCCGACTTCATCCACACGCAGAAGCGTCATCCGAAGACCAACCTGCGCTCCGCGACCGCCATGTGGGATTTCTGGTCGCTGTCGCCAGAAGCCCTCCATCAGGTCACCATCCTGATGTCCGACCGCGGCCTGCCGCAGACGCCGATGAATATGAACGGCTACGGCTCGCACACCTATTCCTTCTGGAACGATGCGGGTGAGCGCTTCTGGGTCAAGTTCCACTTCAAGACCCAGCAGGGCCACAAGCACTTTACGAACGAGGAAGGCGAGACGGTTATCGGCAAGACCCGCGAGGGTTATCAGGAAGCCCTCTTCGGGACGATCGAAAAGGGCGAGTTCCCGAAGTGGAAGGTCCAGGTCCAGATCATGACCGAAGCCCAGGCGGAGGCGACGTCTTACAATCCGTTCGATCTGACCAAGGTCTGGCCGCATGCGGAATTTCCGCCGGTAGACATCGGCGTCATGGAGCTGAATCGCAACCCCGAAAACTATTTCGCCGAGATCGAGCAGGCCGCCTTCTCGCCGTCGAATATCGTACCTGGCATCGGCCATTCGCCGGACAAAGTGCTTCAGGCGCGCGTCTTCTCCTATGCGGACGCTCACCGCTACCGCCTCGGCACTCACTACGAGCATATTCCGGTCAACCAGCCGAAATGCCCGGTCCATCACTATCATCGCGATGGCCAGATGAATACCTATGGCGGTCTGCTGTCCGGCAATCCGGATGCCTATTACGAGCCAAATTCGGTCAATGGGCCGATCGAGCAGCCGTCGGCCAAGGAGCCGCCGCTGAAGATCGAAGGCGAGATGGGCCGCTATAATCATCGTGAAGGCAACGATGATTATTCGCAGCCGCGCGCGCTCTTTAACCTGTTCGACGCGGATCAGAAGGCTCGCCTGTTTTCCAATATCGGAGCTGCGATGGGCGGAGTACCTGGCGAGATCATCGAGCGCCAGCTCGCCCACTTCAAGCTGATCCATCCGGACTACGAGGCAGGCGTCCGCGCAGCGCTCGAAAAGCAGCATGGCTACAAGGTCGATACGATCAGCGCGACGCCGACCGCTGCCGAGTAATACGGTGAAGCTTTGAAATAAAAAGCCGGGGTCTTGCCCCGGCTTTCAAGCCCGATGATTTTACCAACCGGGCATGACTTGAGCGGCGCGGCTTCGTCCAATGCGCTGAAAGGCTTTTACCTCGCCATCCAGGTCGTCGGGAATGACGGTGGGCGAAATGTTGTCGAGGCAGGCGGTGATGTGATCGGTGATGGCGTTCATCAGCGAGGGCGACAGGCCCGGGCGCTTCATGAGCCCGATCTGCACCGGTGGCAGCGGCGGGAAACCGTCGGATGCCGTAAGCACCTTCATTCCCGTCCGTAACGCCGATTCCGGCAGTACCGAAACCGCCATGCCCGCCAGCACCGCAGCCGCGACCACGGTCGAAGACCAGCTTGTGAACAGAACCTGATATTCCCGCCCATCGGCGTCAAGCGCGGAGCAGGCAAGCTGCCGCCACAGGCAGTCGCGCCGGCCGACTGCAAGCGGTACCGGCGCATCGTCCTTCAATGGATGGTTGGCCGAACCGACCCAGCAGAGTGGCTCAGTCCGCACCACGTCGGAAATCCGCTGGCGGGGATTGTGGGTGACAAGCGCAATGTCGAGTTCGCCACGCGCCATCTTTTCCGCGAGGCTCGCGGAGTTCTCGCACACGATATAGAGCTCGACGTTTGGATGGGTCTTTGCAAAGCGGCCGATGATCTCCGGCATGTACCGGTCCGCATAATCGTCCGGTGTACCGATGCGAAGCGTTCCTTCAAGCCGGTTGTCGTCGAAGGCTGCGATCGCCTCGTTGTTCAGTCGGATGATACGCCGCGCATAATTCAACAGCTTTTCGCCTTCGGCGGTTAGCCGGTTGCCACGGCCATCCTTGGCAAAAAGCTGCTTGCCGATCCTTTCCTCGAGCCGGCGCATCTGCATGGAGACCGCCGACTGAGTCTTGAAGACCCGGTCTGCAGCCTTGGTGAAGCTGCCGGTATCCACGATCGCGAGGAAGGTATGCAATTGGTCGATGTCGAGTGGAGCAGACATGGCGATGATCCATCAGAAGGTTTGATGCTAATCATTAGGAACATTCGTTGGACTGATCAATAGATTTTCAGCATAACGAGATCGCAAATCAAGTTCGACGGGCCGCCTTCTCCCTGAGGCGCCCAACCAGGCAGCCCTTCCGCGGACCTCCACGGAAGGGACGGCCTTTCTCGTGCCTGCGAAAGGATAAACCGATGAGCACGACCGACTGCGGAACTGAACTCGACCTCCTTCATGGAACGAGGGCCACGAAAGGCCGCTCGACGGGTCTGGTGCAGCGAACGAAATCCGTATGGCGTGCTTTTCGCAATCGTCTGGCAGCCAACGGCCTCCATGATCTCGACGACAGGCAGCTCAATGACATCGGGATTACCCGACATGATCTGGTGAAGGCCCTGGACCGTTCCAGCGTTCTGGACGATCCGTCGCTTCTTCTGTCGCGCGCGGCTCGCGAGAGGGCTCGTACACGCTTTGCAAGGCCGGCCAATCGCTGACTTTACCGTTTTCCCCGCAGGGTGATAGCCAATAGCCCTGCCTCTTGCCCGGCCGGTCGATCCGCGCCGGGCTTTTTTTATTTGGCAGGTTTCGTCTCGGGCGGAACAGGAGCCGGCTCGCCTTTGTCACTGGAAGCGCTGCGCAGATAGTTGTCGAAGATCGCTTCCATGCTCTTCTGATAGTTCTTCTGCACCTCAAGACCGCTGTCGAACATATTGTTCAGAACGTCGCGATACGGGTTTGCTTCCGACGCCGGTTTTTCGCCGGGCTTTTCCGGTGAAGGTGCCGCTTGCCCGCTGAAGTTGCCGGCCATCATATCCTGAAAGGCCTTGGCGAACGGATTGTCCGTAAACGGATTGCCGCTCGCCGGCTGCGGCTGTTCCGCCTTGTCCAGTCCCCACATCGAGCGCATCGCCTGCGTGAAGGGGTTGTCGAACGGATTTGCGGCCTGCTGTGGCGCAGCCTTCGGCTGCAACCCCATGCCTTCCAGCCATTGCTGCGTCATCTGGCCCATTGGCGAGGCGGAAAAGGCGTCGCTTGCGCCGGAGATCTGCCCGGTCATCTGCTTGAAGAGCCCGCCCATCAGCGTGTCGGCCATAACCGGCATCATTTTCTTGAATATTTCCTGGCCGATGCCGGTGAACTGTTCCGCCTGCTGGGCAATGGCGCGAGAGACTTCTTTGGAGCCGAACAGTTTTTCGAGCACCGCATTGCCGTCCGTCAGGCCTTGCGGCGTAAAAGCCTTCGTCATGTCCTCGAAATATTTTGCATAGGCGCCGGAGAACATGCTGCTCATGAGAGCGCTGAAGTCATAGGGATTGCTGGTGGTGCGCTTGAGGCCGGAGGAAAAGGCCGGCATCAGAGCCGCCATGGCCTGGGTCGCCTGTTCCTGCGCCAGGTTGAACTGCTTGGCGATGGCCTCTATGCCTGCGCCGTTCTGAGCTCTCAGCATCATATCGAACAGTGGCACCATGGACCAATCCTTTCCGGCTTGCGTGTGACGACACTATATCCGGAAAGTGATTGACGGAAACCGATTTTTAGAACCGGTTCGATTTCCTAATACTGATATTCCTCGAACACCGGTTCCACGGAGCCGTTCCACCGGCCATGATAGAGTGCGAGCATGTCTTCCGCCATGGTTGTCTTCTTGGCGAGTACCTCATCGAGCGGCTGCAGGAAAATGCTTTCGTCCTGACCTTCGCCATTCAGGCGGTTTCGCGCTTTCAGGCCGGCCTTGGAAATCGCCACCGCGTCGCGGGCGACATCCAGCACGCCCTTGCCGCGGATCTCGGCCTTCAAGCCTTTCGCCGGCACCGCATTCCGCATGGCGACGACATCCTCGAACGTCCAATCCTTGGTCAGCGCTTCGGCGTTGGCGAGCGCCGTATCGTCGTAAAGCAATCCGACCCAGAACGCGGGCAGGGCACAGATGCGCCGCCACGGTCCGCCGTCGGCGCCTCGCATTTCGAGAAAACGCTTCAGCCGGACATCCGGAAACAGGGTGGAGAGATGATTTGTCCAATCGCCGATCGTTGGCTCCCAGTCCTTGATCTCGCCCTTCAGCGCGCCGTTCATGAATTGGCGGAAGGTGACATGGGTGCAGTCGTGATATTTGCCGTCACGGACGACGAAATACATCGGCACGTCGAGCGCCCACTTCGCATAATCCTCGAATCCGAAATCCGAATTGAACACGAAGGGCAACACGCCGGAGCGCTGGTTGTCGGTGTCGCGCCAGATGTCGCCGCGCCAGGAGAGCAGGCCGTTCGGCTTGCCTTCGGTAAAGGGCGACGAGGCAAAAAGCGCGGTTGCGATAGACTGCAGCTTCATGGAGACCCGCATCTTGGCCGCCATGTCCTCTTCCGAGGAGAAGTCGAGGTTCACCTGGATCGTACAGGTGCGATACATCATGTCGAGACCCTGTGCGCCGACCTTCGGCATATAGCGCGTCATGATCTCGTAACGCGATTTCGGCATACGCGGAGTTTCGGCAAATGTCCATTTCGGGCTGCCGCCCATGCCGAGGAAGCGGATGCCCATCGGCTCCGCGATCTCCTTAAGGACAGCCAAGTGCCGGTTGGACTCCCTGCAGGTCTCGTGGATGGTCTCCAGCGGCGCACCGGAAAGTTCGAACTGTCCGCCGGGCTCGATGGAAATAGCGCCCATGCCGGACTGCTCGCCGAGCCCGATGATGTTCTCGCCATCCATGATCGGTTCCCAGCCGAGCTTTTCCTGCATGCCCTTGAGCAGCGCGGAGATGCTGGCATCGCCGAAATACGGGACCGGGCTGTTGTCCGCCCGGAAAAAGGCAAATTTCTCGTGCTCGGTTCCGATGCGGAATTGGTCCTTCGGCCGCGGCCCTTTCGCCAGGTAGGCGGAAAGCTCGGACACCGAAGAAAGCGGTGTCTGGTCGATGGTGTCACGCGCCATTGAAACTACCCTGTGCGGAATGCCTGATCTGGACGAATGTCCGGCTGATTGAACCGGATTGATGTGCGGTGCAAGTGAATTTCTTTCAAGATAGCTTCAGAATTTCACAGCCAGTGTGTCAACCGTGCAATCCTCGTTACCGCCAGTCGCCGATCGTCGCCTGGATGACCGCAAGGGCGGCGACTGCTGCCGTGTCCGCCCTGAGAATCCGCGGGCCGAGCGGGATGGCCGTGACGAAGGGGCGTTCGCGCAAGCTGCGCCTTTCTTCTTCGGAAAACCCGCCCTCCGGACCGATCAAAAGCGCCAGTTTCTTCTCTTGGACAGCCGAAAGCACCGGCAATGGATTTTGGCCCTCATCTCCTTCATCACAGAAGATGATGCGGCGATCCTCGGGCCATCGATCCAAGAGGTCGCCGAGCTTCTTCGGCAGCACGACCTCCGGCACCGACAATATGCCGCACTGCTCGGCCGCCTCGATGACGTTCGCCTGAAGCCGTTCCAGGCTGGTGATCTTGCCCTGCACATGCTGGGTCATGACCGGCTGCAGGAGCCCTGCGCCCATTTCCACCGCCTTCTGGACCAGGTAATCGAGCCTCCCGACCTTCAATGGTGCGAAGAGGTAATGGAGATCGGATGCCGCCGGTTGTGGTCGGGTCTGTTCAGCCGCTTCAAGCGCGATCTTCTTGCGGCTGGGGAAGGTGACTTTCACCCTCCATTCGCCGTCTCGACCATTGAAGGCCAGGATTTCCGCTCCTTCCGTCAGCCGCAATACATTGGCGAGGTAGTTGAACTGTTCTGCGGACACCTCATGCCGCTGTCCTAGGGCAAGCGGCGCGTCGATGAACAGTCTCTGCATCCGGAAATTGGCGCGCATGGATATCCCGTGTTAGACGAACAGGGCGAACATAGCCGTTGCGATCAGTGCTGCAAGAGCGGCAGCGGCCGGCAGCGTGATCAACCAGGCGGCGATGATGCTGAGAAAATGCGAACGGCGTACCAGATAGCGTCGTTTCAACTCGTCGTCGTTGCGTTCGAAGGGCTCGTCCACGTCGAGCTCCTTGCCGGCCCGAATGCGCATGTATTCGTAGCGGCGCTTTGAGTGGCTGGTGTACCATTCGCGAAAGAAGCCGACTCCGAACACCGCTCCGACCGCGATATGCGTCGAAGAAACGGGCAGGCCCAGCCAGGAAGCAACAATTACCGTCAGCGCGGTGGAGAGCGACACGCAATAGGCCCGCATCGGGTTCAGCTTGGTAATTTCGGCGCCCACGACCCTTACGAGTTTCGGGCCGTAGAGCAGCAGCCCGAGCGAAATCCCGAGGCCCCCGATGACCAGCTCCCAGAACGGCACATGGATATTCGCGGCAGCACCTTGCTGTGCCACCGAAACGATAGCCGCGAGCGGTCCGATGGCGTTCGAGACGTCATTGGCGCCGTGCGCAAACGAGAGCAGGGCAGCTGAGAAAACGAGCGGAATGCGGAACAGCTTGCGGAGCGACTGGTTGCGATTTTCAAGCCCTTCCGCCTGCCTTGCGATGATCGGGATAAGAAGCCGCCAGGCGACGAAGCCGGTCGCAAGCGTGATCGACGTCGCGACTGGCACCGACACATCCACGAGCTGCCCCAGCCCGACCAGGGAGAGGAAGCCCGCGAAAGCCCCGGTCATGACGCCGATGAGTACCGGCACCCACTTCTTCGCCGAGGCGATCTTGTCCGCCTGATAAATAATGGTTTCTTTGATGAGGGCGAGGAAGGCTGCCGCGATGACCGCACCAAGGATCGGCGAAAAGACCCAGCTTACGGTGATGCCGGCGATCGTCCCCCACTTGATGGTGGAAAGGCCTGCGGCCGCTATTCCGGCACCCATCACCCCGCCGACGATCGAATGTGTGGTGGAGATTGGTGCGCCGGACCAGGTCGCGACATTGATGAGGATGGCTGCGGCAAGCAGTGCCGCCATCATCGCCCAGACAAATATGTCCGCGCTGACCATCATGCCGCCCTGCATGATGCCGTTGGCAATGGTGTTGGCGACGCCTCGGCCGGCGATGACCGCGCCCGCAACCTCGAAAACCGCGGCAAGCCCGAGGCCGAAAGTCATCGTCATGGCTCGCGCGCCGACAGCCGCGCCGATATTGTTGGTTACGTCATTGGCGCCGATATTCATCGCCATATAGGCGGCGAGCCCGGAAGCGGCGATGACGAGGAAGGTGCCGGGCTGTCCGGTCACATAGGACGCTGCGAAGATGCCGACCAGGACAATGAAGAGAACCGCCGTTCCCGGCGCCGCAAACCGGCGCGACATCTGCCGTGCGGCTTCCTCCACGGAAGAGAATTTCTCCAAATCCTTGTCCAGCGTCGGCTTCGCCAGGCGCGGCCGTTTTTGGCCCATGTCTCCGTCCCTGAATGAAAAGCAAGCGGAGGATGGCGTCCGGCCATTTCCCGTCCTGCGGCGAAAATCGTGGCTTGTCGCTTAGTCGCAGAAAGTTGCGATGGCAATGTTGCCGAATTGCAAAGTGATCAGCTCGCAGCCTTGGTCGGTTGTGGGGGAATGTGCGGCTGCATTTTCTCCGCGAATTGGAGGAACAGGATTTTCAACTCCGGTTCGTTGACCCGCAGGGCCGCTTCCTCGCAGGATACCCATTCCAGTGTCCGGGACCCCTTTTCAGGGAAGCTCTTTAGGCAGTCGGTGACTTCCAGCGCATGCACTTGCACCCGAACCGGGATCTTCAGGCCGTTATCGAGCATCTTGCGGTAATGGTAAAAGCCCAAGGGCTCCTTCTCGACCTGACCTTTGACGCCGACTTCTTCGAAGGCCTCGCGTTCAGCAACCTGATGGGCCTTCTTGCCGGTCATCGGCCAGCCTTTGGGAATGACCCACCGGCCGGTGTCGCGGCTGGTGGCGACCAGAACTTCGAGCAGGCCCTGCTTCTTCTTGAACCGATAACACAGCGCTGCGTATTGCTGCCGCGGTGGCCGCCGCAACATCAACCGAAGATTGCTGCTTACCCGATCCATGAAGCCCAATTTCTGCCGTACCTCCGAGTGATTCGTATTTTACTAATATGGGAATTGCGTGAAGCTTAACGAGCCATCCACAACCATTTTTTAGAGAATCAGGCTGGACGAGCTCGCAGGAGCTATAACAATTGTGACCCGGCTTGGTTTCAGGTCAATACGTAGTTTGCACACCTGTTCAACAATTGTGGTATCGCGAATCGGTATCGCCTAAATGCGACAAGGACGTTGAAGCGGTAACGGGATCGTGGAATACGGATGACGAGGAACTGCCGGCTTTGGCATATAGGGAGGTTGCGGTGTCCGAAGCGATAGAGTTTTTGCCGCCCCGGCCTGCGGTCCTTTCGCGGCGGACGGCAATCATTGCCGACCTGACGGATCTTCTGCCGGCGGAATGTGTCATTCATGAAGCGCGCGAACTTGTCCCTTTCGAGACGGACGCCTTTATCTCCTATCGGCGTCTGCCGCTGGCTGTGGTGCTGCCGAAAACGACGGCCCAGGTGGCAGCGGTCATGAAATATTGTCATCGCTACGGCGTTCCTGTCGTGCCGCGTGGCGCGGGCACTTCGCTTTCCGGCGGCGCGATCCCGCAAGAAGACGCGATCGTGCTCGGTCTTTCCAAGATGTCGCGCATCCTGGAGGTAGACTATGCCAACCGCACGGCGACGGTTCAGGCCGGCGTCACGAACCTCAATATCTCGGAGGCGGTCGGCGTCGACGGCTTCTTCTACGCACCGGACCCGAGTTCGCAGCTCGCCTGCACGATCGGCGGCAATATCGGCATGAACTCCGGCGGTGCACACTGTCTGAAATACGGTGTCACGACCAACAACCTGCTCGGCGTCAAGATGGTGCTGGTCGACGGCACGGTCGTCGATCTCGGTGGCAAGCACCTGGACAGTGCGGGTTACGATCTGCTTGGCCTTGTCTGCGGCTCGGAAGGCCAGTTGGGGATTGTCACCGAGGCCACGGTCAGGCTAATCGCCAAGCCGGAAGGCGCGCGCCCGGTGCTCTTCGGCTTTGAAACCTCGGAGGAGGCCGGCGCGTGCGTGACCGATATCATCGGCTCAGGCGTCATTCCGGTCGCGATCGAATTCATGGACAAGCCGGCGATCGAAATCTGCGAGGCCTTTGCCCATGCGGGTTATCCGCTCGATGTCGGCGCTCTCCTGATCGTCGAGGTCGAAGGTTCCGAGGCGGAAATGGAAGCGACATTGGCAAGCGTCGTCGAGATCGCCCGCCGCCACGGAGTGAAAACCGTCCGCGAAAGCCAGTCCGCGACCGAGGCAGCGCTGATCTGGAAGGGCCGTAAATCCGCCTTCGGGGCGACCGGCCGGATTGCCGACTATATTTGCATGGATGGTACGGTGCCGCTCGGCAAGCTTTCCTACGTGCTGAAGAAGACTTCCGAGATTACCGACAGCTTCGGCCTGCGGGTTGCCAATGTCTTCCACGCGGGCGACGGCAACATGCATCCGCTGATCCTGTTCAACGCGAACGATCCGGAAGACGCGGCCAAGGCCGAAGCGGCGGGCAATGAGATCCTCAAGCTTTGCGTCGATGCGGGCGGCTGCCTTACCGGTGAGCACGGCGTCGGAATTGAGAAGCGCGACCTGATGCGGCATCAGTATTCGGATGCCGATCTCGCCCAGCAGATGGCGGTGCGTTCGGCGTTCGATGAGGGTTGGATCCTCAATCCCTCCAAGGTTTTCCCGCTCGACGGACGGCCCGCTGCATGACGTTGATACCGCATACCGAGACGGACGCAGCTTACGTGATCCGCAACGCAGCCGCCCAAGGGACGAGGCTCTCACTCTGCGGCGGCAATAGTCGCGTGGGTTTCGGCAATCCCGTCGAGGGGGCGGAAGCAATGAGCTCCCGCGGGCTCTCCGGTATCGTCGACTACGAGCCCGCCGAAATGGTGATGACCGCAAGAGCCGGCACGCCGGTCGCCGAAATTGAAGCGGCACTTGCCGCGAACAGGCAGATGACGGCCTTCGAGCCAATGGATCACCGCGGCATCATGGGCACGTCCGGCGAGCCAACGATCGGCGGCGTCTTTGCCGCGAACGTCTCCGGTCCCCGGCGGTTCGTAGCAGGGGCTGCGCGCGACAGCCTGCTCGGCATCCGCTTCGTCAATGGCCAAGGGCAGGTGATACGCGCCGGCGGCCGGGTCATGAAGAACGTGACAGGTCTGGATTTGGTCAAGCTGCTGGCAGGCTCGCACGGGACACTAGGCTTCTTGACGGAGGTGACATTCCGGGTGCTGCCGGTGCCGCAATCGATTGAGACGATCGTCATCTCCGGATTGGACGACGCGGCGGCGGCCCGGGCCATGGCATCGGCGCTGGCGCTGCCGGTTGAGGTATCGGGCGCGGCGCATCTGCCTCAAACGGTCAAGGGCCGCTTTGTCGGCGGCGCTCTCCCGGAAGGGGAAGCGACCGTGCTGCGTCTCGAAGGGCTTGCCGCTTCGGTGGCGGTACGGGCGGAAAAGCTTGCAGCCGTCATGAAAGCCTTTGGCCCGGTCTCCCGGTTAGGCCAGGATAAGAGCGTCACTCTCTGGCGGGAGATCCGCGACGTCCATCCCTATGCCGACGGCACTCAGAAACCCTTGTGGCGCGTTTCCGTCGCGCCGTCGATCGGCCATCAGCTGGTCGCCGCTCTTCGCCTCGAAGCAGGCGTCGATGCCTTCTATGACTGGCAGGGCGGCCTGATCTGGATGCGCATGGAGGCCGATCCGGAGGCCGAGCTGCTGCGCCGTTACATCAAGGCGCTTGGTGGTGGCTATGCGACGCTCATGCGGGCATCGGAACAGGTGCGAGCAGTGACGCCGGCCTTTGAACCTCAACCCGACGCGGTTGCGGCGCTCTCGGCGCGCGTGAAGCAGAAACTCGATCCCGCCGGCATCTTCAGCCCGGGCAAGATGGCGGGAGCCCTCTGATGCAGACCAACTTCACACCTGAACAGCTTGCCGATCCGCATGTGGCCGAATCGGAAAAGATCCTGCGTCGCTGCGTGCATTGCGGCTTCTGCACCGCGACCTGTCCGACCTACGTGACGCTCGGCAACGAGCTCGACAGCCCGCGCGGCCGCATCTATCTCATCAAGGACATGCTGGAGAATGGTCGCCCCGCGGACGGGGAAGTCGTCACCCATATCGACCGCTGTCTTTCCTGTCTGGCCTGCGTAACCACCTGTCCTTCTGGCGTCGACTATATGCATCTGGTCGACCACGCCCGCATTCATATCGAGAAGACCTATCGGCGCCCGTTGATGGATCGGCTGATCCGCGGCCTGCTTGCGGCCGTGCTACCCTATCCGGCGCGCTTCCGCGCCGCCGTCCTGTTCGCAAAGCTCGGTCGCCCCTTCGCGCCGATTCTGAAGCGGGTCCCGGCGTTGAAGCCGCTCGCCGCCATGCTGGATCTTGCCCCGCCATCCATCGCTAGGCCTTCAGACGCGGCAACGCCCGGTACGCGCGCGCCGCAAGCCGAAAGGCGGGGCCGGGTGGCGATCCTGTCCGGCTGCGCCCAGCCGGTGCTGGATCCCGGCATCAACGAAGCAACGTTGCGACTCCTGTCTCGGCTGGGCATTGAGGTGGTAGTGCCTGAGGGCGAGGGCTGTTGCGGCGCGCTGGTGCATCACATGGGCCGCGAGGAGCCAGCGCTGGATTTTGCCCGCCGCAATGTCGATGTCTGGATCCGTGAGATCGAAAACGGCGGCCTCGATGCCATCATCATCACCGCATCGGGCTGCGGCACCACCATCAAGGACTATGGGCACATGTTGCGCCTCGATCCGGCCTATGCGGAAAAGGCGGCAAAGGTCTCCGCGCTCGCCAAGGATATCACCGAATATCTATCGGTTCTCGATCTGCCGAAGCTGGAGCCGAAACGCCTCAACGTTGCCTATCACTCGGCCTGTTCGATGCAGCACGGCCAGAAGATCACGCTTGCGCCGAAGAATCTGTTGAAGGTGGCCGGCTTCACCGTCCGCGATCCGGCTGAAGGGCATCTCTGCTGTGGCTCCGCAGGGACCTACAACATCCTGCAGCCGGAGATTTCCGGCCAACTCAAGGCTCGCAAGGTCAGGAATATCGAGGCGACCAAGCCGGATGTGATCGCGACAGGGAATATCGGCTGCATCACCCAGATCGCCACGGGCACCGCCATCCCCATCCTCCACACCGTGGAGTTGCTTGATTGGGCCTATGGCGGTCCTGAGCCGCAAAAGCTTTCTGCCAGGTAAGAGGCACAAAAAAGCCGGCGGTGACGCCGGCTTTTTTGCGAGAGGGTTTAACGCCTCAGAACTTGTAGGACACACCGAAGTTGACGGCATGGGTGAGGATGTTGGTCTTCAGCGAAGCGCCGCTGTCGATGTCCACGTCGACCCAGGAATAATTACCCTTGTATTCGGCAAAGACCGACCAGTTGTCGGTGAATTGGTACTTCACGCCGGCTTGCGCCTGCAGGGTCGCGCCGCCGAACTGATAGTCGAATGTGCGGCCTGAGGCGCGGGTGACTTCCACATGTGGAACGTTGATACCGACACCGGCACCGACGTAAGGCGTGAACTTGCTGCCTTCGATCGGGAACTTGTAGAGCGCGTTCAACGTCAGCAGGTTGATGCCGTCGGTGAACTCGAAATGCGACCAGCCGGCATCAGCCAGGGTGTCGTCGTCCGCGTAGACCTTTGCATGGGTGTAGTCGAGCGAGATACCCCAGTTGGAGAGGGCACCGCCGTCAAACCAATAGGTGCCGCGGATGCCCCAGTAAGGCGGCATCTGGAACGGCTTGGTATCCCAGCCGGCCGTGAAATCGGGCTGGTCAGAAACCTCGATGTCCGAGTGGGGCGAAAACTGGTAGCCGCCGTAAGCGGAGATTTCCCATCCGCCCGTCTCGACCGGAGCGACATAAGGCGCTTCTGCCTGGGTGGGATCGGCGGCATGGGCGGAGGTGAATGCAATACCGGCGGCAAGCGCCGTGGAAATTAAGGAAAGAGAAAGAAGCTTGCGCATGGAATCAGCCTGCAGAAAAAGGATATTGGCTTTTGCGGTGCACATTAGCGGCGGATGCTGCGTCGGTCTGTGCCTTTTTTGCACCAGTCGCCTACGAAGCTAGATCGATTATGGTTAATGAACTGTAAACCGGCAAAAAGGGCAGCTCCCGCCGCCCTTTTTGTCATTCGGAATGGTCTTCTCATCCGCCGAAGATCGTGCCGAAAATATCGATGCCGCGGTCCTTGTAATCGACCTTGCCATGACGGTTGCCGGGGCCGATGACAACCACTTTGGAGCCGATGCCGGCACGGGCGTAAAGGTGCTCGACGTCCTTGTTCATCATGCGGATGCAGCCGGACGACATGTTGAGACCGATTGTCCAGGGCTGGTTGGTGCCGTGGATGCGGAAGATGGTGTCGCGCCCGCCCTTATAGAGATAGAGCGCCCGGGCACCGAGCGGATTGTCGATGCCGCCTTCCTGTACGACCGGCAGGATACGGCCGTTGCGGGCTTCGCGCGCTCGCATTTCCGCCGGCGGCCTCCAGGACGGCCATTCCTCCTTGCGGCCGACATTGACGATGCCGGACCAGCCGAAGCCCTCGCGACCGACGCCGATACCGTAGCGCGTCGCACGGTTCGGGCCTTCGATGTAGTAGAGGAACTTGTTGTCGGTATCGACGATGATCGTGCCGGGTTTTTCGCTCGTCGAGAAACGCACCATGCGGCGCTTGTATTTCTCGGGTACTTCCCGGGGCTGGGCCACAAGTGTGACGTCGCTTGCCGGACGTTCGATTTGCGATGCGGCCGTGGTGAACGCGCCTGCGTTTCCGGCCGTCAGAAAAATCGCGCCAGCCATCCCCATGGCCATCGCGACGGTCATGCCTCTCCTCATTCCCGCAGTCCTTCTCAATTTCAGAATGGCGGGAAGCTAGCTGACTCCGGCGGCAAAGCAAGACTGTACATGGCTAATAAAGAAGATGTGAAGGTCAAAAGACGGCGGGACTGTGTCGCCGCCGCCTCACTTTGAAGTAAACGGATCACATGACCACGACTTTTGTGCCGATATTTACCCGCTCGTAGAGATCCACCACGTCTTCGTTGCGCATGCGGATGCAGCCGGAAGACACCGCGCTGCCGATCGTCCAGGGAGCGTTGGTGCCGTGAATGCGGTAAAGCGTCGAGCCGAGATACATGGCGCGGGCGCCGAGTGGATTTTCCGGCCCGCCGTCCATGCGCGCCGGCAGGTAGTGGCCCTTGGCGGCTTCGCGGGCGATCATTTCCTTCGGAGGCGTCCAGTTCGGCCATTCCGCCTTTCGGGTGATCCGATGTTCGCCGGCCCATTCGAAGCCCGGTTTGCCGACGCCCACTCCGTAGCGGCGGGCTTGGCCATCGCCCATTACCAGATAGAGGAAGCGGTTATTGGTGTCGATGATGATGGTGCCCGGCCGTTCCGAAGTATCGTAGGCCACCGTCTGAGGCAGGAACTGCGGTTCGATCTGGCTACGGACCGGCCTGGTCGGCCGGACTGCAGCGGGTTCCACCCGGCTCTCTCCGAAGATGCCGCGTCGCTGGACCGCGCGTGGCTGCTGGTATTCGCGCTGACGGTGGATGACACGAGGCTGAGCGACCTGCCGGGGATAAACGACCGGCCGGGCATTCGGCCCGGCAAGCTGCATCACCCAAGGAGCGGCAAGGTCTGGGCTGACGATGACCGGCGGGCGTTCGCGGTAGCGGTCGTTTGCGAGGGCGGCGCTGGAAAAGGCGGCCGCAAGGCCAAGCGCCAGAAACAGGGTTTTCGTCATGGTCGGATCCACTCGTTACAATCACCGACGGGCGCCATCCCAAGACGAGGGCGGCACGCGCGTTGACGGCATGGTGAGCGCGAGGTGAAAGCGAATGGTAAACGGGTGGAACACGAAAACGCATCTTGCCTATAAACCTTTTGGCAGGGTTACCGCTCGGTTTTGAAACATGGTTGACCAGTGCTAAAGGGGCGGCAAACGCTGTTAAGAATCGGGGTTTGGGATGGAAAAGGCAGGAATCATCATCGGTGATGATGGCAAGGGGCGCTGCTTCTGGCACGGCGGCCTGGAGGACTATCGTCGTTATCATGACGAGGAATGGGGCCGGCCTGTGACGGATGACTTTAGGCTTTTCGAGAAGATCTGTCTCGAAGGGTTCCAGTCGGGACTGTCCTGGCTGACGATCCTGCGCAAGCGCGAGAATTTTCGCGCCGCCTTTGCCGGTTTCGACTTCGACAAGGTGGCCGAGTTCGGAGAAGAGGATGTCGCCCGCCTGCTGGCCGACACCGGCATCATCCGCCATCGCGGCAAGATCGTCTCCACCATCAACAATGCCGGCCGGGCACGGGAATTGCGGGACGAATTCGGATCTTTGGCAAAATTCTTCTGGAGCTTCGAGCCGGGAACACATGAGCGTCCGGAAATGATGGATCTGGCGACGCTGCGCGCCAATCCGACCACGCCGGTCTCGGTGCGGCTCTCCAAGACTTTGAAGAAAAGGGGCTGGACCTTCGTCGGCCCGACCACGGTCTACGCCTTCATGCAGGCGATGGGTCTCGTCAACGATCATCTCGACGGTTGTTTTTGCCGACAGGAGGTCGATGAATTGCGGTTGAGGTTCAAACGCCCGTGATCTCGAGCAGAACCTGGTGCAGGTCGCCGAGATTCTCGATCTGACGAAAGCGCGGCGCGTCGGTCGGCGCGTCCACATGCTCCAGGACCCAGGTGAGCGCATGCGGCACAAAGACGCCGTAGCTTCCAGCGGCTATTGCAGGGACGATATCGGACTTCAGGGAATTGCCGACCATCATGGCCCGTTCGGGGCCGTCGGCCAGTTTCGAGAAGATGCGCCGATAGACCGTGGCGCTCTTGTCGCTGACGATCTCGATCGCGTCGAAATAGTCGCCCAACCCTGATTGCGCCAGCTTCCGCTCCTGGTCGAAGAGATCGCCCTTGGTAATCAGCACCAGAAGATATTCGCCGTTGAGGGCCTCCAATGTCTCTTCGACATGCGGCAGGGTTTCCACAGGGTGGCGAAGAAGGTCGCGGCCGATATCGAGAATCTGGCCGATCGTCTTGCTCGGCACCTTACCGTCGGTGATCTCGATTGCCGTCTCGATCATCGACAGGGTGAAGCCTTTGATGCCGAAACCATAGTGGGCAAGATTGCGCTTTTCGGCTTCCAGAAGACGCTCTGCAATATGCGTACCCTCGGCATAATCCCCGAGCAGTGTCTGGAAATGCTCTTCCGTCAGACGGTAATATTGCTCGTTCTGCCAGAGCGTATCGTCGGCATCGAAACCGATCGCAGTAATCGGGCGCATGTCAAACTTCCTCCAACCGTTCATATGGAGGATCGCGGAACGGCGGACAAGCGGGACGCCGCCAGAGATGGATTGTCATGCCGCCCGCAACGATTCTTCGCCCGCCGCTGCCCTTGCCGCTCCGGCCTCTATCCTCTAAGAAACCGCACACAAATCCGGCCTCTTCAGGCCGCAGGCAATGGAATCCGATCATGAGCGACAAGCAAAAGAAACCGCAGAAATTGAGGGCCCGCCTGCCGCGCGGCTTCGTCGACCGTTCCGCTGCCGATATCCATGCCACCAACGAGATGATCGCAAAAATCCGCGAGGTCTACGAGCGCTACGGCTTCGACCCGGTCGAGACGCCGCTATTCGAATATACCGACGCGCTCGGAAAGTTCCTGCCGGACAGCGACCGCCCGAACGAGGGCGTCTTTTCGCTGCAGGATGACGACGACCAGTGGATGAGCCTGCGCTACGACCTGACCGCGCCGCTCGCCCGCCACGTCGCGGAAAATTTCAACGAGATCCAGCTGCCGTTCCGCACCTATCGCGCCGGTTACGTCTTCCGCAACGAGAAGCCGGGTCCCGGCCGTTTCCGCCAGTTCATGCAGTTCGACGCCGATACCGTCGGCGCCCCAGGCGTCCAGGCCGATGCCGAGATGTGCATGATGATGGCCGACACGATGGAAGCGCTCGGCATCAAACGCGGTGATTATGTGATCCGGGTGAACAACCGTAAGGTTCTGGATGGTGTGATGGAGGCCATCGGGCTTGGTGGCGATGAGAATGCGGGTCGGCGGCTCAGCGTGTTGCGGGCCATCGACAAGCTCGACAAGTTTGGCGTCGATGGCGTGAAATTGCTGCTTGGACCGGGCCGCAACGATGAGAGCGGTGACTTCACCAAGGGTGCGGGACTCGATGCTGAGCAGATCGCCTTCGTCACTAAGTTCATCGAAGGTGCGTCTGCGGTTGACTGGAGCGCAACACTTAAGAATCTCTTCCAATCCGGCGGAGCTGATTTGGCGTGGGTTGGTATGGATGAATTGAATGTCATCCAAGGCTTATGCCTGGGGGCTGGCTATACCGACGACCGCATCAAGATCGATCCTTCCGTCGTCCGCGGCCTCGAATATTACACCGGCCCCGTCTTCGAAGCCGAGCTCCTCTTCGACGTCACCAATGAAAAAGGGGAAAAGGTCGTCTTCGGTTCGGTCGGCGGCGGTGGGCGGTATGATGGCCTGGTATCGCGTTTCATGGGCCAGCCGGTGCCGGCGACGGGTTTTTCGATCGGTGTCTCGCGCCTGATGACGGCGCTAAAAAACCTTGGCAAGCTCGGCCAGGACGAAGTTCTCGCGCCGGTTCTCGTCACCGTCATGGACGGCGATGTCCAGAGCATGGGCCGCTACCAGCGCTTCACGCAGATGTTGCGCAACGAAGGCATTCGTGCCGAAATGTATCAGGGCAACTGGAAGAAATTCGGCAACCAGCTGAAATATGCCGATCGCCGCGGTTGCCCGATCGCCATCATCCAGGGCGGCGACGAACGGGCGCAGGGCGTTGTGCAGTTGAAGGACCTGATCGAAGGCAAGCGGCTTTCCGGCGAGATCGAGGACAATGCCACCTGGCGGGAGGCGCGGGTGGCGCAGGATACCGTTGCCGAGGCCGATCTCGTCGCCAAGGTGAAGGAAATCCTGGCAGCCCAGGCGGAGGATCGGAAAAGGGCGGGCAATGCGTAAGGCTTACCCCCCTCTGTCCTACCGGACATCTCCCCCTCAAGGGGGGGGATTGGCTGGAGGCCAGCTTCTCATTTCCTCTCTGACGTCCCGATCTCCGCAGCGTCGCTTTGGAAGCGGCGATCGTGCGGCTTGTGATCTTCCCACCCAAGGGGGAGATGCCCGGCAGGGCAGAGGGGTGCTTCGTGGCACAGCGGGAGCAACCCCATGCCCCTGATCGACATGCCCGATTTCTCGACGGACCTCCTCAATGAATTCGCCGCCCGCCGTACCGAGCGGGTCAATACGCCGGTTATCCAGCCGGCCGAACCGTTCCTCGACATGGCGGGCGAGGATCTGCGCCGGCGCATCTTTCTGACCGAAAGTGAAACCGGCGCCAATCTCTGCCTGCGTCCGGAATTCACCATTCCGGTCTGCCTGCGCCACATCGAGACCGCAACCGGCACGCCGAAGCGTTATTCCTATCTCGGCGAGGTGTTCCGCCAGCGCCGCGAGGGCGCGCATGAATTCTACCAGGCCGGCATTGAAGACCTCGGCGACAAGGACATCGCCCGTGCCGACGCGCGTGCCATCATCGATGCGACAGGCATTCTGGGGGCGCTCCTGCCCGGCGGGAAGCTGGAGCTGACGCTCGGTGACCAGGCCGTGTTCGAGGCGGTCGTCCGGGCGCTCGGCCTGCCGCTCGGCTGGCAGAAGCGGCTGATCCACGCCTTCGGGGACATGGTGCATTTGGAGGCTCTGCTGGATCGGCTTGCCCGACCGCAGCCGGTAACGGGGCTCGATCCGGAGGTGGCGGAACTCGTCGCGTCCGGCGACGAGGCCGAGCTCATCGCACGGATCGACCGCACGATGCAGGAGACCGGCTATTCGACCAATGCGAGCCGGTCGCCGGCCGAGATCGCAAGACGGCTGAAGGAGAAACTGGAGCTTGCCGAAACACGGCTCGATGGTGGCGCGCTGTTGCTGCTGCGGGAATTCCTGACACTGCGGCTTCCGCTGGCGGAGGCGCCGGCGGCTCTGGCCGGGTTTGCCGACGCCGCGGATCTGAAGCTCGGGCCAGCGATCGCGCTCTTCGACGCGCGGCTGGCAGCGCTTGCCAATGCCGGAGCCGATGTTTCCGCCATGACCTATCGCGCTGCCTTTGGCCGGCCGCTCGACTACTACACCGGCCTCGTCTTCGAGGTAACGGTAAGTGGTTCATCTGCGGTGCTCGCCGGGGGCGGCCGTTTCGACCGGCTGCTAACCCTTCTCGGAGCGAAGGAGCGAATCCCGGCCGTCGGCTTTTCGCTCTGGCTCGATAGAATTGAAGCGGCGAGGGCAAAATAATGAGCGTCCTTACGATTGCCCTGCCGTCTAAGGGCCGCATCAAGGAAGACACCGCGGCGATCTTCGAACGGGCCGGCCTCGGCATTTCTGCAGTCGGCAACGACCGGTCTTACCGGGGACGGATCGACGGCATCGAGAGTGTCGAAATCACCTATCTGTCGGCCTCGGAGATCGCCCGCGAGCTTGCCAACGGCGCAGTCGACTTCGGCGTCACGGGAGAAGACCTCGTTCGCGAGGGCATGGCCGGCGCCGACCAGAAGGTAGAATTCTGCGCCCGCCTCGGCTTCGGCCAGGCGGATGTCGTCGTCGCGGTGCCTGAAATCTGGCTCGATGTGGAAACCATGGCCGATCTTGGCGATGTGGCGGCCGATTTCCGCGCCCGCCACGGCAGACGGCTGCAGATCGCCACGAAATACTGGCGGCTGACGCAGCAATTCTTCTCGTCGCAGCATGGCATCCAGCTTTACCGCATCGTCGAAAGCCTGGGCGCCACGGAGGGCGCGCCGGCTGCGGGGCAGGCGGATATCATCGTTGATATCACCTCGACCGGCTCGACGCTCAGGGCAAACCACTTGAAGATCCTGTCGGACGGGGTGATCCTGAAATCCGAAGCCTGCCTGGTGCGGGCGCGCAAGTCGGCGCACGATGATGACCAGAGGGTTTCAAGGATCATGGAGGCAGTGCGCGCGGCCCTCTGATTGATGAGGAGAAAGATCGATGCATATCACCGGCAGATGCCATTGCGGGCATGTGACCTACGAAGCCGAACTTGACCCGCAAAGGGTCTCCATCTGCCACTGCACCGACTGCCAGCAGCTCACGGGCTCGCCCTTCCGGGTCACCGCCGTCGTGCCGGAAGGCGACTTCAAACTCACCGGCAATCCCCCGAAGCAATATCGCAAGACGGCCGAAAGCGGCCGGGGCCGCCTCCAGTATTTCTGTCCGGAATGCGGCTCGCAACTTTTCGTCAACGGTGAGGGGGAGGCCGCAAAAATCTGGGGTATCCGCTGGGGAAGCATCGATCAACGGATGGAACTGAAGCCCCAGCGCCAGGTCTGGTGCCGTTCGGCTGCACCGTGGCTCTCCGAGCTGGCAGAATTGCCGGCGCGCGAGACGGATTGAACCTAAAAAAATCCGCCGGACGGATGTCCGGCGGATCAAGTCAAAGGCAGGGAACTCGAAAAGTTTAGGCAGCGATTGCGACAGAACCGCGGCGGGCGTCGATCGAGTAGGCGCCGGCGCCGAAGGCTGCGAGTGCCAGGAAGCCGCCTGCAATCGTGATGTTCTTCATCATCATCAGGCTATTGAAGAGGCTGAGCAGGCCGTTTGCGGCATCCGGAAAGCCGGGGATGGCGATGGCGCCAGAATGGAAGACCAGTCCGGTAAAGAGTGAAAAGCCGGCCAGTAGCAGCGCCGCGATGCGGGTCTGGAAGCCGGTCAGCACTGCAAGACCTGCAACAAGTTCGAAGACGCCCGCGGCATAGGCGAGCAAAGTGGCGGCGGGAAGGCCGGCGCCGGTGATCATGCCGGCCGTGCCGGACGGATCGACGAGCTTCTGGAAGCCGGACATGACGAACATGCCGGACAGGAGGAGGCGGCTGACGAGAAGCAGGGAATTGGTAGAAGTGGCGGACATTTCGATCTCCGATCAGTGGTCTGTGGTCGACAGACGGTTTGAATTTGCTGACCGGTTATTTGCCCTTTTTTGATCGTGTCCGGAAGATGAACAATCATAGACGCTTTGTCTACGGAGAGTGAACGACAAGAGCGACCGCGCGCTCTTGTCTCCCTTTCATGGCCGGGCGATGAAATAGGCATTGACGATATCATGGGGCAGCCGGTTCAGATCGATTGTTGAAAAACCGGCCTTCTTCAACATCCCTTCCGCCATTTCCACGCCCCACATCGTACCGAGCCCGGCTCCGCCTTGGCCGAGCGAAACCGGAGTGCAGTGCATGGTCGACATCATATAGAGGAAGGGAGCAAGCGGCACGTCCGTGTTTTTTTCAAGATAGCTGGACCCGCCTATGTCCTGCATCAGGAACACTCCGTCCTCGGCAAGCGAGTTCCGCACCGTATCGAGCAGGCCTTGAGGGTCTTTCTGGTCGTGCACGGCGTCGAAGGCAAGTATCAGGTCGTAGGTGCCGAGAGATGTTGCCGTCGAAAGATCTTTTTTTACGAAGGTGAGATTGGTCAGCTTCTTCTCGATCGCCGTCTTCTGAGCCTGCTGGAAGGCGTCCGCGCATAAGTCGTAGCCGATGAAACGACTGGCCGGAAACGCCTCGGCGAGCTTTAGAAGCGCCAGGCCCTGGCCGCAGCCGACGTCCGCCACCAGGATACCACTCCTCAATCTGGCAAGAATGCCAGGGATGAGCGGAAGGATGTGTTCGTTGAGCGAGCAGACGACGGATTGGTGGCTCGATTCCGCCATCACCTCGTGAAAACGCCCATAGTGATGGTAGTGCAGGCCCTTGCCGTCGCGGAAGCGCTGAATGATTTCCTCTTCCACTTCGAAGGCAACGCCAAGAAATTGTGCCTCGACGGCAATGTTGTTCGGTGTTGCTGCCCGGGTCAGAAAGGCGGAATGTTCAGCCGGAAGTGTGAAGGTTTTCGTGGCCGGTTCATAGTCTACAACGCCTGTGGTGGCCAGCACAGAGAGCCATTCGCGCACATAGCGCTCGGCCAGGTTTGCCTTCTGGGCAAGATTGGCGACTGTGGTGGACGGCGTGCCGGCAAGAACGTCGAAGAGGCCGGTACGGTGGCCGATCGAGGTCATGAGCACGAGCGAGGCGCTGTTGAGCGCGCCGATAATCTGCCCGGCAAAGGCTTCCGCCTTGGCCTCATTGAATGTGTTTTGCGTTCCCGCGAGTGCGGTGTTGATGGTCATTGTCTCTCTCCCGAGTTGATTGGACGGGCCTGCTTTCGACGTCCGCCTGATTGCGATCTCTATGCGGAGAGAAGGGTGTCTGATAGGTTCGTTTCAGGCGGAAGCGATCCAGAACGGACATGCGGGACATGGATTCGGGACAAAAACCGATCGAGACGGTGATCGTGAGCCTTCCGGAGATGACGGCCACCGGCATGATCATGATGGTGGATGTTCTCTCATCGGTCGGTCGGGACTGGGAATTGCTGCACGGCCGTACACCGCTGCCGCCCGCATTCTCGCCGATGATGCTGTCGCTCGATGGCGAGCCCTTTCTTGGACCGAACGGCGTGATCGTCACTCCGCACGGTGCTTTGAGCGATCGACCCGCACCCGATATCGTCATCGTACCGGATATCATTGTCGATCTCACTCAGCCCTATCCCAATTCCTACAATGCGGTGGTGGACTGGATCCGCGCCGCTTATCAGACGGGAGCTATCATCTGTTCGGTCTGTTCCGGCTCGCTGCTCCTCGCGGAAGCCGGCCTGCTGGACGGGAAGGACGCTGCCACCCACTGGGGTTACGCGAGCCAGATGTCCGCCCGCTATCCAAAGGTCCGCGTGCGGCGTGAGCGTATCCTCATTCCCGCAGGCGAGGGCCACCGTATCATCAGTGCCGGTGGCGCATCGTCCTGGCACGACCTCCTCCTTTATCTGATCGGCCGTTTCGTCAGCTCTGAGGAGGCGCGGCGCATTGCGAAGATCTTTTTGTTGCAATGGCATAGCGAAGGGCAATTGCCTTTCGCCTCCCTCACCGTGGGGCGCCAGCACGAAGACCGATTGATCGCCGCCGCGCAGATTTGGGCGGCCGAAAATTACCCGCGTCCGAATCCGGTGGCAGAAATGGCGGCACGGAGCGGTCTGACGGAGCGCAGTTTCCTGAGACGTTTCCGCGCCGCGACCGGCCAGTCTCCGCTTGAATATATCCAGACGCTTCGTATGGAGGAGGCAAAGCAGATACTCGAAACCTCCGATATGTCGCTCGACAACGTTGCGGCCGAGGTGGGTTATGTAGAGCCGGCAAGCTTCCGCAGACTGTTCCGTAAATTGGTTGGCCTCACTCCGTCGGACTATCGCAGGCGGAGCATGCCGCCGCCGGAGCTTCGGGCATCGAGGCGCGAACGGTTGGCCTGATCCCGAACCGGCAAGCTTCCGGCGTCACATCTTCCCAGCCTTCCTGAACGCAACCTTCAGCCTTGGTTCATCGTTGGATCATCAGGATGCAGCTGTTTTCGAAGCAAATTTTCCCCGAAAGGAGGTATGTGATGAAGAAGATCATCGTCAGTGCTCTTGCCATTCTGGTCGCCTCGAGCGTCCCGGGCCTGGCCCAGACCTACCGCAGCGAGGGACGGGAATACCGTCAGGAGTATCGCATCTATCGCGGCATGGCGCGCGGCGAACTGACACCGCAGGAGCTGCGCAATCTCTCCCGCCAGCAGCAGCGGATCGACCGGGCGCAGTGGCGGGCTTCCCGTGACGGCTACGTCTCCTATCGGGAGCGGCAGCGGATCGAGCGTATGCAGGATAGGGCCTCTCGCAATATCTACCGCAAGTCCAACAATGGACGGGATCTCTACTAGGGTGCTGGTCAAGCCCGCTGACTGCCCGGCCTGGGTCGGGCGGTCAAATTTCTTCGATGCGGCGGGCCTCTTCCGGCAGGACCGAAAGCTCGCGCCAGTCGATCTCTTCAAGCAAAAGATTGTATTCATCGACATTGACCTGATGCGCCACCCGCAGCCGGTCGAGTTCATCGCGCTGGGCCGCGATCGCCATTAACGCCAGCCGGCGATAGGTTTCCAAAGAAGCGGCGCCGGCCGCGTTGGCGATTGCCCGCTGTTCGAGCTGGAACTTGGCGCGCAGCAATTCGGCTTCCGGTTCCTGTAGTCCTTCAAGTGGGGCAAGACCGGCGGCCGCAATTTCGCTTCGCCGCGTCGCGAGTTCGCCTCTGCCTTCAGCTCGGCGATCGAGGCCGAGTAAGCGGATGACGGGCGCCAATGTCAGTCCCTGAACTACGAGGGTGGCGAGAACGACGGCAAAAGCCGTCAGGACCACCATATCGCGTTGCGGAAAGTCTGCGGGCAGGGCGAAGGCAGTTGCAAGCGTGACGAGCCCTCGCATGCCGCACCACCCCGCAAGCAGCGCCTGGTTCAGCGTTGCGGGTTCCGGCCTGCCGTGGCTGCGTGCATACCAGGCGCGTAGGCGGTTAAAGCCGATACAGATGACGAAGCGGACCAGCACGACGACAATCACGGTCAGCAGCGCGAAGCGGAGGGCTTCTCCGAGGCGATCGGCCGACATGCTGTCGAGGATACCACGCACCTGCATGCCCATCAAAAGAAAGGCCATGACGTTGAGCACGAAGACCGCCGCGCTCCAGACGGCATAGGATTGGACACGCATGCGCGCCGAAGATCGTGTCCCGTCGCTACGGGCCAGCATCATTGCGAAAGCGACGATGGCAAGCACCGCCGAAAACGCCAGTCGCGCGGCGATGATCCAGAGCAGGAAAGTCTGGACGAATTGCAGGAGATTGCCGCCGAGCGTGCCGCTAACCAGCCGGTAAAGATGACGGGACAGCCATGCGGCGACAATGCCGAGCAGGATGCCGCCCGGCACCGCGAGGGTGAGATGCAGGGCGACGGGCGCATCGAGGCTGCCTGCGGATTGAACCGCCAAGGCCGCATCGAATATCAGCAGTGCCGCGGCATCATTGAAGAGGCTCTCGCCCCGAAGCACGGTGTCGGTGCTGCGCGGAATGGCCATAGATGACAGAACCGCCGTTGCAGCCGCCGCATCGGGCGGTGCGACGATCGCACCGAGAACAAGCGCTGCAGCCAGGGGCAGGCCGGCGACGGCCCAGCCGACAAAGGCAACGGCAGCGGCGGTGACGGCTACGCCCCCGATCGCGAAGACGAGGAGCGGCAACCAGAAGCGGCGCGCGATCCCGACCGGAAAATCGAAAGCGGCGTCGAGCAGCGCCGGCGCAATGAAGAGAGCAAGAGCCGTCGCAGGCTCCAGCGAAATGTAAGGCATGCCCGGCAAAAGCGCGACCGCCGCACCCGCCAGCGCGAGCATGGACGGATAGGGCACCGAAAGTCGTCGCGAGACCTGCAACAGCACGACCGCGACAAGCAAGAGGACAAGCAGGCTCTCAAAGAAACTCATGCGGCGACTGTAGTTCCCGTCGCGGCTTTTGTCAGCGTTGGTTTAGCGTCGTTTTTGATGGATCAGAGCAAAGAAAAGGGCGGTCCGAAAACCGCCCTTCCTGACTGAACCAGATGGCTCAGATGCGAGGTATCAGCCTCACATCATGTCCATTCCGCCCATTCCGCCCATGCCGCCAGGCATGCCGGCCGGAGCGTCCTTCTTCGGCAGCTCGGCGATCATGGCTTCCGTGGTGATCAGCAGCGAAGCAACCGAAGCAGCATTCTGCAGAGCCGTGCGGACGACCTTCAGCGGATCGACGATACCCATGGCGATCATGTCGCCATATTCGCCGGTCTGTGCGTTGTAGCCGTAGTTGTCTTCGTTCTTGTCGAGAACCTTGCCGACGACGATCGAAGCTTCGTCACCAGCGTTGTCAGCGATCTGGCGGACCAGCGACTGCAATGCTTTGCGGACGATGTTGATGCCGGCTTCCTGGTCGTCATTAGCGCCCTTGGACGTGATCTTGACGGAGGAGCGCAGCAGGGCGATACCGCCGCCCGGAACGATGCCTTCCTGAACGGCAGCGCGGGTCGCGTTGAGAGCGTCGTCGATGCGGTCCTTCTTTTCCTTCACTTCGACTTCGGTCGAACCGCCGACGCGGATGACGGCAACGCCGCCAGCGAGCTTGGCGAGGCGCTCCTGGAGCTTCTCACGATCGTAATCCGAGGTGGTTTCCTCGATCTGCGCCTTGATCTGGTTGACGCGGCCTTCGATGTCGGACTTGGCGCCGGCACCGTCGACGATCGTGGTGTTTTCCTTGGAGATCGAGACCTTCTTGGAGCGGCCGAGCATGTCGAGGGTGACATTCTCGAGCTTGATGCCGAGGTCTTCGGAGATGACAGTGCCGCCCGTGAGGATGGCGATGTCTTCCAGCATGGCCTTGCGGCGGTCGCCGAAGCCCGGAGCCTTGACGGCAGCAATCTTCAGGCCACCGCGCAGCTTGTTGACGACGAGGGTAGCAAGTGCCTCGCCTTCGACGTCTTCAGCGATGATCAGGAGCGGCTTGCCGGTCTGAACGACGGCTTCGAGAACCGGGAGCATGGCCTGCAGGTTCGAGAGCTTCTTCTCGTGAAGGAGAATGTAAGCGTCATCGAGATCGGCAACCATCTTTTCCGGGTTGGTCACGAAGTAGGGCGACAGGTAGCCGCGGTCGAACTGCATGCCTTCGACGACTTCGAGTTCGGTTTCGGCGGTCTTGGCTTCTTCAACCGTGATGACGCCTTCGTTGCCGACCTTCTGCATGGCTTCAGCAATGTCGAGGCCGATCTGGCGCTCGCCGTTTGCGGAGATCGTGCCGACCTGGGCAACTTCTTCCGAAGTGTTGATCTTCTTGGCCTTGGCCTGGAGATCCTTGACGACTTCGGCTACGGCGAGATCGATGCCGCGCTTCAGGTCCATCGGGTTCATGCCGGCTGCGACGGCCTTGTTGCCTTCGCGAACGATAGCCTGGGCGAGAACGGTAGCGGTGGTGGTGCCGTCGCCGGCGATGTCGTTGGTCTTCGAAGCGACTTCGCGGACCATCTGGGCGCCCATGTTTTCGAACTTGTCTTCCAGTTCGATTTCCTTGGCGACGGAGACGCCGTCCTTGGTGATGCGCGGCGCACCGAAGGACTTGTCGATAACGACGTTACGACCCTTCGGGCCGAGCGTTACCTTGACTGCGTCAGCGAGAATGTCGACGCCACGCAGCATCTTTTCACGTGCGGTGCGGCCGAATTTGACTTCTTTAGCTGCCATTTTGAGAACTCCTGAAAAGGGGTGTCAGCGAATTTCGGTAAGGACAGGCGGCTTATCAGCCGATGATGCCCATGATGTCGGCTTCCTTCATGATCAGAAGGTCTTCGCCGTTGATCTTGACTTCGGTGCCGGACCACTTGCCGAAGAGAACGCGGTCGCCAGCCTTGACGTCGAGAGCGACGACCTTGCCGGATTCATCGCGGGCGCCAGAACCGACGGCGACGATTTCGCCTTCCTGCGGCTTTTCCTTGGCGGTATCAGGAATGATGATGCCGCCCTTGGTCTTTTCTTCAGACTCGACGCGACGAACGACGACGCGATCGTGCAGGGGGCGGAAATTGGTGCTTGCCATTGTCTAATCCCTCGATCAAATGACATTGACGGATCACGTGATGATCCGCTGGAATGTTAGCACTCACCTCCAGGGAGTGCTAAGCGCCGCGGATGTAGGCTCGGCGAGGGGAAGAGTCAAGGATAGGGAAAGAAAAAACCGCGCTTCGCGAGGAGCCGGGCGGTTGCTGAAACTTGACTTTGGAGTAGCAATTTCGTCTAAATGATATATGGGGTTTGCGAGTGCCCCACGAGGCGCCATGCCGAAGTTCGCGTCCTTCATATGACTATCACATATGAACCTTAGAGGGCACGACCATGGCGACTTATAATGCTATCTCATCTGAGAAATTGGCACGATTAATCGGTACTCCCAAGGCGCCGCTGATTATCGACGTGCGCGACCGGGACGACTTTGCCGAAAACCCTTTCCTGCTGCCGGCTTCGCTCAAGAAGGCTCACCACGATGTCGCCGATTGGGCTCCGTCGTTGAACGGGCGATGGGTTGTGGTCGTCTGCCAGAAGGGCCGCAAGCTGAGCGAAGGCGTTGCGGCCTTCCTGCGTATTGCGGGCGCCGAGGCAGAGGTTCTGGAGGGAGGTTTCGAAAGCTGGCGGGAACTCGGGCTGCCGCTCCTGCCTGTGGAAAGGATCCCCGACAGGAAGGCCGACGGCGCGACACTCTGGGTAACGCGCGCCCGGCCGAAAATCGACCGCATCGCCTGTCCCTGGCTGATCCGCCGCTTTGTTGATCCCGGCGCCACTTTTCTATTCGTCTCGGCTGTAGAGGTCGAGGCCGTCGCCGACCGCTTCGGCGCGACGCCTTTCGATATCGAAGGCGTCTTCTGGAGCCATCGCGGCGAACTCTGCAGCTTCGATGTCATGATCGAGGAGTTCGGATTGTCATTTCCCGCACTCGGCCACCTCGCTCGGATCGTCCGAGGCGCCGACACGGACCGGCCCGACCTTGAGCCTCAGGCTGCGGGGCTCCTGGCGATATCGCTTGGCCTGTCGCGGATGTATTCCAGCGATCTGGAACAGATGGAGCAGGGTATGCTCATCTATGACGCACTTTATCGTTGGGCTCGCGACGCGGCGGACGAGAAACATGATTGGGTATCCCATGGCGGACGGAAGTGACACGGCAATGGACGCGATGGTGAAGGAGGAGGTTTCCGGCCCTGTCGGACTTAGGGAGATGACGGCGGTTTTCGCCAAGATTGGAGTATTGAGCTTTGGTGGCCCCGCGGGTCAGATAGGTCTGATGCACCGGATCTTGGTGGATGAGAAGCGCTGGATTTCCGAGGAGCGGTTTCTTCACGCGCTGAATTACTGCATGCTGCTGCCGGGGCCTGAAGCGCAGCAACTGGCGACTTATATCGGCTGGTTGATGCATGGTACCCGCGGAGGCATCATCGCCGGGCTTCTGTTCGTCATTCCCGGCCTGGCAGTCATCATTGGGCTTTCGACTGCCTATTCGCTCTACCAGGACACCACCTGGCTGACCGGCCTCTTCTATGGCCTGAAAGCGGCGGTGCTGGCGATCGTCGTCGAAGCGGTGATCCGGCTCGGCCGCAAGACGTTGAAGAGCCGGTTCCTCGTCGCCATTGCGGCTCTGGCCTTCATATCGCTGTTCTTTTTCAGCCTTCCGTTTCCGCTGGTCGTGCTGCTGGCGGGCATCGCTGGCTTCGTCTCCGCCCGTTCCGGCGGAAGCCGTTCGACAGGAGCCGCCGCGCCTATCGATCTTCCACAACGACCGCCGGCTTTGAAGGCGGTCGTGACGCTCTTCTTCTGGGTCGCTGTCTGGCAGCTTCCGCTTCTGGCGCTCTGGCTGGTCTCCGGGACAGAGGCCCTGTCGGCGATGTTCACTTTCTTCTCCAAGATGGCCCTGGTCACCTTCGGCGGGGCCTATGCGGTGCTTGCCTACGTGGCGCAGGTCGCAGTCCAGGATTACGGCTGGCTGAGGCCGGGCGAAATGTTGGACGGGCTGGCGCTGGCGGAAACAACGCCGGGGCCGCTGGTATTAGTGCTTTCTTTCGTCGGCTTTCTTGTCGGCTTCCGCGGGGCTGCCGGGCTGGGAGCCGTCACGGGCGGCGTCATCGGCGCCCTACTGGTTGCCTGGGCCACCTTCGTGCCGAGCTTCATCTGGATTTTTGCCGGGGCACCCTTCATCGAGCGGCTCCGCGGCAACGCGACATTTTCAGCGGCCCTCTCGGCGATCACGGCCGCTGTGGTGGGGGTCATCCTTAATCTCGCCATCTGGTTTGGCATGCATGTGCTGTTCCGCGAAGTCGGCGAGATCTCGCTCTGGCCGGCGGCCGGCCTCCATGTTTCCTGGCCTGTCTGGACGAGCCTTGACCTGGCCGCCTTCCTGCTTTTCCTGCTTTCGGCGGTTCTTTTGTTCCGGATGAGGGTTGGCATGGTGCCTGTGTTGGCCATATGCGCTCTCGCCGGTCTGGCGCTCAAGCTTCCGGCTCTCCTGTGACGCCGCGGTGAAATCGAACGGCGCGGAACGCAAATCGCCCTTGCCTTCGCGGGCAAGCTTTGCGACATCAGCGCCAATCGAAAATCACGAGGCAGCAGGCATGGCAAAGCGCATCCAGAATCTGAGCGAAGTCATCGGCGACTACGATGTGGTTCTTTCCGACGTCTGGGGCGTCGTTCACAATGGTCTCGACCCGTTCATGCATTCCTGTAAGGCGCTCGCCGCGGCTCGTGAAGCAGGGGCGACCGTTGTCCTCATTACCAATTCGCCGCGCCCGGCGCCCGGCGTCATCCAGCAGATGCGCGCACTCGGCGTGCCGGATGAAACCTACGACCGCATCGTGACGTCTGGCGACGTGACCCAGCACCTGATCGTCGATGGCCCGAAGAAAGTCTTCCTGATCGGGCCGGACCGCGACCTCAACCTGTTCGACGGCCTCGGCGTGGAAGTCGTTTCCGCAGACCAGGCGGATTGCATCGTCTGCACAGGATTCTTCGACGACGAAGAGGAAGTACCGGAAGATTATACCGAGATGCTGACCGACTTCGCCAAGCGCGAGGTGCCTCTGATCTGTGCCAATCCCGATCTGGTGGTCGAGCGCGGCCATCGCATCATTCCCTGCGCAGGAGCGGTTGCCGCCTATTACGAAGAGCTGGGCGGCAAGACCCGGGTTGCCGGCAAGCCGCACCGGCCGATCTACGAAGCGACGCTTGCTGCCGCCCGGGAAGTGCGCGGCGATTTCCCGATGAGCCGGGTTCTGGCGATCGGTGACGGCATGCCGACTGACGTGCGCGGCGCTCTCGCCTATGGCCTCGACCTGCTTTATATCAGCAGCGGCATCCACGTGGCGGAATATACGATCAACGGTCAGACGGACGAGGCGATTTTGAACGCTTGGCTGAAGCGCGAGAATGCAACGCCGAAATACTGGATGCCGCGCCTGGCCTGAAGCGGAACTGCATCGATGACCGTATTTCACCGCAACGAGAAGAAGGAGCCGCTGCCCGAAGCGCTGAAGGGCGGCGTTGTGGCGATCGGCAATTTCGACGGCGTGCATCGCGGTCACCGCAGCGTGCTGGAGCGTGCATTGACGCTTGCCGCAGAGCGGGGCGTTCCGGCGCTGGTGCTGACTTTCGAACCGCATCCGCGGACGGTGTTTCGGCCCGAGGAGCCGGTGTTCCGCCTGACACCCGCTCCCATGAAGGCACGGCTTCTGGAGGCGATGGGCTTCCGATCCGTAATCGAATATCCTTTCGATCGTGATTTTTCGATGCGTTCGGCAGAAGAATTCATCCAGACGATCCTGGTCGACTGGCTTCATGCCAGTGCGGTCGTCACCGGCTTCGACTTCCATTTCGGCAAGGGCAGGGAAGGCGGCCCGGCCTTCCTGATGGTCTCCGGAGAGCGACACGGCTTCACGGTCTCCTTGATGGACGCCTTTCGTGACGAGAATGCCGAGGTCATTTCCTCCAGCCGCATCCGGGCGCTGCTGGGTGAAGGCGATGTGAGCGCCGCAGCCGGCTTGCTCGGGTATCGGTATACGGTGGAAGCTGAGGTGATCGGCGGCGAAAAACTCGGACGTCAGCTTGGCTTCCCCACCGCCAACATGCAGCTTCCGCCCGAAGCAGAGCTGAAACCCGGCATTTATGCCGTGCACTTTCGCCGTGCGGACGGGACGCTCCGTGATGGCGTGGCGAGCTATGGACGCCGTCCGACGGTGACGGAAAACGGTGTTCCGCTGCTGGAGACCTACGTCTTCGATTTCTCCGACAACCTCTATGGAGAAACCTGCTCCGTTTCCTTCTTTGGCCATCTGCGCGACGAGCTGAAATTCGATGGCCTTGATCCGCTGGTCGCCCAGATCAGGCGGGATGAGGAAGAGGCGCGGGCGCTGCTCGCCGGCGTGAGGCCATTGGGCGAACTGGACGCGAGGATTGCGTTTTGAGTTTTGGAATTCCCCTTCCTTTCCTCCTCAAAAACCCGTAATAACCGCCCCCATGAAAAAATTTCGGCTGGCTCAAATCATTCGAATTATAGGCCCGGCCTTCTGCGCGCTTTAGGAGCGGCCGGAGGGTCCGGGTTTTCGGCGCTTGCGTAAAGCGCCTTCCGCCACCGAATTTTCATTCACGATGCGCCCCCGAGCGCTGCCAGAGACGATTACCCGCCATGACCGATACCGCCGAAAAGCTCGACTACTCGAAGACCCTCTATCTGCCTGAAACCGATTTCCCGATGCGCGCCGGCCTGCCGCAGAAGGAGCCGGAGCTGGTCGCCCGCTGGCAGCAGATGGATCTCTACAAGCAACTGCGCGCTTCCGCCGCCGGCCGCGAAAAGTTCGTCCTGCACGATGGCCCCCCCTATGCCAACGGCAACATCCATATCGGCCATGCGCTAAACAAGATCCTGAAGGACGTCATCACCCGCTCGTTCCAGATGCGTGGATTTGACTCCAACTACGTTCCCGGCTGGGACTGCCACGGCCTGCCGATCGAGTGGAAGATCGAGGAGGAGAATTACCGCTCCAAGGGCAAGCAGAAGCCGGACCTGAAGCAGCCGGACGCGATGATCGAGTTCCGCCGCGAGTGCCGCGCCTATGCGGAAAAGTGGATCAAGGTTCAGGCGGAAGAGTTCAAGCGCCTTGGCATTGTGGGAGACTTTGACAATCCGTACCTCACTATGAATTTTCACGCGGAAAGCCGCATCGCCGGCGAGCTGCTGAAGATCGCCAAGAGCGGCCAGCTCTATCGCGGCTCGAAGCCGATCATGTGGTCGGTCGTCGAGCGCACCGCGCTGGCGGAAGCGGAAGTCGAGTATCAGGACTACGAGAGCGATACGATCTGGGTGAAGTTTCCCGTTCTGATGGTCCAAGTTGAGCCGGGTGCGGGCAAATCCGATCTTTTGGATGCTCATGTCGTCATCTGGACGACTACGCCATGGACCATCCCCGGCAACCGCGCGATCTCCTATTCGCCAAAGATCGCTTACGGCCTCTATGAGGTCACGGAAGCCGCCAATGACTTCGGCCCGCGTCCGAGTGAAAGGCTGATCTTCGCCGACAAGCTGGCTGAAGAGAGTTTCGCCAAGGCAAAGCTCCAGTATAAACGTCTGCGCGATATCTCCGCCGATGAGCTTGGTGCGATCACCTGCGCCCATCCCCTCAAGGGCCTGGGCGGCGGCTACACCTTCGACGTCCCGCTGCTCGCCGGCGATCACGTAACCGACGATGCCGGCACCGGCTTCGTCCACACCGCCCCCTCGCACGGCCGCGAGGACTTCGAGGCCTGGACGCATCATGTCCGGGAGCTGGAAGCGCGCGGCATCGACACGAAGATCCCGTTCCCGGTCGACGATAGCGGCACCTACACAGCAGATGCGCCGGGCTTCGACGGCGTGAGGGTCATGGACGACAACGGCAAGAAGGGCGATGCCAACGATCGTGTCATCAAGGCGCTGATCGAGAGGAACGCGCTCTTTGCCCGCGGTCGCCTAAAGCATCAGTATCCGCATTCCTGGCGGTCGAAGAAGCCGATCATCTTCCGCAACACGCCGCAGTGGTTCGTCTATATGGACAAGGACCTCAAGGATGGCACGACGCTGCGTACCCGTGCGCTCAAGGCGATCGACGACACGCGCTTCGTACCCGCCGGCGGACAGAACCGCCTGCGTGCCATGATCGAGCAGCGCCCCGACTGGGTGCTGTCGCGCCAGCGCGCCTGGGGCGTGCCGATCTGCGTTTTCGTGGATGACGAGGGCGAAATCCTGCAGGACGAGGCGGTCAACCAGCGCATCCTCGACGCCTTCGAAAAAGAAGGGGCCGACGCCTGGTTCGCCGCAGGCGCCCGCGAGCGTTTTCTCGGCTCTCGCGCCAACGAAGGCTGGACGCAGGTCATGGACATCCTCGACGTCTGGTTCGATTCTGGCTCGACGCACACCTTCACGCTCGAAGACCGTCCGGACCTGAAATGGCCGGCTGACGTTTATCTCGAAGGTTCCGACCAGCATCGCGGCTGGTTCCATTCCTCGCTCTTGGAATCCGCCGCCACCCGCGGACGGGCGCCCTATGACACGGTCGTCACCCATGGTTTCACCATGGATGAGAAGGGCCAGAAGATGTCGAAGTCACTGGGTAATGTCGTGGCGCCGCAGGACGTGATGAAGGATGCAGGCGCCGATATCCTGCGCCTCTGGGTGATGACGACGGACTACTGGGAAGACCAGCGTCTCGGCAAGACGATCATCCAGACCAATGTGGACGCCTACCGCAAGCTGCGTAACACCATCCGCTGGATGCTCGGCACGCTCGCTCATGACGAGGGCGAGGAGATCGCCTATGGCGACCTGCCCGAACTTGAAAAGCTGATGCTGCACCGCCTGGCGGAACTCGATAAAGTCGTCCGCGAGGGGTATGACGCCTTCGAATTCAAGAAGATCGCTCGCGCGCTCATCGACTTTGCCAATATCGAGCTGTCGGCCTTTTATTTCGACATCCGCAAGGACGCGCTCTACTGCGACGCGCCGTCTTCGCTGCGCCGCCGTGCGGCACTTGCCGTCATCCGCAAGATCTTTGACTGCACGGTCACCTGGCTTGCTCCCATGCTGCCGTTCACGACGGAAGAGGCCTGGCTTTCGCGCAACCCGCAGGCGGTCTCCGTGCATCTCGAACAGTTCGCGAACGTTCCAGCCGAGTGGAAGAACGACGCTGTTGCGGAGAAATGGGCGAAGATCCGCAAGGTCCGTTCGGTCGTCACCGGCGCTCTCGAGATCGAGCGCAAGGACAAGCGTATCGGCTCCTCGCTTGAGGCGGCGCCGGTGGTCTATGTCACCGATTCGGAGCTTCTCAAGGCGCTTGATGGGCACGATTTCGAGGAAACCTGCATCACGTCAGGCATCGCCATCGTGGCAGGCGAGGGACCGCAGGACGCCTTCCTGCTGCCGGAAGTGCCGGGTGTGGTTGTCGATCCGACGCTGGCGGAGGGCGTGAAATGCGCTCGTTCCTGGCGGGTGACGAAGGATGTGGGCTCCGATCCGGAATATCCGGATGTCTCGGCCCGTGACGCTTCCGCGCTTCGCGAGCTTGCGAGCCTTGGCCGCCTCGGTTGATCCAAAATGGCCGGATGATTGCGCTTTGGCGCGTCATCCGGTATTTCTGCCTGAAATTGGCCGGATTTTCCGGCCACTTGGGGTGCAAGTAGACTGAGGCGTCGGGACGGACGCCGCTGGAAGGGTTTTGATGACAACCACATCTGCGTTTCGTGTCGGCATGGGCGTGGCCGGCGTTTTTGCCGTGGCATCGGCCCTTTCGGGCTGCGCGGGCGGTCCGACCTACGGTACCGACAAGACGGCTTTCGAGCAGCTGACCGACGATCTCGGCCAGTCCGTTTCGCTCGGCGGCAAGAATGACGAAGCGAAGCGCAATCTGAAATACAATCCCCGTCCCGCTTTGGTCGTGGCAAAGGGAGATGCGGCGAACCTGCCGCCGCCGCAGCAATCGCTGGCCAATCGTGAGACCAACCCGAACTGGGTCGAATCTCCGGAAGAGACCCGTCAGCGCCTGCGTGATGAGGCCGCGGCGAACGAAAAGGATCCCGGCTATCGTTCTCCGCTGCTGGCTGGCAAGGGCCAGGCGGGGCAGATGACTGAGTCCGAAAAATGGGAAGCCTTTCGCAAGGCCAAGCAGGACGCCGAAACCGTCGATGTCTCGGCCCGCCGTCGCTCGCTCGTCGAACCGCCCGCAGAGTTCCGCTCCACCGATGCGGCCAATCTTAGCGATGTCGGCGAACCGGAGCTTCAGAAGGAAAAGCGCCGCAGGAAGGAAGCCGCGGACGCGAAGAAGTCCAGCGACTGGTGGAAGCTGTTCTGATCAGATTTCTTCGTGCCCGGCGGTCCCATCCGCATCTCTTCTCGATTTGAAGAAGCCGGTGAGCAGGTCCGCTGCCTCCGTCTCGCCCAGGCCGGAATAGACTTCGGGGACGTGATGGCAGGTCGGCTGATGGAAGAAGCGCACGCCGTTGTCGACCGCTCCACCTTTAGGATCGTCCGCGCCGTAATAGAGGCGGCGGATACGCGCGAATGAAATGGCTGCCGCGCACATCGTGCAGGGCTCCAGAGTCACGTAGAGATCGGCGCCTGCAAGCCGCTCCTGGCCGAGCGCTGCAGATGCTTCGCGGATGACGGCTATCTCCGCATGGGCGGTAACGTCGTTGTCGGCGCGGGTGCGGTTTCCTGACCGGGCGATGATCGTGCCGTCGAGCACCAGCACGGCTCCGACGGGAACCTCGCCGCGAGCCGCTGCGGCCCTTGCCTCGGCGAGTGCCGCATCCATGAACCCGTCGCTATTAGGCATTTCGGCGATTCCCTCTTAACCCGGATCGCGTGAACTGGTAGGAAGCATCCAACCAGAGCCCGATTTGCGGGCGTGAACCCGTCTCAGTCAACACGAACAAGAATGTCCGGATCGCTCCGTTAGACATCACGCTTCAGGCAAACAACAAATGAATTCAAAAGACAAGCCGAAGCGCGGCGAAGGCAGGACCTTCGTTCGCGAAACCAAGCCAAGATCGGCTCCAAAGGCTGCGCCCGCCGACAAGGCGGGAGCCAAGAAAAAGTTTGCGCAGAAGGCGGTTCAGGAAAAGCCTGCGAAGGCAGCGCGCAGGCCCGCGCCGATCGCAACCGTATCCGCTGGAGCCGAGGGCAAGGCGGAACGTATATCGAAGATCCTTGCGCGTGCCGGCGTCGCGTCCCGGCGCGATGTCGAACGCATGATCATGGAAGGCCGCGTCAGCCTGAATGGCAAGGTGCTGGAGACGCCGGTCGTCAACGTGACCCTCGACGACAAGATCGAAGTCGACGGTGTGCCGATCCGCGGCATCGAGCGCACTCGCCTGTGGCTCTACCACAAGCCGGCTGGCCTTGTGACGACCAATTCCGATCCGGAAGGTCGTCCGACCGTTTTCGACAATCTGCCGGAAGGTCTGCCGCGCGTCATGTCGATCGGCCGCCTCGACATCAACACTGAAGGGCTGCTGCTGCTCACCAACGACGGCGGTCTTTCGCGCGTCCTCGAACTGCCGACGACCGGTTGGCTGCGCCGCTATCGTGTGCGCGCTCACGGCGAGATTGACCAGGAGGCGCTCGACAAGCTGAAGGAAGGCATCGCCGTGGACGGCGTGCTCTACGGCTCGATCGACGCGACGCTGGATCGCAGCCAGGGGCGTAACGTCTGGATCACCATGGGACTTCGCGAAGGCAAGAACCGGGAAATCAAGAACGTCCTCGGGGCGCTGGGCCTCGAAGTAAACCGTCTGATCCGTATTTCCTACGGCCCTTTCCAACTCGGGGATCTTCCGGAGAGCGAGGTCATCGAGGTGCGCGGTCGCATGCTGCGCGACCAGCTCGGTCCGAGGCTGATCGACGAATCCAAGGCGAATTTCGACGCGCCGATCTATAACGATCGAGAAGCCGAAGACGAAAAGCCGGCGCGTACGGAACGGTCGGATTGGGCCGAGAAGCCGGAAAAGACGGAGCGCCCGCGCTTCGGCAAAACCGAGGACCGTCGTGAAAAGGCGCTTGGCCGTCTCGACACCAAGCCTGGAGACCGCAAGTTCGGCGACAAGCCACGCGGCAAGGGCGGCGCCAAGAGCAATGATCGCGACTTCGGCGAGGAACGTCCCAAGAAGCGGCCGCCGATGGGCACGAGCCGCACGGCAAATGTCTGGATGGCGCCTGGCGCGCGGCCGACCGCCGATGGCAAGGGAACGAGAACGTCCGCGCGTGCCGAGGCCGAACAATTGTTCAAGAAGCCTGCTCCGGAAAATGATCGTCGCGTCGTGGTCAAGCGGGCCGAAGAGGACAGCGACTGGATCCGTGCCGATGCCCCGGCCAAACCGGAGAAGGACGATTTCGGCCGCAAGCGGTCTTCCGGCGATCGTTCCTTCGGAGATCGGCCGCCCAGGGGCGATCGCCCGTTCGGCGACAAACCCCGCGGAGACCGCAAGCCGCGCGCGGAAGGAGAAGGCCGTTCCGAGCGTCCACGCGGCGAGCGCACTTTTGGTGATCGTCCCCCACGCGGCGAGCGTTCTTTCGACAAACCAAAGGGAGATCGTTTCTTCGGCGACAGGCCCCGTGGCGACCGCAAGCCCCGTGAGGATGGCGATCGTCCGGCACGGCCTTTCGCGAGCGAGGGTCGCTCCGAAAGACCCCGTGGAGAGCGGTCATTCGGTGATAGGCCCGCCCGCAGCGAACGCCCTGCCGGTGACCGGCCCTTTGGCGACAAGCCGCGCAGCGGAAAGCCCGGTGGAAAGTCCTTCGGCGGAAAGCCGGGCGGCGGAAAAGGCTTTGGCGGGAAACCGGCCGGCGGACGGGGCAAGCCAGGTGGCAGCAAGCCCGGCGGTCGTCCGGGTGCCGCAAGGCCCGGCGGTAAGCCGCGTACGCCAAGGGGGTAGCGCGCGGTGCGGATCGTTGGTGGTGAATTTCGCGGCCGGTCGCTGGCCACGCCAAAAAGCAGCGATATCCGGCCGACGATCGACCGGACGCGCGAAAGCCTGTTCAACATCATCGGGCACGTCTATCCGGAGGCAATCGACGGCTCCCGGGTGATCGATCTTTTCGCCGGCACTGGCGCCGTGGGGCTGGAGGCCTTGTCGCGCGGCTGCCGAAGCGCGCTTTTCGTCGAAAACGGCGTTGAGGGACGAGGTCTCCTTTGGGAGAACATCGACAACTTCGGTCTGCATGGCCGGGCGCGCATCCTTCGTCGCGACGCTACGAAACTCGGCACCATCGGCACCATAGAGCCATTCCATTTCCTTTTTGCCGATCCGCCCTATGGTCAGGGACTGGGTGAAGCGGCGCTGCTTTCGGCGCATGCCGGCGGCTGGCTGCTTCCCGGAGCGCTTGCGGTGCTGGAGGAGCGGGCCGACGTGACGCCGACGCTCGATCCGGTGTTCAAGCCGCTCGAAAGCCGCGTCTTCGGCGATACCCGCATTGGTTTCTTCCGCTACCAGCCGATCTGAGAGGAAATGGGATGAATACCCGGCTTGCCTTTCCGGACCTTGAGACCGCAGAGCAAAAAGGTGAACCGACTTTTGCCGTGGCCTTCGGAGGCGGTGGTGCGCGGGGTGTCTCCCACATCCAGATCATCGAGGCGCTCGACGAGCTGGGCATTCGCCCGGTGGCAATTTCCGGTTCCTCGATCGGCGCGATCATGGGCGCCGGCATGGCATCGGGCATGACCGGACGCGAAATCCGGGACTATACGCTGGAAACCGTCGGTCATCGCGGCACGCTGCTCAATAAGCTCTGGAGCCTTGGCCCGGCAACCATGCGGGACAAGCTCGGCGGCTTCCGCTTCGGGCACTTCAATCTGGAGCTTATTCTCGATGCCTTCCTGCCGCCTCAGGTCCCGAAGGATTTCGAGGATCTCGAAATCCCGATGAAAATCTCGGCTACCGATTATTATGGTCAGGCAGAGGTGATCCTGGAGAAGGGGGATTTGCGCCAGGCGATCGCTGCGTCCGCCGCCATCCCCGGCCTCTTCATGCCGATCTGGGTGAATGGCCGGGTCATGATCGACGGCGGTGTCTTTAATCCGGTGCCGTACGAACAACTGATGGAACTTGCCGATGTGGTGATCGGCGTCGATGTGGTCGGCGCGCCGGAAGGGGACGGCACGCATCCGCCCAACCGCATCGACAGCCTATTCGGAGCGAGCCAGCTCACCATGCAGGCGAGTATTTCCCTGAAGCTGAAGCTCAATCCGCCGCAGATCTTCCTGCGGCCCTCGGTTAACCGGTTCCGGGTTCTGGATTTTCTGAGGGCACGGGAAATTCTGAACGAATCCGAAAGCGTGAAAGACGAGCTTAAACGCGCGATCGACGCGCTTCACTCTGCGGCTGCCGAAGGCTGATCAGCTCTCGGTAATCGCTGCGTCGGCGCTCACCTCCTCCACGAGAGCTGCTCGCTTCGGTTTGATCAAAGGCTCTGGCCGGACCGGCCGATTGAGCAGCATTTCGCGGCCGGCACCGAGCCCCTGGACCGCCTGAACCTGCAACCGCTCCTCGTCGCGCCGGCGGATATCATCGCTGATTTCCTCCGCTTCGTTCTCGCTCATGCCAAGCGCCTCCAGCGAACGGCGACCGAAAACCAAGCCGGATTCGAGTGTTTCGCGCAGCTCGTAGTCGACATTGCGAGCCCGAAGCGACAGGGAATGGATGCGGTCATACGAACGCACGAAAAGGCGAACGTCCGGAAATTCGGAACGGATCATGTCAACGATGCGGTCGGTCGTTTCACGCTTCTGAGTGGTGACCGCGACGATTTTTGCCCGCTCGATGCCGGAGGCGATCAGCACATCCCGGCGGGTGCCGTCCCCAAAATAGATGCGGAAGCCGAAACTGGCCGCTTGTCGGATGCGATCTGCGGAATCATCGATGACGGTCACTTCGCGTCCGCCGGCCAGCAGGATTTGCGCGGCGATCTGGCCGAAGCGCGAAAAGCCGATCATCAGCACGTCCGCCCCGGCGCCGCTGAAATCCTCCGCCAGTTCTTCGCGCGTCTCGGCGCTGCGGAGGCGTCTTGAAAGTGCCGCCCCGAGCGGCGTAAGCGCCATGGAGAGCGTCACCGCGGCGATCAGCAGCGATGCGGTGGCGGAGGAAAGAAGGCCTGCCGCAGTCGCCGTGGTGAACAGCACGAAACCGAATTCGCCGCCTTGCGGCAGCAGGACGGCGATCCGCACCGCATCCTGGTGCGGAGAGCCCCAAAGCCGGCAGAGCCCGTAGATGACCAATGCCTTCACCGCCATGAAAAGCGGCACGGCCGGCAGGATGAAGAGCAGGTTGTCGAAAATCACGCCGACTTCGAGCGACAGGCCGACCGCCATGAAGAACAGCGCCAGCAACAGTCCGCGGAAGGGTTCGATATCCGCTTCGAGTTCATGACGGTAGGAGGATTCTGCAAGCATCACGCCGGAGAGAAAGGCCCCCATCGCCATGGAAAGGCCGACTGCCTGCATGGCCGCAGCCGATCCCAGCACGACCAGCAGGGCAGCCGCGATCATCACTTCCCGGGCGCCGGTGCGGGCAATCACCTGGAACATCGGGGTCAGAAGGTACCGCCCGGCAAGCACCATGGCGCCGACAGCGCCGACGGCAATCGCAAAATCGAGAAGCGGCGTAGCTTCGGCCTCCACCGTCCCGGGGGAAAGGATAGTGATCATGGCGAGAAGCGGAACGATCGCCAGATCCTGGAACAGGAGGACCGAGAAGGATCGTTGCCCGTAACGGCTGTTCATGTCGCCGTCGTCGTTCAGGATCTGCAGCGCGAAGGCCGTCGACGATAGCGCCAGACCAAAACCGATAATCAGGCTGCCGCGCCAGTCCGCCATGTTTGCGAGATAGGCGAGCCCCGTGAGCGCCAGCCCGGAGATCACCACCTGCGCCGGACCAAGCCCGAAGACATCGCCGCGCATCTGCCAAAGGCGGGAAGGCTTCAACTCGAGGCCGATGATAAAGAGCAGGAAAACGATGCCGAATTCGGAAAAATGCAACACCTCTTCCGTCTCGACGATCTGCTGCAGGATCGGGCCGATGACCACGCCTGCAGCGAGATATCCGAGGACGGTACCGAGCCCGAGCTTCCTGAACAAGGGTGCTGCGATCACGGCTCCGCCGAGGAGAAGCAGCATTTGGGAAAACATGGAATCCGGCGCGGCCATAGGGATACTTTCGAATAGATAGGCGATTGGTCGTCTCAAGAATCGGCGAGCCGGCCTTGATGCTTCTGACAGTGCACAATAAATGGAGCGAGAATGAAAGGCTTGCAATCATGACCTCCCAAATCGATTCCGCCGACCTGCTTTCCCGCGCCAGCGAACTCATCGATCTAGCCAAGGCCGCGGGGGCGGATCAGGCGGATGCGGTGGTTGTGCGTTCCCGCTCCCGCTCCGTAAGTGTTCGTCTCGGCAAAGTCGAGGGAACCGAAGCCTCCGAAAGCGACGATTTTTCGCTGCGCGTCTTCATCGGTAAACGGGTGGCGAGCGTTTCGGCCAATCCTGGCTTCGACATGAAGACACTGGCGGAACGCGCCGTTGCCATGGCGAAGGTCTCTCCGGAAGACCCGTTCGCTTGCCTGGCGGACGAGGCCGATCTTGCCAAGTCCTATCCGGACCTCGAGCTTTTCGATGCAACCGACCTGCCGACCGACGATCTGCGCGAAGCGGCGCTCGCAATGGAGCAGGCCGCGCTCGATGTTTCCGGCGTCACCAACTCTTCCGGCGCCGGCGCATCCGCCGGCATGGGCGGGCTGGTTCTGGTGACCTCGCATGGTTTCTCGGGGAGCTATATGGCGACCCGCTTCGGGCGCTCCGTCAGCGTCATCGCCGGCGAAGGCACGAAGATGGAGCGCGACTACGATTTCGACAGCCGTATCTATGCCGCCGATCTGGACGATCCCGATGTGATCGGTCGCCGCGCCGGCGAACGCGTGGTGAAACGCATCAATCCTCGCCAGGTCGATACGGGCAGCAATGTCACTGTCGTCTTCGATCCACGCATCGCCCGCGGTTTCGTCGGCCATATTGCCGGCGCGATCAACGGGGCCTCGGTTGCTCGAAAGACGAGCTTCCTGCGCGACAAGATGGGCCAGCAGGTTCTGAAGGCGGGACTGAATATTACCGATGACCCGCTCGTGGTACGTGGCTCCTCCTCCCGTCCTTTCGATGGCGAAGGCGTTTGCGGGCAGCGCATGGTGATGATCGAGGACGGGGTGCTGAAGCACTGGTTCCTGTCGACGTCCACAGCCCGCGAGCTTGGGCTTTCCACCAATGGCCGCGGCGTACGCGGCGGCACGGCAGTGACACCGGCATCTACCAATCTGGCTCTGGAGCCCGGTGATATTTCTCCGGAAGAACTGATCCGTTCCATCGGCACGGGGTTCTACGTCACCGAGCTGATCGGTCAGGGCGTCAACATGATCACCGGCGAATATAGTCGTGGCGCGACCGGCTTCTGGATCGAAAACGGCGAACTTGCGTTTCCTGTTTCTGAAGTGACGATAGCCTCCAATCTCAAGGACATGTTCATGCGGATCACTCCGGCAAACGACATCGATCGAAAGTTCGGCGTCGCATCGCCGACGATTGCCATCGAGGGCATGACGCTGGCGGGACGCTGATTCCCGATGGAAACAGAAAATTGGCAGAAAGACCTCGAACTTATTCGCCATGCGGCACACCAGGCGGGCGAGATCGCTCATGGCTTTTTCGGCCGCTCGCCGGAGGTTTGGTGGAAGAACGAGGGAAAGTCGCCGGTCAGTGCCGCCGATTTCGCCGCAAATGACAGGCTCCAGAGCCTGCTTCTGAAGGCGCGGCCGAATTATGGCTGGCTTTCGGAGGAGACTGACGACGATGCCGCGCGGCTCTCTTTGGAAACGCTGTTCGTGATCGATCCGATCGATGGCACGCGTGCCTTCATCAATGGTGAAAAGACCTGGTGCGTTTCGGTGGCGGTGGTCCATCGCGGTCAGCCGGTCGCAGGTGTCCTCTTCGCTCCGGCGTTGGAGGAGGAGTTCGCGGCAGCGAAGGATGGCCCTGCGCTCAAAAACGGGCGATCGATCACCGTCAGCGCCGGCCGCACCGATGGCGAGCTGGTCATTGCCGCGGACGAAAATCTCGTCAAGAAGTTTGCTCCGGACTTCCGCGCCGAAGTGCGCCGCGTCCGCCACGTTCCTTCGCTTGCCTATCGGCTGGCCATGGTGGCGGATGGCCGGATCGACGGCACCGTCGTCAAGCGCAATTCCCATGACTGGGACCTTGCTGCCGCAGACCTGATCTTGGAGCGCGCCGGCGGGCGCCTGCATGACCTCGACGGCAACCGGCTCGTCTACAATCGCGAAAGCGTCAGCCACGAGATGCTGATCGCCGGCGCTGCTCACGCTTTGCAAAGCCTTTTACCGCACGTTACGGAGGGTGCTGCGGGTTGACCTTTGCGGCAGAATGCAGCAGAGGAGAGCAAAATAGACGGATAACGGAAAATGACGGAAACAGGCGAAAAGAAACAACTCCTGCACCTGGTCTTCGGTGGCGAGCTCAAGAACCTGGAGAGCCTTCAATTCCAAGACCTCTCCGCCCTGGATATCGTCGGCATCTATCCAGATTATGCTAGCGCCCTGGTTGCCTGGCGGGCAAAGGCGCAGCAAACGGTCGACAATGCGCAGATGCGCTATTTTATCGTCCATATGCACCGGCTGCTCGACCCGGACAGCAAGTCGGTCTGAGATAAGCCACGCGCGATAGATTATGCCACGGAATGCCGGTTCTCCCGCCTTGGCGTGAGCACGAGAACCCTATTTTGACGCATTTGTAAAACACATAAAACTCGGCTACGGATATTTAATCGGAGGGGCTATCACATTGACGGCAGCCATGATTGATCGGGGACAGATGCGATGACCAGCGGCTTGGCGCGCACAGCTCTTCTCGGTTATCGCTTGGCGGGCGTGGCCCTCTATCCGCTGGCAAGTCCCTACCTCGGCTACCGCGCCATGAAGGGCAAGGAAGATCGGGCGCGGCGTCTGGAACGGCTCGGTTATGCCAGCTTGGCGCGTCCGCGTGGTCCGCTGGTGTGGGTGCATGCGGCGAGCGTAGGCGAAACCATTGCCATCATGCCGATGATCCGCGAGCTGCGCCGTCGTGAGATCCATATCCTTCTCACCACCGGTACCGTCACCTCGGCAAATCTTGTGCAGTCGCGCCTCGCCGATGAGGTAATCCATCAATATGTGCCGCTCGACGTCAAATTTCCGATCAAGCGCTTTATTGCCTATTGGAAGCCGGACGCCTGCATTACTGCCGAATCCGAAATCTGGCCGACGACGGTCGCCGAGTTGGCTCGGCGCGGCATCCCGCAGATCCGGGTCAACGCCCGCATATCCGATCGCTCTTTTGCCCGCTGGAGCAATTACGGCTCCGTTGCCGAGGCATTGTTCGAAAAAATGGCGCTGGTTATCGCGCAATCGGACCTTGATGCGGAACGGTTCCGAGACCTCGGTGCTTGGCCTGTGATCGTTTCCGGCAACCTCAAGAGCGATACCGACCCGCCGCCCTGCGACGAGGACGTCCTGGCTCGCTACCGCAAGGAAATCGGCGGCCGCAAGACGTGGGCAGCGATCTCCACCTTCGACGGCGAGGAACAGATCGTCTCAGCCGTGCACCGGACGTTGAGACCGAAGAACGGCCAGCTCACCATTTTGGTGCCACGCCATCCGGATCGCGCCGATGCGATCGAGGCGATGCTGAAGGAAGCCGGGCTCACTGTGGCCCGCCGCTCCCGCAACGACGTGCTGACGCCGGAGACGGACATTTTCCTCGGGGATTCGATTGGGGAAATGGGCCTCTATCTCCGGCTCACCGAGATCGCGTTTGTCGGAAAGTCCTTGTCGCAGCAAGGCGGGCAAAATCCCCTGGAACCCGCGATGCTTGGTTGTGCGGTGCTTTCGGGGCCGCAGGTGCAGAATTTTCGCGACGCCTATCAGCATCTCGTGCGCAAGGGTGGTGCTCGCATCATCAAGGATGTCGAAATGCTCGCCAAGGCGGTTCACTATCTGATGATCAACGACCTTGCCCGCCGCAAGATGGTGGATTCCGGGCATGACGCGATGGAAGAGATGCGTGGCGCTCTGTCGAAGACCATCAAGGCGCTGGAGCCTTACATCAATCCGCTGACCGTCAGCGCTCGGCTGCAGCCGAAGGCCGCTGCCGTCCGATGACCTCTGCAGGTTTTGAAAAGATCGCCGGCATCCTCTTCGACAAGGACGGAACGCTGTTGCGTTACGACGAGAGCTGGGGACCGGTCAACCGTGAGGCGGCGCGTATCGCAGCAGCGGGTGATGCCGACCTTGAGCCTCAGCTTCTGTTTTCGGGCGGCATGGATCCTGTCTCGGGTCATACGCGGCCGGACAGCCTGCTCGCCGCCGGCAATGCCGCCGAGATCGCTGCCGGTTTCGTGTCTGCCGGTTCACCGATCGAAGTTGACGAACTCACTCGGCTGCTCGACGATCTCTTCGTGCGCTCTGCCGAATTCTCCGTGCCTGTCACCGATCTTTCGGCGCTTTTTTCGCGACTGAAGGCGAGGGGCCTGAAGCTGGGGGTGGCTTCCAGCGACAATGAGGAGGCCATCCGGCAGACGGCGATAAGGTTCGGCTTTATCGACCACCTGGATTTCATCGCTGGTTATGACAGCGGCCATGGCGTAAAGCCGGAGCCCGGGATGGTTCTAGGCTTCTGCCGTACTGTCGGGATCGAACCCTCTGCGGTTGCCATGGTCGGCGACAATAACCATGACATGCATATGGGTAGGAACGCCGGGGTTGGATTGAAAGTGGCGGTGTTGACCGGCACCGGTTCCCGCGAGACCCTGTCGGCCGCCTCCGACATTTGCCTGGACGACATCACCCTGCTCGAAAGTCTGCTCCGGGAAGCCGCCGAAGCACACTAAGTACCCCGAAGACTTGCCTTTTTGGAAAAACTCCCATTTTCTGAGCGGGCAGTCTCACTATGGATTAGCGTATGGTATCGGAAGCACCGCCATTCTGGTGGACGAAAGCGGATTGGCGCGCTTGGGGTCTCTCGCCCTTTTCCTTCATTTACGGCCGGATAGCCGGACGCCGCATGGCGCGAGCACGGCGGGCGAGCGTTCCCGTACCGGTTATTTGCGTCGGCAATTTTACGGTCGGCGGAGCGGGCAAGACACCCACCGCGATCGCGCTGGCGCGTGCCGCCAAGCAAAAGGGGCTCAAGCCAGGCTTCCTGAGCCGAGGCTATGGCGGGTCGATTGATGTCACGACCGTTGTCGACCCTGATCACCATCGTGCCGAAGCCGTCGGCGACGAAGCCTTGCTGCTTTGCCGCGAGACGCTGACGGTGATCTCGCGCACCCGCGCCGATGGGGCTCGCAGGCTTGTCCAGGAGGGCGCGGACCTGATCATCATGGACGACGGCTTCCAGAGCGCACGGCTGGCGCTGGACTTCGCGCTCGTCGTCATCGATACCGTGCGGGGGATCGGCAATGGCCATCTGGTTCCCGGCGGCCCCGTGCGAGCACCGATTGCCGAACAGATGCGTCAGCTCTCAGCTATTCTGAAGGTTGGCGACGGAGTGGCGGCCGACCGCCTCGTTCGGCAAGCCGCGCGTGCCGGCAAGCAGGTCTATGTCGCATCGTTGAAGCCCCGGGAAACCAATGAGATTGCGGGAAGCGCGCTGCTCGCTTTCGCCGGCATCGCGGATCCGGAGAAGTTCTACCGCACCGTCCAGCAGCTTGGCGGGCTGATCATGGTTAGGCGGGCCTTCCCAGATCATCATTATTTCAGCGAAGACGAAATTTCGGATCTGCTGGACGATGCCGCAAAGGACGACCTTATGCTCGTCACCACAGCAAAGGACGCAGTGCGGCTGACGGGCCATCACGGTCGCACGCAAGAGCTTGCGTCAAAGGTGAGGGTGGTCGAGGTCGACATGGTCTTCGATGATCCGCAGGCGCCGGGCAAGATCATTGAGACTGCCATCGCCAATTACCGGCAGCGGCGCCTGAGGGATAATGGTCGGGAGAAGGGCTAGCCGCGGCTCTGGTTCGGCAGGATGCCGGCGCGTTTGTCTGCCTCGAGTGAGCTGGCGCAGTCCACATAGGGTTCCTGCCTTGCTACGCTCCAGTAGCGAAGCTCATCGACCGGAATCTGCTTTCCTGTGATGGCGCAGACGACATAGGAGCCTGAGGTCAGGATCTGGTAGTCGCCGTCGAGATACCGGATTTTCGCTTCGCGGAAACCGCTTCCCTCGAACCGGTTCATCTTTCGTCTCCTGCGCAAAAACATGGGACTGCTCTACACCCCGCGGTTTCCAAATGCCAGAGCTTTCAGCTCCGGCCGAAGAGCCGCTCGATGTCGGTAAGCTTGAGTTCGATATAGGTCGGCCGGCCGTGATTGCAGGTTCCGGAGCCGGGCGTCGCCTCCATCTCCCTCAGCAGCGCGTTCATCTCCTCCGGCTTCAACCGCCGGCCGGAACGCACCGAACCATGGCAGGCCATCGTGGCGGCGACATATTCGAGTTTCCCGCGGAGTCCGCTTGCCGTATTCCATTCGGCGATCTCGTCTGCAAGGTCGCGCACCAGCGAGGCTGCATCCATCTCACCCAGTATTGCCGGCGTTTCACGCACGGCGACGGCTCCGGGACCAAAACGCTCGATCGAAAGCCCAAGTCGGTCGAGGTCCGACGCGTGGGTCATCAGCCGGTCGCAATCCTCTTCCGGCAGATCGATGATCTCGGGAATAAGAAGAACCTGGCTGGCAAGTCGTTTGTCGTTGAGTGCCTTGCGCATGGCCTCGAAAACGAGGCGCTCATGCGCCGCATGCTGGTCGACAATGACGAGGCCATCTTCGGTCTGCGCGACGATATAGTTTTCGTGGATCTGCGCCCGTGCTGCGCCCAGGCGGTAGCGCGGCGCGGCATCGTCGGCGATCCGGGAAACCGGCTCGGAGATGACCGCATCCGCCCGCGCCGCCGGCATCGTCAGGACGTCGAAATCCGATTGCACACGTTCGGAAAAATCACGAGAGGGCTGCAGATCAAGAGGCCGGAAGGGTGAGGCGGCGGCGCCCCAGGGGGTGCGCGACGCAGTCGGGGGAGGAGAAAAACCGGGCCGGAAGGATCTCATCATGCCCGAGGTCCCCGTCGTTGCCGCGCGGTCGCCTTCCCTATGCAGCGCCTCACGGATCGCTCCGACGATGAGACCACGCACCAGGCCTGGATCTCGGAACCTCACATCCGCCTTGGCCGGATGCACGTTGACGTCGACGAATGCGGGATCGAGCGTGATGGACAGGACTGCGACCGGGTAGCGCCCGGAGGGGATGCTTTCTGCGTAGGCGCCGCGAATTGCCGAGAGGATCAGCTTGTCCTGCACAGGCCGGCCGTTGACGAAGGCATATTGATGGGCGGAATTGCCGCGGTGGAATGTCGGCACGCCGACAAAGCCGGAAAGGCCTACATCCTCGCGCATCGCATCGATCTCTATCGCATTGTCGCGAAATTCGGCGCCTAGAACCTGGGCCATCCGGGCGAGGTGGTCATCGCCGGTAGCCGGGAATTCTAGGGTCGAGCGATCGCTTCCCGAAAGCACGAAGCGTATCTTCGGAAAGGCGATCGCCATCCGCTTGACGACTTCGGTAATGGCGCCCGCTTCGGCTTTTTCCGTTTTCAGGAATTTCAGACGCGCAGGGGTGGCGAAGAAGATATCGCGCACCTCCACGACTGTGCCGGGATTGGCGGGGGCCGGTTTGACCCCGGTCCCCTTGCCACCGATGACGGCGACTTGCGAACCGGCCGCATTGCCCGCCCTGCGACTGGTGATGGTGAGCTTGGCGACCGAACCGATCGAAGGCAGCGCCTCTCCGCGGAAGCCTAAGGTGCGGATATCGTCCAGCGTCTCGGATATCTTCGAGGTGCAGTGGCGCCGTACCGCGAGGTCGAGGTCCTGTGCATCCATGCCGCTGCCATTGTCGGTGATGCGGATGAGGCTCTTGCCGCCGCCTGCGGTGGCGATCTCGATCCGGCTGGCCCCGGCGTCGATGGCATTTTCGATCAGTTCCTTCGCGGCGCTGGCAGGCCTTTCGATGACCTCGCCGGCTGCGATCTGGTTGATCAGCGTTTCGGGCAGTTGTTTGACGGACATTCTTTTATTGTCTGGGATTCGCGGCGTGAAGGAAAGCTTTTCCGGCGGGGCTTCAACCCCTTTTGAAGGCATCTTCCGCGGGCGCAGGGTCGTTCATTAATTGCGCCTTAAGACAAAGTCGATAATTTGACCGGTATTAAAACTGGATGAAACCGGAGGAGCGCCCGCTCCCCGCAGGTGATCAGGATGGCGGTTCGCTGGGCGCCGCCATAAAAGGCCGGATCACCCGTTGAAGACTTGGAACCAGCATGTTCCCGACCCTACACGACTGAAACTAGAAGGAATTTGGCCGAGAGGGAAACAATCGGCATAACGGCCGGCTTTACCCCGTGTCCGAAAAGCATACAGGGAGTTTCATCCTATGAATGATTTGTGGTCCGCGGACGCGAACATTCAAACTGCCATGCTCGAAGTGATATCCGAAGGCATTTCGGGCGGCGTTTTCATTTATGACAAAAATGACGTAATCGTTTTTGCAAGTCAGCACTTATTTAGTCTTCTCTCCGTCCCCAAGAGTTTTCTTGCGCCCGGCACCCGCCTTCGAGACCTGCTTGGCGCCGTTTACGACAGCGGTGGGCGCTTTTCCACCGACGGAACCGGTTCGCGCCGGACGTTGAATCGCGACGACTGGATCGCCGAACAGATTGCCACTCTATGGAAGGAGCGCACCGACGCATTGGAGCGCCGGGGCATGGACCGATGGCTGAGCCTTTCAAGACGCCGCCTTCCCTCCGGTTACGGCGTGTGCGTCATCAAGGACGTGTCCGACCACAAGAAGCGGGAGGAGCAATGGCGCGGTGATATGGAACGGGTCCAGATTACCGAAGAAGTGCTCGACAATCTCCCGTTCCCCATCACTGTCAAGGACAGGAACCTCACCTTCGTTGCCGTCAACAAGGCGGCCTGCCGGTTCTTCGACCTGCCGCCAGAGGCGATGCTGGGCCGCAAGGGATCAGACATTCATCCGCCCGAACTGGAAAAGCGGCTCGCGGAGGTCAACCGGCAACTTTTCGAGACCGGGGAACCCGTACAGATTGCGGAACGGGTAAAGCGGCGGGATGGCGCCGAAATCGTCATCAGTGCCAGCAAATACCGGATCGGTAAACCAGGCCGCTATTACCTTGTCACAGCGATGGAAGATGTCACGGCCCGGGTTGAAACGCATAGCGAGAGCGGACCGGTGCCCTCGCATGTCGATCCTGTCGACCTGATCTCTTCCTCGCTCAACCTCTCCAAGGGTCAATCGAATCCGGAGCCGGAGGTCGCCGAGAAGGGTGTATCTGGCCATAAGGTGCTGGTCGTCTCCGCCCATCCGGGGACGGAACAGCAAGCGCTGTCGATCCTTGCAACTCTCCGGCTCGACATCTCGTCCGTGTCGAGCGCAGAGGAACTTGCCCTTTTCCTGCGCCTTGCCGGAGAGGCCGGGGTCGGTGTTGATCTCATCGTTCTGGACGCCGACATGCCTGTCCAATGCCTGGAGATTGCTGGCGACTATGGCATAGCCACCATCACGATGGATGCCGATGGTATGGTGCAGGAGCTCGCTGCAGCCGTTGATGACGCGCTTGAAGACAAAGAAGATCGCGGTGTCGACTGCGAAAATCCGCAGATAACTTTCGATTCCCGTGCGGAAGGTACGGACATCGATATCGTCGTCGCAGAAGACAACGATGTAAATCAGATCGTCTTCTCGCAGATACTGGAAGGCCTCGGCTATCGTTATGCGATCGCGGCTGACGGAGAAGAGGCGGTTCGGCTGTGGCAGCAACATGCCCCGCGGCTCATCCTGATGGACGTCACGCTTCCGAAGCTCAACGGCTTCGAGGCAAGCGCCCGCATCCGCGCTTTGGAAACGATCGACAATTCCGTTCCGATTATCGGTGTGCTTGCCTTTGCCTTCGACCGGGACCGGGATCATTGTTTCGCGTCCGGCATGAATGACGTGATCCTGAAACCAATCAGCCCGGAGGCGCTCGAGGCCGTTTTTGAAGGCTACCTGGGTGCGACGATGAAAAGGTCCTTCGCCTAGACGATTAATAGGCTCCTTGACATATGTTAAGATCGACGCATGATTTTTTAATCTTTTTCGCCCATCCTGCTTGCGTTTGTGAAGCGTAATGGGATTGTTCATGAAGCCGGCGGGAAACCCGTTGCCGCAGGTCAGCCAGAATGAGCTGCAGGCAATGGCCTATAGCGACCCACTCACGGGTCTGGGAAACCGATACCGCCTGCGCGACAAGGTGCGTCTGCTGGCAGCCGAACGTGCGCAAGATCCCGCGCCCTTTACGGTCTGCATTGCCAATCTCGATGGCTTCAAGCCGATCAACGACCTGTTCGGCGCCGAGGCAGGCGACGAAATTCTCTGTCAGGTCGCTCACCGCTTGAAAGCGTGCATCCCCGACGGCGCGACCGTAACGCGGCATGACGGAGACGAATTTGCCTTCGTCTTGCCGCTTGTGTTCGAACGGAACAGTGCCGAACGTGTCGGACAAATGATCAAGGATGTGCTTTCCGCTCCCTACGATCTGGGCGACCGCAACGTGCGCCTCTCCGCATCCTTCGGTTTCGCCATCTATCCTTTTGCCGGAGAAGACTTTGAGGAACTGCTGAAAAGCGCGGAGACGGCCCTTTACCGCTCCAAACGGCGCGGGCGGGGCCAGATTACCGTCTATTCACGCGAAATTGCCCAGGAAATGAAGCGAGCGACACAGCTCGAACAGGCGCTACGCAATGCCATTATCGCCGACGCGGTGGATGTGCACTTCCAGCCGATCGTGCGTATCAAGGACGGCGGTATCGTCGGTTTCGAGGCGCTTGCGCGCTGGATCGATGCGGATCTGGGCCCTGTCTCACCCGCTGTCTTCGTACCTCTGGCCGAGGAGCGCGGTTTTATTGACGCGCTTTCTGAAACGTTGCTGCGCAAGGCTGCCGAGGCTGCGCTCTCATGGCCGCGAGAATTATTCCTGTCCTTCAACCTGTCTTCCGCGCAGCTGATGGACCCCGGCACCACCGACACTATTCTGTCGGCGCTTGCCCGCGTCGGCCTCGATCCTTACCGTTTGGAGCTGGAAATTACCGAAACGGCTGTGATGACCTCGGCCGATACGGCACAACGGATCATTACAGACCTCAGGCATCAGGGCGTTCGCATTTCCCTTGATGATTTCGGTACCGGTCAATCGAGCCTTGGCCGGCTGCGCGACTTTACCTTCGACAAGGTGAAGATCGACCGCGCTTTCGTCTCCCGCATCACCACCGACCGCGCTTCGGAACATATCGTCAAGGCGATCATCGCCATGTGCGAAGGGCTCGATCTGCAGGTGGTGGCCGAGGGTATCGAAACGAGCGCCGACGCCGACAAGCTAAGGGAGCTCGGCTGCGGCATGGGCCAGGGCTACTACTACGGAAGGCCGGCGGACGGCGCGGCGACGTTGCGTTATCTGAACGACCACTTCCGCGAATTCGTCACCATTGAACGGATTTGAGGCGCTACGCGTTGTTGCTGTAAAAAAAGGCGGCACATGGGGTGCCGCCCGTTTTCAGTGATGACCTATGTGGCCTGAACCGTGTTATTTGCTCGGAGCGGCCGGCGGGTTGGTGCCGCCGGTTGCGGGCATTTGAGTACCGGTGGACGACGTGGTCGTTGCATCGGTTTCAGCCTGTTTGTCCTTCAGAGTCTTAAACTCGGGAGCCGCCTGCAGTGCTTCGGCGGTTTCCGTGGTTGTGAGGCGAACCTCGTTGTTGTTTTCCGCATCGCGCGTCATCGTGAGCTTTTCCATTGGTACGGCAACATCTTTTTCGCCGATGCCGAGGAAGCCGCCGACGCCGATCACGGCAGCAACGATGCCGCCATCTTCTTCCATGATCAGATCGTTCACGTCGCCGATGCTCTTGTCTTCGGCATTGTAAACCGGCTTGCCGATGTAGTCATTGGCGCTGATCTGGGTTTCGGCTTGTTCCGTCAGATAGCTTCCTGAAGCGGCAGCCGAGTCGCTTCCGGTCTTCGGAGCTGGTGTTGCAGCACTATCTGCCGGCTTTGCGGCTGGGTCAGCCGGAGCGGCAGGCGCTGCCGGAGCCGGGGGTGCTGGTGTAGCGGGCTGCGTCTGGGCGTATGCGGGAGCAATGGCGGTTGAGGCCAAAAGAACTGCCGCGGCCATCATGTTCATGGTCTTTTTCATAACGTTCCTACCTTCTCCTGCTAAGGTTATCTGTTCGAACGCGCGGTTCTCCGGGCCGGAGTCATCCTTGTCCGCGTCGGTTCGAGAGGGAAATGTTATGACAAGCGAATAGTTCCGGATTATCCCCCTGAAATATTAGGCGATTTTTCCGGAACATTTTTCGAGCTGCGTAGTTTGAAATACTCGCGTTTTTTGCCGATCAAAGGCGATAGGCGGGCTCAGCACCGCAGTGGATGGGCGCTGCGATCTCAAACAGCGATCCGGCCAGCGGGTCTGCCGCACGGGCCGCTTCGTCAAGTCCTTCCCATGCCGAGGTGACCGCAAGGCGTCCGTCGCCGATATACACCGGACACGTCGTCCGGCGAGCCGGCAAGAGGTGCCGGGAAAGATGCGTTCCCTTGGCGTCATAGTGGTCGACCGCCCCTTCACCCCACCGGGCGTTCCAGATCGTTCCGTCGCTCGCGCAGATCGAGCCGTCAATCCCGCCCGGCCGACCATTCTGGTCCACCAGTATGGACGGCTCGCCATTGGGCCGGCCAGTCTGCGGGTCGAGTGGAACCCGCATCAGCCTGTTTACCCGTGTGTCGACATAGTAGCCGATTGCCCCGTCCGGCGAGAAGCAGATCGAATTCGGGATGCTGATACTGTCGAAGATCTTGGTGATCACGCCTTGGGCCACATGATAGATTGCGCCGGCGCCGTCCTCGGACTTTTTCCCCATCGTACCGATCCACAGGCTTCCTGAAGGATGCACTCGGCCGTCGTTCGAACGGTTTCCGGGTTTTTCCGGCTCCAGCTCCCGGTAAAGGGAGAGCTCGCCCGTGGCTCGGTCCCGAATGAAGAGCCCTTTGTCGCTTGCCAGGAGTTGTCGGTCCGCATCGATGGGCGCGAGAACGCTTCCCATGAACGGCAGGGGATGCACGCTTTCACGTGCCGTCGGCAGATGCAGCTGATGAAGTGCCTTGCCGAGGATGTCGAACCACCAGAGCGTCTCAGTTGCTGCTTCGAAGGCCGGCCCTTCTCCAAGTGAGCAGAGAGAGGGGGAGAGGATCCGTCCTTCAAAATTGTAAGTGGTGGTCATACAAAATCTCCAATTGCAGTCAGAGGTAATTACTCTGTATCATTGCGACATGAGTCCGCAAACTCTGAGCATAGCTAATTTGATCCCCAATAATTATCTCCTGACAAGGGGTTGGAACCGTGCAAGAAGACATTAAACCCGAGCAGATGTCATCATTTTTGGAAATGTTTATTAGTAAAGACTTGAAAGCATCGGCCGATCGAAGGTAAAGCCCTGTCATGAGTGGAATGGCTCTTGGGATGTCGCGACGACGACCAGGCAGCTTCCACGCGGACTTCGGCCGGTTGCGCAATACTCTCCATACGAACGGTCCGTCGGTGTGAATCCAGTTGGGATGCCAGCATTTGCTCAGATGAGCGGCCGAGCAAAGAAGTAAGTGATGTCCAAGACCGAGAAAGTTGCCGAGGCCTGGGTTTTCGATGGAAACGTCGAGGAGATCGCGGCTCTCAAGACCCAGTTCGATGTATTTCGCTTCATGAAGCGGGTGACGGAATATTACGGTTGCCGCACCTTCATGGTCGTCAATCTTCCTCATGCGACGTCACTCGAGCTGTCCAGCAACACAATCATCACGAACTGGCCGGCCGAACTGATATCTCATTTCGACAGGGAAGGTTTGCTGCAGTCCAGCCCCGTTCTTCGCAGGCTCCGCAGTTCGACCCTGCCTTTCACCTTCGATTTGGAGAGTGTAAGTTCCGACAGGGGGCCGTTGATCCGAAATATTTTCGGGAGGTTCGGCCTGATGCGCGGCGCCTATTTCCCCGTCCACGACGCCTCGGGCATTCGGGCTGCGGTTTCGTTCGCCGGTGAAGGTCCGCTCTTCAACCGGCAGCAGATGATGGAGTTGATGTATATCTCCATCCATGTGTTCGAGCGGCTGGCGGAGATCCGCAATCTGGACGTACGCGCCACGGATGTCCTGACCGAACGAGAGATCGATTGCCTCAACTGGACGGCTGCCGGCAAGACCAGCGCGGAGATCGCGGAAATTTTGGGGTTGTCGGAGCACACCGTGAACCACTATCTCAACCGCGCCGCGAAGAAATTGGATACGGTTAACCGCACTCAGGCCGTTGCCAAGGCGTTGCGGATCGGCTTGATCAAATAAAGCGCGTGCTGCATTGCACACTATTTCATCGTTGCTTAATCATTTGGCGCCGTTAAAGGCCGGCCAATCCTGGAATTGCTGCGTCGCGGCGGCGCCAATAGTCAAGAGCTGTTGGAAAAGCTCAATAAAAGGGAGCATCTTCCCGAGTGGCACGTTTCGTGCTTCTCTAGTGGCAGGTCCAGAGGGGACTGTAAAAGCGCCCCAAGAGGCGTGACAAGAAAAGCCACCGTTCGGTCTGTGCGCCATATGGCCGCCGGTCGAACGGTGGTCGCTTCTTTCCTTGCCCTCAACAATATTGAACTCCTATATATCGCCGGATGCGGCTGACCTGTTAACCGGGTGAATGCTGCTCTAACGAAAGCAGGAGTCTTGAGGGCTATGTCCGAGGTGACGAAGGAAGAAGTGCTGGCGGTGCTGGCCAAAGTTCGCGGGCCGGATTTGGAAGGCGATATCGTCTCACGCGGCATGGTCTCGGACGTCTTTATTTCCGACAACAAGGTCTATTTCTCCATTACGGTGCCGGCGGAACGGGCGCACGAACTTGAACCGCTACGCGTCGCGGCCGAACGCAGCGTCAAAGCCATGCCTGGGATCAAGGGTGCGCTGGTGACGCTCACGGCTGATCGAAAGGCGGGCTCGCCCGCGCCGCCTCCCCAACCGGTTCCGCCTCGGACTGCCGCTGCCGGACCGGCACATGACCATAGCCATGGCCACGCCCACCCTCCGCAGCGCGAGAAGGCTGGCGTGCCCGGTGTCGGTGCCATCATCGCGGTCGCATCCGGCAAGGGTGGCGTCGGCAAATCCACAACGGCTGTCAATCTTGCCCTCGGACTTCAGGCGAACGGGCTCAAGGTCGGTATCTTAGACGCGGACATCTACGGTCCTTCGGTGCCGAGGCTCCTCAAGATATCGGGGCGTCCCCAACAGATCGAGAACCGCATCATCAGGCCGATGGAGAACTATGGCCTGAAAGCCATGTCCATGGGTTTTCTCGTCGATGAAGAGACGGCGATGATCTGGCGCGGACCGATGGTTCAGTCGGCGCTGATGCAGATGCTGCGGGAGGTGGCTTGGGGCGATCTGGATGTTCTCGTCGTGGATATGCCCCCCGGCACCGGCGATGCTCAACTCACCATGGCCCAGCAGGTGCCGTTGGCAGGTGCGGTCGTCGTTTCGACGCCGCAGGATCTGGCCCTCATCGACGCCCGCAAGGCCATTACCATGTTCCGGAAGGTTGAGGTGCCGCTGCTCGGCATCGTCGAGAACATGAGCTACTTTCTGGCCCCCGACACCGGCAAGCGTTATGACATTTTCGGCCATGGCGGCGCGCGCGCAGAGGCAGAGCGTATCGGCGTCCCCTTCCTTGGTGAGGTGCCGCTGACGATCGACATCCGCGAGCGCTCAGACGCTGGTACGCCAGTGGTAGTCTCCGATCCGGAAGGCGCCTCGGCCAGGATCTATCGAGATATCGCCGCCAAGGTGTGGGCGGAACTGGGCGGACGCACGCCGCGGCAGGCTCCTGCCATCGTCTTTGAGTAGTTTGACGCAAAGGTTTTCCCAACACGCTTTGACTTTGAGCGGGGCTTGCGGTCGTTGCGCGCCCGCCAAGGCTTTGATGCGGGTCATGAAAGGCTCGCCTTGCCGCCTCCTCTTGAATATCCGATGCGCCGGAGTCATGTTGCGGCGCCACATCGGGAGTTCGGTACCTCTTGATTTTGACTATGGCTGTCTTTATAGGCGCGTCCCGCCGGGGTCGTTGATGGCCACGGATCTGGGAACCGGCAAATCCGCTTCTCTTTAAGGCCGAGGGTTTCGGTCGGAGACCACGTTTGATCAATGCCTATAGTGCCAATGGGTCGATGAAGACGCTTGCGCCAGTTGAGGCGCAGCGCCAGCTCTCCGACGATATTGTCTGGATCGATTTGATCGAACCGACACCTCAGGAGGATGCCTATGTCGAGAGCCTGGTCGGCGTTCAAATACCTACCCGCGACGATCTGAAGGACATCGAGCCCTCGAGCAGGCTCTATATCGAGGGCAGCTCCGCTTTTATGACTGCTTCGCTCGTCTGGCATGCAGACCGAACGAATCCGGAGCTCACCGACGTAGCCTTCATATTGTCCGGCAACCGGCTTATTACGGTCCGCTACGCTGATCCAAAGAGCTTTCAGCTCTTTATCGCCGCGCTCGGCCGTATTCCCGACAAGGCGCGCGACGGCACAACCCTGCTTGCGAGGCTTCTCGAAACCATTGCGGACCGCACTGCGGAAATCCTGGAGAATGCCGTGGATCGGGTCGATACCTTGTCCACGGACATCTTCCGGGATCGCGGTAAGCGGCGCCCGCCGCAATTCCTCGAGCGAAAACTGGCAGAGATTGCCGAATGTCATCGGCTGGTCGGAAAGGTAAGGGACAGCCTGGGCTCCCTTTCGCGACTCTTGACCTTCCTGAGGAACGTGCCGTTCATGCATGAAGACAAGAGCGACGGCAGCCTCTGCGCCACCGTAGCTCATGATGTTGAAACCCTGTCCGAGCATGCGGCCTTCGTTGCAGGCAATATCGCCTTCCTGCTTGACGCTTCGCTTGGCCTGATCAACGTCGAGCAGAATTCGATTATCAAGATCTTCTCGATCGCTTCGGTGGTATTCCTGCCGCCGACGCTGGTCGCTTCCATCTACGGCATGAATTTTCATTTCATGCCGGAACTCGATTGGCACCTCGGATATCCGCTGGCGATCTTAACGATGATCCTCTCTGCCATCGTCCCTTTTTTCATTTTCCGCTGGAAAGGCTGGCTGTAGCAAGCCAGACGTCCCATGGGCCATCCTGCTGAACATTCCGCTGCCGAAACCACCAAGGTTCAAGGCCTGTTTGCACTCGCACTCGGCTCCGTCGGCGTCGTTTATGGCGACATCGGCACCAGTCCTCTCTACGCTTTCCGTGAGGCTTTGAAACCCATTTCCCATGACGGCGTCACCGAAGTGGAGATCATCGGTCTGATCTCTCTGATGATCTGGACGCTGACCATCATCGTCACGCTCAAATACGTGCTCTTCCTGCTGCGGGCGGACAACGACGGCGAAGGCGGCACTCTGTCGCTGTTGGCGCTCCTCACGAAATCAGCCAACGGCCACAGGGCGTTCCTGATGCTGCTCGGGCTGATCGGCGCGGCACTCTTTCTAGGTGACGCGATCATCACGCCGGCGCTGTCGGTTCTGTCGGCGGTCGAAGGATTGAAACTCGTGACCCCGGCTTTGGACAGCGCTGTGCTGCCGATCTCTGTCGGCATTCTGATCGGGCTCTTCGCGATCCAGTCGAAGGGCACGGGACTGGTTTCCCGCTTCTTCGGTCCGATCACCGCCGTCTGGTTCCTGGTCATGGGAGCGGGCGGTATCGCCCATATTTCCGACGACTACGGCATCCTGGCCGCCTTCAATCCCTGGTATGCCGTCCAATTCATGCTGCACGAAGGTTTTGTCGGCATTGTCGTGCTGGGCGCGGTTTTCCTAACCGTCACCGGTGCCGAGGCGCTTTATGCCGACCTTGGTCACTTTGGCCGCAGACCGATCCAGTGGGCCTGGTTTACGCTCGTATTCCCGGCTCTCACGCTCAATTATTTGGGGCAGGGGGCTTTGGTGCTCAAGCGGCCCGAGGCCATGTCCGATCCCTTCTATCTGATGTTCCCGCAATGGGCGCTGCTGCCGGTGGTCATTCTTGCAACCGCCGCGACCATCATCGCCAGCCAGGCGGTCATCACCGGCGCCTTCTCGCTCGTGCGCCAGGGAATCCATCTCGGCTACCTGCCGCGCATGCAGATACTTTTCACCTCCGAGACCAATACCGGTCAGATCTTTTTGCCATCGGTCAACACACTGCTTCTGGTGGGCGTGATCGCGCTGGTTCTGGGGTTTGAAAGCTCCGAAGCCCTGGCGACGGCCTATGGCATATCGGTAACCGGTGCCATGGTCGTCACGACGCTGATGTCCTACGAATTCGTGCGGCTGAAGTGGAGATGGCCGCAGAGCCTTGCGATCGGCGTCCTGGCACCATTGCTGGCGCTGGAATTGGTCTTCCTCGGGGCAAACCTACTGAAAGTGCATGATGGCGGCTGGGTTCCGGTGATGATGGCGATCATCTTCACCATTATCATGTGGACCTGGAAACGCGGCACCGCGATCCTGTTCGAGAAGACCCGCCGCATCGACGTGCCGCTCGCGACCTTCATTCCGATGGTCGAGAAGAAAAGCGATCATGCCCCGGTCCTGGTGCCGGGCGTGGCGATTTTCCTGACGAGCGATCCGGAAACCGCTCCGGCGGCTCTGCTGCACAACATCAAACACAACCATGTCCTGCACGATAAGAACGTCATCCTGACGATCGTGACTGGCAACAAGCCCCGCGTTTCGCTGGAAGAGCGCTATAAGATCGAAAAGGTGTCCGAACGCTTCACGCTGATCGAACTCCGTTTCGGCTTCATGCAATCGCACAACGTCTCGCAAGCGCTTGCTTATCTGCGCAAGACCGGTTTCAAGTTCGACATCATGTCCACCTCTTTCTATCTCGGACGCCGCAAGCTCGTGCCGGATGCGGAGTCGGGCATGCCGATGTGGCAGGACCGGCTGTTCATCGCCATGGCCAACACCGCGACCGACCCGTCCGATTATTTCCACCTGCCTGCCAATCGGGTGGTGGAACTCGGCTCCCACGTCATCATCTGACGTTCCGCAGGCTGACATTTATGTGAATGTCCTAATTCAGTCCGGTTTGCAGGTGTTTCGACTGCCGGCGTTAACCGCTCATCAAGGTTAATGATTGATCTTCACGGGGTCGTCTTTGCCTTGTGGAGTTACGGTTTTGCGTTCGAAGAGCGTTTTGCGTCGCAAGTCTGCATCCCGTCGGGATGCATGGACTTCCCCGGCTGTCTTCGGCCTTGCCTGTTGGCTAATCTTTCCGTCCGCCCCCGCCCATGGCGATCTGGCCGATCTTCTGACGGGGCTGGATCGGGCCGATCAATGGCGCATGGTCCTGACAGATTCCCCCGCAGGGTCGATTCACCAGGCGTCGCTGGCATTCCCGGGATTGAAGGACGCCGTTTCCGGCAATGCGGGCGTTACGCTCGCGGATGGTCGCAAGATTGCCTTGGTCGATGAAAAGCAATCCGCAGATCCGCGGCCCGACGAAGACCGCGTCAATCGGGCAGGGAAGAAGGGCCGCATCGTCGCAGTCGAACCGATGCAGCCGCCGAAGGCATTCTCCGCCGGCTCCGTCCTTCAGCGCTCGAGCGCGCTCACTCTGCCGATCGAGGGGCGTGATGAACTCGCCGCCTTTGCCAGAGCCGGCAAGGCGCAGAAGCCAATCGAGCTTGCATCCTTCTATTTCCGGAAGAAGGAAGAGCCGAAGCCGCAAGATGATTTGATGCCGATGATCGCCGGCCTTATCAACAACCAGCAGGCTGATGTGCTCGCAACCGCCTATGCGCCGCCGGAGCCCGACTTCGCCGAAGAATCGCCTTTCGATGCAATCTTGACGGAAAAGCCGAAAGGGGGACGGTTCATTCCGCCGATCGGGCCCGATGATCATGCTTGGGCCGCAACGCCGTTACCGCCGTCGGCGTTTTCCGCCCGCGAACAGCAATGCCTCGCATCGGGCATCTACTTCGAAGCGCGCGGCGAAGCAGCCCGCGGCCAAGCCGCGGTGGCGCAGGTGATCCTCAATCGTGTTCGCAATCCCGCCTATCCCGGCACCATATGCGATGTCGTCTACCAGAACGAGGATTGGCGCAACCGCTGCCAGTTCTCCTTCGCCTGCGACAATATCAAGGATCGTATCCGCTCCGAATACCATTGGAAAATGGCCCGCGAGGTGGCGATGGCCGTTACCGCCGGAAAGATCTGGCTTCCGGAAGTCGGTTCCTCCACCCACTATCACGCAGTTTATGTGCGTCCTGCCTGGGCTCGCACCATGAAGAAGGTTGGCCGCATCGGCCTGCACGTCTTCTACCGCACCTATGGCGGCGGCTGGAGCTGACGGTCTTCTGCCTCGCAAATGCGAAGCGATTCCCGCGACAGTTTTGCCCGCTCCCGGTTGCAATGCTACTAACAATTTGAATTTCCAAGGTTAATTAACCTTGCACGAAGCGCCGCCGACGCCTTGACTATGGGGGCGCTCAAAACTATGTTGCGCGCGACTTGAAAACGGGCCTGAAGGCGCGAAATCCCTCGCTGGCTGCACTTTTTGGCGGTCGGCCGGTTCCAAGGACCGGTTGCCCGGAAGCTGGGAATAGGGACGACGTGAATGACGGATGACCGGGACGATGGTCTGGAAGAGCGCCGGAAGCGCCTGTCTGCAAAACTCGCGGACAGGAAGGCTGAAGACGCGGCAGAGGCGAAGAGGGACGCGCAATCTGAAGAGAGCCGCAGGGGCATGGCCCTCGGTTTCAAGCTCTCCTCCGAGTTCATCTCCGCTGTCGCCGTTGGCGCCATTCTGGGTTTTCTGCTCGACCGTTTTGCCGGTACGTCGCCCTGGGGGATGATCGTCCTTCTTCTTCTGGGTTTTTGTGCCGGCGTTTTGAATGTGCTTCGCGCAGTAGGTATGGTGGCTCCGCCGCCGACCATGCACAAGCGGGGCGACGAGAATGGAAAGGGAAGCGGTCTCTGACGCCTCCCGCAGGAAGATTGGGCCGCTGGCCCGGCAATGAAAGAGGTAGACGGTGGCAAACGATCCGATCCATCAGTTCCAGATCAGCAAGATCGTTCCGATTGAGATCGGCGGCATCGATTTCTCCTTTACCAATGCCTCCCTCTTTATGGTCGCCACTGTGGCTTGCGCAGCCGGCTTCCTTTATTTCTCCACCTCGCAGCGCGGGCTGATCCCCGGCCGGGCGCAGTCGGTAGCGGAAATGTCCTACGAATTCATCGCCGGCATGCTGCGCGAAGGTGCGGGCAGCCACGGGATGAAGTTCTTTCCGCTGGTCTTTTCGCTGTTCATGTTCGTACTGACGGCGAACCTGCTCGGCATGTTCCCGTATTTCTTCACCGTCACCAGCCAGATCATCGTCACCTTCGCGCTGGCGCTGCTGGTCATCGGTACGGTTCTCGTCTACGGCTTCTACAAGCACGGTCTGCATTTCCTCCAGCTCTTCGTGCCAAGCGGCGTTCCCGGCGCGCTTCTGCCGCTGGTCGTGTCGATCGAAATCATCTCGTTCCTGTCCCGCCCGGTTTCGCTGTCGGTTCGTCTCTTCGCGAACATGCTGGCCGGCCATATCACGCTCAAAGTGTTCGCGGGCTTCGTTGCCTCGCTTGGAACCATGGGCGCGCTGGGCATCGGCGGAGCCGTCCTTCCTCTCATCATGACCGTCGCCCTGACCGGTCTCGAATTCCTTGTCGCCTTCCTCCAGGCTTACGTCTTCGCGGTGCTGACTTGCATGTACCTCAACGACGCGATCCATCCCGGCGGGCACTAAGGATAACGACATTGGCGTCCTAGGCGTCAGTCTACAGCCGCAACAACCATTTCGAAGGAGTTTCTCATGGAAGCGGAAGCAGCAAAGTTCATCGGTGCAGGTCTGGCTTGCTTTGGCATGGCCGGTACGGCTCTTGGCCTCGGCAACATCTTCGGCAACTACCTCTCGGGCGCTCTGCGCAATCCGTCTGCCGCTGACAGCCAGTTCGGCCGTCTGGTATTCGGCTTCGCCGTTACGGAAGCTCTGGGCATCTTCTCGCTGCTCATCGCTCTCCTGCTGCTCTACGCAGTCTAAGACCTGACCAGGCATCCGGATCGCGGCCGCTTGCAAGATAGCGCGCCGTGATCCTTCGCATTTGGAATACACCTGGAGGTGATGATGTTCGTGACCTCGGCATATGCGCAGACCGCGCCGGCCGCTCCTGAAACGCCTGCAGCACCGGGCGCCGCTCCCGCGGGCGATCCGCATGCCGCACCGGCTGGCGAAGTGCATACCGAAACCGGCGTCGCCCATGGCGGCGAGCACGGTGGCGGCACCTTCCCGCCATTTGATGCGACCTATTTCCCGTCGCAGATCCTCTGGCTCGTCATCACTTTCGGCCTCTTCTATCTGTTGATGAAGAAGGTCATCGTTCCGCGCGTCGGCGGTATTCTCGAACACCGCCACGACCGGATCGCTCAGGACCTCGATGAAGCCGCGCGCCTGAAATCTGAAGCCGACGCCGCTGTCGAGACCTACGAAAGGGAACTGGCTGCCGCCCGTTCCAAGGCACACACCATTGCAGAGACCGCTCGCGAAGCAGCCAAGGGCAAGGCTGCGGCCGACCGCGCCGCGATCGAGACGGAACTGGCTCAGAAGCTTTCGGTGGCTGAAACCCGCATCGGGGAGATCAAGGCGCAGGCTTTCGCTCAGGTCGGCCAGATTGCCGAAGAAACCGCCTCTGCCATCGTCGATCAGCTGATCGGCGCCAAGGCATCCGGCGACGACATCAGGGCTGCAGTCGCAGCCGCGAAGACGGAGGCCTGATACAATGGCATTCGATGCAACATTTTTCGCCTTCGTCGGTCTCGTTCTCTTTCTTGCCCTGATCGCCTATCTCAAGGTTCCGGGCATGATGGCGAAATCGCTCGATGAGCGTGCCGACAACATCCGCAAGGAACTTGAGGAAGCCAAACGTCTGCGTGAAGAGGCTCAGGCGCTGCTTGCCGAATATCAGCGCAAGCGCAAGGAAGCCGAAGCGGAAGCCGCTCACATCGTGGCATCTGCCGAACGCGAAGCCGCTGCCTTGAGTGAAGAAGCCCGTCAGAAGACGGAGGAGTTTGTGGCTCGCCGGAACGCGCTTTCGGAGCAGAAGATCCGGCAGGCCGAGGCCGACGCGATCGGTGCCGTTCGGGCCGCCGCTGTCGATCTTGCGATCGCTGCCGCCGAACGGGTCATCGGCAACAAGGCCGATACCTCCACGCAGGAGGCCCTTTTCAAGGACGCCGTCGGCCAGGTGCAGTCGCGATTGAACTGATTGCGATATCTTGCGGAAGATACGAACCCCTGGAAGCTAGCCTCCGGGGGTTTTTTATTTGTGGCTGGGTTGTCAGGCGAATAAGAACTGCCGGGAGGATCGATGCAAAAGCCCAGACTGTTTGGCGCCGACTACAGCGTTTATGTACGTAGCGCCCGGCTAGCTTTCACCGAAAAGCGCGTCGCTTATGAACTGGATGCGATCGACGTCTTTGCTGCGGATGGCCCGCCCGCTTCCTATTTGAAAAAGCACCCATTCGGCCGTATTCCGGCGCTCGAGCATGGCGACTTTACGCTGTATGAGACCGGCGCCATCACCAGATATGTGGACGAGGCCTTCGAGGGGCCGGCACTGCAGCCGGTAAATATCCGCAGCCGAGCACGGATGAACCAGATCATCAGCATCGCCGACGGCTATATCTATCCAACCCTCGTCTGGGGTATCTACGTGGAGCAGGTCTCGAAACCCCGTAGTGGCAAACAGAGGGATTTTTCCCGGCTGCAGACCGCGCTCGACAAGGCGCCAATCTGCTTACAGGCGCTGGAGGATCTGATGACGGATGGGCCGTGGGCAGGCGGATCCGACCTCAGCCTTGCCGATCTTCATTTGGCGCCGATGATGGATTATTTCATGAAGGCGCCAGTCGCTCCCGGCCTGATGAGGGGAGTTCCGGCGCTCGCTTCCTGGTGGAACCGGATTTCTTCTAGGGCTTCAATGCGAGCGACGATCCCGACGAGCTGACCGCAGGATGCTAGTCCCGAAGGTGTATCCTTACGTGCCTGGCAACTCGTCCTTCCTGAGCGGACGGAAACTCATGCGGTGCAGTGAGCAGGGGCCATGCGCCTCGATGCCCGCACGATGCTGCGGGGTGGCGTAGCCGGCATGGTTGGCGAAACCGTAGACGGGATAGACATGGTGGGCGCGCGTCATCATCCGGTCGCGGGTTACCTTGGCGACAATAGATGCCGCCGCGATCGAAACGGAACGCGCATCGCCCTGGATGACCGCCTTGCCGGAACAGCAGAGGCCGCGCGGCACGTCGCGCCCATCGGCAAGAACATAGGCGGGCGTGACCGCGAGACCCGCGACAGCCCGGCGCATGGCGTCTAGGCTCGCTCGAAGGATGTTGCGTTCGTCAATGTGGCGCGGTCCGGAGGCCGCGATCGACACCTCTGCGGTTGCCATGATCGCCTCGAACAGGGTTTCCCTCTGCAGAGCCGTCAGCTGCTTGGAATCGTTGAGGCCGTCTGGAATATTCTCCGGGTCCAATATCACCGCCGCGGCAACGACTGGTCCCGCCAATGGTCCCCGCCCGGCCTCGTCCGTGCCGGCAACCGGCCAGTGGCCGGCTTTCCGCGCCAGAAGTTCCAGGCTGAAGTCCGGGACGACCGGCACTTCTTCGAAGAGCATCGGAGAATCGGGTGACGTGCGAGGCAACATGGCGGCAACCTCGCACGTCGACCCGATCTCCTGCAACCCCCGGCAGGCGATGCGGCGTCGCTATCCACCGAGGGGCGGCGGTGGAACCGGGGAGAATCCGGCGCTTGACAGGACGGGCAAGCGCCGAAAACAGAATTACAACAGTGAAGGCCTCACGCCTGCTCCATAAGATTCCGCTATCCACCTTTGATGCCTTCGAGAGATGGCCAGTGAAGACGAAACACCAGGCTCAAAGCAGCGAAAGCTGAATACCTCCGCCATCCGGCCGAATGAACAAATCGTCCCGGAGCGGCAGACCGCGGCGGACCATTTCAAGCCGTTTCGTCGCCATTTCAAATCGCCGGCCGATCTGCCAGGCATAAGGCCCGGCTCCCTTCATCCGCTTTCCGAACTCCGCGTCGTAATCCTTGCCGCCGCGCATTGAGCGGACGAGCGACATCACATGCCGATAGCGGTTGGGATAATTCTGCAGCAGCCAGTCGCGAAACAATGGGCTCACTTCCAGAGGAAGGCGCAGCAGCACATAACTTGCCTCCGTCGCGCCTGCCGCATGGCCGGCCTCGAGTATCCGCTCGATTTCGTGATCGTTAAGCGCCGGAATCACGGGGGCCACCATGACCGCTGTCGGAATTCCGGCATCGGTCAGCGCCTTGATGGCTGAGAGGCGCTTGGGAGGGGTCGAGGCGCGCGGCTCCATGGTGCGGGCAAGCTTGCGGTCCAGCGTGGTGACGGAGATGCCGACCTTGGCGAGCCCTTTCGAAGCCATTTCGGAAAGGATGTCGATATCGCGTGTAATGAGTGCCGACTTGGTGACGATCGCGACCGGGTGATTGGCCTTGTTCAGGACCTCGAGGATCTGCCGCATGATGCGCCATTCTCGCTCGATCGGCTGGTACGGATCGGTATTGGTGCCGATGGCGATTGCGCGCACCTTGTAATCCGGTTTGCTAAGCTCGCGCTCAAGCAGCTTCGGAATGTCGGGTTTGGCAAACAGTTTCGATTCGAAATCGAGCCCCGGCGAAAGACCCATATAGCTGTGGGTCGGCCGCGCGAAGCAATAGATGCAGCCGTGCTCGCAGCCACGATAGGGATTTATCGAGCGGTCGAAAGACAGGTCGGGGGATTCATTCCGGGTGATTGCAGTACGCGGCTTTTCGACTTGCACCTCTGTCTTGAACGGTTCGAGTTCTTCGATGGTCTGCCACCCGTCGTCGAACACCTCCCGGCGTTCTGCCTCGAAGCGGCCGCTCGGATTGAGCCCGGCCCCACGTCCGCGCCTGCGGTCCACTTCGACCCTGAGACCGGAGGACTTTACCAGTGCATCGGCAATATCGGCCGTATGAGCAGGCGCCAAAGCGCTCTGCCGCAAATGGGACAGCTCGTTCATGGGGTGCTCCTGACGGGTGTTCGTCCCGTTTCTGATGATTAAATTCCTAGCTGCAAAATAAGAACATTGCAAGAACAAAATTTGGCGACAGGTTTCTGGTTTTTTGTGGCGCGATGCGGTAAACGTCAGGAATGCTGACTGTCATCTTGGAATGCCGCGATCAGGAATCAGAGCTGGCGCAGACGCTCTCGCTGCTTGTTTCCGCGGCGGTGGAAGGGCTCGTGAGCGACGTGGTGGTGCTTGATCACGGCTCGCGGGATGGTACCTCCCGGGTGGCCGATGCCGCCGGTTGCCGTTTCCACACCCATTGGGACATTAAGGATATTTTGCGGTCCGCGCGGGGCGAGTGGCTGCTGTTGCTGGAGCCCGGCGCCCGATTGCAGACCGGCTGGATCGATGAGGTCATGGAATATCTCGCACTCGGGAGGCAACCGGCCCGATTCGCCCCATCTCGGACTTACCGGCGGCCGTTCTTCAAGCGCATCGGGCGGGCCGTTCCTCCGCTGGAACATGGCCTGCTTTTTCCCAAACGCCAGGCAATCGCGCTCGCGAAGTCAGGCATGGATCTTGAAACGCTGGCGAAGGGGCAAAAAGCCATCAAGCTCGTCAGCGAAATTATTCCCGCCTGGGTCGCCAAGGCGGTGCATTAGCTGGGCGGGAGCCGCTCCGGCTATTTCTGCGATGAGGCGCCGCGCTTCAGGTGCTCGTCGAGCCGCGGCATGATCTCGATGAAGTTGCACGGCATGTGCCGATAATCGAGTTGCGCCTTCAGGATGCCGTCCCAGGCGTCCTTGCAGGCGCCCGGTGAGCCCGGCAGCACAAAGATGAAGGTGGCATTCGCCACTCCGCCGGTCGCGCGTGATTGGATTGTTGAAGTTCCTATCTTGTCGTAGGAAATGCGGTGGAAGACCTCGGAAAAGCCGTCCATGCGTTTTTCAAAAAGCGGCTCAAGCGCTTCCGGGGTGACGTCACGACCGGTGAAGCCCGTACCACCGGTGGTAATCACCACGTCGATCTCGGGATCGAGCGTCCATTCCCGCACCTGAGCGGCGATCTTGTCCTTGTCGTCAGTCACGATGGCGCGGGCCTTCAGCTCATGGCCTGCTTCCGCAATGCGTGCCGCAAGGGTGTCGCCCGATTTATCGTTTTCCAATGTGCGGGTGTCGGAAACGGTCAGCACGGCAATGCCGACCGGAATGAAGGAACGGGTTTCGTCGATCCGGCTCATGATGTCTTTCCAGCGTTCTGGCCAACGGTCTGCACCGCCTGGAAATACCAGTCCGGCCTTTGGCCGGTCAGATTTTCCGCGGCTCTCTCTGCGATCTCGGCGGAAGGAAATATGCCGAAGCAGGTGGCGCCTGAACCGGACATCCGCGTCAGCATGGCGCCTTCTGCGCCGATCATATTGGAGATCTGGTCGATTTCGCGCACCAGCGAGCGTGCCGGCGGCTCGAGATCGTTGCGTAGGCTTTTGAGGAAAGGGATCCAATCCATTTCTAAGGCACCGATCGGTGGATTCTCCTTGCGGGTGAGCCGCTCGAAGATGTCGGGCGTCGACACGCCCACCAACGGATTGCCGAGCACGAGGGCGAGCGACGGCAAGGTGGGCAAGGCTGCAATGTCTTCGCCTATGCCTTTGGCGACCAGGGCCTCGCTCTTGAGGCACATGGGCACATCGGCGCCAAGTGCCAGGGCAAGAGCTTGGATTTCCGGTTCCGGCAGTGGGCTCTTCCAAAAGCGCAGGAGACCCCGCAAGGCGGCTGCAGCATCTGCAGACCCGCCTCCGATCCCGGCAGCGACGGGCAGGTTTTTTTCAAGATGGATTGTGACGGGCGGAGCGGTGAAGCCGGTTGTTCTAAGCTTCTCCCGCAGCAGATCGCGAGCCTTTAGCACCAGATTCCCATAGGTGCCTTCCGCTTGATTGGGTAGAAGGTGCGCAAATCGTCCGGAAGCGGTGAATTCGTCGCCCTCCGCTGCCGCAAACTTCAGCCGATCGCCGGCGTCGGCAAAGGTGACGACAGTTTCGAGCAGATGATAGCCGTCAGACCGCTGTCCCGTGACGTGCAAGGCAAGATTGATCTTCGCCGGGGCCAGCTCGAAAAGGCCCGCCTCTTCGGTGGACCCGGTTTCAAAAGGCATGCCATCGGCAAACATGATGCGTCAGGACTTCTTGTCGGGATTGGCAGGTGCCGGTGGGGTCGGGGGAACGGGTGCGATCTGGCTGCGGTCGGCCGTTGTGGCATTTGGGTCCAGCGGTGGCAAACCCTTCTCGATCTTAGCCTTGATCTGCTCGCGGTTGATATCCTCGCCTTCCGAGATCAGTGCCCGGTTCCACTGGTAGACCGCTTCCAGTTTGCGGCCGACACGCCAGTAGGCATCGCCCAAATGGTCGTTGATCGTCGCGTCGCCCGCACGAAGCTGCACTGCGCGCTCGAGCTCGGTGACCGATTCCTCGAATTTGCCCATGCGGTAATAGGCCCACCCGAGCGAATCGACGATATAGCCGTCGTCAGGCCGGGCCTCCACCGCCCTGCGGATCATATCGAGGCCTTCCTCGAGATTCTTGCTCATGTCGACCAGGGAATAACCGAGATAGTTCAGCACCTGCGGTTGTTCGGGGTTGAGCTCCAGGGCCTTGCGGAAATTCGGCTCGGCCTTGTCCCACTGCTTGAGCCGCTCGTAGGCGATGCCCCGCTGGAAGAAGATGGTCCAGTCGCCGGCCTTCGGTACGGGGCCGACAACGCCGATCGCCTTGTCGTAGGTTTCCGCCATGGCTTTGTAGTCCTTGGCTTCGGAAAGCACGCTGCCATAGGCGATATAGCTGCGGATATCGCTTGGATCCGATTCGATCAGCGATTTCAGATGCTGCTTGGCCTCATCGACCTTTCCTGTTTCCGACAGCGTTATGCCCAGCTGCAGTTCCGAAATCCGCCGCATCGGCGAATCGGTCGGCACGCTTGCATAAAATTGGATGGCGCGCTCGGGCTGCTTCAGTTTTTCGGCAATGCCGCCAAGCAGGATCAGCGTATCGGCGCTCTTCGGATCAAGTGCGTGAGATATCTGCAGATAGAGCGAAACCATGTCCTCGGCGCCCTGGCGGTTCAATGCACCGCCAATGGAGAACAGAACGCCTGCAGCGCCTTCCGCCGCGTTGGTCACCTGCTGTTCGGGGTTCTCGCCCTTCTCGATGCTCTGCCGCAATGCCTTTAGCGGCGCATAGTTGGAAACCATGCCGTCCCCGACCGCGATCGCGTCGAGTGCCTTCTGCCTGTTGCCGGCGGCTGCTTCCAGGCGCGCGAGCGCCATGACGGCACGCATGAAGGTGTCGGGCGCGGTTGCCACGGCTTCCTTGTTGGTGACGGCCGTATTGAGATGCTGCCGGGCGGTTCCGATGTCGCCGGCTACCAGCGCCATGGCGCCGAGATGGTAGTCGGTGAAGACCTTGAACCACGGTGGGCCCTTCAGATTGCTGACGCTCGATATGGCTTGCTTGCCTTTGCCGGCGCCAACCTGTGCCCAAGCCAGGAGTAGCTGATGGGTCAACCGGTCGAGATCGTTCGGGCCCTCATAGGCGAGGACTTTTTTGGCCGTGTCGAACTTCTTGTCGCGCAACGCGTCAAGGCCCCGCACGATCTTGGTGATCCGCTCGACGGCTGAATCGCTCTTGAGGGCTTCCGCTTCCTGGAGCCCGTCGTCGAAGTCGCCGTTGAGCAGCAGCGAGATCATCAGCCGCTCGCGGATTTCCAGGTTGGCCGGGTCGAAGGTGAGCGCCTTGCGGTAAAGGGTGATGGCAGTCGAATAGTCATGATCCACATCCGCAGTGCGGGCGGCGAGGAAGGCGCCCGAAAAGGATTGGACGTCGCCGGGGCTGAAGGTCACGACCTCTGCTGCGGTCGGCCTTGGTTCCTCGGTTGCGGCATTCGCGGCCACACCAAACAGGAGGAGGGTCGCGACTGCCGCACTGGAAAGCAGAAGAAGGCTGGATGTCCGCCGCATGAAGATGCCTTTCGTGTAGAGCATGGCGCAGCAGTAAATGCCGCTGCCGTTCGCGCCCATTTGATTCACGACAGAATGGCTTTTTTGAAGCAGGTCCGCAAGGAAATCTCCAGCGCCGCAGTAGGCGGCGCCGGTCAAACCTTTGTTGGCCAGTACTGTTTTAGTTAACGCGCTGGATCGAAAAGTCGATGACCTCGAGAAGCGCTGCCTTGATCGGCGAGTGCGGCAGGGGCGCCAGCGCGTCGCGAGCGATGGTACCATAGTGCAGGGCGCGGGCGATGGTATCGTTCAGCGCGCCGTATTTGTTCATCAGGCCAAGGGCTTTTTCCAGGTTCTCGTCGCTGCTTTCACCCTTTTCGATCGCCTGGCGCCAGAAGGCCCGCTCGGCCTCGGTGCCGCGGCGATAGGAGAGGATGACCGGCAGCGTGATCTTGCCTTCCCGGAAATCGTCGCCGACATTCTTGCCGAGATCGGCGGCTTTTCCGCCGTAGTCCAGTGCGTCGTCGACAAGCTGAAATGCCAGGCCGAGATTCATGCCGTAGGATTTGAGCGCGCCGCGTCCTGCCTTGTCGGCATTGGCGATGATCGGACCGACTTCGGCTGCCGCGGCGAAGAGAGCGGCGGTCTTGGCGCGGATGACGGAGAGATAATCGTCTTCTGTCGTTTCCATGCTCTTGGCGACGGAAAGCTGCAGCACTTCGCCCTCGGCGATCACGGAGGCGGCGGTCGACAGCACGTCGAGCGCTTCGAGCGAACCGACCTCCACCATCATCTTGAAGGCTTGGCCCAGCAGGAAGTCGCCGACCAGAACGCTTGCCTGATTGCCCCAGATCATCCGGGCGGTGGATCTGCCCCGGCGCAGATCGCTTTCATCCACCACATCGTCATGCAGCAGGGTCGCCGTATGCATGAACTCGACGCTAGTCGCGAGCTTCACATGAGCGTCGCCCTGATAGCCGAACAGCGAAGCGGATGCCAGTGTCAGCATCGGCCGCAGCCGTTTGCCTCCGGACGAGATGAGATGGTTGGCCACCTCGGGAATCATCTGCACGTCGGAACCGGCCTTGGACAGGATCAATTGATTGACCCGTTCCATATCCGCTTTGGTGAGGTCCACCAGAGGCTTGACGGATGCGTGTTTGTTTTTGCCTTCTTCAAGCGGTATGACGACGCCCAACGATGAGGCCTCCCTAGCGAAATCTTTCGGGCGACAATAGAAAGAGGCGGATAGTGCGGCAAGCGCAAATCGTATGCTGCATGGTCTAATGGAGTTCAAAAAGAGTCATGCTGGAGATTATTCGCACCAACGACGTCGTAATCCTGTCGCTGGCGCAAAGCCTGATGAAAGACGCCGGCATTCACTGCATGATCGCGGATCAGTCGATGAGTGTGCTGGAGGGGTCGCTTGGACTGCTGCCACGCCGCCTCCTGGTGGATGAGGAGCGGGCCGAAGAGGCGCGGCGGATTTTGACGGATGCGGGGTTGGAGGCGGAGCTGCGGTCCTGATGACGGCATCGGCCTATACCATCGACGCATTTCATCGCGGCAGATTCCACATCATGCAGCCGAAGGGCGGCGGACATCGCTCCGGCGTAGATGCAATGCTGCTGGCCTCGCTGGTGGCGTCAGACAGGCCGGTCACGGTCGCCGATCTCGGTTCGGGTGCCGGCGCGGCCGGGCTTGCCGTTGCCGCGCGCCTCGCGGAAGCGAGAGTAATGCTGGTCGAAAAATCGCCGTTGATGGCCGATTATGCCCGCCGGACCCTTGCGCTGCTCGAAAACGCTTCCCTGGCGGGGCGTGTTGAGGTTCTCGAAGCAGATGTCACTTTGACGGGCAAGCCACGGATAACTGCGGGGCTGCCGGACGAGATCTTTGACCACGTCATCATGAACCCTCCCTTCAACGATGCCGCCGACCGCCGGACGCCGGATGCATTGAAGGCCGAGGCTCATGCCATGACCGAAGGTCTGTTCGACGGCTGGGTTCGCACTGCAGGGGCAATCATGAAACCTGGCGGGCAATTGTCGCTGATTGCCCGGCCGCAATCGATCGCCGAGATTATCGATGCCTGCGGCAAACGCTTCGGTGGGTTGGAGATAACCGCGCTCCATCCGCGTCCGGATGAAAGCGCCACACGCATTTTGGTTACGGCCATCAAGGGCTCGCGGGCGAGGCTGACATTGAGGGCGCCGCTCTTCGTGCACGGCGCGGACGGACACGCTTTCACGCCGTTCGTGGACGACCTCAACAACGGCCGCGCCGCGTATCGGCGAATCGGCCCGAAAGAAATCTGCAGCCGGCGTAAAGTCTGAACCGGCGGTGCGCTCTTCGGCCGTTTTGGCCTGTTTTCAGGGCGCTGCCATTGTGTTTGCGAATCCGTCACATACATGCTGGGGCAGGCCCAATGCGACAGAAGGAAGAAAAATGAGCGGGTTTTGGAATAGGCTGATGCCGAAGCGGTTCCGTAAGACTGGCGTGACGATCCCTGTCGTCCGGTTGCATGGGGCGATCATGGCCGGTGGCAGCCAATTCAAGCAGCCGCTCAATCTGGCCGGCGTTGCGCCGATGCTGGACAAGGCCTTCTCGAAGAAGGAGGCGCCGGTTGTTGCCATCGCCATCAATTCACCGGGCGGTTCGCCGGTGCAGTCGCGCCTGATCTTCCAGCGCATCCGGGCGCTCGCGGAGGAAAAGAACAAGAAGGTGCTGATGTTCGTCGAGGACGTCGCAGCATCCGGCGGTTACATGATAGCGCTCGCCGGCGACGAGATTTTTGCCGATCCCACCTCCATCGTCGGCTCGATCGGCGTTGTCTCCGGCGGCTTCGGTTTTCCGGAATTGCTTCGCAAGATCGGCGTCGAGCGCCGGGTCTATACCGCTGGCGAAAACAAGGTGATCCTCGATCCGTTCCAGCCGGAGAAGGAAGGCGATATCGAGTATCTGAAGGCGCTGCAACTCGAAATCCACAAGGTTTTCATTGACATGGTGAAGATGCGGCGTGGCGAGAGGCTGGCCGATGATGCGACCATCTTCTCCGGTCTCTTCTGGAGCGGCATGCGCGGCGTTGACCTCGGTCTGGTCGACGGATTGGGCGACATGCGAGACGTTCTGAAACGTCGCTATGGCAAGGATGCCAAGCTGGAACTGATCGGCAGCGCCCGCACGCTCTTCGGACGTCGCGTGCCGGGAGTGGTATTTGGCGAGGGCAAGGCCGGCGAAATCGCCGCAGAGCTGACCACGGGACTTGCCGCCGGGCTTGAGGAAAAGGCATTGTGGAGCCGCTACGGTCTTTGAACGGCCAAAACGTGAGGGGGAAATGGCGCAGCTCATATTTTTGATCATCCTGATCGGCGGCGGCTGGATGTTGTACAAAAAGTTCATCAAGGATGCCGAACGGCTTTCTCAGCGCTCCCGCCAGCACGAGAAGGAGCGCCAGACGGGTGCGGTCGGCACGCTGGAAAAAGATCCATTGACCGGTGAATACCGGGTGAAGCGGGACGAGGAGTAAGCGCCGCGGCCCGGCGTTTCGAAACCTTTAATCCTTGACCCGTGCCCCTCATGCGTGGCACTCGTCCGCGTCCCTCCAACCGAACCTGATATCGCCATGACCGAGCTGCCTGACCATATGTCCCTGACCCGCTCCTTCCAGGGGCTGATCCTCGCGCTCCATAACTATTGGGCAGACAAGGGCTGCGCGGTGCTGCAGCCATACGACATGGAAGTCGGCGCCGGGACCTTTCATCCGGCGACGACGCTGCGCGCGCTCGGGCCGAAGCCTTGGAAGGCGGCGTATGTGCAGCCGTCCAGGCGACCGTCCGACGGCCGTTACGGCGAAAACCCGAACCGCCTGCAGCACTACTACCAGTATCAGGTCATCCTGAAGCCGAACCCTTCCAACCTTCAGGAGCTCTACCTCGGCTCGCTGAAAGCGATCGGTCTCGATCCGCTGCTTCATGACGTGCGGTTCGTCGAGGACGACTGGGAAAGCCCGACGCTTGGCGCCTGGGGTCTCGGCTGGGAATGCTGGTGCGACGGCATGGAAGTTTCCCAGTTTACCTATTTCCAGCAGGTCTGTGGCATCGAATGCTCCCCGGTGGCGGGCGAGCTCACCTATGGCCTCGAACGCCTCGCCATGTATGTCCAGGGCGTCGACAATGTCTACGACCTGAACTTCAACGGCCGCGAAGGCGAGGAAAAGATTTCCTATGGGGACGTCTTCCTGCAGGCGGAGCAGGAATATTCCCGCCATAACTTCGAATTCGCCGACACCGCCATGCTGCATCGCCACTTCATCGATGCCGAAAAGGAATGCCAGGCTCTGCTCGCGGCAGGCGCTCCCGGCGCGAACGCCAATCAGATGCTGCACAAATGCGTCTTCCCGGCCTATGACCAGTGCATCAAGGCTTCTCACGTCTTTAATCTGCTCGACGCGCGCGGGGTGATTTCCGTGACCGAACGCCAGAGCTACATTCTGCGCGTGCGCACGCTTGCCAAAGCCTGCGGCGAAGCGTTCCTGTTGACGGAAGCGGGCGGCGCGAATTTCGGCAAAGAGGCTGCGTGATCGACGGCAGGCTCTAAGGCCTTCGACGGTCCGTTTGACGCCCTTGAGGAAGTATGCCTAGTGTCCGCCCGGAATTATACGGTTCTGGGGGATTCGCGCATGTATATTCTTCTCGGTATAGTCGTTCTCGTCGGCCTATACGTTGTCATGCTCTACAACGGGCTGGTCAAATCTCGGCAGATGGCTGAAGAGGCATGGTCGGGCATCGACGTGCAGCTGAAGCGCCGCGCCGACCTGATTCCGAACCTCATCGAAACCGTAAAGGGCTACGCCGCCCATGAAAAGGGTACGTTCGAAGAGGTTGTCAAGCTGCGCAATCAGGCGCAGGCCGTACCTGCAGGAGATGTTGCGGGTCGAGCGCAAGTAGAAGGTCTTCTCGGCCAGGCTCTTGGCAAGATCATCGCATTGGCGGAAGCCTATCCGGACCTCAAGGCGAACCAGAACTTTTCTGAACTCCAGGCCTCGCTGGAGACGATTGAAAGCGAAATTCAGATGTCGCGGCGTTACTATAATGGTGCGGCCCGCGATCTGAACGTCAAGGTCGAAAGCGTCCCCTCCAATCTGATCGCCAGCCAGTTCGGTTTTTCCAAGCGCGAATATTTCGAGATCGAGAACGCGGCGGACCGCGCCGTGCCGGCCGTCAAGTTCTGAACTCCGCTATTGGACCTTTCGGACGCAACGGTTTATGAGCGCGGTCGGCCGCGCTTTTGCGGCGTAAAATCAATGTTGCGGCGTCCCTGACGTGCCGGAACGGCATGGCAGCGCTGCAGATGGCATAAGAGACGATCACCATGGGCAGAGCCAAACTCACCATCCTGCCGCCCGGCAAGCCGCTCTCCGGCCGCGCCATGCCGCCCGGATCGAAGTCGATCACCAACAGGGCGCTGCTTCTGGCTGGACTTGCAAAGGGTACGAGCCGTCTCACCGGCGCGCTGAAGAGCGACGACACGCGCTATATGGCAGAGGCGCTGAGGGCCATGGGCGTTGAGGTCGGTGAGCCGGATGCAACGACCTTCGTCGTCACCGGCACGGGCAAGCTCATGCCGCCATCTGAACCATTGTTTCTCGGCAATGCCGGGACCGCGACCCGCTTTCTGACCGCGGCTCTGGCGCTCGGGGAAGGCCGGTATGTCGTCGACGGCGACGAACACATGCGCAAGCGACCGATCAAGCCGCTTGTCGAAGCACTGAAGTCGGTGGGCGTAGCGATCGATGCACCGAGCGGCTGCCCTCCCGTCACGATCGATGCCAATGGAGCCTTCACCAGAAATGCGGTCGTTATCGACGCCGGTCTTTCCAGCCAGTATGTCTCGGCGCTGCAGATGGCCGCCGCCTGCGGTTCCGAACCTTTTCTCATCGAACTCGCGGGCGCGGATATAGGCGCGCGAGGGTATATCGATCTGACGCTCGCGGTCATGCGTGCCTTCGGCGCCAAGGTCACCCAGCCGACGCCGTCTTCCTGGAGGATCGAACCGACCGGCTATCAGGCCGCTGATTTCGCCATCGAGCCTGACGCGTCGGCCGCCACTTATCTCTGGGCGGCGGAAGTGCTGACCGGCGGCGCCATCGATCTCGGCGTGCCGGCGGATGCTTTTACGCAGCCGGACGCCAAGGCCTACGAGATTATCTCGCAATTCCCGCATTTGCCGGCGGAAATCGACGGTTCTCAGATGCAGGATGCCGTTCCGACTATCGCCGTGCTTGCCGCCTTTAATGAGACCCCCGTACGGTTTACCGGCATTGCCAATTTGCGGGTCAAGGAATGCGATCGCGTCCGCGCGCTGTCGCTCGGCCTCAACAATATTCGCGAAGGTCTCGCGACGGAGGAGGGGGATGATCTCGTCGTCGCCTCCGATCCATCGCTGGCGGGCCAGACCCTGCTGGCGGAGATCAACACGTTCGCCGACCATCGCATCGCCATGAGTTTTGCCCTGGCGGGGCTGAAGATCGGCGGCATTACCATTCTTGATCCCGATTGCGTTGCCAAGACCTTCCCGGCCTATTGGGACGTGCTTGCCTCGCTGGGTGTGGCTTATACAAACATCGAATAACTGAAAAAAATCGGCCAAGCCAAGGGGAGATATGTCGTGATGCGGTGGTTCTCCGGTTTCTGGGTCTCACTTCTCCTTTGTTTGTTTGCGGCACTCCCTGCACGGGCGGAGGAATACATCCGCTCCTACCATTCCGATCTCCAGGTTGCCGCCGATGGCGACCTGACGGTCTCCGAAACGATAGTTGTCAATGCGGAAGGCAACCGGATCAGGCGCGGCATCTTCCGCGATTTCCCGCTGACCATGCAGGACGCTGCGGGACGCACCGTGCGTGTCGGTTTCGACGTCATATCGGTCACCCGCGACGGGCGCGACGAGCCTTATCATACGGAAACGGTGGCCGGCGGCATCCGCATCTATACCGGATCCGAGGATGTTTTCCTTCGCGACGGCGAACATACCTACGTCGTCACCTACCGGACCGACCGGCAGATCCGTTACTTCGACGACCATGACGAACTCTACTGGAACGTCACCGGCAACGGCTGGCAGTTTCGCATCGCGCAGGTTTCGGCTCGTGTGACGCTTCCAGGAGGCCGGGTCACTCAGACCGCCGCCTATACCGGTCCCCTTGGCTCCACGCAGCGCAACGCGCGCATGCAGGCAAACGGGAACGAGGCAAATTTCGCCACCACCCGTCCGCTTGGCGAACAGGAAGGACTGACCGTCGTTGTCGGCTTTCCCAAGGGCGTGGTCGCGCCGCCTTCTGCCGATCAGGAGCGCGACTGGTGGCTGCGCGACAACATCAATCTGTTCTTGGGACTTGGTGGACTGATCCTCGTCGTCGCCTATTACTCGGTGTTCTGGAATCGCGTCGGCCGCGATCCGGCCGGCGGGGTCATGGTGCCGCGCTGGGATGCTCCCGACGGCATCTCCCCCGCACTCGTCAACTACATCGACAACAAGGGTTTTTCGGGCGGCGGTTGGACAGCCTTTTCCGCGGGCGTGCTCGATCTTGCCGTCAAGGGATATGTGGTGCTCGATGATTTGAAGGAAAAGATCGTGCTGCGCCGGACGGACAAGACCGCGCCGCGGGATCTGCCGAGCGGTCAAGCCTCTATTCTGGGTTCCATCGGCGGAAAGGGCGAAAGCCTCGTGATCGACGAGGCGCACGGGACGACGGTCCAGTCGGTCGGCGCGAGCTTCCGGCGGGCGATCGAAAAGGAGCATCGCGGCAAGTATTACAAGGCCAATACGGGCTATATCGCGGGCGGCGTCGCTCTCAGCGTATTGTCGATCCTCGCCTTGATCGTCTTCGGGAATCTGGAGCCGGACATGATCGCGATGCTGATCGTGCCCGCCTTTTTCGCGGTCTTTATCGGCGGTTTTGCCGTGAGTTTCGGAAAGGGAATGAGGCGCGGTTCTTCCCTGCTGTCGAAGGTCGTTTCGGTCGTGATCCTCGGTTTCATCGGCCTGGTCGCTTTGTCGATCGGGTCGGCGGTGATGGTGGCACTCCTGTCCGAAATGACGGGCAACGATCATTGGCCCGTCCTGGTGGCCGTCGGCGGTATCGTTCTTGTCAACGTGATGTTCTTTTTCCTGATGGGCGCGCCGACGCCGCTCGGCCGCAAGCTGATGGACGGCATCGAGGGCCTGCGCACCTATCTGACACTTGCGGAACAGGACCGCATGAACATGGCGGGCGCACCGACCATGTCGCCGCAGCATTTCGAAAAGCTTCTGCCCTATGCGGTGGCACTCGGCGTGGAAAAGCCGTGGAGCCGCGCCTTTGAAGCATGGCTCGCAACGGCCGCGGGTGCCGCAGCGGCTTCCTATGCACCTGGCTGGTACAGCGGCAATTCCCATTCGAACTTCGGCGACCGCATCGGTGGCTTTGCCTCCTCGATGTCTTCCACCATCGCTTCGACCATCCCCGCGCCGAAATCCTCCTCGTCCTCGTCCGGCTTTTCGGGCGGCTCCTCCGGTGGCGGCGGAGGCGGTGGCGGCGGGGGAGGGTGGTAGGCCACTTTCCCCAATACCCCTGATGACTTTTTGCGGTGGGCTTGCTAAGGCCACACCCTGTTGAACAATCATCAAAAAGTTGATTATCGATGCCCGATCTGCTTCTCGAACTCCGCTCGGAGGAAATCCCGGCCCGCATGCAGCGCAAGGCGGCGGGGGATCTCAAAAAGCTCGTCACCGACGCGCTGGTGGAAGCGGGGCTGACCTATGAAGGTGCACGCGAATACTGGACACCGCGTCGGCTCACCCTCGATATCCGGGGCCTGACGGCGCGTTCCGCCGATCAGCGCGAGGAGATCAAAGGACCGTCGACCAAGGCGCCGGAGCAGGCCGTTCAGGGCTTCCTGCGCAAGGCGGGTCTTTCTGCCGTTTCCGAGGCGCAAGTCGTCAACGATCCGAAGAAGGGTGATTTCTACGTCGCGGTCGTCTCCAAGCCGGGCCGTCCGGCGGAACAGATCATCGCCGAGGTGATGCCCGGCATCATCCGCAATTTCCCCTGGCCGAAATCCATGCGCTGGGGCGCGGCTTCCATGCCGAAAGGCGCGCGGTTCTCCGGCGTCGAGGGCAAGGGGTCGGAAAGCCTGCGCTGGGTGCGCCCGCTGCAGTCGATCGTCTGCATGTTCGGCCCGGAACACGAAGAGACGCAGGTCATTCCCTTCGAGATCGATGGATTGGTCGCCGGCAATATCACCTACGGCCACCGTTTCCATGCGCCCGAGCCGATCATGGTGCGCCGCTTCGAGGACTATGTGGCGAGCCTCGAAAAAGCGAAGGTCATGCTGGATGCCGATCGCCGGAAGGATGTGATCCTTCATGATGCGCGCGACCTCGCCTTCGCCAACGGCCTCGATCTGGTCGAGGACGAGGGTCTGCTGGAAGAGGTCTCCGGCCTTGTCGAGTGGCCGCATGTGCTGATGGGTGAGTTCGAGCAGGATTACCTCGAAATCCCCGCCGAAATCATCCGCCTCACCATCAAGACGAACCAGAAATGTTTCGTCACGCGGCCGCAAGGCGGGGAGGGGCTGTCGAACCGCTTCATCCTCGTCTCGAATATCGAGGCGAAGGACGGCGGCAAGGAGATCATCCACGGCAACGGCAAGGTGGTGCGCGCGCGTCTGTCGGACGCCAAGCATTTCTGGACCCGAGACCAGGGCGACCTGCCGGACCTCGAGACGCTGAAGGACTCGGCCGAGAAGTTTGGCCTCAAGCTCGACAAGCCGCTGGACCAGCGCATGGCGAAGCTCGACGCGCTGAACGTTACCTTCCATGCCAAGCTCGGCACCCAGGGTGAGCGCGTGGCCCGCATCCGGGCGCTGGCTAAGGAATTGGCTAGGGTCACGGGCGCCGATCCGGCATTGGTGGATCGCGCCGCTGTACTCGCAAAAGCTGATCTTCGCACCGAAGCGGTCGGCGAGTTCCCCGAACTGCAGGGCCTGATGGGCCGCCGTTATGCGCTGCTCCAAGGCGAAAACGCGTCCGTCGCGGCTGCGATCGAGGATCACTACAAGCCGCAGGGCCCGTCCGACCGCGTGCCGGACGACAAGGTGGCAATCACCGTGGCGCTCGCCGACAAGCTCGACACGCTCGTCGGCTTCTGGGCGATCGACGAAAAGCCGACGGGTTCGAAAGACCCGTTTGCTCTACGGCGTGCGGCGTTGGGCGTGGTGCGCATTCTGTTGGAGCGGAAGGTGAGGCTCGCTCTCCTTGAGCCATGCCAATTTGTAAAGCAGCAGTTCTTTTACGCCAAAATCGTGGATGAATCGAAAAAGCAACAAGAACTCACGAAGGAATTGGTTCAACTTGGTGTTCAGGGAGCAGAAGACATAGGGAGCGCGCCAGCCAGAGGCGAGTATGGCCAAGTTTTAGATGTTAAAGGCCAGTGGATTTATCGAGATGTACTCGACCTCCTCTCCTTCTTCCACGACCGCCTCAAAGTCTACCTCCGCGACCAGGGTGCCCGGCACGACATCATAGATGCGGTGCTGACGCCTGACGCTGACGATCTCCTGATGGTCGCGCGCCGCGCCGAGGCGTTGACGGCCTTCATCACCTCGGAAGACGGCAAGAATCTGCTGGCCGGCACCAAGCGCTCCGTGCAGCTGCTCGCCGCCGAGGAGAAGAAGGGCACTGTGGTTGCCGATGGCGTGGCAGACGAACTGCTGCGGCTCGATGCGGAAAAGGCGCTTTGGTCGGCGATCCAGTCGGCATCGCGGGGAGCGTCGGAAGCTATTGCCCAGGAAGATTTCCGCTCGGCCATGGAGGCGCTCTCGAAGCTCCGTGCGCCAGTCGACCGGTTCTTCGAAGAGGTGCTGGTCAACGACGAAGATGCGGCGATCCGCGCCAACCGCCTGGCGCTTCTGAAGGCCATCCGCGAAGCAACGGCGACGGTCGCCGACTTCTCCAAGATCGTCTCGTAACAAAAAGGCCGCCAGGCTTTCGCCCGACGGCCCGCGGCCCCCAGCCCTGAGGGTCCGTTAGCTTGCCTTGCGCATCTTCTGCGCAGTGTGACGAAGCGCGCTTGTGCCGCCGTCATGCCCGACGCGGAAGCTGCGGATCAGGCTGAGCAGCTCATCGGTATCGGTCGCCAGCGCTTCGGCGGAAGCGGTCGTCTCTTCCGCCATTGCCGCATTGTGCTGGGTCGCTGCGTCGAGCTGGTTCAGCGAGGATGAAATCGACCGCAGCGTCGTATCCTGTTCGGATGCCGAATGGGCGATCTTGCCGACGATCTCGCTCGCGTCCTTGACCTGACTGGAGATGCGTTTCAGTGCCTCGCCGGCTTCGCCCACGAGCCGGACCCCGTTCTGCACCTGACCGGAAGAGCGGGAGATCTGGTCCTTGATCTCCTTCGCGGCCGCTGCGGAGCGCTGTGCAAGCTCGCGCACTTCCTGGGCGACAACTGCAAAGCCCTTGCCGGATTCACCTGCACGGGCGGCTTCGACGCCGGCGTTGAGCGCCAGGAGGTTGGTCTGGAAGGCAATCTCGTCGATCACGCCGATGATCTTTGAAATCTCGCCCGACGAATGCTCGATGCCGCCCATGGCTTCGATCGCCTGGGCAACGATCTGGTCGGAGCGGGTGGCCTCAGTGCTGACCGAGCCGACACGCTGCGCCGCTTCATGGGCACCTTCGGCCGTATGACGCACGGCAACCGTCAGTTCGTCGAGGGCTGCGGAGGTCTCTTCAAGGTTTGCCGCCTGGCGCTCGGTGCGCTGCGAGAGCTCGTTTGAGGCGCGGCGGATTTCTTCCTTCGAGCCGCTGATGTCGATGCCCTTCGCATTGACTTTCGCCATCGCGGCTTCGAGCTGCCCGAGGGCTTCGTTGAAGTTGTGGCGCAGCGCTTCGTAACGCGGCCCGAGATCGCCGCAGCGGATGGTCAGATCGCCGGTGGCGAGAGCTTCCAGCGCCTCCCCGATCGTTGATACGACGCGGGCCTGTGCCACAGCGTCCTGCTGCTGCATGTCGAGGTTCTGCTGGCGCTCGCGGTCCAGCTCCAGCTTCTGCTTCTCTTCCCGCTCCGCCATGGCGTGGCGCTCGCGGATTTTCTCCTGCAGCGCCTGTGTGGCACGCGCCATCAACCCGACTTCGTTGGCCATTTCCGTGTGCGGAATGGTGATGCTCACATTCTCGTCGGCAACGGCTTCCAGCGCGGAATGCACCGCCGCCAGAGGCTTGGTGATATTGCGGATGACGAGGACTGCGACCCCGAGCGCCGCGAGGAATGCAACGAGACCGAAAGAGACGACCTCCATGATCGTCTGCTGGATCTTGGCTTCGAGATCGTCCACGTAGACGCCAGTAGCGACCACCACGTCCCAAGGCTGGAACATGTTGGAGTAGACGGCCTTCTTGTAGACCTGATCGCTCGACAGGCCCGGCTTTTCCCAGTGATATTCCGTGATGCCGCCGCCTGCCTGTGCATTCGCGACGATTTCCTCCCGGAAGAGCTTGCCCATCTTGTCGGGTTGACCCTTTTGGGCGGTGCCGACGTTCTTGGAATTGAAGTGGAAGGTCATGACGATGTCTTTCGTCATGCCGAAAATATAACCTGCCGGCTCGAACTTGATGGCGGCGACAGTGGCGTAAGCCTGGGTCTGTGCCTGTTCGCGGGTCAGCTTGCCCGCCTTTTCCAGTTCGTAGTAGCTCTGAAGAATGGAGATCGCCGATTCCACCTGCGTGCGCAGCATGTCGTAGCGCTCGGCGTAGATCGAGGCGATCGAGGTGCGGATCTGGTAATAGGTCACAGTGGCGAAGGCCACCATAAGGACCGCCACGACGGTCAATAACTGATGAGAAATTTTTAGGTTCTTCATGTTCGCGCGCTTTCACCCGGCCGGATCTCCTGACGGAGCCGGGGCGGAGTAGATGGTCGGAGGGGAATTGCGCTTCCTGCGCTGGTCGCGTGCTCGCATTGCACGAAGCGACCATGCGTCTAAATGATTGAATAAATTTTAATTATCAGGCCAGGATCTGGCACTGGTAGATGGCCGCTGCATTCGACTCGCGGAAGGCGGTCTTGGCTGCAATCAGCGAAGCCGAAGTTCAAACCCATCAAAAGATAGGGGAACGGGAGCCATGGCTGCCTGATCGACTTTCTGTTGAGCTGGACCGATAACCGCCCCGGTTGTCGCCTCGATATCGATGCCATCCTTGGAAGCTTCGATCGTGGCGAGCTGGGTTTCCGTCGAAACCTGGGATGTGGTCTGGAGCGTGGCGACGGCCCTATCTTCGATCATCCACTCTGGAAGTTTGCTGACATGGATGACCGGCGAGCCGCCCAACCAGGCTTCGGTGCGAACGAGCTTCTTCTCGCCGTTGATATCGACGATTTCCATCTTCTGGGTCCCCTGCGCGAGCTCAGGCACCTTGTAGGTGGGCTCTTTCGCTTTCCGCGTAACGTCCGGGCAGTCGGCACAGCGTTTTTCGACAATGCTGGGGCTGGATGGATGCACACCGCCGACGGGCGTAATGGAAGATGCAAAAGTTGCACTGCTGGCAAACACGAGAGCCGTAGTCAGAACAAAACGCATAACCGGAATCCTTCCCTGATCGGCGGGAGGGTAGCGCGGTTTCCTTTCGATCCCGTCAGGACAATCGGTAAATTTTGAATGAATCCCGGGGAGGGGGCGGGCTTAACTCTCTTCGCGCGCCACCGCCTGCCAGCCGATATCGCGACGGCAGAAGCCGTTTTGCCATTCAGTTCGGTCGACCAGCGCATAGGCTCGCGCCTTGGCTTCGGCGACTGTTTTGCCCATGGCCGTCACATTGAGAACCCGTCCGCCGGTCGCTACCAGTGCGCCGTCCTTCAGAGCCGTGCCTGCATGGAAGACTTTTTCACCGGTAGATGTCTGCGGCAGCCGGCTGATCGGTGTGTTTTTTTCGTAGGCTCCGGGATAGCCCTTCGACGCCATGACCACAGTCAGAGCGACGTCATCGCTCCACTCGGCGGAGACCTGATCGAGCGTTCCGGTGGCAGCGGCATAAAGGAGCTCAAGCAGGTCGCTTTTCAGCCGCATCATCAGCACCTGGCATTCCGGGTCTCCGAACCGCACGTTGTATTCGATCAGTTCCGGACCCTTTGCCGTAATCATCAGTCCGGCGAAAAAGACGCCCGCGAACGGGTAGCCGCTTTCCGCCATGCCGCGGATGGTCGGCTCGATGATCTCCTTCATCGTGCGGGACACCATCTCAGGCGTCATCACCGGCGCCGGCGAATAGGCGCCCATGCCGCCGGTATTCGGCCCCGTATCGCCGTCGCCAACGCGCTTGTGATCCTGCGCGGTTGCAAGCGCCAACGCCGTCCTGCCGTCGGAGAGGCAGAAGAAGCTTGCCTCTTCGCCATCGAGAAAGGCTTCGACCACGACTTCCGCGCCGGCTGCGCCGAACGCGCCATCGAAACAGTCGTCGATTGCGGCAAGTGCTTCATCGACCGTCATGGCAACGGTGACACCTTTGCCCGCCGCAAGGCCGTCCGCCTTGACCACGATCGGCGCGCCTTGCTGCTGCACGTAGGCCTTGGCCTCGGCGGCATGTGAAAAGCGGCGATAGGCGCCTGTAGGAATGTCGTAGCGCGCGCAAAGATCCTTGGTGAAGCCTTTCGAGCCTTCCAACTGGGCGGCAGCAGCCGATGGACCGAAAACCATGATGTTCTCGGCGCGGAGGGCATCGGCAAGGCCGGCGACGAGCGGTGCCTCAGGACCGACCACGACAAGATCTATCTTCTTTTCGTGACAGAAGGCTGTCACGGCTTGGTGATCGTCGATATCGACCGCCACGATGGTAGCATGTTCCGCAATGCCGGGATTGCCGGGAGCGGCATAAAGTTGGGTAAGTTTCGAGGATTGGGCAAGCTTCCAGGCCAGCGCGTGCTCGCGTCCACCGGAACCGATCAAGAGAACCTTCATGTCTCGCCCTCGTTTTCTAACCTGACCGGCGGTTAAGGGGCGGGACGGCAAAGGTCAAGTGCCGGGCCACGAGATGCTCTATCATCTCGTGGCCCGGCCGCTGCGATCAAGCCTCTAACGGCGCGACGGTGTCGAGGCCTTGCCTCGCCGAATGTTCAACGTCGTCTGGAAGATCATTCGGTTTCGGTACGCAAGGAAGGGTACCGGCTCGTCTCTTGAGGACGCATTGGCGAGTTTTTCGTCCAAATAGGAAATGGCGGCCTCGAGCTCTTCATCCGCAACCGCCGTGTCGAACGCCAGCACTCTGGCAGCTTTCTTGGGCATTCATACCTCCATTCCTGGCCGCATCATGCGGCGGCTGGAATTTAGGTGCTGATTGCGGCGGGTGAGAGAGTCCCCGTTCTTTTCCACAGGTCCATGGTTAGCGGTCTTCCAACGCCCGTCCCGCTTTGGCACATCCTCGGCAACTTGTGGACCTGTCGCGGCCCACGTTGCCTTGCCACAAACTTTCACTATGGTCACGCCTCCAGTTTTCAAAGAGGACGTTCATGGCCGCCGATATCCGATTCCTTGCCGCCGCGATCGCTGCGGAGATAAACGCCCGCCCCGAGCAGGCCGCCGCCGCAATCGGGTTGATTGACGATGGCGCAACCGTGCCCTTCATCGCGCGGTACCGCAAGGAAGTGACCGGGGGGCTCGATGATTCGCAGCTGCGGACGCTCTCCGAGCGTCTGGTCTACCTGCGTGAGCTGGAAGCGCGCCGATCATCGATCGTCGAATCGATCACGTCGCAGGGCAAGATGACGGAAGAGCTTGGCGCGAAGATTGCGAAAGCCGCGACCAAGGCCGAGCTCGAAGACCTCTATCTTCCCTACAAGCCGAAGCGCCGCACCCGCGCCGAAATCGCCCGCGAGCGTGGTCTGGGGCCGCTCGCCGATGCGATATGGGCCGATCGGACCGCCGATCCCGCAAAACTGGCGGAAGCCTACATAAAGGGTGAGGTGCCGGATCTCAAGACGGCGCTCGACGGTGCGCGCGACATCGTTGCCGAAACGATTTCCGAAAATGCGGACCTGCTCGGAAAGCTGCGGCAGCATATGCGCAATGGCGCGACGTTGAAGGCCAAGGTGGTCGACGGCAAGCAGGAGGCCGGCGCCAAGTTTTCCGATTATTTCGATCATTCCGAACGCTGGGCAACGGTTCCCAGCCATCGCGCGCTTGCCATGTTGCGCGGCTGGAACGAGGAGGTTCTGACGCTTTCGATCGAAGTGGATCAGGACGATCCGTCGCCGGTGAAACCTGCCCAGCGCATCATTGCCCTGGCTTTCGATATCCGCGACCGGGGTGCTGCGGACCGTTGGCTGATGGAAGCCGCCGGCTGGACGTGGCGCGTCAAACTCTCCGTATCGCTGTCGCTGGACCTGATGCGGGAATTGCGCGAGCGTTCCGAGGAGGACGCAATCCATGTCTTCGCCCGCAACCTAAAGGATCTGCTGCTGGCGGCTCCCGCCGGTTCACGTGCAACGATGGGGCTTGATCCCGGCATCCGCACCGGCGTCAAGGTTGCCGTGGTCGATGGCACGGGCAAGCTGCTCGAAACGACGACGGTCTATCCTTTCCCGCCGAAGAACGACATCCGTGGCACTCAGGCCGAGCTTGCTTCCCTTGTCCGCAAGCACAAGGTGGAATTGATCGCCATCGGCAACGGCACCGGCAGCCGCGAAACGGAGAAACTGGTGGCGGATATGCTCGCCAGCCTGCCGGCGCCAAAGCCGACAAAGGTGATCGTCTCGGAAGCGGGCGCATCGGTCTATTCCGCCTCGGAAACCGCCTCGGCCGAATTTCCGAACCTCGACGTGTCGTTGCGCGGCGCAGTTTCGATTGCCCGCCGCCTGCAGGATCCGCTTGCCGAACTCGTCAAGATCGAGCCGAAATCCATCGGTGTTGGCCAATATCAGCACGATGTCGACCAGACGAAGCTATCGCGCTCTCTGGACGCAGTTGTCGAAGACGCGGTGAATGCGGTCGGCGTCGACCTCAATACGGCCTCGGCCCCGCTGCTTTCACGTGTTGCCGGCCTTAGCCGGTTGATTGCCGAGGCGATCGTCCTGCATCGGGATCAGAACGGCGCGTTCGAGAGCCGCAAGGAGCTCCTCAAGGTCGCCCGGCTCGGCAACCGCACATTTGAGCAGGCCGCAGGTTTCCTGCGCATTCCAAACGGCAAGGAGCCGCTGGACGCCTCTGCCGTGCATCCGGAAGCCTATGGCGTCGCCAAGAAGATCGTCGCCGCTTGCGGCCGTGATCTCAGAACCCTGATGGGCGACAGCGCAACGCTCAAGAGTCTCGATCCCCGTAGGTTCATCGACGAGCAGTTCGGCCTTCCGACGGTCAAGGACATCATTGCCGAACTTGAGAAGCCGGGCCGCGATCCGCGCCCGGGCTTCAAGACGGCGACTTTTGCGGAAGGAATCGATGAGATTGGCGATTTGAAACCCGGCATGCTGCTGGAAGGCACGGTTACCAATGTCGCCGCCTTCGGCGCCTTCGTGGATATCGGCGTGCATCAGGATGGGCTCGTGCATGTCTCGCAGCTCGCAGATCGTTTCGTCAAGGATCCGCATGAGGTGGTCAAGGCGGGCGACGTCGTGAAGGTTCGCGTGGTCGAGGTCGATGTAAAGCGCAAGCGCATCGGGCTGACCATGCGAAAGGACGGCGGCGAGGCACCCCCCGTTTCCGGTAGCGGCGCTCGCGACAAGCCGGTCAATTCCAAATACGCGAAGACTGAAAAACAGGCCTCTCAAGGTGCATTCGGGGCGGCTCTCGCGGAAGCGTTGAAACGCAAATAGAAATCGCCAGATGCCTGCAGCCAGATTCAGGCCGTCAAACAAGATTTGACGGCCTGTCTTTTTGTGGCATTTTTGAGGTTCCAATGTGCTTGCATGTTGCGAGGAAAGTACTATTTTTCAAAAATCATAAGGCAGCCTTAGTATCTTTGGAGGTGAGTCTATGGCCTCGTCCCTTCACAATCTCTTCAGCAAGATCATCAGGATAGGAACGCTTGTCGTCAAAGGCTCAGGCGGTGAGCAGCGTTATGGCGGAGGAGGGGGGCGGTCCGTCACCATCCGGTTTACAGACGAGGCAGCCGAGCGGGAGCTTGTCGCCGACCCGCAGCTGAAGCTCGGAGAGCTCTATATGGATGGTCGGCTTCTTATCGAAGAAGGCGACATCTACGAGTTCCTGGCGCTCGTCAAGGACAACACCCTGAAGGAAGGGCTGACCTTCGGCATCCTGTTGCGCTCTTTGGCGCGGATCGCAATAACGCAGTTTCGCAGTCGCGTGCCGATCAACCATAACCGGCGCAACGTCGCCCACCACTACGATCTCAACGCCAAGCTCTTTTCCATGTTCCTCGATGAGGACTGGCAGTATTCCTGCGCCTATTTCAACCCGCCTGGAATTTCTCTTGACGAGGCACAGGTCGCCAAGAAGCGCCACATCGTGGCGAAACTGCGAGCCGAGCCTGGCCAGCGGGCTCTGGAAATCGGCTCCGGCTGGGGCGGCATGGCGATGTATCTGTCCGAGTTCTGCGGGGTCGACGTCACTGGCATCACGCTGAGTGAAGAGCAGCTCAAGGTATCGCGCGAACGGGCGGCCAAGCGTGGCCTCGCCGGCAGCGTCCGGTTCGAGCTGCAGGATTATTATTACCTGCCGCCGCGCAAATATGACCGTATCGTCTCCGTCGGCATGTTTGAGCATGTCGGGCGGCAGAACTACCGCAAGTTCTTCAACAAGGTGAATGACGTGCTGGCCGATGACGGCGTCATGGTGTTGCATTCGATCGGTCAGCCCTATCCGGCGCTGATCAACAACCCGTGGATCGAGAAGTACATTTTCCCGGGCGGCTACATTCCCTCCATCGCCGAAGTCATGCCGGCGGTCGAAAAGGCGGGCCTGCTCGTCTCCGACATCGAAATCCTGCCGATGCATTATGCCTACACGCTCCGCCATTGGCGCGAGCGCTTCATGGCTCACAAGGCGGAAGCTGCTGCCCTTTATGACGAGCGCTTCGTTCGGATGTGGGAATTCTACCTCGCAGGCTCGGAAATGGCCTTTACCCACGAAAACTTCTTCATCTTCCAGATGCAGATCGTCAAAAAGCGGACGGCGGTCCCGGACAACCGTAACTATATCCAGGAACGGGAGGCCGAGTTGAAGGCTTTCGAAGCGAGCCGCATGCCGCTGGACCAGATCGCGGGTTAGGGAAACAAGGAGCCGGCCGGGGTTGTCCTGCTTGACCGCCGGCTTGGTCGAGAGCTAGAACCTCGGCCATGACGAACGCCGACAATTTCAGCGGCCGTGTGGCCGATGCTCCTTCGGACAATTGGGTATACCGCGTGTTGCCGCGGTCGGCCTGGCCCTATGCGCAGCTCGCTCGCTGGGACCGCCCGATCGGCTGGCAACTCCTGATGTGGCCCTGTTTCTGGTCAGCAGCGCTTGCCGCCAATGCCGCGCATGACGAGGGCGTGTTTTCGGCCTCGCTTTTCCTGTTCCACCTGATCGTGTTTTTCATCGGTGCGGTTGCGATGCGTGGAGCCGGCTGCACATATAATGACCTCGTCGACCACGACATCGATATGGAAGTGGCGCGCACCCGTTCGCGACCTTTGCCGTCCGGCCGCGTGTCCCGCTTCGAAGCGAAGACATTTCTGGCCGTGCAGGCCCTGGTGGGTCTTCTTGTCCTGATTCAGTTCAACACCTTCACGATCGTGCTCGGTATCCTGTCTCTGGCAGTCGTTGCGGTTTACCCGTTTGCCAAGCGCTTTACGGATTGGCCGCAGTTTTTCCTTGGCCTCGCCTTCTCATGGGGGGCTTTGATGGGATGGGCCGCGGTATTCGGCAGCCTTTCGGCGGCGTCGATCTGGCTCTATCTCGCCGCGATCGCCTGGACGATCGGTTACGATACGATCTATGCCCATCAGGACAAGGAGGACGATGAGCTGATCGGAGTACGGTCCACGGCACGCCTCTTTGCCGAGAACACCAGGGCCTGGCTCGTCGGCCTTTATGGCTTCACTCTCGTCTTCCTGTTGTTTGCTTTCGCCGCCGCAGGCGTCGGATTTTTCGCTTATGCCGGCCTTCTGGCGGCGGCCGTGATGTTCGCCTGGCAGGTGGTAATCCTCGATATCGACAATGCCGACCAGTGCCTGAGGCTTTTCAAGTTCAACACCCGCATCGGCGCCATCCTGTTCCTTGGGCTCACCCTCTCGATAGTCCTATAGCTCAAAAAGCAAGAAGCCCGATCGGCTGACGATCGGGCTTCTTCGTTATCGCGAGAAGCGGTGGACAAAGGGACAAACAAAGCCCTAGCGGCGCGCGATAATTTCCTTGCCTTCGATCTTCATCGAGATGCCCAGGCTGCCGGTCGTCCTGCGAACCAGGAAGCGCGGCCGGCGGGCTGCGAAATAGGAGTGGCGGCGGCGCGGCTTGGCTCCTTCGGAGCGAATGTCGCCAAGGTGGGTTTCCAGCGGTCGGGCGACGCCGTCGGCCTCCACCATCAGCATGGGTATGCGGAAGGCATTCGCCCAGCTGCGCCAGTCTGCGGCGATGTCGCAGAGGTCGTGGGCGACCAGAAGCGGGATGCAAAGATCAGGGTCTTCATGATGCAATTCCAGCGTAACGGTCACTTCTCCATCTCCGTGATCGATGGCTCTTGCGGCGACGCCTTTGAAAGCCCGAGCGGGAAGTGCGACGGACAGCGGCAGGCCGCTGGCCGGAAGTATTTTGCGGAGAACGGCACCGCGCTTGTCGATGGTAATGGTGACATCTCCTGATGCCTCGCGCAGCGCATAGGTAACCTGCTGCGGGAAACGAGACGGATCGAGCCTCAGTGTCGACCCTGCCCATACGGGCTTCAGAACTGTATTGTTCATCGATATGCTACCCTTGTTTTACCTGAGAGCCGTTGCCGGTTTCTCCACGGGACTTTTGTCCTCTGATAGCCAAAGCATAGGGCGGGCCTGTTCGAGACTGCTTAAAAATTGCGGTTAAAGAAGGTTTGCCTGACCTGATGGTTAGCGAAAACGAACCGCTTTGGGTTTCCGGAATGTGAATCGGCAAAACCTGTGCGGAGGCGGGACAAGAAACGGGGGGCGAAGGAAAAGCCCCGTGCAAGGCAAGTCGGGGATGATTGCACGAGCATCATTCCGACTTGCGGGGCCAGCCCATGGTATCGACCTATCTCACCTTCGATCTCGTCAATCGCGATATCCTGAAGAGCCTGAAGCAGATCTCCGGGCAGACGACGGTCGCAAACGATACCAAGTATTACCAGGACAATATCGGCAAGGTGAAATCCGTCGATGAGTTCCTGGACAACTACCGGCTCTATTCCTATGCGATGACGGCCCACGGGCTTGACGAGATGATCTATGCCAAGGCTTTCATGAAGCAGGTGCTGGAAAGCGATCTCGGCGACGAAAACAGCTTCGCAAACCGCCTGACCGATGACCGCTATAAGAATTTCGCGGCATCCTTCAATTTCGCTTCGTCCGCGTCGGATACCGCCGTTGCCCAGTCGGGCGGCCAGATGGACGAGCTTTTCGAAACCTACGATCAGACGATCGCGGCTCAGGAAGAGCAGATCGAGGACGACACCCGCTACTTCAAGGTCATGCTGAGCGAGACGGGCAACATCAAGAACGTCGACGAATTTCTCCGCAACGAACGCCTGCGCAATTATCTCTTCACCGCCTATGGCATAGACGGAAGATACTACAACTACACAGCTATTCGAGGAGTTCTCGTCAGCGATCCGAACGATCCCGCGAGCTACTACAACACCGCCTATGGCGGTAATCTTGATCAATACAATGCGGCCAAGACGGAAGACACCGAGCTGACGGAACGGCTAAGCCTGAACGGGACGGTTCCCCAGCTGCAAAACTCCATAACGCTCGGTCAGGAAAAAAAGGCCGATCTGGAAAGTCAGATAGCGGCCAAGCAGGCGGAGCTCGATAATGGCGGCGACGCCGCGGTACTACAGCCCCAGATAAATGACCTGCAGACGCAACTGACTGCCACCAACAACCTTCTGCAGGAGGATCAGAATAAGCTCACGACGCAGCAGACACGGCTCGATGAACTGAATGCGAGGCTCGTCCCTGTCGATCAGACGGCCCAGCGGCGTGCAGAGCTTGCTGAAATCATCAATGGTACCAAGGCCGACGCAGCCTATCTCGGTGTCATGAAGGCGTTGGCGGAAGATTTCAACTTCAATGCCGACGGCACGGTGCCGGTCGGGGGCGCCGTCACGGAGGACAAGCTTGAAGCGATCATAGCGGGTTTCTTCAACAAACAGACGCGGGTGACTCATGCCGAAGCCATGTTCAATCAGCAACTGTTCGAAGAGAAAATCGCGACCGCAACGAATGTCACCGACATCACCAGCGATCCGCGTCTTCTGAAATATATCAAAGTCGCATTCAACCTCGACAAGGCGACGGTCGTCAAATCCACGATCGAGCAGATCCTCACGAGCGATCTGGATGATCCGAACAGCTACGCGAACAAGTTCGGAGCAAATAACCCGCAATATCTGGAGCTCGCCAAGGCCTTCAACTTCAATACCGACGGCACGGTCGCAGCTGGAGATGCGCAGACGACGCTGCAGAGCAGCCGCACGCGCGACTACTACATGAGCCGTTGGGACGACAAGCAGGAAAGCGACTACGAGAAGGCGGTCAGGTTCTACAAACTGGATCTGGCGGCCGTCAAATCCCTCAATGACTTCCTGAGCAGCGATGCCCAGACGAGCTATGAATTCGCACTGACCGCAGTCGGCATAGACCCGTCGTCGGTCTCCAAGCTGACTGTGAAGAACGCGCTGAAGAGCGACCTGTCCGATCCCAACAGCTATATCTACAAGTTGAAGGACGAACGGTTCCTGACGCTGGCAAGACTGTTCAACTTCAGCAAGGACGGCGAGGTCACGGCACCTGTTCTGGCCCAATCGAATTCGGCAATCACCAATGTGGCCAAGGATTACATCCTTCGCCAGACCCGCTTTTTGGAAGGCGATGAGCTGGAGGCCAAGAAGAAGAAGGCCCAGGAGGAAGCCAAGTACTACACCGACACGATACAGCGCATCGACAGCCGCGATGAGCTGCTTGCCGACCGCAAGCTCCTCGATATCCTCCTCATCTCCAAGGGCATCGATCCTGCCACGATCACCAACGATGTCCTCAATAAGGCCTTCAATTCCGACCTCAGCGATCCGAACAGCTTCGTCAACAGCCAGCCCGACAAACGGTTGGCCCAGATCGTCGGCACTTTTAATTTCGACGCGAAGGGCGATGTCGATCGCAGCACGGCCGGACGGGCTCAAAACGGCGGCGAGGTCGCGGCAACCCAAAGCCTCTATGTGCGACAGCTTCTGGAGACCCAGCAGGGCGAGGAAAATGCCGGCGTCCGCCTGGCGCTCTATTTCCAGCGCATGGCCGACACCATCACCGATCCCTACGTGATCCTCGGCGACGAGGCGCTGATGGAGTTCTTCCGCATCACCTTCAGTCTTCCTTCGGAGATAGGCAACATGGAGGTCGATCAGCAGGCAAAGCTGATCGAAAAGAAGCTCGACCTGAAAGATCTGGCGGATCCGGAAAAGCTGGAGAAGTTGGTCAAGCGCTTCACAATCATGTACGATATAGAGAACGATACATCGGCAACGGCATCGGCGGCGAGTATTCTCGGCGGCAGCTCAGGTGGGATCAGCGCGGATACGCTTTGGGCGCTGTCCCAGATCAGGATGGGTTAATCCGAGTTCTCAGCGACGCTTTGCGCATCCACGTTTGTCCCCAAGGTCTCGAAATCCGGATCGGTATTGGCGGCCAACCAGTCGAGGTCCTTCTGAATGCTGTTCCGGCTTTCCTCTTCCATCCGTCGGTAGCGTGAAAGCAGTTCCTGTCCGAAGTCCGTAAGGCCGGCGCCGCCGCCGCTCTTGCCGCCGTGGCGGGTGAAGATCGAAGGCTCGCGAAACATTCGGTTGATCTCATCGCCAAGCAGCCAGGCGCGTCGGTAGGACATGCCGATCGCGGCTCCGGCGGCGCGGATCGATCCATGCGCGGCAATGAGCTCGAGTAGCTGCGCCTTGCCAGGCCCCAGTCGCACACCGTTGTCGAGATCGATGCGGATCGTGATTTTCGGTTTCCGGCTCAAGGGATTGCCACCACCTTGTCGGGGTTCATGATGCCGGCCGGGTCGAAAGCCTTCTTGATCCGCCGCATCAGATCGAGTTCGATCGGGGAACGGACGTGAGCGAGCTCGTCCCTCTTCAACTGGCCGATACCGTGTTCGGCCGAAATCGATCCGCCCGCTGCCAGTACAATGCCGTGGACGATCTCGTTGATCTCGCGCCAGCGGCCGATGAAGGCAGCCTTGTCGGCGCCCATGTTGGCACTGATCGGCTGCGAGATGTTGTAGTGGATATTGCCGTCGCCCAGATGGCCGAAGGCGCAGATGCGTGCGCCCGGAATAGCTGCCAGTACAGCCTTGCCCGCTTCTTCCATGAAGGCCGGAATTCTGGAAACGGGTACGGAAACGTCATGTTTGATCGAGCCGCCCTCCGGCTTCTGTGCATCCGAGAGGCTTTCGCGCATATGCCAGAGCGCCTTCTGCTGGGCGACCGACGAGGCGATGACCGCATCACGGATGAGACCTGCCTCAAAACCCTGTTCCAGCAGCGATTGCACCATCGACTGCGCGGTTTCTGCCGAATCTGAGGTGGAGATGTCGATCAGCGCATACCACGGATGCGGTGCGGAGAGCGGGTCGCGAACGCCTTCGATATGGCGGGTGGCGAACTCGACGCCGATGCGGGGCATCAGCTCGAAACCGGTCAATGCCGTGCCGCAGAGGTTGGAGGCCCGTTCGAAGAGCTTCAGCGCATCCTGCGGCGAATTGATGCCTGCAAGCGCGACCTGATGCCCGACCGGCTGAGGGAAAAGCTTCAACACGGCCCCGGTGATGATGCCGAGCGTGCCTTCAGCGCCGATGAAGAGATCGCGCAGGTCATAGCCGGTATTGTCTTTCTTGAGACGCCTGAGGCCGTCCCATATCTCGCCGGTCGGCAGCACGACTTCGAGGCCGAGGCAGAGCTGGCGCATATTGCCATAGGCAAGCACCGCGGTGCCGCCGGCATTGGTGGAGAGATTGCCGCCGATGCGGCAGGATCCTTCCGAACCGAGAGACAGCGGGAACAAGCGGCCCACGGCTTCGGCGGCCCTTTGAACGTCGGCGAGGATCGCACCGCCATCCGCGACGAGGACGTTGGCAACCGGATCGACGTCCCGGATGCGGTTCATGCGCTCCAGCGAGACGATCAGATCGCTGCCGCCGCTGCGCGGCGTCTGGCCGCCGACAAGCCCTGTATTGCCGGTCTGCGGCACGACCGGCGTGCCCGTCTCGCTCGCAAGCTTGAGGATTGCCGAAACCTCCTGCGTCGTTCCCGGCTTCAACAGCATCGGCGACGAACCGACATAGAGCCCCCGGCCTTCGACGAGGTGCGGAGCGAGGTCCTTCTGGTCCCGCAGGACGTGGTTATCGCCGACGATGGCCGCGAACCGGTCGAGAAGCTCTGGCTTTGGCCCGGAAATATCCATCGGCGTCTCCTCCTTCTAGTCCCGCGGTGCCGCTGCGCGGGCCAGCCGGTCGTTGATCGCTTCGCCAAGCCCGTGATCGGGTATCGGGGTGACAGCAATGCGTATCGCACCGGTTGCGTCGGCGCGCTTCAGATAGTCGAACAGATTTGCCGCCGCCTGCGCAAGATCGCCGGAGGGGCTAAGATCAAAGACTTCCTTTGCAAGCTCGATGCCTTTTATCGGGGTGGAACCCAGCCGGATCAAGGCTTCTCCGCTTTCCACATGCTCGGCATTCAGCCGCACTGCGGCTCCCGGAGCGTAGTGGGAGGCGAGCATGCCAGGCGCCTCGATGATCGCTGACGGGCCGTCCGCCCGCGTCACGGCAAGGCCGGTTGCCTTCTCGATCTCTTCGGCTGCAACCCCGCCGGGCCTCAAGAGGCGGATCATGCCGTCCTCGACCCGCACGATGGTCGATTCCACCCCGACGGGAGCTGCCCCGCCATCGATGATCAGCTGCAACTTGCCGCCCAGATCTTCGGCCACGTGCTTCGCACTGGTCGGGCTGACCTTCCCGGATGTATTGGCGCTGGGGGCTGCAAGCGGTTTTCCAAAGGCGCTGATGAGGTCGGCGGCAAAGCCTTTAGGAAGGCGGATGCCCACTGTGTCGAGCCCCGCCGTCGCCAGTGAATGAATGCCGCTCTGCGGCTTCAGTGGCAGGATCAAGGTCAGCGGCCCCGGCCAGAATGCAGCTGCGAGCTTTCGCGAGATGGGATCGAAAACGGCGTAGCGCTCCGCCATGGCGACATCGGCCATATGGCAGATAAGCGGGTTGAAGCGAGGCCGGCCCTTGGTTTCATAGATGCGCGCGATGGCGGCGGGATTGGTGGCATCCGCTGCGAGCCCATAGACCGTCTCGGTCGGGATCGCTACGGGAAAGCCGTCCGCCAGCACCGCGCAGGCGCGCGCTATGGCGTTCTCGTGGTCCGCGGTGATGTCGATGATCTCTGCCGTCATGTCCGCTCGTCAATAGCGCGGACAGCGACCCGCTTCAAAGCTTTTTGAGGATCTCGCGAAGCGCATCGTTCGACGCGCCGAGCAGAAGCACGTTCTTGATGGCCTCCATCGGGTCGCTGGTCTGGAAAAGCAGCCCATTCTTGCGGATCGTTCGGCTGACCTGAAATGGTTGGCCTGGCTCACCTTCGATCGCGACGGCGAAATACATGCGCGAATAGGAGGTGTGGATGCGCTCGAAGAATCTCTCCTCTTCCCCGATTTCGGAAAAGAAGTTCGCGATATAGAAAGACCAGCTGACAGGCACGCGGCGTGCCAGAAGGGTCCGCGCGGCCGTCACGTGGCAATAACCGAGATGCGGGCTTCCTTCGAGCGTTCGATGGAAAACGATCTTTGGAAACTGAATGGAACGGTGAAAGGCGTTGATGCGCTCGTGGCTTTTTTCGCCGGCGGCTTCAAGCCGCTTGCCGGTTCGCTCGGCGACTTCCTCATGGCTGATATAGCGGCGTTCCTGCGGCAGCCAGATGGGTTTGTGGCGGACGATCCGTCCGGTTCTCAGAAATTCAGAATGAGCAGCGGATTTCGTTGCCGCCGGCACGGGAGGGCTTGGCGGGGGAGCTTCGAAATAGCGGATTTTTTCTTTGGCCTGCACTGGCTCCGCTCCGGTTGATGCCGGTATTTTAGAATTTAGCCGTTAATGACAGGTTTCCCTTATGCGAGGCTGGAAGGGCTTTTGGCGTCGTCGTCAATGCGGTTGTCGATGTCGCAATGTCGCCTATGCGACAGCCGGGGCGGATGCTTATATCCGCATCAAGCTCAAGGTGCCGCCCGGCTAGGGAGGGCGGAGAATTGGGAAGCCGGTCGAAGCCCGGCGCTGCCCCCGCAACGGTGGTGGAGTTTAAAGGTTTGGCTAGAGCCACTGGGAAAGAGCCGCAAGGGCCGCCCGGGAAGGCGCCGGACCAGCCCCGAAAGGGGCAACTCCTGAGCCCGGAAACCAGCCTTGGGGAAGAAACGTTACCGATCGCGGCGGGCGTTCGGGGCAGGAACCTGGCAGGCCTGAGCCGGCCGGTTTTTCCATGTCCTTCCGCATGCCCGCAAGACAAGGAAGGCAAGATGGACATTCGCAACCAGGCGCTGCGACAGCTCAAGAACCGCCGCGAAGGCTTCAGTCTCGAACAGGCGTTTTATACCGATCCCAACTATTACAAGCTCGATCTCGAGATGATCTGGTATCGCGACTGGCTGTTTGTCGGCCATGATTGCGAGCTGCCGAAGAACGGCAGCTATTTCACCCTTCAGATCGGCGATTATCCGGTTGTCGTGGTGCGCGGCCGCGATGGCCAGATTCGCGCCCTTCACAATACCTGCCGCCATCGCGGCAGCCGCGTCTGTACCAAGGAAAGCGGTTCGGCGGTACGCCTGGTCTGTCCCTATCATCAATGGACTTACGAACTCGACGGCTCGCTGTTGATCGGGCGCCATATGGGCAAGGAATTCGACAAAAGCCAGTTCGGAATGAAGAAGGTGCATTGCGAAAGCGTCGCCGGCTACATCTTTATCTGCCTGGCTCAGGAAGCGCCGGATTTCGCACCGGTCCGCGCCGCGATCGAGCCCTATATGGCTCCGCACCGCTTGTCGGAAGCTAAGGTTGCGCATCAGTCGACGATTATCGAGAAGGGCAATTGGAAGCTCGTCTGGGAAAATAACCGGGAATGTTATCATTGTGCCGGAAATCATCCGGAGCTCTGCCGCACCTTTCCGGAGGCGCCGACGGTCACCGGCGTTGCCGGCGCGATCGATGATCCCGTCATCATTGAGCACTGGCAGCGGTGCGAGGCGGCCAATCTGCCGAGCGAGTTCCGGATCTCACCCGACGGGCAGTTTCGCGTTGCCCGCATGCCGCTGATCGAGGGAGCGGAGAGCTACACCATGTCCGGCAGGAATGCCGTGCAGCGGAGGCTTTCCGACGACGTGAAAATCGACGGCATCGGCACCATGCTGCTCTTCCATTATCCGACCACCTGGAATCATATGCTGGGCGACCACGCGATTTCCTTCCGCGTCACGCCGCTCGGGCCGGAGGAGACCGCCGTTACCACCAAATGGCTGGTCCACAAGGACGCGGTCGAGGGCGTCGATTACAATCTCGAAGAGCTGACGCATGTCTGGAACATGACCAACGACCAGGACCGCCAGATCGTCGAGGAAAACGCCTTTGGCATTCGCTCTCCGGCCTACGAGCCGGGACCGTATTCGGCCGAGCACGAGGGCGGCGTCATGCAGTTCGTCGAATGGTATTTGAACTTCATGGTCAATCGCCTGCAGGGGGATCAGGCAAAATTCTCGATCGTCGCCTAGCTCAAGGAGCGGCCGATCTCCTCTTCGTGATCGGCTGTGTCACATCATGGCCGGGGATTCTAGGAACAAAATCCTCGATCTGGCGTTGCTTTGCTCAACAACGACAAAGGAAACACCATGATGAAGTACCATCTTCGCCTGACTGCAATGGCCGTTGCCCTTGCTTCCACGTTGACCAGCTTTGCCCCTGCCCAGGCACTCCAGATGCCTTCGGCACCCGCCTTTTCGGCGCATTCCGCCGTCACGGATGTCCAGTATCGCGACCGCCGCGATTGGCGCCGTGATCGTTACGGCTGGTACAGGGGACATCGCGGCTATCGTGAACGCCGGCCCGGATATCGTTATTACAACGGCTTCTGGTTCCCGCTTGCCGCCTTTGGCGCGGGCGCGATCATCGGTGGTGCTATAACGGCCGATCGGGGCGGTTATAGCAGCCGTCATTATGCCTGGTGCGAAAGCCGTTATCGCACCTACCGTGCATCGGACAACACTTACGTTGCCAGTGCCGGTGTGCGTCGGATCTGCCGCTCACCTTACTGACCCGGTAGCATCAAGTTATCGGTCGCGACCTGGTCTCGGGCATGACGCCCGAGACCAGGTTTTTCATGCCTGAAACGTTAATCGCCTATTCAGGATCAATTTCCTAAAGGAGTGTAGAACATCCGGTCTGTCCGATATGGAAATCATCGGCTGCGGCAAAGAATTCGATGCATCGATTGAGGAATGGGGGCTCCAATATGACGTTCAAGAAGATGGCGCTTGCGGGAATCTCCGCCGTGGTACTCATAGTGTCGCTGACGCCGGCCCATGCCATGCCCCTTCCGGCCCGGCCGACGGTGGCAAATTCTGCCGTCACCGAGGTCCAATACTGGGAGCGCGATCGGTGGGAACGTCGCGAGTGGCGCCGTGATGCCTATCGCGATGGATATCGCGACGGCTATTACAACGGCCACCGTGGCTACCGGGAACGCCGACACGGCCATCGTTATTATAACGGTTACTGGTTCCCCTTGGCCGCTTTTGGCGCAGGCGCCATCATCGGCGGGGCGATTGCCGCTCAGCCCCGTTATGTAGAACCCGCGCCGCGATATGTCGAACCTGCTCCGACCTATGTCGAGCGCGGCGACATCAATCCTCGCCATTACGAATGGTGCGCCGACCGCTACCGGTCCTATGACAGCTATTCCAACACGTTCCAGCCGAACTACGGCCCCCGCCGGACCTGCTTGTCGCCCTACTACTGATAGGCAGCTTTTTCTGCGGGCGATCAGAGAATGCCTGCCCGTCTCAACAGCCACCAGGCGGCGAAAACTGAGACGCCCATCAAGCTGAATGCGTAGACCGTACCGTCGCTTCCTTCTGCAAAAGGAAGCGACGAGGTGTTCATTCCGAAGAAGCCGGTGACCAGCGATGGCGGCAACAGGAATGCCGTCATCAGTGACAGGATGTAGAGGTGCCTGTTCGTTTCCGACGACAGCTTCGAGTCGATTTCCTCATGCAGCAGCCGGGCACGCTCCTGCAGTGCATAAACGTCGTGATCCACGGCCTCGAGCCGCGAGATGAGCCGTGAGGCCGCATCGTCGAAACCCGGCGGCATCTCGTCGTCATCGACAGCCGCTGCTCGTCGCATCAGCGTCAGCACGGTCCTCAGATGGCGATGCAGCCTGACGACCGTCCGCCGCACCGGTGCCAGTCTGCGGCGCTCGTCGCGTGGCGCATTGTCGTAGACGAAGTCCTCGATCAGGTTCAGCTCTTCCGTCAGCTCCATCACCAGGCTGATCATCGTCCGTTGGAACTCGGCAAGGAGCGTCTCGAACACGTCAATAGGCTTCTGGTAACGCGACGCGTTCTTCTCGATCGCCGCCCGCACCCGGTCCACCGATCGCAGCGGTTGGAGACGCGTGGTGATGATCACTTTGCCGGACGCGAAGAAATGCAGCCAGCCGATGTCGCGCGTCTCGCTGTCGAACTCGCGCTGGAAATCAACGAGGGTTCCGTAGACGACCTGTTCGTCGAGAGTGACGGCCTCATGCGTGTCATGGGTCGTGAGTGCGGCGACCGCGGGCGGCGGGAGGTCGGGAAAACTTTCCAGGAAGGCAGCGACCCGCGAGTCGGCGAGGTTCAGGTGGAGCCAAAGGAAACCATCGGTTACTTCAAGATCGCTGCGGCCCGCATCAAGCGGCAGTCGGGTGCATGGCGCACCAGGCCGGAAATGGTAAGCCCAGACGAAACCGGGTACGACGGGCGCTATAAGAGACATCGGCGTGGCATCCGGAAGCATGAAAATCACTCCATAGGTTCCTTTTGTAACGCCAGTTCAACAAAACTTTCTGAAGCGCCTTCGCACAAGCAGGAACCTAGCAGCAATTGACAATCACATTTACGTTTACGTAAAAAGCAAACAGGCATGCGGCCGTGTTGGAATCGGGTAGCATCAGGCAGGCGGAGCTGCCGTGGGAGGAGAGCATCATGTATAAGGCACCGGTCGAAGAGATCGCTTTCACATTGAATCACGTAGCAGGCCTGGCGGAGGCGGTGGAGATCGGCAGATTTGGCGATCTCAGCGCCGATCTCGTCGAAGCCATCCTCGAAGAGGCAGGCCGTTTTGCTGGCAACGAAATGGCGCCGCTGGGAGAGATCGGCGACAGGCAGGGCGCGCGGTTGACCGACGGGAAAATTAAAACGCCGGACGGGTGGCCGGAACTCTACCGCCACTGGCGGGAAGGGGGCTGGAACGGGCTGACGGCGCCGGAAGCCTTCGGCGGTCAGAACCTGCCGCATATGCTGAACGTGGCGGCGCTCGAAATGTGGAATTCCGCTTCCATGGCTTTCGCGCTTGCCCCGACGCTGACCATGGGCGCGATCGAGGCGCTCGTCACGCACGGCAGCGACGCGTTGAAGGAAAAATATCTCGCAAAGATGGTATCCGGCGAATGGACCGGCTCGATGAACCTGACCGAACCGCATGCGGGCTCGGACCTCGGCGTCCTGAAAACGCGCGCCGAGCGTCGCGACGACGGCACCTACCGCATTTTCGGCCAGAAGATCTTCATCACCTGGGGTGAGCATGATGTGGCCGACAACATCATTCATCTGGTCCTGGCGCGGCTTCCCGACGCACCGGCGGGCACGCGCGGCATCTCGCTTTTCCTCGTCCCGAAATTCCTGGTGAACGAGGACGGTTCACTTGGATCCCGAAACGACGTCTTCTGCCACTCGATCGAACACAAGCTCGGCATCCACGGCTCGCCGACCTGCACGATGATCTACGGTGATGGCAAGTTCGGTGACGAGAAGGGAGCCATCGGCTGGATCGTCGGCGAGGAGAACAAGGGGCTCGCCTGCATGTTCACGATGATGAACAATGCCCGCCTAGCGGTCGGCATGCAGGGTGTTGCCATCGCCGAAGCCGCAACCCAGAAGGCGCTCTCCTATGCCCATGAGCGTACCCAGGGCAAGGCTCCCGGCTGGTCCGGTTCCGGCATGAGCCCGATCATTGAACATCCCGACATCGCCCGGACCCTGATCACCATGAAGGCGCTGACGCAAGGCGCGCGCGCCATCTGCTATGCCTGCGCCCATGCGACCGATATGTCGCACCACACCGATGGTGATGAGGCCCGCCATTGGGCCGAGCGGGCAGCACTTCTGACGCCGATTGCCAAGTCCTTTGCGACCGACATCGGGGTCGAAGTCGCTTCGCTCGGCATCCAGGTACATGGCGGCATGGGCTTCATTGAGGAAACCGGAGCTGCCCGCTACCTGCGCGATTCTCGTATCGCTCCGATCTACGAAGGCACCAACGGCATCCAGGCGATCGATCTGGTGACACGCAAGCTGCCGCTCTCTTCGGGTCAACAGGTGCAAGGCTTCATCGGCGAATTGAAGCAGATCGCCGAGAGGATTTCGGCTTCGAACGACACGGCTTTCGGTGAGACCGGCGACCGGCTGCGTGCCGCGATTGCGGCTCTTGAAACCACGACCCATTGGCTGCTGGAGACGCAGGCTGCCGGAAATGCGGCTGACGCTCTGGCTGGCGCGACCCCCTATCAGCGCCTTTTCGGCCTGACTTTGACCAGCTGCTATCTTGCCAAGGGCGCGCTTGCCAATACCGGGGACGGCGGAGCTGAAAAGCGCGTCGCGCTATGCCGCTTCATGGCGGAGAACCTCCTCGCCGAAACATCGGCCTTGAAGGACCGCGTCGTTTCCGGCGCTGCAAGTCTCCAAGCTGCCCGCGCAATCCTCGCCTGAAGGAGCTTTTCCGTGAGCGACAACCATATCCTCGTCGAGCGTCCGGAAGCCCAGCCGGGCGTGATGGTCATCCGGTTTAACCGGCCGGAAAAGAAGAACGCCATTACTTCGGCCATGTATAACCGCATGACCGCAGCGCTGAACGAGGCAAACGAGGACGAAGCGGTGAGAGCCGTTGCATTCCTCGGCACGGAGGGGTGCTTTTCTGCCGGCAATGACATGGGCGACTTCCTCGCCTATGCCATGTCCGGTTCGAAGGAACCACCTGCCGCCGCCGTCTTCATCAAGGCGCTGGCGGTTGCGGAAAAGCCGTTGGTGTCAGGCGTTGATGGGTTGGCGATCGGCATCGGTACCACGCTCAACCTCCACTGCGACATGACGATCGCCTCCTCCCGCAGCCTGTTCAAGACGCCTTTCGTCGATCTGGCATTGGTGCCGGAAGCAGCTTCGAGCCTGCTCGCTCCGAAAGTGATCGGACATCAGCGCGCTTTCGCCATGCTGGTGGCAGGAGAGGGCTTTTCTGCCCGGGCAGCGCTCGACGCCGGACTGATCTGGAAGATTGTCGAGCACGATGCAGTGGAAACGGAGACGCTGTCACTCGCCGCAAGCCTTGCAAAAAAACCGCCGCAGGCTTTGAAGATCGCCCGCGATCTGGTGCGCGGGCCGCGGGAGGCTATTCTTGCGCGCATGGACGAGGAACTGGTGCATTTCTCAGCACAGTTGAAGAGTGCCGAGGCGCGCGCCGCCTTCGAAGCCTTCATGCGGCGTTAACGCTGACAATCAAGAGAACGGGCGTCCCGACTTCTTTTGGGGCACGGCCGGGAATAGATTGTGTCGCAAGGAGAGAACTCATGCGCACTATCTTGCTTGGTCTGATGATCCTGTCGGCTGCCTGTTCAACGACCTCTGCCGGGACGTCGCCGCTTGCAGGCTCTCAGACGCCATGGAGCTTCGCCCAGTATCAGGGTGACACCCATACCCGGACTGATGACCGGCCTCAACGACCTCAGCGCTACGTCTGCGTGGTCCCGCCGCCACAGAGCGATGATCGCGACCGGCCGTATGTTTGCCGCGCCGACGCTGGACGGGTGGGTGGACGCTGCCGCTGCCCGAATGTTGTCGGCAATGGGCGTCTTGATCTCGACTATTGAGCAAGTGTCGGTTTTCTAAATTCAATTAAATCTTAATAAGCCATCCCTAACTCTTGCTGTAGTACAAGAATCGGGGACGTGCATGCGTAAGAGAACGAATCTGATGACCCGCATCCTCATTGCGGCATCGGTTGTTGTAATGGTCGCGTTGGCAGCTTTTTCGGCGCATATCTATTGGGTTCAGCAAACTGCGACGACAAGGGCCGTCCATGACAACATGAGCTCTTCGGGCCGGCAGGCGGCGGAAAGTCTTGCAAACTGGATGAATGGCCGCATCGTGCTGACAAGCATGGTGGCCGATGCCATTGCGGCAAATTCCGCAGACGTTCTTAAGGTCCTCGACAATCAGGTGCTGACGAAGCAGTTCGTGAGTACCTATTTCGGCGACGAAGCGGGCGTATTCACCATGTGGCCGAAACTGCCGATGCCGGAGGGTTACGATCCGCGCAAGCGCCCGTGGTACAAGGACGCGGTCTCAGCAAACGGACCGGTGTTGACCGAGCCTTATGTGGACGCCTCGAGCGGCGATCTGATCGTGAGCGCTGCAGTGCCGGTCAACGCGGGTGGAAAACTGGCAGGTGTTGTCGGAAGCGATTTCGCGCTCGACGCCATCGTCAATCTCATCAAGTCCGTCGATGTCGGGGTTGAGGCCACAGCCTTCCTGGTCAATAAGAACGGCACCATCCTTATTCATCCCGACAGCAAGCTGATCGGAAAGACGCTTGCCGACATGTTCCCGCAGGATACGCCGAAGCTTGGGGCCGATCTCGTCGATACCCGCCTTGCGGGCAAGGACGTGCTGGTGAGCTTTGTCCCCGTCGCCGGCCTGCCGAGCGTCGAATGGTCCCTCGGCTTTGCCGTCGACAGCGACGCTGCCTATGCGTCGTTGCGCGATTTCAGAAACAGCGCGATTGTCGCCACCGTTCTGGCGGTCGCCTTGATGATGGCCGCGATGGCGTGGGTCCTGAACCGGTTCGTCGTTCGCCCCGTGACCGACATGACGAGAGCCATGGAAAAGCTTGCCGCCGGGCAGCTCTCGATTGCCGTTCCCGGCGAAGAGCGTCGTGACCAGATTGGCGCCATGGCTGCTGCCGTCGCAGTCTTCAAGGCTAACGCGATGGAACGCGAGCGGCTGGAAGGCGAGGCGGAAACCGGCCGCCGTCTGACCGAAAGCGAACGGCGTGAACGGGAAGCGCAGAAGGCCCGCGAGGAAGCCGAGATACGTGCTGTCGTCGAAGGCCTGGCCGAGGCGTTGAAGGCGCTTTCTGCGGGCGATCTTGCCTATCGGATCGAAAAGCCGTTCCCGCAGCATCTCGATCGCCTCAGGGACGATTACAATACCTCTGTTGCCCAGTTGCGCTCGGCTCTTCAGACGGTCGGAGCAAATGCCCGTACGATCGATGCAGGTGCGGCGGAAATTCGCCATGCGGCCGATGGGCTTGCTCACCGCACGGAGCAGCAAGCGGCCTCCGTCGAGGAGACCGCCGCCGCGCTGGAGGAAATCACCACCACCGTCCGTGATACCGCTCATCGAGCCGAAGAGGTCGGTGCGCTGGTGACACGAGCCCGCGACGGTGCTGAGCAATCCGGCAATATCGTTGCCAAGGCAGTCTCTGCGATGAACGAGATAGAGGAGTCCTCGGGCAAGATTTCCAATATCATCGGAGTGATCGACGATATCGCCTTCCAGACGAACCTTCTGGCGTTGAACGCCGGCGTCGAAGCTGCCCGCGCGGGAGAGGCCGGCAAGGGTTTTGCCGTTGTCGCCCAGGAAGTGCGCGAACTTGCACAGCGCTCGGCTCAGGCCGCCAAGGAAATCGAGGCACTGATCAGCGCATCCAATATGCAGGTCCGTTCCGGCGTGACACTGGTCGCCGATACCGGCACTGCGTTGAAGAGCATCATGACCCAGGTTCAGGAGATCAGCCGGCATGTCGGCGCGATCGTCACGGCGACGCGCGAACAATCCACCGGCCTCAACGAGATCAATCATGCGGTCAATGCCATGGACCAGGGTACGCAGCAGAATGCCGCAATGGTCGAAGAACAGACGGCGGCAAGCCATGGCCTGGCGGCGGAAGCGGCAAAGCTGATGGAATTGCTCTCGCAATTCAATCTTGGCGGCAGCGAAGGGGCCACAGAATGGTCACATGGCAGCCGCCACGCGGCGTGATTGCCGATTTTGAGATTGGTGCCCGCCCGGTGAGGCGGGCATTTTCATTTCCGAAGTAGCGCCACCGTTTCGACATGCGGAGACCAGAGGAACTGATCGATCGGAGTCACTGAGGTGATGCGGTAGCCCCCATCGACGAGGATCCGAAGATCGCGGGCAAGCGTGCCCGGATTGCAGCTGACGGCGGCTATGCTCTTGATGCCGGAGCGGGCAAGTTCCTTGACCTGCGCCTCGGCTCCGGCGCGCGGCGGATCGAAGACCACCGCGTCGTAGTTCTTCAATTCCAGGAGCGTCATCGGCCGGCGGAAGAGATCGCGTTTTTCCACGCTTACCGGCTTCAGGCCTTGTGTGTTTCGAGCGGCATGATCGAGGGCCTTCAGCGATTTTTCCTCGCCTTCAACCGCATGCACCTTGGCCATGCGGGCAAGCCTCAGGGCAAAGGTTCCAGAGCCCGCGAAGAGATCGAGCACGCGTTTGGCTTTTGCCAGATGGGAAAGCACCAGATCGGCCATGGCGTCTTCGGCGGGTTTGGTCGCTTGGGTAAAGGCTCCCGGCGGCGGCGAGACCTTGACGCCGCCGAAGTCGATCAGCGGTTTTTGTGGCTCGATGAGGACCTCGCCATTGACCGAGACACGAGCGATCCCCTTGAGGCCCAGGACGGTTTCAGTCGCGGCGCGACGCTGCTTGTCGGAAAGTGGCTTCAGGTCATGGGCGGCGAGATCGAGTCCGGAAAGCGTTTCCAGCACCGTAATGTGAAAGGTATCGGAGCCGACCGCCAACGCTTGTCCGACCGCCCGGATAGCTTCGAGCCGCGCCATGATGCCGGGTGAGGCGATCGGACATTCCTCGATCGAGACGATATGGTTGGTCTCGGCACGGTTGAAGCCGAGCAGAAAATCCTTTTCTGTCTTGCGGGCCGAAAAGACCGTCCGCCGCCGCTCGCCGGGCTGCGCGACGACAAGCTCGCCCACCTCCGGCGCAAGACCCTTGGATTTCAGCGCCTCGACCACCAATTCACGTTTGAAATCGCGATAAGGGGTCTCGGCCAGATGCTGAAGCGAACAGCCGCCGCAGGCGTCCCGGTCAGGGTCGAAATGGCGACAGAGCGGCGTGATGCGGTCCGGCGAAACCTGCGTGATCGACATCAGTGAACCATGGTTGCCGTTGCGGGCGATTGCCACCGTCTCGCCTGGCAGCGTATGCGGCACGTAGACCAGGCCTTGATCGCTTTCCGCAATGCCATGGCCCTGCGCACCGAGCCGCGTGATCTGGACTGTTTCTGTGCTCATTCCGGTTTCTTTCCTGCGAGCAGGAATTCCTGATTGCCATCGCCGCCCGCTATTGGGGAAGGGATCAGGCCAAGGCTCGTCCAGCCCATATCTTCCGTCAGCCAGCGTTCCAGTTCGGCCGCAACCTGGGGCGCCGTCTCAGGCTCCCGCAGCAGACCTCCCTTGCCGATCGCCTCACGGCCGGCTTCGAATTGCGGCTTGACAAGAAGCACGCATATGGCCCCTGGCGTTGCGAGGTTCAACGCCGGCGGCAAGGCAAGCTTCAGCGAAATGAAAGACACGTCCGAGACAACGAAATCGATCGCACGGCCGCCGATATCGTCCGCGGTGAGATTGCGGGCGTTCAATCCCTCTATATTCGTCACGCGCTGATCGTCGGCAATCTTCTCGTGCATCTGCCCGTGACCGACGTCGAGCGCGGTGACATGGAACGCGCCACGTTCGAGCAGCACCTGCGTGAAGCCGCCGGTGGAGGCGCCCACGTCGAGGCAATTCGTGCCGCGTGGGTCAAGCGAGAAATGATCGAGCGCTGCGACGAGCTTGAGGGCCGCCCGGGATACGTAATGCTTTGCGGGGTCATCGACAGCAATCCTCACATCCGGTGAGAGCAGCTGGCCCGGTTTGGTCACCACCTGGCCGTTCACCGTAACCGTGCCGCGTGCAATTGCGTCGCGCGCCCGGGAGCGGCTGTCGAACAGTCGAAGGGACACCAGGAGTTGGTCGAGGCGTTGGTTTTCTGCGGTTTTGGACATGATGTTATGTCAATGCCCGCCCCGCATGATGCTGGCAAGGCCATCGGCTATGAAAACTTGGGAGACGGTTCAACGTAATTTTAATCGACTTGCGGTTTTCTGCGGATGGAGGAGACGCCCAGGCTGTGTCATCCGGAAAAAGCGAAAGTCGTCATGTCACTAAAAAATCTCTCCCTCAATAAAAAACTGATCATTACCTTCGTGGCTCTGATGTCGGTCTGCCTGCTCGCTTCGGCGGGCGTCTATTGGCAGTCCTTGAGGTCTAACCGCGCCTCCGTGCAGCAGATCACTGCGCAGGAAATCATGATGAATGTGGATGCGGCGCTCGAAGCGATGCTGGAGCAGGCCGTCAATCAGCGCGGCTTCCTGCTCTTCAAGAGCGACAGCACTTACAAGGATGTGTTCGTCAACCGCGACAAGATGATTGCCGCCATCGATGCTGGCAAGAAGGCAGCTGCAGGCATGCCGGACCTCATCGCTTCGCTGGACGCCATGCGTGCCGCGGCCGACGTCTTCCACACCCAGCTGACCGAGCCGCAGCTTGCTGCCCGCAAGAATACCGATATGCCGATCGACCAGGTGATCGAAATCGGCCGCAACCAGGCCAAGGGCCAGCTTGACGGCTTCCGCGACGCCGCGGCGAAGATCAAGAAACAGGCCATGGACCTGACGACGGGTACGCGCATCGAGCAGGCCGACGCGTTTGGTGACCTGCTGATGGCGCTCCTCCTGGGTGGCGGCCTCGCCGGCGCGATCGCAGCGGGCCTGGTCTGGGCTTTGTCGCGGGCGATCGTCACCCCGATCATCGGCATGACGGAGGCCATGACCTCTCTCGCCGGCGGCAACCATAACATCGACGTTCCCGCTCTTGATCGCGGTGACGAGGTGGGCCTGATGGCCAAGGCCGTGGCCGTCTTCAAAGATGCCGCGATCGAAAAGCAGCGGCTTGCCCATGACGCCGACGCGCTGCGTGAGACCAATGAGCGCGAACGTCTTTCCAACGATGCGCAAAAGGCCAAGGAAGCCGCCGAGATTGAATTCGCCATGGACTCGCTCGCATCGGGCCTCGCAAGCCTTGCCAATGGCGATGTCGCCTATCGGCTTGAAAAGCCGTTCTCCGGCCGTCTGGACCGGCTACGGACCGATTTCAACCAGGCGCTCGAGAAGCTCCAGGCAGCCCTCCGCGCAGTTGGCGACAACGCATCCGCAATCAGCGCGGGCGCCGTCGAAATCCGTGCCGCTGCCGACGACCTCGGCCGCCGTACCGAACAGCAGGCGGCTTCTGTCGAGGAGACCGCGGCCGCACTCGAAGAAGTGACGACGACCGTCCGGGAATCGGCCCGTCGCGCCGAAGATGTCGGCCAGCGTGTGCAGCGCGCCCGATTCGGTGCCGAGAAATCGGGCGAAGTGGTTCGTCGCGCCGTCTCCGCCATGGAGCAGATCTCAAAGTCCTCCGGCGAGATCATCAATATCATCAGCGTCATCGACGACATCGCGTTCCAGACGAACCTGCTTGCCCTGAACGCCGGCGTCGAAGCCGCCCGTGCGGGGGATGCGGGCAAGGGCTTTGCCGTCGTCGCGCAGGAAGTTCGCGAACTCGCCCAACGTTCGGCCAACGCGGCAAAGGAGATCAAGTCGCTCATCACGACCTCCAGCCAGCAGGTCGATGCCGGGGTGGCTCTGGTCGGGGAAACCGGTCAGGCGCTGGAAGCGATCGTCGGCGAGGTGCAGCAGATCAACGAGCATCTGAGTGCGATCGTCATTTCCACCCGCGAGCAGTCCACCGGGTTGCAGGAGATCAACACCTCCGTCAACACCATGGATCAGGGCACGCAGCAGAACGCGGCCATGGTGGAAGAGCAGACTGCCGCGAGCCACAAGCTCGCCCATGAAGCCGAGGCATTGGATGCGCTCCTGAAGCAGTTCAATCTCGGAGGACCTTCCACTGGCCGCATCGCACGACCGATGGCCGCTCCTGCCGAAGCCCGCCCCGCAGCATCGCCCGTCAATGCATTGCGCTCGACGGTCGCCCGTGCCTTCTCCGGCAAGACGGCAACCGCAGCCGCGGTGAGGGAAGACTGGTCGGAATTCTGATCCCCGAACAATAAAATGCCAAGGCAGGCCGGAATGCTTTTTGGCCTGCCTTTTCTGTTTAAAGGTTCCGGTCTATCGTCCGGCCCAACCAGGCTGGAGGGATGGAAATGCGGTGGACCTTTTTGTTGGGCGGGCTTTTATTGGCCTCCAATTCGGCCTTGGCCAATGATACGACCGCCGAACTGACGACCGGCGGTCTCATCTACGCCCAGACCTCCGAAGTGACCATGGAAGAGGAAAACCTCTACATTTCCCAGGACGAGGTTCTGGTGGACTATGTCTTCAGGAATAGCGGCAAGTCTGATTTTGAAAGCATCATCGCTTTTCCCATGCCGGATGTCGTCGGCGGTTCGCAAAGCGACATTGCTTACGGTGATCCGGAAAGCGACAACTTCCTTGGTTTTTCGGTCATGCAGGACGGCAGACAGATCACGCCGCAGCTGCAGCAGCGGGTGATCGCGATGGGCATCGATCGCACCGAGGAATTGCTGGCCCAGCAAGTTCCGCTTCTGCCCTATAGTGAAAAGACCGGCGAGGCGCTCCAGAACCTGCCCGAGGACGTCAAGAAGCGTTGGATCTCCGAGGGCTTGGTCTATGTCGATCGCTACGATGCCGGAAAGGGCTGGCAGGAGGATCTGCGGCCGGTCTGGACGCTGCGTTCCGTCTATTGGTGGAAAACCACGTTTCCCGCCGGGAAACCAGTACGCGTCAGCCACCGCTACAAGCCGAGCGTCGGCGGCACGGTTGCCATGAGCTTCATCGAGGATGGCGAGCCGGGTTTCAACTACGACACCTACGTGGATCGCTATTGTCTCGATACCGTCTTCATGAAGACCGCCGCCAAGCTGGAAGCGGCCGCAGGCAAGTCCGGGCCGCACTATACCGAGCAATGGGTGTCATACATCCTCACGACCGGCGCCAACTGGAACGGACCGATCGGCAAATTCAAGCTGACCGTCGACAAAGGGCGCCCGCAAAACTACGTCAGCTTTTGCGGCAATGGCGTGAAGAAGGTCGGTCCAACGACCTTCGAGATGACGGCGACGGATTTCTATCCGGAAAAGGATTTGCACGTCCTGTTTCTGACGGCCGCCGACAACTGAGCAGATCCGTCACCCCGCGAAACCGACGCCGATCCGGGTTTGGCCGAGCGCGTTGAACACCGTCGAGACGATGCCGGCGCGGTCGAGGCCGGCCTTGGCATACATGGCGTCCGGACTCGCTTGTTCCATCCAGATGTCCGGCAGGACCATGGAACGGATCTTCAGCCCGTTGTCGAGCAATCCCTCGGAGGCGAGGAATTGCAGCACGTGACTGCCGAAGCCGCCGACGGCGCCTTCCTCGATGGTGATCAGCACCTCGTGATGGCGGACGAGCTGACGGATCATGTCGTGGTCGAGCGGCTTGGCGAAACGGGCATCCGCGACGGTTGTTGAAAGTCCGGCTGCGTCGAGATCTTCTGCCGCCAGCAGACAGTCCTTGAGCCTTGTGCCGAAGGAGAGGATCGCAACCTTTGCTCCCTGCTTCACGACGCGGCCCTTGCCGATTTCGAGGATCTCACCGCGCTCCGGCAGTTCGACACCGACGCCTTCGCCGCGCGGATAGCGAAACGAGATCGGGCCTTGGTCATAGGCTGCGGCAGTGCGCACCATGTGCTTCAACTCGGCTTCATCGGCGGCAGCCATCACCACCATGCCAGGCAGGGTGGCGAGGACGGTCGTGTCGAACGATCCCGCATGGGTCGGCCCGTCGGCGCCGACGAAGCCGGCACGGTCGATCGGGAAGCGGACGGGAAGGCCCTGGATTGCCACGTCATGTACGACCTGGTCGTAGCCGCGCTGCAGGAAGGTCGAATAAAGGGCACAGAACGGCTTGTAGCCTTCCGCGGCCAGACCGGCCGCGAAGGTCACCGCATGCTGCTCGGCGATGCCGACATCGAAGGTACGCGAGGGAAAAGCGTCAGCAAATTTGTCGATGCCGGTGCCGTTCGGCATGGCGGCGGTGATTCCGACGATCTTCTCATCGAAACCTGCTTCCTGCACCAGTGCTGCGCCGAAGACGCTGGTATAGCTCGGCGCATTCGGCTTCGATTTTGCCTGCGCGCCGGTAATGACATCGAACTTGTTGACGCCGTGGTATTTGTCGGCTGCGGCTTCCGCCGGGGCATACCCCTTGCCCTTCTGCGTGCAGACATGGATCAGGACAGGGCCCCGGGCATTGTCGCGGACATTGCGCAGCACGGGAAGGAGGTGGTCGAAGGAATGGCCGTCGATCGGGCCGATATGATAAAAGCCCATCTCCTCGAACATGGTGCCGCCCGTTACATAACCGCGAGCATGCTCAACGGCGCGGGTTATCGCCCGGTCGATCCCGCGGCCGAGATAGGCGGTCAGTTTCTTGCCGAGGTCGCGGAAGCCCATATAGGTGCGGCCCGAGGCAAGCCGCGCCAGGTAGGCGCTCATCGCGCCCGTCGGCGGAGCGATCGACATGTCGTTGTCGTTGAGGATGACGATCAGCCGGGCATCGAGCGCGCCGGCGTTGTTGAGAGCTTCATAGGCCATGCCCGCAGACATCGCGCCATCGCCGATCACCGAAATCACGTTGCGCTTTGACTTCGAAAGATCGGCTGCCACCGCCATGCCGAGGCCGGCGGAAATCGAGGTGGAAGAGTGCGCGGCTCCAAACGGGTCGTATTCGCTCTCGGCCCGCCGCGTGAAGCCCGAAAGCCCGCCTTCCTGGCGGAGTGTCCGGATACGGTCGCGTCGGCCGGTGAGGATCTTGTGCGGATAACATTGGTGGCCGACATCAAAAATCAGCCGGTCGTCGGGCGTGTTGAACACCTTGTGGATGGCGATTGTCAGCTCCACGACGCCGAGACCCGCACCGAGGTGCCCCCCGGTCCGCGACACCGCATCGATCATCTCATCGCGCACTTCACGGGCAAGCTGCGGCAGGTCGCGGTCATCGATCTCGCGAAGATCAGCGGGAAGCATGACCTTGTCGAGCAACGGCGTGATAGGCGTTGATGTCACAGGGGCTGGCCTTTTCTGCTCTTGTCCGGAAGTCTGTCCTTCCACAAGATGAGAAGAAAACAGGCTTTTTCAAGTTGTCCAAACCCCGGTTCTAACCGATTTTAACCCATCGGCAAGGGGACAAACTCCTCCTCGTCGCCCGGCACGATATCAAAACGGCCCGTACGCCATTCCTCCTTTGCCTTTTCGATTCGCTCTTTCGAGGAGGAAACGAAGTTCCACCAGATATAGCGTTTGGAATTGAGAGCAGCGCCGCCGAACAGCATGAGGTGACAGCCCTGCGGGCCGCCGTCGAGCGTGATCGGGTCGCCGGGGCGGAAGACCAGAAGCTGATCGGCAGCGAACCGGTCGCCGGCGATGACAAGTTCGCCGGACAGGATGTAGATGGCTCTTTCCTCGTGCTGAGCGGCGAAGGGAAAGCGACGCCCGGCTTCCAGCCGCAGGTCGACATAGAGCGTATCTGTAAACATCGGGACCGGAGAACCAAGTCCTTCAAACGAACCAATCACTACCCGTCCCCTGGCGCCGTCCGCATCGATCACGGGCATGGCTTCTTTGCCGGTGTGGGCAAAGGCCGGGTCGATCTCCTCCTTGTCGTCCGGCAGCGCCAGCCAGGTCTGCAGGCCGGACACCGAAAGCGGATGGCCGCGCAGGTTTTCCGGCGTGCGTTCCGAATGGACGATGCCGCGGCCGGCCGTCATCAGGTTGATGTCGCCGGGACGGATGACGAGTTCGGTGCCAAGGCTGTCACGATGCTTGATCTCGCCGTCGAAGAGATAAGTAACCGTGGAGAGCCCGATATGCGGGTGCGGCTTGACATCCAGAGCCTCGTCGGCGCGCAGCAGTGCAGGCCCCATCCGGTCGAAGAAGATGAACGGCCCGACAAGTCGCCGCTGCCGGGTCGGCAGGGCGCGCCTGACGGCAAAGCCGCCAATATCGCTGGTCCGTGGAATGATCAGGTTCTCGATCGCATCGCAGGCGAAAGCATCACCGGCAACCGGGTCTGTTCCGGGAAAGAAGGACATGGGCTGATCTCCGTCTCGATTGATGGAGAAGCTAGCCCGAGATTGAGTATTCGAACAACCGAAACCGGAGAAACAGTGTGTTTCTCATCCGAGGGTCTGGTTTACCCGAAATGCCCGCCGATCAGGCGGCTCCATTGTTCGCCTGCCAATCCGTTCAGAAAACCGTCCCCGGACTGGATGGCCTGCCGGATGTGGGGGTCTCGACAATGAAGCACGCTTGATGCGCTGTTGATGAATGCGATCCGCTTGCCGAGCATCGCTTCCATCAGGAAAGGCTGCGTTCGCCCGCGCACCGCATTTGCGCCCTTGGTTGCTGCATGGGCGATTACCGCATCCACAACTGTCTCCTCCTGCGAAGGGGCGGCAAGCATCTGGACGATCCGGGCGGTGATCTGGGGGCGCCAATGGTAAAAGAAGCCTCCGATAGGCTCCTCCACGCGATTGAGAACGGCGCAAAACGCCGGGTGCCCGAACTCGGGTTTCTCCAACGTCTTCGAAATCACCCTCAAAACCTCCTCGCGAGACCAGCCGGGCCTCAGGAGAAAGCGTTCGGTCATCATTGCAAAAAGGTCTGCAAAAGCCTCTTGACCGATTTCCCGGATGGAAATCCCGCCCTTTGTGGAAAGCGTGGCTGAGACACCAAGCCAACGCAGCCGGTCGGGCGACGTACGGCGCTGGAAGAGATTGTCCGCGCGCGACGCGATCTGCTTGAAAAGGCCGAGCCTCGGGTAACGGCGCTCGGCATTCTCCAGCGCGAAGGCGGCGGGCCGGATGACGCGGACCCAGTCGAGACTGTAGGACGGCAAGGCAATTCCGCCGAGATGTTTCCACATCCGCATCGAGACTTCGCTGGCGGTTTCACTGAAAGAGAAATCCTGCGGGCCGTTCAAGGCTGCTCTGAGCATCTTTGCTCCAGCGAGGGGATTGCCGGAGCGCTCGTCCACCATGATGGAGGTCAGGAGCGCGGCTCTGACAGGCCGATCTTCGAACCGCATGGGTAGAACATGCCGTCCTACAAACCCGGAAATCTCGCCGCCCTCGGCAACGTGGACGAGAGAGGGAAGGTCGGCTGCACAGGCTTCATCCTCGATATAAAGTTCCTGGAGGTATCCGATCAACTCCGGTGAGGGGTCATGGCCAGACTGGCGGAATATGCGCTGGAACAGCGCAGCCACGACTGGAATATCGGTGCCCGTCAGCGGGCGTATATGACCCATCCTGTTTCTCACGCCTGCGCCGGCATCCGATCGGCCGCAGGCCCGTTATGGGCAGCCGGCACGTCCTCAGCATATTCATAAGGCCGGTGATAGCGACATCCGGTGAAAAGAGGTTCAAGCGGGAGGCTAAACCTTTAAGGAACTGGTTCTTTTCAGAGCGGCCTCAGATCATCCATCATGGACAGGGCGAAAGAACCGCCGCCTCTCCAGACGTCGCACCGATCGTCAGGCAGCCGCGCTCATGGCACAGCAACCATCCGCCGCCCGTCGCTCCGGATGCGGCGAGCATAAGGCGCGGCTGAGGCGGTAGCGTCGGATGCCACACCCACCAGCCGTCCTGCAGTCTGGCATCCGGTCCTGGTTCCATCCCGGCACCGGAACCTTTGATGGCTGCTTCGCGAATCTCTAATCCGTCGGGCGTCACAGCCCAAGTCTCACGCCATTCGGTCTTCTGGACCGAATGGCTCCAGGACAATGTAAAAAGCATAGCGGCGACGGTAGCCAGTTTGCCGCCGGCAAGGATGCAGAGGCTCATGTAAGCGCTGGTGCGGCGGGCGCTCCGCGATTGCGCCACCAGTGCTGAGCGACCACGATGATGCCGAGCGCCCAACCCAGTTCGTCTGTCCAGGGCAGAGCCATGACGAGGCTCGCGCCTGCGACAAAGGCAAGCAGCCGCTCCCAGATCGCCATGCGCGCGAAAAGAAAGCCGACCACCGCCGTGCCCCACAACGCGATGCCGAAGCACGCCTTCAGGAAGACGTAGATCACCTCTACCGGATACCCCCAGGTGGCTGCTATCGTCCCGGGATCCTGCAGCATCAAAGCCGGGGTATAGACAGCCATGAAGGGTACGACAAAGCCTGACGTAGCGAGTTTTGTCGCTTCGATCGAGATCTTGAAGCCGGAGGTTTTTGCCATGGGGGCTGCAGCAAAGCACGCAAGTGCCACCGGCGGTGTCAGGTCAGCCATGATGCCGAAATAGAAGACGAACATGTGGCTGACGATCAGGGGCACTCCGAGTTCCAGGAGCGCCGGACCGGCAAGCGACGAGGTGATGATGTAGTTCGGGATCGTCGGAATGCCCATGCCGAGGATCAGGCAGGTGATCATCGTCAGCACCAACGACAGGAACATGCTGTGCTCCCCGACACGGATGATGGCGCCGACGAAAGTCGACGCGATGCCGGTGAGCGTCAGTGTACCGATGACGATGCCGACGATGGCGCAGGCAATGCCGACGGGAAGCGCATTCTTTGCGCCTTCCGCCATGGCATCCCGGCAGATGGCAAGCGTTTCCTTGCCGCCTTTCACGAAAAGACAGCCTGCGATCAGCGCCAGGATGACGATCGCCAGAAAATCGACCCCGTAGCGCAGGAAGGACGCGGCGGCGAGGCCGAGAACAATCCAGAAGACGATCCGGAAGGCCAGTGGACCGATACTCGCAGCCAGCGGCATTCCAAGGATGAGCACGATGACCAGCGCCAGCCCCATGGTTCCGGCGAAGATGGGCGTATATCCCGCAAAAAGCAGATAGACGAGTGCGGCAAGCGGAAGAATGAGCGGCCAATGTTCCCTGACTGCCGCCCAAGGGTTCGGGAGATCTGCTCTGCTCATCCCTTTCAGCCCGGCTTTGCCGGCTTCCAGGAAAACCATCCAGAAGCAGACGCCGAAATAGAGGATCGCCGGGATGATCGCCGCCTTGACGACTTCCGCATAGGAAACGTTCAGGGTTTCGGCCATGATAAAGGCAACCGCGCCCATGACAGGCGGCATGATCTGCCCGCCCATCGAGGAAGTTGCCTCGACACCGCCCGCAAAGGCGGAGCGGAAGCCGAAACGCTTCATCAGCGGGATGGTAAACTGCCCTGACGCCACCACGTTGGCGACGCCGGAGCCGGAGATCGTGCCCATTAGCGCTGACGACATGACGCAGACCTGTGCCGGTCCGCCGCGCCAGGTGCCGACCAGGCCCAGCGCAAAGTCGTTGAACAGCGCCAGCATGCCGGCTCTCTCGAGAAAGGCGGCAAACACGACGAAGATGAAGATATAGGCGGCCGAAACGTAGATCGGCGTACCGTAGATGCCTTCGGTGCCGTAGGCGAAGTTTTCGACGATCTGCTCGAAATCGTAGCCGCGGTGGACGAAAGGTCCCGGCGCGTATTGACCGAGGAAACAGTAGGCAAGGAAGATGCCGGCGATGATCGTCAACGGCAGGCCCATCAGCCTTCGCGCGGCTTCGAACACGAGGATGACGAGTGCAGTTCCGACGATGAGGTCCGGCGTCGTCAGGAACCCGGCCCTTTGTATTAGATCCTCGTAGAAGACCCAGTTGTAGACCCCTGTAAGGAAGCCGAGAACACCCAGAGCCCAGAACCAGATTTTACCGGCCTTGGTCTTGGCGACGAGATTGCCGAAAAGCACGAAGCCTAGCAGCAGCAGGAAACCCACATGCATGGCGCGGACGATCTGGCTGGCGAGCGTGCCGTAGGCGGCTGTCCAGAGCTGGAACAGGCTAAAGGTGAAGGCGATCCAGAAGGCTGCGCGTCCTGCCCAACCTTCGCCGAAGCCTGCCGGCAGGCCCTCGATTGCTTCTTCCGCGCTCTGCGGTGCCATTGATTGATGCATTGCGGATTGGGACATCGTCTCTCCGGAATCGGCCGCTTATGGCGAACTCCCACGTCTCCCTTGCGGAGAGAGGTGGGAGCAAATGCAAAGACAATAAGGGAGCCAGGAAAACGCCTTAGTCGCTGTTTGGCTTCTCATCGTCCTTCGGACTGCCTCCTCCGCATCGAGGAGAAGGCAGGCGCGCCGCCTCTTATTTCAACAGGCCGGCTTCCTTGTAGTAGCGCTCAGCGCCCGGATGCAGCGGCACCGGCATGCCGTCTAGCGCCTTCTTCGCATCGATCGCCTTGGCGGCGGCATGTGCCGCGGTAAGCTTTGGCAGGTTTTCGAAGAGAAGCTTGGTCATCTGGTAGACCGTTTCGTCGGAGACGCCGGAATGGGTGATCAGGAAGTTTCCGACCGCTGCGGTTTCCACGTCAGCGGTCTGGCCTTCATAGGTGCCCGCCGGAATGATGGCGGAAAGATAGGGCGCGCCGATTTTCTCGACTTCTGCCTTCGGGATCGCCACGACATTGATCTTGAGTGAGGTGGCGAGGTCGCGGATGGAAGCTACGCCAAGGCCCGCCGACTGCAATGTCGCGTCCAACTGCCGGTTCTTGATAAGCTCGACAGATTCGGCGAAGGGCAAGTATTCGGTCTTGCCGAGATCCTTGTAGGACATTCCCGCTGCCTCGAAGATCGCCCGCGCATTGAGCTCGGTACCGGATTTCGCCGCACCGACGGACAGGCTCTTGCCCTTAAGATCGGCAAGCGTCTTCACGCCGGAGTCGGCGCTGGCAACCACCTGGATATAGTTGGGGTAGATGGCGGCGATGCCGCGCAGCTTGTCGAGCTTGCCGGGAAAGCCTGCTTCCTTGTTGCCCTTCCAAGCTTCCTGCACCGAATCTCCAAGCGAGAATGCGATCTCGCCGCGTCCGGCCTGTAGCAGGTTCAAGTTTTCGACCGATGCCTTGGTGGCCTGCACCTGCGTGCGGACATCCTTGATGTTCTGGCCGTAAATCTCCGAAAGCGCGACGCCGAGCGGATAATATACACCCGACGTCCCGCCGGTCAGCACGTTGATGAATTCGGCAGCCCTCGCGCCGGAAGCCGAAAGCACCGTCGACATGGCCATCGTTGCGGCAAACATCAAATTGATTTTGTTGGATTTCACGCCAAACGTCACGATTGTCTCCTCCCAAAGCAACCCTTCAGATGACGGCTATCATGGGGAGGCGGCCACGGGGCGTCAATCGCTTTATGACGTGATCGCGGCGATGGTCGTAAGACTTTGGTTTTAGAGTGCGTGGTCGTTTCCGAGGCACGCAGCCACCTCAAGGATATCCAAAACCCGGACCAAGCCCGGCCTTTACCCGGTCGATGAACGCGCTTTTGAGCTCATTGTAACGCGCCCGGCTGTCGGGGGCGCTGGCAACAGCATTTTCCTTGATGGCGATATAGCTTTCACGCAGATTTTGATCGCTGCGCAACGCATCCCTGAGCGCCAGGTTCGAAACCCACGAATATCCGCCGAGTTGCACAAGATGGACGAGGTGCGTCCGCTCGGTGTGGTCCCGTCCCCGCCCGAAGATATGATGGCCCGGCACGCCGGCATGCGCCGCATAATCGTATCCGAGCGCCAGAAGCGGGTCATAGCAGGCTTGCCAGTCTGAAAGGGGGGCCAGGCCGATGATGATGTCGAGGATCGGTTTGGCGCGCATGCCGGGTACGGAGGTCGAACCGTAATGCTCTATCTCCTTCGCCAAACCGCCCAGTGCAACAGAAATTCGCTGATGTTCCGCCGCGAATTCCACCGGCCATTGCGGATCGTAATCGACGAGGACGTTCGTGTTGTGCTTGAGGCCAAGCACCATGTCCTCTCTCCGCAATTATTCGCCGTCAAGCGGCTCGACGCCCTGCGGCTTGCCGGCGCGGTCCAGGCGGATCTTTTCAATCCGGTTCTCGGCAGCGGCCAGCAGCTTTTCGCAATGCTTTTTCAAGGCTTCGCCGCGCTCGTAGATGGCGATCGATTCATCGAGCGCCACATCGCCGCGCTCGAGCCGCGCGACGATGCTTTCGAGCTCGGCCACCGCCTTTTCGAAGGAATAGCCGCTCACATCGACGGTCTCGTTGCTCTCGGTCATTTCTATCCCCTCATCAGTCTGCAGATATGCATGCCGGCCGATTCGGCCAGTCCTTCCAGATCATAGCCGCCCTCCAGCAGGCTTACGACCCGGTTGTTTGCGTATTTGCCGGCGATCTCCATCAGCCGTCCCGTCGCCCAGTCGAAATCGTCGCCGACGAGGTTGATCTGCGCCAGCGGATCGCGGTGGTGGGCATCGAACCCCGCCGAGATCAGAATGAAATCCGGGCGGAAGTTTTCGAGTGCCGGCAGCACCCGGCTCTTGAAGGCTTCGCGAAAGTGCTCGCTGCCGGTGTCGGGCGAAAGCGGAGCGTTGACGATATTGCCGTCCTTGCCGCTTTCGTCCTTGGCGCCGGTGCCGGGATAAAGCGGCATCTGGTGCGTGGAGCAGAACAATACCGACGGGTCGTCCCAGAAGATGTCCTGAGTGCCGTTGCCGTGATGCACGTCCCAGTCAACGATCGCGACGCGTTCCAGCCCATATTTTCGCTGCGCATGACGCGCGGCGATCGCGACGTTGTTGAACAGGCAGAAGCCCATATATTTGTCTTTTTCGGCATGATGGCCCGGCGGACGAGCCGCGACGAAGGCATTGTCCACCTTGCCGGTGAGCACGTCGTCCACGGCCGCCATGGCTCCGCCGATGCCGGTCAGTGCCGCCTGCAGGCTCTTCGGCCCCACATAGGTGTCCGCCTCGATCTGGCGAATGGTGTCTTCCTCGGGAATTTCCCGCATCACGGCGCGCAGGTAGCTTTCGGGATGGGCGAGCAGCACCGTATCCTCGTCCGCCTGAGGGGCCTGCTTGCGATCCAGCTTTTCGAAATTCGGGTGCTGCAGGGCGATCGCTAGCGACCGCAGCCGGTCTGCACGTTCCGGATGCCCTTCGGGCGTGCGGTGTTCGAGGAAGATGTCGTGTTCGTAAAGGCGCGTGGTCATGCGGCGGCCTCATGAGGTTGTCTGCCCGACATGGCGCAGATGGCGTGATTTTTCAAGCATGCTCCTTTTGTCTCGGAGCTTGTTTCGAATGAAAGAATGGTCTTACATGGGAATACAAGCGAGGAAGTAAGGTGGCCAAGGACACAGTAAAATCGCAGGAATTCCGGGTGCCCTTTCGCGATGTGGACATGAATGGGGAGATGTTCCGTGCTGCCTATGTCGTTCGCGCCGAGGAAGCGCTCACCGAGTTCTGGCGGCGGCGTAAGCCGCAGAAGGACGATCCATTCTTCGCGATCGGCAAGATTACCTGTACGTTCCACGCTGCCCTGAAGTTCGGTGATCTTGTGCATACGCATGTGGGGGTCAGCAAGATCGGCGGAAAATCGGCCGGCTTCCTGGTGCATATGTTGCGTGGCGATGAAGCCGTGGCGGAGGCTGAAGTCGTCTGGATCGCCTGCGATCGGGAAAGCAAGGAGCCGGTCGCGCTTCCGGAAGACCTGCGCGACTGGCTCTACGGTTTCCTGGATTGATCAGGCCCTCTGCGGCAGCAGCGGATAACCGACCATTACCGCGCGGCCTGCAAGTGCTGCGATCAGCGCCTTGAAGCAATCGCCCGGGATGAAGGCAAGCGATCCGAGGAAGGCCTTGGAAAAGCCAAGCCCGGTGACGAGCGCCAGATAGGTGATCCCGAAAGCATAGAGCACGACGACGCCGCCGATCAGCGCAGCCAGGAAGAAATTCACGCCCTGGACGAGGCCGGTCTGGCCCCGGTCCACGAAATGTTCGGCGATGTAGCCCGTCACGAACGCCGCGAAGACCCAGCCGATGAGATAGCCGGTGGTTGGCGCCGCAAAGACTGCAAGACCGCCGCGGCCGCCGGAGAGCACGGGCAGGCCGATTGCGGCAAGCAGAAGAACCAGGAGGACGGCGAAGGTACCGCGCTTGGAACCCAGAACCACGCCCGCAAGCATGACGCCGAGCGATTGGGCGGTGATCGGTACCGGAATGAAACCGAGCGTGATCGGCGGCAGCAAGCCGAGCGATACGATGATTGCGGCGAACAAGGCGGCCAGGACGAGATCCCGCGTGGTCATGCTTTGTGATTCCTTAATACCGGATAACGGGTCATCTCTGCGCACGAATACCCCGTGCGTCAATGGCTGCGGCGATCTCGTCGGCATTCTTGAGCGTCAGAATGATCAGCGGAACCGCGAGCGTCAAGACGCGAGGCTTCAGCCCGCGGGCTCGATGAGCATCCTGAATGGCATGGTAGCGGTCCAGTATTTCCGGCACGAAACGAATGACGAGGCCGATCGACAGGCCGATGTCGGCTGCCTTGACGAGGCCGAGACGCTCCAAAGGCCAGGCGGCGAGCGTGATTTCGTCGATAAACTCGCCAATCCCGGTCGTAGCCGTCACCGCTGCCGCGAGCAGCATCAGGCTCGTCAGCCGAAGCAGCACGGTTGCAGCCTCTTCGACAGAGCCGACGAGCAGCGTGAACAGGGCAACGACGGCAATGGTCAGGAAGATCGGGCGGAGACGGGCGAGCGACTGACGTAGGCCGATCCCGAGCGATGCATATATCGCGACACTTATCACGGCGGCCAGCGCCAGCGGCGGGATCGACCTGAACAAGAACAGAGCAATGCCGGCGGCAGCGAGGCCGAGAAGTTTGGTGCGCGGCGGAAGCCGATGCAGCAGGCTGTCGCCTTCGACGTAAAGCGTCTTCATCGGGTAAGCTCCCGGTAGCGCCTGATCGTATCGGCAGGCCGGCCATCGGCGGCAAGCCGGCCCTCGTGAAACAGCAGGACGCGGTCGAAATCTTCGATCAGCTCCAGATCATGGCTGATCACCATGATGTTCTCGTCCAGGCCTTCGATAGTCCGCTTTACCAGCTCGCGGTTTTTCAGATCGAGCTGATTGGTGGGTTCATCCATGATCAGGATGTCCGGCTCCGTCACCAGAACCGAGGCCAGCGCCGCAAGCTGCAATTCGCCGCCCGAAAGCTCGTGAGCCCGGCGGCCAGCCAGATGACTGATGCCGAACCGTTGGAGCACTCTGGCCACGGCGACGTCGGTCTCCTGTCTGGAGAGCTTTCGATTTTTGAGACCTAACGCGATGTCTTCCTTCAGGATCGGCAGGATGATCTGGTTCTGAGGGTTCTGAAAGATGAAGCCCGTTTCGGCGCGGACCTTGTCACCATCCTTGCTCGTGTCGAAGCTGTTGACGACGACGTGACCTGAGGAGGGGATGACAAGCCCGTTGATCATCCGCGCAAAGGTCGTCTTGCCTGAACCATTAAGACCGATGATCCCGATGCGCCGCTCGCTCAGCGAAAGGGTAAGGGGATGGAGGACGATACGCCCATCGAAACGCGCTTCTGCTTCCTCGAAACGAATATCCAAGCCGGTCCCTCGCTTTGAGCCGTCTATAGACCGGAAAAGGAGGGAGGGGAATGCAGAACCGAACGTGAACATTGAAACGGCGGCGAGCGCGGTCTACTCTGCCTTTCATGGCGATTCTCATTCCGAACGATCTAGCCCGAAAGATATTCCTCGAGCGGCAGCGGCTTTCCCAGCCGCCCGGCCGCGCTCTCACCAAGGCGGGGCTCCTGCAGCTCATCGATGATCTTGGCTTCGTCCAGGTCGATAGCATCGCGACGGTCGAGCGCGCCCATCACATGATCCTCTTCTCGCGCAATCAGACCTACAAGCGCGACCATCTGACAGCGCTACTGGAGAAGGACCGCGAACTTTTCGAGCACTGGACACACGACGCTTCGATCATTCCGTCGCGGATGTTCCGTTACTGGAAGCATCGCTTCCGCCGTCGCGAGCCGATCCTTGCGGAACGCTGGAGGAAGTGGCACGGCGATGGGTTCGATTCCGCTTTCGAGGAGACTTTCCGGCATATCGCGGAAAACGGCGCAATCATGTCGCGGGACATGAAGGTCGAGGATCACAAATCCGGCGGCTGGTGGAACTGGCATCCGAATAAGACGGCACTGGAATATTACTGGCATATCGGAAAGCTCGCGATTGCGGGTCGGGTGAATTTCCAGAAGATCTACGACCTCGCTGAAAGGGTCATTCCGCCGCATCACCATGAGCCGGAGGTGAGCCACGAGGAATTTATCGACTGGGCTTGCCGCAGCGCGCTTGAGAAGCTCAGCTTTGCAACATCGGGCGAGATTGCCGCGTTCTGGGATATCGTCACGCCCCAGGAAGCCAAGGAATGGGTCACGGATCATCGCGACGAATTGACGGAAGTTCTGGTGGAACCTGCCGACGGCGGCAAGCCGCGCGCCTCCTTTGCATTTGCAGGGTTTCCCGAAAATCTGGGTGATCTTCCCGAGCCGCCTGCCCGGGTGCGCGTGCTCAGCCCATTTGACCCGCTGCTGCGGAACCGGGACCGCGCAGAACGCCTTTTTGACTTCTTCTACCGCATAGAGGTTTTTGTGCCCGAGCCGAAACGGCAATACGGCTATTATGTCTTCCCGCTGCTTGAGGGCGAGCGGATGATTGGCCGGATCGACATGAAGGCCGACCGAAAATCGAATATGCTGGACGTGAAGCGCCTGTGGCTGGAAAAAGGCGTTCGCCCGTCTGCCGGCCGTCTGGAAAAGCTCGAGGCCGAGCTTCTCCGGGTGGCGCGCTTTGCCGGCGTGGAGAAGATTTCATATCAGCAGGGCTGGCGCGGCTAGCTTTCAGGGCGGCGCGTCAGCCTGTCCATCGCAAGAAGACGGTAGCGAGCGGCGGGAGCGTCAGAGAAATCGAAAATTCCTTTCCGTGTGAAGACTGCCTCTCTGTCCAGACTTCCGTCTGTCCCAGATTGGCGCCGCCGTAGAGGCCGGCATCCGTGTTGAGGATGACTTCCCAACGCCCCTCCGCTGGTACGCCGACCCGGTAGGCATGCCGAGGCACCGGCGTCATGTTCGACATCACCAGGATATAAGAAGATCTGTCCGCGGCGCTACGCAACATGCCGTAGATCGAGTTTTCCGAATCATCCGCAACGGCCCATTCGAAGCCTTCGTGGTGCAGGTCGCTGTACTGCAAAGCCGGTTCCTGCGCATAAACCCGGTTCAGGTCGGCGATCAATTTCTGAACACCCGCATGCTCGGGCCGATCAAGCAGGTCCCAATGAACCGAGCCGTCATGGCTCCACTCCGTTTCCTGGGCGATCTCGCATCCCATGAACAGCAGCTTCTTTCCGGGATGCCCCCACATGAAACCGTAGTAGGCGCGAAGATTCGCAAACTTCTGCCAATGGTCGCCCGGCATCTTTCCAAGCAGCGAACCTTTGCCATGCACCACTTCGTCGTGGGAAATGGGAAGCATGAAGCGTTCGGAATAGGCGTAAATCATCCCGAAGGTCATCGCGCCGTAATGATATTTGCGATAGACCGGATCATCCTGCATGTAATGCAGAGTGTCGTGCATCCAACCCATGTTCCACTTGAAGTCGAAGCCGAGGCCGCCGTCTTCCGGCTTCTTCGTGACGCCCGGCCAGGCTGTCGATTCTTCCGCTACGGTGAAGGCATGCGGGCAGCGATCATGGATGATGCTGTTCAGGTGCTTGAAGAATTCCACCGATTCCAAGTTTTCCCGGCCGCCGTATTTGTTGGGTATCCATTCGCCTTCGTTGCGGCTGTAGTCGCGGTAGAGCATGGATGCCACGGCATCCACGCGCAGCCCGTCCACGTGATAGTGTTCGAGCCACTCAAGTGCCGAGGCGATCAGGAAGCCCTTCACTTCGTTGCGGCCGAGATTGTAGATGAGGGTATTCCAGTCCTTGTGGAAGCCCTCGCGCGGATCCGCGTGCTCGTAAAGCGCAGTGCCGTCGAAGCGTGCGAGTCCCCAGACATCGGTAGGGAAATGCGCCGGAACCCAATCTAGGATGACCCCGATGCCGGCTTCGTGGCAACGGTCGATGAAATAGGCGAAATCTTCCGGAGTGCCGTAACGGCCGGTCGGGGCGAAGAGCCCAAGCGGCTGATATCCCCACGAGCCTCCGAACGGATGCTCCATGATTGGCAGCATTTCGATATGGGTGAAGCCGAGATTTCGCACGTATGGAACAAGACGTTGGCTGAGTTCGACCCAGTCCAACACCCGGTTGCTCTCTTCGCTGACCCTTACCCACGAACCGAGATGGACCTCGTAGACGGACATCGCGCCTTCACCGGAACGGTCGGCGCGGCGTGCCCTCATCCACTCATCGTCGGTCCAGCGGAAAGGCTTGGAGGATGCCACGATGGAGGCGGTGGAAGGTGCCGCTTCGCTGGCGCGCGCGACCGGATCTGCCTTTTGAGGCAGCAAATTGCCATGCGCGTCAATAAGCTCGAATTTATACCGTTCGCCGTGGGTCAGGCGCGGGATGAAAAGCTCCCAGACGCCAGCTTGGGGGCGAAGCCGCATCGGGTGACGGCGCCCGTCCCAGATATTGAAGTCGCCAACCACGGAGACGCGCTGGGCGTTGGGAGCCCAGACCGAAAACCGCACGCCCGCTGTACCCTCGATCTCCATCGGGATTGCGCCGAGCGTTCGCCCGAGGTCGTAATGCGTGCCCTGGCCGATCAGATGCAAGTCGAGATCGCCGAGCAGCAGGGGAAAAGAATAGGGGTCTTCTGTTTCCTGGACCGTGTCCGGCCAGGTGATGCGAAAGAAATACGGAGCTGTGCTGCCGGTGACGCCGGCAAACAACCCGCCTTCATGAATGGATTCGAGCTGCGCCAGTATTTTGCCGGTTGCCGCTTCTACAACCTCCACCGCCACGGCGCCGGGGAGCAGGACGCGGACAATCGTCAGGTCGCCATATTGGTGGCGGCCCAGAATGGAAAACGGGTCGCCATGCCGCCCTTCCACCAGGGCCTGCAAACCCTCGCGGACAGTGCCGATCATCAGGTCTGTACGCTCGTATCTCATCAGGGGTTCTCCAGAAGTCTTGACGCGATCGCCGAGAAGCCGGCAAGGGGAAGAGGCAGCCAGTGCGGGCGGCTGCGCACCTCGTACGCAATTTCATAGGCCGCCTTTTCGAGCAGGAAGAGGTTGAGAATGCTGTTGCGGGCCTCATCGGGAATCCGCAATGCATCAGATGCTTCGGTGGCGTCGAAATAGGCCCGCAGGAAGGCCGGTTCTGCCTTCTCCATAAAACGGGTGACGAGCGCATTGTGGCGGTGGTGGTCCACTTCGTTCACCACTTCCCGGTGGAGATCGGCGGAAGCGGCCAGATAGCTCAGCGAGCGCAGCAGGCCGGCGACGTCGCGCAGCGGGTTGGTCTTCGCGCGGCGGCCGGCAAGGTCCCGCGTCGGTTCGCCTTCGAAGTCGATGATGTAGGCGTCGCCTTCCGCCACGAGGATCTGCCCTAGATGGAAATCTCCGTGATTGCGCGTCATCACCGTGTCCTTGGCCGCTTCCGCCAAGTTTGCCGCCAGGTTCAGCAGCTCGTCCTTGCGTTCGAGCAACATCTTGGCTTCCCGCTGTGCCTCGCCCTCGAGCAGCTCTGCCTTTGCTTCGAGCAGCTCCAGGCTTTGAGAAATCTGGCGTGTTGCCGCCTCGCGCCATTGCAGCACGTCCTCATCCGTGGCTCTCACCGGCGTAAACGCTTCGTCATCGGTCTGCTGGGCCAGGACCACATGCAGCTCGCCAAGCCGTTTCCCGATCATGATCACGAAATCGATGAGCGGCTTGAAATAGTCGTCGGTGGCCTCGCCATCGAGACCGGTGACGACAATCTCGTCTATCACCCGGCGAAGATTGCCCAGCATCCAGTTCCAGGCATCACCTTGGTTGCGGATCGCGGCTTGAACGATGATCAGCGTGTACCGGTTGCCGTCCGGCGCGATCCGCGCCACCTCGCCAAGCAGTTGGGCAGTGTTTTTGTAGCCTGCGAGCGTGAGATATCGCGTCATCTCCACCTCCGGGTGAGTGCCGGGGAAGATGTGGCGGATGAGTTTCACCATCGCCATGTCGCCGAGGATGAGCGAACTGTTGGACTGCTCCGCTGAAAGCCAGTGGACCTGCATATCGTCGTTGACATTCACGCAGTCGAGATGGTCGGTTCCCAGGAACTCGAGCGTGCCGCCCCGGCCGGAAATCACCGCTCGCTCGCAAAGCCCCCGTATCACGCCGCGAGCCAGGGTCTCCATGGCAAAACCGTCTGTCAGGAAGCCGACGCGGCGGCCCTGGCGAATGCGGGCAAGGGCGAGTTGCTGCGCAAGTGCGCTGGGCTGGTTGTCGTCCCAGGAGACGGCCAGCGGCAAAAGATAGGTATCCTTGCGCCCTCCGAGATCGACCTCGAGTTCTCCGAGCAGGATATTGTTGGCGAAGGCGATCGGAGTTGCGGTCGTCAATCTAGCGGAGTGCAGGATCTCACCCTTCGAGCCGAACCAGCGGCGCTTGCCGAGATAGGGCGGCAACACGTCCTGCGACAGCGTGTTTGTCAGCCTTGGTTCGTCCATCAGCTCTTGCAGGTCGCGACGGATCACCATCGTTACCATGTCCTGCATCTGCTCGGGTGGCTCCGTTCGCCACACCGGCCCGTCAGCCTCGGTGGCGAGCTGGAACCAGAAGAAGCCATAGGGCGGCAGTGTCAGCAGGTAGGTCAGCTGGCCGATCGGAGGAAACGGCGACATGCCCGTCAGCTCGATCGGCACGCGGCCTGCAAATTGCGCGAGGTCGAGTTCGACCGCCTGCGGCAGCCGCGAGAGGTTGGCGACGCAGAGGATCGTCTCGCCGTCGTATTCGCGAAGGTAGGCGAGAATCTTGCGGTTTCCGGGTGACAGGAACCTTAAGGAGCCGCGGCCAAAAGCCATGTGCTTGTTGCGCAGCGCCAGCATCCGCCTCGTCCAGTTGAGAAGCGAATGGGCATCGGCTCCCTGCGCCTCGACATTCACCGCCTCATAACCGTAAAGCGGGTCCATGATCGGCGGCAGGACGAGCCGGGCGGGATCTGCCTTGGAGAAGCCGCCGTTGCGGTCCGGCGACCATTGCATCGGAGTGCGAACGCCGTCGCGGTCCCCCAGATAGATATTGTCGCCCATACCTATCTCGTCGCCATAATAGACGACCGGTGTGCCGGGCATCGACAGCAGAAGCCCGTTCATCAGTTCCACCCGACGGCGGTCCCGTTCCATCAGCGGCGAGAGCCGGCGTCGGATACCGAGGTTGATGCGGGCACGTCGGTCCGCGGCATAGATATTCCAGAGGTAGTCGCGCTCTTCGTCCGTCACCATTTCCAGCGTCAGCTCGTCATGGTTTCGAAGGAAGATGGCCCATTGGCAGTTCTCGGGTATTTCCGGAGTCTGCCGCATGATGTCGGTGATCGGGAAGCGGTCTTCCTTGGCGATCGCCATGTACATGCGGGGCATCAGCGGAAAATGGAAGGCCATGTGGCATTCGTCGCCGTCGCCGAAATATTCCCGCGTATCCTCCGGCCATTGGTTGGCCTCGGCGAGCAGCATCCTTCCGGGATGGGTGGAATCGAGTGCCGCGCGGATCTTTTTCAGGATTGTGTGGGTCTCCGGCAGGTTCTCGTTGATCGTGCCTTCGCGCTCGACGAGATATGGGATGGCATCCAGTCGGAAGCCGTCGATGCCGGTCTCGAGCCAGAAGCGCATAACGCCCAGCAGTTCCTCCAGCACCAGCGGGTTGTCGAAGTTCAGATCCGGCTGGTGCGAATAAAAGCGATGCCAATAATAGGCGCCGGCGACGGGGTCCCAGGTCCAGTTCGACTTTTCGGTATCGAGAAAGATGATCCGGGTTTCCGGGAATTTATGATCGGTGTCCGACCATACGTAGAAATCCCGTTCCGGCGATCCGGGCGGTGAATGCCGCGCCCGCTGGAACCACGGGTGCTGATCTGAGGTGTGGTTGATGACGAGTTCGATGACGACCCTGAGACCCCGTTGATGGGCGGCTTCGACGAACGCCGTGAACTCCTCTATCGTGCCGTAGTCGGGGCTGACATTGGTGTAGTCCGCGATATCGTAGCCGTCGTCTCGGCGTGGCGAGGGGAAGAAGGGTAGAAGCCAGATCGTGTTGGCGCCGAGCGATGCTATATGATCGAGCTTTTCGTGCAGCCCCTTGAAATCGCCGATGCCGTCGCCGTTGGCGTCGAAGAACGATTTGATGTGAAGCTGGTAGATGATCGCGTCCTTGTACCACAGTGGATCGGCCTCATGAGGATGAAGTTGGTTCTGCGATTGGCCGCGGCTGCCCGTCATATCCATCTTTTCGTTCCTCCCTTACCTCACGCGCCAGATCGCAAACGGCAGGCCGTGATGCGGATCGAGCCGGATGCGCTGGACCTTCCCGGTCAATGTGAATTTCTGGCCGGTAATCAGATCTTCGACGTCAAGTGCGCCATGGTCCGGGAGGTTCCATGACCAGAGCGGAATTTCGACATCTGCCTCCTGGGCGTTATGAGGATCGAGGTTGACGGCAATCAGCAAAGCGTTCTCGCGCCCGGGGCTCGTCTTCTCATAGAACATGATGTTGTCGTTCCAGGCGGTGAGAAGTTGCAGACCGAGATGCGAATGGAGCGCAGGGTTCTCGCTTCTGATCCGGTTCAGCATGGTAATTTCGGACTTGATATTGCCCGGACGGTCATAGTCCCAGGCGCGGATTTCGTACTTTTCAGAGTCCGCGTATTCCTTGCGTTTGGCATCCGGCCGGCCTTCGCAGAGTTCGAAACCGTTATAGACACCCCAGAGCCCCGAAAGCGTCGCGGCGAGCGCTGCCCGGATCAGATAGGCAGGGCGCGGGGCGTTCTGCAGGAAGTCCGGGTTGATGTCGTGGGTGTTGACGAAGAAGTGCGGCCGGAAGAAATCCTTCGGCTCTTCTGTGGTGATCTCGCGCATGTACTGCTCGAGTTCCCATTTGGCGTTCCGCCAGGTGAAGTAGGTGTAGGATTGCGAGAAGCCGATCTTCGCCAGCCGGTACATGACTTTCGGCTTGGTAAAGGCTTCCGAGAGAAACACGACCTCGGGATGCCGCGAGCGTATGTCGGCGATCAGCCACTCCCAGAAGGGGAAGGGTTTCGTGTGGGGATTGTCGACCCGGAACAGCTTGACGCCATTGTCGACCCACTTCTGCACGACATCGCGCAGTTCGACCCACAGGGAAGGGATCGCATTGCTGGCGTAGAAATCGACATTGACGATGTCTTCGTATTTCTTGGGCGGGTTTTCGGCATATCGGATCGTGCCGTCCGGCCTCCAATCGAACCACCCGGGATGTTGCTTCAGCCAGGGATGATCGGGCGAGCACTGGATAGCCAGATCGAGCGCGATCTCTAAGCCTTCGCCCTCGGCGGCCTCGACCAGGCGGCGGAAATCGTCGAATGTACCAAGCTCGGGGTGTATTGCGTCGTGGCCGCCGGCATCCGAACCGATCGCATAGGGGCTGCCGGGATCATCCGGCCCGGCGTTCAAGCTGTTGTTCTTCCCTTTGCGGTTGGTCTTGCCGATCGGGTGGATCGGCGGAAAATAGAGAACATCGAAGCCCATCGCCCGGATTGCCGGCAGGCGGCGGATGACATCGTCGAAAGTACCGTGCCGGTTCGGATCGCCGCTCTGGGAGCGTGGGAAAACCTGATACCAGCTGGCAAAGGCTGCGGCGGTCCGTTCCGCATCGATGGGGATCACCTGCGAGCGGACGCGATGAGGCCGGCGGTCCGCCTCGGCCATTAGCTCGGCGGTCTCCGGCGCGAGCAGGATTTCGGTCCGCTGCTGGTCCTGAGCCGCCGTCAGCTTGTCGAAGAGGGCCTGCAGGCGGGATTTGACCTTGCCCTCTGCATAGTCGAGCGCGTCCAGAACGAGATTGATCCCTTCCTGGATTTCCAGCCGGAGATCCAGTCGAGCCTCATGTTTCTTGGTGAACTCGTAGCGGAAGATGGCGAAAGGATTGCGCCATCCCTCGATCGCAAATTCGTGCCGCCCAACGCGCTTTAAGGGGAATTCCGCCTGCCAGCGATCGTTGAGTATCAGTTGCATGGGCACCTGCTGCCATGCCGTATCGTCCGCGGCGCGCCAGAGCAGCGCCGCTGAAAGCGGATCGTGTCCATCGCCGAAAATATCGGCTTCCACCTTGACCGTTTCGCCGACCACCCGCTTCACCACAAAGCGGCCCTCGTCGACGCATGGCGTAATTTTCTCAATGGCAAGTCTTGGGGACGCCGCTGCCGTGTTGACATTCGGTGCGGGGGCCGCATCGATGATGGGTATGGACGCCCGTCCTTCGAAGACCCGCAGTTCTCCCGGCTTCAGCTTGAGCTGAGGGGCGAAGATTTCGTTCTCGTTTTCGCGCGATGTCAGCGGCAGGAAGGGGGCGGCGGCCTCTCGCAACACGTTGTATGGCGCGTTCGTGACCCGACGCAGGTCCCGGTTCAGAACCACGACCCTGATCCTCTCGGAGGTACGCGGATCCTCGCTGTCGGTCTGCAGCAGCGCGACGGCAGGCGCCTGGCTGGTGGAAATGAGCCTGAGCGGCTGGCGGGCAAAACCCGCGGCGGTCTTGTTTGTGCTTGCATTGGTCGCGCGGATCTCGCCCGAGAGATCGAAAGATCCTCGTTCCCGCAGCCCCCGCAGGCCGAGCCCGTCGCCGTGCATTGGATCCAGAGGAACCGCCGCGCCGTATTCGAAGCCCATGGGGATCATCAAGCCGCTGGCGAAGGTCGATGCCAGCTTCAGCGCCCGGATTGCCTTGCGCTGGAGTACCTCGCAGCTGTCCGTCCCGTGCGCCATGCGCTTGGCGAACGGAGCCTCGGGGAAGGTGATCTGATAACCGAGCTCCCGCTGGATCTGGTATTCGTCCATGATCCAGCGCTCTTCCAAATTCCACCACGCAAACGAGGAGAAGCTGCCGTCGAAACCGGTTCCCTGCAGAGCCTTGCGGTCCTCGAATGCACTGCCGGGCGTCCAGGCGAGGAAGGTGGTTTCCGGCGCGGTCTTGCGCGTTGAGAAGATGAGATCATACCAGGCTTCCGGAGCGATCCGGCCGATGCCAAGGCAGCGGAAGCCTGCAATCCCGATTTCCGCCAGCCAGGCAAGCCGGCTCCGCCAGTCTTCGATATGCCGGACTTCACTCAAAAAATCGATGCGGCGGCTGCAGCTTTCCTGCGGCGCGAGGCGCGGGTCTGCGATGACCGGCCTCGCCTCGTCGGCACCGACAGCCACGCGATCGATCACGACGTCGAGCATCAGCTTAATGTTGTTTTCGCGTGCGGCGGCAATGAGAGCCTTGAAGCCGTCTTCCGGTGATTGTCCGAGGCCCAGACGAGTATCCAGGCGACCGAAATCCTTCGTCACGAAGACGCTTGTATTCGCGCCCCGTTCGAATAAAGGCGCCGTCAGCACCGTGTCAAAGCCCAGATCCCGCGCATGGGCGAAGACTTCGCGCCACGCATCAAGCCCCTTTAGCATCAATGGGTGGACGTAGTAGATCTGGGGCGGCAACTGCGAGAGCGAGATTCGCGAAGCGAATTGGGGACGCGTATTCATCGGTGGGACCTCGCCGTGAAGGGTTTGCGGGGTCTAACTGCAAGGCAGGGCGGCTTGTTCCGCTAAAGTTGGCGTGATTGCCAACTTGCAAGCTTTTGCATGTCCGCATGTGGCTTCGTCGGGATAGACGCATGCCGCTAGAAAACTTGCGATGTTCCTGCTTCGCAAAAGCCGCCCGCCTCGATAAACAGGTCCGGAGGAAGCGCGCTGGGAGGCACGGGATGGCAAAGCTGAAAGTAGCGATGATCGGGCTTGGAATGGCAGCAGGCCATCATGCCCGCAGCCTGCTCGACCTCTCCGACAGGATCGAATGTGTCGCGGCCTATAGCCCTACCGCAGCAAGGCGGGAGGCTTTTGCTGCCCAGTACCCCATCCCGACCAGCGGTGATCTCGATGCGATCTTCGAGGATGCAAAAATCGAAGCCGTGCTGATCCTGACGCCGCCGAACACCCATCTCGAACTTGTCCGGCGTGCCGCTGCCGCAAAGAAGCATATTCTTCTCGAAAAGCCGCTCGATATCACGTTCGAAAGATCCGAAACGATCGTTCACATTGCCAAACAGGCCGGCGTCCTGTTCGGCGTGGTGCTGCAGAACCGGTTCCGTGCAGCGGTGCTGGCGCTCGACGAGATCGTCAAGAGCGGGCGGCTCGGACATTTGGTCGAAGCGTCTGCCGCGATCCGCAACTGGCGACCCCAAAGCTACTACGATGTGGAAGGGCGAGGTACGCGGGCGCGAGACGGGGGCGGTGTCTTGCTGACGCAGGGCATTCATACCATCGATTTGCTGTTGAGCTTTGCCGGCCTTCCCCAGGAGGTCGCATCCTTTGTGAGGACCAGCCCTATTCATTCCATGGAAACCGAAGATCTGGTTGCTGCCACCTTCTCATTTCAGGGCGGGGCGATCGGCACGTTGAACGCCACGACCTGCGCCTATCCCGGTCTGCCGGATCGCATCGAACTGATCGGCACCAAGGGAACGGCCGTCTTTTCAGGAGACACGCTTCAGGCAGCCTTCATGGATGGTACGCAGATTGCTGCTGGCGGAGACAATTCCGGCAGCGGTGCAGGGGCCAACCCAATGGCCTTCGGGCACGAATTGCATCGCGCCCTCATCGAAAATTTTTGCGACGCGATCCGTGATGGAGCCCGCCTGCGCGTCACAGGCGAGGACGCACTGAACGCTCATCGCTTTATCGAGGCGATCTTGGCCGCCGGGCGATAGCGGCAAGCTCTCCGTTCAGCAGATGATAGTCTCGGCGATCTTGATTCCGAACCCCTCGAGACCGACGTAATGGCGCTCGCTGCGGGTCAGAAGCTTGATCGAGGTGACGCCGAGGTCCTTGAGAATCTGGGCTCCCAGGCCGATTTCCAGCCATTCGCTTTCACGCGCTTGAGCTTCCGCATGGCCCTCCTGATCCTGCCGGAGCTTGCGGCCGTGGTCCTTCTGGCCGACGCCGACCGAACCTTCCCGGAGATAGATGATCACGCCGCGGCCTTCTTCTGCGATCTTCGCCATATAGGCGTCGAGCGGTCGCTGGGCACCGAATACGTCGCTGGCGACATTTTCGAGATGCAGGCGGACCGGAATTTCCTCGCCGTCACGGATGTCGCCGAAGATGATGGCGACATGCTGCATCGGGTCCCAGGGAAGCGAATAGGCATGCGCCTTCGCCTTGCCGTGAGGCGTGTCGATGTCGAACTTGGACTGCAGCTCGATCAGCGTTTCCTTGCGCTGGCGGTAGGCGATCAGATCCGCCACCGAGACCTGCTTGATGCCGTTCTTGACAGCGAAATCGGCAACCTGCTGGCCGCGCATCACGGTACCGTCGTCGTTGACCAGTTCTGAAATCACACCGACCGGCGGCAGGCCCGCGAGTCGGCAGAGATCGACAGCCGCTTCCGTATGGCCCGAACGCATCAGGACGCCGCCCTCCCGGGAGATGAGGGGGAAGATATGGCCGGGCCGCACGAAATCCGAAGGGCCGGCATTCGGGTTGGCGAGGTTGCGGACGGTGAGTGTCCTGTCGTCGGCGGAAATGCCGGTTGTCGTGCCGTGCTTGAAGTCGACGGTGACGGTAAATGCGGTCGTATGGGCGCTGTCGTTTTCCGCCACCATCGCGTTGAGGTTCAGGCGCTTGGCCTCCTCGCGCGGCATGGGGGCGCAGACGATACCGGAGGTGTGGCGCACGATGAAGGCCATTTTCTCCGGCGTGCAATGCACGGCCGCGACGATCAGGTCGCCTTCGTTCTCGCGATCGTCGTCATCCGTAACCACGACGATTTCCCCAGCCTCGAAGGCTCGGATGGCATCAACAACGCGTTTCTGGTCATAGGCCATGGGTGATTGTTCCTAAAGGGTCTGCCCGGTCTGGGCCCGATGGCGGAGGTAATGATCGGCGATCGCGCAGGCAACCATCGCTTCGCCGATCGGTACTGCACGAATGCCGACACACGGATCGTGCCGTCCCTTGGTGCGTACTTCGACATTGTTGCCGTCGGCATCGATTGATCGTCTTTCGGTGAGGATCGAGGAAGTTGGCTTGATGGCAAACCGGGCGATCAGGGGCTGTCCGGTCGAGATTCCCCCTAAAATTCCGCCCGCATGGTTGGAGAGAAATATCGGGTTTCCGTCGTTGCCCATGCGCATTTCGTCGGCATTTTCTTCGCCGGAGAGTTCGGCCGAAGCGAAACCCTCGCCGATTTCGACGCCCTTCACGGCGTTGATGGACATCAGGTAGCTTGCAATGTCCTGGTCGAGCTTGCCGTAGACCGGGGCACCGAGACCAGCTGGGACGCCTTCGGCGACGACTTCCACAACGGCACCGATCGATGAGCCGGCCTTGCGAACCGCATCGAGATATTCTTCCCATACGGGCACGATCTCCGCGTCCGGAGAAAAGAAGGGATTGCGGCCGACCTGGTCCCAATCCCAGTTCGCCCGGTTGATCTTGTGCTTGCCGATCTGGACGAGCGCGGCGCGGACGTTGGCGCCCGGCACCACCTTGCGCGCCAGTGCGCCCGCGGCAACGCGAGCCGCAGTTTCGCGGGCGGAGGAGCGGCCGCCGCCACGATAGTCGCGGATGCCGTATTTGACGTCATAGGTATAGTCTGCGTGCCCGGGGCGATAGCGCTGGGCGATCTCGCCATAATCCTTGGAGCGTTGGTCGGTGTTCTCGATCAGCATGGAGATCGGTGTGCCGGTCGAGATCATGGTCTCGCCGTCGGCATCCATCATCACACCGGAGAGCACTTTGACGATGTCATCTTCGCGTCGCTGTGTGACGAAACGCGACTGGCCGGGCTTGCGCTTGTCCATCCAGGCCTGGATTTCGGCATGGGTGAAGCGGAGACCGGGCGGGCAACCGTCCACGACGCAACCGAGCGCCGGACCGTGGCTTTCGCCCCAGGTGGTGACGCGGAAGAGGTGACCGAACGTATTGTGCGACATGGCAATGCGGAACCGTTTGTGGCGGAGTAGGCCCCCCGCCGACTTCTGACGCGGTTGTCATATGGAAAAGGGCGTCAGGCGACAAGCCTTTCTTGTTTGAACGGTTATCCAGCCGGGCTGGGGCGAGGTCTATGCCGCCGCTTTGCGCCAATTCGTGAGCGCCGCCTGAGTGAAATCGTTAAAGGAGAGCGGTCGCGAGAAGGCATAACCCTGCAGGAGATCGCAGCCCAGCTCGCGCAGCAGCGCGGCGTGCTGCATCGTTTCGATGCCTTCCGCCACCGTCTCGACCCCGAGCGACCGTGCGATATCGATGATCGAACGGACGAGCGCGCGTTCCTGCGGTGAATCGAGGATCGGCATGACGAGTTGCCGGTCGATCTTCAGGCGCTTCGGCTTCAGCTTCAAAAGGCTGACGATGGACGTATGACCGGTTCCGAAATCATCGATTTCAATGTCGATCCCGAGCTCCTTGATGCGCTTCAGGTTGTCGATGACGACGTCCTCACTTTCATCGAGGAAGATCGATTCCACCAGTTCGAAGGAAATCTCGCCGGGAATGATCTCCAAAGGCTTCAATCTGTCGATCAACCTCTCGTCGTGCAGGCGCTTGGAAGAGACGTTCACCGAGACCTTTGGAATCTTGAGGCCGCGGGCAATCCAGCGCAGTTTGTCCCTCATGGCGGTCTCGAGCACGATCTGGTCGAGCGTTGCCGAGACGTTCAAATCCTCTGCGATCTTTAAGAATTTGTCCGGAGCGAGGACCCCGTGATGGGGATGGTTCCACCGGATCAGCGCCTCGACGCCGACAAGCTCGTTGGTTTGCGCGTCGAACTGCGGCTGATACCAGCTTGTGAACTCGTCGTTGTCGATACCCGCAAGAACCTCATCAGCGGTGCGCTTGTGGCTGACGATCTCGGCCTGCAGGTTCTGAGTGAAGAATTCGTACCGGTTGCGGCCCAGACCCTTCGCCCGATAAAGCGCGAGGTCTGCGTTGACGAGAGTGCGGCGGGCGTCGACATTCATGCCGTTTGCCTGCGCAATGCCGATCGAAACGCCGCAGCGGCAGGAAAAGCCCTCGAAATCGATGGGCTGATGGAATTCGACAATGATCCGCTGTGCAAGCTGTGCCATCTCCTCGGCGCTCGCATTGTCGACCGCCAGGATGACGAATTCGTCGCCGCCGATGCGGGCCACAATATCCGTGCCGCGGACGTTGCGCGACAGGACGCGTGAAGCATGCACGAGCATGGCGTCGCCTGCCGCATGGCCGAGCGTATCGTTGATCTGCTTGAAACGGTCGAGATCGAGGTGCAGGAGCGAGAATTTCTGCCGTTCGGTCTGGCTCGCACGGGAGAGCCGGTCCAGCTCCATGTCAAGCTTGCGGCGGTTTGCAAGCAGCGTCAGCGGATCGTGCAGCGAATTGTGCTCGATACGGCTCTTGGCAAGCTCGAGTTCGGCGTTCTTGGCGTCGGCTTCATCCTTGGCGGCCTTGAGCTGCTGGGTGAGGATCGCGTCCTGGGTTACGTCGAAGGCGATGCCGACCATCTTCCGCGCCCCGTCGCGGGTGACATGCAATTTCCCGATGGACCGGATGTAGCGAGAGGATCCGTCGGGCTGCAGAACGCGGGCGACGAGCGGCGGGGGCTGCAACCCCTCGCTCAAATGATGCGATTCCTGTTTGGCACGTTCCCGATCGTCCGGGTGGAGGAGGTTGATCCATTGATCGCGATGGATGATCCCGTCGGTATAGGGAATGCTGTGCAACTGACACATACGGGCATCCCATATTTCCGTTTGCGTGACCGGATCGGACTCCCAGATGCCGCAGTTGTAGGAGGCGAGGGCGAGATCGAACCTGGTGGAGAGCTCCTCGAGCTCCTGCTCGCGGTTCGAAAGTTCATCGAGCGCGAGTTCCAGCTCCGCATTCTTGATGTCAGTATTTTCCTTGGCGCTCCTCAAGCGCTGCGACAGCTCCGTGAGGTTGAGTTCGCGCGCTTTCAGTATGGCGATGTGGCGATTGCGCTCCGAAATGAGCGACGCAGCGATGAATATCGGCACGATGACCATGCCTACCGCCAGAGCAATCCCAAGGCGGAAGCGCGACTGGTTCGGCGGTGTTATGTCCCAGCCGGAATGCGGGCTGGCAAGCATGGTCCAATTGGCACCCTTGAGGGGGATCGCCCATTCCATCGGGGATTGACCCTCGATGGAATCGTCGCCGTAGAAGGCGAAATATTCGGGCCTGTCGGCATCGCGAAGAACGACGTTCAGCCAATCCAGATTGAGGAGGTTCGTTCTAGCAATCGGATTTGGTGAAAAGGTCACGCCGGAGGCTTCGATGAAGCCTCTTTCCTCTATCAAAATGGCAATTGCGCCCCACAATCCCCCTCCGTCTTCGCTTTTCGGCACAGGCATGACCAGCGTCAGGTGGTCGTCCTGTGTTCCGCTCAGGAAAGACAGACGGCCGCGGCCGTCCACCGATTTCAGGCTGCTTGCAAGACGCGAAAGATCGACGCTACCGATTTTTCCCGATGCGCCGTTGACGATCCCGTCGCGGGTAATGACCTGGGTCAGTTCGAAATTAGGCGCGACCGCGACCGCAAAAAAGTGCCGCCCCTTTTTGAAAGCGTTGTCGATGTAGTGCTGGAACCGTTCGATCGAGCCTTGCGCATCCTCTTGCAGGACATGGACCAGGTGATCGGCGGCCAGGATGTCGGTCTCGGCCTGGGATGAAAAACGCTGGGCCAGCAGCGCCGCTGTCCTTTCGGTCGTCCCTCGCAGTTCGGTGCGGTAACTTTCGGTATGGCGCCCATCTATGATGATTGCGATCGCAATCACCATCAGGGCAATGACAAGTGCGATTGCAGCGGGAGCCTTCGGATGCCGAAAAAGGTGTAGAGTTTGAGAAGCGGAGGAACGCCGGAATTTCAATCGCCCGAACCCTTTTCGTTAACTTTTATGACTTGCGGGAAAAGCCTAACGGATGGGAGTTAATTTCCGATTGCCCCGGCTGCCCGCAAATTTGGAGGCGATTTCCGAGGTGAGCACGCGGGCCAAATCCGGGCGATACGGCTGCGCCGCCTTCGAACCGGCTGGAGCTCTTGAAAAGCGTTAACAATCAAGTCATTACTTATACCGAAAATGTCATGGTAGCGGGCGATTTTCGCCACAATCGGGAGGCTATCTGTGCGTCGTAACGAAACAACGTCGACCTCATCAAGGCCTAAACCCATGCGTATCCTGATTGCTGCTCTGCTTGCCACTGCAAGCATGTTTTCGCCCCTGAATGGCTGGGCGCAGAGCGCTGATGTCGAGGCGACGATCAAGACGGTGGATGTGAAGGCGCTGAGCCTGACACTGGATGACGGAAAGACCTACAAGGTGCCGGAGGAATTCAATTTCGAAGGCCTCAAAGCCGGCGTCAAAGTCCTTGTCTTCTTCACCGAAGTCGACGGTCACCGGATCGTGGACGATCTTGAGATCGTCCAGTAGTTCCTAAACCCTTTCGGGTGATCTGAGCCCATGCCGCCGCTTGCTGGTCAAAGCCATTCCAGGCGGCCGCAATCCCTGTCGATCCTGAGAATGCGATCCTGCGGCGTCGGCGCGGCTGCCGCGTCGTCTTCGGAAAGATTGCCGATCAGGCGGAAGAGCGAGCGGATGACGCCGCCATGGCTAATGCATACCGTCGGTCTTTCAACCGCCTGCAGCCAGGCGCCGATGCGCCAGCAGAGGATTTCGTAGCTTTCGGCGAATTCCCCCGGCGGAATAAAGCTCCACTTTTCCTGTGCCCGGGCCATCAGGCGGTCCGGCGACATCAGGCTGATTTCCGCCAGCGTATGGCCCTCCCAATCGCCGAAGGAGAGTTCCTTCAGCCGCTCGTCGATCAGATAAGCGTTCGGATCAAGGCCCATGGCGGCGCGAAGCCGCTCCATGGTTTCGCGTGTTCGCGACAAAGGGCTGGCGATGAAAGCGAAATCTTCCGCTCTCCCGATCAGTTCCCGAAGCTTTTCGCCATTCCGGCTGGCTTGCGCCCGGCCAAGCGCGTTGAGCGGAATATCCCGCTGTCCCTGCAGACGCCCTTCGGCGTTCCAGTCCGTCTGCCCGTGGCGGATCATGTAGATAAGCACGGCAGACGTTTCCTGGTGTCGATCAGTCCTTGATGACCGAGATGTCCGGGGCATCGACGGCCTTCATGCCGACGACATGATAACCGCTGTCTGCATGATGGGTTTCGCCGGTCACCGAGCGCGACAGGTCCGAAAGCATGTAGAGCCCGACATCGCCGACTTCCTCAATGGTGACGGTGCGGCGCAACGGCGCGTTGTATTCGTTCCATTTGAGGATGTAGCGGAAATCGCCGATGCCGGAGGCCGCCAGCGTCTTGATCGGGCCAGCAGAAATCGCATTCACACGGATATTCTTCGGGCCGAGGTCGACCGCAAGATATTTTACGCTCGCTTCGAGCGCAGCCTTGGCGACACCCATGACATTGTAGTTCGGCATGACCTTCTCTGCACCGTAATAGGTGAGCGTCAGCATGGAGCCGCCTTCGGTCATCAGTTTTTCCGCCCGGCGTGCCACCGAGGTGAAGGAATAGACCGAGATCTGCATGGTCTTGGCGAAATTTTCCGGCGAGGTATCGACATAACGGCCGGTCAGTTCGTCCTTGTCGGAAAAGCCGATTGCGTGCACGAGGAAGTCGATCTTGCCCCAATGTTTTTCGAGATTGGCGAAAACCTCATCGACGGAGGCCTCGTCGCTGACATCGCAGTGGCCGGCCATGAAGGCGCCGAGTTCTGCCGCAAGCGGCTCGACGCGCTTCTTCAGCGCATCACCCTGGTAGGTGAATGCCACCTCTCCGCCTTGGCTGTGAATGGCTTTGGCAATGCCCCAAGCGATGGAACGATTGTTGGCAACACCCATGATGATGCCACGTTTGCCTGCCATGAGGCCGGAAGCCTGAACCATACATAGTCCCCTGAAACTTTGACGAATGCTGCCTATGACATAGGCAGCCCAAGGGTTCAAGCTGACTTGGATCATCTCATGTTAAAGGTCGTAATCAAGGGTGCGCGCCGGTGAAAACCGACGCAAAACTGTCATACTGGTATTAGACGTATAGCCCGTGACGCATGTGCCGCATCAGGTCGGTGACCTTCTCGTTCGGCTTTTCCCACAGCATGATCCTCAATTCGACCACGAGGTCGCCGCGTCCGCCCGCGCCGTCATACAGCCCAAGCCCGCTCATCCGTATCGTCTGGTCCGAGCCTGACCAGGCGGGAACGGAAAGACTGCGGCTGCCCTCGAGCGTTTCCACCGTAGCCTCAGTACCCAAAACCGCATCCTCGAGCGAGATCGGCAGGGTGGTATGGAGGTCGAAACCTTCGATGTGGAAATGCGGATCGCGCGCGGCCTTGAGCGCGACGAGGAGATCGCCCTGTTTCATCCCGGCCACTTTCAGGCCCTGGCCTTTCAGCCGCACCACATGCCCGTCTGTCATACCTCTTTCGAGTGTAAACCGGACCTCTCGTTCGTCCGCGAGCTTTACCGTCACCGAGGCCTGCTTCAGCAGATCGGCAACGGTAACAGCGGCATCGACGGAAAGATCCGGAACTTTTTCAGGTAAAGGGGCAGTCCCGCGAAAGCGCCGGACGAGCGAGGCGATAAGATCGACCGCCATGACGGGCAGGGGGGCTCTTTCACCGGACTGCTCGGCCTTCACACCCTCGGATGCATCCTCCGAGGTTCGAGCCTGGTTCTGCGCCTTCACCTGCTCGGCAGCCGCCGCGCCGAATATGCGCTCGATCATGTCTTCGGGGGTCTCGCCCGTCGCGCCTTGAGGATTTTCCGCCTGGCTCTGCGTGCGCTGGGCATTGGCGCGGGCAAGCTCTTCCATGACCTTTTCGGCATTGGCCTTGGCCGCCTTGGCCCGCTCGGCTGCTTCGCGCGCGGCCTGACGTTGTTGCATGATGGTCTGGTGCATCTCGGCTGCTCGATCGTAGCGTTTGCGGCGGTCGGGATCCTTCAACACCTCATAAGCCTGGCCGATTTCGGCAAAACGGCTGGCGGCGGACGGATCGTCCTGGTTGGCGTCGGGATGGACGGTCTTTGCCTTGGCGCGCCATGCCGCCTTGATTTCGTCAGCATCGGCGCTGCGCTTCACACCAAGCAGAGAATAGGGATCACGCATTGTGGGACCACCGGTTACCTGAAGCGGCGGGCCCCGCCAAAATCCTTGGACCCCCCGATACTCGTCACAACTCCGACAGCTTTCGTCAGTTCCTCGCGTCACTGAGTACAGCGTGCCTGTTCGAGGAAATTTAGGTCGGAACTCATGAATCAGAGGTTACAGGCCAAAATTCGTATTCGTTAAGGTAAACGAATCGTTTCTGCCGGCTCGTAGAGCAAGGTGATGTGCTGAAGAGGGCCTTACTGTCGGTCGAAGGCGGTCAGCATCCAGTCACCGCTGCCGGTCATGCAGGCCTGGCCGGAAAACATGGCAATGCCTTCGTAGGAATGTCTCGTGGTCGTGAAGTCGCGGCAGAGATGGCCTTCGTTGCGAGCCTCGCGGATTTTCGAAACGACGCCTGCGCTGCCGGTCACGGCATTCGCCCACGGGACCGAGGCAGCGCCGACTTTTGCAAGATCGGCAGACGTGACGGCATTGCGGACCGTCGCCTCGTCGGAAAGGTTCTCGCCGGATTCCTGCTTCGGACCGGGAACGGTTCCGGTTGAGATGCTGCGGTCTACCTTGGGGGAACTGCCGAAGAGGTCCAGGCTGCTGGTGCATCCGGTAAGAGACAATCCGGCGAGACAGATGACGGCTGCACCTCGACCAAGCGCGATGGACCTCTTTGTGCGGCTCTTCGACTTTGCTATCACTACCACCTTGCGTCCTGTACGGCCAAAAAACTCGGGGCACTTTAGGGAGTATTTTATTCAATATGTCTGAAAGCGGGTTAACAACCGGTGACTTCACCGAGGAGAACGAACCTTTTGCACTCTTCGGCTCCTGGCTGAAGGATGCGGAAAAATCGGAACCCAATGATCCGAATGCCGTCGCCCTTGCCACCGTCGACGAACACGGCATGCCGAATGTCCGCATGGTGCTTCTCAAGGGTTTCGACGAGGACGGCTTCGTCTTCTACACCAATTTCGAGAGCCAGAAGGGACGTGAAATCCTCGGTCAGAAGAAGGCGGCGATGTGCTTTCATTGGAAGTCGTTGCGCCGCCAGGTCCGGCTGCGGGGGGAGGTGGACGTGGTGAGCGACGCCGAGGCCGATGCCTATTATGTGACGCGGGCGCGCGGCAGCCGGATCGGCGCCTGGGCATCGAAACAGTCTCGACCGCTGGAGGGCCGTTTCGCCCTGGAAAAGGCTGTTGCCGAATACACGGCCAGATATGCCATAGGCGACATCCCGCGACCGCCTTATTGGTCCGGTTTCCGAATCAAGCCCGTCTCGATCGAATTCTGGCACGACCGGCAGTTCCGCCTTCACGACCGGGTCGAGTTTCGGCGTGGGGTGGCGGACGGTCCCTGGGAGAAGGTGCGAATGTATCCCTGACCCAGACGGTCAGCGTGCCAGGGCGAACGGGATTCCCGAAGCCAGCGCGGAAACGTAGCGCGGCTCCTGATAATAGCCGTTGAGCGAAATGCGCGGCAGCCCCGTGAGGCGATGCCTGCTTTTATCGCAAAGCGTGCCGGGCTGCGTGGTCACCGCAACCGAGAAGCCCAGTTCGCTTGCAATCAGGTGATCGCGCTCGGAAACGGCATGCCGTGTGCCGTAGGGATAAGCAATCGTTTCGGGCCGCCTGCCGGTCAGTTGCTCCACATAGTCCGCCGATTGCCGCATTTCGTCGCTGGCCTCCTGCGGGGAAAGGCGGCCAACTGCCCGGTGGCTGATCGTATGTGCTCCGAGCGACGCCAGCGGATGCGCGCCAAGCAAGCGCAATTCCTTGGGCTCCATCGTCAAGTCGCTGGTGATCTCCAGCGGATCGATGCCATGTTTCCTCGCCAGCGCATCGATCCTCGCAACGGCCGCCGCCTCGTCGACACCAGCGACATAAGCTGAAAAGCGATCGAAGGCATCGAATTTGCGCGCTTCGGAGGTAAGGTCCATCGCCTCCGCTCCGTCCCCGAAATCAAATGTGACCTCCCGCTCCCTGCCCAGCAGTTCGGCAAGCGTTTCCCACCACATGGAATGCGTACGTTCCGCAAAGCCTCGCGTGACGAAGACGGTGAACGGCACACCGTGGCGGGCAAAGACGGGAAGGGCGTATTCGGCGTTGTTCTTGTAGCCGTCATCAAGTGTGAAGGCCGCAAAGGGTTGCTTCGCCGGCGCCGCAAGACGCCCCGGTACGTCCGCAAGCGGTATGAACTCATAACCTTCCGCAGAAAGCCTTTCGATAGCCTCGCTGAGGAAATCGGGTGTCACTTCCAGATGGCCGCTCGGTTGGAGCGGGCGGTTTTTTTTCGGTCGGACATGATGGAGCGTGAAGATGGCGCCGCGGCCCCGTGCATTGGGAAACATTCCGGCCCGCGCAAGGGCAGCGGCCATGTCGAGGCCTCCGGCCACAAGGCGCCGCTTGACGTCCCGGCGCCAGAGCGCCTTCAGCCTCTCCCTCGTATTCCCCACGGTGATCACGCTCACGTCACTTCTGAGAGCGTGACCCTACTGTGTTCCGGGTTAAACCTTGCTGAAGAAAGGCAGGCAAGATTGCCGTCAGGGGCGCAAGGTGTCGAAGAGCGGAAGGCCGATGAGGGCGGCGGTCGCAATCAGGACGAAGCATATCCGCCGGAACGTCGCTTCGCTGGCGATGCCGAAAAGCCTGGAGCCGAGAAACAGACCGAGTCCGTAACCGGGACCGGCAAAGAGGGCGATCAGAAGCACCTCGACAGTCAGAATCCCGCCGACGAGATAGGATGTGGCCGAGAGGATGGTCGAGAGCGCGAAATAAAGGACAAGGTTGGCCCGCACGATCGTCGGGGGAATTGCGCCGCCGAGCCAATAGGCGACGACCGGCGGTCCCGACATCTGCGCCGCACCGCCGAAAAGGCCGGCGAGGCCTCCCACTCCGATTGTCAGGTAGGTCTTCGGCCGACCATGGTAGCGCCAACCGGAGATCAGGAAGGCCAGCAGGAAGAGCACGACGATCGAGATGATCCACCGCAGCGTGACCGAGGGCAGAAGGGCAAGCAAGGCTGTACCTGTCGGCACACCCACCACGGCACCTGCAAGCATGGTTGCCACCTCCCGCCGATTGGCGCGTCGCCAACTGTCCGGCACCATGCCGAGGGTCATGATGCCGTCGAGCACGAGGAGCAGCCCGGAAGCGATCTTCGGACCCATCGCCGCGCCGGCCAATGGCACAAATATCAGCGCCCCGCCGAAGCCGGAAAAGCCGCGCGCCAGACCCGCGATCATTGCCGCCAGGAAAACAAAGGCGAGTTGATAAGACGAATGACCCGGTAGCCATGCTTCCAGAAAGGCGGCAAACAGATCTTGGGTTTCCATCGGGGAGGCCGTGATACGGATTTGAGGGATCGCCGCAACTTTCGGAATTGGTCGCCGGGTGTCAAGTAATGGCGCTGGACCTGAGGGTAGAATCGGTGCCACTTGTCGGTACAAATGGAGAACGTCATGCTGGACAAACTCGCCGGTCAGTTCGAAGCTGCCTCTGCCGGCTATGCCGAAACCCATGCCATCAGGCGCGATTCCGATTGGTTCCTCCTGAAGCTTCAGGAGGAGATGGGTGAACTCACCCAGGCCTGGAACCGATTGACCGGCCGTGGGCGCACGAAGGGACGGAGCAAGGAAGAGTTAAGCCGCGACCTGGCGGACGAAACCGCTGATCTTTTGGGCCATGTCCTGCTTTTCGCCCGCAAGAACCAGATCGATCTGGCCGCGGCGATTGAGCGGAAATGGCTTTTTAGGCCGGATGCCCATTGAACGACCGCTCGCCAAGATCCTCGAAGAATCGTAGAAGGTAACCATCGGGATCGGCGACGATGAACTGTCGATTACCGACTTCCTTATCGTCCCGGCGATACCATTTCTCTTCCGGCGCCAAATAGAGTGGGATATTCGCCGCAGCGAGCCGGACGAGAACCGGTCGGAGCGCCGGCACTTCGATCTGTAGGTTGATGCCTCGCCCGAACGGATGTTCGCGGGGAGCTTCGGGAAGGTCAAAATCGCGGCCAAGGCCAATCTGGTCGATCATCAGTTGCGCCTCCCCGAGCGCCAAGAAGGCGAAACCTTCTTCCCGCCGATCGTAGACGACCGAAAAACCGATCAAGTCACAGTAGAAATCTCGGCTTTTTTGCCAATCACTGACGGAGAGCTCGGGAATCAGCGCATTGAAGCGATGTAGATTCAAGCCTTGGTGCCGCCGACGGTGATCTGGTCCATTCTCAGATGCGGCTGGCCGACGCCGACGGGTACCCATTGGCCGCCCTTGCCGCAATTGCCGATGCCTGTGTCGAGCTTCATGTCGTTGCCGACCATGGTCACCCTTCGCATCGCGTCGGGACCGTTGCCGATCAGCATGGCGCCCTTGATGGCAGGCCCGATCTTGCCGTTTTCGATCATGTAGGCTTCCGTACAGCCGAACACGAACTTGCCGGAGGTGATGTCGACCTGGCCGCCGCCGAAGGAGACGGCATAAATGCCCTTCTTGACCGAGGCGATGATCTCGTCCGGGCTCTTGTCGCCGCCGAGCATGTAGGTATTGGTCATGCGCGGCATCGGCGTATAGGCATAACCTTGACGGCGACCGTTGCCGGTCGGCTGAACGCCCATCAGCCGAGCATTCTGCCGGTCCTGCATGTAGCCGACCAGTTTGCCGTTCTCGATGAGCACATTGTAGCCGGACGGCGTGCCTTCATCGTCGATGGTGATTGAGCCGCGGCGGTTGTCGATCGTGCCGTCGTCGACAACCGTAACACCCGGAGCTGCAACCATTTCTCCCAGAAGTCCGGCAAAGGCGGATGTCTTTTTGCGGTTGAAATCACCCTCGAGCCCGTGACCGACGGCTTCATGCAGCATTACGCCCGGCCAGCCTGAGCCGAGTACGACGTCCATGGTGCCGGCCGGCGCGTCGATGGCGGTCAGGTTGACCAGTGCCTGGCGAAGCGCCTCGTCGGCGCCGGTCTGCCAGTTTCCTTCCGTTACGAAATCGCCGAACCCGATGCGGCCGCCGGTGCCGAATGAACCTGACTCCTGCCGGTCGCCGTCGCCGACGACGACGGAGATGTTAATGCGGGTCATCGGTCGGATGTCCTGTACCCGGTGGCCGTCGGCCCGCAGGATATCGACCACCTGCCAGCTTGCCGAAACGGTGGCCGTCACCTGCCGAACCTTGTCATCCTTGTCGCGCAGGTAGGCGTCGATGTCGGTCAAGAGCTTGACCTTTTCCTCGAAGCTCGGGGATCCGATCGGGTTCTCGTCTCCGTAATATTTCTTGTTGGTGCGCTGCGGAGCGGCCGCATAGGAGCCGGAATAGCCGGCCGTGACGGCCCGCACGGCATCGGCGGCGCGCGATAGTGCTGCGGCCGAAAGCTCCCCCGCATGCGCATAACCGACCGCTTCGCCGGCCACCGCGCGCAGCCCGAATCCTTGATCTGTATTAAAGGAGCCGCCCTTCAGCCGTCCGTTGTCGAAGGTCAGCGATTCCGCCTGGGCATGCTCCACGAACAACTCGCCGTCGTCGGCCCCGGCCAGCGTCTCGGACAGGATCGAGCGTAACTTGACCTCGTCGCAGTCGAAAAGGTTGAGAAGATCGGTATTCATGGAAGGCTCCTTCGCCGGGGTCGGGCCCGAACTTTGTTCGGTCCGATGTAGGTCCCCGGGACGCCGGAGGCAAGTGTCAGGGGAGGGCGTCGTAACCCGGAGCGAAGCCGGAAAGCTCGATCGGAATGCCGACGCGATCCTGGTCGGCCGATTCGCGCAGTGCAAAGACGGCGTTTTTGCCCGCACGAAGGATGCGCATCAGCTCGTCGTCGATCTCCACCTCCACATAACAGCCTTCGGAGAAGCAGCGGGTGAAATAAGCGCGGCCGATATTGTTGTTATCGACGTAGAGCTCCATGCCGTCCTTCAGGAGAACACCGAGCGGCGCGAGGATGCGCAGGATCTTCGCCTTGCGGTCGGCGGTTTTCAGGACGACGACCGACAGTCCCACCTCAGGCCGGTCTTCGGCGATCACGTTCTGCATCAGCGCACACTGTTCGGCAGAAGCGCCCGCCGGCCGGTCACAGATGATCGACCAGGCGCCGTGATTTTCCCGGACATTGCCGGGCGGCTGCGGCTTCTGGGCCGGTTGCGGCTGAACTCCCGGCACCGACTGGGCCGGTCCGGGGGGCTGGGGAGCCGCTGGCGAGGTCGTGCCTTGGCTTGGTTGGGGCGTCGGGCGCGGGCCAGGTTGCTGCTGCGCGAATGCCGGAAGAGATACGGCCGTCGCGAGCATTGCTGCAAAACTGGCGCGGATCAGGGAGGGACGGCCCATGGAAACCTCGGTAAGACGAATCAGTGCGGCTATTCTTGTCGCTGGCCGAACCAAATGAAAAGCCCCGCCCTCTTTCCAGTGGAGTACGGCGAAAATGGGACTCCATGACCGATGCCTTCTCCATATTGATTCACAGCTTCATAAATCTGCGGCGTTGCGCTGAATATAAGCTATGATGCATAAAAAGAGATGGGAGGCCGGCCCAATCGCCGTTCGATGCCGGAGTTTCAGTCGCACGAGCTTGCAATCGTGGCACGATTCAGCGCTCTCCGCGAGGCGCAAAAATGCCGCACGGGCTTTTCCTGCCAGATATTGCGGCGGCAGGCAAACTGTGATTGAAGCACACCATATAGCTTGGATTCTGCGTTGGGTTTGTTCTGGATCAAACGCATGGGGAGAAATTAGTGATGAACAGAGCTTTTGCAGTGATGACGGCGCTCATCTGTCTGCTCTTTGCTTCTGCCGGTTTTGCGGATCAGCCGCGTCCCTGGCAGCTTGACCTTCAGGCGCCCGCCACGCCGATCATGCACCAGATCCGGTGGTTCGAGCATTATACGCTCTGGTTCATCGTGCCGGTCACACTTCTGGTCCTGGTGCTCCTTGTCATCGTGGTGGTGAAGTTCCGCGCGAGCGCCAATCCGGTGCCGTCGCGCACCAGCCACAACACGATGATCGAAATCATCTGGACGCTTGGCCCCGTTCTCATTCTCTTCTTCCTCGCCATCCCCTCCTTCAATCTCCTGAATGCCCAGCTGCAGATTCCGCAGTCGGACATGACGGTGAAGGCGACTGCAACGCAGTGGCAGTGGAATTACGAATATGAAGGCGGGCAGGCTCCTGTCGCCTTCGACAGCTTCATGCTGAAGGAACAGGACCGCGAAGCTGCCGGCAAGACCGATATCGGCGCCTATCCGCGCCTGCTGGCGGTCGACAACGAAATGATCGTCCCCGTCAACAAGACAGTCCGCATGCTCGTGACGGCTGCTCCGTCGGATGTCATTCACGCCTTTGCGATGCCGGCTTTCGGCCTGAAGATCGACGCGGTACCGGGTCGCCTCAACGAAACCTGGTTCAAGGCCGAGCGTGAAGGCCTCTATTACGGTCAGTGCTCCGAGCTTTGCGGCAAGGATCACGCCTATATGCCGATCGCCATCCGCGTCGTCTCGGAAGACAAATACCAGGCTTGGCTTGCGCAGGCGGCTTCGGACCTGCCGGGCGCCTACAAGGCGCTCGTCGCTGCGGTCGACAAGCCGGCCGGCAATTTTGCCGTCGCCGAAAACCTATCCAAGTAATTAGAGGAGTGAGGATAATGGCTGGACATTCCGCTCACGACGATCACGCCCATACCCGCACCTCTCACGATGCGCATGGTCACGACCATCATCACGATCATTCGCACACGCCGACTTTCGCTCAGCGTTGGCTGTTTTCGACCAACCACAAGGACATCGGCACGCTCTACCTGATCTTTGCGATCATGGCAGGCATCGTCGGCGGTCTTCTCTCCGTCGCCATGCGCATGGAGCTGCAGGAACCCGGGATTCAGATCTTCCATGGTCTAGCTTCCATGGTCTACGGTTTTCAGGGTGACGCAGCCATCGACGGCGGCAAGCACATGTTCAACGTGTTCACCACCGGTCACGCGCTGATCATGATCTTCTTCATGGTCATGCCGGCGATGATCGGCGGATTCGCCAACTGGATGGTGCCGATCATGATCGGCGCGCCGGATATGGCGTTCCCGCGCCTGAACAACATTTCCTTCTGGTTGATCGTCCCGGCCTTCCTCCTGCTGGTCCTGTCGATGTTCGTCGAAGGTCCTGCCGGCGCGTTCGGCGTTGGCGGTGGCTGGACGCTTTATCCGCCGCTCGCGACCATGGGGCATCCGGGTCCGGCCGTCGACCTCGCGATCTTCTCGCTGCATGTCGCCGGTGCCTCTTCGATCCTCGGTGCGATCAACTTCATCACCACCATCCTCAATATGCGTGCTCCCGGCATGACGCTGCACAAGATGCCGCTCTTTGCCTGGGCCGTTCTGATCACTGCCTTCCTGCTGCTGCTTTCTCTGCCGGTTCTGGCAGGCGGCATCACCATGCTTCTGACCGACCGCAACTTCGGCACGACCTTCTTTGCGCCGGAAGGCGGCGGTGACCCGATCCTCTACCAGCACCTCTTCTGGTTCTTCGGTCATCCGGAAGTCTACATCCTGATCCTGCCCGGCTTCGGCATCGTCAGCCATATCGTATCGACCTTCTCCAGGAAGCCGGTTTTCGGTTACCTCGGCATGGCCTATGCCATGGTGGCGATCGGTGCCGTCGGCTTCATCGTCTGGGCCCACCACATGTATACGGTCGGCCTGTCGCTCGATGCGCAGCGCTACTTCGTCTTCGCGACGATGGTCATCGCAATTCCGACCGGTATCAAGATCTTCTCCTGGATCGCCACGATGTGGGGTGGCTCGCTCACCTTCACGACGCCGATGGTCTGGGCGATCGGCTTCATCTTCCTGTTCACCGTCGGTGGCGTCACCGGCGTCCAGCTTGCCAATGCCGGTCTCGACCGTTCGCTGCATGACACCTATTACGTCGTGGCTCACTTCCACTACGTTCTGTCGCTCGGCGCCGTTTTCGCGATCTTTGCTGCCTGGTACTACTGGTTCCCGAAGATGTTCGGCTACATGTACAACGAGTTCATCGGCAAGCTGCATTTCTGGGTCATGTTCATCGGCGTGAACCTGGTATTCTTCCCGCAGCACTTCCTGGGTCTCGCCGGCATGCCGCGCCGCTATATCGACTATCCGGACGCCTATGCCGGCTGGAACTACGTGTCCTCGATCGGCTCCTACATCTCCTTCGCCGGCGTGATCATCTTCCTCTTCGGCGTATGGGAAGCTTTCGCCAAGAAGCGCGTTGCCGGCGACAATCCCTGGGGTGAAGGTGCAAGCACGCTCGAATGGCAGCTTTCCTCGCCGCCGCCCTACCACCAGTGGGAGCAGCTGCCGCGCATCCGCTGAGCGGCCAAGGAACAAGATGGGGCATCGCGGCACCCGCGATGCCCGGAGATGTTAAGCAGGACGGTTCAATGACGGTTATGAGCAATCACGATGTTCTCGGCTCCGATGGAGGCGTTCGCCTCTCGGAAGCGGGTGCGCGCGATTTCTTCGAGCTCATGAAGCCGCGGGTCATGTCGCTCGTGGTGTTCACGGCATTCGCCGGTCTGATCCTCGCGCCCGGCCACATCAATCCCGTGCTCGGCGTGATCGCAATTCTCTGCATAGCAGTCGGCGCCGGCGCCTCGGGTGCGCTGAACATGTGGTATGACGCCGATATCGACGCCGTTATGACGCGCACAGCGAAGCGACCTATCCCGGCGGGCCGCGTCCTGCCTCAGGAGGCTCTCGCATTCGGGCTGACGATGTCGGTCTTTTCCGTCGCTATCCTCGGGCTTGCGGTCAACTGGTTTGCCGCGGCCCTGCTTGCCTTCACCATTTTCTTCTATGCCGTCGTCTACACGATGTGGCTGAAGCGTTCGACGCCGCAGAACATCGTCATCGGCGGCGCCTCGGGGGCTTTCCCGCCAATGATCGGCTGGGCCTGTGTCACCGGAGGCGTATCGCTCGACAGCATCCTTCTGTTCCTCATCATCTTCCTGTGGACGCCGGCGCATTTCTGGGCGCTGGCCCTGTTCAAGATGCGCGATTACGGCGCGGTTGGCATACCGATGATGCCGAATGTTGCCGGAGAGGCTTCCACGAAGATCCAGATCGTAATCTACGCGGTGTTGACCGCTGTGATTGCCGTTGCGCCGACCTTTACGGGGCTCGCCGGCTTTGGTTACGGAATTTTTTCATCGCTGCTCGGCGCGGTTTTCGTCTACTGTTCCATCGCCGTCTGGCGGATGCCGGATGGCGACCAGAAGATGATCCCGGCGAAGAAGATGTTCGCCTATTCGATCCTCTATCTGTTCGCTATCTTTTCGGCCCTTTTGGCCGATCGGATGTTCGAAGGGCTGCCCACCATTCTTGGAGGCCTGCTGTGATCGAGACCGTCAAGCTCAATGAGGCGCAGAAGAAGTCACGCCGCAACCGCAACATCGCGCTCGGCGTGCTGCTGGCCGGTCTTGTCATTCTCTTCTACATCATCACGCTTGTCAAAATCGGCGGGCTTGGGAACTAGGAGCGGGCGATGACGCAAGCCGGTCGGAATGCACAGGCAAAACGGGTAAGCAACGGCGCGATCTTCGCCGGCTGCGCCGTTTTCGTCGCCGGCATGGTCGGTATGGCCTATGCGTCGGTTCCGCTCTACCGCTTGTTCTGCCAGGTGACAGGCTACAACGGCACGACGCAACGGGTCGAGCAGTATTCCGACAAGGTCCTGGACAAGACGATCCAGGTCACCTTCGACGCCAATATCTCGCCCGGCCTCAACTGGGACTTCAAGCCCGCCAAGGCGGTGGATCCGAAGATCGGCGAGACGCTGCAGATCGAATATACGGCGACCAATCGCTCGTCGAGCGCGACGACCGGCACCGCCGTCTTCAATGTCACGCCGATGGAGGCTGGCGCCTACTTCAACAAGGTCGAGTGCTTCTGCTTCACCGAGCAGACGCTGCAGCCCGGCCAGTCGGTCACGATGCCTGTGGTATTCTTCGTCGATCCGGAGATTGCCAAGGCGGAGGAGACCAGGAATATCAAGACGATCACACTGTCCTACACCTTCTATCCGAGTGCGCCCGGCAAACCGGTCGCGGCTCTGCCGGAAGGCGGCAAGACAGTGGACAAGAAACTTTAAGAGGGTTCGCCGGTTTCGGCGAAGCAGGCATTCATCCGGGGATTCTGACATGGCCGATGCGCATCAGAAACAGCACGACTACCACATTATCGATCCGAGCCCGTGGCCGATTCTGGCTTCGCTCGGCGCCTTCGTCCTGACCTTTGGCGGCGTAGGTTACATGCGCTATCTGCATGGCGGCGAGTTCAAGCTTTTCGGCCTGAATTTCGCGACGCCCTGGCTCTTCTTCATCGGCCTCGCCATCGTCGTCTACACGATGATCGGCTGGTGGTCGGACACCATCAAGGAAGGCCGCGAGGGCGCCCATACGCGCGTCGTGTCGCTGCATCTGCGCTACGGCATGATCATGTTCATCGCCTCCGAAGTGATGTTCTTCGTTGCCTGGTTCTGGGCCTTTTTCGATGCCAGCCTGTTTGCCAACGAGGCCATCCAGGCGAGCCGCGTCGAGGCCGTGGGCGGTCAGTGGCCGCCGAAGGGCATCGAGGTTCTCGATCCCTGGCACCTGCCGCTTTACAACACGATCATCCTGCTCTTGTCGGGGACCTGCGTGACCTGGGCGCACCATGCGCTGCTGCACAATGATCGCAAGGGTCTTATCTCCGGCCTGTCGCTGACAGTTGCGCTCGGCATCCTGTTTTCCTTCGTCCAGGCCTACGAATACATGCACGCTCCGTTCGCGTTCTCGAACTCGATCTACGGCGCGACCTTCTTCATGGCGACCGGCTTCCATGGCTTCCACGTGCTGATCGGCACGATCTTCCTGCTGGTCTGCCTGGTCCGCGCCATGCGCGGCGGCTTTACGCCCCAGAAGCATTTCGGCTTCGAGGCTGCTGCCTGGTATTGGCATTTCGTCGACGTCGTCTGGCTGTTCCTGTTCTTCTCGATCTACATCTGGGGCGGCTGGGGCGCACCGCTTTCCCACGGGTGATCCGGGAAGGCATGAATTTGGGAGGGCGGCGAAAGCCGCCCTTCTGCTTTTAAGGATTGGAATTCCATGGCGATGAAGGCTTCTTCCGAGATCACGACTACCCCTACGCGGCGCAGTCGCGGCTGGAGAATTGGCAGCGCCATCATCGTTCTTCTGGCACTCGCCACGCTTCTCTCGCTCGGCACCTGGCAGGTGGGACGGCTGCAATGGAAAGAGGGGCTGCTTGCCGATATCGCCGCGCGCCGGGCTGCGTCACCCGTGGCACTCTCCGAGATCGAGATGCTCATGAGGTCTGGCAGCGATATCGAATATCGCCGCGTCTCGGTAACCGGTACCTTCGACCACCGGAAGGAGCGGCATTTCTTCGCGACATTCCAAGGCCGCACCGGCTTCTACGTCTATACGCCGATGACGCTGACCGATGGCCGCATCCTTTTCGTCAATCGCGGCTTCGTGCCCTATGAGATGAAGGAACCGGCAACGCGACCGGCCGGAGAGGTGACGGGGGAGCAGATGGTCACGGGTTATGCCCGCAGCCGGCTTTCCGCAAAGCCGTCAGCCCTCGTTCCGGACAACGATACCACGAAGAACATCTTCTACTGGAAGGATCTCGACGCCATGGTTGCAACTGCGGGCCTCGACGCGTCCAAGGCCGTACCGTTCTTCGTGGATGCCGATGCATCGGTCGCCAATCCAGGCGGCTGGCCGAAAGGTGGGGTGACGCAATTCGACCTGCCGAACAGCCACCTGCAATACGCGGTGACGTGGTACGGCTTGGCTGCAGCGCTTGTTGCGGTCGTGATCGGGATGTGGTTTCGGCGCAAGCATGCTTGAGGCGGTTGGCGCCTGTGCTTGAACCGCGTTATGTTACAACCGGGTTGAACGGGGGTTGGGATGAGTCTGCTGGCAAATCTCTTCGTCGCGCTGGCGGCGCTGCTGCATGTGGGGTTTCTGGTCCTGGAGATGTTCCTTTGGACTGGTCCGACGGGAGGAAGGGTGTTCCGCATGTCGGAGGAACGGGCGCAGGCAACGAAGGTTCTGGCCGCCAACCAAGGGCTCTACAACGGCTTCCTTGCGGCCGGGCTGTTCTGGTCATTGCTCCATCCGGATCCGGCTTTCGCGTTCCAGCTAAAGCTCTTCTTCCTTGTGTGCGTCGTCATTGCCGCTATATATGGCGCGTGGTCGGTCAAGCCGCGGATCCTGCTGGTTCAGGGCGGTCCGGCCCTTATCGCTCTGTTGCTGACATTCCTGGCGTCCTGATTTGATGGCATCCTCACTCCCCGCAAAAAAAACTCCGCTTTCGATCCGCCTCTGCGGCCCGCGCGGTTTTTGTGCCGGCGTCGACCGCGCCATCCAGATCGTCGTGCTGGCGCTGAAGGCCTATGGCGCACCCGTCTATGTCCGCCACGAGATCGTCCATAACCGCTACGTTGTGGAAGGGCTGGAAGCAAAGGGCGCGGTTTTTGTCGAGGAACTGGAAGAGATTCCGGCCGAGCATAGGGAGCAGCCGGTTGTCTTTTCCGCCCATGGGGTTCCCAAATCGGTGCCGGAGGACGCGCAAGCGCGCAATCTGTTCTATCTTGATGCGACCTGCCCGCTCGTTTCGAAGGTCCACAAACAGGCGATGCGCCACCAGCGGCTTGGCCGCCATGTGGTGCTGATTGGCCATGCCGGCCACCCGGAAGTGATCGGCACGATGGGCCAGCTTCCGCCAGGCACGGTTTCCCTAATCGAGACGATAGAGGATGCCGACCGCTATGAACCGGCCGACACCGAAAACCTCGGTTACGTCACCCAGACGACGCTTTCGGTCGACGACACGGCGGGCGTCATCGCACGGCTGATGGAGCGGTTTCCAAGCCTCACGGCACCTGCCGCCGATTCCATCTGTTATGCCACGACAAATCGCCAGGAGGCGGTAAAACAGGCCGCACCCGGCTGCGATCTTTTCCTCGTCGTCGGAGCGCCGAATTCTTCCAATTCCAAGCGTCTGGTGGAAGTCGCCCTGCGTGCCGGTGCCAAACGTTCTCTGCTGGTGCAGCGGGCCTCCGAACTGGACTGGAACGAGATCGGCGATATCCGCACGCTCGGGCTTTCCGCCGGCGCCTCGGCTCCGGAAGTGATCGTCGATGAGATCATTGCAGCCTTCAAGGAGCGTTTCGACGCGAAGATCGAGCTCGCCATCACGGCGGAGGAAACGGAAAACTTCCTTGTCAACCGCGAGCTTCGCGGCGTGCCGCTGACCGTAGAGGATATGGCCTGGGTGAACGGCGCGAGAAGCGTGCCGGCGTAACGGCCTGGGATAGATCTGTGAATCGATTTTCGCTCGGGCCGACCGGGAGGTCTAGCGGTAGGGCGGGGGAGACGCTAGGAAGAGGCTATGCGCCGCTGCAACACGGCAGAATCATAGCGGGATGGACTCTTGGCCGTTTACACCGACATCACCGAAGACGACCTTAAACAATTCCTGACCGGGTATGATGTCGGTGAATTGACCTCCTACAAGGGCATTGCGGAAGGCGTCGAGAACTCGAACTTCCTGCTGCATACGACACGCGATCCGTTGATCCTGACGCTTTATGAGAAGCGCGTGGAAAAAGCGGACCTGCCGTTTTTCCTGGGGCTGATGCAGCATCTTGCGGCACGTGGTCTGTCCTGCCCGCTTCCGCTGCCGCGGCGGGACGGCCAGTTGCTCGGCGAACTCTCAGGCCGTCCCGCCGCGCTGATCTCCTTTCTCGAGGGCATGTGGCTGAGGAAGCCGGAAGCCAAGCATTGCCGTGAAGTCGGAAAGGCGCTTGCCCAGATGCATCTCGCGGCGGATGGCTTTTCGCTGACGCGTCCGAATGCACTGTCGCTCGAAGGCTGGAAGACCCTTTGGGCGAAATCCGCAGACCGCGCCGACGAGGTGGAGGCGGGCCTGCAGGACGAGATTTCTTCGGAGCTTGAATTTCTGGCGAGCCATTGGCCGAAGGATCTGCCGGCCGGCGTCATCCATGCCGACCTTTTCCAGGACAACGTCTTTTTCCTGGGTGACGAGCTTTCCGGCCTGATCGATTTCTATTTCGCCTGCAACGACCTGCTTTGCTACGACGTCTCGATCTGCCTGAACGCCTGGTGTTTCGAGAAGGATCATTCCTATAATCTCACAAAAGGGAAGGCGCTTTTGGAGGGTTATCAGAGCGTCCGTCCACTATCGAAGGACGAGATCGCGGCTCTGCCGGTTCTGGCACGCGGCTCGGCCCTGCGCTTCTTCCTGACCAGGCTTTATGACTGGCTGACAACGCCCGCCGGCGCGCTCGTGGTGAAAAAGGATCCGCTGGAATACCTGCGCAAGCTGCGGTTCCACCGGCAGATCGGCTCGGCTGCTGAATACGGGCTGGCACCGGAAGCGGCACTGTCATGAAGCATGTCGATATTTTCACCGACGGCGCGTGCTCCGGAAATCCCGGACCCGGCGGTTGGGGCGCCATCCTGCGTTACGGCGAAACGGAAAAGGAAATGTTCGGCGGCGAGGCCGACACGACCAACAACCGAATGGAGCTGATGGCGGCGATCCAGGCGCTGAACGCCTTGAAAACCCCGTGCGAGGTCGATCTCTACACCGACAGCGCCTATGTGAAGGATGGCATTTCCAAGTGGATCTTCGGCTGGAAAAAAAACGGCTGGAAGACCGCAGACAAGAAGCCGGTCAAGAACGCTGAACTCTGGCAGCAGCTGGAGGAAGCACGCAGCAAGCACAAGGTAACCCTGCATTGGATCAAGGGCCATGCGGGTCATCCGGAAAACGAGCGGGCTGATGAACTCGCCCGCCTCGGCATGGCGCCATTCAAGAAGAGATAGCGACTGACCCAGGAGGGGGCCGTGGCTCAGAACGTCTACGATAGGTCCGAGTTTTTTGCCGGTTACAGCCAGCTCGGCCGCTCGGTGCATGGTCTTGCCGGAGCCGCCGAATGGCCTGCCATACGCGCTCTTCTTCCACCATTGAAAGGCTTGCGGATTATCGATCTCGGCTGCGGTTTCGGCTGGTTTTCGCGTTTTGCGGCGGATGAAGGCGCGGCTGCCGTGCTGGGCCTCGATCTTTCCGAAAACATGATTGCCCGCGCAACGGCGGAAAACGCCCATCCTGTCATCAGCTATGATCGCGCTGATCTGGAGCAGGTCGAACTGCCGCAAGCACGGTTCGGCCTTGCTTACAGCTCTCTTGCCTTTCACTACCTTGAAGATTTCGGCCGATTGGTGCGGCAAGTGCACAGGACCTTGGTGCCGGGCGGCAAGTTCGTCTTCACCATAGAGCATCCAATTTATATGGCCTCCTCCAATCCCGAATGGCGAATGGACGGGGACGGCAATCGCTTTTGGCCAGTGGACAACTATTCCGTTGAGGGTCGGCGCATGACCGACTGGCTGGCCAAAGGCGTCGTTAAGTACCATCGGACGCTTGGCACGACCGTAAATACCTTGATGGACGAAGGCTTTGTCATCCGCCGTTTGCTTGAGTGGCACCCGACACCAGACCAGATCGCGGCCAATTCCGATCTCCAAGAGGAAATGGACCGTCCGATGATCCTGATGATTTCGGCGGAGCGCTGATCGGTGTCGCTCAGGGTGATTTCTCTCAATGCCTGGGGTGGCCGGGTACACGAGCCCTTGATGCGGTATCTGCAGGAGGCCGATCCGGACGTACTCTGCCTGCAGGAGGTTACCCGTTCGCCGGATGCGGCATCCGACTGGCTCATCTATCGCGACGGCACGTTCGAACTGCCGCAGCGCGCCAACCTCTATGAGGATGTGAAGGCGATCCTGCCTCGTCACGAGACGATGTTCGCGCCGGTGGCGCGAGGCACGCTTTTCGAAGGAGAGCGGGAGGTGACGTCGGAATTCGGTCTCGGCACTTTCGTCCGCGACACGTTGCCGATCATCGGCCAAGGGCTCGGCTTCGTGCATGCGCAATTCTCTGCCGATGGCTGGGGGCCTCATCCGCGCTCACGCAATGCGCATGGCATCCGCATGTTCCGCTACGATGCGGGTTCTGCAGTGACGATCGTCCAGATGCACGGACTTCGCGATCTCGCCGGCAAGGGAGATACTCCGGCTCGATTGGCGCAAGCTGATGCTCTCGCCGCATTGATCGAAAAGGTCTGGCAGCCCGGCGAACCGCTCGTCCTCTGCGGCGACCTGAACCTGCTGCCGGACAGCGAGACCTTCGCAATCCTGCGGAGCTTCGGTCTCATCGATCTCGTCACGACGCGCGGCTTCACCGACACGCGCACCTCCTGGTATCCGAAGGAAGGACGTTACGCTGACTATCTGCTGGTGACGCCGGATGTGAAAGTCGAAAATTTCGACGTGGTCGCCGACCCCGAAGTATCGGATCACCGCGCCCTTCTGCTGGAAATCGCCTGAGCCCCGTTGCGCTTGCCGCCTTAGCCACTATTCTGCCGCAAACAAGAAAATCCGGGAGGGCCGGCCAATGATCCTGCACTGCGTATTCCTTCGCTTCAAGGCGGCGCTCCAGCATGCCGAGAAGCAGGCCATCTATGATGCAATTGCTGACTTGAAGAACGTTATCCCCGGCATCCTCGACTTGAAATACGGTCCCAACGTCTCGCCCGAAGGGCTGAACGGCGGATTTCTCGATGGCTTCGTCGTAACCTTCGAGAACCCTGAGGCGCGGGATGCTTATCTCGTCCACCCGGAACACGTGGCTGTCGGTGAGCGGATCGTCGCATCTACCGACGGTGGATTGTCCGGCCTGATGGTCTTCGATCTCGCCGTGTGAGCCCGCCGGCAAAGCAGAAGGGGCGCCATAAGGGCGGCGCCGCTTGCTGGCCTATTCAAAGGGTTCAGAGCTGCTCCAGCATTGCGGCGGCTCCGGAAACCGTCGCCTGGCCGGGTGTTTCCTCGACGTTGAGCGACTTTACCACACCATCTTCGACAAGCATGGAATAGCGCTTGGACCGCACGCCGAGTCCTCCCGCTGAGAGGTCGGCTTCCAGTCCCAGCGATTTGGTGAACGCGCCATCCCAGTCGGCAAGAAAGTGGATCTTGCCCATGCCGCCGGACTGCTGCGCCCACGCGCCCATCACATGCCAGTCGTTGACTGCAACGACGGCAATGTCATCCACGCCCTTGGAAAGGATCGCATCGCGGTTCTCGATATACCCTGGGAGATGGTTCAGCGAGCAGGTGGGCGTGAAGGCGCCGGGGACGGCAAACAGGACGACCTTCTTGCCTTTGAAAAGCTGCTGGGTGGTGATTTCCACTGCACCGTCCGCGGTCTTTTCCTTGAATGTCGCTTCTGGCAGCTTATCGCCGACGGTAATGGTCATGGGAGCTCTCCTGGGTTTGGATCGGGCTGCCTCAGCCCGCCATTTGCCGCGCACTATAATGGCGACTTGACACAAGACAAGTGAGGAGCTGGTCTACTCGAAGGCAAGGGAGGTTTCCATGGCTCGGCTGCCGGCAATCACGAGGATGCCCCAGCGCTTGCCCTTGATGTCATAGCCCTTTGGCAGCTTGCCGATCGGCATGTCGAGTTGATAGCTGTCCTCGTCCCGCCGCCCGTTCACGCTCTCAAAAAGTACATGCCCCTGGGGACCGGTAACGATTACCTGCGGTTCGGTTGTTCCGGCGGGCAGCTTCAGTTTGAGGCTCAGCCTGTCGCGGGTCATCACATATTGGGTAACCGCGAAATCGTTCGAGGGAGCTTCCGGCAGCTTCGAGGCTGCCGCATTGAGGATCATCGCTTCCTCGACCGGCGTTCCCTTGGTCGGCGCAAGCGCCAGCGAAAATTCCGCTTGGAAAGGAATGCAGATATTACGGCAGAGACCGACGAAAGCCGAAGCTCCGATAGTCAGCGGCTTGTGGGGTGCGTCTGCCTTGAGTTCGAAGGGCAGCGCCACCGATTGATCGTAGCCGATGTCGCGCAGCTTGCCATTGTTGATCCGCTTCGGAACCGGAAAGGAGATGTGGTTCAGCTTGACGCCGTCGGTCTCGGATAACACCATCTGCGGCGGAATGCCCGCGTCGCCCGGTTCTTTCCAGTAGGTGATCCAGCCCGATTTGGGCTCGATTTGCAAAACGCCACGAACAGTGCCATCCGGCTCGGGCGGCAAGGCGACGATCCGCATCCGGCCGCCTTCATTGATGGCCCAGGGCGTTATCTCAGCGATACTTGGGGTAGCAAAGGCCACCGCCGCGCCAGCAAACAGACCGGCGAGTATGGCAGATGCGCGATCGGAAAAATGGCTGAGCGAAATTATCTTCATGCGGCAAGCATTTAATCGATTACGTGGAGCCGGACCAGTCACAGACCCCCAAAAGCCGATCATTTTCGGTTGATTGATTGGATATACTGCCCCATCTTGATAAAAGATGGATTGAAGCCTCACTCGCCCGGAGGCCGGGCCGGCAGGCAGGTTGGAGGCATGATGGTTTTCTCGACCCTGAGGGACAAGAGCGAACGGGGGTTCCTGGACGGTCAGTTCCTGATCGCCATGCCTGGCATGAAAGACGGCAATTTTGCCCGAGCCGTTGTTTATGTCTGCGCCCATTCGCCGGCCGGCGCGATGGGCTTCATCATCAACCGGCCGCAGCCGATTTCATTCACCGACGTTCTGCTTCACCTGAAACTTCTGGACCAGACTGAAGCGATCATGTTGCCGAGCGATACCCGCGATTTTCCCATTCTGTCCGGCGGGCCGGTCGAAACGGGCCGCGGCTTCGTCCTGCATACGGATGATTTTGTCAGCGAGTCGTCGATCCCCGTCAGCGACGAGATATCGCTTACCGCAACGCTGGATATCATTCGCGCGATCTGCAAGGGTCGCGGACCGGCGCGAGCTACCATGCTGCTCGGTTATGCCGGTTGGGGAGCCGGTCAGCTTGAGTTGGAAATATCCAACAATGGCTGGCTTAATTGTCCAGCCGACGACGACCTGATCTTCGACCGAGCGCTTGATGGAAAATACGAGCGGGCACTGGCATCGATGGGGGTCAGTCCGGAAATGCTGTCCAGCGAAGCCGGCCACGCCTGACGGGAAATCTGGATCTGCCCCGGAACGAAGCTCACTGACGCGGCGTTCTCCTGTTGCAAGACGCTGGACGCGTCAAACGAACAAGGAGAAAGATCCATGGGCAGCACCAGTGACAAAATGGCCGGCAAGGCCAATGAAATGGCTGGCAAGGTTAAGCAGGCAGCCGGCGACATGACCGACGACGATGAAATGCGGGCTAAGGGATCTGCTCAGGAGGCTAAGGGCGATGCCCAACAGGCCAAGGGCCATCTCAAGGACGCCGCGAAGAACGTGGTCGACCGCATGTAAACGAATTGCGCCAGCAAGCGTATTCGAACCTGTTCCGGCTTGGGTCGGAGCAGGTTTTCTCTATTAATCCTGCTTTTCCACGGTATCTCCCATGCGCCTCTACGACTGCGACCATTGCGGCCAGCCGATCCATTTCGACAACCGCTCCTGCGTCAACTGCGGCCACAGGCTTGCCTTTGTGCCGGAAATGCTGGCGATGCATGCGCTTGCCGAAGATGAGGACGGAACTTGGCATCTGGTCGCCAGACCCGAACGCAAGGTTAGGCTCTGTGCCAACACAGCCCTCGATGTCTGCAATTGGACGGTGGCGGCGGAGGAGGTGCACCCCTTTTGCCCGGCCTGCCGGCACAATCGGCTCGTTCCCGATGCATCCACAGAGGTCGGACTCAATCAGTGGCGCCGGATCAGTCAGGCGCAAAGGCATCTCTTCTATTCGCTGATGCGCTGGAACCTGCCGCGTACCACACGCCAAGAGGACCCTGAGAACGGTCTCGTCTTCGACTTTCTCGTGGACGAGGTGAGGGAGGATGGCACGATCGTACCAGCGATGACCGGTCATGAGGACGGCTTGATCGCCATTCGCGCCGCCGAGGCAGACGATGTCACCCGGGAACAGGTGCGGGTCTCGATGAATGAGCCGTATCGGACCCTACTTGGCCATTTTCGCCATGAGATCGGTCATTATATGTGGGACAAACTCGTGCGCGACGGCGCTAGGCTAGCCGAGTTTCGGGAAGTTTTTGGTGACGAGACGGCGGATTACGGGGAGGCGCTTAAGCGCAACTATGAAGAGGGGCCGCCGCCTGATTGGCAGGAGAAGTTCATCAGCACCTATGCGAGCAGTCATCCTTGGGAAGATTTTGCCGAAACCTTTGCCCACTATCTTCACATTGTCGATACGCTGGAGACGGCAAGGGCTTATGGGATCTCAATCGAGCCGCGGCGGCATCAGGAACTGGCGGCGGAAGTGGCATTCAATCCGTACAAGGCCGAAAGTTCCGAGCAGCTTGTAGCCGCCTGGGTGCCTCTGAGCCTCGCGATCAACGGCATCCACCGGTCGATGGGCGTGCCGGATCTTTATCCATTTATCCTTACTCCATCGGTGGTGACGAAGCTCGAATTCATCCATCAGCTCGTTCACCAGAATACCCAAATCGATCTCAAGCAGCCGTCTGAAGTGGAGCTTGGCTCTGCCTCCATTCAAGGTCGGGACGGGCGCATTGCGCCCGCTCCTCCGGCGGGGCTTGCTTCCTGAATAGTGCCTCGTGAAGCAAGCCAGCCCTCCGATCAGAACGTCGTCGAAATGTCGAGACCGAGGGCGGTGCGACCGGAAAACTCCTGCTGTGCTCCCACCCTCATCGGATGATAACGGGCGCCCTGGACATCGCGGAACCGCCGTTCCAGACCGTTGTCGCGATAAAAGGCGGCTCCGCCCGCTGTCTCCATAGCAAGCTCGGTCGCGGCGATGGCGTGGCGGGCAACCAGCGAGCGGCCGATCATGATCTCGTTCGTCGTCGCCGGCGAGGGATCGCCCCGTTCCGCTGTCGCGATCATGCTGCCAAGCGCATACTGAGCGGCGCGCAACTCCGTCTCCATCTGCCCGGCGAGGCTGATCACATGCGCGTCCGGCTCGCGTTTCTTTGCCAGGTCTATGGCGATATTCCGGGCGCTTTCGGCAACTCCAAGATAGGCCGAATATATCAGCGGGAAGGCGATCATGGAGATGATATGGAAGAGCATATGCCATTCGCCTTGATTACGTTTCAGGGCGACCGCCTCCTCCGGCACCACATGGCCGTCAACCATCACGTCATGGGAGCCTGTGCCGCGCATGCCCATCGTTTTCCAGGTGTCGAGCACTTTGACATGCGGGGATTTCATCGGCAGGCCGAAATGGATCACTTTCGGTCCGTCGGGTTCGTCCACAACGGCACCTGTCATCAGGAGGTCGCCGATGGGCGAGCCTGAGGTAAAGATCTTGCGTGCGGTGATACGATAGCCGCCGTCCACTTTTTCAGCCTTGCCGGATCCGCGGATCCAGTCCGATCCCCCGCTCGAAAGCAGAATGATCCGTTCCGCTGCGACGCGTTTCAAGAGCGGTACGACAGGCTGTGCCTTCTGGTGCGTCCATCGCCAGGCGGGGATCGCCACCTGATGGGTGTGCATGGAAAAGGCAAGCGCGGTGGAACCGCAATGGTGGGCGAGTTCCTTGATCATGGCACAAAGTTCCGCAATGTCCGCGCCCCCGCCACCGAGGTCCGCTGGCACGCCGGCCTCCACCAGGCCGGAATGGCGTAGGTCGCGGTAATTGTCCGCAACGAAGGTGTCGCCTTCGTCGGCCGCGGCTGCACGCCCGGCGAAGACTGATCCGAGTGAGCGGGCAATGCCGGCGAGCTCGGGATGAACTTTGCTGAACGGCAAGGTTCCGGTTGCTGTCGTCATGTTGCAATCCTCCTCCTGTTGAGAATGCAGGGAGTGTTTGCCCGGGACCGAAAAGCCGCAAGTACAGGAAGTGTACCGCGCATGGCGCGCCGGAAGTCTCATGGATAAGCGGAGAAGGACTAGTACAAAAAGTGTACTTGGCGCTTATGGGCGATGGTCCTATTCTGGGTAGTTCAATCACGCAGGGGTTGCCTATGCCGGAAATGACCGCGAGTTACGGCCAGTTCTGTCCCGTCGCCATGGCCGCCGAAGTCTTCTGCACGCGTTGGACACCGCTGATACTGCGGGAACTGCTCTGTGGCAGCCACAGATTCAACGACCTCAGGCGCGGAGTGCCGCGCATGTCGCCCACCTTGCTTTCAAAACGGCTAAAGGAGCTTGCAAAGGCGGGTGTCATCGAGACACGCAAGGCAGCAGACGGTGTCATTGAATACCATCTGACGCCGGCCGGCGAGGAGCTTCGCGACGTCGTGATGACGCTCGGCTTTTGGGGGCAGCATTGGGTGGAAACCCAGCATGCCCTCGAAAAACTCGATCCGTCGCTGCTGATGTGGGATATGCGCCGCCATCTTGATCCGGAACCGCTGCCTCCCAGCCGCTGTACGGTGCAGTTTCTTTTTCCCGATCAACCGCCGGCGCGGCAGCGATACTGGCTTGTCATCGACGGGCGCGATGTGGACGTCTGTTCGACCGATCCGGGCTTTGAGGTCGATCTCTACGTGACCTGCGCTTTGCGTATCATGACAGCGATCTGGATGGGCATCGCGACCGTGCGAGCGGAGGTGAGGTCCGGCCGGCTGGAGCTTGACGGTAGTCCCGAGATGGCGAGCTCGATGCAACAATGGCTCGGACTAAGCCCCTTTGCCCGTGAGCGTCAGAAGACCGGGCAGGCGGCGTGACGTCACGCCCGCTTGGTCAGCGGAAAGCGTTCCTTGAGCAACTTCAGCACCACATCCGCAGCGGCCGGCGGGCCGAACAGATAGCTCTGGCCGAAATGGCAACCCATCTTGGCAAGTTCGGCGGCGTCCTCGTCGGTCTCTATGCCTTCCGCGACCACCGCCATCTCGAGCGCACGGGCCATGGCAATGACGGAGCGTAGAAGAATGGCGCGTTTATCCGTGGCATCCTTGACGAGTGCCTTGTCGAGCTTGATCGTGTCGAACGGAAACTTCGTCAGGTAGGCCAGTGAAGAATACCCGGTGCCGAAATCGTCCAGCGCCAGGCCCATACCCGTTTCCTTGAGCTTGGCGAGCACGAGGCGTGCCTGCTCGGGATTTTCCATCATCAGCGACTCGGTGAGCTCCAGCTTGAGCTGATGCGGGCTGACCTGGGTCTTCTGCAGCAAGGCCCGTACGTCGTTGTAGAGGTCGGCGTTGAGGAGCTGAGCGCTGGAAAGGTTCACCGAGACGAAGATCGGCAGTTCACCCGTCTGGTTCTGCCATTTCATCAGGTCGGTGCCGGCGCGGTCCAGGGCGAACAAGCCGAGCGGGCCGATCAGGTCCGACATCTCGGCGATCGGGATGAATTCCGATGGCGGAATGCTGCCGCGCTTGGGATGGTCCCAGCGCATCAGCGCCTCGAAGCCGGCAATTTCCCCATCCTTCAGCCGGATGATCGGCTGGTAGGCAAGCGAGAGTTCCTTGCGCTCGATGGCGCGACGCAGGTCGGTTTCGATCTGCAGCTTGTCCGTACCGGAGGCGCGAAACGCCGGTCGGAAGGGCTCGACACGGTTTCCGCCTGCGCGCTTTGCCCGGTACATTGCGAGTTCCGCGTCGGCCAGCAGGCCGGCTGCACTTTCCTGCTGGTCCACCCAGGAGGCGAGCCCGATCGAAGCGGTAAGGATGATTTCGCGGTTGGCGAAGTTGATCGGCACCATGATCGCCTTGGATACCGCATCCGCAAAATCGGCAACTTTGGCGGGATCGCGTTCAGACACCAGGATCAGTCCGAATTGGTCGCCGGCGATACGTGCCAGCGTGTCCTGCGGTTTCAGCAGACGGCGAAGCCGCCTGGTCAGCGCGATCAGGATGTTGTCGCCCGCCGCGATGCCGAGACTGTCATTGACCTGCTTATAGCGGTCGATATCGATCGTCATGACCGTCGGGCGTACCATGTCGCCGCTCGGGGCGAGTGTCAGAACCGCTTGCAGGCGGTCGAGAAAGAGCTGGCGGTTCGGCAAGCCGGTCAAATTGTCGTGGAGCGCATCCTGCAGCAGGCGCTCGACGGAATTTTTTTGCTCCGTGACGTCAATGATCGTGCCCACGCAACGAATGATTTCGCCGTTGGAGCCGAGCACCGGCCGGGCGCGAATCTGCAGCCAGTGGAAATGCCCGTCCTCCGCCCGGATGCGGAATTCGTGATGCAGGCGGCCGCGGCGATGTTCTAAAAGCACGTCGAGCGTGGCGCGGAAACGGTCGCGATCATCGGGATGCAGCCGCGGCACCCAGTTGCGAACCGGGCCATGCATTGTGCCGGGATCGAGGCCGAGGCGGGCGGAAATATCGGGCGTGGTGACGACGCGGTCGCGGGCCACATCCCAATCCCAGACGGTGTCGCCGCTGCCCGTCAGCGCCAGAGATTGCCGCTCGAGATCGGAAAACAGGCCTTGCTGGTAGGCGCCGCCGGCAAAGGCGTGCTGCATGACGGTGAAGCCGATGAGAAGCACGATCAGGACGAGACCGCCGCCAAGCGCCGGCTGGATGATGTCGTTGTCGAGCTTGCCCGTCACCGTCAGCCATCCCCCGAATAGCCATACGAGGATCAGCGCCCAGGTCGGAACCAGCAGGATGGCCCGGTCATACCGGTTGAAGCCGAGATAGATGATCAGCAGGATGCCGACCGTGCCGGTCAGGGCGAAGGAGATGCGGGCAATCCCTGCGGCAACCGAAGGGTCGTAGATCGCTACGCCGCCGAGAAGCACGAGGCCGACAACCCAGGCAAGCGTCGCGTAACCAAGATGGACGTGCCAGCGGTTCAAGTTGAGATAGGTGAAGAGAAAGATGACGAGCGAGGAGGCAAGCGCCACTTCCGCCGCCGCCCTCCAGATCCTCTGGTCGCTGGAGGTGATGGTGATGAGCTTGTCGAGGAAGCCGAAATCCACGCAGATATAGGCGAGGACTGCCCAGGCAAGGGCGGCCGCTGCAGGCAGCATGGACGTGCCCTTGACCACGAACAGGATCGTCAGAAACACGGCAAGCAGGCCGGCGATGCCGAGCACGATTCCGCGATAGAGGGTGAAGGAGTTCACCGTGTCTTTGTATGCGTCCGGCTGCCAGAGATAGATTTGCGGAAGCTGCGGCGTTGCAAGTTCTGCCACGAAGGTGATCGTCGCTCCCGGATTGAGCGTGATGCGGAAAACGTCCGCATCGGGGCTCGGCACCCGGTCGAGCGCGAAGCCTTCCGACGGTGTAATCGAGATGATGCGCTGCGAACCGAGATCCGGCCAGAACATCTTGGAATTCGCCAGCCGGAAATGCGGCGCGACGATGACCCGTTCGAGCTGTTCTTCCGAAACGTTGGCAAGTGCGAATACTGCCCAGTCCCCCTGATGACGCGGCGAACTCGCCCGCACTTCGATGCGGCGGCGGATGCCGTCGGCACCGGCTGCGGTCGAGACCTGAAACGCTTCACCCTGGTTTGTATAGATATCGGTCGTCTTGGTGAGATCGAGTGCGGTGTCGTCACGGGAAATCTTCACCGGTTCGGCGGCGCTTGCCGAGGGAGCGGCAGCCAGGATGGCGACGGCAAGGGAAAGTATCAGCGCTGGCACCCAGCGGATCAACGACGCAAAACGCAACACAGGCACTCTCATGGCTTCGGCGTCTTCCCGAAATCGCCGTCTTCGGGTAGCCGGGAGAACATCAGGTGGTCGCGCCACTCGCCGTTGATTTTGAGATATTTCCTCAAAAGACCTTCCCGCTCGAAGCCGGCTTTTTCGAGAAGCCGGACGCTTTTCCAGTTTTCCGGAATACAGGCTGCTTCAATCCGGTGCAACTGAAGTCCGCCATAGACATACGGGATAGCCACCTTCAATGCGGCCAACATATGGCCTTGGCCGGCGTGTCTTTCCCCCATCCAATAGCCGATCATGCAGCTCTGCGCGGCACCCCTGCGGATATAGCCGATAGTGAGACCGCCGAGCAGGACATTGTCCTGCCGGCGGAAGAGGAGGAGCGGCACGGCGAGGCCCGAGCCATATTCCTGGCCGCTGCGGACGACACGCGCCCGGAACGAACTCTCGGTGAGTTCGTCAGGCCGCCAGATCGGCTCCCACGGCTGTAGGAAAGCCCGGCTTTCCGAGCGCAGCGCATACCACTGCTTGTAGTCGGAAAACCGCGGCAGCCGGAGGAAGTGTTTCTCTCCGTATAGCTCAGGGGTGTCCGGCTGTTTTGACAGGAACCGAAACACCGACTTCGCCATGCTGTTGCTGCTCCGCGCAGGGCAGCCGGGTGCGGGTCTTCGACCTAACCGGCGGCCTTCTTGGTCTCCACGTTCGGCGAGGAAAGCGCCGCTGAAATGTCGGCCATCGGCGCGAGCTGTTCGATCGGACCGACGGCGGACAATGTCGGAACTGTATCGAAAAACAGCCTTCCGGCAAGGTCGGTAAGGCGTTCGGTGGTGATGCCCTCGAGACGCTCCATCATTTCGTTATTGGGGATCGGCCGGCCGTAAAGCATCATCTGCCGGGCGATCTGGCCGGCACGCGCCGCAGGGCTTTCCTGGCCCATGAGAAGCTGCGCACGGATCTGCGCGCGCGCGCGGTCGATTTCCTGCTGGTGAATGGTTTCCGATGCCTTGTGCAGTTCGTCGATCACCACCGGCATCAGCTTCGGCAGGTCGTCCCCGCCGGTCGCCGCATGAATGCCGAAGATGCCGGTATCGGAGAAGCCCCAATGGAAGGCATAGACCGAATAGCAGAGCCCACGGTGCTCGCGCACTTCCTGGAACAGGCGCGACGACATGCCGCCGCCCAGGATATTCGCAAGGATCTGCGAACAGTAGAAATCACGCATGTGATAGGCTTTGCCTTCGAAGCCGATCAGGACCTGTGCGTCCATCAGGTCGCGCTCTTCGCGAACGTCGCCGCCGAGGTAACGGGCGGTTTCCAGGACCGGCGGCGCGCTCGGCATCAGCGGCAGTGTGGCAAAACGCTCTTCCACCTGGCGGCAGAAGGAGGCATGGTCGACGGCGCCGGCCGCCACCACGAACATCCGGTCGGTGGTGTAATTGCGCGACAGGTAGTTGCGGATCTGGCCGGGCGTGAAGCCGTTGACGGTTTCCGGCGTCCCGAGGATCGGTCGACCGATCGTCTGGCCCTTGAAGGCGATTTCCGAAAAGCGGTCGAAGATCACGTCGTCGGGCGTGTCGTTCGCGGCGCCGATTTCCTGCAGGATGACGTGTTTTTCGCGCCTGAGTTCCTCTTCGTCGAATTCCGACTCCGTCAGGATGTCGGCCAGGATATCCACGGCGAGCGGTACGTGATCCTTGAGGACGCGGGCATAATAGGACGTGGTTTCCGTCGAGGTAGCGGCATTCAGTTCACCGCCGACATTTTCGATTTCCTCGGCGATGTCGCGGGCGCTGCGCCGCTTGGTGCCCTTGAAGGCCATATGCTCGAGGAGGTGAGCAATCCCATGTTCGTCTTGGGTCTCGTTACGCGACCCGGACTTGATCCAGACGCCGAGGGCAACGCTCTCCAGGTGAGGCATGGTCTCGGTGACGACTGTCAACCCGGAAGAAAGCCGGGTGATTTCTACATTCATGTTACGTCTTTCCGGCGCCGCCGAGAACTTCAAGCGCGGGCATGCTGGCCGATGAAGGTTTCGACGGCCTTAAGCTCAGGCTCCAAGATATCGAAGCGCTCCTCCCTTTGCATAAGATCAGCAAGCCATGATGGAAGCGCCGGATCAATTCCGCAAGCGGATTTTACCGCGGCCGGGAATTTGGCCGGATGCGCGGTGGCGAGCGTGACCATGGGACTTGTGGCTCTCAAATTCTTTTGAGCGACGAAAACGCCGGTCGCCGTATGCGGATCGATGAGATAGCCAGTGGCGCTGAGCGTCTCGCGAATGGTGGCCGCAACCTGCTTTTCGGTGGCGCGCCCGGCGCGGAATTCGCGGCGGATGGCTTTCAGCGCGTCCGGCTGGACCTCGAAAGCACCGGACTGCTTCAGCCCGGCCATGGCCGAGCGAACGGATGCCGGATCGCGATTATAGGATTCGAACAGTAACCGTTCGAAATTCGAGGAAATCTGGATGTCCATGGAAGGCGAAGTCGTGGCCTTGACGCCGCGCATCTCGTAGCGGCCACTTTTCAAGGTGCGGGCCAGGATGTCGTTGTCATTGGTGGCAATCACCAGCCGGTCGATCGGCAGGCCCATCTTCTTTGCGACGTAACCCGCAAAAATGTCGCCGAAATTTCCGGTCGGCACGGTGAAGGAAACCTTGCGGTCCGGTGCGCCGAGCGACAGTGCGGCCGTGAAGTAATAGACGACCTGCGCCATAATGCGGGCCCAGTTGATCGAGTTGACGCCGGAAAGCTTCAGCCGGTCGCGGAAGGCCGCGTCGTTGAACATCTCCTTTACGAGGTTCTGGCAGTCGTCGAAATTTCCCCTGACCGCCAGCGCGTGCACATTCGCCGCATTGGACGTCGTCATCTGCCGCTGCTGCACCGGCGAGACCTTGCCATGTGGAAAAAGAATGAAGATGTCAGTCCGCTCGCGACCGGCAAAGGCATCGATCGCCGCGCCCCCCGTATCGCCCGAGGTCGCCCCGACGATGGTGGCCCGTTCGCCGCGCTCTGCCAGCGCATAATCCATCAGTCGCGCCAGCAACTGCATCGCCACGTCCTTGAAGGCGAGCGTGGTGCCGTGGAAAAGTTCGAGTACGAAGTCGTTGGGCCCGGTCTGCACCAGCGGCACAACCGCCGGATGCCGGAAGGTCGCATAGGCTTCCTCGATCATGGCCTTGAACTTGTCGGCGGGAATTTCGTCCTCGACGAAATGCTTCAGCACTTCGAAGGCGACATCCTGGTAGCGCTTGCCGCGCAGCGCACGGATGTCCTTTTTCGTCAGGGTGGGCCATTCGCGCGGCACGTAGAGACCGCCGTCGCGCGCAAGACCTGCCAGCATGGCGTCCCGGAACTTAAGGGACGGGGCTTCGCCCCGGGTAGAAATGTAGTCCACGACGTTCAATCCCCAATCGATTTTTATTCGCGCCGCTGATATAGACCAGGAAAATGGGTGGTGAAAGGCCGGAAAATGACGTTCCGGTTCTCGTGAAGACATGACCCAGCAATCGGGATGGAAGAGGTTGAGTACGGTGTTAGGCAAGATTTCGCGTAGTGTTCTGGCAGTATCGCTCGTGGCAGCTCTGGCAAGCTGCAATTCATCCTCGACCGCCGAGGGACTATCGCCGACCGCCGAGGCTGCGTCCGCCCAGCAGCCCGCAACTCCCGTTGTGCAGGCCTATTGCCCACAGGTGGTGATGCTCGAGCAGACGGCCGTCCATCGCGTCTATGCTCGCGGTGGTCAGGACAATCCCGAAAAGCTGCTCTACCAGGCCTCGCTGGCCGATGCGACGCGCCAGTGCACCGCCAACGAAACGACCCTGACCATCAATGTCGTGGCCCAGGGCCGTGTCGTGCAAGGCCCCGCCGGGCAGCCGGGTCAGGTTACGTTGCCGATTCTGGTTGAAGTCGTAGATGGCGACAACGTCATCTACTCGCAGAAGGTCGCCTTCCCAGTCGAAATGCCTGCCGGCGGCACCCAGTTCATCTTCAACAAACCGGATGTGCAGATCCCGAACGCCCAGGGCGGCGCATCCCGCTTCACCCGCGTGCGTCTCGGTTACGATACCGGCCCGGCGAAGAAGCCCGCCCGCCGGGGATGACGGCAGCGACTGTTCAGAGCGCTCCGCCCCATTCGCCAAGTGCCGCGACGACTGCCGGAAAGTCCATCATCCGGGAAATCACCGTTTCGGCGCCGGCATCGGTCAGTCGGTCGGCATGGCTCGGATAGGTATGCGAGGCGCCCGTAAAACCGACGACGCGCATGCCGGCTGCCCTGGCGCCGTGGATGCCGTGAACGGAATCTTCAAGCACCAGCACCTTGTCCGGTGAGACCTTGAACTGTTCGGCGGCGTGCAGGAAGATGTCCGGCTTCGGCTTTACCCGGTCCGCCCCAAGATCCTTGGCGGAATAGATATGGGGAGCGAAATAGGGCTTGAGCCCTACCTTTTCGAGCATCATGTCGAGCCGATGGCTGCTGGAATTGGAACAGATGCAGCGCTGCGTGGCGAGGCGCGCAAGCGCGAACTTCACGCCGTCGATGATCTTCACGTCGCGGGCGAGGCGGGCATCCAGCAACTGTTCCGACTTATCGAGCAGCGAGGCGGAAAGCGGAATGTTCGCTTCCTTCTCGACCGCCAGCAATATGTTCTTCCAGGTCATGCCGGCAAAGCGTTCGCCCATTTCCTCGACGCTGATCGGATAGCCGGCCTCGGTCAGAAGTCGCGACTCGACCTGCGCCGCGATGATTTCGGAATCGACGAGCACGCCGTCGCAGTCGAAGATGATGAGGTCGAAACCGCTCATGATAGATGCCTTGTACCGGAGGTGAGGCCGGCCTTTTATACGACAGTCGCGCCAAGCTCAACCGACGAGGCTGCATGGCTGAAGCGAGCAGGGCGGGCGGCTCTCGACAAGCCCGAAACACCGCTCTAAGGAAGCATCATGGGCAAGGAGCCGGAAGACACGATAGCCAGTCGCATCAGCCGGGTGCTTGCCGATCGCATCGTGCGCGGTGAGCTCTCTCCGGGCGCGCGTCTTCGCCAGGACCATATCGCCGAGGAATTTCAGACCAGCCACGTGCCGGTTCGCGAGGCCTTTCGTCGGCTCGAGGCGCAGGGGCTGGCAATCAGCGAACCTCGTCGCGGCGTGCGCGTTGCCTCCTTTGATCTTGCCGAAGTTCGTGAAGTGGCGGAAATGCGTGCCGTGCTGGAGGTTCTGGCGCTGCGGCATGCCGCCCGCCATCTTACCCCCGCCATTCTCGATGAGGCGGAAGAAGCCGCCCGTGAAGGCGACGCCGCCGCCGACGTGCACGCCTGGGAGGAGGCCAACCGCCGCTTCCATCGGCTGCTTCTGACGCCTTGCGGCATGAAACGGCTGCTGGCGTCGATCGACGACCTGCATGCAGCAAGTGCACGTTTTCTTTTTTCCGCCTGGCAATCCGGTTGGGAAAAGCGCACCGATCACGACCATCGGGCGATCCTGAGCGCTCTTCGCCAGGGCAGGAGCGAGGAAGCAGCGGCCATTCTCCAGAAACATGTGCAATGGATCGGCCGCGGCCCGCAGCCCGCTGGGCCTTCCCGCGAGACTTTCACGATCGTCGGCTGAGTTTTTCAAAAATTATAGATAATTTTATCAGGCTGTTTCATAAGGCTTTTTTCGGATTGATCCGAGATCGCGTGCATCCCTAACGCGCTTTCCAGAGCGGTTGAGGCGGTAAGGCACTTGTCTCGACGGGCAATTCCTTTCATAAAATAGATGAGAATCGAAATTATCTATAATTTGAAAAGGAGAATTTGATGTCCGCTGCTGACTCCCGCCAGATCCTGGTATTCGACCCTCTGCGGCTTACCGGCCGTTCGCTTCTGACCAAGGCTCTTTTCGTTCTTGCCGGCACGCTGGCACTGGCGCTCGCCTCGCAGATTGCGGTGCCCATGTATCCGGTGCCGGTCACGATGCAGACCTTCGCAATCACCATGATCGGCGTGCTCTACGGATGGCGGCTCGGTGCCTTGACGGTTCTCCTATGGCTCGGCGAAGCGGCACTTGGCGCTCCGGTTCTTGCCAATGGTTCCGGTGGCCTGGCGCCTTTTGCCGGTCCGACAGCGGGATATCTGGCATCCTTCCCGATTGTTGCGGCGGTTGCGGGTTACCTGGCTGAAAAGGGCTGGACCGGCGAACGTTATGTAAAGAGCTTTGCCGCTCACCTTGCCGCTAACGTCCTGTGCCTCGCTATCGGCGTCGCTTACCTGGCCTACCTGCTCGGCGCGGAAAAAGCATGGCTGCTTGGCGTTGCTCCCTTCATTCTCGGCGCCGGCCTGAAATCCGCACTCGCCGCGGCGCTGCTCAAGGGCCTGCAGCAGTTTCGCACCAAGGATGCCTGAATTGGTCGTCCGCCTGCGGCCGCATCACCTGCTCTGTATGCTGACCTTTATCGGAAAGGGTTACAATGCCGCGTTTGTGGCCAACTACATTGCCATTGCGCGGCGGCTTTCCGAGGGTGAGGCGATTGAGATCGTCTCGGGGCCGGATGATATCTGCCGGCCGCTGCTGAGCGGCGATAAAGCGCATTGCCGCTTGGAAAGCGTTGTCAGGCGCGACGATCTGGCGACGGCTGCCGTCGCCCGCCTGCTGGGTCGTTCGGTTCGTCCGGGCGATCGCATCTACCCGGGCCGCACGCTCATCAGGCGTTTCCGGGAAGCATTCGCGGACGGAAGTCTTCGCACTGCCTGCCACGGATGCCGGTGGTCGGAAATCTGCTCGGTGGTGGCGGCATCCGGCTTTGCCGACGTCAGGGTTCTGGGCTCGGCCGTTCCAGCGGAAACAGCGACAGGAACTTGCGCTCCCCTTCCGGCGTGAACAGCACGGCGCGGCTCTCGCTGCTGCGGCGGGCCCAGCCCTTTTCCAGGAAATGCGAAAGCAGAGCCTTGCCGAGCGTGCCGGCAAGGTGCGACCGGCGCTCGCTCCAGTCGAGACAGGATTTGCAAAGCGGCCGGCGGCTAGAGACAAGCGGTGCGACATCGATGCCGATCCTGCCGATATCGACCCGGCCCTGTTCGGTCACCATCAGGTTTTCGCCGTCGGTGCGGATGACGCCGCGGCTTACGAAACTGTCGAGCATCCGTACGCCATAATCGCCGGCCAGATGGTCGTAGCAGATCCGCGCCTTGCGTAGCGCCGGATCCTTCGGCCCGGGCTGATGCCTGAGATGCCCCCGGCTTGCCGCAAATCCCATGATATTTTCGAGAAGCGTCCCGGCAGCACCGTCGGCCAGTGTGAAATACCGGTGCCGGCCCTGCTTGCGTTGGGAGATCAGCCCACCGTCCTCAAGCTTGGACAGATGTGAGCTGGCGGTTTGCAGCGTCACCCCGGCCGCCTGCGCCAGTTCGGTCGCCGTCAGCGCCTGTCCGCCCATCAAGGCGGTCAGCATGTTGGCGCGGGCGGGGTCGCCGATAAGCGTGCCGATGCGAGCAATGTCCGGTCCTTCTTTCATACTTCGATCCTAACCGAAGCATATTCGTTCCGCAACATGGCAAAACAGGCTCGCAAGCATTGGAGAAAGTCATGATCACCTGTTTCATCCGTTATGAGATCGATCCGTTCAAACGAGCGGGATTCGCCGAATATGCCCGCAACTGGGGCCAGGCCATTCCCCGTTGCGGCGCCGACCTGATCGGCTATTTCGGGCCGCATGAAGGTTCGTCGACCACTGCCTACGGGGTCTACAATATCGAGAGCCTGGCAGCCTACGAAGCCTATCGTGCCCGCTTGGCGGTCGATCCGCTCGGGAAGCAGAATTACGAGTTTGCCAGTCGCGAGCGCTTCATCTTCAAGGAAGACCGCATTTTCCTGAAGAACATCTCCATACCGCACGGAGCTTTGATAAAGCCATGATCGCCGTCATCTTCGAAGTCGTGCCCTATATGGGCGAGCGCCACAAATATCTGGATCTAGCAGGCGACCTGCGTTCCGAACTCGAAACGATCGACGGCTTCATTTCGATCGAGCGGTTCGAAAGCCTCACCATGCGAGGAAAGCTTCTCTCGCTCTCCTTCTGGCGGGACGAGGAAGCTGTGCGCCACTGGCGCAATCTCGAATCCCACCGCGCCGCGCAAAGGGCAGGGCGCAACGGCATCTTCGCAGACTACCGGCTGCGCATCGGCCACGTCTTGCGCGACTACGGCATGTTCGAGCGCGACGAGGCGCCGACCGACAGCCGCGCGGCGCATGCCGCTTAGCAAATCTAGGCAGTTTGAGGTGAAGCCGATGAGCCGGCTTCACCGTTCGGCCGCCTGCGTAAATTTTTCTCGAAATCGTCCAGCGCTTCAGGCTTTGGTAACCAAAGTAGGTAACCATAACAGTCAGTAAATTCGTACCGAGTACAGCGTAGCGAGTAAAAAAATGGCAGCAGTTCTTCCGCTGGCCGACCTGAAGCAACAGGTCCGTCCGGACACCTGGCTCAACTCCATCATCAAGGGCGATTGCGTCGCCGCTCTGGAAGCCCTGCCGGATCACTCCGTCGATGCGATCTTTGCTGATCCGCCCTATAATCTTCAGCTCGGCGGCACCTTGCATCGCCCTGATCAGTCACTGGTGGATGCCGTCGACGATGAATGGGACCAGTTTGCCTCGTTCGAGGCCTATGACGCCTTCACTCGCGCCTGGCTGCTTGCCTGCCGCCGCGTCCTGAAGCCGCATGGAACGATCTGGGTCATCGGCTCCTATCACAATATCTTCCGCGTCGGCGCGATGATGCAGGATCTGAACTTCTGGCTGCTGAACGACATCGTCTGGCGCAAGAGCAACCCGATGCCGAACTTCAAGGGTCGCCGATTCCAGAACGCCCATGAGACGATGATCTGGGCGAGCCGCGACGCGAAGGCCAAGAGCTACACGTTCAACTACGATGCCCTGAAGGCATCCAACGACGATGTGCAGATGCGTTCCGATTGGCTTTTCCCGATCTGCTCGGGCAACGAGCGCCTGAAAGGCGAGGATGGCAAGAAGGTCCACCCGACCCAGAAGCCGGAAGCGCTGCTCGCCCGCGTCATCATGGCCTCGACGAAACCCGGCGACGTGGTCCTCGACCCGTTCTTTGGTTCCGGCACGACTGGTGCGGTGGCAAAGCGCCTCGGCCGCAATTTTGTCGGCATCGAGCGCGAACAGGACTATATCGATGCGGCCGCCGCCCGTATCGAAGCTGTCGAACCGCTGGGCAAGGCCGAACTGACGGTCATGACCGGCAAGAAAGCCGAACCCCGCGTCGCCTTCACCACGCTGCTTGAAGCAGGTCTCGTCCGGCCCGGCCAGGTTCTGACCGACGAACGCCGCCGCTACAGCGCAATCATCCGCGCCGACGGGACGCTCGCGGCAAACGGCGAGGCCGGATCCATTCATCGCCTTGGCGCCAAGGTGCAGGGCTTTGACGCGTGTAACGGTTGGACCTTCTGGCACTTCGACGACGGCCGGTCCTTGAGGCCGATCGATGCGCTGAGGGCCATCATCCGGAATGATCTGGCAAAATTGGACTGATCCACCAGTCCCTGTCAGATCCACCATTCCTTGTCCGGTTTTGTACCTCTAGTCCCGGACGAGGATAATTGACGCCCGGGGAGGCTGACCCCGGGCGTCATTATCTTTTTGGTCAGACCCCCAAGCCGCGAGCGGCGAGATCTTCTTTCAACTGATCGGCATCCGTGAAATGCACCGCCTGCCAGCCGGCAGCGCGGGCGCCTTCTGCGTCGACCTGACCGCGTTCTCACGCTGATGGGAGGAGTGGCGTTCGGCTGGTAGTTCTGATATGTTACATGTAACCAGCGTTCAGGAGCCCTGACCATGGCGACAGTATCAAAATCCAAGCCCGGGCGGGTGAAGGTGCGTGAGCATCGCGACCGGCTGCGCGCGCAAGGCTTGCGGCCTATTCAGATTTGGGTGCCGGATGTTCGTGCTCCCTCTTTCCGGGACCAGGCACATCGACAGTCTGAGGCAGTTGCCGCAAGCGCTCACGCCCATGAGGATCAGGCATTCATCGACGCGGTGTCGAACTGGGGCGATGAATGAGACGCGGTGAAGTTTGGACTGTTTCCGGAGGCAAGGATTATGCAGCAAAGCCGCGCCCCGTTGTGATCGTGCAGGACGACAGCTTCGACGCCACCGACTCGATTACGATTTGCGCTTTCACAACCGACCCTACCGACGCGCCGCTGTTTCGTCTCATCGTCGAGCCGAACGAGCGCAACGGCCTGCGCTCGGTCTGTCGCCTGATGGTGGACAAGATTACGACAGTCCCCCGAGTGAAGCTGGGTGTGCAGGTCGGACGGCTCGATGATGAGGATTTGTTGCGACTCAATCGGGCGATGACCGTGTTCCTCGGCATGGCGGTTTCTCCCGGGCTGGCAGGGCGAAGGAATCATGAAGAGCCTTTAAGCAAGTGAAGAGCTCTGCCAGGTCGACCGTTTTAGATGTCGATGTTCCTGCTCCTCAAGTCTTTTTCCAATTGCTCCGCATCCTTGAAATGCACCGCCTGCCAGCCGGCGGCGCGGGCGCCTTCCACATTCGCGACGGAATCATCGATGAAGATCGTCGCTTCCGGTTTAAGGCCGAAGTCACGGGCATGTTTTTCGTAGATCGCTACGTCCGGCTTGATCAGGCCGATCTCGCCTGAAACCGTTACTCCGCGCGGCTTGTTCAGGAAGGGGAACAGTTCCCTGGCATGGGTGAACGTGTCGGCCGCAAAATTCGTCAGCATCGTAACGTCCCGGCCCCTGTCGATCAGGTCTTCCATGATTTTGACGGAGCCGTCGTAGGCATGCGGCACCATCTCGTGCCAATGCTTGCGGAAGGCACGGATCTGCTCTTCGCGTTCGGGATATTTCTTAATCAGCAGCGCCTCGGCTTCCTCCCACCTGCGGCCGCGGTCCTGCTCGAGGTTCCATTCATGGGTGCAGACATTGAGGAAGAACCATTTGCGTTCTTCCTCGTCCGGTATAATGCGGCTGTAGGGGATGTTCGGGTCGTAGTGGATCAGCACCTTGCCGATGTCGAAAACGATGTGCTCGATCTTGGCCGTCATATGTCTCCCCGGATGAGAATCAGTTCGGAAGTTTTTCGAAGGCTCGTGGGATAGCCTCTGCGATGACTTTTTTCATGACGGTCGGCAGTGCCTGGGCCTCAAGATTTGTGACCGGCTCCCACCATCCGTCATCTGCCGTTGTCTTCTCAGTTTGCGTCCGGAAGACGGAAAGCCTGAGCTCGAAATGGGTAAAGACATGGACGACCGTGCCGCAGGCCTGCCAGTCGGCGGGGAAGGGGGCATGGTCGGGGCTCGTCCCGCCATCGAGACGCGCGGTCCACGAGGTGGTCGGCACCTCGGTCATGCCGCCGAGCAAACCGCTTTCGATCCGCCGCCGCAGCAGCACCTCGCCCTTAGGCGTCACCGCCACGAAAGCCGCGCCCACCCGCACCGGTTTTTCTTTTTTCGCGGCCTTCACGGGAAAGCGTTCCGGATCATGTTTTGCGAAGGCGAGACAGTCTTCGCGAAAGGGGCAGAGCGCACAGGCCGGTCGCTTCGGCGTGCAAATCGTTGCACCGAGATCCATCATCGCCTGGGCGAAATCCCCCGGCCGGTCGGCAGGCGTCAAATCAGCAACCTTCGCCTTCATCAAGGGCTTTGAGCCCGGTAGCGGCGCATCGATGGCGTAAAGCCTCGAAATCACACGCTCGACATTGCCGTCCATGACTGCGGATCGCCGGTTGAAGGCGATTGCCGCAACCGCCGCGGACGTATAGTCGCCGATGCCGGGAAGTGCGCGCAGGCCTTCCTCCGTATCGGGAAAGATGCCTTGGTGCTCGGCGGCCACCGCCTCGGCGCACTTTTTCAGGTTTCGGGCACGGGCATAATAACCAAGCCCTGCCCAGGCGGCCATCACGTCCTCGGCAGGCGCTGCGGCGAGATCCGTGACCTTCGGCCAAAGCGCCAAGAACTTGGCGAAATAGGGTTTGACCGCCTGCACGGTGGTCTGCTGCAGCATGACCTCCGACAACCAGACACGATAGGGATCGGCCCGCCCGCCCGCCTTCGCCGCAGCCGGTGTCACCCGCCAGGGCAGCTCCCGATGGTGCCGGTCGTACCAGGCAAGCAGCTTTTCGGGGAGCGAAAGCGGGATATCGGCAGAAAGGACAGGAGAGCTCGTCATTTCAACGAAGATAGTGGCTGCGCCTGTGTCCGCCAATCGCCATACCGAGGAAAGCTGGGGAGATAGGGATATAAGAACCTTCGAAGGCCTGACCGACGATCGCTTTCTTAATCGCATTGCGGTCTCTATAATGACTTTCGATCAACTGGATCGGATTTTGCATGAACAGCCCGGAAAAGACGCGCAGCCAGAGAGGAAAACGGGAGTTTCAGATTTCCGAAGTGGCAAACGGCATCATCGATCCGGTGCTTGCCCGCCGCGCCGGCATCTCGACGGCACTGCTCGGCTCCTGGGACGAAATCGCCGGCGAGGATTTTGCAGACTGCACCCGACCGGAAAAAATCGCCTGGCCGCGGCGCGACGAAGGTTTTGCCGCAGGCGGCGGCTATCAGGCCGGCGTCCTGACGATCGCTTGCGAAGGCGCCCGCGCCCTTTTTCTGACCCACGCCCAGGGCGAGTTGATTGCGCGCATCAATGGCTTTTTCGGCTTTCCGGCCGTCCGCCAGATACGTATCGTCCAAAAGCCCGTCTCGCAAACCTTCAAGCATCCCCGCAAGCCTCCGCCGCTGAAGGGCGAGGCAGCCAAGCGGCTTGAAACGATGATGGAGGGCATCGAAAGCGAGGCGCTGAAAAAGGCTGTCGAGCGGCTTGGCACCGCCGTGCTCCAGAAGAAAAGCAAGCGGTGACCTTAAGAAGCTTGCGTTCATCCTTGATACATCTCTGATTTGTCACAATTCTTTGAAGAGATTTGCCTATCGACAGCTTGTTCCTGTTCGGGCGTCGCGTTACGGAATGTCAAAAATATTGAGACCTCTCGCTTACAGGTGTTCCATGCAGATGAACGATGTCACCATGACCAGACGCGCGCTTTTAGGCGGTGTTGCCGTAGCCGCCTTGGCGCTGGCCTTGCCGCTCGGCGTTTCCGAAGCTTTTGCGCAGGAACTCCCCGAGTCCCAGGGCGACGTGGACATGGCAGCTGCCATCAAGCCGGGTCCGCTGCCGGAAATGGCGCTGGGTGAGGAGAAGGCGCCTGTGACGGTCATCGAATATATGTCGATGACCTGCCCGCACTGCGCCAACTTCCACAACAAGACCTTCGACACGATCAAGACCAAGTATATCGATACCGGCAAGGTGCGTTTCATCATCCGGGAATTCCCGTTCGATCCGGTCGCGACGGCGGCCTTCATGCTGGCCCGCTGCAATCCGCAGAACCCGCAGGAGCTTTCCGCTCCGGCCCAATATTTCCCGATGGTCTCGATGCTCTTCAAGCAGCAGCGCGCCTGGGCGGCTCCGGCAGATGGAAATGTGCGCAATGCACTGCTGCAAAGTGTTAAACTGGCAGGTTACTCACAGCAGAGTTTCGAAGCTTGCTTGACGAACCAGAAGCTTCTCGATGAAGTAAACGCGGTCGTAAAGCGGGGAGCTGACGACTTCGGTGTGAATTCCACCCCGACTTTCCTGATCAACGGCAAGAAGTATTCTGGGGACCTATCGGTTGAATCCATGTCAGCGCTCATCGACAGCCTGTTGTGAGCTTATCTTCCTTAAAGGGAAGATGAGGGGCGCGGCATGAAGTTCACCAAGCTGCGCCTCGTCGGATTCAAGTCTTTCGTCGAGCCGATGGAATTCGTCATCGAACGCGGGTTGACCGGTGTGGTCGGCCCGAACGGCTGCGGCAAGTCCAACCTTGTCGAAGCGTTGCGCTGGGTGATGGGCGAGAATTCCTACAAGAACATGCGCGCGTCCGGCATGGACGACGTGATCTTTTCCGGCTCCGGCAACCGCCCGGCCCGCAACACTGCCGAAGTCGGCCTTTATCTCGACAATTCCGACCGCACCGCGCCCGCCGCTTTCAATGATGCCGATGAAATCCAGGTAAGCCGCCGGATCGAGCGTGAAGCCGGATCGATCTATCGCATCAACGGCAAGGAGGCGCGCGCCAAGGACGTGCAGTTGCTCTTTGCCGATGCGTCGACCGGCGCGCGCTCGCCGTCCATGGTCGGTCAGGGCCGGATCGGGGAGCTCATCCAGGCGAAACCGCAGGCTCGCCGTCAGCTCTTGGAAGAGGCAGCTGGTATCTCCGGCCTCCATTCCCGCCGCCATGAGGCCGAGCTTCGCCTGCGCGCCGCCGAAACCAATCTCGAACGCCTCGACGACGTGCTGAGCCAGCTCGAAAGCCAGATAGAGAGCCTGAAACGGCAGGCCCGGCAGGCTAACCGCTTCAAAACGCTTTCAGCCGATATCCGCTCGCGCGAAGCGCAGCTTCTGCATATCCGCTGGACGCAGGCCAAGGAGGCCGAAGCCGAAGCGGAAAGCGCGCTGAACCAGATCACGGTCGTCGTGGCCGAGAAGGCGCAGGCGCAGATGGAGGCGGCAAAAGAACAGGCGGTCGCCAGCCTGAAGCTGCCGGAACTGCGCGAGGAAGAGGCAAAGGCGGGGGCCGCGCTCCAGCGCCTGCAGATCGCCCGCGGTCAGTTGGAGGAGGAGGTAAACCGTCTCCTGAAGCGCCGCGATGAACTGACACGCCGCCTTGCACAGCTCGGCGAGGATATCCGCCGCGAAGAGCAACTGGCCGCTGACAATGCGGTTTTTTTGGAAAAGCTCGACCAGGAAGAGGCCGAGCTCAGCGAGATTCTGGCCGAGTCCGGTGTGCAGGCCGAAGAGCTGCATGCGGCGTTTGAGGCTGCGGCGGCCGAACTTGGCGAAAGCGAGAAGCTGTTTTCCGCCATCACCGCCGAGCGAGCGGAAGCGGCTGCTGGACGCAACCAGCTGGAGCGGGCAATCCGCGATCTTGCCGAGCGCCGCCAGCGTCTCGACCGGCAGCTTGGCGACTCCAGGCGCGAGCTCGACTCAATCAACGATCGCCTCTCAGGACTTGATGACCCGGCCGAAAAGCGCGAAGCGGTGGAGGCAGCCGAATTCGCGGTCGAGGATGCAGCCGCGGTTGCCGAGGAAGTCGAAGCCGCACTCGCGTCGGCGCGTGCGGATGAATTGGCAGCCCGCGGCCCGGTGGAAGCGGCCCGCTCCGCACTGAACGGCTTGGAAACCGAAGCGCGTACGATCTCCAGGATGCTTGCGGCCGGCGCCGCTTCTGGCGATTTCGTTGCTGTTGCCGAAATGATCCGCGTCGACCGCGGTTACGAGGCAGCACTTGGAGCCGCATTGGGCGATGATCTGGAAAGCCCAGTCGATGCCAACGCACCGACCTATTGGTCGTTGAACGGCGATGGCTCAAGCGATCCGGACCTACCGCCGGGCGCAAAGCCACTGATCGCCCATGTTACGGCTCCGCCGGAACTTGCTCGCCGCCTGGCGCAGATCGGCCTCATTTCCGAAGCTGATGCCCCGAACCTAATCCGGCTCCTGCATCCCGGCCAGCGTCTGGTGACGAAGGAAGGCGCCGTTTATCGCTGGGACGGTCACGTCACCGGTTCGGAAGCGCCTGGCGCCGCCGCCCTGCGCCTTTCTCAGAAGAACCGGCTCTCCGAGCTTGAGGCGGAAATCGACGAGGCACGGATCGTCCTGTCGGAAACCGAGGTGGCACTTGCCGCCGCCGCGTCCGAAATCGGGGCTCGGGAGCGCCAGCTTGCCGATGCCCGCGAAGGCGGCCGCCTTGCTGCGCGGCAGCTTTCCGAAGCGCGCGATGCACTTGCTTCGGCCGAACGCGCTGCTGGCGACCTGATGCGCCGCCGTGACGTGATCGCCGAGGCCGTCAATCAGATCAGCGGGCAGATTGAGGATCTGGGCGTTCAGGAGGAGAATGCGCGCGTTGAACTGGAAGATGCTCCGGATATTTCCGATATCGATAACCGGCTGCGCGAGCAGCAGTTGGTGGTTGCGACCGATCGCAGCTTGCTCGCCGAGGCACGTGCCCGCTACGAGGGGCTGAGCCGCGAGGCGGAAGGCCGCAAGCGCCGCCTGTCGGCGATCGCTCAGGAACGCGCCGCGTGGACCACCCGAGCGGCGAGTGCTGCCGGTCACATCGCAAGCCTGCGTGAGCGCGAGGACGAGGCCCGCGAGGAAATCGCCGATCTCGAAGCCGCTCCCGAGGAGCTTGACGACAAGCGGCGCGCGCTGCTTTCGCAGCTGCAGAAGGCCGACGACATGCGGCGCGCTGCCGCTGACCGGCTTGCCGAGGCTGAAACGCGTCAGCGTGAGGCGGATCGAATTGCTGTCACCGCGCTGTCCGAACTGGCCGAAGTTCGCGAAAGACGCGGCCGCGCCGAGGAACGTTTAGTCTCCGCTGCCGAAAAGCGCCACGAAAGCGAAAGCCGCATCCGCGAGACCTTGAACGTTGCGCCCCATGACGTCCTGCGCCTTGCCGGACTGAAACCCGATGCGCCGATGCCCGATATCAGGGAGATCGAGCGGGAGGTCGACCGGTTGCGGATGGAGCGCGAGCGGCTGGGAGCCGTCAATCTTCGTGCCGACGAAGAGCAGAAGGAGCTTTCCGACAAGCTCGATACATTGATGCGCGAGCGCGCCGATGTGATCGACGCGATTCGCAAGCTGCGCGGGGCGATCCAGAGCCTGAACCGTGAAGGTCGTGAGCGTCTGCTGGCGGCTTTTGATGTGGTCAACGCGGAATTCCAGCGGCTCTTCACGCACCTTTTCGGCGGCGGCACGGCGGAACTGCAGCTTATCGAATCGGACGATCCGCTTGAAGCCGGGCTTGAAATCCTTGCGCGCCCGCCGGGCAAGAAACCACAGACCATGACGCTGCTTTCAGGCGGCGAACAGGCCCTGACCGCCATGGCACTGATCTTTGCGGTTTTCCTCACCAATCCCGCGCCGATCTGCGTTCTGGACGAAGTGGATGCGCCGCTCGACGACCATAACGTGGAGCGTTACTGCAATCTCATGGACGAAATGGCGGCGTCCACCGAAACCCGCTTCATCATTATCACGCACAACCCCATAACCATGGCGCGGATGAACAGGCTTTTCGGTGTTACGATGGCGGAGCAAGGTGTCTCCCAGCTTGTGTCCGTCGACTTGCAGACGGCGGAACTGTTGCGTGAGGCAAGCTGAGCAAATTTAATGTGCCTAGGAAAAATGCTCACCAATTAAGTAGAATCACCCATATGGGTGATTGAAATTTTCGGCTATTGTTGTCTTGTTGAATTCGGAGGAAGTCCATTGAACTTCCTGGTGCTCCGGCGCTCACGTCGGAGCCTTAGACCCCCCGTCCGGGTTTCCTGTCTCGGACGGAAGGCTTTGCGGGGCCGCCTGTGATCCGGCCCCGCAAAGCTTGTTTTCCAAGAAACCTGCTATCCATCCGCGCTGCAGCTTTTATTTGCTGCGTTGCAACATAATCCTTGCCTACTGCGTTTCCAAACCGTCGTAAAACCTGTAGTTATGGCGAAAAACAGACTGCATCGGGTGGAGGGCAGCATGATGAAGTGGGTCTATCGCTTCGGCGGTGGCGAGGCCGAGGGCCGCGCCGTCGACCTTGAGCGGTTAGGTGGAAAGGGCGCAAATCTCGCCGAGATGGCGAGCCTTGGCTTGCCTGTGCCGCCGGGTATGACCATCATCGCAAATGCTTGCGCCCATTATTTTGAACATGGCCAGACCCTTCCCGATGACCTGAAAAGCCAGGTTCTCGAGGGCATCGCTGCCATGGAGGGCCTGACGGGGCGCAGCTTCGGGGGCTCGACCAAGCCGCTTCTGCTCTCCGTCCGCTCCGGTGCGCGCGCCTCCATGCCTGGCATGATGGATACCGTCCTCAATCTCGGCCTTAATGACGAGACGGTGCAGGCGCTTGGTCACGACGCCGGCGATGCCCGCTTTGCCTGGGACAGCTACCGGCGGTTCATCCAGATGTATGCCGACGTCGTCATGGGCCTTGATCACGAAGTGTTCGAGGAGATCCTGGAGGACGAAAAGGCCCGTTTCGGCCATGATTACGATACCGATCTTTCCGCGGTCGAATGGCAGCATGTCGTCGGCCTCTACAAGAAGATCATCGAAGAGGAGTTGGGAGAGAGCTTTCCGCAGGATCCGCATATCCAACTGTGGAAGGCGATTGCGGCGGTGTTTTCGAGCTGGATGAACCCGCGTGCGCTGACCTACCGGACCCTCCACCGCATTCCCGAAGAATGGGGTACGGCCGTCAACGTCCAGACCATGGTGTTCGGCAACCTCGGCTCGTCGTCGGCAACGGGGGTTGCGTTCACCCGCAACCCCTCGACAGGCGAAAGGGCGCTTTACGGCGAGTTTTTGGTGAATGCCCAGGGCGAGGATGTCGTCGCCGGCATCCGCACGCCGCAGTCGATCACCGAAGAGGGGCGCATCGCGTCGGGCTCCGAAAAGCCCTCGATGGAAAAGCTGATGCCGGAGGCTTTTTTAGAATTCAAGGCGATCTGCGAACGGCTGGAAGCCCATTACCGCGACATGCAGGACCTCGAATTCACCATCGAGCGGGGAACGCTCTGGATGCTGCAGACCCGTTCGGGCAAGCGCACCACCCGCGCGGCGATGAAGATCGCTGTCGATATGGTGGAGGAGGGACTGATCTCCGAGGAGGAGGCGATCTGCCGGATCGAGCCTCCTTCTCTGGATCAACTGCTGCATCCCACCATCGATCCGCGGGTTGAACGTCATATAATCGGTTCGGGCCTTCCGGCGTCGCCGGGCGCGGCCACCGGCGAGATCGTCTTCACCGCCGAAGAGGCGGTGGCAGCGGAATCGGAGGGCCGCAAGGTCATCCTGGTTCGGATCGAAACGAGCCCGGAAGACATTCACGGCATGCATGCGGCCGAAGGAATTCTCACCACACGCGGCGGCATGACCAGCCACGCAGCGGTGGTCGCCCGTGGCATGGGTATCCCTTGCGTGGTCGGCGCTGGTTCGATGCGTGTCGACCTTCGCAACGAACTTTTGATCGGCGTCGGCGGCATCACGCTGAAGCGGGGTGACACGATCACCATCGATGGCTCGTCCGGCCAGGTGTTGCAGGGAACGGTGCCGATGATTCAGCCGGCGCTTTCCGGCGATTTCGGCAAGCTGATGGCCTGGGCCGACAAGAACCGCCGCATGACCGTACGCACCAATGCCGATACGCCTCAGGATGCACGGGCTGCCCGCTCGTTCGGCGCCGAAGGCATCGGCCTTTGCCGCACCGAGCACATGTTCTTCGAGGGTGACCGCATCCATGTGATGCGCGAGATGATCCTTGCGGAAGACGAAAACGGCCGCCGGGCAGCTCTTGCGAAACTCCTGCCGATGCAGCGCTCGGATTTCACCGAGCTTTTCACCATCATGCACGGCCTGCCGGTGACGATCCGCCTGCTTGACCCGCCGCTGCACGAATTTCTGCCTAAGACGGAGGCCGAGATTGCCGATGTCGCCAAGGCCATGGGCATGCCGCCGGCATTTCTGGCCCGACGCATCGACGCTATCCATGAGTTCAACCCGATGCTCGGCCATCGTGGCTGCCGTCTGGCGATCTCCTATCCCGAGATTGCCGAGATGCAGGCCCGCGCTATTTTCGAGGCTGCCGTGGCCGCCGCATTAGAAACCGGCGAGCCCGTGGAGCTTGAAATCATGGTGCCGCTCGTCAGCCTTCGCACCGAACTCGATTACGTGAAAGGTGTCATCGACCGGGTTGCCGATGATGTTGCCAAGGAAAGCGGCACGCCGATCGCTTACCTCGCCGGCACGATGATCGAGTTGCCGCGGGCTGCGATCCGTGCCCATGTGATTGCCGAGACAGCACAGTTCTTCTCCTTCGGCACCAACGACCTTACCCAGACGACGTTCGGGATTTCGCGCGATGACGCGGCGACCTTCATCCCGACCTACCAGCGCAAGGGCATCATTGAGCACGATCCGTTCATTTCTCTGGATTTCGACGGCGTTGGAGAACTGATCAGACTGGCCGCCGAACGCGGCCGCAGGACACGACACGACCTGAAGCTCGGGATTTGCGGCGAGCATGGCGGCGACCCGGCATCGATCCGCTTCTGCGAAGACGCCGGGCTTGACTATGTCTCCTGTTCGCCTTTCCGCGTGCCGATTGCCAGGCTTGCGGCGGCCCAGGCGGCGATAGAGGGGAAAAAACCATGAACCCGGTTACCGTGCTTGCCGTGCCGGTTTTCAGCACGCTCTGCAACGAGGGTTTTCGGCTGCGTCGCGAGGTCTTCATCGTCGAGCAGAACGTGCCGGCGGATATGGAGTTCGATGCCGACGATCTGACGGCCTTTCATTTCGTGGCGATCCTCTCCGGCGAAGTTTGCGGCACGCTCCGATTGATCTACGCCGACGACTTCGTCAGGATCGGACGGGTTGTCGTCAGCCATGCCTGGCGCGGCAAGGGAATTGCAAGCGCCATGATCCGCCATGCCATGGATGTCCACCGGACTGCGCGCGACAACCGTTTTTGCCTGTCGGCGCAAAGCGACAAGACAGCAATGTACGAACGCTTCGGCTTCAAAACCTTTGGCGAGGAGTTCTTCGAAGTCGGCATCCCGCATTACGAGATGAGAAATTTCTGACCGACCTCAGCCTGTTCATCTGCCGGAGGTCTTTGGCCGGAATCGAATGAGGAGTCGTTTTCAGGCGACGGCTGTGGCAGAATTTGTCTGTGAGTGAACGGGGGCGACGGGGAGGACCAGATGCCGCGCTTGGACCATGTAACGATCCGCACCCGCGATCCGGGGCCGATGATGGCGTTCCTCGAAAAGGTGTTGGGAGTGAAGGAAGGCTTTCGTCCGCCGTTCCCTTTCCCAGGGCATTGGCTTTATCTCGATGGCCATTCCTGCATTCATCTGCTTCCCGTTGATCGGAAAGATGATCCTCCTGTTGGCATCTATGATCACGTGGCCTTTGCGTTTTATGACCGTGATATCGCCGTCAGGGATATCGAGGCGACCGGTTACCGCTTCGAACACGATGCCATACCGGGTACCGATATAGGCCAGATTTTTGTCTACGGGCCGGAGAGCGTAAAAATCGAACTTCAATACCGCCGCTGATCGAGGCGTGGTCTTACCTCCCCCTACCAGCGGAGCAGGCGGGGGCCGATGAGAGCGCCGATAAGGCCGGTCATCAGAATTCCGAGGGAATACCAAATCAGCACGAAAGGCATGCCGTTTTCGGTGCAGAACCAGGAATAAACCCAGGCACCCGCCGCGCCGGCGGCAATGCCCGCTATAAGCCCCGTCAGGCGCAGATCGGTCGGTGCCGCTCGACGCAACCACAAGATATTTCCGGCAAGGACCGGAAGTGCGAAGGCGAAGATCAGGAAGGGGCAGTGCAACGCCGAGGACCCCAAGATGAGGACCCGATAGGTCTCACTCGGAGACATCATCAGCTGGATTGCGGCGGCGACTGCCATGGCCAGGAAGATCACGGCAATCAGGACAAAGAAGCGTCCCTCCGAACCGTCCGGGCGGGCGAGGTGGTAGACCGCGAGGAGCGCGACGACTGCAAGCAGTGCGTTATAGGCGGACTTGATCCAGAAGACGGGCAGCATCAGCGCCTCGCTCATATCGACGCGCAAGCCCAGGATCGTCAGCATGAGGAGCAGCGAAACGGCAAGAGTAGCGACGAGGTCAAGCGCCAAGCGCCGCTCCAGCGCGCGGGGCGCCACCGGCTTAAGGTCCTTCACCAGGCTGTCGATGATATCGTCTGTCCGTTTCACGTTTCGCCTCGCAATTTCTCCGCCAATGCCTTCAGGCCCCTGTGGATGCCTACCTTGACTGCCGATTCGGATTGGCCGGTGCGGCTTGCTGTGTCGGCGACCGATTGCCCCTCCAGTTTCACCTGACGGATGATTTCCTGTTGTCTTGCCGGCAGGCTGTCGAGAAGCCGCTCGACATCCATGCGGGCGGTCACCGCATCTTCGCTGAAACCGCTTTCAAAATCCTCGCCGAGTTCCACCTCCGCCATCATCCGCCCACCGCGACCACGGTGGTGGTCGATCAGCTTGTAGCGCGCGATCGAGAAGAACCAGGACGTGAACGGGCGATTGCGATCGTATGTTGCTCGCCGGGAATGCAGCGCCAGCAATGTCTCCTGGACAAGGTCTTCCATATCCGCTCTCGTCGCCGCGCCCATCCTGCGGCTGTAGTAACCGACGAGCAGGACGCGCAGAGCGTTCAGCAAACGCCGGTAGGCTGCCTCGTCCCCATCCAGGGATAGAAGCATCAGCGTCTTCAGGGCTTCTTCCGAATGGGCGATGGTCATGCTGTCTCGTTGGTATTCGGAAGCCTGGTGCGATCGGTTACAGCCTGCGGAAAATTTTTCCCGAAGCTCAGCCCTATCACATGAGCGTGACGCTGTAATGTGTTCCGGTCAGCGTCAAGTTGCCCTTACGCCTACCGTCTTTCGACGATCACGCGCCGCTCGACGACCATAGGGCGCCACATCATCGAACTGCTGCGGGCCTGGAAGGCACGCGACTCCGCCCGGCGGTCGAGCTCCAGGTCCAGCACGCAGCGCGCCATCGCTTCGGAGCCGCGCCGGAAGCCATAGCCTGCGCAGGTGGTCTCGTCGGCTGCGCGGCGCTCCTCCGGCGTCATGGTCTGGCAAGCCGCAAGCGGCAAGGCGAGCGCTGCAAGCAGGAGAGGACGACGAAGGCGCATGACGGAAACTCCCAAGGAAAGATGTAGGGTGCGACACCCGACTTCGCCTTTTTTACACAAGAACGACTGCCCGCACCATGTCTGAACCTGCTTCAGGCTCGCCCCCGTCAATTGTCGGTGGATTGAAATACCGAACGGTCTGCCCGCGAAAAGCCTGGGGAGGATTGGCAAGCGGTCACAAGCAAGGACAAGAGGATGATGCTGAAGATACCGGTATTGCGCATGGGCGGATCTCCTTGTGCAAAGGGACGAACAAAGCGATTTCCATTTAAGAATGGCTGCTTTAGATATAAGTGCCGGTGTCCTCATATTGTCGTGAGCCTCGTGTCAGCATGACCGTCCGTTTTGTCCGGCCCGTTTCCCATTCGGCCTATGCTGCAAGAAGGCTGGGACTTTCCGCGCTCGTGCTTTTCGCCATCGCGACACTTGCCCATCGATTCGGCCCGCTGACGACACCGGATTTTTTGTCTTTGACCTTCCTTGCCGCGGCGATTGCGGCAGTCTCCGTGCCGTTGTCGTTGATCGGGCTGACGCGGCTCTGGCAGGTGGGTGCGGAAGGCGGCGTCGCAGCCGCCAAGGGCCTCTTCTACGCAGCGGTGCCGCTCGGGGTCGTTGCGACCGGTACGCTCTATTATTACACGCTGCCGCCGCTTTTCGATATTTCGACGGACATTGTCGACCCGCCGACATGGATCGCCGAGCCGAACGCGAAACAGCAATGGCTGCCGCGACCGGCTTCTGTCACGCCGGCCGACAGGCGTGCGCAGTTTGCCGCCTATCCGGGTCTGACCGGCCGCCGGTATGAAGGTGCTCTCGATCGCGTCTATGAAGGCGTGCAGAAGGCTATGCTTTCCGCTCGCATTTCGGTGACGCGCAGGGAAGGAGTGGAACTGATCGCGCCGGATATCGCCGAGCGGCCTGCGCCCGAGGACGAGCAGGCCCCGGTGCCGGATCTGGCGCCGATCCCGCTGCCGCGTCCCGAGCCGTCGCTCACCACCGTTTTCGGCAATGCCGGCGACGTCCTGCTTCAGGGAGAGGCCCGCACGCTGGTTCTCGGACTGCGCTTCGATCTCGTTATCCGTCTGCGCGAAGATGCCGAGACCACTTCGGTCGATATCCGCGTCGCCTCCCGTTATGGACCGCATGACCTTGGCATGGGTGAAGCGATTGCCGAAGACTTCCTCGATCGACTCGACACCGAACTCTTGGGTATCGCCGGCAACTGACGACCGGGTCGGCGCTTTACGCGAGGAAACGATGTTTATCTGCGGCCGTTGGCACGAAGCAGGACGAGCGTCTGCCGGCGATCCGGTAACGGTTCCGGGCGATGATGTCATAACCCCAGTCGCGGAATGACCGAGGCAGGACGGACAGGAACCGCATGAGCGACCATCGCATGCCGAGGGAACCCAGCACCCGCAGCGTGGCATCCGACTTGAAATAAGGCCGGCCTCCGTCGAGCAGCAGATTGGTCTCGTACTTGCGGGTTTCCAGGCCGTAGTGCCGGTAAAGCGCGTTACCGAGCGGCGACTGTGCGGTGAGGAACCGATAGCGGCCACGCCGGTCGTGCTTGAGAAGGAATTTCACCCAGCCGGAGCAGAACACGCATTCGCCGTCGAAGATGATGACCGGCCCGGTATCATCGAAGCCGGGCACGGCGGGGTCGCAGCGATAGCTGTAGGACTGGCCGATCATCGTACTCTCCTCAGGCGAGCCAATAGGTGCCCACCAAGGAAGGCGGGCCTTCGGTGACGACGCGGCCTTTTTCGACGAGGTCTTCCAGATGCGCCAGCACGGAAAGGGCGGCCGCGCCGTGCAGGCGCGGATCGGTGCTGGCATAGATTACCTTCACCATATCCGGGATCAGCCGGTCGCCCGCGCGAATGCGCTCCAGGACGGCACGCTCGCGCATGCGGCGGTGGGTGCGAAGGCCGCGAAGGAACGACGTCGGCTCTTTTACCGGACCGCCGTGGCCGGGGAAAAAGATCTTGTCGTCCCGCTCAAGCAGCTTGTCGACCGAGGTCATGAAATCGGCCATCGAGCCGTCCGGCGGCGCCACGATCGTCGTCGCCCAGGCCATGACGTGATCGGCGGAAAAAACCACGCCCGTCCCTTCAAGCGCGAAGGCCGCATGATTGGCCGTGTGGCCTGGCGTATGAAGGGCGGAAAGCGCCCAGCCGTCCCCCTCGATCGTTTCTCCGTCTGCGACCGCAATGTCGGGGACGAAGTCGATATCCGAGCTTTCCGCGAAGGGATTGGTTTCGCCGACGTGTAGCGGACGAGCGGCCCGGTGCGGCCCTTCGGCGACGGTTACTGCTCCGGTTGCCTCCTTAAGCCGTCGGGCAAGCGGAGAATGGTCGCGATGCGTGTGGCTGACGAAGATATGGGTGACTTCGCGCCCTTTGAGTGCCGCCATCAGGGCGTCAAAATGTGCCTCGTTCTCGGGGCCGGGATCGATGACGGCCACGGATGAGCTTCCGACGATATAGGTATTGGTTCCATGGAATGTGAATGGGGAGGGGTTGTTGACGGTCAACCGCTCGACACCGTCGGCAACAGGCACCGGCGTCCCGTAGGCAGGGGAAAATTCCATATCGAAGGTGAGATCCTCTGCCATGCCGGCCTCAGCGTGTGTGATCCTCGTCTCTTACTACGAGCATCTATCACCGCTTCTGCCGCGGTGCATTCAAAAATGCGCATCGGAAAAATGGAAAATCGTGAAGTTAGCCGTTGAGAGGCTGAACAAGCTTTGCTAGAGCAAGCCACCTGCCGGGGCGGTTTGATCCGATTTTCCGCCCGCAAGTGTTGGGGCGTCGCCAAGCGGTAAGGCACCGGTTTTTGGTACCGGCATTCCCAGGTTCGAATCCTGGCGCCCCAGCCACGGTCTCCTGGGTCCATACTGGCATATAGGTAACGATCAATTCGTCAGAAGGGGAGCCAGAGGCAGCGCTTGTTATGGCGCACCACCAGTCCCGTCTAGGCAGGTGGCCGCAGAACAGACTCATAAGGACGAAGCCGACAACGGAAAAGGTGAAGACGCCGCCGGATGGGCGACTAGATCCAAGAGTTCAACGCAGCAGGTTCGACGGCCTCAACGCGCCTGTGGTTTGCCGAACTGGAACCTCGCTGGTCTGCTGCCCAGAAGGTGACGTTGGCTGAGATCATCGAAGGCAGGGCCAGATCCGGCGTTGATCCAGTGGCGCCTGAAGTGGTGAGATCACGAGTGCTCAAAAAACATCTCCTTCATTAAGAGCCGCCTCTGGGCGACCTAGCGGACGGAACGTCGACGGAGATTTGGTGGAAAGACGAGGCCGATTTCGGTCAGAAGACTGGCATGGTGTGGCAACGGGCGCGGCGCGGCAGGGGACTATATTGATAGCCGCACTATGCGGATGAATTTGCCGTTCTGCTGCTGTTCATCTTGTCGATGCTACCCAAGGCGCAGGACCAAATACCAGGAGTGAGATATGGCAATCGTGCGGGGCAATGACTACGCCAACACCATCTATCAGGACGACTACGGGTACGAGCTCGATATTTATGCCTATGGTGGCAACGATCGCATCTACCTGAATGTCGGTGGCTCCAACGGCGGATGGAATTGGGTGGCCGCCGGGGCAGGCGACGATCGGGTCTATAACGTCTACGAGGGCGGCAACGAGATCGATCTGGGAACCGGCAACGATTTTTATTCCACCATCGGATTTTCCACCAATCCCGACTACTACGACGTCGTGCGTGGTTACGACGGGAACGACGTGTTTGAAGTTTCGACCTTCCACAGCGACTATTACGGTGAGATCGGCAACGATAGCTTCTACTCTGTCGGGTTCAATAACTATTTCAACGGTGGCTCCGGCACCGATGTGATTAGCTATGAACTGCAGGACGATGATCCGGATCTGGCTGGTTCCGGCGTGGTGGTCGACCTTCGCGATGGCTATGCCTATACCAAGGGCACCAATTACGAGGAGACCCTCGTCAGCATCGAGAACGCAGTCGGAAGTGGTGCGGCCGACAAGCTCTACGGCTCGATCGGTAGCAACAAGCTCTGGGGCAGCGGCGGCAACGATTACATCTACGGCGATTCCGGCAACGATTCGCTTTACGGCGAAACCGGCAATGACACTGTGCTTGGTGGTTCCGGCAATGACCTCCTGAGCGGTGGTTCCGGCAATGACCGGCTTTCCGGTGGCAGCGGCAATGACAGGCTCATCGGCGGCAGCGGGTACGACAGGTTTCTCTTCAATACCGGGCTCAGTTCTTCCGGCAATGTCGATCTGATCGACGACTTCAACGTCACCTACGATGCAATTGAACTGGACAACGCCATCTTCACCCGCTTCACGTCGAATGGCGCCATCTCGTCCAGCATGTTCGTCAGCAACACGACCGGCCTTGCGCGTGATGCCAACGACTTTTTGATCTACGAACGCGACAGCGGCGATCTGTTTTACGACAGCAATGGCAGCGCTTCCGGTGGGCGGATCCTGTTTGCCGAACTCGACCCAAACCTCTCGCTAACATACCGGGACTTCGTAATCGTGTGATATCAAAACCCTGCCGGCTCGAGGCAATATCGTGGGAAGCAGCATTTGGCTGATCTGGACCGCGGTGATAAGATCTCAATTTCTGTGAAAAGCGGGAGATTGCCAAATTGCTTGCGGATATAAATGGCGGGCTTGGAGGATCGCCGGCGGCATGCCCGCCGTAAATAGAGCGGTTTGTTGCGGCCGGCTAGAACCCGGCTGAAACGCCGTGACCACGCGTGGAATTTAAACCTTGCAACTATCCCTAGACGGCGCCGATGAGGCGATCATCGATGCTGTTTGGAGGTCTGCTTGAGAAGGTAGAGGCTTCGACTACCATAGCGGCACCAAGCCAAAAGACCCGCTAGCTAATTATTATACGAAGACGAAGTCGTCGTTCTGCAGGTTACTTAGCGAAACGTTCTTCAAAGTCAGCACGTTATTCGCGTCGTGGACAATAATCGTGTCTTGTCCCTGTTGAACCGCCGCGTCCAGCAGGGAAGAAAGATCGGAGAAAATATCAGCCGCGAAGTGCATGACGTCGCCTGCAATGGTGGAGAAGTCCTCGATAAAATCCTTCCCGAAACCAAAAACGAAGTAGAAGGTATCACTGCCCAAGCCACCATTCATCACATCGTTTCCGGCTTGACCATATAGCTTGTCATTTCCGTCATTGCCCCCCAAGCGGTCGGCACCAGCTCCGCCAGCGAGGATATCGTGGCCGGCCCCGCCAGACAAAATGTTAGCGCCAGCGTCCCCATAAAGTTGGTCATTGTATTTGCTACCCATCAAGTTTTCGATTGACGAATAAACATCTCCAGCGGCATCGGAGATGTTGGTGCTCGGCGACACCAAACTCGCCCTTACGCCTACTCTCGCCGTGACATAAGAGGCAGTATCCGATCCGCTTCCACCCAAAAGCCTGTCAGTTCCCGCCCCGCCTATCAAGGTGTCATTGCCTTCGCCTCCCGAAAGTACGTTCGCGGCCGAATTGCCCTCCAGGCGGTCGCTATATTTGCTGCCTGTCAAATTCTCGATTGAAGAGTAGATATCTCCTTTGGCGTCACCCGTGTTATTTGTGGAAGACGCCAAACTGGCAGATACGGCACCGGTAGCGGTTTCGTAAATCGCAGTATCCGACCCGTTTCCGCCGTAAAGTCTGTCGGCACCTGTATCGCCGAATAGTAGGTCGTTTCCGTCGTCGCCGTTCAGAGTGTCGTTGCCAGCCCCGCCGTTTAGGCGGTTGCTTCCCTTATCGCCATGCAAGGTATCCCCGTAGGACGAACCAATCAGATTCTCGATCGAAGAATAAATGTCACCCGCGGCCTCGCCCCGGTTGATCGAAGGCGAATAGAGACTGGCGATAACCGCAGCGCTTGCTGCGGCATAGGACGCCGTATCAATGCCAATTCCGCCGTACAGGCGATCCCCACCTAGTCCTCCAATGAGTGTGTCGTTTCCGGCTTCACCGCTAAGCGTGTCGTTTCCCGAATATCCCGAAAGGGTGTTATTCACCTGATTGCCAATGATTGAATCGGCGGCTCCGCCGCCTTTCACATTCTCAATCAAAGAGGCAGTATTACCCTTGTACAGAAGGGCATTATAGATATTGCCCCGCGCGTAGCCGCCGTTAGGGCCGCCACCAAGATATGCAGCCTGAGCCGAGCTGAAGAGGGACGCCATGCCGGGACGAAGATCCACCTTCAGACTTGTCGAATAAGCGGTGAGATCGAATGTATCGACTCCACCGCCATCCCAGATGGTTGCGAAAATCTCTCTCCCCGAAGCAAGAATGCCCGCTTGGCCGTCCACTAGCGTGACACCTGAACCTGGCTGCCATTTGTATGTCGTGTGGCCATTATTTGTGGAGTAGTCTGCTCCATACATCTGCTGCAGACCAGCAATGTCGGCGATCATGTAGGATTGAGGAGCGTCACTCATGCCGTAGCGATAACCGTCTATTGGTCCGCCAACGTAGCTTCGATACGTCATGATGGAATATTCTAAGTTATCATAGCTAGCCGGCAGAGGATTGAATCCTCCTTCGCTCTCGTGGCCATGCTTGAGCCCAAGCGCGTGGCCAATCTCGTGTAGCATCGTGTGCCACTCATAGTTGCCGGCCACGGGACTGCGATAATTATACCCTCGGCCAAACCAAATATCGCCTGCCTGCGAATACCCACCCGGCAAATATGCCCACGCTGTCGACGGGGCGCTCGATTCAGCGAAACGGAGGGTGGCAGTTGTCGCCGAACCGGCAGAGATCGCAAGGTTCGTAAATCCTTCCACCGAAAATCCGTCGTTGGCCTTGCCGCCGTAGGAGGCTTCGAGCGCGAAAAGTGCCGCCGCCTGCTGGTTGTCGGAAACCGTGCTGAACGAAAGCGGCTCTCCTGAATAGCTGTAACTTGTGGAGGCAGAGGGGAATGAATAGGTCACCGGACCCGCCCATGCATGGCCACTAAGCACCCCGTCAACTAGCGTGTTCCCGGAGGCTGCCTGAACCCTGCTTGAAGTGAAGCTCCCAGTCACCTGATTCCCTTTCGGATAATACGGTCTCGTTACCGCCCGCACACGCTATTGTTATCAGGGGCGTTACTTAAGAAAGCTTTTCAAGCAACACAACACTTGATTTTGATAGTGAATTTTTAGCTACCCCGTTCCCCCATCGCCGGTCAGCGAGTGAAGTTACGAACTGCTCCGCAGTAGACTTCTTTGATGAGGTAAGCACGACAAGATTAGTGGCACTGCAGGACGATCGTTATTCGGTGAGCGGGGCGAGGCCGGACTGCTGAGCGGAGAGCGGTGATTGACCGAACCACGACGATTCCGTTTCTCGCCAGGCATCCGGTCGTCTGCATCGACCGTGACCTGCGTTTCTGCCCAGACCGACCTGATCGGAACGTGCCGAATTAACGTGTTGAATCTTAACGGTCTCGTTGTTGACCTGAATGCTTCAGGGGCTGTTGAAGGTGAAGGCTATGATGTCGGTTGCCTACGTGTCTAAACCCTGATGAAGAGGATCGGAAACGAGGCGGTAGATCATCATGCGACGACTGGCCATTCCCGATACATTGAACGGCCCACACTGAGATATAGCATGCCGGTCGGCCTAAAACGGTAGCCACAGAAGATCATGACATTGCGTTATTTCTTGAAGCTGCCTATCCCCCTCTCTTGCTGCGGCGCCTTACCACCGTCACAGTACAGGGGGCGTGGGTCGCCACAGCGCCAGAGACGCTGCCAAGGAGGGTGCGGATTGTTGAATGCGCTCGCGCCCCCATTACGATGTGGTCTACGAGGTTTTGCCGTGCGAATTCGAGGATGGCGTCGGCCGGTGAAACCGCCTCGATGACGTGGTGGGTGATCGTGCTTTCGGGAGACCTGAGCGGCTCTGCCCAATGTTTCAGTTGCACGAGGCGTGCGACATGCAGGTTCGTTCCGGTTTCATCGACTTCCTTGTCCAGGGCGATACGGTTGATCTTCAGAACATTGAAGCAGGCGATTCGGGCGTTCGGGGTATTGTCGAGGATCCGCTGCAGGGTGAGCCGCAACTCTTCGGCCAGATCGACCGAACTGTCCGTCAGATCGATCGCAGCCATGACGATCGGCGCCTTTCCCTGTGCCTCCCGGGCGGTCTTTTCTTTCAGAAGTTCGATCGGATCCGGGTTAAAGCGGCGCTTCAGCGCTTCCGCCAAGCCGTCCCGCCGGATTTTTTCCGCCCGCGCGGTAAGCGCAACCTTGGAGAGGTCCTTGAGGTCCATGGCGAGCTGCGCCGCTGCCGGATAACGCCGCGCCGGGTTGACCTCCAGGCAGCGCAGAATCACTTCCTGCAATGGCTTGGAAATTTCCGGCCGCAACGCGCGTGGCGGCGCCGGATCGCGCCACAGCCGTTTTTTTAGCCCCTTCATTCCCTGCGGATCGCCGAACGGCCGTGTTCCCGTCGCGAAGAAATACATCAACACGCCGAGCGCGAAAATATCGCTGCGGCAATCGCTTCTGACCCCGAGGATCTGTTCAGGCGCCATATAGGGGGCGGTGCCGTAAGGCAGACGGAACTCCTCGTCCATCAGATCCGGAAGGTGCAGGTGGCGGGCAAGGCCATAGTCGACCAGCACGGCTTCGCCGGTTTCGCGGAACATGACATTCGAGGGCTTGATATCGAGATGGACGACGTCCTGACGATGCAGATCTGCGAGCGCGGTCGCGATCCGTGCGCCGAGGTCGGCCACCTCCGCCTGGCCGAGCGGCAACATCTCGAGCCGGTGGTAGAGCGATTGTCCGGGCAGCCGTTCGAAGACGATATAGGGTTGCTGATCGAAGTCGCCGCTTGCCACGAACCGGGGCACATGCGAGCCCGAAAGCCGCGGCAGGATCATCTGCTCCATCTCGAAACCGACGATCGTGGCCGGGTCTGCGCCGCCGCCGACCACCGGCACCTTCATGAGAAGCGGGAAATCATAGTCTGGATGGGATACCGAAAACAGCTTTGCCATGCCGCCGCGATGGGCCACCTCGACTATGGTAAAGCCATGGATCCTGCTTCCGGGCTGGAGCGTCGCTGAAGGCATGGTCAGGTCCCCTTCGAGAGCCGGCTTGCCAGGCTGTCCGGCAGGCCGGCAGCGCGGATCTTGGCTGCGGTTTCCTCGACGTCATAGGGGACCTTCAAGAAACAGAGTTCGCCGCTATCGGTATCGAGGATTGCAAAGCCTGCGGCGGGATCGCCGTCCCGCGGCTGGCCGACGGAACCGATCACCGCAAGCCAGCGCCGCTGCATCAGCAACGGAATGGGCATGGTGCTCGACGGCGTGAAGGACGTCACCTTGCCGCCGGCACCGAAAGAATAGAGAGCGGGTCGGTGCACATGGCCGCAGAAGCTCAAGCGCGCTCCGCAGCGCGAAAAATGCAGCGCTGCGGCTTCGGCGTTGCGCACATAATGAAACCGGGATGGCGCCGAGGCGTCCGAATGGACGTAGAACCGATGATCCTCTGTGACGGAAAGCGGCAACTTCGCCAGGAAGAGCTTTTGCGCCGGACTCAGTGCATCCCTCGTCCAGTCGATTGCCGTCCTTGCGGTGGAGCTCATGGATGACGAAGGCGTCGCGACCGCCTGGTCGTGATTGCCTCGGACAATCACGGCACCTGCTTCGGCTAGCTCGGTGGCCTTGTCCACACACCAGCCCGGATCAGGACCGTAACCGACAATGTCACCGAGTATGACAAAACGATCCACGCCGCGTGACCTGCAGTCGGCCAGGACCGCCTGAAAGGCCTCGCGGTTGGCGTGGACGTCGGACAGGATCGCGATCTTCATGTGAGGCCTCCCACCTCGTACTTTAGGGCAATCGGACGGCTTCACCATTGGCCGGAAGGCTAAGGAGACTGGGCAATGGGTCGGAGATATTCTTCACCGGAGAAGCGAAGCTATTTCCCAGATTAAAGCCAACCTATGCGTTGCACTTGAGGTTTCAGTGTGGTTCATACGCAACCGATAATTTTCAAGCCATGGAGATCCCATGCTGTTCGAGCGTATGAAGATACCGGACGTCGTTTTGATTACTCCAAAGAAGTTTGGCGATGCTCGCGGTTACTTTATGGAGACATTTCGGCAATATCTGTTCGACGCAAATGTGGGATCCCATGCATTTGTTCAGGAAAATCGATCTTTTTCAGCGGAAGTCGGCACTGTGCGGGGGTTGCACTTCCAACTCAATCCGAGAGCCCAGGGAAAACTGGTCTCATGTACAGCGGGCGCGCTTTTGGATGTGGCTGTCGATATTCGGAACGGATCACCAACCTTCGGCCAATATGTGGCAATCGAACTGACGGCAGAGAGCGCCCACCAATTATGGGTGCCGCCTGGTTTTGCGCACGGCTTTTGCACCCTGAAACCCGATACCGTTATCAGCTACAAGGTGACTGACTACTACAGCCCTCAACACGACCGTGGCCTGCTATGGAATGATCCGGCGATCGGTATCACCTGGCCAATATCCTCCGATCGTGCTGTTCTATCAGAAAAAGACCGGAAACAACCAACGCTAGCCGATCATCAGGCAAATTTCTTTGTACCTGAAGAACAATAACGCGCCGCGCTTTAACCTGCTCATAATACAGAGGAGATACTCAAAAACATGCGGGTGATCGTCACAGGTGGAGCCGGATTTATCGGGTCGGCAGTAGTAAGATATCTCGTCCTTGAGAAAGGCTACGAGGTTCTGAATGTCGACAAACTGACATACGCTGGTACGGAGACTTCACTGAAGGCAACAGGAAATCGGACGAACTATCGTTTCCTGAAAGCCGACATCGGTGACCGTGCAGCAATTACCGAGGCGATTTCTAGCTTCCACCCTGATCGGATCATGCATCTGGCGGCCGAAAGCCATGTGGATCGGTCGATTACGGGTGCGAAGGATTTTATCGATACGAATGTCCTGGGTACGTTCAATATGCTCGAATGTGCCCGGCAGTATTGGATGACACTAGACGATGCCGAAAGGGATGCATTCCGCTTCCTGCATGTCTCTACGGACGAGGTTTATGGATCTCTCAGCGACGGAGGGCTCTTCACCGAAGAGACCCCTTATGATCCGAGTTCGCCGTATTCGGCCTCCAAGGCGGCGTCCGACCACCTGGCCAAGGCCTGGGTGCGGACCTACGGCCTGCCGGTCGTGGTCTCCAATTGCTCCAACAATTACGGCCCCTATCATTTCCCGGAAAAGCTCATCCCGCTGATGATCCTCAACGCGATGGATGGTAAGCCGCTGCCAGTCTACGGCAATGGCGCCAATATCCGGGACTGGCTTTATGTCGAGGATCATGCCCGGGCGCTCGATACAATTGCCGAGCGAGGAAGGGTCGGAGAAACCTACAATGTTGGCGGCCGCAACGAACGTCGCAACATTGATGTGGTCAATCGAATCTGCGAACTGATGGATCAGTTGCGGCCGCGAGATACCTCCCATAGTCGCTTGATTACCTATGTCGCCGATCGGCCGGGGCACGATGCTCGGTATGCGATAGACGCCACCAAGCTGGAGACAGAACTTGGGTGGAGGGCACAGGAAAATTTTGACAGTGGTATCGAGAAGACGGTGCGGTGGTATCTTGAAAATGAATGGTGGTGGCAGCCCTTAAGAAAGGATTATGGCGGCGATCGTCTTGGTCTTTTGGCTTCCAACAAACAGGCTGTGGCATGAATGGCAGCCGGGCACGGATGGTGGTGACTGGCAGGTATGGACAGGTCGTCCAGTCTTTGCTGGAGCGTGGGCGGTATAGTGATCGCTTTGAGGTCATCGCTATCGGCCGCCCGGAGCTGGATTTGTCGGCTCCCGACAGCATTGAAGCAATATTGCGCAACGTCCACCCGGACGTCATCGTCTCGGCTGCTGCCTATACTGCTGTGGACCAGGCAGAGACCGAGGAAGACGCTGCAACCGTTGTTAACGGAGTTGCGGCAGGAAAGATCGCAGCCCTGGCCACCGAGCTCGATGTTCCAGTGATCCATCTTTCCACAGACTACGTCTTCGATGGAAGCAAACCCCTCGCCTATATCGAATCGGATCCTGTGGCTCCGCTTGGAGCCTATGGCCGCTCCAAGCTCGCAGGAGAAAAGGCCGTTGCGGAAGCCACTTCGAACCATGTGATACTCCGCACCGCTTGGGTCTATAGCCCGTTTGGGAAGAATTTTTTGAAAACAATGCTGCGGTTGGCGGAAGGCCGAGACCGCCTGAACGTTGTCGATGATCAAATAGGCAATCCCACCTCAGCGCTCGATATCGCCGATGGGATTTTGAAAGTTGCAGCCAATGTACTGTCTAGCGATGCCTCTGAACTTCGCGGGATCTTCCACATGGCGGGCTCAGGCGAAGCCAGCTGGGCTGATTTCGCTGTTGAAATTTTTGCGCAGTCAGCACTGCACGCTAGGCCCACGGTGGATGTAGCGCGCATCCCATCCAGTCAATATCCGACACAGGCGAAACGACCAGTCAACTCAAAATTAGAATGCAGCAAGCTCGGGGAAATTCACGATGTTCGCCTTCCGGATTGGCGGAAATCCACGGCGAAAACCGTAGCTCGTCTTGCTCAACAACAATACAAGGAGCAGGGACAAGGATGAAAGGCATCATTCTCGCTGGCGGAAGCGGAACGCGGCTTCACCCGATGACCAAGGTGATATCGAAGCAGCTTATGCCCGTCTACGACAAGCCGATGATCTACTATCCGTTGTCGACCCTGATGTTAGCCGGCATTCGTGACATCTTGATCATCTCGACACCGATCGACATGCCTCTGTTTGAACGCCTGTTGGGAGATGGATCGCAATGGGGGATTTCGCTCAGTTATGCCGTCCAGCCGGAACCGGGCGGTTTGGCGCAGGCATATATCATTGCCGCGGATTTCGTAGCGGAAGAACCGTCCTGTCTTATCCTAGGTGATAACATCTTTTATGGCCACGGCATTACGGAGGTGTTCGAGTTGGCAATCGCCAAGCTACAGGGCGCCACTATATTCGCCTATCATGTCGCCGATCCGAAACGCTATGGCGTCGTTGAGTTCGATTCCGCCATGAAGGCTATTTCTATTGAGGAAAAACCAGCTACACCAAGATCCAGCTACGCTGTCACCGGCCTCTATTTTTATGACCGTAACGTGATCGAGATCGCCGCAAATCTCAAGCCGTCGCAGCGAGGTGAACTGGAGATTACTGACGTCAACAAGGCTTATCTTGAAAGAGGGCTTCTCGATGTGAAGATCCTTGGCAGAGGATACGCCTGGTTCGATACAGGCACGCCGGACAGTTTGCTTGAGGCTGCCGAATTTGTAGCTACCCTGGAGCGCCGCCAAGACGTCAAGATCTGCTGTCCAGAGGAGATTGCATTCTCCAGAGGGTTCATTGATCATTCTTCATTATCCAGGCTCGCGGACGCGTACGGAAAAAGCGCCTATGGGCGATATTTACGGGAAAAGGTGCTTTCGGGCGTTATCTAAATGATCAACAATATGCGAACCGTAGAGTGCCTTCCGTAAGACAGTCTTCCTTTCGCTCATCAAAACCTCCTCTGTCAGAGGTATTGTCGTCCGTTGACCTGTAGCTTTGGCACTGGCGCTTGCGAAACATGCTTACGCCACGTATTGCACGAAAGGTGCTTGTTTGCATCTTTGGGTGGACAAACGCCGTATCCATTTTGAAGATTCGAAACCCCGCTTCAGCTGGAACGAAGGAAGGCCGGTTAGTGTCATTGCATTCTATCGCGCGGCGCCTGTGGCGTCTTATGACGCCGCATCGAAAGAGAAAAACGGCGTTCGAGCGCCAAATAAGCCATCTAAAGAGCTTCATAGACTATGCGCCTTCGGGTGGTCGTCCACCGATAGATAGCATTAATCCGTCCCGGCTCCGTATCACATGGGTGATCCCGGATTTCCTGCCCGGAGCCGGTGGGCACATGACGATTTTTCGTATCGCAAGTCATCTAGAAAAGTTCGGCCACGACGTGAGTTTTCTGATTCAAAATCCAAGAGTTCACAAGACCAGCGCCGAGGCGAAGCAAAGCATCAATAAGCACTTTCAGTCATTTTCGGGAACCGTCGAGCTATTTGAGGGCCTTACGCCTGATGCTTCTGGCGATGCGCTGATCGCAACCGATCGTTTTACCTGTTATCCGGTCAATGCCATGGAACGCTTCATACGCAAGTTCTACTTCGTTCAGGATTTCGAGCCGGCCTTCTATCCGGCCGGCACTGAGGCGTTGTTGACCGAGGCTACCTATCATTTCGATTTCGATTGCCTCTGCGCCGGCGACTGGCTGCACAAGCGCATGTCGAAAGATTTCGGTCGGTGGTCTATGTCGTGGCCGCTTGCCTACGACGCGAAGGTATATAATTTGGGTTCGGCGCATCATAAACGTCACCCGGCACGGATCGCTCTTTATGCGCGTTATGTGACGCCTCGCCGGGCGGTTGAGCTTGCATTTATGGCACTAGAAATCCTGCACAAGCGCGGCGTGGAATTCGAAGTCGATTTCTTCGGTTGGAACCTCGGCAACCTCGACCTCGCCTTTCCATATCGTGACCGCGGTATTTTGAACGGTGAGGAACTTGCACAGCTCTATCGCGAGGCCACGATTGGCGTGGTCTTCTCCGTAACCAATCATTCGCTGGTCAACAAGGAAATGATGGCCTGTGGTCTACCGGTGATCGATCTAGATCTCGACACGGTGCGGACGATCTTTCCGGAAGACACGATGGCTTTCGCGAAACCCACACCCCAGGGGATTGCAGATACGATGGAACGGCTACTGAAGAATTGTCAGGAGCGTGATCGTCTCCGACAAGAAGGGTTGTCGCACGTGAGCGGCTATTCCTGGGAGAAATCGGCCCGCATGATAGAGGCAGCGATCCGGGAGCGGGTGCAACAGGCGGTCGAGAGGGGGGATAGGCAGTGGTAAGGCATCGTTGCGCAGTGGTCATTCCGACCAAGAATGCCATGCGCGTGCTACCGAAAGTGCTGGATAAGGTGTTGGCTCAGCGCGTGCCTTGGTCGTATGAGGTCATAGCGATTGACTCCGGTTCCACAGACGGCACCAAGGAATATTTGCGAAGCCTGGATCGGATACGCTATTTGGAAATTGCACCGCATGAATTCGGTCATGGCAAGACCCGCAACCTGGGCGTCCAACTGGCCAATGCCGACTTCGTTGCTTTTCTTACGCACGATGCGGAGCCCGTCGATGCAACATGGCTCGCCGCCCTTGTAGCTGCTGCGGAGCAGGATACGAAGATCGCCGGCGTTTTCGGTCGGCACATAGCCTATTCTACGGCATCACCCTTTACGAAGAACGATTTGGATCGCCATTTCGACGGCTTCCTAGCGCACCGCCTGGTGGTTTCCCGTGATCTCGATTCAGCCAGATACGAGAGGGACCAGGGCTGGCGGCAGCTACTGCACTTCTATTCTGACAATAACTCGCTTTTGCGAAAATCCGTGTGGGAGAAAATCCCTTATCCGGACGTTGAGTTTGCTGAAGACCAGATATGGGCTTCGATGATCATCGAGGCGGGATATCACAAAGCTTATGCTCCGAATGCCGTAGTCTATCATTCCCATGATTATGGGTTCGTAGAGCAGCTGCGCCGAGCTTTTGATGAATCGCGCAACTTTTCCAAGTATTTTGGGTATAAACTGTCGCCCAGTATGCGCCGGACGGTTATTGCTGCCGGGAAGTTCTCCTTGCAGGCCTTCCGGCAGCGTTTGGATGATCAGTACGGAAGGGTTACGCTTCGTCATCGGTTCGAGAGGGCCGGGCAGCGTACAGCACTGGTTGCAGGTCATTACCTCGGTGCACATCACAATCGACTGCCTCGGTTCTTATCCTCACGGCTGTCTCTCGATCAGAAGCTTTTCAAGTCTTAACATTGAAACCGGTCGGAGATCGTGGGCCACGTGGCGCGATGATCAAAATCTATCTTTGAGCTGTCGCCAAAGTTTACGCGTGCCATGGTTATGCCATACCCAAAGGGATATAAGCAGGAGGCCGGGTCCATTGGAATTGGAAGACATATGGCTGGGGCAAGCGCAAGTAGTTAATGGTACAGGGGGACAGATGGTCAAATCTGCCGACGGGCGTACCTAGATCGGAAAATAGAGTGAGACCTTGGGTTTGGGCGGGGAAGATGAATGAGCCTTGAAATTGGCTACGATTCTCGGGAGAAGTCATCCGAGCTAGAAAGCCTTTCCGACAAAGGTTTGTTTTCCCGGCTTTTCAGTTTGTTCTTCACGAAGAGGAATACGCTATTAGCGTTTGTTCTGCTTCCCGGTATTGCGTCTGCCGCTTACTATTTTCTGATCGCAAGCGACCAATATGTGGCCGAAACAAGGATGATCGTTCGGACGATCGGTGTGAGTGACAGGTTTGACAGCTCCGAAAAACGCGAGGGGCGGTCGATGGTCGGCGGAGATTCTCTGACGCAAGATGCGTATGTTGTCGCAAACTATCTCAAGTCTCCCGAGATTGTCCGCAAACTTGATACGCAGATCGGACTGCGGAGCTTTTTCTTAAGGGAGGATATCGACTGGTTATCGCGTCTTTCGACCGATGCGCAATTTGAAGAACTTTATCGGTACTGGATTCGGCATGTCGATACCTATGTAGACGGCCCTTCAGGGATCATTATCTTCACCCTGCGCGCATTTTCTCCAGAGGATTCAGTCGCAATATCGAAAGCTGCCTTGGCTGCAAGTGATGAGATGATCGACAAGATTTCCGAGCGGGCGAAAAAGGATCTTGTGACCCGCGTGGAAGGCGAAGTTAATTCCAGTCTGGAGGAATATCGTGTTGCGCTCGATGAATTGCGTGACTACCAGAATAAGACCGGCATTTTAGATCCGCTTTCGTCTGCCAAGATGCTGAGCGCTGTCATCGGGAAATTAATGGAAGAAAAGCTGCAGCTGACGATCAGCCTGAAGTCTCTGGAGGCTGCCAATGCAGATGATACAGCGCGCGGTCGGGAACTGCGGCGTTCGATTCAAGCTATCGATGACCAAATTCAACTGCGCCAAAACAGCATAGCAGGCCAGGATGCAGTCGACGGAACACAACTATCGGCGAGCCTTACTGAATTCTCGCGTCTCGAAACCCGGCGGATTGTGACGCAGGCGATTTATGAAGCCAATGTCCGCAATCTTGACACCGCCAAATCCACGGCCCTGAAGCGAACCACCTTTATTTCTACTTTTTCCGATCCGCACATGCCGGAGGAATCGGAATATCCGGACCGTCTTTCCAGTTGGATTATTCTCACGGCGGGTCTGTTAACGCTCTGGATGACGGCGACGCTGGTCTGGATGTCTATTGAAGATCATAGGGTGTAGAGGTGATCGCACTCGAAAACGTCACAAAGTTTTACAAGACCGCCGCACATCGGAGATACATCCTTCGAAATCAATCGGTGCATTTTACGGCGGGGCGTTCTTATGGCCTGCTCGGTGTAAATGGAGCGGGCAAGTCCACCACCATGCGGTTGATCTCGGGGGCGGAACTTCCCAACAAGGGGCGCGTGCGCAGACAGGTGCGCGTTTCATGGCCGCTTGGATTCTCCAGCGGCTTGAATCCTTTACTGAGCGGCAAGGAAAATCTCAAATTTGTCGCACGCGCCTATGGTGAGGACTTCAATCGCGTCCTTCGCTTCGTGGCGGAATTTGCCGAGATTGGCAGTTACATCAACGAACCCCTTAGAACATACTCATCGGGGATGGCGGCACGGTTTGCGTTTGGTCTCTCGATGGCGATCGAATTCGATTGCTATTTGGTCGATGAAATTACCGCTGTCGGTGATTCGAATTTTCAGCGCCGTTGCCGGGAGGCGTTTCGTGCAAGACGTCAGAAATCGGATGTCATTATGATCTCGCATGATATGCAGACTATTAAGAACTACTGCGATGTTGCTATCGTTCTAATCGATGGACAAATGGTCCAATTTGATAACGTGGAAGATGGTATTGCAACCTACATGCGTCTCAACCGATAAGGGATAGGCGGAAAGCTCTTGTCGAAGAAAACAAATAAAGACGAAATTCTGTCGATTCAAGCCGCGCCTCTGACTGTTACCGGTCGGAGCCAAAAACTGGCGTCGGCGCTAAGCTCCTATGCGCGTGCTCTTACGTTTGAGAACAGAAGCCGCCGCAATCTCTATCGCCTCGCCGGATTGTCGCCGAGGACGCGAGATCGCGTCTTTTCCTACCTAATAATGTTACTGATCGGCTTGACGTTCGTCCTGCCCATGGCTGGTAGCATTTGCTATTACACTTTCATGGCCAGTCCTGGCTATGCTTCGGAAGTACGGTTCATCGTACGATCATCCACGCCATTTCTTTCGCGTGATAGGTACTCCAGCGACACGATCGAACCAAAGGAGAAGATCGTACAGGATACGGCCATCCTGCTAAATTACCTCGAAAGCCCAGCGATCATTCAGGATATGCAGCGGCAAGTTGACCTTCAAAACTTGTATGGGCGATCAGATATCGATTTCTTTTCTCGCCTGCGGGTCGACGCTACTCAGGAGGAAATGCTCGAATACTGGAAGAGACATGCATCTGTGTCCGTCAATACCAAAAGTGGCATTGTCGAACTAGAAGTGACAGCTTATACGCCGAACGAGGCGAATGAAATGGTGAAGCTTGTACTTCATCTCGCCGAAGCGCAAGTCAACAAACTTAGTTCGGGAATGTGGGATGACCTTCGTTCTGCAACGCAGGAGGATGTTGAACGTGCAACGAAGGAGGTTGCTGACCTTCGCGGCAAGATACAGGAGACACAAAATCAGACAGGCGTTTTCGATATCGATCTCTCCGCGAAACGGATCGAGGATGTCCTGACGACCATCGAGGCGAGTATAGCGGACTTAAAGAGCCGCCGATTGGCTTTGAGCAAGAGCGTCGGGAAGAATGCGCCGCAGATGGCCGATTTGGATAGGCGCATTGCCGCGCAGGAGGAGCAGGCGAGGCAGTTGCGGGCTCAGTCCGCGGGCCAGACCACGGAAGGAGATGGGAACCTTGCCCAATACTCCGCAATGTTTGACAAATTGAAATTAGATTTGTCTATGGCGGAGGGTAGATTGAAATCTGCAATCACCGACCTTGAAAAGGTCAAATTGGTAAGTTCGCTTCAGTTGGTTTATGTTGACAATTTTACCGAGCCGACCGTGCCCGATACGAACAAGTATCCAAGGGTTGCACTGTCTCTTTTTCTGACCTTGCTTGCATGTTTGGCCGTTTGTGGCGCCGCATGCGGTGCCGTTATACTTACTCGCCAGAAATTGGACTGAGACTCATTGTGATTGCGGTTGACCTAGATTGCGCATGCGTGAATGACGGGATGCGATCTTAGTTGGACATGGGCAACCCAGAACAGAATCGTTGCGGGTCAATGAAGTTCATAGCAAGGTTTTTGGCTGTTAGCGGTTCCAATCGCGGACAAAGGTTGGGAAAAGAGCCTCGGGTGCTCTCGGTGCCGGTCACCCACTTGAGGGGCGAACTTATCCGAGTAACGATCTCCAACCAAAGCGCTTCTTGGCCGAACAACGTGCGAATAGCTTTCTTTCGGCAAGATCGAGATCCTTCGCTCGTCTTCCGATCTCCGATGATTGATGCGAACGGACAAGCGACTCTTTATTGCTGGGTTCCTAAGGCCGCCATGACGGTGCAGATCTACGGTGCCGACCAAAAGACTCTGGCGCCGGTTGACCTTTCAATTATGTCTGTAAGGCGTGCCTCCTTGCTGGAGCTGATCATCAGGGCGCTAGCAAAGAATCCCCGGAAATTTGTGGGAATCGGAAAGCTGTTCCTAATTGGTAACCGAAGGGGCGTCTCATTTCGGTTCGCGCGCCTCGCCGAGGAGCTAAATGCCTTGCCATATCGTCTTTGGCTGGATCGGCATTTGAAGAGCGTATCGACATTTGGAGATGCGAAACCGACAGGAAATGTTATCGTTCTTATCACGCTGGAAATGGCGTCAAATGTCCAAACTGCGGTGACTGAGAATTCTCTCGCGCGCCAGGCATTTCGAAATTGGCGTAAGGTCGAGAGAGGGGATCTGCCTTTGTTTCGGTCGAGCGGGGCCAGCCACGAATTCCTGTGGCTGCCTTTACCTGCCGGCGCCGTGCTCGCCGAAGAGGCACTAGAAGAATTGGTAAAACCATTCTCCTCGCCCGAGGTCTCGGTCGTCTATCCGGATGAAGATCGCCTAGGTTTCGGAGGCAGGCGCCACAGTCCTTTTTTCAAGCCGGCCTGGAGCCCGCTTCTCGCTAAATCCGGCTGGCTGCCGCTTGACGCAGCTCTAATTCGTTTGTCGTCTATTCCGCACGAGATCGATATCTCGAATGCTCTTGTGAAGGATGTAATCTTATCGGTTGCTGAACCTTTTGCCCGCTCTGTCCTTCACGTGCCGAAAGTCCTGCTTTCTCGGACGATAACGAGAATTCGCACAAATGGTCCGGAACGTCCCGCAATTAGCGAGAATTGGCGTCCGAAAGTCACGATCATCATTCCTAGTCGCGACCGTCTTGATCTTTTGTCGGCATGCATGGAGGGTTTGCGGGACCGAACAAAGGGCGCTGAACTTGATATCATCATCATCGATAATGACAGCCGTGAACCAGCTACCCTTGCCTATCTTCGCGAATTGCAGACAGAGGGTCGGGCGCGAGTGATTAACATGCCAGGCGAGTTCAATTTTGCTCGCGCATGCAACGTAGGAGTTGCCGCCGCCCGACATGACCTCATCTTGCTGCTAAACAATGACGTGGACCCCATTTCTCCCGATTGGCTAGTGCAGATGGCTTGGGAGTTGAGCGACGAAACGGTGGGCGCTGTCGGTGCTTATCTGCTTTACCCTGATGGTTTCGTCCAGCATGCAGGTGTAACACTTGGAGCTGGATCGATTGCGCGGCACAGTTTCAGTTTCATCCATCCCGAAGGAGGAGAAGATCGTGGGCTTCTCCGTGAGCGGCGTGATGTTTCGGCTGTGACAGGAGCCTGCATGCTGACCACTAGATCACTTTGGCAGGCAGTGGGAGGCATGGACGAAGAGCATCTTACGGTAGCTTTCAATGACGTCGATTATTGCTTGAAATTGCGCCGGATGAGGAGGCGTATCATTTGGACGCCCTTTGCAAAGCTTTGGCACCGCGAGTCTGTTTCGCGAGGCAAAGATGACACTGATGTCAAACTGCGACGTTTTGCACGTGAAGAAGCGGTGATGTTCCAGCGTTGGGGTACGTCTTTGAAAAACGACCCTTTCCACAATCCCAATCTTTCCAAAATTGCCGAAGACTTCGTGCTGGAAGCTTTTCCAGAAGATCTGGCAGCGCGTGGCCCATCGCTGCCGTGAATGGCTAAACGCCTAGCAAAAAAGGCAGGACGACTGCTGTTTCCTTACCACGCCTCGGCCGATGCGACGAGACCGGGGATGGTAAAATCCGCTTCGGAACGGAGTTTGACAAGGGCGGCTCTGGTGGCAAGTCGCGCTTTTTCTCGGGTTGTGTCCGAATTAATCAGAGTTTCGATGGCGAGGCGCCATGACTGAGGTGTATTCTCAACCAGAAGTTCATCTTGGTGTCGGTTGCGCTCATAGGCGGTAACATTGGAAAAAACCGCTGCAGCGCCCTGCCGGCACACGTCCATCCGCTTCGTGTCAGCCCTTGCATCATTGACCAAGCCAGCGAGCAGTGGCACCAGGGCGATGTCCAAACGGCCATAGTCAGTTCGTTGCGAGAATTGCGTCCACGGCACGACGGAAGCGAAGCGGATCTGAGGGGTAGTCGCAGCAAGTCGTTCCCACAGGTGTCTTACTCGTCGGTCCGCCGCCACTTCGAACGTGACGTGCGGATACTGAGCTAAGAGCTCTGGGATGAACGACGCCAGAAAAGCATGTTCCTTGATATGAATTCCTGTTGCATAGTAGCCCATCGTTATCCCACCATCGGATGGTGGACGTACTAGGACTTCTCCGATATCCTCCCGGCGCGGCAGCGGAGGTAGAAGCCTTACTGCTTGGTTGTCGGCGGCCAGTCGCGCAGCAAGCGGCGGTGTCGATGCCCATATTATGTCAAGCTTGCCGCGGAGCCTAACCATTGGCGCCACATGCCAGCGGACTAGAGAAAACCTATATGGAAACGTGGCTTCGACCCCTGTGATTACGGCTGGGATGTCGTCGTCGACGAGCATCCCAATTCCACATAGGTCGCTTTGATTCTGGTTCAGCCAGTTCACATGCTTTGCACGCAGATAGCGACAGATAATGACGAATGCGCCGGCGGGGTCGATGTCGTCCAGATTGTCGTGGTCAATGCACCGGACAATCACGGGTATTCGCCTGGAATAATACGTAAGCCGGTCCTCGAGATAGTAGGCGAAGGTCGGGTTGGCGTTTTTTCGGAAAACGATGATCGATCGAGGTTTGAAAGTGGCTGGCGTCTTTTCCTTTGTCTTGCCCTTTGGGACGACTTGGGCAAGCTTTAGATGGAGTTTGGACTTTAACTCGTTCAGCATCATCGATTGAGACTACTCGGAATATGGCCGCGGCTGAGATTGTGAGTGGAGTTTCTTTTTGCTGAATCACGTCTGCAAGCCACTTGGAGACACCGTGTCATTTCGTCCTCGGCCAGGATGTAAAGTCTGCAAAAGTGACGTGTCGGCGACATTTTGTGGTCCAACGTTTTGAAGGAAGACCGGCAGCTTGTCTTTCTGATCCTAGTTCAGGTGTTTAACACAATGTGGCTCCAGGTGTTGCAGTCATGGAGCATGATCGAGCCATCAGCATCGGCGGTATTTTTATCCCTATCGGCATTTTACGCAACTGATGATGATCCAACTTAGTCCGGTGCCGGAGTGAGTTTAAGGAGGGTGCGGGCACTTCCCTAAGCCATGAAATTGTCGGCATCTTTCTCCGCAGATAATCCTTTGAATGAGGTTTCACCGCTCCGCCTGGGCTCTCATTACTTCGCCGTCAGCAATTCCGTGCAGTAGCTCGGTCCGTTGGTGCCGGGGCGATCAGAAACGATCGTGATTTCGCGAATGATGTAGTTGTCTGAGACGCTGATCTTTGCGGAGCAACTGACGCTAGCGACACGACCGTTCTGCTGTTTGATGCGGTTATAGCCACCACGCCAGTTGTAAACGGTGGAGGAGCCTTCACCACTGTCGCTGATCGGCGGGCTGAATTTCGCGAAAAACTCGCCAGCCGAATGTCCGACCCAGCGCGCGTTAATCGGATTGCCACCGACGCTGGCGGTGGTGCAGCCAGCCTGCCCCAAGGCAATAAGTGCGGTGCAGATGATGATGCGACGGCTCATGGTTCCAAAGTCCTTATTATTCTCCAGCGCCCGGTGGAATGCGCCTGCGAATCGCACGTAACAGATTCTGTGATAAGGCAGGGAGAGCACCGGAGGCTCCCCTCCGCACTATGGACATCATAATTTGAGGGCGCCGCTTTTTTGCAACGCTTTGTTTTTCACCTCAAGGCTCCAAAACGAGTAATAATTCCGTCGTCATTTTTACGCGACGACGCTTGTGGAAAGAAAAATGCTGGTCTATAGAAACCCCCGCTGGTCACGGAGTGTAGCGCAGTCTGGTAGCGCACCACGTTCGGGACGTGGGGGTCGAGTGTTCGAATCACTCCACTCCGACCAGCTTGAATTGATTGATGTTGATTACCACTAAGAACTGACCCGGCGTTTCCACCGAGAATTGACCCGCCTGTTAGGTATGTTTCGGGTCTGCGGTCGTGGTCAAGTTCCTCGTTTTCTCCTTTGTCTTTTTGGGCTCGTGCGCTGAGCTGTTCTTGAAGCGGAAGCTGTCGTTTCCGGTTTCCAGGATGTGGCAATGATGCGTGAGCCGGTCCAGCAGCGCTGTAGTCATCTTGGCATCACCAAACACGCTGGCCCACTCGCTGAAGCTCAGGTTGGTGGTGATGATGACGCTCGTGTGCTCGTAGAGCTTACTCAGCAGATGGAACAGCAGCGCACCGCCTGAAGCACTGAACGGCAGGTAACCGAGCTCGTCGAGGATGACGAGATCGGAGTGTGCCAGGCGGTTGGCGATCTGGCCTGGACGACCTTGGGATTTCTCCTGCTCGAGGGCGTTGACCAACTCCACGGTCGAGAAGAACCGAACCCGCTTGTGATGATGTTCGATGGCCTGGACCCCGATGGCCGTCGCGATATGCGTCTTGCCCGTGCCGGGACCGCCGACCAGGACAATGTTGTTGGCCTCGTCGAGGAAGTCGCAGCGATGAAGCTGGCGGACCAGCGCCTCGTTGATCTCACTGCTGGTGAAGTCGAAGCCATTCAGATCACGATAGGCTGGAAAGCGTGCTGTCTTGAGCTGGTAGGCCGTCGATCGCACTTCACGTTCCGCGGTCTCCGCCTTTAGGAGCTGTGACAGGATCGGGATGGCGGCCTCGAACGCCGGCGATCCTTGTTCGGTGAGCTCGCCAACGGCCTGGGCCATGCCGTGCATCTTCAGTTGCCGCAGCATGATGACGATAGCGCCACTTGCTGGATTATGACGCATGACGGGCCTCCGTCTTTCTCAGCGCATCGTAACGTTCGACATTCGCCTTGGGCTCATTGGTGAGCGTCAAGGCTTGCGGCGCATCGATGGTCGGCGGCGTGAAGGATTTGCCATCGACAAGGCGATGCAGCAGGTTCAGCACATGCGTCTTGGTCGGAACGCCGGACTTCAGCGCCATATCGACCGCCGACAGGACGGCCTGTTCATCCTGTTGAAGGACGAGCGCCAGGATATCGACCATCTCCCGGTCGCCGCCCGGCTTCTTGAGCAGGTGTTGCTGCAAGGCCCGGAATGCATCGGGGAGTTGGGCGAACGGTGCGCCATTGCGAAGCGCACCTGGCTTGCGCTGCACGACCGCCAGATAATGCCGTCAATCGTAGATCGTCTGGCCCGGCCGGTCGTGGGAGCGATCAACAACGCGACGATGCTCGCAAACGATCTGTCCTTCTGCGGCGACCACAATACGGTCTGGGTAAACCCGGAGGCTTACCGGCCGATTGGCGAAGGACGCCGGGACGCTGTAGCGATTGCGCTCCAGATGCACGAGGCAGGTCGGTGAGACACGTTTGGTGTATTCGACAAACCCATCGAACGGCCGGGTAATGGGCATGAGCGCAGGTGCTTCCTCCGCCCAGATGTCGGCAATGGAGCCATGCATTTGACCGTGCGGGGTCTGTGCCCAGAACTCCTTGCAGCGCTGCTCGAGCCAGTCGTTCAGAGCATCCAGCGATGGAAAGCGCGGCGTTGGCTGCCACAGACGATGACGCGCGTCCTGAACGTTCTTCTCGACCTGTCCCTTCTCCCAGCCAGAAGCCGGATTGCAGAACTCAGGTTCGAACAGGTAGTGGCTGGCCATCGCCTGGAAACGGACGTTGACGTCACGCTCTTTGCCACGGCCGACCTTGTCGATCGCGGTGCGCATGTTGTCGTAGATGCCACGGCCAGGGATGCCTCCAAACACGCGGAATGCATGGTTGTGGGCGTCGAAGAGCATCTCGTGGGTTTGCAGCAGATAGGCCCGCACGATGAAGGCGCGGCTGTAGCTCAGCTTCGTGTGCGCCACCTGCAGCTTGGTGCGCTCATTGCCGATGATGGCCCAGTCTTCCGACCAGTCGAACTGGAAGGCTTCGCCGGGGTCAAACGCCAGGGGCACATATGTCCCGCGACCCGTCGTCTGCAATTCCCTCTGGCGATCATCACGCCATTCCCGGGCAAATGCCGCCACCCGATTATAGGAACCCTCATAGCCGAGGCTCGTCAGATCGGCATGCAACTGCTTCATCGTCCGCTTCTGTTTGCGGTTCTTCTTGGATTCGGTCTTCAGCCAGGCCGACAACCGATCTGCAAACGGATCAAGCTTGCTCGGCCGCTCCGGAACCTTGAACTTCGGCTCCACGCCGTCCAGTCGCAGATATTTGCGGATCGTATTCCGGGACAGGCCGGTCCTTCGGCAAATCTCCCGGATCGATAGATGCTCTCGAAAATGCCAGCGTCGGATCACGCTCAATAACGCCATGTCGATCACTCCATAGCCCCCGCTGAAAACATGCGAGGGAAGGTTGGAACATGGGTCAATTCTCAATGGAAATATCAGGCCACGCCGGGTCAGTTCTCAGTGGCAATCAACAGGGAGCCCATTCTGGGCAGCGCAGCGCGAGGTTCTCGCAGTCGTGCGGCCAGGATCGACACATTATCGATTTGTCACCGGAGGAAACTGCCTCGACGTCATTTCACCAGACGAACCTTCCTTCTCCTGGGTTTCTTAGACGTATGGTTGAGGCGTGAGGCGTGTCTAGCCCGGCCTGGGACCGATCCCTGCCTGGGGCTGCAATGGGGCTTCGACATACCGGTGAGCAAATCACTTCAATAAGCGGTTCTTCCTCGCATAAGTTTCGCGCGCGAAGATGTATTCTTTGCTCCAAACGTCGATGGAGACGTAGCCGTTGTCCAGCATGATCTGGAGCCTTGGATCGTTGTGGATTTGATCCATCCGATCAATTTGAATGCGAGGAAATTGCGCCCCGAATCCCTCGATGATCTGCCCGATGATATCCGCGTATTCGGGCAAGAGCATTTCCTGCAGGGCGTCACGAACAGTCGGAGCCAGAGCACCGGAGGAATTATCGAAGAACTGCTGGAGGCCGCCGTTTGCAACCTCACCGTCGAAGATAACTGTGGCGTAGAGATATACATGAGGCTGGCCGAGGCGAATAACCGTCACCGGTATGAGCTGATCTTCTATGGAAATCCCGTCTTTGGCCTGTTCTATCGCCTGCTTTAGAAGCCAATCATCGAGTGAACCCAGATCATCGTAGGTCGTTGTCATAGTGCTTCCAGAAAACGGGTTTCCATAGTTAACCTCTATGCGAAAAATATCCCGCCACACCTGACCCCAAGCTGCCCCCACATGCATCTAAGTATGAAGCGTGGGACTAGACCTGCTCCGAATCTGCGGTAGTCTCAAGATACCAACGAAACACATTGCGTCGCGTGGATCGCCGCCGCTGGCTTTGTACGAATTCAGGTGCTGGCCGAAGCTGGACTGGCCTTCACCAACGAAATCGCAGTCCTTCTGCAGCGCTCGAAACTGCGTCAATGCGACCGCTGCTGTTTGCTCGACCCGTTCACGCCATGAGAGGGCAGATGAAACGAAAGGGAAGGTATCGACCTCAATCCAATAAAGCTCACATATAGCCTCAGGGAATCGGAACTGCAATTGCCCACCAATGCTCACCAGTCCAGCGAGCCGCGCTGCTTCGATAACGGCAGGGATGTCACAAACTGGCCAAGCCCACTCATTTCCGCGCAAGCGGCCATTTTCCCGTAGTTTTTCGGGCAGTGATATCTCAGGCGATCTCGTCATCAAGCTAGCATCACATATTGGCGGAAAGGGTGTAAAGGTCAGCAGATGAATCCACGGTTGCCGGTTCGAAACTTTGGGGTGAACGCTTGCTTGGCCCGCTTTTGATTTTTGCCTTACTTTCCACAGACCTAAACTCGGATCGCTTCTCCCTCTCGAAAGATCTGCTTCCGTTTGGCGTGCCATCTGAGTTTGCTGACGGTCGGTCGCCGGTTCTTACCTCGGAAGAGCTGCTGGCCTGCTTCAATAGATACGCTGCGGTGGAAAGGCAGCGCCTGCATCTGGGTGTGAAGCGTGCGACCTTGGCTGTCGAAGAATCATCCAGTGTCATCAACAAGCAGCAGCGTGAAAAAAGCGCCCCGAAAGATGATTTGGACAGGCAGTTGGACGAGATCGAAAGGTCGGTTGCCGAACAGAATAATTTGATGAAGAACACTCGCGAGTTCTTGCTGCTCAGGACCAAGTTTTTCAAGGGATATCTTGCCTTTGCCGAGGAGTGTGGTTCAAAAACCTACCGCTCTTCCGACGTGCGGGCGATTTTTCCGAATGGTGTCCCGGAGTAACTAAAAGACTGGTTGGCTGCGGAGGCGAACGGTGACTGGAAATCCTATACGGGAGGCAAGTCGGATTTTGTCGCGTCGATTGTCGAGCAAGCTGCTCCACGTAGCTTGTGGTCCAGGGACTTTGCCGAAGCTGTGAGCCCAGCTAATCTTCATGCATGGGAACACCAATCACACAGGATGATCTGGAAAGGGCGAGGGAAGGGCTGCTTACGATGGCGGTTGGCTGGTTCAAGAGCGACGTGAGCGTCCTGGGGATTTTCCTTGGAGGCTCAGTCGCCGCTGAAAGCGCCGACGCCTATTCCGATATTGACCTGCGCATTGTGGTGGCATCGGAGCAGCATTCACAGTTCGTAGAGAAGCGACGCGAAATTCCAGCGCAGTGGCCCGGCTTCCTCTTCAACGAAAGGCTTCCGAACACGCCGCACTGTGTATCGCACTTCTTGCCGTTCGGGAAGATCGACATCTTTTATTTTGACGCTGCCAGACTTGTACCCTCGCCATGGTACCGGCTCCCGATCAGAATTTTGCACGACCCGACGGGTATTGTCGCGGAGGTGGTGGAGCAATCGGCAGGGCTGACGTTTGCGGTTAGGGCGGACGAGTTAGATATCTCCATCAGCAAGGGCTTGGCCGCAGCTCAAGAGACATATCGGCGAGCAAAACGTGGGGAGCTGTTTTACGCACAGACCCTTTTGGACGAACTGAAGCCGCCGCCTGGGGACCATTTCTTTTTAGAAAGAGGGCACGGTCAGAAGAATTTGGTCTCTGCGTACCCTACTTTAACAGGCTCGTATCAGGCACTGGTTCGAACATAGGAATGCCTGGACAGGCAACGTCGGCAAACACGCCTGCCTAAGGGTTCAGGTTTCCTCCGATGAGAAAACGCTGACTGCGGTCATCTCCGCAGAAAGTCATTTCTCAACAACAAAGGCCAGCGGCACGTCGCCCTTACCACTCTTACCTTCGACCAAGGCAGTGATGCAGGCGGCAGGTTGCTGGGCGGAGGCGCTAGCGGTCTGATCCCGGTCACGGCACTTCAATGGTAAATAACAGTTCGTCGGCGACTTTAAATTTCATGCTGAGGTTTGAAGAGGTCAAGCAGGTTGCGCAACCTAGACACTTTTTACACGTTGTGCGAATTACGAGCGCTGATAGATTTCTCAGCGTGATCGAAAGGGTCTTATTGTGAGCTTCATCCAAAGGTCGACCTCCTCTATTCAAGATGTATTGTCTCAGATTTTGGACGAAGAAAGGTGGCCACAGGTAGAATCGTTCCTTCGCAAGTCAGTCAAAGTGGTCGCTGACGAGCTTCAGAAAACACAGGCTGAAGGAGGCGTCAGGATAGATGTTAAGAGCCTCGTGAGAGATCTTTCGTCTGGGCCGTTGAACGCTGAGTTGCAAAATTTCTACAGCCGAAATCATCGCTTTGTGGCGATGTTGGAGGAAAAGAATCGCCGCGCAGCAGTCGAGACATACGACTTTGTCGACAAGGAAATGCCTCAGGCACAGTTCATCCAAAACCAGATGTCGGTGATTCAGTCTCGCCGTGACGAGATCACGCGCCTGAACGGGTCTATTCTCGACTTAGGTGTTTATAAGGGGAGCAGCACCAGAACGCTTGCCGGAATATTCCCGGATCGTAGCATTCATGGGTTCGATTCATTTGAGGGTCTGCCAGAGGATTGGGCAGGGTCATTGAAGGGAAGCTTCGGGGAGGTGAAGGGGGTCCTCCCTAATATGCCGGCAAACGTCCGCCTCTACAAAGGATGGTTCGAAGATACGCTTCCCGGATGGTTCGAAGAAAACAAAACGAGTCCGATCTCATTGCTCCGCGTTGACTGCGATCTTTACTCCTCAACCAAGACCATCTTCGATGTGCTTGGCTCTCTCGTCAAATCCGGCACTTGGATCGTGTTCGATGAATTGATCGGATATCGCGGGTTCAAGGACCATGAATATAAGGCATTCATGGAATTTAAGGCGAAGACTGGAATTCAATTCGAATATGTGTCATTCGGCCTGACCTATGCGCTCGGATACGTGAAGTAAACCTCATGGCAATCCTCCCCGTTTAGCGGGGGGATTACCCCTCAGCAAACTGCCCCAGCTTTGGTGGTGGCAAAACGTACAGGTCAACCCATCCCTTTTCGTTCATTGCAAGCTTGCGAACATAGGAGACAAATTCTTCTTCGCATCCCGGGGTCAACGGGGCTCCGATTAGATCACTTAACGTCAAGCAATTCCAGCGCTGCCTACCAGGGCTCTCATATACAGCATAACGGGCCGTCAAGGCCTGTAGGAATTCGACTGGGTCAGTAGACTGGCTGTCCATCCAATAGGGCGCAAATTCCGTCTTTATGAACCAGTTTTTATGCGTAGAGAGGAATTCGCGGCCGCCAGCAAATACTCTCTCTTCCCATCCCTGAGTGTCGATCTTGATGTAAACTCCTTCGTTTGCTTTAACGTCCTTCGTCAACATGTCCAGTGTAAGGACGTCAGTTTGAACGATCGACCAGCCGGGCTGCGCAATAACGCGACTGTCTTGAGAAGATTTCTCGTTAACGCCGAATGCTGACTTTTTGACCGACGGACTGTTCGAAACGATTGCGGAGTAAAAATGATCAAAGTGTATACCATTAGAGGCAAAATTATCAGCAACGAACTCCGCGAGCCATGGGATGGGTTCTACGAGTATCAACCTGCATGATGGAAAAGCGCGTCGCATTAACATTCCAGTGTAGCCGTAATTTGCACCGACATCGATGCAAACTTTTGGGTCAATAGTGTTACGGAGAACTGAATAGAACGAGCTATGAAACTCTTCAAAATGGCCTCGGCCATAATAGTGCGTGCCTCCAGAATCTCCCTTTCTGAACGTGACAGTGAGGTCCCCTATTTCCACACTTCCAAGTTCCGATGTCATGTCGAATTCCTCTAGAGCTCTGGATTGCTGCACGCTGACAGGCCTAGCGTGAACTAATATCACCATAACCAACAGGTCGAAAAGGCCACCAACGATATCCCGAGAGATGGCGCAGCCGGCACCGCTTATCCCGTTGGATCGGGAGCGGAAGTCCACGCAGGTCAGCGCCAGTTTGACGTGCTCCCCGTTTTTGGGCCAGCGCGAGCTGGAATTTTCCGGGGTTAAAGCTCATGTCGGCGGGGATGCCGATGAGCTGTTCATGAGCGAAATCGGCACCTTGTTGCCGATCGCGCTATGTG